>JAESGE010000042.1_pt1 | contig 220354 bp, 184 predicted proteins | sample 9269601 | NCBI WGS metagenome assembly JAESGE01 (sample SAMN14515569, study PRJNA621662) | algae metagenome | isolation source: Tolypothrix brevis GSE-NOS-MK-07-07A and co-occurring heterotrophs from wet... | place: USA: Grand Staircase Escalante National Monument, Utah | collected 2006-04-16
AAACTTTTCCTGGTGTTTATTGCGCGGTGGAACCACACTGAACCCATCCCGAACTCAGAGGTGAAACGCTGCTGCGGCGACGATAGTCTAGGGGTAGCCCTACGCCAAAATAGCTCTATGCCAGGTTAATTTTCAATAAAACAACACACAACGAAACCCCTCTTGGTCTCATCAGAGAAAGGGGGTTTTTGTTCGTATTGAGTCGGGTAAGTCGGGGGTATTGCTACCCCCCAAGGGCAAATCAAGTAGAATTTAAAACTATGCGCCACGGGGAAAGCAAGAGTTTTGCAGTCAACAAAATTAAAGCTATTTCAAATTAGATAATTAGGGCTTGCTGAAAAAGTCGTATTTAAGCCAGACCAAGAATCAATTAACAATGCTCGTAAGTGAAAACATAATTCATTATATGAACCAATTTTAGTAAATATAATATTTTCTAATCATCCAAATCTCAAAATAGGAAAAACACAGTATTTGCTAAAATAGATACAAAAAAAAGTCATAATAATCCGCCGTAGTAATGCGGAAAGATTCATGACTAGAAAAGTTATAGCAATGGCTGTTTCTGAAGTATTAGAAAGTTTGGTTATCACTCGATCAAGACTATATCTTCTTTTTGCTTCTCCCTTACGGGTTCGCCAGTTGCCTCAAGTCGGGGAACCCGCCCAACGCACTGGCTCACCAAATTTCCCTTCAATACAATTACGCTCTCTCTCGTCTAATTGTGTCTGCTTGGGCACTCAGACAGGGAAGCTTGGCTCCAGAGGCTAATTCAACCCTAGAAAGTACTGTAAATAAGGATTTTCTCTTATTTGTTCTACTGTCTCTCTATCACTTAATCCCAATCTTTCCTTGATTATTAAAGCTCCGATAGCTGTCCGAAAGGACTTTGCCGGTGCCCCCATTTCAATCGTAAACTGTTGAGCATATTCATCTTCAAATTCTGACCAAGGAATTAAATTAGCCATCATCACCCATCTATTATCAGTAAACCAATTTCCCCTCAAATGGCAGTTCAAACTTTTCTATTGGGGTGGGTGGGGTCTCAATTTTTCTATACATTTTTTATACTGATGTTAGGGTTTTGAGCCATTTTACCTGATTTTCTTGCACTTTTACCCAACCTATAGACCTCAATTAATATTTGTACAAGGGTTTCAGCTTTAATCAGCAAGCCCTAGGGCTTGCTGAAAAACTCAATTTGTTACTTTCTCGTTGGCGTGGAGTCCGTACCTTTGATTCATCACTTAAAATTTTAAAGCAAGAATTGGATGAGGCTTACCAAGGTAGTGAGGGTGAGACTTACCAAAAAATGTTGATTGCCAATACACAATCGATTGTTAAGGGGTTGGGAGGCAAATACACCCCGTTTGCAGCGAAGTAATTTGTAGTGACACACTCGTGTGTGCTTAAAATAGGCGTTAAAACGCCTACTACGTTTTTAAGAACACAGTAACTCACCCAACCAATTTTCGACTTTTATACGCAAACGCCAGCTAGGTTCATCCTTACGAGTGCTTTTTGGCGGTAGTTGATTTAAAACACGGCGATAATCAGCGATCGCACAATTCCAATCGCCCCACAAATGATAAGTTCTGCCGCGTTCAGCTAAAATATGGTCTTCGAGTTGACCGAAAAGCAATGCTACCTCAAAAGCATCAATTGCCTCTTCGTATTGCTCTAAGTCACGTAAGGTAATGCCTCGGTTAATTTGTGCCCGAACATGGCTGGGGTGCAAATCAATTGCCCGATCGTAGTCAGCGATCGCTGATATTAATTCTCCACAAGCCGCGTAGTAATTTGCGCGATTGTTATAAGCGCTAGCTAACTTGGGGTTGAGGTGTAGTGCTTTGTTGTAATCCCAGAAGGCTTTTTGTCTTTCACCACTTTGAAAATAAATCAGCCCCCGGTTATTATAGTCAACCGCATTTTGGGGATGGCGGTTGATTAGTTGATTTAACAGGGCGATCGCTTCGGTGTAATCTCCAATTTGGGCTAATCTCAAAGCAGAAGAGCGTAAGTAACTGTCTTTATTAGCAGATTCCCCGCTACTGTTAGCCTGATGCTGTTGAGCATTCACTGTATTTTTTAAAACAGCTTTTTTTAAGTAACTTTGCTCACTCTCAGATGCTAAAAATGGGTTTGTATTCATATTTTCCTGCCTGAGCCTCTTGCTCTGTAAGATCAATCTATAATTTTCTTGTAAAGAGTGGTTTCATCCCTGTGTCACTTATTAAGGTGTCTATGAGTACTTGCGTATAAGTATTAAAAATAAGTGGGAGTGTTCGCCATATACCAATAATTGATGCTTGAATCTGATAATAGATACTTCATCCCCAAGTCCAATTCCAGAAATAGCAATCTCTCAATCCAATGGAGTAGTCAACAACTGAGAGCGACAACTTGGTAGAATGCCAACAAGCCTTTTATCGGGACTTGGGGGTACTGGGTATGGGGAATTGGTAATGGAAAACTCAAACATGAATTTACACAACCCTTCTTTTTCAACCGCTTTAGGGGAACCTAAAAATCTCGACGGTTTATTATTCCCAGAAAATTTGCGATCATTCACATCAATGAAGAAGTTTTTGCAAAAAAAGTAAAATTTTTCTTTCCAGTACCCAATTTCTGAATTTGACTTTTAAATTAAGAGCGAAGATTTTTTTATGACAACCGCAATTTCCTACGCCAACGCTCCCGATTTAGCCGATGATGATTACATCGCCATCGGCTTGGCTACGTGCTTCATCAAAGAAGATGGAGAAGTTCATGAAGTCGAAGTTATAGAACCTATTCCCTCTGCGGCTTTAGAGGCGATTTTTAAAGGTATTCCCACCTCCTATAAGTTGGCTCGCGGGACAACCTTGGCATCTGTGTTGGACGGAGATACGCTTTCTCTACCAGATGGCTTTCCTGCCAACGCTCAATTTGGAGAGGAATTTGTAGCCAGAGCGTTTGCGGCTGCTCGCACTTACAAGCGTCGCGAAGTCGCAAAATCCCTGATTCCTCTGGGTACAACTTATACTGAATTTAAGTACTCCACGGAGCGCAAGCGGGTACTAAATGCCAAACGAGTTGTTAACAAGGAAGATAACGTTAAACAACATTCTCACACCCACAAAGTTCTTTAAAAGATTCAATAAGGTTGTTGGGCAATGGGCATTGGGCAATGGGCATTAGGCAAGTGAAATTTTGAAACTTCTTTTTATTCCCCTTTCCCCTTTCCCCTTTCCCCTTTCCCCCTTCCCCCTCTTCAAATTCCCACTATCCACTATCCACCAACAACCAACGCTCCTCTATTTACCGATAATTTGTAAATTGTAGAGCCACCGGGTAGTCTTCTTGCTTCAATCGCTGAATCACGGTTTGCAAGTCATCTTTATCTTTCGCGCTAACCCGCACAGCGTCCCCTTGAATTGACGCTTGTATTTTTTTGAATTCGTCACGAATCAATTTAGAAATTTGCTTGGCAATTTCCTGGCTAATGCCTTTTTGGAGTTTGATTTCTTGACGGACGCGGTTTCCGCTGGCTGATTCAACTTTGCCAAAATCAAAGATTTTTTGAGAAAGACTGCGTTTGGCGGCTTTTTCGCGCAGGATGGTGTGTACAGACTCTAAAGTAAACTCGCTGTCGGTGCCGATGGTAATCTTGTCTTCGCCTAGTTCGACAGTAGTTTGAGAGTCTTTAAGATCATAGCGGCTTTTAACATCTCGGACAACTTGATCGACGGCGTTGACCAATTCTTGCCTGTCAAAATCGCTGACAATATCAAAGGAATAGGTAGAAGCCATAGAACTTTTTGGATTTTAGATTTTGGATAGTTGTTGTTTGTTGGTTGTTGGTTGTTGCTTGATAGTTGTTGGTTGATAGTTGTTGGTTGTCAAAAAGTACTGCTATCCACTATCCACTATCAACCAGCGACTATCCACCAACCATTAACAAATTAGCTATTAACTTGAATTATGCTCAGGTACATAAGAGTACCCCAACTGAGGGAGCCAACAGCAAACATGAGCGATCGCATTAGGGGTATATTCAAAATATAAAAGATTGAGTATAGTAACCGAGCCGCAACAAAAGCGATCGCTGCGATTACTGCGATAGGAGAATTCACACCAGTTACGTATGCCATCAAAGCTGCGGTAGCAAAAATCATGAATCCTTCAAAAGAATTTTGATGTGCCCAAGTAGCTCTTTGCGCGTAAGGTGGTAGCTTGTCAAACATAGCGCGGGGAGCAGACTGATCGTATCCCACACGCATACGAGCATAACCCACTACCAAAAACGGCAGATAAATTAGCACAGCAGCGGCTGCGATAGAGTACAAAAAAATAGTCATTGGTTATTGGTGATTAGTCATTAGTCATTAGTTATTAGTCAAGAGTCATTGGTCAGTAGTCAAAAATACACATACCAACGACACTCGTACAAATAACTAACGACTAATCAAAGTAGAACAGTGTCACCACTTTTCTTTGTTCTTCTGCTTCACCACAAGTTTGCAACAAAGTGCGACTGTCGTGAAAAGCAAAACAAATTAATTGTTGGCAACGAGAAACAATTTCCTTGTTACACAGGTAACTAGCTTCACCAAGAGACAGATGATCGTTACTGGGATTTTCAACCAGATGCATTACCTGTTCTAATTGCTGGCGCGATTCATTGGGCTGGCGTTCCAAGCTTTGGGGTAGAATCACGGTTAATAAATTGGCATCAGCCCGCATTGCTCCCCGGATGGCAGCTGAATTGGTACCTGTGGCACCAGAGGTGATAATTCGATTCCCTGATAAAACCAGGGCATAGGTCATCATCTCAATGAGGCTTTGATGCGTAATCGGAACGTGGCGCGAACCTAGCAAGGCGATTCGTTTAGAACCTGTTTGCTGGATAGTTGCCAGTTCTTGGGCTAATGTATCGAGGTTAATAAGGTCTATGGACTGACTCAAAGATGGACAGAATCAGATTAAACAACCCAGTTATTCTACCAAATCAGGGTAAATGCAACACTACTTATTGTTAAACATTGCTACATTTACTCGATACATTAGAGGATTACCGCTGCGTACTAGGAAAAAGCACCCCGCACAGAATTGGAACAAATTTAGTTTTAGGGTAAAGCCACTGCTGGATTTAAGCCGAGTTGAGACAGCAAGCGGTTAATGTCGAAATGTTCAGCCATCAATTGGCTAATGCACTGAACTTTAATTGGTTCGTGGACGCGCACTTGACCAAAAGTGCGATCAATAATTTCCACAGTGGTGAGGGTGTCTAGATCCACTGACAAAATGGGGATTTCTAGTTCTTCAGCGCGATTGAGGATGAAAGGGGGAGGTGGGAGTTGTCCGGTAAGGATGAGACATTGGGTGGAAGTTTCCAAGGCTGCTTGTTGAATTTCCACGCGATCGCCTCCTGTAACTACTGCCATATTTCGCCGTTTGCGGAAATACTTCACCGCTGAGTTGACATTCATCGCTCCAATTGCTAAACTTTCGACCATTAAATCCAGGCGATCGCTACGACAAAGAACTTCGGCTTTTAACTGCTTTACCAATTCACCAACGCTGACACTGCGTAGTAAGTCGTTTTTCGGCAACACTCCCAGCACGGGGATATTTTGTTGTTCCAAAAACGGACGCAACACAGTATCAACAGCTTCTATTTGATCTGGGGGGATATCGTTGATGACAACACCAATTAAGCGATCGCCTACACGTTGTTTCGCAGATAACAGCGCTTCAACTGAAACCAACGACTTATAACGACATACCAACAACACAGCTGCATCGACAATATCAGCCACTTGCAGCAAAGATAAGTCAAATAAATTGCCTTCCGACAAATCACCAGGACCTTCCAACAATACCAAATCTCCTCTAGATATTTGTAAATATTGCTGTGCCACTTTGGCACGATAATCAGTTTCGTCTTCTCCACGCAAGCGTTTTTGTATAGCGACTTCATTTAAAGCAAGCATTGTCGGTGCAATCCGATTTGAAGGTAAATTGAGGCTGTTGGCAATAAACTGCACATCTTCCTCAACTACGCTTCCTTCAAATTCCCTCATACTTGTACCTAGCGGTTTCCCGTAGGCAATATCTAGTCCTTTTTTCTGTAGCTGATGTGACAAACCTAAAACTGTCGCAGATTTGCCACTGTAAGTTTCCGTTGAGCCAATCAGCAAATACTTAGAGAATTTTGGCACACATGCACTCCTTATTTCAAAAGAAAGTAGAACCAAGCTAGATTTTAATTCTAGGTCGAACTTAGCCCTTCCCGGTTGCTACCAAATTCGTTGAGTCATGCGATCGCCCAAATCTAAAGGATATTTTATTATTCAAAATCCTACCTTTTTTGGGCGAAGTTGCGAAAACTGACAATTATTGAATTATATTTCCCCGCTTTGCCTTGTTTACTCCTCTACACGCAGCAGTTTGCGGTAAAATGCTTGTGAAAAATCAGTCACGCGATAGCGCTTATAATTTTCCATCAGTTCAATTAAAAAATTAATAAACTCGAAACTTGCCATCATCAGTTCATAACTTAACTCCGCGTCGCCATCAAACTGGAATCGGCAACGAGTTAAGTCTGAAGGTAGGGTGGCAATATTCCAAGTAGCGACAAAGGGAACATGCTCGCTGCCTTCTATTTTGCGTTTTCCCTCCAAAACGCCTTTTTGATAAAGACTGATGGCATGACGCAAAAAATCGCGCTTGCTGCCCTGAACGTAAGGTAAGTAAACGCTTGCTTGTTGTTGAGTCGCTGGCTGGAGTTGCTCAAAAGACATAATTTAATACTCCTCAAGTTAGTTGACAACCGGGGATTTAGGTAACTTTGAATAGTGTTCCCAAAAAATTGTCATGCATAACTATGAGGGAATGGGTAATCGGTAATCGGGAATGGGTAATGGTTGGTAGAATAACCACTAACCACAACCACTACCACTACCAAAAAAATGTTGACTGTTGGTTAACTCCGTTTAAAGATGTCTTAAGGAAAACTTTTAGTGGGTTTACACTATGGCTCCGCTGGTTGCAAATTATTACTTGACGTATCGTTGTAATGCCCGCTGTCACTTTTGCAACATTTGGGCATTAGAACCAGGCAAAGAAGCTGATTTTGAAACGATTAAGCGTAATTTAGAAGATTTACGCCGTTTGGGGACTAGATATGTAGACTTTACAGGTGGCGAACCTTTATTACGACATGATGTCGGGGAGATTTATACAGAGGCAAAACGTCAGGGCTTTTATACCAGCATGACGACGAATACGATTTTGTATCCGAAAAAAGCTAAGGAAATTCAAGGTTTAGTAGACTTTTTGAATTTCTCCTTAGATGGTGCGGATGCGGAAACTCACGATCATTCACGCGGGGTGAAGATTTTTGACAATTTGGTAGAGTCGGTAGCGATCGCTAAATCTTTAGGAGAGTATCCGGTACTAAATCATACCGTTACTGCTCAAAATTACGATCGCATTCAAGAAGTCGCAGCATTAGGAGAAAAACTAGCTGCTCGCGTCTGGCTAAATCCTGCCTTTACGGCTTATGACCAATACAACTCTAATAAGAACCCCACCCCGGAAATGGTAGCGGCAATCGAAGCTGCTGGGAGGAAATATAAAAATGTCGGCTACAATAAGGCTGCATTGGCTTTTATTGAAGCTGGGGGCAATGATACCAAAAATCCCCGCTGTAAGGCGGTGGATGCCGTAATTGCAATTTCTCCCAATGACGAGCTGCTACTACCTTGTTACCATTTTGCCCAAACCGGAGTTCCGATTAACGGGCGACTTTACGATCTCTATCGTGAGTCTGAAGAAGTGGAAGAGTATCGCCAATCTCAAGGTAAGCTAAAAGTGTGTGAAGGTTGCACGGTTTGGTGTTACCTGATACCTAGCTTCTTTATGGGTGTAGACAAATACTGGTTATTGAATCAAGTAACTTATGCCAGCGAATTCCTGGCCCGAAAACGATTCTTACAACGAGCTTGATCCGCTCAACTCATTATTTTCTGACCTATCGGGAGATGATGAGTTGGAAATAGAAGAGGTAGAAACCGATCCTGTGTTTCTCCCATCCCGGTTTCAAGCTCGGAGAAAAAAAGCCGCTCTAGTTTTGACTGTCGTCTGGAGCGGCACCATCGCTTTACATTTAGTTTCTTGGGGTTCTATTTTCATTCTAGGATTGACCACTGTCTTAGGAATTCATGCCCTGAGAATTGTGTTTGCTAAACCGGGCAAAGAACACTTCGTAGGGGAAAATAATTTCTTCCCCTACGAAGAGGAAATGCTGGGTAATTTACCAAAAGTATCTGTGTTAGTGGCGGCTAAAAATGAAGAAGCAGTTATTGCCAATTTAGTCAACAATCTTTGTAATTTAAAATATCCGCAAGGTGATTACGAAGTCTGGATAATTGACGATAATAGCAACGACACAACGCCGCAGCTATTAGCACAATTAACAGAAAAATACAATAACCTAAAAGTATTAAGACGTTCAGCAGAAGCAAGTGGCGGTAAGTCAGGGGCATTAAATCAAGTTTTGCCGCTGACGCAAGGGGAAATTATAGCGGTGTTTGACGCTGATGCGATTGTGTCGCCAGACTTGTTATTGCAGGTAATACCCTTGTTTGCCAAAGAAAAGCTGGGCGCGGTGCAGGTACGAAAAGCGATCGCCAACGCCAAAGAAAACTTTTGGACAAAAGGTCAAATGGCAGAAATGGCAGTTGATGCCGTTTTTCAAAAGCGACGGATTGCCATTGGTGGAATCGGCGAACTGCGGGGAAATGGTCAATTTGTCCGGCGCCAAGCCTTGGAATGTTGCGGTGGCTGGAATGAAGAAACCATCACCGATGACTTAGATTTGACATTCCGCCTGCATCTAAACGACTGGGATATTGATTGTGCTTTTAATTCAGCGGTGGAAGAAGAGGGCGTAACAAATGCGATCGCTCTTTGGCATCAGCGCAACCGTTGGGCAGAAGGGGGATATCAGCGCTATTTAGATTATTGGGATTTGATTTTCCGTAACTGCATGGGGAGAAGTAAAACCTGGGATTTGCTGATGTTTTTGCTGATTATGTATATTTTACCAACAGCAGCAGTTCCAGATTTGTTGATGGCTCTAGCACGTCATCGTCTACCAATTCTCAGTCCAGTCAGCGGCTTGACAGTCACCATGTCAATGGCGGGTATGTTCGCAGGTCTAAAGCGGATACGTCAAGATAAAGAGAAAAAATTTCGCATTTCCAGCTACTTTGTCCCCCTGCTTCAGACATTACGCGGAATTATATACATGTTCCACTGGTTTGTAGTCATGAGCAGCACCACTGCCCGTATGTCAGTCAGACCAAAGCGGCTCAAATGGGTGAAAACAGTCCATCAAGGGACTGGGGAATAGGGATTAGGGAGGGGAAAGGGGGAAAGGGGAAGGGGGAAAGGGGAAGAAAAATATAATACACGTATTTAAATAACTCTTCTTACAAACCTCATCGGGACGGAAACCGACCCCGCTGAGGAAGGCACTTTATTTCCATACCTTTCCCCTTTCCCCTTTACCCCTCCCCAATGCCCTAATCTTCATCCACTTCCGCTTCTTCTAACGAATCAGTTGTAGTTACAGAGTCTGACATTTCTACCACATCTTCTGTGAAGCGGATAATTTGACCATCAAAAAATTTCGCGAGACTTCGAGCTGCGATCGCCACTTGATCAGCATTTTCCATATTATCAACGGCTGCTGGTGGGGAAAGCGATGGCGGTGGAGGCATTTGCACTGATTGCGGAACTGAGTCTCCATCAGTTTTTGCAGGAGGTTGTTTTGCTGGCACCGTTACTTCTGCTGCCGGCGGTGTTATATTATCGCTTTGATAATTTGGTGGAGGCTGGGCTTTGACGCTGTTAGACTTTGGGGGGGTAGAAGGTGGTGAACCGCTGATTAATTCTAGATTTACTTTTATCTGACGCTGGAAAGCCTTTTCAAAGGCTGTGGCTATTATCGGCTGCTCTGTCTGAAGCCTTTTATACCAAGCCGGAGATTTGATGCCAATTCGGGCAACATTACCATCAAACTCTATCAGATGGCACATTTGACGCAGCAATGAACCTGTAGAAATTGGTAGGTAAGTTACTACCTTTTGCCAAGTTTCTGTAAGTGAAGCATCGTTGGATTCCGGAGGGGTTTCCGGTGGGGTAGAGACGCGATTAATCGCGTCTGGGGTTTCCGGTGCGGGAGTAGAGACGCGATTAATTGCGTCTGGAGTAGGGGGAGGTGGGGTGATGGTGGGTGATGCTGTTGGGGTAGCAATGGGTGCTAGGCTTGTAGGTGCGGGTTGAGTGTTGGCACTGGGCAATAAGCCTAGCAATGTTACTTCTAACCACAAACGCGGCTGAGTGGTGTTTTTGATTTGGACTTCAGCGGTTCGCAGGTGTTGCTGTCCTGTCAAAATTGTAGTTATGTGTAACTGTTGGGTGAATTCAACGATCGCTTTCCAAGTTTGGTCAGTACAAGTAACTAAATCTTGGCGTTTGGGTGCCGTTTTAGCGATGAGTAAATCGCGGTAGAATGCAGCAAGATTCTGAAGAATAGTTAAAGGTTCGCGACCACGGTCAAGGATTTTGCGGGTATTGTCAAGAACAGCTTCAGGATTATTTTGAGCGATCGCGTTCACTAATACAAGCAAATCTTGTTCGCTTACCGAACCGACTAAATCCCAAACTCGCTCTGGTGTCACTTCACCAGCTAATAGTGCTAATTGGTCGAGCAAACTTTCAGCATCACGCAATCCACCTTGAGCAATTTGGGCAACTAATTTTACAGCGTCTCCAGAAATATTAATATTTTCTTGTAAGGCGATCGCTTTCAAATGCTTCACCATCGGCTCTACCTGAATTCGCCTAAAATCAAACCTTTGGCAGCGAGAAATAATCGTTGGTAAAACTCTTTGCGGGTCGGTTGTCGCTAAGACAAAGACAACGTGTCTCGGTGGTTCTTCTAATGTCTTTAGTAGCGAATTAAATGCCGCATTACTCAGCATGTGACAATTATGGACTAACAGACCGTTAGCCACAAAGTTGTGATTATGCTCAACTTCAATATCATAAACTTGCTCAACTCCAGCGAGGTGAACAGATTCGACCGTTTCCAAACTTGTAGTCCATTGCGGGTATGGAATATTCGTAGTAAGCGCTAAAGCGCTTATTTTAGGCACTAAAGTGCCTACTACGAGCCTAAATTTAGATTCTACACTCGCAGGGGATAGTATCTTCGCTCCTTTTTTCAAGTGTTTTGCTGGTATCCATCCCTCAACTGTCCTGATTAAATGATTACCCGTACATCTGATTTCTTGGTTTGTTGTCTTGATAACCAGAGTCTGACGTTCTCCCTGGTCTAACCATCTGACAACTTTTTGGAATTCCCACTTTCGATTTGCATCATTGTAACTGAGAACCTTTTTACCCTTAATGTTAGAGTCATCAATCCTAACAAGCCCTTCACTGGTTAAAACTAGAGAGTCTCCTGTTAAACACTCATCAATAACATAAACCTTGTAGCGACATTGAACCGGGGCAAACTGCGCCTTTTCAATAAGTTCGCGGATATTATCGACACCAGTATTGCTTGCCGCATCGATTTCGATTACATCTAGAGAATAGCCTTTAGTGATACCCTTACATACATCACAGATGCCGCAAGGTTCTGCTGTGGGTTTGTCACTATTAAGACAATTGAGGGATTTGGCGAGAATTCTGGCACTCGAAGTTTTCCCCGTACCTCGTGGACCAGTAAATAAATATGCTGGGGCTATTTTAGCTGTGCGAATGGCGTTAGTGAGAGTAGAGGCGATCGCCTCTTGACCCACTAGTTCAGCAAAACTCTTTGGGCGATACTTATGGTGCAGCGGTTCGTAAGACATGGAAGTAGGTAGAGCGGGGGACTCCCTCTGATCTAGTTGAAATGTCAATGCCAATTTAGGGGACTGGTTGTACTGGGGACTGGGGATTGGGGAATTTCCGCGTTCGATTGGTTAATTATCTGTAGCACTCAAAAGAGTTTGCCATGAAACCATTTTAAACTTACCGCCCAATGTTTAGGATACTTAAATTGCCGTTTATGATTGTCTTCCTTGTTCAGGTTGATTTTCTCGTCTACATCAACATAAAAATTCATATAAATTGTTAAAAATTATTAATTTATAATTTATAATTTTCGCAAAACACTTACCCAATCAAGTGTATCGTAGACATCGCTACAATCTTAAAATAACCAACACTCAGGGGTGCAGCAGATGCTCAATAGGCTCCTTCACTGGCTTAAAAGGTTTTTTCAACGCTTGTTTGGTAAAAAACAGACTTCATCGTCATCTGTGGCTGATGTTCAAAAACAACCTGCTCCACCCCTAACTGATACGGATCTAGAATTTCTCTTTAGCGAACTTTTAGAAGGTGTGCATCAAGCACGAGGGCAAGCTTGGGCGCTGAAGTGGCTGCATAATATTGAACATCGCATTTCAGATCAACGTTGGCTGGAATGGTTGGAGCAGTTTAGCGAAAAATTACTCGCTTCCCCTGCACCTAACAATGAATTAGCATCCCGGATGGTGGATCTGGGTGAGTTGGAAGTCGGCGAAGTCGGTGATGCTGCCTATGATATTGGAATGCGGCTGTTGACACGCAATGTCAGCGAACCAGTATGGGAGTATGACGGACCAGATGGGATCAAGACCACTCCTTCACCCGAACAAAGGAATATGGCAACAGAAAGTGCAGCAGAGTCAGAAACTATGCTTTATGAAGAATTATCAACCAATCCAGAAAGCGCAGCAGAGTCAGAAACTCTGCCGGAGCAAGAATTGCAAACCGTCACCCTAGAGGAGTTGTTTGTCATGTTGCAGCAGGATGAAAGCTTACGCAAGCAAATTTCCCAACAGTTAGGAATTGAGACAGACGATCCGCAATTGATTGTCCAGGAATTGTTTAATCAATTTCAAGCTGCTAATCAATAGGCTTGGGGAATTGAAGAGGGGGAAAGGGGAAAGGAATTAATTTTTTATCTCAAGAATGCTCCCTCTGCTCCCAATGCCAGATTTCCCTTTACAATGTATGAGGTTTTTACGTAATGGTTGCTTTTTTTGACACCGCTGTCGTTAAAATCTATGAGAAACAACATCCAGAGTGCGGCAGATGCTCAAGCGGCTAGTAGAGTGGCTTAATATATTTTGGAAACGTGTCTTTGGTAGGAAACGGACTCGTTCTCAAAACCGGATCAAAAGACAAAATGTGGTGCATCAAGCACCGGAATTGACAAACGCCGATCTTGAAGTTTTGTATAACCAACTACTAGAAGGCGTATATCAGGCACGAGGACAAGAATGGGCGCAGAAATATCTGCAAAGGATGGAAAATCGGATTAGCGTTGACCGATGGCTTGATTGGTTGCTGAATTTCGGCGAAAAATTGTTAGCATCACCTGCACCGAATAATCAGTTAGCAACGCGAATGGTACAACTGGGTGAACTTGGTGTCGGCGTAATTGGCGATCTTTCTTATGATATTGGTATCCGGTTGTTGACGCGGAACTTAGGGGAAATTTCTTGGGAGGAAAACGAGGAAAATGCAGAACATACAACGTCTACAGCAATTCTCACCTCTATTGAAATTGGGGATGTGGAAAACTTTGAAGAACTGGAATGGGAGTATGAAGCACCTGTTACCCAAACTATTGCCCAGGATGTGCCAAGGGCTTCCGCAAAGGGGGGAATACAAAGTTGCGAATTAGTATGGGAGCATCAAGTAGAAGAAAGTGTTGAAAGTATATCGCCTACACTAGAGGAAACTCTAAGCGAAGAAGAATTGGTAGAGAACTTCCGGGAATTAGTATGGGAGTATCAAGCAGAAGAAAGTATAGCGCCTACACTAGAGGAAACTCTAAGCAAAGAAGAATTGATAGAGAACTTCCGCGAATTAGTATGGGAGCATCAAGCGTCAGAAGCAGAAGAAAGTGTTGAAAGTATATCGCCTACACTAGAGGAAACTCTAAGCGAAGAAGAATTGATAGAGAACTTCCGGGAATTAGTATGGGAGTATCAAGCGTCAGAAGCTGAAAATATAACTCCTGTTGTGGAAGAGGTAATAAGCGATCGCCTCATGTCTGTTGGCGAAACGTTGATGGAAAACACTCCAGAAGAATCCGCACAAACAACTTGGGATGATTCGTTGGCAAATTTAGAGCCAGATGTAGCCCAAACACTGGATGAGTTGTTGGTCAGATTAGACCAAAGTACCAGTTTAGTCCAGCAACTTGCTTCCGGACTGGCAATTCACTCATCTGAAGCACGACAATTAACTAGTACTGATACCCAAGCGCAAGAATGGTTTTATCAAGGACTTCAGCTAGCGAAGACTGGTGATTTGTTAGGGGCGATCGCTTGTTACGATGAAGCTTTACAAATTAACCCGTCCGTGTATGATGTTTGGTTTAATCGAGGTTTGACATTATTTCACTTAGGACAGTTGTCCGAGGCGATCGCCTCTTATGACAGAGCGCTCTTAATCAAACAAGACTCTCCTAAAGCTTGGTACAATCGAGGCGGCATCTTAGGCGAATTAGGACAGTTGTCCGAGGCGATCGCCTCCTTGGATGTCGCACTGGAAATTCAGCCAAACAACGAAGAAGCTTGGTCTAGCCGAGGTTTCGCGCTGCTGAAATTAGGCAGGCTATCAGAAGCTGTTTCTAGTTACGACAAAGCACTCGAATTGCAACCAGAAGACCCTCAAAACTGGTATTACCGAGGAATTGCACTCGCTGTAGATCAACGAAACTCCGAAGCGATCGCCTCTTACGACAATGCACTTTTAATTGATCCAGATTATCCCGAAGTCTGGATCGACCGAGGGGTGGTGCTAGGACAATTAGGACAATGGTCAGAAGCAATTGAGTCTTGGGATAAAGCTTTAGAAATTCAACCGCATTTTTACTTAATTTGGTTCAATAGAGGTATCGCCTTAGATAATTTAGGACGGAAAACTGAAGCGATCGCCTCTTATCACAAAGCCATAGAAATCAATCCCGAATTTCACTTAGCTTGGTACAACCAAGCAGTAGCGCTGTTTCATATCGGAGAATTTGTCGAAGCGATCGCCGCTTATGATGGTGCTTTGCAACTTCAACCAGATTATTGGGAAGCTTGGATTGGTCGAGGTACATCCGCAGGAATGGCGGTAAATCCGATTTTGAAAGAAGGCGATTATGATGCAAAATTGATCAGCTATGAAGCTGGATTGGATTATGTTCGCCAAGATACACAACAAGAAGGTTGGGGCAGATTGCATTTAGCGATCGCAAACGCACACTACGACAAAGGAAAAAGACATCCCACACCCCGCTATTATTGGCGTCAAGCCGTATCTGAGTACAATCAGGCGCTTTTAACCCTCACACAAGAAGACTTTCCCCAACTGCATCTAGAAGTATTGCAAAACTTCATTAAAGCACTTATAGGTTTGGGAGAAATCACATACGCACAAGAATTGTTACAATACGCTACAGATGTATGGCAACGTTTATTAAATGAACCAAGTTCTGAAGAAAGCAAAAAACAATTAGCTTTGAAATTTGCTAGTTTTGGACAATTAGCAGTTGATTTAGCCATACAATCTGGCGAATGGCGACAAGCTTTAGAAATCGCCGAATACAACAAAAATGCTTGTTTAACTTGGCTAATTTTTGGTTGGATTGATGACATCTCTTCACCTAATTATCCAGAAATTCAACAACTACTTAATCCGACAACCGCAATCATTTACTGGCACATCAGCCCTTACGCTTTACGCACCTTCATAATCAAAGATGATGCCCCAGAACCTATCCCCGTCTTTACACCCATAATTAGTGCCGCAGTAAGTGATGAATTTCCCCTACCTGAAGCTGTGCAAATTTTGGTGGAATTAGAAGATTGGTTAGACGATTGGAATCAACAATATCAGGAATATCGTAGCTTAGATCAAAACAAACAAAGCAAAGATAATCACTCCTGGTTAGTGGATATGGAACAGAGGCTTTTGCATCTAAAAAATATCCTTAATATTTCTACCGTTGAACACGAACTTGAAGGTATCAACCAATTAATTTTAATTCCCCACCGCGACTTACATAGATTTCCTCTTCATGCCCTTTTTAGTATTTCTTCTGAAGAAGAATCGTCGAGCAATGCAAATTACACAATTACCTATTTGCCAAGCGCTCAAATCGGCTTATCTCTAAATTCCCAACTAGAACTCCAGGGATATGAAGAGAAATTATTAAGTATTGAACATCCTAACAGTACAGATTATCCGCCACTCAAATTTGCCAAACTTGAATCGGAAACTATTAGCCAAATGTTCAATAATCCCAAACGGTACCAAGGAGCACAAGCAACTAAAAATATAGTGGAATATGCCTTATTTTGTGAATACAATATATTTCATTTTACAGGTCATGCGACTGACAATTTTATTGAACCGAAAAAATCACAACTGGTATTATCAGGTGAAGATAAACTAACCTTAGAAGAAATCTGCGAAAAGACACTTACAAGCTACAATTTAGTTACTCTCTCAGCTTGCGAAACTGCTATTACTAGCAAACAAACTATCACCACCGAGTATCTAGGTTTAGCGAATGTTTTTTTAAGTTGTGGTTCCGCTCATGTAATTAGGACTTTGTGGACTGTAGAATCAACTGCAAATGCCTTATTGATGATTGAGTTTTATCGACGACGACAGCCAAACAAATTAGAAGCAACAGCCTTAGCAGAAGCCACAAAATGGTTGAAAGAACTAACAGTTGCAGAATTGAACAAATGGTACGAAAATTTGCTGAGTACTTTGCCTGCCGAGGAATTTAGGTTTAAAGCATATTTAGCAACAGAAATGTATAGAACTAGAAAAGTCGCAGCAAATGAAAAGCTTTACAATCAACCTTACTACTGGGCAGCATTCACAATTGCAGGTAAAGTAATTACAGAGGTCAAAGAATCAAATAACCTAGAAGATTTTTACGCTTTAATACTCGACCAAGAATTTTAAAATTCTTCGTAGTGAGCGCTTCAGCGCTCAATCGCTTAATTGCTCACTACAAAATGACAGCAATTTTCATCTATTTGAACCACACATCAAAAACTAAAATCTATGTAGAGACGTTATATCATGTCCGGAAAATTACTTATGATGTAAAGACGTTCCGGCGGAACGTCTCTACGATGGTTGCGACGTTTTTATTACTGTTAATTAAACGGACATGATATTACATGTAACGTCTCTACTCTACCTATGATCTATAGCAGTTCTCGTTTGAACGTATCGCGACAGTCCCCACCTTCAATGTACTCATAAGGTGGGGATCAGAGCGCTTGTTTTGGAACGAAGTGGAAATAACCAATCCATGTTTATTCAGTTGGAGCATCTTGTTCTTTGATGTATTTCTTAAGTTTATCAATCGGTGCGCCACCGCTTGATGCGACATAATACGAGCTAGACCAAAATAAAGGTTTCCAATAAAACTTGCCAACATGCTCCTTAAATTCTTTGCGAATAACCCTACTACTCGCTGATTTTAAGCTAGATGTAAAATCAGAAATATTGTTATCTGGATGATAGTCTACCAACAAATGAACATGGTCTTGTTCACCCGAAAATTCTACCAAAATGCAATTAGTTTTAATGCAAATATTTGCAAAAATCTCGCGCATCCTCTCAAGGATTGGTGCGGTAATTACTTTTTTACGATATTTGGTAATAAAAACAAAATGCAAGTGAATAGAAAAAACAGCATGTGAGCCTTTGCGAGGAAGCATTTGACAAGGAACCGTGTCTGAGGTATTGTACTAATATACCAGATTTTGGGAGGTTCGCAAAAAACACTGTGGCAACAAGACGAATGACTTTCCGGCTATACCCAAACGATAAAACTGAATCAATTTTGCGGTATCACCGAAAGCTCCACAAGGACTTGTATAATGCCGCAGTCAACAACAGATTCACACAATATCAAAAATTCAATCACAAGGTTGATTATTTTGAACAACAGAATTGTTTACCTGCATTTAAAGAGGTTTGGACAGAGTACAAACAACTTCCTAGTCACGCTTTGCAAGCAACTCTCAAACGTGTTGACTATGCTTTTGAGCGTTGGTTCAAGAGTTTAGGTAAACGCCCTAGATTCAAGTCAATTAGACATTATTCAGGCTGGACTTATCCAGACTGTGCAGGTTTCAAAGTAGAATCTGAGGGCGAAAGCGGATATCTCAATTTGTCTAAAATTGGGCGTATTCAGATGCGCGGCAAGGCTAAGTATTGGGGAAAACCAACCACTTGTACCATTCTTTATCGCAATGGGAAATGGTATGCCTCAATTACTGTAAATGTATTAGACCAAGTTCTCAAACCTCTTGTTTTGCCTGTTGGTGCTGTTGGTATTGACTTGGGATGTAAATCCGCTTTATCCATTACTGACGGCGAGAATCATCAACAAATAGATGCACCGAAATTTTCTCAGAATGCAGAGCATCTAATCAAGAAAGCATCTAAGGATAAACGACGCAAACGTGCGCCAAATAGAAAAAAGAAGATTAAAGCTTCTAGACGATTCAAGAAAGCTCAGTTAAAGGTTAGTAAGCTCAACCGCAAGGTTGCAAATCAACGCCAGGACTGGGTACACCAAGTTGCAGCAGAAATAATCAGCAGTAATAGCTTCGTTGCAACTGAAAAGCTAGAAGTGAAAAACATGACAGCTAAAGCAAAAAGAGGTAAGCGCAAAAAGCAGAAGGCTGGACTGAATAAGTCTATCCTTGACGTTGGTTTTGGTATGCTTCGTAACACCATTAAATACAAAGTAGAACAAATTGGTGGTGTATTTATCGAGGTTCCAACGCGACAAGTAAAACCTTCTCAAACCTGTCCAAAATGCGGAAATCAATGCAAAAAAACACTCGATGTCCGAGTGCATGAATGCAGTGTTTGTAAATATTCGCAAGACAGAGATATTGCTGCTGCCGAGGTTATGCTTTATTGGGCAAAAGGTACTCTACCGGGATTGGGAACCAGTCTCGCAGACGCTGATCTTGCTAGCTCTACCTCACACACCCGCTCTCCAAGCAGGAAGCATGAGGCAACTGGGAGAAAAGAAGCGTCAGAAATCTCAAAGTAATTTCGCTAAAAACAAGCTAGAGGATGTAGAAATCTCTAGCTCAGGCGAAGCCAGCTAGAGGTAGTTCATTCAAATAGTTAATTTAAAGACGTTGCACTGCAACGTCTCTACAATCTGTATTGCATACAAGTGTAAACCGCTATATTTACCGGAAAATTGCGGTAAATCTCTATTGCTTTATAAACCTTCTCTTAAAGCGATTTGATGACAATGCAAAAAAGTGTAAACAGCCTAATTCTTACAAGCTTACTTTTTCTCGTCCCTGTTCACACAAATACATTTGTTCACGCTCAGTCAGCACAGACATCCACTCAAAATTATAGTGAAAAGATTTTCACAAAAGAGGAATTATACTTTGGCTTATCCAAACCAGGAGGAGATACAATATCTGAGCTTGAATGGCAGCTATTTTTGAACCAGGTAGTTACACCGCGCTTTCGTGAAGGACTAACCATAATAGACACCTACGGGCAATATCTAAACAGCTCTGGTAAGCTGACCAGAGAAAAGACCAAGTTAGTCATTTTGATTTACGAAAATAGCCCGATGAAAAATCAGATGATTCAAGAAGTGATAACAAGCTATAAGCGAAAATTTAAACAAGAATCTGTTTTGCGCGTAACTAGCACTGTTAAGGTATCTTTCTAAAGAGACAATATCTAGAACTAAAATCATATTCTCACCGTATATTTTGATAAATTTAATTTGTTTGTAGTAAGTAGCACAGGTTATCAAGTATTGGGAAAACTAGCCAAATGTGTGCGATCGCAAAAAATCACCCCCCTCTTTAACAATTAAAGAGGGGGGTAAGAGTGTGAGGTGCTATTCACTCTAGTAGGCGTCTTGCATCTCGTAGAAATCAGGAGAGATGTAATCTTTACGTAAAGGAAAACCTACCCAATCTTCTGGCATCAACAAGCGTTTGAGATTCGGGTGTCCTTCATAGATAATACCGAATAAATCGTAAGATTCGCGCTCTTGCCAATCTGCGGTCTTCCAAATCCAGTACACTGAAGGCACTCTAGGATTTTCTCGTGGTAAGAAGACTTTCACTCGCACTTCTTCAGGGCGATCGCTATTATCAGCGACTTTAATCAAGTGATACATACTGACCAACTCTTGTCCAGCTCCAGTATCAATACCACATTGACACTGAAGATAATTAAACCCGTAGGCATACAGTGCAGTAGAAATTGGCAACAAGAAATCTGACTCAACCTTAATAATTTCTACCCCATTATGGTCGGGTGCCAAAAACTCATGAGCAAAACCATTCTCTGTTAACCATTGGGAAACTTTACCCGCTTGTACCAATGACTCTTTTTCTACTGGTACTGGTTTGGATTCTTCATCAGCCACGGCTAGCTTCCTCCTTTTGACCCTGTGTTAGCAGCGCAGGTGGTACTGGCATACCTATAGCTTCCGTCAATTCCTTGGGCGGTGTGAAGCGAGTTTCTGACTGCATATATTTGCCAGTGAGAATTTGCTCGGTTTGCTTCATATTGTGAGTCGTGCTGTAATAACGGTGAGTTTGCTTAATCAAACTCCGCTCTTGCATCGAATCATTAGCAATCTTCTTCCGCAGCTTGATGATTGCGTCAATAATTGCTTCTGGACGCGGTGGACAACCGGGTAAATATACATCTACCGGAATCAGCTTATCAACTCCACGCACTGCTGTGGGAGAATCCACGCTAAACATCCCACCAGTAATCGTACAAGCTCCCATAGCGATGACATACTTGGGTTCCGGCATTTGTTCGTAAAGACGCACCAACTGAGGTGCCATCTTCATCGTGATCGTTCCTGCCGTAATAATTAAATCAGCTTGCCGGGGGCTAGAACGGGGAATTAGTCCGAAACGGTCAAAGTCAAACCGGGAACCAATCAAAGCTGCAAACTCAATAAAGCAGCAAGCCGTACCAAACAACAAGGGCCACAAACTCGAAAGCCGCGCCCAGTTGTATAAATCATCAACCGTAGTGAGAATTACGTTTTCTGAAAGCTCTTGAGTAACTGTAGTTCGCTCAATCGGGTTGATAATTCGCTCTTTATCTTCGGTAGTTGAATTAATATTCAAGACCATTCCAAAGCTCCTTTACGCCATGCATAAACTAGGGCAACTACAAGAATCGCAATAAAAATCAGTGCTTCAATAAATGCCAATAGCCCCAAACGGTGGAAAGCAACCGCCCAAGGATAGAGAAACACAGTCTCCACATCAAAGACGACGAAGACCAGCGCAAACATGTAGTAGCGAATATTGAACTGAATCCAAGCTCCACCGATGGGTTCCATGCCGGATTCATAAGTGGTGCGCCGTTCTGGGTTGCGACCACTGGGACTGAGGAGTTTCGACGCTGAAAGCGCCAGGGCAGGCACTAGGCTACAGACTAAGAAGAAGCCTAGAAGATACTCGTAACCGCTGAGGACAAACACAATAAATATCTACCTACCGCTATTGGTCTAAATAACTCTGTTACCTTCTTTTACATTATTATATCTTTTTGATGGATGCCGAATGCTGCGAAACAAACAAGCTTGAGGTATTTGATTCCTTTTTGATTGTGATGGAAAAGTCTAACAGTTATGTCATAATTTTTAACGTATATTTAATATTTGCCCCTCAGCTGCCGTCAGGAACCTCAGCCGTCATGCTGAGGCTTGAAAGAGAAATCATCAAGCCATCCTGACCCGACCACCTAGTAATAGGTAGCCGTTATTTGAGTCACGACACCTTGGGATACGCAGCCAGTCCCTCGCTCTGTCGCTTGTGATTAAACAGTTCTAAGGTCACTGGAACAGTGTTGCACTTCACTACAAGCTCTTATAACTGGTCAAGGCTAACTTTACCCCGAAAGGGAGGTTCCGTAAGGAACGAAACCATTATGCGTACAGGGTGAAAAGTTTGAAACGGTAATTGTCCCGTTGAAAGTGCAACACAATAGTACACCAAATTAAGTAACCCCTAGGCGGTAATGGTATCCAAATTCAATATAAAGCCGTCCTCTAAGCACGGGGTTTATACCCATTTTTCTGATGAGTGAACAAGCTGTTGAGACTCAAGAGTTAGACCGTTATGAGTGTCGTGCTTGCGGTTACATCTATCAACCCGAAAAGGGAGATGACAGCAACGACATTCCCCCAGGAACACCTTTCGCAGAATTGCCCATAATCTGGCGCTGCCCAGTTTGTGCTGCGAAAAAGAGCGCTTTCGTCAACGTAGGTCCTCAAGGTACAGCATCCGGCTTTAAGGAAAATCTCCGTTATGGATTGGGCGTCAACCAGTTGACACCGAACCAAAAAAATATCCTGATTTTCGGCGCATTGGCTCTTGCGTTCTTGTTTTTTTTAAGTCTCTACGGTTTACAGTAAGTTGTTACATATCTTACTTCCCTGAAAACCGATTACTTAAAGTAAACCTTTGAAAGAAACCCTAGACAAATTTAGAAGAAACTAAAAAATACAGATGCATTCAATTGTGAGAAGTTGGCAAAGAATAGTTGCCTTGTTGGTTGTCGTCCTCATGTGTATAGGTTGTAGCAAAGTTCCCTCTATCAGCTACAATCCTTGGGAAATCATTTCTGTGCCAACAGAGGCGAAACTGCTAGATATTGCCTTTACTGATAACTTTCAGCATGGGTATTTAGTCGGTAGCAGCGCCACTTTGTTAGAAACAAAAGATGGTGGTGAAAGTTGGAAACCTTTAACACTAGAACTTGACGATGGGAAGTATCGGTTTAACTCAGTCAGTTTTTCGCTTAAAGAAGGATGGATAGTCGGAGAGCCAAGTCTAATATTGCATACCGCTGATGAAGGTGCTTCGTGGTCGCGCATTCCCGTAAGCGAAAAACTACCCGGTGGTCCAATTAGCATTTTGGCATTAGGACAAAATTCAGCGGAAATGGCTACGGATGTAGGAGCAATATATAAGACTACAGACGGCGGTAAAAACTGGAAAGCACAGGTAGAACAAGCAGTCGGTGTACTGCGTAACATTAAGCGATCGCCTGATGGGAAATATGTTGGCGTTTCTGCCAAAGGTAACTTCTACTCAACTTGGGAACCAGGACAAACTGCTTGGGTTCCTCATAACCGCAATAGTTCTAGACGAGTTGAAAATATGGGGTTTACCGACAAGGGGCAATTATGGATGCTAGCACGAGGCGGTCAAGTGCAATTTAATAACCCAGAAAAACCTGAAGAATGGTTGGAAGCCCAATATCCAGAAGTGTCTACAAGCTGGGGTTTACTGGATATGGCATATCGCACACCTGAAGAAATTTGGTTAGGTGGTGGTAGTGGTAATTTGCTGCGGAGTGCTGATGGTGGCAAAACCTGGGAAAAAGACCGTGATGTGGAAGGAGTTCCGGCAAATTTGTATAAGATTGTGTTCTTTTCCCCAGAACAGGGATTTATTATTGGCGATCGCGGTATTTTACTAAAATATCAACCAAGTGTTGCAGCAGCTTCTAAATCAGGAGCGGCTTAACCTTAAGCTTGGGTATTTCTCCGCCAATTCTGAGAAGTAGGTTGCAAGTTGTAACTCTTTCTTAACTTTGTAGGATAATATTCTCAAGAACAATCTCACTTAGGTAGGAATCACGCATGGCAGGTACCACTGGAGAACGTCCGTTTTCGGACATTATTACCAGCATTCGTTACTGGGTAATTCACAGCATCACCATCCCCGCATTATTTATTGCAGGTTGGTTATTTGTCAGCACCGGACTGGCTTATGATGTATTTGGCACACCCCGCCCGAACGAGTATTACCCAAGAGCGGAGCAAGTAGCACCGCCAATTGTAAAAGATCGCTTTGAAGCTAAACAACAAATTGATCAATTTACCGGAAAATAGTTTGATATGACCAGCGGCAATAACGTTAATCAACCAATTACTTACCCGATTTTTACGGTTAGATGGATTGCAGTTCACACCCTCGCTGTACCCACAGTGTTCTTTTTGGGTGCTATAGCTTCAATGCAGTTTATTCAACGCTAGGAGCAACAACTCATGGATAGATCGCCAAATCCGAATAAACAGCCGGTCGAACTAAACCGGACTTCACTTTTCCTAGGACTACTACTGATTTTTGTTCTGGGGATTCTATTTTCCAGTTATTTCTTTAACTAATAAAGAACGACTGGTATTAATCCTTGTTTATTTAACAAGCGTTGATTTTTTATTAAGGGAGGAGAAAAGCTGTGTCTGGAAGTGGAAGAATTCCCCTATGGGTTGTCGCGACAATCGCAGGGCTAGGTGTAATTACTGTTCTAGGTATTTTCTTTTACGGGGCTTACGCCGGAATCGGTTCTTCCATATAATTGTGGCTGGAACTGAATACCGTCATCTGAATTTTAAACGCAATTGTTGAGAAATCAGCAGAAAAAAACCGCCTGTCTTTAAAAGATAGGCGGTTTTTTAATATTGACTCTTTCTGATAAATCTGCAAAAAATCGATGAAAATAGGTCATCGCTAAATTGATGCATGAATCCGGATGTAGAGACGTTCCGACGGAACGTCTCTACAAAGATTTTAGTATTATGTAAAATCTTTTTCACGCCCCAGATTCAGCAACGCCAAAAATTGGTCACCGCTTTTTTGGGATTGGGGATTTATCAAACTTAGGCTATATCTTCGCGTTCAATGTATATAAACAACAACGCAATTGCCACTGCTGAAAAAACTAAACCTGTCAGTGGAACTAAGATAGAAGGCAAAAATGAAGTTGACATAGTAAAGATTCCTGTTAAATCTCACTGGAATTCATTCTGGAGCTTACTGCAAATTCTGCCTCATTTTTGAAAATCTATCATATTTTTAACAAATTGAGATTTTACAGCAGCCTATCGCTAATATCGAATACACGTAACAGACGTAGCACTGCTACGTCTCTACAAGGAGAGGGGTTTTATATATGTACTTCATTGACCTGCAATCTGCTGTATATTTGGGTATAGTGGTCAAATTCTCAACAGTTCATCTAGCTGCAAAGTTGGCAAATCTGGAGGAATCACAGTCCTGCCGATTGTCACTTTATGACTTTCCTGTTGAGTTGCCATATCTATAGCGATCGCTTCTAAGCGAATTTCCAAACAGCCAAAGGGAATATTGAAGTGAGTCATCACCTCCAAATCTCCCAAAGAGTTAGGTAGCAAATTCTTGAGCAAATGCGGACCATCTAGTAACCAGCGAGTTTGACAATCCTCCATCCATAACTTCACAGCCATTTGCTCCCGCACGTCAGGCAGATACACCCGCACCCTGATAGATTTACCGGCAATAAGTTCACCTTCTGGTACATCCAGTTGCGGAATTGGCAACGGACTCCAATTTGTCGCTCCTATACCTAGAGAAACTGATAAATCTGTTACTGGTTCGTCCTTTTGTTCAAACAAACCGCTCTGCGTAGCATCGGCTTCAAATTGATTTGCTGTATCATCTACGACAAATTCTTGTGTGAACCAAGTTGGCTGTAACTGAGGTGGTAGTTGTGGTACTTCCGGTGACAAGGAAACTTCTGATACATTTTCTTCATTTACAGTCTCAGTGTCTTCTTCCACAATATCGCTTTGTTGTGTCCCCACATCAGATACTAACGGCGAATTAACATCAGCAGTCAAAGTTTGCTCATCCAAAGAAACCGGATATTCTTCAGAAATAGTCTGGTTAGCTGGATAACTATAGTAATTCTGAGACTGCACATTTATCGGTTCCGGCAAAGAATAGCCTTGAGTGTGCATCCACTTTCTAATTAAAGGGGATGAATAGGGGTTATCTGCCGTGATTAACTCAGAAGCTTGGGGGACAACTACTTCTGGGTCATAGTTATCCGGCGATCGCACATCCTCAACGCCTTCTAAGCCAGTTGCATTTTCCGACTCAGCTATGGTAGTCTCAAACTGGGAGAATTCCTCAGGAGTTTGATCATCCAAAGCATCTTGCCCGTTGCTTTGAACTTCTTCAAAGTCAGTAGACAAGGGTTTAAGCGGTGTCAAATATCTAAAAGTGGAGCCAGCACTCAGAGAAAGTCTTGTCTGTTCCTCAAATATTGGCACTTGACGCGAGGCAATTATAGTATCTGTTTTCTCTAAATGCTGGGATTTTGACGCGGCTAACATTTTAGTTTGCCCGTTAGAAAACGTTGGCAATTCAGGTGATGTCTGGCGACAAGAAGCAGAGCTTCTACGCGCTGCTGCTGATTTCCTTAGCTTTTGCAGATCAATTCGCGGTGGTAAAGCTTTTTTCGTCGATGCATGAAAAACTAGATTTTGACCTGTTTTTACGCTTTTTACTAGATTAAACAGTTCTAAATCAAGGGATGATGGTAACGGTTCTTTAGGAATAGGCGATCGCTGATAATCTAGTTCTGGGGTACTATCTTTGACAGCGGTCGTAATTGCCAGTAATTCTGTCACATCTGCTGTAATTGTGAAGGACTGACTGGCTAACAGCGTTACCTCACCAATTCCGGCGAGTGCGCCATATAAACTCATCTCTGCTAAAATCAGCTTAGATTCGCAGTTCAAGGGAATTTCGATTTGGCTAGTGATAATACACGGTAAAATCTTTTCAGGTATTGGTTGCTTTAGTTGAGTTAATATTTCCGATTTTTGGGGCGATCGCATTTCAATTTGCACGAATGCCGCACAGACGCTTTCTAAATCTGATGTTTCACTCAGCAGCTCTTGTTTTAATTCTACACGCCCATTGAGACAAAGAGTTTCTCCCCAACGAGCAACATAAGTTTCCTGCTCTAAAGTTAGCAGTAATGGTGGCGGTGGTTGCTCTGCTGGAGTCACATCAATCGCTTCATTATCAAGCAAAGATTCAGAAGCGGGTAAAGCTAACTCTAATAAGTTTTGTAAAATTTGCTCTGCTGTTTCACCTTTGACCCACACTGGAGTAATAGGTGCATCAATAATTGCATCTTCATTTTGACTTGACAAAGACTTACTTTGTGTAGTATTTGCTGGCTCTGCCTTAACGCTGATAGTGTTAGAAGTTTGGGCTGCGGCTGTTGATAAGCTGTTGGGATGAGAAAAAGTATCTGAGTGATGCTCAGAGTTGTCCAATCTGTTGACATCTGATAAAACTGCTGATTGAGGCAAAACTTGGATTTTGATACTATATTGCCAGGATTTACCGAGCATATCAGACATCAAATCGCCAGAACATCGTAACTCCCAAATTCCCGGTTTCAAGTGGGTGAAGGGAATTACTGCCATTAAGCCTTCATTATTAGTGCGACGCGATCGCTTTTGAACTCGTCGCTGTATGGGAACTTCCTGAGTGGAGGAGTGGATTACGCGCACTTCTATATCTATATGAGGACGGTTAGAACGAGCCAAAACTCGATACCGACCTTCCAATATTTCCAAATTTGGCGATTCCAAGGTATGCCAAGAGCGATCGCCTTGTTTCTGTATCAGAAATTGCCAGTGTTCCATTGTAAGTGATGCCGAAACCGAAGGGAAGCACAGTAATATTTTGCATTACTTTGCTTGCCAGTGTACATCAGTAAGTTGTAATTGCATAACCTGTTTATACAACAATACAGTTCAGTTAAGGAATTGGTGGTAAAAAATGGTATGCATGTAGAGACGTAGCACTTGGTAGTCTCTACGAGGATTTGGGGCTTAACACCAACGGTATTGGAATATGACCGACAACCCACAAACTGAATTTGACTCGCCTTGGAAAGATATCCTGGAAAGATATTTTGAGGATTTCATGCTATTCTTTTTCCCCCAAGCGCATCGAAGGATTGATTGGACTAAAAAGCATGAATTTCTTGATAAAGAACTTCTTTCTGTGGTAGGTGACGCAGAAATTGGAACGCGATTTGCTGATAAATTAGTCAAGATTTATCGGATGACTGGAGAAGAAAATTGGATTCTTATTCATGTAGAAGTTCAAAGCCAAGAAGAATCTAATTTTGCTTCCAGGATGTACACCTACAATTATCGTATTTACGATAAATATCAAAAGTTTGTAGTATCTTTGGCAGTTCTCGGTGATGAAAACCCAAGTTGGCGACCATCACAATTTAATTCTCAACTCTTTGGTTGTAGGATAAATTTTCGATTTCCAGTGATAAAACTGCTAGACTACGAACAAAGGTTATCCGAACTTGAAGTTAGTCGTAATCCCTTTGCTACGGTAGTTATGGCGCATCTCCAAGCTAAGGTAACAACCAGCGATCGCATTGAGCGCAAGCAACAAAAACTAACTTTGGTAAAAAGGTTGTACGACCTGGGATTTGAGCGGGATTCGATAATTATCTTATTCAAGTTTATTGATTGGATGATGACTTTACCCGCCAATTTAGCACGGGAGTTTTGGCAAGAATATAGTAGTTTCGAGGAATCTAGACGTATGCAGTATGTAACGAGTGTTGAGCGCATTGGCATTGAAAAAGGTGTTCGCCAAGGTTTATTAGAAGCAATTGAACTTGGTTTGGAACTAAAATTTGGTAGGGATGCATTATCAGTTATGGAAGAAATATCTCAAATTGATGAAATAGAACAATTACGAGGAATCAAAGAAGGGATAAAAACAGTTGCTTCAGTGGAAGAGTTAAAGCAAATTTATCAACCAGGAATTGAGGAAGGATATGAATAAAGAGCGATCGCTTACCGAGCGCTAACGATGCGATCGCTTTACTTTACTTCTGTAACTTCACCTAAGCGGGTAAAGCGAATTTCAATGCGTCGTCGTGTGGCATCCCCCTGACGCTGGTTCTTTGGTATAGGGGCAAACCCCCCATTTGGTAGTATTAACTGTGCAGCTGAATAGGCACGAAAATTAATTCCTTGCATCCTACTCTCTTGTTTTTGGATGTCAAGCAACACTCTGACAACTGCGAGGGAACGCATCAATCCTAAGTCGGCGTTAGAGCCTGCTTTCAGATCGCCAACTCTTATTTCGCCACTAGCTACTTTTTCTAAATTCTGGTCTAAATTGCTTGTGATACTACCAATAGATTCTTCATCAGTATGACCGATTATTTCAACCGTATCTATGTCAAAATCTTTTGTATTTTTTTCAATTTTTGGTACGATTGTACCTCTGATATAATCAGACATTGCCTTTGGTATTTCCGCGCTACCAGGGTCAAATCGGTGATTTTCATCTTTTATGAACAAAATTGGCGGTGTGCATGTATTTTTATTATTAGATATTTGCGATATTGTATACTTGGCGCTAGCTATTAACAGTAAGAAAAGAAGTATCATGAAGGCATTGGACATTAAGTCTGTGAAAGCAGACCAAATATTCAGGTCTTCATTGTAATGAGTATTGCGCGAGCGACGAGGCATAATTGAAAGCTTAGGTTATTTTATCTATCTGTGCTTTTTTAATTTGAGAAAGTTCTTCCTTAATGTTGCTAAGTTGTTCAATACATTGTTGAATTTTTGTTCCTAAATTTTGATAAATTTTGGTATTATATTCAGTTGCTTGTTGAATACCTCCAAGCAAGCGATCGCCTACATTTTTGTATTCGGAAGTTGCTTTTGCATTGTTGTCTTTGAGTAACTCCATCAAATCTAAGTTTAATGTGTCAACTTTGACGTTTAATTGGTTTGCATAACCTTCTAGATTCGAGACAATAGTGTGAAATTGTTGGTTGTTAGTGTCGAGTTGTTCAGATAACTTTAAAACAAAGCGATCGCCTAAAGACTCAATTCCCAAATTTACCCCTTCCGTATAGCTTCTAACCATACCTACCAACTCAGTCAGGGTAACTTCTACCCCATTGAAACTATCAGCTTTATTCGCAATTTTTTCCTCTAAATTATCAATTTTTTTAGTCACTCTTCCTAAATTAGTAGCACCTTGCTTAAGTTGAGGAATAATCTCGCTCAGAGAGTTTTGGTTAGTTTGATGCAAGTCTAATACTTTCACCGAAGTTTGATTCACACTTCTTATTTCTTCTCCCAAACGCTGAAGTTCAGTCACTACTGTTGCAATAGATATTACAGTCTCAGCTAAACTTGCAGCAGACTGAGAAAATCTTGTTTGTGTGTTAGCTAAATCTACTGTAGCATCTGATAATCTCTGGGGAAACTGGCTTTTTTCAAAAGTGTCAGCAGCTTGTTTAAATATCTTAGATTTTTCCTTCAATTCTTCACCGGCAATCTTAAAATTGGTAGCAGCAGCAGATATAGTGCCAGAAGAGACTGTAAAACCCTCATAAACTTGTCTTGCTAGTTCATTGGCTTTTTTATTTTCTTCAGCAATTTCTTTGGCTACTTTTCCTAAAGATTGCTCAACGACATCCCGAACATTCTTACCAAAGTTAGTTAAAAATTCATTTTGCAAATTAGCCATTCTGTCAACAGCTTTATCAAGACGAGTATGACCATCTATTGTTGGTTGATAAATATTGTCTAAGTAATCTTCTAAAGAACTAATAAGTCGATACTTGGCTTGGCTAGTATTTTTTAACCAGTTAAATATCGTCAAGATAACACTAAATAATAGTCCTATTAAACTAGTAAAAAAGGCAATGCTCATGCCTTGTAATGGTTTCTTTAATTCAGCCACTAAACTAGTTATATCACTAGCAGCGGTTTGATTGATTGCTTGATTGAGTGCTGACAAACTAATTGTAATACCCAAAAAAGTACCGAATAAGCCAAACGCTAATAATAAGTTAGGTAGAATGCGGCAGAAATAATCGATTTGGTCACAACTAATTTTTTTAGGAAAAAATTGCACTTTAATCTTTTCTTGACTATAAACTTGGTCAATTAAAGCTGCCGTATTAACATTATCTAATTGAATACTAGCTTGTTTAAATCTGCTTTTGAGATTTATTACAGTCTGAGGTTCTCTTACACTTGTGTTTCCACCAATCAGCATTTTTACTTTGTCAGCTTCTTCAACCAGATGTTGATAGAGAGACAAGCGTGAAAAAATAGCAGCTATAGATGGCAAAATAACGAGTACAACAGTGAAAAAAATTAAGTAAGGTGGTATCAATGGCATAAAAATACTCTTAATATTTGGGGAGGATATTAAAAACTAGTTTGTAGTTTTAATTGCGATATCCGCGCATCAAAACTACAAAATAGCTGTATTAGACTGGGTATTTATTGAATATTTCTTGACGCTTGCGATCGTACTCTTCTTGACTTAGAATACCATCATCAAAATCTTCTTTTAACTGCTTGATTTCTAAACGTCGTTTTGTCATATTATCGCCATCTACAGGGTAATGAACAACAACTATCTCTCCAGAAATAGCTTTTTGATTTGATGTATTTGTTGGCGGATTTTGTTGTTGTGCAGTTTTAAGTAGCTGCTCTAGCTTTCGACGGAAACGATTAATAATTCCTTCTTTAACTGTGGGATCATTGTTTGCAGAAGTTCCTAATACTGTAGCTTTGTAGGGGTAATTAGGACTATCTTCAGGTAATTTATCAACTTCCTTGATAAACTGCCGCAGTTTAGGAAAATATTCATTGTCCCAGAGTTCAGGTTGTCTTTCTATTTGAGCAATTTCATCATCTAAAAGCTTCTGCAAAGTTTCACTCATATCCTTGCGGTTAGCAAGTTCCTCTAAAGCTTGACTCCACTCACGATTCAGAGATGCAGTATTATAACTATAGCGAGATTTATCATAATATTGAAATTCTAATTGATGGTTTTCCTGGTTTTCCTCTAATAACCCAAACGCTAGACAAGGATAGAAAATATCCTCCAATTCCTCGATTCTTCTCGCATCAGGAGGGATGATATCAGGAAATGTTGCGCGAGAGTCATTATGTAGAAAAGATGTAGGAGAATTCTGTTCTCTGATGTAGGGGTTTCTCATCCTTTCTAGATTGCCAATTAATCTCAGAGGAAAACCAGCGTACTCATTCACAATTAAAATTTCGTCGTCAGCTTGAGTCGCTTTGAAGACACTTGTAGCAATTCCCAAATCCTGTTCTAGCAAATCTTTAAACTGTTTTACTTCTAACTCATCTCTGTCCTTAAACCCGATTAATTTACTACTTTTAGCAAGGTCATCATGGAAGTAAGGATCAGTCAAATTCAAGCGTAGGAGAGGTTCAGCTTCTTGCATAATTTGTGCGAAACGAGTTGAACGCGCTGCAAGTGAGTACTTTTCCATAAAGCGCTTAATTACATTAACTATATTGTCACCGCGATTAGTGAATATGCTGTCAACTTTGAGATTAACTTCTTTTTGTAATTGGTATGGATTCGTGCGATCGCGATCTATAAAACTTGCTAAAGATTGTCCCCGTCCTGTTGGTTCTGTAATCGCTGAACTCACAAATACTAACAGCTGGCGAACATCATCTTCTGGTAACATATTTTGGTAACAGCAATCAATATCTTCACTATCAAATATTGCTTCACCGCTCATTTCATCAAAATTCAGTTGTTTCAATTCCCGCTCCTGTTTCTCATAAGCGCTTTGCAAATTTTCTACGCTTGCATTAAAAGCAGCTAGTTGAGTTGCTCTTTCTTGAACATGTCTTTGCAACTCACTGACAATTCGTAGCGCTTCTTGGAAGACTTCCAATTCAAAGTTATGCTTAATCAGTTCATAGACTTCCCGTACCACCCTTTTAGCTTCAGCTTGTACTTGGCTATTTTTATTATTGAGTAAACGAATCCCACCTTTTTGTTCAATGTCTTCAATTATTTGTTCAGTATCACGCCATTTTACATCTACATCTTCCAAGCGTTTCATACTGCCAATGTTGGTGATTTCTTCCTGAATATTATGTTGATAGTTATGCAATTCATGTTGTAAAGCATCTAGCCAGTTGCGCGTACTTTTAATCGAAAATTTAGGTTCTCCGGGAGTAAGTAATTGATTGATAAAGTCGTCAATATTTGTTTTCAGTTCTTTACTGATTGTCGGACGAATTTGTTGCACTTTTGTTAGCCAAATTCCCCTACTACTTTCAGTTTCACCTGGTTGAATTTTCCGAAATTGTTCGCGAAACTCTCTTGACAACTGTTGGCGAATACCATTCCGGTCATCTTTATTTTGGCAATCAGAGATTGACCGTTCTAATTTATTTCTCCAAGCGTTGATTATATTACTAAAATTTTTATTAGATTCTTGGACAGATTCAGTTAGTCTGGTAGTTATACCATCCTTTTTCCCTTCGTCGCTGTGCCAACGATACTGAATTAAAAATTGTTCCAGTAAACTTGAGGTATCTGGACTTTGACCTTCGCCATTTAACCAGAATTTTACTAGCTCTAAACGGACACTATTTAAAGCGACTTGAACAATGGTATCGCGAGGGAAATAAATAGCCGCTAGCCCAAATGTTAAAAAGCGTTGGACATTCTGACGCGGGTGTTTATCCCCCTGAATCATGTGTTGCAGAAAGTTGTCTCTGTTGCCTTTAACTACTGGTGCTAATTCACCAGAAAAGTCTAAAGCAATCTTATGAGCAATGACGTTGCACAACTTACCCTGTCCTAAGATTTGATACTCGCCACTTGTTTGACTGGAAACTAAATAAGTGTAGTCAAAAGGTGGTCGTTGCTCCTGCACATACACCAAATTTTGAATATCATAATAAGCTTCAAACTTTGTGCCGGGACTGCTGTAATAATTTAATTCTTTGAGAGCAGCATAAGTATTGGCACTCATATTAGGAGTGTTACCATACAATTCTGGACTAATCACTAAATAGCCGACAATTTGACCTCCTTGACCGCCATAAAGATGCCTAAGACTATAAGCAACATCTAAAAACATCCCGCTTCCTGTACCGCCGCAAAGAGAACCCACGACAAAAATATTGAGTCCTGGTTCCACTCTTAAACCTTCTCTTAGCAATAGAGAATCATGTCCTCTTGTACGTTTTTCTGCTGTTTCAATTGCTGTTTTAATCTTTTGATAATTGTGGAAAAAAGCCAGTCTTCCAACAGGTCTAATCCCTTTTGCACCTTCTTCCACTGCTTTAATATTTCGCAGTAATTGCGGGGGAAACCAGATACCAATATGGTCATAGGGACCGTGGCGAGTGTATTCTGAACGCCGCTCCAATCCTTCCACAAACATAGTAACCTCAGCAGAGGACATGGTAGCACTGACTTTTTCCGCTTCCCGAAAGCTGAGGTCAACACCATGATAAGTACTTCCTGTACGAATACCAGTTACTTGGGTTGCAGCTTTATCTGTATCGATGTGGACAAAACTAACAATTGGTAAGTTGTTTAAATGGTCATAGCGGTCTACAATTAGCCGCCGAATTCGCATCAAAACATCCCTTCCAGTACCGCCTAATCCTATACAAATTGTGCGATTAATTCCGCGATATTGAAGTTCATTTCCAGTGCTGTTAATCATGCTTTCATTCCTTAGTTACTATTTTTTAACTTTAATTATTATTTTGTAATCGCGTCTGTTATGTGGACAATTTATCCTGAACGTAGAACTAGAGATGAAAGTGCGCGAGGTAATTTCTTTATTATTGTAATAAATTGGTGCTGAATTAGTTGGGACTAAATATAACCTCTCACCTTTCCTTTCTAAATATGCTCTAACTTCCGAGCCTGGACAATCAATAGAATCTATACAAGAAGCATCATATTCACCAATTGCAATGCGTTTATTGTTTGGTAATCTGCATTTTTGGTCTTCGGGGTTTTCTGTGGCTTCAAAATCAACTTTCAATTCCCACTTTTTTTGTAGACGCAAGAATTTAATTAACCCAAAAATCAAACCCGCAAATATTAATAGAGAAATTAAACTTGGTAACCACAATTGCTTAATTAAATAAGAAGTGACTAAACAAGTTTCTTCACCCCCTGGTGCTGGTGTACAAATTTCCTGAACAGTAGGCGCAATATCAACGACAGTGAGTTTATATTCTTTGTTATTATTGGTTGTAATTGAGCGCGATCGCTCTTTTATCGGTAAAGCTTTAATCCAGGCTTGTCGCTGTTGACTTTCTGGGGAATTTGCTATCCTAAAAGGACTAATAGCTGGTGTTTCCACCCACACTTGTGAGTTAATTCCTGGTTGAGTAAATAAAGGTGCGTCTGTAACCCAAACAACTGACTGTGGCTTGATCGGTTGACTTTTCTGAAGACGATCTTGATTGATTTGAGCGAGACCTTGATAAATACTTAATTCAGCTCGCTGAATATCTGTGCCGTAGCGGTTTGGATCAGAGATAAAAGGTATTTTTGCTAATACTTTTTCAATGTTTTCTTGACTTTTAATATTAAATTTTATGGGTGTTACGAATGAATTTACACCCGGTGTAACTTCTTCTAAAGCTACATTTTTATCAAAAGGAACAACGTAAACCGAATCTCCCGGTTTTAGGCTATCTTCAACAATCTGACGTAAGCGAATACGACCCTCATCATTTAATCCGACGCTTTCCGTCAAATCAATAGCCAAGACAACATCCCGTCCACCATGCAAAACTGAGATTAAATTTAAACCGATTTTTTGTCCAGAGCTAAGTGGTTGTCCAGGGATAACTTGTGTAAATATCACAAATAATATATTTACTAATCAGTATATTAGACTTATTGCATAAAATACTCGGCAAATGCAACTCGCGGCACTCTCTTTCATCTGGGTTAGTTAAACAAGAGAATTTTACCTATGTGCTTACTTGCAGTGCATTACTCTTCACTAAGATAACCCACGCGAACTTCAATGCATAGTGATTTTGGTCACAGATGACAAAATAAATACTGAGATTGTCTATTAAATTATTGTACTACCTGAAAAATTGTGTTGTGCCTCTACCAGGCTAAATTATCCCGCAGATGTGCAACGTATCGCCTATGACGATGACTTGTACTGACCTAATAAACATCGTCATGAGTACCAACGTCTAACAAAAGAACAACTTCTTCCCCACTTTCGTCATCGGTTTTCAATGAAAAAACAATGCGGCAATCATACCCACAAGAACATGATAGTAACCCTGATAGCTTCCCCTCTAGCTTGTGAGTACCCAAGTTAGCCGCAAATATATCATTCTCCATAGCAGCAATAGTTTCCTCTATTCTGTCTTGCAAGTTAGCATTACGACGAGCAAATTTTCGGAAAGCTCTTTTAAACTTGCTACTAATAACCAATCTATACATCGGTTATGCTTGGGTTGTCGAGATATTCCCGTAATTCTTGAATTGCTTCGGCAGCCGTTTGGACTTTGAGCCTACCTGCTTGGAATTCAGCTATGGAAACTGCTGCATCTGACGCAATTTCATCTCGCCGATTTTCAACAATTCGGTTTTTGAGAATTTGTATCAGCATTTCTTGCTGCTCCAAAGGAAGATCCATAGCTGCATCTAAAACTTCATCCAGGTTACTCAATGGTTTCATCGTCTCCCAAACATTGATAAAAGAACTCATAATATATATATTAGAGAACAACTAGGAAGGCTAAGAAGTGATTCTTAGAAGCTCCGCACATCGACGGTCGGAGTAATGTCACAATCCACCGTATTGGGCTTAAATAATAAATAAGTTAAAAACAAACTACCCAACAAACCATCAAAGCGTTGGGTAGATTAACTTCACCTTAATTCGTCAGGCACCATAGCGATTTTGATAGTAAGCCAAAATTTCCTTGACACGTTGCCGACTTTCTGAATTAGAGTTTGACATCCACGAGATCGATAAGCGGGCGATTTGGCTTTGATTGTAATCAAACTGTGGAGACGACTGAGAAATTAAGCTTACTTCTACACCTTCGACTTGATGTAAATGAGCAGCTATTTCTTGATAGACTGCTAAAGGCAAACCAGGAAATTCAATTTTTTCCTTCGTCTCCATTTTGATCAAGCTCCGGTACTAACAGGATTTTGGGGTGGTGTTGTCACTGACACAGGATTTTCAGGTGTTGTAGTTGGTGACGCTACGTTAATAGGCGATTCCCCTACATTTCTAGCAACTTCGATACCGTATTGTTCAAAAATCACAACTGGATTAGAGCCTTCATTCATTTCAATACGTTTTACAAGTACACCGTTTGCCAATCGTTGTCCTGCTTGCACATAGCGGCTTGTCGGTTCATTTGGTACTTTGATAATTGCCTGGGGTTCTTGACCAATTAGAACTACACCTGTGACAAGAACTGCTCTTGCTAATTCAGGTTGTACTGGCGGTGGTAATACAGATACTAGAGTAGGGTTGGGGACAACTAGAGGCAAAACCTTGGGTAGGACTGGAGTAAAACCAGGGCTAGGTTTTGGTATTTTGAAGGAAGCGATCGCTCCTTTGTTTATTTTATTCTTTTGTGGGTTCCTCGATATTCTAGTTTTGACTGATATTAACGCGCTGCGTGTGGTTCCTCTTCTTGAGGTAATTATTGCACCCCTAGCGGCTGGTAGGGCAGGTAACACCGGAACCGATCTGCCAAATGTAGGTGTCGTGTTCGTGTTCGACGTACTGGCATAGGTTGGTGAGAAAATTTGTCCAAACGGGTCAGCGCGACCTTTTGACACTACAATTACCCGCTCTGTGGCATTAGTTGATTGAATTAAGTTAGGAGTTGTAGAAGCTACTATTGGAGCCTGTTTAGCAGATACAACTGGATTTTTAAAAGATTGAATCGCCGATGGTGGCTGAGTTTGTGCGCTGTTGGGAGTTGATGCCGGATTACTAGCTTGATCGCCTTCTGAAGCACAAGAGGCGATCGCTAAAGCCAAAATAGCTGCCACTGCAATTTTTAAATTTCTGCCCATTAACTGTTCTCAAAAGCTATAGGAAAATTTGTTAATTGAAATCTACCTGATGAAATTTGCATCAAAGGCGAAATCTGTTCCTTTTATAACCTACTTTTTGAGTTTTGAAAGGTGGTTTTAAATACTGCCAGTAAGCGTGAAAATACGAACAAAAAATTACCGATATTATTCGCATTTAATCTTCCGCCACAGACATTAGATGTTTCAACAAGTCCAGTCCTTTTTTAACTCTTCGAGAAACTGTTACTACACTAATTCCTAAATGTTCTGCAACTTGTTTTTGTGTTAAATCCTGTAAAAATACGCATTCTAAAACTTCGCGGGTGCGTTTTTCTAGCTGAAAGAGTGCTTGTTGCAAACGAATTTGGTCTTCTTGCGCTAGTTGAAAGCTGCGGTAACGGTTATCTGGAACCAATTCTCCCAAGTTAGTAGAATTTTCTTCTCCATCATGTACAGGCACATCTAGACTCAATGGAGCGCGATTGACCCATGCTAATTTAATTTCTTGCCATTCGCTGGCAGAAATTAAGAGGGCTGCTGCTAATTCCGAGTCAGTTGGCTGACGATTGTATTTTTCGCGCAAAGAACGGGAAACTCCGATTGACTGCTGTTGGAGCGCTAACCAGCGTCGGGGAATCCGCACAGTCACACCTTTGTCTCGGAGGTAGTGTTGAATTTCACCTCGAATGTAGGGAATGGCAAAGGAACTGAAAGCATGACCTTTGGAAATTTCAAATTTTTCAATAGCTCGAATTAAACCTAAACAGCCCACCTGGAGCAAGTCTTCATGGTTTTCCTGACATTGATTTATCCAGTAGTGAGCTTCTTTTCTTACCAGTCCAAAATTAAGTTTTACTAGTTGATTGCGAACAGTTGCCGAGGGGGATTGCTGATATTCTCGCAACAACTGCCAAATTTCATGCTTTAGTTCGTAAGTGACAGTGGTTGGCATAGCACCGCTTTTATGAGTCAAACAGACAATGAAAAAGAGGGGAAATATAAGTGTTTTTTATTTAGCTTTGGGATGACCTATAGCTTTAAAAAAGTACCTAGATCAAAAATATAAAATTTGTTACTAATTCTCAAACAGAAATTGTACTTAATTTTTCTTTATTAATGATCGAGTTTTCGTCTAGAGATAAACCGAGGTGAAAAATGATTTATATAGATATGAGCAACTTTTTCAGCAAAATTACTGAACTTAAAAAAAGTTATTCATGACATCTTTAAACTTCTCAATCAAAATTGAACTATTGGACTTTAGACAAAATAGAGTTGTTCGCGTAAGTTATTTGTCCAAAGTCCAAAGTAACGATTTTATTGCTATACCAATCCGTAACGCACCAAATCCTTAATAAGGAATAAAGCAACAAACACTACAACCTCTAGAATAAAAGCGTAGGTTGCCATTTAATTGCGATGCCCTCCCCTTTCCCTGGCATGGACCCATACCTCGAAGCTGGACTGTGGCCCGATGTCCATAACGCGCTCTCCGCTAAACTTCGCGCCTTCCTCGCACCCCAGTTGCGTCCTAAATATGCCGCCCGGTTAGAAATATACGTGGTGGAAGATACATCTCCTGAAAGCGAAATCGGCATCCTCTACCCTGATGTTGAAGTGTTGCAAATACGACAACGTACCTCAACACCAGAACCTGCCACTCGCCAATCAAATATTGCAACAACACCTGCACAACTTACACTTCCAGTCATTCAACCAGTTGAAATTCGCGTCCCCACCGTCGAAATTCGAGACACCACCAACAACGTACTTGTATCTTGTATTGAAATTCTCTCACCCGCAAATAAGCGCGAACCGAATATCACCGACTACCGTAAAAAACGCCAGCGTCTCTATAATGCCAGCGTCCATCTCATTGAAATAGATTTTTTGCGTAGAGGAACCCGCCCATTTAATCACCCACGCCTACCAGATGTGCCATACTTGGTTACACTTACCCGTGCAGGATCTGGGGTTATGGACGTGTGGTCTGTGACATTACAAGATACCCTTCCCACAATTCCTGTACCGCTGCGAGAACCCGACCCCGACGCAATTCTGGACTTGCAAGCGGCTATGAATGCAATCTACGACGAAGCGGGGTATGATTTGTCAATTGATTATACCCAAACTCCACCACCACCAGCTTTTAGCAAAGCAGATATTGAGTGGATGCACTTGAAGTTGGCAAATTATTGAAGGTGAAATTTTATGGCGAAACTTCTTCCCAATCCTCAGTACTTATAAAAAAAGGGCTATATAGCCCATGAATGAATTTCAATTGATTGTGATAATGCTAGATAAGTCAAAACTAGCACCATCAGCATAGGAAAAGCCTCAGTTCCCTAACATTTCTCAGATGGAATATGAAAGGGGGAGAAAGTGCGATGCGGAGTACCGCTTTCCTTAGGAACGCACTCTCTTTTCGTGACATCCTCCTATTTGAGAAGCATTTATTTAAGCCTTCGGTTCAACCCGACCGTAAAACAGACCGCGAATTTTAACTTCTTTAGGTTCACCGGCACCTAAATCAGTATCCGAAGGCTGATCGCTCTCGAATGTACCAGCAATTTCGCCAGTAGTACTATCTACTTTGGCAATTGACAGAGAAATTTTCCCTTTAAGAACTTCCGCACGTTTAACGTTAGTTCGGGTAAGTTCTTTGCTATCTGCTTGTGCTGGGAGAGCCACTGCATTATCATAGCCACTGACGACACCACGACCTTTAGGATCTAAAAAGGCAGCACCGCGATAAGAAGGAACTTTGAATTCACCTTCAAAATCCGTGGAAGTATTGATACTGGTCAAACCAGGTTGTGATTTCGCAACCAAGTTTTTGATGGTGAAGAGGAAAGGTACTCGTTCACCCCCAGGTAGTTGTACAGTGGTGGCTTGGAAGTCCAAACCATCTTTTTCCACAAAAGTCAAGCTATTATCTGGATTGACTATTATATCGCCTTGCACCTGGTCAATGGTGGAAGTGTATCTGGTCAACAATTTGCCCGCAATAAATTCAGCTTCTTGCCGTTTGTTAGCAGGTTCTTCTTTGATAAAGAAATTAGTCGGTTCCAAGCACAGTTCTTTGAGAACGTAAGACTGGCTAGAATCAATGGGAATGGAACCACGGCTTGTTTCTGTTAATTGGGGGCATTTGTTAGCCAACCCAGTGCCTCGAATTTGTTCGTAAGTGAGTAAATCCCTGCCATTAGCCGAGGGAGCATCACTACAAGCTGTTATTAGTCCCAGGCATAAAGCCAAGAATGCAACAATTAAAGCGCGATACCTCATGGTCAACCTCAATGTCAAAAATTAATATCTCAGTTGTAAAACTGGGTAGGGTCAAGGAAAAATATGGCTATTCTTCTTGTCCCATCCGTAGCGGTGTGTGATTTGTACCGCACAAAGCTACAATCATGCGTTTTTACCCTTTTGTCATCAGAAATATGGGTAGAAACCCCGTCCTTCTAGGACAGCTTTATATTTGCTCCATTACCGCGCAAGGAGATTGTTTAATTCGGTGTGCCGTTGTATTGCACTTTCAATGGGACAATTACCATTTCAAATCTCACAACTCGCGATCGCATAATGTTTGGACTTGCGTCCCTCCCTTGCGGGGTGATGTTAGCTTAGACCTGTTATAAGAGCTTGCTTGAGCTTGCAACACTAAACCAGTGACCTTAGTTTTGTTTAATCACAAGCGACAGAGCGGGGAACTAGCTTGTCTTGCGACACGCTTACGCGAACGCATTCCGAGGTGTCGTGACTCAAATAACGTTTACCTATTACTAGGTGGTCGGGTCAGAATGGCTTGTTAGATTTCTCTTTCAAGCCTCAGCATGACGGCTGAGGTTCCTGACTATCAGGCTTCAGGTTGCCATCAGTAACAGTTTTTTTGTTATAGCGATCGCATCCATAGCGTAGACAATCATTGGTTGGTTGTTAAGTAGATGTCGGCACTACATACAGCCAATTGTTTTATGGAATTAAACTAAACCAGATCATACGATTTTTTTGAAGGAAAAATCGCATCTGTTTGATTTCAGGTCAGAAAATAGCGATCGCCTGTGTTCCCAGACATTTATACTAGAACCGCGATCGCGCTTTGAGTTTCGTATACATAAATTTATACTTTTCTCTAACTGAGGTAGTCAACTAAAGGATAAAGGATGAAGGATGAAGGATGAAATTACCCCATCCATAAAGCGAAAAGTTCTCTAGGGGGATATCCCCCTAGAGAACTTTTCAAGGCAGGGATGGCATTTAAACTATCGAAAAAAGCTTGATTTTTTTCTTTCCAGTAGACCTCCTAAACAGATATACGGTGGCATGAACAACGACATTAATGTTGAACAAGAGAAGTTGTCTTTTAAATTGCAAGCGATCGCAACTGCGGTACATGATGCATGTATGAATTGTCAAGAGGATATTATCGCGCTGTTGGCGTTGCTACGGCAGTTAGAACAGTTACACCGAGAGATCCGAGATGGGGTATTTCAAGAAAATTTGCCTGATAACCGTCAGGCACTCTACGCACTACTAAAAGACATTGAGTCTGAGGGGGGATGGCCTTATATTGAGCGCATGAGGCTACAAGCCTATATCGCAAATATGCAGCAAGAAGCTCCTTCAGAAAGCGAGGAACCCAAAGACAAGCGATCAGAACCTTGATTGGGCAATGGGCATTGCTCAATGCCCATTGCCCAATTACCACGTTGCCAATTATCGATTAGCATCTGTGGGTTTAACGCTTTAGGGTAATATCATCACACATATGGCGATCGCGCTCTTCAACATTGTGGTTATGTTTGAGGTAATCACTCATCCAGCTACAACCACGAAGCAGCAGGTCATCTAAATCTAAATTCCACAAAATTATCGTGTTGTCACCACTAGCCGATGCGAGTGTTTGACCATCGGGGCTAAAGCTGACACTTAATACTGGACCAGTATGTCCGTTGAGGGTTTTGATCAATTTGCCTTCATGACTCCAGAGTTTGACAGTGCTGTCCCAACTAGCAGAGGCTAGAAGTTCACCGTTGGGACTAAAAGTGACAGCGTTAACACTATCGCTGTACCCCTTTAACAAAGTTTTCAACAACGTGCCATCCCAACTCCACAGCTTGACAGTGTTGTCCCAACTAGCAGAGGCTAGCAGGCGATCGGTAGGACTAAAGCTCACGCCTAAAACCCAACTTTCATGGGGTAAAAAACTTTTTAACAAAGTACCATCCCGGCGCCAAAGTTTGACTGTTTGGTCATCACTGGCAGAGGCTATAACTTGACCATCGGGACTGAAATTAACGCTATTTACCCAACCCTGATGTCCTTTCAAAGTTTTTAGCAAACTTCCGTCATGATTCCAAAGTTTAATTGTCTTATCTTTAGAAGCCGATGCCAATAACTGACCATCGGGACTGAAATTGACGCTCATCACACTATTATTATGCCCTTGGAGAGTATGAAGTAACGAGCCATCGCGCTGCCAAAGTTTCACAGTTTTGTCATAACTTGCTGATGCTAGTATTTGACCTTTTGGGTCAAAAGTGACACTATTAACTTTATCAGTATGCCCTAAGAGAGTTTTATAAAGTCGAGTGACAACGCCTTTATTAGTAGTTTCACGTTGCCAGAGTTTCACAGTGCGATCGCGACTGCCTGAAGCTAACATTTTTCCATCCGCACTCCAAGCAACGCTCAAAACGCGATCCTTATGTCCAGTCAGAATGGGCAGCCTGGGGGGATTTAAGCTCCATAGTTTGACGCTTTTGTCGTAACTTGCTGATGCCAAAATTTTGTTATCTGGGCTGAAAGCGACACCGGCGACAGCATCGCTATGTCCCTTCAAGGTTTTGAGTAACGTACCGCTAACACTCCAAAGGTTGATGGTATTGTCATTACTTCCTGAGGCTAGCTGTTGACCATTGGAACTGAAATTGAGGCTCCAAACTGTACTTGTATGCTGCCGTAAAATTCTATAAGGACGAAACTGGAGGACATCTTCAGTACTCTTGTCACGTCGCCAAAGTATAACTTTTTTATCTCGACCTGCTGATGCTAACAGTTGACCGTCGGGGCTGAAATTGACTACAGTCACGCCATTTTCATGTCCTAACAAAGTTGTGACTAAACTACCGTCTCGGCGCCAGATTTTCACTGTTTTGTCGTCACTTGCCGAAGCGATGAACTGACCATCGGGACTAAAAGTTACCCAATTAACCCATCCTTTATGTCCCTTCAGTATTTTGACTAAACTACCGTCGCGTCGCCAAAGTTTGATGGTTGCGTCTTTACTGCCAGTAGCTAACAACTCACCGTCCGGACTGAAATTAACGCTATAAACCCAATCACCGTGTCCTTTTAAGGTTTTGTATGGTTGGGGGTCAAATTCGCCATTGCTGGGGTTTCTGTGCCAAAGAAGCACTGTTTTGTCAAGACTGGCGGAAGCCACAGTTTGACCATCGGGGCTGAAACTAAGGCTGCTAACAGCATCGCTATGACCTTTAAGGGTTTGGAGTAAGGTGCCGTCAGGACGCCAAATTTTCACTGTTTTGTCTGTACTACCTGATGCCAGCAACTGACCATCGGGGCTGAAAGTTACACCCCAGACAATATCAGTATGCCCTTCCAAGCGGTTTACCTCAGTTACTCCATAAACTGCCTGCTGGAGTGCTGTCACTACCCGCATCCGAGTATCTGGTTGGATTTTATCTGATTGTTTGAGTCGTCGCCAAGCCCGCAAACTTTCTAAAAGGGCATCAAACTCTTTATTTGAGGCAAATAGCGCTTCACTAGTAGCAGTGAGGGCACTAATTTTAAAGTTGCTTTCGCTGCGTTCGGCTCGTAAAGTTTGGAGAACTGCGGCTCTTTTTTGTGAGTCTGCTTGCCACCATAATGTTGCAATTGTGCCTAGCATCATGAAGAGAGATAAGCCTGCTATGCGTGCTTCTCGTAGTCGTCGATGCAAAACTAAATTTAATTGTTCTTGAGAGAGTTTTTGGGCTACTTCTGCTCTAGTTTTTTCAAAGCGAACTTTTTCTAGTTCTGCGACCATTCCATAATCGTTTTTTTGGCGAATTGGTTCAACTAAATAATCGTGAACTAGTTGGTAGCGATCGCCTGATTCTTCCCATATTCGCAATACTAAGCCTGAACCCACCAAAATCTCTAAAATCAATTCCACTGTCGAGACACTCATTGGCGTTTTTTCTTCTTTTTTATTGTCTTTTTCTTCCTCGTATTCTTCTGTTTCTACAATAAATTCCTCTTCACCGCATTTTTGAGATAACGAATTATCTCCTATTACCAAAGCAGTCACAAAATCAGCTTTTGTTTTGAATGGTCTTGTGCCTTTTTCATCAGTTAATTCAAACAATAATTTCCAACTAAGTTGTTCGTTTTCTCCACCACAATCTTTAATTACTTCCTCAAGCCATCGCTGTACTAGTTTTTTCGACCCGCCACAAAGCTTGTATTGTTCAAGTGTGGTAATATTTTCTGCTTGAAGTTGAGCGCCGACTATTTGTAATTCTATTGGATTTACTTCGTTCAGTTTTCCTGCTAAATCTTTGACTAGTTGGTTAATTAATTCATCAGTCAGTTCATAATGTGAACGTTGAGTCAAACTGTGGATAATGCTGATTGCATCTTGGCTAGAGAAGTTTCCTAAGTAGTAACGAATATTCTTATCGAGAATATTTTTATTAATTATTCCTAAATCGTACAACTTACCTTTTGTCTTTTGTTGGCTCAGGCGTTCAAATTCTAATAAATAATGTAAATAATCTTCTCGTAAAGAAATCATTATCTTCACAAAAGACATGTTTAAACATCCGCTAAAAAAATTGTAAAATTCTCTTATTTCTGCGGGATTTTTATTCAGAAAAAACAATTCTTCAAGTTGATCGAATATAATAACTACTATATGATTCCGTTCGGCTAACAAGCGAATTTTTTCTAGCAGTATACTGGGAGAAAAATCCCCCATAAGGGAATTTTCAGTTTGGATCAATAGCTGATTAATAGTATGTCTTAAAGCTGTAATCCAATCAGTATAAACAGATAAAACAATTGGCAAAGGTATGCGTTCGCCAATTACTTTTTCCTTCAAAATTGGTACTAAACCAGCTTTGAGAAGTGAACTTTTCCCAACGCCTGAAGGTCCATGAATTACTGTAAGTTTGCAGTCAGCACGGGTAATTCTTTCAATCAAGCGATTGATATCTTGCTGCCTTCCAGAAGCGGCAATTTCCTGGGCAAGTCCCTCAGGAATAAATGGTCTTTTTTGCGGCTCCAAAACTGAATTAATTCTGTAGCGTTGTGACTGCAATTGACTAGGACCGATAAAGGCACGAAAGCCGTGCTGATGCTCTATTTGAATTTTTTCTTGCTTGAGGTTAAAAGCTTCGCTGTAATCGTGGCACTCAAAAAAGTAGAGCGATCGCAATTGCTCTAAAATCTGCAAATATAGCGATGGCTCGTATTGTACTTCACAAACTACTCTCGCCCATTCCAGATTATTGATGGCTTCCTCCCACTCACCCAAATGTCGCTGAGTGCGTGCCAGCAATAAAAGATACCAACTTTCCTGCTGTCGAGAAACGTCGGCAGCATTTTCGGAAATAGAAAGTGCTGTATTTGCTAATTCATGAGATAGTAACCAATTAGACTCAGAAGCTGCCACATCTGCTAAAAAACCATAATCTTGAGCCATTTGTGCGGGAGTACCATAAGTTTCATGCAGTCGCAGAGACTTTTCGGCTAATTTCTGCAATTCTTCCCAAGCTTGTAGGCGTTGTAGCATATCAAGGGCAGGCAAAATAAACTTAGCAACTAAGTCTTTTCTTTGCGCTGTTTCCAATACCTCAAGACATTGCTTAAACCACAATAAAGCATCTTGCCAGTAGGTTTTGCCCAGAGTTGGGTGTAAGTCTGCCATCCGGCGATAACACAACCCTAAATGAAATAGTACTACCGCTTCCCCAAGTTGAGGGCAGGAGATGGCTAGAGGAGGAGATGAGACAATTAATTTGTCTTCCCCTGCCTCCCCTGCCTCCCCTGCCTCCCCTGCCTCCCCTGCTGCCCTTGCTCCCTCTGCTCCCCCTGCTTCCTTCCAAAGTGCTAAACTTTTTTTATAATGAATTAAAGCATCATCTATTTTATCGTCTGCGTATTCGTCGCGTCCCAATACGAATTCTAAACTCGCTTCTAATTCTGCTTCTAAAGTGATGTCATATAGGCGTTGCAAATCATTCCGGGCTGACTCAATTTCCCGGCGATGTTGAGATTTGCAAGCTAAATCAAGAGCAGCATTAGATAAAAACTTTTCGGCACCAGCTTCTAAAACTTTGGCAAAGATAAATTGTGTTTCTTGCTGCACTAAAGTAATTAAATCGTATGCAGCCATTTCAAATTTAATGGTGGTTGCTGCCCAACTTTTAAAATCGGGTGCTAACCGAGAAAGCGATGTTGCTACTTCATCTTGTAGCCATAAAACTAATGGAAAAGGAAGACTCGTAGCGTAGATATCTCGTGCTTGGTTGATGTTAGTGAGTAAGTCTTCGAGGTGAATTATTGATTCTAGACCAGAAATCATTACAGCTGAGGGCAATGAATCTGTGGCAACGGCAGGATTATCTAGAAATAGTTCTGATAGTATTGTGGTGTGTAAGGCAGTAGTTGAAGGCTGAAGAAAGATTTCTCGTATATTGATATCTTTGGTGAGAAAGCGCAGATGCTCCAACATTGAAGTGCGTAATTGTAGATAATTGCACCTAACTAAAATCAGGGCAAATTGATTTTTTGAAAGTGCGATCGCCCGAATTAGCCTTTGTAGAGAATGCTGATTTTGGCTTTGTTTGCTTGCATCTGTTAGTTGCCATGTCATAACTAAAAACTGGGCTATTAAATAAAGAGAAAAAATGCCACATCAAAAATCCAAATATGCTGCCAGCATAGTTAAATTTTGGCGTTGCTGATTCCATGTATGAATCTGATTTTATCTAATACCAAAATCCTTGTAGTAGAGACGTTTTATCAAACGTGCTACATGAGGATTCATACCTCTATTCAGCAACGCCGGAATTTTTAAGTTATCAGTTGTTGTATATACAGCTCAGACCAAATATACATCGCTTAGAAGCGTTTATACTTTTGTCTTATTTTGCTGCCAAGTCACAACTTTTTCTGTTTCTGCCAAGGCAGGACTGATGCCAAACCAGCGTCCGATGCGATCGCGATATTCAAATACCAACATGCTTCGCAGTAATCTTTGGTAATCAGACTCCCCTTGAACGCTTTGCTGGTGTACTACTTCAAATAACAATTCCCATTCTTCTTCGTTAATCGCTAACAGCAAATCGTCACGGTAATCTTTAATCACCGCTTCTAAACAGTTTCTAGTAAAAGGTGGATCTTGCCGTTGCAGGCAACTATAAAGCAGTCCTAGTAAGTTACGGATGTGACCTCCACTTACCCGACATAAGCGATCTAGTGTTTCTGGATGGTCGAATAATTCGCCTATTAATGAGGGTCTGGTATTCCAAGGAATTTGAGGAAAGGCTCTGGCTAATACTAGCTGGCTCAGTAATGACATACCTGGTTCGTAGTCAATACCGTCTCTTTGCCGCACCAATACCATTGGCAAGACTTTGGGAGCAATACCTCCCCCCAGGCGATTTTTTAATGTTTCGTACTCGTTAGAGAAAAGTAATGGTAGGGGAATTGTGTAAACTAGATGGCATTTCAGCCGACGCAGTTGTTCACCTCGGTCGATGAAGAGATACTCTGGTTGCGATCGCCCGGATGCTAATGTACGCATATCTACTCGATCCAAGTTATCGACGATGACAACCAGTCCTTTTTGACCCCTCAGTTTTAGCTGTTCTATGCCTTTGTCTAAAACCTCTTCGTTAATCGCTTGCAAAATACTATTGGTACGCGGTTCCAGATATTGCCTCAGCTGAGTACGCATCTGAGGGCTATCTTTTGCTTTGGCACTGATTTTGGCAATACCTAAGGAAAACTCTGCCTCTGCGGATAACTGTATGGGTGTTTGCAAAAAATCCCCAATATCTTTAAACAAGTTCGCAAAGTAACCTGGTTTCAACTTGATGCCGATCGCTTCTAAACTGACACTGACTTGACGGGCTACACTTAGCAAAATATCGCTAATATCTATATCTGCCATGTCCAAATCTTGACTGGACTCAAAATAAACGACATGAAATCCCGCTAACTCTAACTCGGCTTTGAGACGCTGCAATTCTGTTGATTTACCGCAGCCAATATGACCCGTAAATAACTGGCAGGTCGGCTCATCTGGAGAAATACGGACGATTGTCCGTTGCAACTCTTCAACAATCTTGCAACCACGTACATCCGAAAAATCTATGTAATACTGCCGATCCAGCGCATTACTCATATTTAACGTGTAGCTTGGGTTACAGGCTTTATAAAAAGTTGACAAATTTAGTGTGGTTTTCATGTAGATGCAATTAACTTGTAGGTTTATACACAAATAATCTCTAACTAAAATTGTGGTTGATGATTAACTCACAAGTTAGGTCTTAAGAAGAACAGTTCTGGATGTGACAGACGCACTTCAACAGCAACTATTCTACTCATAGAAAGATTTATTTGTTGTCCCTGATACATTAAGTCTACCTGTTATTTTTACAGATACTGTTGCCGTTTTAACAATTTGAAGTTAAACAAATCCTCTGTAACTGGGTTAATCTGTCATGGAAATCTACTTATCGGTGTAATCTTCGTTGGTATAAACACCGATTAAGTACGCAAAGTATTAATTTTAGCAAGATGCGAATAAATTACATCATGGTTCTTTACCATTATTTTGTATTGCTGTCAATTATACTTACAGTATACATTAGATTATACCCCTAAATAGGGTTTGCAATCTTTTCCAAAAAAAAATTTGCAATAACTTTATGTACCAGCTATTACTTCTTCATACAAGTATGGCAATATTTTTTTGGTTGACTCTTTGAGAGAAGGCGAGAAGAAATAAATGCATAATATAATGCTTGTTCTCCTTTTTTACTTATAGGTATTTTGGCAACGACACATCGACACTGAAGCGCATACTTGTGCCGAGTGACGTAAAGCTCGTGTAAAGTGGTGCCTAAACGGATTCCTCGATTAAGGCTGCGATCGCACAGGAAAAAGGCTACATTGGGTTCTAATTAAAGACAGCAAAATTTCACTAAAGAGTTACATGCAAGAAAATAAAAAGTCTTGAAGATAAGACCTAATGACAAAGCTTAAGAGCGTTTACTGAAATTAATTGACGATACAAGGGTATCAACGTTCTTATATTCCCATGTGTGAAAGGAGTTTGAATGGCTGGCATGGTATCAGTTTCCCGCACGGATTTGCGAGTGAAGCGTCATAAATTACGTCGGCAACGGCAAATGAAAATTATTCAGGCTATTTGGCGAATCTTTGCTGTTAGTAGCCTGTTAGGTGGTTTATTATGGGTGGCAAGTCAACCGATGTGGGTGCTAGAAACTCCCAAACAAATTGAGATCAAATCAGGCTTACGCTCACTTTCTCCTGAAGCCATCCAAAAAGTGCTGGTGTTGTCTTATCCGCAGTCTTTATGGAGAATTGAACCGTCTTCCATCGCTGAATCTTTGACAAAACAACCAATTATTGCCAAAGCAAGCGTTACGCGTCGTCTATTTCCACCTGGATTAATTATTGATATTCAGGAGCGAGTACCTGTAGCTGTAGCCCAAAGCCATCACCAAGCAAATCCCACAAACGACGCAAGCATTGCTTCATCAACGGGGCTGCTAGACGCAAATGGGATTTGGATGAATCAAGAAAAATACACATTACTTAATCCTAACGTCAAGTTGCCCAGTCTCATAGTTATTGGCTCTTTTGAACAGTACCGTCCTTACTGGAATCAGCTTTATCAATCTGTAAGCCAAAGTTCCGTTAAAATCATGGAAATTGATTGTCAAGATCCAACAAATATAATTCTGAAAACAGAACTGGGATATGTGCATCTCGGTGCTGTGAGTCCCCAAATAAGTGAACAAATCAAAGTTCTCACCCAAATGAGCCATTTACCTACACAACTTAATCCTAATCAGATAGAATATATCGACCTGAAAAATCCGGAATCCCCTTTAGTACAAATGAACCAAAAAACCGTCAAGTCTAACTCTCAAACTCGTTAAAAAGATTAAACGGATGAGAATACTCTAATTGCTCAGAGTCAATAAATAAGTTTTATGCCAAGAAATAAATATTTATTATTTTTGGTTTTCCCACAACATACACCAAAATTGGCGTTAACTTCGCTCTTACAATGGGAGAAACAATTATAAAATCTTGCCTTTGGGAGTAAAACCCTGCTTATTGTTACCTTAACATAAGCCTGAAGAGAAGAAGAGTGCGAATTAACGAAATCATTTGTTACCTCCAGTTTAAGGATAAGTTTTGAAGTGGTCGCAGGTACAATTACTAAGAGTGGCAATGGTAAATTTAATCACGAGTATAACTTACTAGTAAAAAAGAGGAGAGGTAATTGGGGATACAAAATAAATGCTGAGAAAAATAGGAGTAAAGATATTAAGGAGGAGTGGAAGTTATACAGGTCAATTTTAGGTAAATATAGGTATACTTCTCTAGAATTGGGTGTGCGATCGCGTAGGGCGCCCTGTTGCCCAGGCTTCCGGCTGCCCTGTTTCTCTAGAACAGGGGAGGGGTTGCCTGTTGGTAAGATACGGGCGATCGCTTTACGGATTATGTACAACAGGCTTGCTTTGGGCAAGGTTGCCCTGTTTTATAGAAATAGGGAATAAGTTGTCTTGGGGCAACTTATCCTAGAACATGCGGGCGATCGCGTGCGTTAATGGTAGATTCAAGAGTAAAATTTCGCGTTTCTAATCCTGTTACGGTTGTAATAAGTGAGAACAAGAAAGAACATAGCCATATATTATGGCATCGTTAAATATAGTTGACTCCTGGTGTGAATAACACCTGAAAAATTCGTTTATCTACCCTTTTCAATCCAATGACACTTGATAATAACCAAAAACTTAGTTATATAAACTCCCAGTCACCCGGACAACCAGGAATGTCACTAGCAGTTAACTCCACCAATCCCTTTAATCATTCCGGACTGAATTTCGGACAAAATAACGATAGTAAAAGAATCCCTACTGAAGATCCCCGAATTGGTGATATTGTTCCCGGTCGAGTCGCCAATATCAAAGTAATTGGTGTGGGTGGGGGTGGTGGAAATGCTGTAAACCGCATGATTGCCTCTGATGTGAGTGGGATAGAATTTTGGACAACAAACACCGATGCCCAAGCCTTAACACAAGCACAGGCTTCCAAGCGCTTACAAATAGGACAAAAGCTGACGCGAGGTTTAGGCGCCGGTGGCAATCCGGCTATTGGTCAAAAAGCTGCTGAGGAATCACGGGACGAAATTGCTACAGCTTTAGAAGGTGCCGATTTAGTCTTCATCACTGCCGGTATGGGTGGTGGTACGGGTACGGGTGCAGCGCCAATTGTTGCCGAAATCGCCAAAGAAATGGGCGCTCTCACGGTTGGTGTGGTAACACGTCCATTTTTGTTTGAAGGGCGCCGACGCACCAGCCAAGCCGAGCAAGGTATTGAAGCTCTCAAAGGTAGGGTAGATACGCTAATTATCATCCCGAATAACAAGCTGCTGGAAGTAATTCCAGAGCAAACACCGATGCAAGAAGCTTTTCGCTATGCAGATGATGTGCTGCGTCAAGGGGTGCAAGGTATCTCTGATATCATCTTGATCCCCGGTTTGATCAACGTTGACTTTGCCGATGTGCGAGCGGTGATGGCAGATGCTGGATCGGCGTTGATGGGGATCGGTGTTAGTTCTGGGAAGTCAAGAGCTAGAGAAGCTGCGATCGCAGCTATTTCTTCGCCCTTACTAGAATGTTCTATTGAAGGAGCTAGAGGAGTTGTTTTTAATATTACTGGTGGTAGTGACCTCACCTTACATGAAGTAAATGCTGCCGCAGAAACAATCTACGAAGTAGTCGATCCCAACGCCAATATTATTTTTGGTGCGGTGATTGATGACAGACTGCAAGGTGAAGTGAGACTTACCGTAATTGCCACAGGATTTACAGGTGAAATGCAAGGCACACCACCGCAAAACGTAGCTAATGCACGGGTAGTAAGCCCACCACCAAGACGACAGGCACCCCAGCCACCAGTAACCCCACCAACACCAGTTGTAGAACCCAAAGAAAAATCCGGATTGGATATTCCAGAGTTTCTCCAACGACGGCGACCAAAGCCTTAAGCTGCCAAGCTGTACTAGTAGCTTACAAAGCCTTAATTTCAGTTCCCAGCTTTCACCGGGAGCAGGGATAAGCAATTGAGTTGTCATTCGGTGATGTTGCTAATTGCTAACAAAACTCGTCAACGCTAACCACAAACTTAATTAATTTAGGTAGGAGTCCGCCAGTTCGGATATCCAAATAATCCGCTTGGTATAAAAAAGCAAAAGGGAAGAGTTTTAATTAAAGTGATTGCCTCCGCGTTTTCACCATCAGGGCTTGCACTTCTACTACTGCACTACGGAGCGCGCAGAGAACACAGAGGAAGGAAAAAAGAAATTCAAAAACCCTTTACTTTTAACTTTTTCCTTGTGAAGCTTGCTCAACCCATTGAATTACCTGTTGACCAAGGTGGATATTGTCGAAGCGATCGATTTCGCGAATTCCGGTGGGACTGGTGACGTTAACTTCGGTCAGGTAGCCACCGATAACATCAATACCGACAAAAATTAAGCCGTCTTTACGTAGGGTTTCGGCTAATTGGGTGCAAATTTCATGCTCTCTAAGGGTAATTTCGGTTTGAGCAACTGTACCACCAGTTGCCATGTTATTACGAAAGTCAGTTCCACTAGAAAGGCGATTGAGGGCACCAATTGGTTCCCCATCAAGCAAGATAATTCGTTTGTCTCCCTCTTTTGCTTGGGGTAGATAGGTTTGCACCATAACTGGAACTCGACCTAAAAGGGTACTGAGTTCGACTATGGAGTTAAAATTGCGATCGCCTGGTTGCAAAAATAAAATCCCTTCTCCAGCTTTGTTTCCTAGTGGTTTGAGAACTGCTGCACCTTTTGCTTCCACAAATTCCCGAATAAATTGCTTATCGGCGCTGACAATGGTTTCTGGAATTGCTTTGGTAAACTGGAGGGCATACATTTTTTCGTTTGCCGCTCTAATACCACTGGGACTATTAATCACCAGGGTTTTGCTTTGGTCGATGTAGTCCAGAATGTAAGTGGCATAAAGATAGGGAACATTAACTGGTGGATCTGTCCGCATAAATACGGCATCCATTGTTTCCAGGTTCGTCAGGGTACGCTCACTTAATTTGTACCAAGGATTCGCCGCCAAATAGCGTCCTTCCACCAACTGCACTGGTACAAGTTCCACCCGTTCTAACAATGCCCAAGCTTTGCTATCTACCACACTCAGCAAATTTACTTGAGTTACCCAAATTTCATGTCCCAAGATTTGTGCTGCTTCCATCAGAGCAACGCTGGTATCATGACACGGGTCAAGAGTAGAGATAGGATCTATTATAAAAGCTAGTTTCACACTTAATGCCTCAATCGCCAGGAAATTCCGCTGTTATCAATTTAGATTATCCCCTGACGATTTGACCGATGTGCATAATATCTTGTGAAAAGACATCGCACTCATCTGAGAAACTTAGATATTATTAGTCGCAGCTAGTAACTCATCTAGCTTGCCTTGGGCGTCTAAAGCGTGTATATCATCACAACCACCTACGTGGCGATCGTTAATAAAAATTTGCGGCACAGAGTGTCGTCCATTTGCCCTTTCAGTCATTTTGTCCCGTGCTGCCTCGTCTCCATCAACACTGTATTCAACAAATTCAACGCCTTTTGTCCTCAGTAAACTTTTGGCACGGATACAAAACGGGCAAGTTCTCCAAGTGTAAATTTCTACTTTAGCAGCCATAACGCCCTCAACTTTATTTAATTCTTCTTAATTTTAGAACTTTGTTACTGGCTCTTGTAGCCGCTCTATGCCGTTTTGGGGCGATCCTCTTTTATCTGCTTCCTTAGTCGGTGATGATCTGATGATCTGTAGTTTCTCAATAACGCATGAAAGTTGCATTTTCCTTTCTTTTGCTGTGTGACTTGAAAAAGGCAGTGCGAGCAGTTTTGAGCCTAATAATAAAGCAGCGGAGCCTTTTCGTGAGACATTGCCTGACGAAATCAGCACCGCTATCAAGCTATTAAGTCAATTTTTCGCTTCTTCGGATACACATCTGACACGTAAATTCAAAATTCCTTCGTAGTTGACTTTTTAGGTATCTCCTTGTTTTTTACACTCAGCGATCGCTTAATGAAAAGCTTAGTTTTTCCTAAAATTAGGTTTATTGCTGTAGTTTTACACCTGATGATCGGTTATTTATAGGACTTACGCACTCGTTACCAGAAAACAAGACTTTGAGATTGCTTCCTTGCGTCGCAATGACGGAAATACGTAGTCCGTGCGTAAGTCCTGATTTACTTCTGCACATTTTTAGACTCGCGACGGCGGGCAATGACCATTCCACCCACAACTAGACCAAGACCTATGGAAGCACTCGGTTCTGGGACTCTAACTTTTGGGGGTTGGGGGGGCTTTACGTAAGAAGCTACAAATAATGAAGCATGAGACAGTTCCTTACCTTTACCTTCTTTACCATTTCCAGCTAGAGCAACGCCAATGGTGTTGAAGAATCCGTCTAAACCTGTTTTCGTAAAATCAATGTCTTTAAAGAGATAGGCGCTGTATTTAGTACTGCTCTTGAGGCTAATCACGAACGTACTCGGACCACTGCCAAGTGCTTTACCTAGACCCCATGAGCCAGCATCAGAGCCGTTTTGTGCTTTAAATCCAAAGAGATTGTTTTCGTTCGAGTCTGACTTCCCAGCTAGCGACCAATTGGCGTTAGAACCAAGATCGAATAAACCGTTGTTCAACTGAGTAAGTAAGGGATTTCCTGCCCCTGTGTCATTACCATCAAAGGGTCCTTTACAAGCAGTAGCATTAGTTTTTCCAATTAAGACATCGGTAACATTACAAGCCAAACTAGAACCAGTGCTTGTGCTGGAAGTAGTGTTGCTGGAAGTGTTAGTTGTGGTGGAAGTTTGATTTTTATTATTATTACCGCCATCATTTTTTGCTAAAGCTGAGGGAGCTAATGCTAAACAATAGAGTCCAATTACAGATGTAATTGATAATCCAAAAACTGCTTGGGAAAATTTTGTGGGCATCTTGACTTGGAAATTCTCTTTATTGAACAACGAAAAAAATATCTTGTGTGAACTGTTTGTAACTCACTCCACAATTATGTTCTTAAAAAATAATTTTTGGCTAATCATATGGCGCGTTTTCTTCATATCTTTATTTAGTTGTTTAAAAATATAAAAGCTTTATATAAATATGAATATAGTTTTTTGTTCAAATAATTTCTTTTATTTTTTTTGTAAAAATACTGAAATTAGCATAAGATATTTATCTACAGATTTACGTATAAATAGCAATTTTATTTTTAGATTAAAATCTGTAAATACAAACACTATAAGGTTTTAAACAATGTATTTTATATATTGAGCAATTTTTCCAGTAGATAAAATTAAATAAGCTTCAGAAAAAATACGTAATTAATATTACTGAAAAACAAATAAATATTTTTTGAAGTTATTAGTTAAAATCCGTATTATTCCCAGATAAACATCAATGCGTGATGATTCTTGTAACTTAGTTAAATCAACTGTGTAGACCTATAAACCAATACCGTTCAGTTAAGAATTTTTGGTACTGATTAGACGTGTAGAGACGTAGCATTGCTACGTCTCTACGAGGATTCGGGGCTTAACTGAACGGTATTGACCTATAAACATGTCTTTAGCAATTGAATACCTATAAAAAAATAAAGTCCGCTCAGGCGGACTTAAAAAAGTGTATTTAACTGGATTGGGTATGAGTCAGATTCCTTAACATAAACGACATGTCCGTAGAACTTCTGACTATTGATTTTAGAGGACTTGTAGTTTGTTTAGTTTGCCAAACTTAAATGTTTAGCGACCAGAAGTGGCGTATTCAATTAGTAGAGCAAGACGCTGGCGGAGAGTTTCTAATCCCAGGCGATCGCTTGCGGAAATAAACACCGCTAAGGGAAACTCTTCCTGAGCTAAAGCTAAAATTTCACTATCCACTTGGTCTATTTTGTTAAAAGCAACGATCGCAGGTCCGGGAGTCACTGGCATTGCTGCTAAAATTTCTCTGACGGCGCGAATATGACTCAACCAAGCTGGATGTGACAAATCTACTAAATGCAGTAAAGCATCAGCTTCTGTAACTTCCTCTAAAGTGGCACGGAAGGCATCCATTAATGATGCAGGCAATTCCTGGATAAATCCGACTGTATCTGTCAGCAGAATTTCCTGAGTTTCACCTGTATCAGCATGGGGAATGACTAACCGACGTGTAGTCGGGTCAAGTGTAGCAAATAGCTGGTCAGCCGTGTAAATTTCCGCATTAGTTAGGGCATTGAGCAAAGTAGACTTGCCAGCGTTGGTATAACCAACCAAAGCCACTGAAGGAACTTCAAGATGTTGTCGCTTTTGCCGCAGACGGGAACGATGCGCTTGCAGTTGGTTGACTTCTTGTTGTAGTCGAGAAATGCGCCTTCCAATACCACGGCGTTCGGTTTCTAGTTTCGTTTCACCAGGACCGCGAGTACCTATACCACCACCCAACCGAGACATTGCCTGACCTCTACCTGTAAGTCGCGGCAGCATATATTCTAACTGTGCCAGTTCTACTTGCAATTTACCTGCACGAGACTGAGCGCGTTGGGCAAAGATATCTAAAATAACTTCGGTGCGGTCAACTACCCGAACACCAATTTGTAATTCTAAGTTACGGACTTGGGCGGGTGAGAGATCGCGGTCAAAAACGACGAGATTTGCGCCGATGGTTTGAGCGGTGAGGGCAATTTCTTGAACTTTACCTTCGCCGACTACTGTTTGCGGATGAATGCGCGATCGCTTTTGTTGCATTGTCTGCAATACGTCTCCCCCGGCGGTATCGACCAACCGTGCCAATTCCGTTAATGTATCTTGGAATTGTTGGGGTGTGGTATTAACAGTAAATACACCGACAATCAAAACGCTATCGCGATCGGCATCTACTTCTTTAGCAACAAATTCCCGCCCAAAGTCTGCTTCTAGTGCTTCCACCAAGTCAAGAAAATCTTGGTCTGTCAACACGTCTAAGCTGAGGGGCGGTGATATATTCCAACTTGGAGATGGGATATTGCTTGATGGTGTGAGTGAAGTTGGACTTGCGATCGCTACACGGGATTCTTGAGCCGTCAGGTGCGCTAAATAAGCTTCTTTGACGTACCCAGTAGCGCCACCACCCCGCTTTGTAAATCCAGTTCCGGTTATATTTAGCACAACTAGGGCATCTAGGCGTTGCAGTGCCATCGATGTCAACGCGGCTTCGTTGGGCGGTTCTGACTTCAGATGAGTGGAGATACAACGAATACCGCTGAGTCGTTCTGCACCGTAGCGGGGCAATTCCAGCAGTGGGATTTGCGTTTGACGCGCTGAACCTACCCCCACGCGGATGACTTGTCCGCGACGATTGAGGTAGGCACACACGGGTTGATTGATTTCTGTACTAATTGCAGCCAGTCGCTGGGAAAATTCAGGCGTGGTTAAGCGATCGCCTGGTATGCGCTGGTGATACAGCCTAGCTAGTTGTTTGAGCTGGCTGGATTTTAGTCCTTGGAGATTACCAAAGATAGTCTCTATAGGCGTTTATGACCAGTAATATGGTCCCCCGAATCCTTCTATGTCTATTTTACAACAGGGTTTAGGCTCCTATCTATCTCCTTTGAGGGATGCGTTAGGAATTAGTTCACAGTGGGTATTTATTTGACGCTATTTTGGTGGTAGTAACCCACAAATCGAGCAATGGTAACAACACGCGCCGCCTGAAGACAAAACTTAAGGATCTATTTCACCAGTTTGTTGAAGTGCAAAATTGATAATAGTTTCACTTAGCCTAATTCCACGAGCAATCATTCTGTCAATTGCTTGTTTAATATCAATCGGGTATCCTTCTCGGTGTGCACGCAACAAAATACCGATAGTACCTGTAACAGAAAGACCGCTTAACCTGGCAACTCGTCTACCAGCTGCTTCATCAATGCAAACAGTCTGGATATTTTCATTGAGCGCAAGTTGGATAACAGAAGCTTCTCCTAAATCTAAAGAATTAAGTAAGAATGGATAAATATTAGTTAAGGGTATTTGCGATTTTTGTAGCCAATCGGCATCCTCAAATTCACTTACCGCAAATCCGCTTGCACCTCCAGCAAGTATTTCTTGACAAACTTCAAAGGGAACCAAAACCTGAGTATACAAAGATTGAAGAATTCTTAAATCTCCTATTGCCGCTATTATGGAAATAAGTGGTGCTGTGTTGATAACAATTATATTAGTTTCAAGCATTCGCTAAATCAGATATCAGTTCTTCTTCTGTTAAATCAATCATAGCTACACCATAATGGTGTAAATTAAGTAAAAAAGTTACCCTATCTATACCTGCTAATTGTGCAGCTAAACCAGAAGAAATGCGTTTCATTTCAAATAGTTTAACTGCCATTGCCATTTTTGCTTCTTGTTCAAACTGTTCTCGCGTTTGCTGTAAGGCATCTGGTAAAGTTTCTGGATAGTCAATTTTAAGTTGTGACATAATTTTTATCAGGATAATCGGTTGTAATTTTCAATTGTCATAAAGTCTTTCGTCTTCTGGTACGTAGCCATTCAAAAAAGCGTCATGGCTGCGAGTGCTTTCGGTTTCTTCTACATGAATTATGTTGTCAATCTCAGTTTCCCAATCTTCACCATCTAAAATAGAAAACTCTGTTAATTCTGGGTCGTTTAAAAAATCTTCAGTTGTTGCAGCTATATAAGGTGCTAGTAGTTTGTGGCGTTCTTTTACAGTCAGTCTAGCAATTTCTTGCAAAGATAACTGTTTTTTCTCTTGGGTTGTTGATGAAATACTAGAATTTGATGCTTCGCTGCTTACCTGCTTTATCTGTCCTGCTTTTTGGACTAGAAATTCAACAAAATCAAGCACTTCCTGTTGTTTTTCATTTGGGAGGATTCGCAAATTATCTAATATTGCTTTTTCCAAATTTATTGTTTCTGACATCTAATGTACCTCTGTTTCACACTGCCTTGTCTTTTAATCCTGCAAATCCATATCATCTTCCAGTTGTTCAGCAGCTTCTGAGTAATTGAACATGAAGACAAACTTGCTTTTAGGTAGAATTAACGTGGGTAGATATAAAGAACCATCCCACTTCTTTTCCTTCTCGCCTTTCTCATACATCACAACTAAAGTTGGAATATTGGAGTATTTGTTTCTAGGCTTACTTATCCATTCACTTTGCGCGAAACCTGAACCCTGCCAAGGTCTATCAGTTTTGTTTGATAATTCAAGTCCGTCTCCTTTTTGCCCCCGGCGAATATTTAGCATTCCGTTGTGAATGTCTTTTGCCTCCATTGCCTTTAGGACTTCTTTGACTCGTTTATCCTCCCATGAATATCCAGGGCAACGACCACTCGGCATATGCTCCAGAATCTGCAACAAAAAGCTGATCTCAACCTCATAGTATTCGTTGTCGTCACCTTTGTATTCAGAGAGCAGCTTATCTAAAGCTTCTGTGTGTTGCCTTACTTCCGAAGCTTTCCAAAGCGGATCGCGAGGGAAAATTGATGAGCCAGGTATGAAAGCATCAATTGCTGCTGGATTCAAAACGTTAGAACGAGTTGGTTTTAGTTTGGAACCAACCCAAACAGGCGTTATTTTAATATTGCTAAGATCGTCACCAATAGCCTGACGCATTCCCTCATCAGCTTCATGAATTGCCCGGAAATCTTCTAAAATGCGTTCGGGTAGGAAGAGACGAGTAACATCCTTGAGTTCTTGACGATAACCAAACATTCGTGCGTGCTGATGAACTGTATCCATCGTCTTTTGCTTGGCATCACGCCCATAATAGGTAATCATCAATCCCTCAATCGTTACACCACGTCCCAAGCGGTTTCCCCCAATTAGAATGTTCATTCCAGGATTGTACTTCAGTTCTTTATCTGGATTGCTGGCATCGATGACCTTTGGTATGGTATTTCGTAGCTCATGCTCTAGCTCCGTAACTAAATCATTGAGTGGTGGTAAATTTGTTGCTGTTTTGCTTAACTCTTGGTAAGCTTCAGTAAGCCATTTCAGTGCCTCCTCACGCTTTGTAGGAGATGATTTTTCTCTTAGAGCTTTGTCAAGCTCTACAACAAAGCTGCGAATAACCTTTTCTAAGGTGCTATGAGTGATACGCTTGTGATCAATATGAGCTAAAAAAGAATACTTAGCATCTGAACTTTTTGTAGATTCAATCTTGTAAATTGAACCCAAGAAGAAACAGCATAGAGCTAGTCTAAGTCCAGGAGGAATATCCCAATTATTACCAGGGTTTATCTTTCCTCCCTGCTTTTTTAATTGATCCAGTTCTTCTGGCGCAACTTTTGTGCAGCAGTATTTGCTATCCTCTGCAAAAAATAAATCTCCTCCCATGTAACTATCACCGGGTTTAGGGAGAGCAGCACAGAAAGCAGGTTTGCAGGGATGATCAAGATTTTGCAGCAGTAGGCTTTGAGGAGTTGCTGTAATTTGCAAATAGATATGATTAGCTACCTCTTCTCGAATCTTGCCTATTTTTTCAAAAATTGCACTGTCTGGAACCGTATCTTTACCCTTCTTTGCTTGCTTTGCTTCATTGGTGTTCGGGCTAGCATTATCAGCCTCATCATCAAATATCAGAGTCGGTACACTACTGGCTTTAGCAAACTTGAGAACTTTAAGCAAATTATCTAAATGATTCTTGTTTTTAGTGGATACCAGTACAACACCAGTGTCTTTTATATAGTCAAGTAATTGATTAGTAGCAAAGTCTTCTGGATCGTTTCTCCATTGTTCCCAATTACGAACAGCAGGTCCAGCTTTAAGCTGATTGGCGAAACGATCGGCAGTTTGCTTACCAAGCCAAGTATTATCAGAAGTCAACACAATGAAGCAACGAAATTGATTAGCCTGAGCAAGTCCTAGTGTAGCAATGGTACTATTAGTCTTGCCGCTTTGGACTTTGCCGTAAATTAGTCCAGTAGTGCCATAAGGTATTTTATCATCCTTATTTTTACCCTTATAAAGCTTACTTACAATACCTGTACCTTCAGCACCAACATCACCCGATCCAAATGTTTCGGAGTAGACATCAACGCAATTTTGGACGATTTCAATCGCAGTTTGTTTTAATTGCTCTGCTGCTTTATCGTCAATTTTGCTTTTAATACTCTCAATAAACTTGTTAATGCAATATCCATCAGTTTTAATAGGAATTTGACTCATAGCTGTTGTCTTTATTTGATAAAATTACGCGAGGAAAATCACTTTGAGGTACGGTCTGATCCATCCGTTGCCTACCAGGACCACTTATATGATAGCTACCATGTGTTTGCCGAGACACGGATATGTGCTGACCAGCAATACTAGTGTCTGTGTCTAAGACACTCCAAAGGCGCTGTTTAGCAATGCAGCAGATGCCGTCTTTGTGACAGATGAGGGCTATGAATACTGAAACGCTAGGATACTTGCTATTGAGAGTATCTAAGGCTGACTCTTCTTGGCTGCTTAAGGTGAAAGACCATGCAGATTTTGGTTTTTTGGAAATCTTGAAGAGAATAGCCGATTTAATGCTATCAGCTTCAATCAGATATACGGATGTATGTACCCAAGAGGCATGAGTAACTGTAATACTTTTTCCATAGTTAATTAGCCGCAAAAATGCAGCACCATAAAGGAACTCCTGATCGTTGATCATCGTGAAATCTGAACAAGGTTTGTGAGTAAATCTGTATGATTAACCATAGGTAACAAATATTGCACTGTTACTCATGCTAGCGAAGATTATAAAGAATTAAGTAACCAGACAGAATTAATTACAATATAGATTCTTTGCCAGGTAAGGATTTCAGCCCATATTTTTTGTAATTAATTGTGTCCAACTACTTAAGGATATACAGAGGCAAATGGGATTGGAAGCGATCGCCTCCACCATCAATTAAAGCTGGCTAGAATGATGAAAAGAAAACTCACTTATTAGGTGATATTGTGGCAAAAATCACTCTCGAAGTACCAGAAGAACTTTCGCAACAACAGCGACGGAATGAATTATTAAAAGAAATCGCCCAAGCAGAGAATGAATATTCTCAGGGTAATGTCCGACGTGGTTCAGTGGCAGATTTAATGGCGGAGTTGGACAAAATTAAGTGCAATAATTAATTATGAATACCCAAATAATAAAACTCCCCATTCCCTCGCACTATCACCCCGAAAAAGGGAGCGAAGTTTGGCGCGTACCTTATCAACAACGTGCAGCAGAAGCACAAACATGGGCAAAAGAACACAATATCAAACTCGCATCAACAGACAAAACCCGCATTTGTCTACTTTTAATTGATGTGCAAAATACCTTTTGTATTCCCGATTTTGAATTATTTGTAGGCGGAAAATCTGGTATTGGGGCAGTGGATGATAATCGGCGATTGTGTGAATTTATTTATCGCAACTTGGGCGTAATTACGACAATTATACCGACGATGGACACTCACACAGCCATGCAAATTTTCCATCCTATTTTCTGGGTGAATGCCGCAGGTGAACATCCTACACCTGCGGCTTCTAGCATTACTCCAGCAGACATTGAAAAAGGAATTTGGAAAGTTAACCCCGCAGTTGCTTTTAGTCTAGGATATGATTATAAATTTTTAGAAAAACATGCTTACCATTATGTTAAACAATTAACTCAAAATGGCAAATATCCACTAACAGTTTGGTTTTATCATTCTATGTTAGGTGGTATTGGTCATGCTTTGGTTTCATCTGTTGAGGAAGCGATATTTTTTCACTGCATTGCTCGTAATAGTCAAACGCAATTTGAAATAAAAGGGGATAATCCTTTAACAGAAAATTATTCTGTGCTGCGTCCAGAGGTTTTGGAAGGTGTTGATAAAAATCCAATTGCTCAGAAGAATACACGTTTAATTCAACAACTTTTAGGGTTTGATGCTGTTATCATTGCCGGACAAGCTAAAAGTCACTGCGTTGCTTGGACTATTGACGATTTGTTAACAGAAATTCAGCAGATAGATGCCACGCTTGCGAGAAAAATCTATCTGCTGGAAGATTGTAGTTCGCCGGTTGTTGTACCAGGTGTGGTGGATTATACAGAGCAGGCTGATGCGGCGTTTGAAAGGTTTGCTGAGGCAGGGATGCATGTAGTTAAATCTACGGAAGAGATTAACTTTTTTTAACGCAAAGGAACGCGGAGGAATTCGCAGAGGAACGCGGAGAAAATTTTTGCCTTTAAAATAACCATTAACGCTGGATGTACTGTTTTGGATCTTTGGCTACCCAACCTAAGTCTGAACTGGAGCGTATTTCAAAATGAAGGTGGGGTTGGGTGGAGGTAGGTTTTCCGGTTGTACCTACGGTTCCGATTTCGTCTTTTTGTTTTACTTGCTGACCGACGGAGACTTTGATATCTTTCAGATGAGCGTAGCGGCTTTGGATTTTGCCGGCGTGATTAATTATTACCAAGTTGCCGTAAGTGCCTTGATTGCCAGCAAAGACTACGGTTCCTGGTGCGATCGCTTGCACTGAAGTTCCCACGGCTGCTAACAAATCGACACCACTGTGAAAGAAAACTTCATTTGTCGAAGGATTAATCTGCCAACCATAAGCTAATGCCACTGTCGCAATTTGTTGCAAAGGGTATCCAGTGAATTTAACTGGAGTGCTAGCTGTGGTGGAATCACTTACTGGACGATTCCGCGCTGAATTCCCCTGGGGTACAAACACGACTCTGGGATCTTTTTCACAACCATTAATCTCAAATAGCGCGTCAGCACGGATTTTATACTTTGCTGCGACTTCTCGCCAAGTTTGTCCGCGAGGCACTTCCACGACAATTCCATCGTAGGGAGGAATTAAAATTTCACTACCTACGGCTACTCTGCGGTTTCGCAAATCGGGATTCATAAGGGTAATGGTTGTTGGTGTGAGATTGTAGCGCTGGGCTATGCTTTCTAAAGTTTCGCCAGAAGCAACTTTATGGCGTTGGAAACGTTCAAGAGCTGGAGTGGGACAACCTGGAACTGAAGCGATCGCGCTTTTTGATGGGATTATGGACACTAGCCCAAGGACGCTGACTAGGAAACACAGAAACTGTTGACGAAAGGGAAAAGTCATGTAGAGACTGGGGACTGGGGACTGGGGATTGGGGACTGGGAAAATATCACTAACCCAACCACTAACTACTAACATTGTAGAGACGCGATTAATCGCGTCTCTACTCCCCATAAAATCCGAAATTTTATGGGAAGGGAAAAGGTAAAAACCTCGCCCGACGTTAAGCGAAATAATCCTTGTATCGTAAGGGAGGTAGAAACCCCACCCCTCCCTACGGGACGCTACCGCGAACGTGGGTGGCTTAGTTTAATTGCGAATTGCGAATTGCGAATTGCGAATTGGTTTCATTGTCCTTAGTGTCAAATTAGGCTGTCAAGTATCTGTTAACTAGCCTCTAGCTTAACTAAACTTATAAGTTAGCACCTGCATTGCTGTCTATGAAAGTAAAAATTATGAAGTTAACCGTAAAAAAACTAGCCCTTTATCTCTCTTTATTGGCGATCGGTGGTGGTGTAGGATTGTTAGGCGGTCGCTTTATTTTGCCACAAAGTCGCCCATTTCAAGATTTAAAAGCTGTGACAGTGGCTTTGCCTCCACAAACTGTAGCACCTAATCCTGTTGGGGGAGCGATCGCTCCTATTGGCGGCGATAATGTAAATTTTATTGCCACTGCTGTACAAAAAACTGGTCCTGCGGTGGTAAGAATTAATGCAACTCGCAAAGTTGCCAATCCGATTTCTGACGCTTTAAAAAATCCCCTTTTGCGGCGATTTTTTGGGGAGGATGAACAACCAGTTCCCCAAGAAAGGATTGAACGCGGTACGGGATCTGGGTTTATTTTGAGTCCAAATGGTGAATTGCTAACTAATGCTCATGTAGTCGCAGATACAGACACAGTATTAGTGACTCTCAAAGATGGTCGGACTTTTGAGGGTAAGGTGGCGGGAGTCGATCCGGTTACAGATGTGGCAGTAGTTAAAATTAATGCTGATAAGTTGCCAACTGTCAAGCTGGGTAATTCGCAAAACTTAATACCGGGACAATGGGCGATCGCGATCGGCAATCCTCTCGGTTTAGATAATACTGTCACTATTGGCATCATTAGCGCAACCGATCGCACTAGTGTTCAAGTCGGTATCCCCGATAAGCGAGTCAGTTTTATCCAAACTGATGCAGCAATTAACCCCGGTAACTCCGGCGGACCTTTGTTAAACGCCCAAGGTGAGGTGATTGGCGTTAACACTGCCATCCGCGCCGATGCTCAAGGACTCGGTTTCGCGATTCCCATCGAAACCGCTGCCCGCATCGCGTCGGAACTGTTTACCAAAGGGCGTGCTGAACATCCTTTTTTGGGAATTGAAATGGTAGACCTTTCTCCTACCAAAAAACAGCAGATTAATCAAGAAAGTAATCTGAATATTAAGCAGGATAGCGGTGTTGTGATTAAAGGGGTTCTGGAAAAATCACCAGCACAAAAGGGAGGATTGTTTCCTGGAGACTTGATTCAAAAACTTAACCGCAAACCAGTCAAAACAGCCGCTCAGGTACAGAAGGTGGTAGAATCCAGTTCAGTTGGAGACATCCTAGAAATGGAAGTCAATCGCAACCGGAAAATTCTAACCCTCAAAGTAGTCTGTGGGGCTTATCCTGAAAAATAGTCTGTTGGATGTTGCTTGTTGGTTGTTGGTGGATAGTTGGAGGATTGGAGCGTTGGAGCGTTATTCTACTAACCACTATCCACCATCCATCATCCACTATCGACTTAACCACCATCAAATTCCCACTATTGATTATTACTTAAATTTTCTAACTGCATCCGCTGTTCCATCTGGCGCAAAAAATACCCCGTCATCATCGCTGATCCTAAAAGACCAGCTAGATTCTCTCGGTCTGTTGTAATTTGCACATGGAAGTTTTCCGCTGGGAGCATCCCCACAAGCCCTTGAACGTTTTGGGAAATTATTTGTTTAATTTCCGGGCTGACGGACTGCGCGACACGGGCTAAAACTTCTGGAGACTGGTGCTGTAGATATTTGAGTAACTGATTGGGGTATTCGTCAGAATTGTCGGAAACAAGCTGATTAGGGTGTTCCTCAGAGTTGTCATTCAGAAAATTAGAATTAAACACCATTGGCAGTTATGCTAGCTGAGTTGCTATTTCTACTCTAAACCATTCAACTAGGGTAATGCATTCCCCACAAGTATTAGGTAAAAACTTATCCGAAAGACAACCTTTGATTTTATACATCAGTTCTGACTCCCTCCTGCTGATCTTTTGAGATTTCTTTTTGCAGTGCCATTAAGGAGTTAGAAGTTAACAGTCAATAGTCAAAGGTCAACAGTCAACAAACGGAGTATGTTGAGTATACAAAGTAATCAGTAATAAACTGTTTTTCAGGATATCTAGCTTTCTCTACCCGTCTTATATTTAGCTTTATCAAAAATAATTTACGTTTTTATTTGTTATTGTTAATAATATTAAACTTTTTCAGAAATTTTCCGGGAAAAGACCATTATGGCTTTATACGCTGAATTGCATAGACATCTGGGCGGTTCGGTTGTACCCCGTGTTCTGTGGCGATACCTAGAACGCAATTCGTCAGATTTACTTTCGCAGTTTGCTGACTATTCGGCTTTTGAAGAGTTTTTTACGCGATCGCGTAGTACTTTAGATGAATACCTAGAATTGCACACTTTAGTTGAAAGCGTGCAGAATGCCGAAAGTTTGCCCTACTTTATCTATCGTCTGATGCGGGGTGCTTATATTTTTGAGAATTTGGCTTATCTGGAACTACGCTATACTCCTTATCTCCGCACACCAAAGCATTTAAGTCAATCAAAGAGAATTGACCAGATGGCGGAAATTGTGGAAATTGTCGGACGTGCCAGTCAATTACAAGAATATCCCATTGTGACTAGCCAAATACTTTGTATGCACTCGCGCTTGCCTTATGAGGTAAATAAGGCGATTGTGGATTTAGCAGCGCAAAATACCAAGTATATCTGTGGAATAGATGTTGCTGGTGGTGATAGTTATTATGCCCATCGCTTGGATGAGTGGATTAGCTTGTATAATTATGCGCGATCGCTTAACGTCAAAACCACCGGACACCTTTATGAAACCACGGCTGGCTGCTATCCAGAATTATTACCTTATCTGATGCGGATTGGTCACGGCATCCAAATTCCGCTATTGTATCCAGAATTACTTAAAGATGTAGCTAAACGCGGGCAGTGTTTGGAGGTTTGCCCGACAACATACTTAAAAACTGGTACTTTAGATGATATCCGTCAACTAAAGTTAGTTTTTGACCGATGTTTTGATGCGGGGGTAGATATCGCTATTTGTACTGATAATGCGGGTTTGCATAATGTCCGTCTACCCTTTGAGTATGAAAATCTCTTAACTTACGACATTATCAACTTCCAACAGCTACAAGCTTGTCAAGATGCAGCTTTCCGTCATGCTTTTGCTTGGCCCTACGCTCAACGTCCGGCATCATTGTTAAATGGGTTGCTCAAACCTGAACCGGTGAAAGCTTTATCGATGCGGGATAATTAATTAAGTAGTAAGCGCTTCAGCGCTTTATAATAAGCGCTGAAGCGCTTACTACGAAAAAAAATTCTTTACCTCAAGCAGCAGAAGGCTCACACTGAAACGGTACTCCGTTCAGTGTCGTGATGAATGCGCGTGAGTTGACGACAATCTGGTTCCTGATGTACGAAGTACGGAGGAACCAGATGTGGAGGAAACGAGCAACTATTTAGTTGACTCAGCAGATGATTCCTTGTTTGGCAGGCTATCTATAAAATCTTCGATTATCTGAGTTAGCGTTTTATCTCTATCGGCAGCATACTGCCTGAACTTATTCATTCTCCTTATAGAAATCCTTAAACTTAGTCGATGTTCTTTCATTTATTCCACCCACTGGCTATACATTTATGTTATCATATTTATCAGGAGGTAAACACAGATGCGAATTTCATACCAATACAAACTAAAGCCAACAAAACTACAAGCAGTACAACTGAATAGGTGGCTTGATATGCTCCGCGCTCAGTATAACTATTTGTTGAGTGATAAGTTTAATTGGTATGAATTCAATAGATGTCCTATTAATGCGTGTCCACTGATTTGTCATTTACCAGATTTAAGAGAACAACCGAACGTTTACAATCAAGAGAAAAGACTACCTCAGCTTAAAATCACACATCCCTGGTACAAAGAGATATATTCTCAAGTACTCCAAAACGTCGTCAAGCGAGTAGATAAAACGTTTGAACGTTTCCTTAAAGGTGATTGTAATGGGAAACGTAGTGGTAGACCTCGCTTTAAGGGTGAAGGTCAATATAAAACTTTCACTTATCCACAGGCTAAACCAGATTGCTTAGTAGGCAATAAAATCAAGTTGCCTAAGTTGGGTGATTTTAAAGTAGTCGTTCATCGCCCAATACCCGACGGCTTTAAAATAAAAACTGTCTCAGTCACCAAGAAAGCTGACGGATTCTATGTAACCTTAAGCCTGGATGATGCTACAGTTCCAACGGTCAAGCCCGACTTTAATTCAGACAAAATAATTGGGATAGATTTAGGTCTTAAAGACTTTTTGACAGATTCAAACGGTCAAGCCATACCAATTCAGCAGCATTTCCGTGAGTCTCAGAAAAGATTAAAGCTACTTCAAAAACGTGTTTCTAGAAGAAAAAAAGGTAGTAACCGACGGAAAAAAGCGGTTAATCAAGTCGCTCGTCAACACAAAAAAGTGGCTGATACGCGTCGTGATTTTCACTTTAAAACTGCAAATAATCTATTAAAAAAATATGATGTTGTTGTAGTTGAAGACTTAAATATCAAAGGGCTTTCACGCTCAATGCTAGCAAAGTCTGTACATGATGCTGGTTGGGGTAATTTTCTATCGATACTAACTAATAAAGCCGAAAACGCTGGTTTGTTAGTCATCGCAGTAAATCCCAATAATACCAGTCAGAATTGTTCAGCCTGCGGCGTGAAAGTACCAAAAAAACTACATGAACGGTGGCACAATTGTCAGTGTGGATGTAGTTTAGATCGCGATCATAACGCGGCGATAAATATAAAAAATAGAGCCGAGGGTCATCCGGTTCTTAAAGCCAAGAGCCTCCTAAGCGATAGCCGGATTGTCTTGGAAGCCTACACTGTACCTGTAATCAGGTCAGTGTAGGAGATGTCACAAATCATAAAATTTCCTAACTGATTGTAAAGAAATTTTTTTATCAGAGAAATGGGTTTAAAACCCCGTCGTAGAACGACGGCTTTATATTGTTGGTGTAATGTTGTATATTTAAGAAGTTGGGACGATAACCAAGTCCAAAACACAAACATTTTTGTTGAATACCGCATGGCTTGCGGGAAGGCATAAGCCTAAAGTCTGTAGAGTGAACATAAGACCGAAAAACTCTCTTTCAGGGTAGAGGCAGTTGCGAAACCCCAGAAATGGGAAGAAGCAGAAACCTAAATCGCTTCTGTTTGGGAATCTCCGCCTTTCTACGGCGGAGAGGATGTCAATCTATTCAGTGGTTGGCAACTCGCCTACACTGTAATTTATGTCTTCTACGATTCAAGCTTTACCAACTGAGGTAGTATACCTCATTACAGCCGGAGAGGTAATTGACTCTCTAGCTTCTGTGGTGCGGGAATTGATAGAAAATTCCCTAGATGCAGGTGCAACGCGGATTGTAGTTTCTGTATGGGCGCAGCAGTGGCGGGTGCGCGTAGCAGATAATGGTTGTGGAATGAATTTGGATGACTTACAACAAGCAGCATTCGCCCACAGTACCAGTAAAATTCGCTCTTGTGCAGATTTGTGGCAAATTAATAGTTTAGGATTTCGGGGTGAAGCGTTACACAGTTTGACGACTTTGGCAGATTTAGAAATTTTAAGTCGTCCGGCAAATTCTGCAAGTGGTGGATTCAGGGTTGTGTATGGCTATGGGGGGGAACCTGTCGCAGTGGAAGCAACAGCGATCGCACCTGGTACAATTGTCACAATATCCAATTTATTCGGAAATTGCTCAACTCGTCGTCAAGGTTTGCCAACATCAGCTATTCAAATGAAAGCAGTGCAAGCCTCTATTCATCAAATTGCCTTATGTCATCCTCATGTTACCTGGCAAGTGTGGCAAAATGACCGTGAATGGTTCACTCTTTCACCAGCTGCCACAACGGGAAAACTCTTACCACAAATTTTACATCAAGTTAAACAAGGCGATTTACAAGAACTAAAATTAGAATTACCTAACCCTCCTAATTCTTGTAAAGACGCGATTAATCGCGTCTCTACAAATGCGATTAATCGCGTCTCTACTAATTCGTCATTATCATTAGTTATAGGATTGCCCGATCGCTGTCATCGTCATCGTCCAGATTGGGTGCGTGTAGCGATCAACGGACGTATGGTAAAATCGCCAGAATTAGAGCAAACGATTTTTGCAGGGTTTCATAGAACATTACCACGCGATCGCTATCCAATCTGTATTTTACATCTTGATATTTCCCCCGATCAAATTAACTGGAACCGCAACCCTGTAAAAACCGAAATTTACCTCAATGAATTAAGCTATTGGCAAGAACAAATATCCAAAGCCATTGAGCAAGCACTTCGCATCGATTCTGTCAATATCAAAGAAGCAGTTCACACAACACGAGTTAGTAAATTAATCAAAGCTGCGGAAGAAAAAGGCGGTTATCATGTAAAACGTCCTAATTCTGAAGAGGAAAATAAGCCGCTTAATTCTCTCAAAGCTGTTGCTCAAGTTAGCAACACATATATAATTGTAGAACATCAAAATGGCATGTGGTTAGTAGAACAACATATTGCTCATGAGCGAGTTTTATATGAGCAATTATGCGATAATTGGCAACTTGTTACCGTGGAACCTGCAATTATTTTATATCAATTGTCGTCGGCGCAAGTTTCCCAACTACAACGCATCAATATCGAGATAGAACCTTTTGGTGAAGAACTTTGGGCAGTTCGTAACATACCTGCACTTTTACAGCAAAGAGATGATTGTGCTGAAGCTATTTTAGAACTTAGTTGGGGTGGTGATTTACAAACAGCGCAAGTAGCCGTAGCTTGTCGCAGTGCAATTCGCAACGGTACACCCCTAACTTTGCCAGAAATGCAGACACTATTAGATGATTGGCAACGTACCCGCAATCCGCGCACCTGTCCCCACGGACGCCCGATTTATCTATCTTTGGAAGAATCAGACCTAGCGCGGTTTTTTCGACGTAATTGGGTGATTGGCAAGAGTCACGGGATTTGATTGAATGTCCGTTTAATTAACAGTAATAAAAACCTACCTACCGTCGTAGAGACGTTCCGGCGGAACGTCTTTACAATTAGACGTTCCGGCGGAACGTCTTTACAATTAGACGTTCCGGCGGAACGTCTTTACAATTAGACGTTCCGGCGGAACGTCTTTACAATTGTAAGTAATTTAGCGGACATGATATGAGCCAATTCCTGTTCGGCATTAACAGACTTATATATAAAACGGGCGTAGAAAATTGAACTTTTCCACGCCCATAAATACAAATATCAGATATGATTGCGGTCAGTTTTCCGATGCAGCTTCCGTTGAATTTTCACTTAACGGACGGATGCCAACAATTTTGCCACCTAATCGGGTAATGCGTCGCATCTCATCATTCATGCGGCTATAGGGGACTTGAATCAGAATTGTGCTGCTATTACGAACCGGATAATTATTTTTTCCAGTTTGGTCGTTTTGCCGTAATCCTTCTACTTCATAGACAAAAAAGCGATTGTCTGAAGTTGAACTTGACGCTTTCATCCGTGGCTGTGCCAACATAATGATTCTATCTCCTATTGTGCGAAGGTGATGCTGGCAACCTTACCGCCCAGCTTATTAATTTGCTGCAAAGTACTGGATAGCTGTTCGTAGGGGACGATGAACTCTTTATTGCTACGACGAACTTTCGGATATCTTGGCAAACTGATACCCGTAACTTCAATTCGGTAGAGACGCGGGGTAGAGCCTTGGGAGGATCTACCAAAGGTGCGGCTGGGAGCAGTCCCTTGGAGTGAGGGTTGGTATGCCCAACCTTCACTGCCACCGGAAGGAGGGATGATTGCAGTGGCACTATTTTTAGCTAAGTCAGCTGCCAGACGAGAGCTCGTACCTGCTAGCTGGGAGCGATCGCTATTGGCATAGCCGCGATAAAGGCGGAACATACGAGTGAAACCAACTGTTCTCTGACCGATTCCTGTGGTTACAAGATCACGGTAGAAGGGGACGATGGCATCCCCAAAGTTGGCATCATATTCAGCAGAGTCGATATAGGAATCGATGTCTGCCTCGAATCCTTTATTTTGGTAGAGATCGAGATGGGAAATCACTTCCGACTCATCGTAGGGAGCGCGTCCCAACAAATGTTTAAAGTTCAATTCTATTACCCGAGTTTGAAAATGCGGGTAAAAGAACTTGGTTTTGTATAAGTCAGATTTGGCAACGGCTCTGACGAAATCCCGAACACTGAGTTTACCATTGGTCAGCAACGACTCCAAGCTGGTGAGACGTTCTGACTGCATCAGGTAATCGTTGCCTAATACCTGACGATAAACTGCCTGGATGACAATTTTACCATCTTCTGGTGTCCAGTTTGGACGCAGTTCAGTCGGGCGTGTTTGGTCAAAAGCCGTAGTTCCCAAACGAGATGCTGCGGTTGTAATTGCCACGAATATTCTCCTTATACACTTATATGTTGCAAAATTGATCGGTTTAGGCAGGAGAAATATTTACTACCCGGCTACCCCGCTGATTTAGTCTTTGCAGAGTGGGTGAGAGTTGATCGTAGGTGACTAAATACTCACTCATACTGCGCCGAATTTGGGGAGTTCGTCCTCTATTTGCTTGCATAAATCGCACTCGGTAAAGCTGCCCGCGATCGCCTGCCACAGTGCCAGTAAGTCCCTTTCCGAAGCTAGGAGTCTGAACGGGAGTAGCCATATTCAGAGCGAGATCCTGGGTTAACCAAGCAGATTTATTTTTACCTTGGGCGCGATCGCTATTAGCATACCCCCGGTATATTTGAAACATCCGGCTGAAGCCTACTGTTTTTTGTCCCCGTTGAGTTGCAAATCCTCGATAATAGGGAACGATTGATTCTCCAAAGTTTTCTTGATATTCCAGTGAATCAATATAGGAATTGATTTCTGCCTCGTATCCTTTTTCTGTATATATATTGACGTGGTAAGCAATTTCTGCTTCATCGTAGGTAGCACGACCAAGCAGGTGCTTGTAGTTCAATTCGATGAAGCGGACTTGAGGTGTAGAGTAAAAGAACTTTTGTCGATATAGCTCAGATTGTGCTAACGATCGCACAAAATCCCGAACGGTAATGTTACCCTGCTGCAATAGCGATTCTGCACTGGTGAGACGTTCACTTTGCATCAAGTGGTCATTGCCAAACACCTGTCGATAGGCAGCAAGAATCACCGCTTTTAAATCTTCATTTCCCCGCAATTCTGTGGGAGATGTGCTGACAAACGGCTCAAATCCTAGCTGACTGGCTGCCATAGTACTAGTCATAACTGATCTCCTTAATTTCAAGCACGAAAAAACATACCCAGAACCCCCAAAAACTGCCCATGCTATCAAATTAGCATTCACAGCCTTTAGTTGTTCTGGGCAAAAGGAAACTCCTAGCTTAAGGCGTTAATGGCATAGTCAATGTAGGAATTTGCTTCTACAGCCGGATCGCCACTCAATCCGTGATTTCCTTTGATGTACTTGAGAGCTTCAACGTACCAGCTGGGAGACAAATCAAAGGTGCGGTTGATTTCAGCCAAACCACCAATTAAGTAGTCATCCAAAGGACCTGTACCACCTGCTATTAGACAGTAAGTGATAATACGAATGTAGTAACCAATGTCCCGCGCACACTTTGCTTTCCCTGCGGGAGTTGAAGCAAAGTTGTTACCCTGCATTTGGGTTGTGTAGGGAAATTTTTGATACACTGCGTTGGCTGCGCCATCAGCTAGGCTTTGAGCTTTAGAGCTCAACCCTTTGGCTGCATCAAGGCTAACATTTGCTTGACGGAAGCGTCCAAATGCCACTTGAATTTCTGTGGAGCTGAGAAACCGTCCTTGAGAATCTGCGGTAGCGACGGCTTCTGTTAAAGGTGTTTTCATAAAACCTCGTAGTATGTGGTAAATTCAGTCACTTTCAGTGCTGAGAGGGAAACAGCAAATCGCGATTTTAATCGCTTTGAATATTTGAAACCATTATCGCCTTGGGGTTACTTAATTTGGTCTGCTATTGTGCTGCACTTTCAACGGGACAATTACCGTTTCAAACTTTTCGCCCTGTACGCATAATGTTTTGCACACGATGTGCCTCCCTTGCGGGGTGATGTTAGCCTCGACCTGTTATAAGAGCTTGTTAGACTTGCAGCACTAATTCAGTGACCTTAAATTTGTTTAACTGCAAATGACAGAGCGGGGAACTGGCTTGTCTGGCGACACGCTTACGCGAACGCATTCCAGGGTGTCGTGACTCGAATAACGCTTACCTATTGCTAGGTGGTCTGGTCAGTATGGCTTGTTTGATTGCTCTTACAAGCCCAGTCCCTTTCGGTCGGTGGGTTACTGACGTTATAATCCTTTCAACAAATATGTAAAGTTGTGCGTCAGAAAGTTGAAATAATGAAGTGGCGATTTACTAACCTACTGCGGCAGCAGCGCGATCAAAGTAACTACCCAATTCAGCCATTAAGGAGCTACAATCACCACGGGTAACACCGTTGGGGTCGTTAGCGATGGCGATCGCCGCTTCTTTCATTTTGTTCACCCCAGTCGCTACGGAAGGTCCAGGAACACCCAGCGCTTGGTATGTTTCACGCAAACCGTTCAAACAGCGATCGTCTAAAACGCTAGCATCACCTGCAAACACAGCGTAGGTAACATAGCGTAGGATAATTTCCATATCACGCAAGCAAGCAGCCATGCGACGGTTGGTGTAAGCATTACCACCTGGTGCAATCAACTGGGGTTGGTCTGCAAACAATGCCCGTGCTGCATTGGCAACGATGGTAGATCCATTGCCGGTAATACGGTTAACAACATCCATCCGCTTGGTACCGGCAGCCACCATAGCCTTCAATGCATCGATTTCTGCATCGCTGACGTATGTGCCTCGGGTATCAGCCTGGGAAACTACTTTGGTAAAAGCGTCAAGCATTCCAGCGTCTCCTAATAATTTTTACTATGCTGTTGATTCAAATTCGGTTCAAAGTTGATTTGGATAAGCATATTGAAAGATGGCTCCGCTATCATTAGTAAACAGGCAAACAGTCACTCATCGAGTTAAACTTGCTTGAAAAACAAGGCAAATTCATCCGTGAACTGTTAGCTAGTTTCAATGCACCAACGGTACAGCTATAAATCAATACTGCCAATATCCTAGGGCAACCATTTCCCTCAGACTGACAAGCCCAGATAATGAAATGGCTGTTCATCAATTTTTCAGAAACTGAATCTTCTCCATCAAGGGCAAAGAGTTCAGTTGTTTTTTGAACCTATAATTTGATTAAAGCAATCTGTTTGTGCAAATTTTGTGCAATTTTAAAAGTGTCGCCGGAAAATTGGTTAAAAAATATTAAGGAAACGCTGAAACCTTTGTGATTCAAAGGATTAATTGTATTTTAGTTTTGTCTTTAGACTTAACTTATTGTTACATTTGGTTTTGGACTTTGAAACCGCTTCCGTCTCTGTGGACTAACTCCTACAGCAGATTGGGTTGTGATTAAATACACGTAGAGACGTTCCGACGGAACGTCTTTACAGGGTTTTGGGTTTTACCCATTGCTAACCCCCATAAATTCATTTATGGGGCTAGGGCGCCGTTGTATTATTGGTCTAAAGCCGAAACTCAAAACAAAAGCCAGATATTTGGCAAAACTGCAAATTAAAGATGAACGCTACACAAGAACAACTTAAAGTAAAACTTAAACAAGCGATGGGAGCAGCTTTTGGGGCAGAATACGCCGAAACTGACCCAATTTTGGTATCTACAAGCAATCCTAAGTTTGGTGATTATCAAGCGAATGTATCTTTATCCTTGGGGAAAAAGTTAGGACAGCAACCAAGAGCGATCGCTTCTGCTATCCTTGAAAAATTACATGTCAGCGATATCTGTGAACCTCCTGAAATTGCCGGTCCTGGCTTTATTAATCTCAAACTGAAAACAGTATACCTGGAAGCACAACTAAACGCGATTCAGACCGATTCTCGTTTGGGGATAACACCCACCAAAAACCCAAAGCGGGTAATTGTGGATTATCCTAGTCCGAACATAGCCAAAGAAATGCATGTAGGACATTTGCGTCCAGCAGTGATTGGAGATTGCATTTCCCGAATTTTAGAATTTATCGGTGATGACGTACTGCGGGTTAGTCATATAGGAGACTGGGGAACACCTTTTGGGATGCTTATAGCCTACTTGCAAACCGAATACCCAGAAGCACTGACAACGGATGAGACACTAGATTTAGGAGATTTGTCTTCATTTTATCGTCAGGCAAAAAAACGCTTTGATACCGATGACGAGTTTAAGGAAGTTGCTCGACAGGCTGTGGTAAATTTACAGGCGGGTGATGAAGAAACTCTGCTATCATGGAAGATTGTCTGTCAACTATCTAGTAGAGCATACGAAGTAATTTACAATTTAATGGGGATTGCTCCCTTTATTGAGCGCGGTGAATCCTTCTATAATGCGTTGTTACCTGAAATAGTAGAGGAATTGGACAAACTGGGGCTGTTGGTAGAAAATCAAGGAGCCAAATGCGTTTTTCTCGAAGGTTTTACAAATAGGGATGGTGAACCTCTACCTTTAATTGTGCAGAAGTCGGATGGGGGTTATAATTATGCAGCTACAGATTTAGCCGCAATTCGTTATCGGGTTAAAGTAGATAAAGCTCAACGGGTGATTTATCCAGTTGGTGCAGAACAAACTAATCATTTTGCCCAGATTTTTCAAGTGGGACGGCGAAGTGGTTGGATTACAGATAATATAGAGTTTCTTCATGCACCCTTTGGCTTAGTGTTGGATGAAGATGGTCAGAAGTTGAAAACTCGGTCTGGGGATGCGGTACGATTGCAGGATTTGTTGGATGGTGCGATCGCTAAAGTCCGTACTGACCTAGAAAGAAGATTACAACAAGAAGAGCGCCAAGAAACTGAAGAATTTATTAACAAAGTTGCTCAGGTAGTCGGTATCAGTGCAGTTAAATATGCTGACTTGAGTCAAAACCGCACCAGCAGCTACATTTTTAGTTATGATAAAATGCTGGCTCTCCAAGGTAATACGGCACCTTATATGTTATATGCTTATGCGCGGATTCAGGGAATTAGCCGCAAGGGTGATATTAATTTTGAACAGTTAGGAGACAATGCGAAAGTCCTATTGCAGCATGAAACAGAAATAACCTTAGCGAAGCATATATTACAGTTGGATGAAGTTATTACTGCCATCGAGCAAGATTTGCTACCCAATCGTCTGTGTGAATATTTGTTTCAACTTAGCCAGAAGTTTAACCTATTTTACGATCGCGATCGCGGGGTTAGAGTCTTGGATGCAGAAGAACCCTTGCGGACATCTCGATTAGTCCTATGTGATTTAACTGCTAAAACCCTGAAACTGGGACTTTCTTTGTTAGGAATTGAGGTATTGGAAAGGATGTAGATGTTCCCAGGGAAATTTATTTGCTGCTGGGCAAGATATAGGGAAAATTGTCAGTGGTAAATAAAGAGTTGTTTAAATCCAAAAGGGAATATTTTTCAAACCCTTTCCCCCCTTAGATATATGTCAAAGAAGTGTTGCGTTTTAACCGTGTCTGGTTGTTTCCTTAAGATACAGCAGATTTCAGGTAAATGAAGTACATATATAAAACCCCTCTCCTTGTAGAGACGTAGCACTGCTACGTCTCTTGTATTCGATAAAAGCGGAATCTGCTGTATACCAGAGAAATAACCCAGTATTGGGATTAATATAGGATAAGGATTATGGTAACGGTGAATATTCCTGAGTTAGATCAAGCCGATCGCTTTCGGGATTTACAATTAACTTTACGCGATCGTTGGAAAACTATCGAGCTATTTGACAATAGTGATGCTGATATTTTAGTTGTTCCCTCTATCAGTCTCGACCAGCAAGAACTTCAAAAAATTGAAGGTTGCGAACATTATGAAGAAAGATTGCTATTTTCTTTGATGCGCTTGTGGAATCCCCGCACCAGGCTGATTTATATCACATCAATGCCGCTACATCCCAGCATTATTGATTATTATTTACAATTATTGCCGGGAATTCCCTTTTCACATGCTCGCAATCGCTTGCTGCTACTTTCCACTTACGATTCTTCCCTCAAACCCCTCAGTCAAAAGATTTTAGAACGTCCTCGCTTACTAGAGCGAATTCGCCAAGCTTTGAGGCTAGAAAAGTCATTCATGGTATGTTATAATTCTACATGGTGGGAAGGTAAATTATCTCTCAAATTGAATGTACCCCTGTACGCAGCGGCACCTAATTTGCAGATTTGGGGAACTAAAAGCGGCAGTCGAGAAATCTTCGCTGAAAGTAAAGTCCCTCTTCCCGATGGTAGCGCTCTTGTTTGGAATAGCAGCGATTTAGCTTTATCAGCAGCGGATTTGTGGGAACGTCAGCCAAGTTTAGAAAGAATGGTGGTGAAACTGAATGAGGGTATTTCCGGAGAAGGCAATGCCTTATTAGATTTAAGACCAATCGCCAAATTAGCACCACCAGAAAGTTCCCATGATGATAGAGTAGCAGCAATAAGCGATCGCTTCAATTCTCTGCGCTTTCAAGCAAAAAAAGAAACTTGGGAGAACTTTAATCCCAGAATCAGCGAGTTAGGAGCAATCGTTGAAGCATTTGTGGAAGGAGAAATCAAGCGATCGCCTAGTGTTCAAGGACGCATCACACCTAACGGTGAAGTAGAAATTGTCTCAACCCACGACCAAATTCTCGGAGGTTTAGACGGTCAAATTTATCTTGGTTGTCGATTTCCCGCTGACGAAGCTTATCGACTGCAACTGCAACAATTAGGAATAAAAGTTGGCAAAAAGTTAGCGGAAAAAGGCGCACTAGAGAGATTTGGGGTAGATTTTATCGCCGTTGATAAAGGAAATAATGATTGGGATATTCAAGCGATCGAAATCAACTTGCGTAAGGGTGGCACTACCCATCCCTTCATGACTTTAAAGTTATTAACCAACGGACGCTATGACCTATCCACAGGATTATTCTACAGCCAACAGGGACGACCAAAATATTATATTGCCACCGACAATCTGCAAAAAGACCGCTATCGAGGATTGTTACCCAACGATTTGATGGATATTATCGCCCATCACAGACTGCACTTTGATAGCGGAACCGAGATAGGCACTGTATTTCATTTGATGGGATGTCTTTCTCAATTTGGCAAATTGGGATTAACCTGTATCGGAGATTCTCCCCAACAAGCAGAAGAAATTTACAACAAAATCGTCAAAGTCCTTGACGAAGAAACCCGCACCAACAAAAGTGATTTTTCCTCATTCTCAGATTACGCTTTCAGTTATAATTTCGTAGGATAAACCCGGACAAACCATGTCATCCTCTTACTTTTTTATCGTTTCAACGGGTGATGTCGGCATCTTTAACCCTCCACGACCAGAACCGGGTAACTCTCCGGTTATTCCTGAAGGAAATAATTTATTCCAACCATACAAACACAAATTGTATGCAGCGTTTTCATCCCTATCTCTTTCGTAACCACAACTTCCACAGGTGTAAGTGCGAATATTTAACGGCATTTTCTGCTTTGCACCGCACTGGGGACATAATTGAGATGAAGGATAAAAAGTATCAACCTGTATTAATTGACTAGCAAATTTCTGTGTTTTGTATTTGAACTGTCGTTCTATTTCACCAAACCCACAATCTGCAACAGCAGCAGCTAGTTTATGGTTTTGCAGCATTCCATTAACGTTAAGATTCTCAATCACTACAACTGCGTGGTTTTTGCATATTGATGTAGTCATCTGATGAATGGTGTTACTGCGTGTATCTGCAATCTGCTTGTGATATTTAGCTAATCTATTTTTAGCTTTGGTATGTCGTTTACTGCCCTTTGTTTTACCTTGTAATTGTCTTTGTAACCTCGCTAACTGTTTTTTCGATTTTCGGTATTTTTTCGGATTATCAAATGTTTTAGCTGTATTTAAACTAATGGCTACAGCTAAACTATTGATGCCGGAATCGACACCAACAATATCATCCACATCCCCAATATTACTGGGTGATATATCAGGAATTTCGTAATTAAAAGAAATATACCAACTATCTGCGGTACGGGATACAGTAACTTTTTTTATATCTACTGATGGCAATTTTTCAAAAGTCGAAACTGTTCCCAATGGTGCTGGTAACTTGATCCGATTACCAACTATGCGTTTGACTTTGCCGTTCCAATCAACAGTAAAAGAATCCGTTGATTTTCCTTTCTTTTTAAAAGTTGGCTTTTTGGAAATACCGCTCCATAAGCGTCTATATCCTTCATGCAAATGCTCGAAGGCATAGACATAAACCCTAGATGACATTTGATTCATCCAAGGATATTCTGGCTTGACTGTGTTTGTATAGAACTTACGAGCATCACGATAACTAAGTTTGACACCAGACTTATAAAAATCTTCGATTGTAGCAAGTGCCCAATTATAAACCCAACGACTGTAACCTGCATGTTGGGCAAATAATTGTTGCTGAATCGGATTTATTTTTAGTTTGGTTTTAAAACCTAGTTGCATACCTGGCGTGGGAGATATCGGTATTTTAGTACTTTAGCATGGGCAATGTTTATGAACATAACTGCCTGAGATGTCCAGCTTTATCCGGTAATTTTATTATTTAGTAATCCACCACCACCTGGGAGGGATATAGTTTTTAGAGAATTGGGCATCGCTAATTAAACATCTCCATAAATTAATTATGCGTTGCCTGAAACCTTTGATTAGACGTAGCATTGCTACGTCTCTACGTATGACTCTGGAGATGTCTAATGACTACTGACTGGTTGCTGTGTTGACACTCCATTCAGAGTTCAGCATTTTTTGATGTGCTTGCTTTTCTTGCCACAATACACTAACTAAATGCACCACGGCAAGAAGTATGGCAGCAACGGAAACTATATAACTGTGTAGAGTGTAAAGATGTTCAATAGTTACGGTGCTGATGGCTCCACCGCCTGTTAGAATATCTCGTAATTCATTCCCGATGAAAGGAATTGCTTTAATTGTTCCTAGCTCGATACTAAAACGCCAGTATCCTAGTTGATCCCAGTTTAGGCTCATTGCTGTCCAATCAAGACCGATCGCACTCAAGGTAAACAAAATTCCACTAATCCAAGCAGTCAACCAACTCTTGCGAAATTGTCTGCTTAAAAACATTACCACAATTTGAATCAAGGCAACAATAATTACTACGTTACCTGCAATATTATGGGCTTTATGAAATAACCAGCCATAAGTCACTTGCCCATCAATCATTTTTAATGACTCGTAAGCGCCCCCTGCTGCTGGTTGATAATAAAAAGAGAGTAAAATTCCCGTAGTTGCGCTAATCAAGGTCAGAGTCAGAATAACTACGGATAATATCGTCGATATTCGTCGCCCAATTATATTAAACCGGTTGCTTTCCATAGCGATCGCTTTTTCCTTAGTTTTATTATATGTACTTTTATTACAGTTTAACTAATAATTATTAACAAACGATAAATCTTAAGGCGTAGATGTAAATATTATTTAAGCTAAATATTGCATCCAAGCTTTTAATGGTTCTTCAGAGCCATACCAAATTCCCCGACTTCTGGGGGAATGGTTGACCCCTTCAATGACAATATTTTCGGCTCCATCAAGATGAGCTGCTTCAATGGGTGTGATACCATCACCCCAAGTATTACCTTTGCCGCAAGTTAATTGGTAGCTACTATAAGCTAACCAGCTACCTATTCGTCTTACCCCAAAGATTGTTTTTCCCGCTACACAAACATAACGAACGTTTTTGTAAAATGCTCCTGGGTAGTTATTTTTGACAAAATCCAGATTCCAGCGTGTCCAACGTTCTTGACTAATATGAGGTGTGCCTAAGGTAACGAGAGTATTAACTACATCGTGAGCGCAATAAGTAGACGGTTGCACCTCCCCACGTCCGAAGTAAGGCTTTTCTCCCAAGTAAATGCGGGATATCCAACCTCCGGCTGAATGACCAATTAAGTTGATTTGAGAAGCGTTATATTGTTGCAATATCTGCTTTACGGTGCGATGGAGTTGCTGCAAAATAGGCGTTATGGGTCTGCCGCCGAGAGTCGGTATCCAGTCGCGCCGTCGCAGTGGTACTGTGATTGTGGGAAAACCTGACTGTTGTAAAGATTGTTCGAGTTGACGGTAAGCGATCGCACTTTCTAAATATCCTGGCAAAATAACTGTCGGTAATGGCATTTGATAATTTAGGTGAAAGTAAGGATTTTTGGATGAAAAGCCAAATGTCTAACTTATACGTAAGTGAGTGGGAATTGTTAGTATTGTTTATGGCGACAATAGCAGTCTTCAGTCCGGTCATTAATTAATATTAAAGAATTGCGCCGACTGTAAACCTTGTCAATAGTGGCTTTTACTACTTTTTCATCCAAAGGAAACCAGGAATGACAGAACAAATTGTGAAATACTAGCTATCTGAAAAAAACTGTTTGAAAATGTTAATGTCAAGTCAAATTAGTGTATAATGCACATAATGTTATTGTAGCTACGTGGGTGAGTGAAAAATAGTTGGGCAATGGGAAAATCGAATTGACTAGTACTGGTTGTATCTTAAGTGAAAGCGATCGCCCAAAACTGACAGTTTTTTAGCTTGAATTGTCGGCGGTCATCAAAAATCAGTGCTAAAAATTAACAAATTTTCCGCAAAATTGCCAAAAAACGCAACTATATACAGATTTTCGCGTCGATGCTAAGGATAACTAACTGGCAAAAAATGGAAACGCTTTTGTTTTTAGGAACTCAATAGAAAGTTATTATTTTTAGTGGGACGCATCTACATCTATATGCAGCATCTGTAAAGATAAAATTACAAGTCAACGCAACCGAGCCGAGTGAACGAGAATAGCTATGTCTTACGTCTCCCTGCTGAAAAACATCCCAGATATCTTAAGCCAGCCTGCTGGAATTGCAGCCATAGCCTCCGTGGGCATTCATGGTGCGATCGCTTTTATTTTGCCCTTGATGCCTGTAGATTCGATTAAATCCACCAAACAAGTATCATCAACTAAACCCGTCGGACTCGTTCAATTAAGTCAAGCCGATCAAAACCGTCTGCCACAAATTCCTGGCACCTCTCAGGTTGCGCTGAAACCGCAAGTTCCCTTACCGAACTTTACCACCCAGCCAACTCAATTAGCAGCTTTGCCACCAATTTTATCTACCCCAAACCAGGGGATATTGCCCCCCATCCCGCAAGCATCTAATAATTATCCCATCGCCTCCGTACCTAAAGGTCAATCCTTGCGGATAGTTCCTCAGACAAAGGGAAATTTTAAAATCGATACCTCTGGCTTTAATGCCAGCAAAACAACCGCGCAATCATTTCCGCGTTTTGATAATAATGACCTCAAAATTGCCCGCTCTTCAGAACCGCTGTCAGTAAACAGGTTGCCGGAATTACAAGGCGATAATAAAATCCCTGAGGGACAACCTAATACCCCTCCAGAGGTAAGTTCTTCTGATGTGGCTTCTAAACTGACTGATGATGCAAGCAGCACCCCACAAAGTATGTCGGGGGGAAATGATGTAGCAACAACTACTGCTCCAAATCAAGATTTAATAACTCCTGTGGGAGAAACTCCAAAACCTGGAGAGAATTTCACTTTAGCAGCGGCAAACCTACCGCAATGGCAACACTCAAGCTCCAACATACCTGAGTTGCCAGACTCTGCTCAGAAAACCTATATATCAGCAGCTACACAAGAGTTAACTAACAAAACTACTACTTTGGCAGAACAGTTTGTTAAAGTTAGACAGCAATACCCCAACATAGAAACAAAACAACCGATTTCCTTAGCCATTGATAAAGTAGGGTTGGATCGTCGAGTTGAGGTAGGTTTGGTAGTTAATCCAGATGGCAAAACCGTTGAATCTGTAGAATTTTTGGATAACTCAGTTTCATCTGAAAGCAAAACAGCTATTAGAGAATATTTGCGAGACTATTTCCAAAAAAATCCGGGTCAGGCTAATGGTAAGCCCAAATATTATACATTTAGTGTGTCGCCTAATTTGACACCCAAAAATGATACCGTTAATAGTTCTCAAACAACTCCACAAGTTTTGCCCCCATCCCCAATAAATGAAACATCATTAAAAACACCCGACGAAGCAACTGTCAAACCAGTTTCGGGATTAAGAGTCAACAGCAAACAGCCTTTGCTGCTACCGCAATTTAATAAACCACAATCCTCAGCACAAGTCAGAAAAAATCAGACTTTGCCTGTATTGGAACCTAATCAACAACAATTCTCAGAGGTTCAAGTCCGTAACCAGCCTTTACCCATAGCGCAAGTCAATAAACAACAATTATTAGGAGCGCGAATTAGGAATACTCAACCTTTGCCCACGGCTATACCAGAAGCAACTGCAAAACCCTCATTTGCTTCGGAAATTAGCAGCAATCAGACTTCCTCCACTGCTAAACCGAGTCAAAAACTCTTACAGCAGTTGCGTGAATTGAGGGAAAAAAGAGAAACTTCTAATCAATAGCTGGTAGCCTGATTACCTAGAGACTACCAAGTGCTACGTCTAATCAAGGGTTTCGGGCAACGCATAATTAGTTTCTACACCTATGTCTAATAAAAATAAAGTTTGCTACCTTTGAGATTGGGGATTGGGCATTAGGAAGAACCGAAGCACCCCAATCCCTTCTAATCTCGACTTAACCAGCCTTGTTCGGCTTGTTGGAAAACGTAAGCGGCTACTTCCATAATCTCTTCAGGAGTTAACTTATCTTTAAAAGCAGGCATGGCATTTTTACCATTTTGAAGCTGGTGAGTAATTGCGATAATAGAGTCAACATCATAATTTTCCAGGTACTTTGACAAAGCTTCCTTTTTCAGAGTTTTCTCCTCGATGAGAATGTTACCACCACCGATGTGACAAGAGGCGCAGTTAGCATTGAAGATTTTGGCACCGTTGGATTTATCGACAGCTAGTGCTGGATGAATGAATGTGAATTCGAGAGCGATCGCTAATAGTAAAATTAATAAAAATATTCTCAAGTAATTCTCCTTGCAAACAGGCTCGATGCAACTTAAAAAACCGTTTTTTGCATACCCTCCAGTCTAGAAGCCTGTGGTTATACGAATAAAGCCCGCCTTCGCGGGCTAGAATATCATAGCCCGTGTTCGTGTAGCGTGTCGTAGACAAGGCGGACTTAGTTTGTATAGCAATATTCTTCATAGTACATATAATTGACGGTTCCGAAGCTTACCCTCTCAATCGCTACGTCGCGTTTAGCATCTGATGAGGATAGGACTCGGAACCGTATCTGACAAAATCTAGCCAAACGATACGTTTTGTTAACTTTGTCCAGGAGCAAGAAAAATCATCTTGCATCCACAGCATTCTTAGCCTTGAACTGTCAGTTTACCAATCATACCTGCGCCACGGTGAGGTTCGCAGTAGAATGTGTATTCACCAGCAGGAGCGTCTGCGGGGATGATGGTTGTTTGCTTTTGACCAGGACTCATCAGCAGTTTCTTGTGAGATAGTCCTTTAGCTAAAACAGCGCTTTTAGTCGGATTTTTGGCAGCATCAAAGACAACATTATGGGGAGGAACCTTGTTGTTCACCCATTCAATTGTATCACCTGGTTTAACAGTCAACTTTTTCGGTTCAAATGCCAACATTCCTTTATCACTGCCTAGTTTAACTGTGTAGGTTTCAGCCGCAGCGCTGGGAGCGAAAACCGCAAAGCTGCTCACAACTAAACAAATTGTTAAAACAGCTAAACCCAAACGTCGCAAACTAGCTGCAATCAATTTCATGACTCTCTCCTAAACATTCACTTTTATCTTGCCTTTCTCATTTTAGATATAAATGAACGCTAAATATGACAATCTGTCATAGATAAGATTTTTTTTAAATTTTGAGCAATAGTACTGGTGTAAAAGCCGAATGATGCTTCCAAATTTAGATCTGGGTTTAGTTGGCAAAAACTATTGAGAAAGCATGTTTCTGTCTAAGTATTGATTTATAAGTTTTTAACGCAAAGTCACGCACCAGGTAGCGCAGAGGTACGCAGAGTTTTTGAGACAGTTATTACTAAGTCTAGGGATGAGGGATGAGGAATTGATAAGAAATATGAAGTAAGGTCAATTTTCGTCTTCATCTTTGAAATTGCCCCAGTCTCTCAACCCTTGACTTAACAATTTTTTGTGAAAGCGATCGCTATCTTTTGACATTGATCGCCTAAAACCGATAACTTAGCATCCAGAGAAGAGTTTAGTAATAGATTTTACCACCACCCCACTGGCTGCCAACAACTTTAGGTTGCAGGAGAATATGACCAGCGATCGCTTTTAAATTATCGTCAGTCAAATTTCTCATTTGTGGGAAAACATCTGAACTCTTAATACTGGGATGTATTTCCGAAATCTCCACTTCACCGTCGTAAGTGGTGGGATTTTTCATGTAGTCTACCAAGCCGGCAATGTTATCACGCTTTGGTGTCGCTAATGCTAAATCTTCCGGTGCAAGTCCTACGTTTTGGTTAGTCTTGGTAACACCACCAGCGTGACATTGGGCACAAGCAAAGTTAAATAAACGTTTGCCTTCTTTAACTTGTTTCAAGCTAAGGACAATGGTTTCACCGCTGTCATTTAATGGTACCGTCAGTTTTTCTTTGCTTAGTTCCACCGCTGTTGCGCTACCGACAACAAACTGAAACGTAAGTAAAACAGTAACCAAAATAATGCCAATTAATCTTTTTAACATGTTTCCCCTTAAATGTTTTGACGCTCAACACAGCACTTGACAGCCATACTCAATCTCAAAAATGCTAATTGCTCTTAGCCGCTAACAGTTTGCTTTTATAAAGACAGCACCTGTTCTGAAGCAATGCTGTAATCTGTTGCTATCTAACGAATTGCACGATTGAGTTGCTGTTATACCAATATCACGTTAAGAGTCCAATTTGTTCCCCAAAATACTGAGTGGGGATCGAGAGGGGGAAATGGGGAGGGGGGGGAGGGGAGGAGGGGAGGAGGGGAGGAGTAATAATTCCCAACTCCCAACTCCCAACTCCTAACCCTTCCCACCTGTAAAAGTTACGCTTTGGATGAAATACCTGTTGAAAAAGGCATAAATACTTAAGGCTGGCAGAGTGAAAACCATAGAGGCTGCCATAATGTAGTTCCAATAGCTGATATATTGCCCTTTAAAGGAGTTCAGTCCCAAGGGTAGGGTAAACATTTCTGGGTCAAACAAAATCACCACAGGCAATAAGAAGTTATTCCAACTACCCATGAAGACAAAAACTGCTTGTGCTGCTAGTGCGGGTTTTGCTAAAGGCAGAACTATATAACGGAAAATTCCCAAGGGTGTTAAACCATCTAATTGAGCAGCTTCTTCTAATTCTTTAGGAAAATTAATGAAAAACTGCCGCATCATGAAGATGAAAGTAGCATTAACCATGCTGGGGACAATCATGCCTTGGTAGGAATTCAACCAGCCGATCGCTTTTAAAATCAAAAATGTGGGAATTAGCGTGACTTGTGCCGGCACTGCTAGCACAGCCAAAATCAAAAAGAACCAGAACTGCTTCCCACCAAAGCTTAACCGCGCTAAAGCATAACCTGCCATCGAGTTAAATAGTAAGTTTAAAATCGTGACGCACAGGGCAATAAAAACACTATTAAATAGCCACCGCAAAAATAACGGTTCTTGAAGAAAGATTTCTTTATAGTTGTCAAGAGTGAAATTGTGTGGTAGAAAATTAGATTCACCGCTGACGATTTCTGATAGGGGCTTGAATGAAGCAGAAAGCGCCCACATAAAAGGGATTAAGGTGATGACAGCATACAGCGTCAGCACGAGGTATAGCAGTCCTTTTAACCAAGGAATGCGAGAAATACGAGTCAAAGTTTTTCACCTCCAAAGAAGCGCCGCTGTATTAAAGTAGTAGTGATGATGAGAGCTGCTAACAAAAAAGCGATCGCTGCTGCATATCCCATCTGCAAGTTGCGAAAAACAGCTTGGTATATTAACAAAACTATCGTCAGAGTGGCGTTATTTGGTCCACCATTGCCATTAGAGAAGATATAAGATTGGTCAAACAGTTGAAATGTGCCAATCACCCCTACAGCCATCACAAAGAAGGTCACAGGCTTAAGCAAGGGTACAGTAATCCGGATAAACTTCTGCCATTCATTCGCTCCATCTAACTCTGCGGCTTCGTAAAGAGTTTGCGGTATATCTTGCAACGCTGCCAGATAAATTACCATGTAAAACGGCGCGGTTGACCAAATATTCATCACCATAATACCTTTGAGTGCTACTGCTGGATCGCCCAACCAGTTATAAGTTGGCAGTCCGACAAAAGCGAGAAAGTCATTGAGTAGCCCATCGGTATTATAAATCCACATAAAAATCAGCGTCAAAACTGCTGAAGATGTGACAGTGGGCAAAAAGTAAATAATTCGCCACCAGTTTTTCCCACGAATGCCAGAATTAAGTGTTACTGCCAAAATTAAAGCGAGAATTGTTTGAGATGGTACTACAATAACTACGTATTGCAATGTATTAGACAAAGCAATCCAAACTCGTTCATCATGAACTAGTTGCGAAAAGTTGCTTCCTCCAATGAACTGATACTTTATCTCCCCTAACAGTTGGACTTTGTGTAGAGAAAGAAACACAGCGTAAAGGATGGGTAAGACAACAAAAGTCCCCATTACCAAAATCGTTGGTGTGATAAACAGGTATCCAGACAGGTTTTCTCTGATGTTTAACCTGGGGTTTCTTCGTCGTCTTCTAATTTGCAACATAGCTGAACCTCTGCTTTATTCAGCATCAAAGCAAGCTGTAGCTGATGATGCATGATTATTCATCGTACTCCTGCAGGAAGGTAGTACGCACTTCAGTGCGTTAATATAAGCGCTGAAACGCTTACTACAAGGAAGGTTTTATGATCGTTGTCTATCATCTCAACAATTCGCGATCGCAGTAATTTTACACGGTGGTGACAAAAACTTCTCCTGTAGTCACGACAACTTCTGCTAAGGAAACTGTAGCGGATGATGCATAATTATCGTACTCCTGCGCGAACGTAGTACGCACTTCAGTGCGTTAATATAAGCGCTGAAGCGCTTACAAGGAAGGTTTTATGATCGTTGTCCATCATCTCAACAATTCGCGATCGCAACGTGTACTATGGCTGCTTGAAGAATTAGGTATCGAGTACGAGATCAAGTACTACGAACGCGACACGCAAACGATGTTAGCACCAGAGTCGCTGCTGAATGTCCATCCCCTCGGCAAGTCACCAGTAATCACAGATGGAGACCTGACGATTGCTGAGTCGGGCGCTATTATCGAATATGTAGTGGAGCGCTACGGCAATAATCGCCTAGTCCCGGCATCGGGTACACCGGAGCGTCTGCGCTATACGTATTGGCTGCACTACGCCGAAGGCTCTGCAATGCCACCCCTGGTGATGAAGCTCATCTTCAACAATTTCGGAATAGGGGACAGCAAGGTGATGGACGCATTCATCATGCCCCAGATTAAGCTTCACTTTAACTACATCGAAGGCGAACTCGGTAAAAGTACGTGGTTCGCGGGCGAGGAATTTACCGCAGCCGATATCCAAATGAGCTTTCCCCTCGAAATCGTCGCTGGGGTTCCCCAACAGGTCGAGAGCCAACCAAAAATCAAGGAATTTATCGATCGCATTCATGGACGACCTGCTTACAAACGTGCGCTTGATCGTGGAGGCAAATACGACGTATCCTTTAATTAGACACAAGAAGTCGAGACGTTCCACATCTTGCTTTCTACAAGGGTTTCGGGCAATGAATTAAATTCTGGAGATGTCTATTAATTTTACACGGTGGTCACGACAACTTCTATTGTGGTAACAAAAACTTCTGCTGTAGTCACGGCAACTTCTGCTGTAGTCACGAAAACTTCTGATTTTGTGACGATAATAAAATTTGTTTGCCCTAAGTCTTGATTAAAAAAGACGCCCATTCCTCATTCCATTGCTTTAATTTGCTTGTTGGCTTCTGATTGCGATCGCACTATTGCCTGTTTTAATGGTTGTTGTCCCAGGATTGCGCTGACAAATTGGTTGTCAAAGTTGTTAATAATCACTGCCGGATATTTACCTACTTGCCAGGGTATGGCATAATTAACACCAGTCACAAAAGCCGATCGCATCAAGTCTTTTTCATAATCTAATTTTTCTGCGACTGATTTACGCGTCGGTAGCGCAAACCCGCTTGCTGTCCACTTCTGCATTCCTTCAAAGCCTGTCAGATAAGACATCAACTCCCAAGCTTCTGCTTTGTGCAATGCTTGTTTATTCATCACATAAGCAACTGTAAATACCATTGTCACTTTTTTATTATTTATGCTTGGTACTTCTGCTGTAGCAAATTCCAGCCTGGGAAAGGTTTCTCTTAAATAAGGAATTGCCCAATTACCCTCAATCACCATCGCTGCCTTACCTTGACCGAACATTTCACTCCCAGAGTTTGTCCCCACATCAGATTTTTGTGCGGAGGTACGGTCTTTTTGATACTGATCTACAGCTAACTTCAATCCTTGTAAACCTGCTTTACTCGCAAAAGCAGCATAACCCTTTTCTGTCACAAGTCGTCCGCCAAAGGCTTTAATTTTATAAGCTTGACGCGCTAATTCGGGAGTTTCCCCAAAGCCGTATTGATCGATTCTGCCGTCTTGATTGCGATCCAGTGTCAACAGCTTCGAGTAGCTGCGGAGTTCATCCCAAGTTGTCGGAGGACTGCTCAAATTAGCTGCGGCGAAAGCTTGTTTATTATAAAACAGTGCCAGTGTAGAATAATCTTTAGGCAAACCATAAATATGATTTTGGTATTTGAAGCTGTCGAGTAGCGTTTCTTGAAAGTCAGCTAAATCAAATTCTGGTTTGATGTAACCCTCAAGAGGCTCTAAAACATCCTGACTCATCAAAAAAGGAGCCTCTAACGCATCCAGATAAAACACATCTGGTGCAGCTTCGCCGATCAAGCGAGTTTTAATCACATCCATGTATTGGTCATTGATGACTTCATGCTTGACTTTTATGCCTGGATGCTGTATGTGGAAGTCCTTTAATACCTGTTTTAACAATTTTTGTTCAGCCGAATTAGCAGCCCAGCTGCTGAGTTTAACAATAACTGGTGTTGGTGCAGTAGGTGCGATCGCGTTGGGTAGTTTTTGGCAACCGATAACGTTCAAGGCAATAGCGATCGCTACTACTACTCGCAAAAATTTCCACACGTTGCTTATCATTACTTCCGAAGGATATTTCTTTTCATTCTCTTATAACTTCTCTAACTAAGGATTGATATATTTGTTGAAAAATATAAGTTAAGATAGTAAATAACTATTAGCAAGGGACTTCGCCACAGGCAAGGGCGTAACGGGCAGGATTGTAGTTCAGTCTGTTACTCGATTAGAAATCAGAATAAATGGTAAGCGTACTGGTGGAAAAATCTCAGAGTTTACAAAATTTCATTCTATGGATGCGTATAGCTACAGTTGACTACGAAAAACTACAAAATAATGAGATTAGATTGCAAGGCTTAATTAAGATATATAAGTTCGTAGTCAGCGCTTAAGCTCTGTTAAATTTTGGTAATAAAATACTCAACTTTCCTCTGAGAATTAATGCAGTTATAGATTATAAATCTCCAGAAAAGACGTAGCAATGCTAGGTCTCTACAAGAATTGTGGACTACGCATAGTTCATTTTCGGAGATGTCTATTAGACATAAGAAGTGAAAAACAATGTAGAGACGTAGCAGTGCCACGTCTCTAGGACTTTTAGATAACACATATTTAAATTCTGTCCATGTCTATTAAAAAGCTATAATAACCAGCGAGATAGTGAATGGATTCTGTTGAGTTTAATATAGGTACTTCTTTAGTACCAAAAATTACTCAGATTACAGCACCACAAACGGCAATTTCTCCTATCGCTAAACCCGGAACACCAGTTACTAAGAATGCTATTCGCACTTCCTTGCGAGCTTCAACTATAGATAGTGCTTTCGCTGCCCTTTACACAATTACCACCAGCGGCATTTTACTTAGTAATTTTCTGGTGGATTTACATGCTAGTCCTGTGGCTATTGGGATGCTTGCCTCAATCCCAATGTTGATAAATCTGATTCAGCCAGTAGGTGCATATCTTTCAGAGCGCGTCACAAGTCGCTTCGGCTATTCTATGAGGACTGCTAGTCCCGGTCGCCTAGCGTGGATAATTCTATTGCTTGGTATTGTAGCTTTTAGCTGGGGACTAGTTAATTCTCACCAGATGGTTGTCTTGACATTGGGGATTGTTTTAATTAGCCATCTGTCTGGTAGCTTGGGATCTGCATCTTGGCTAAGTTGGATGGCTCAGTTAGTTCCCCACAAATTGCGCGGACGCTTTTTTGGCTTACGCAACAGTGTAGCTAGCCTGACTAATTTAATTTGTGTACCTTTAGCAGGTCTAGTTATATCAAAATGGTATGGCGGCGCAATCCAAGGTTATGGCGTGGTTGTATTTATTGGCATTTTGTCGGGAATGCTCAGTTTGGGGTGTCAGTACTTTCAGCTTGATATTAATCCGCAGCAGCAAAATGCTTTACCCGATGGAATTAGTGAAAACAAGGCTCTTTTAATTGAAGCGATTGATAGGGATTTGCCGAATACAGAGAATACAGCAATAAAGAGTGATTCTAATAATAGTGGCAAAAGCATCTTCAAGGACTTTAACTTTTTGATGTTTATGTTGTATTTGGGCTTATGGACATTTGCCGTTAATCTCAGCGCTCCATTTTTTAACTATTACTTGTTGGACATACTGGATATAGATGTCACTTGGGTAACAACTTACGGGAGCTTGCGGGCAGGGGCAACTTTAGTGATGCTTATTCTCTGGGGCAAGTTGTCCGACAAAATCGGCAATCGTCCAATCTTATTTTTCGTTGGGATTGTCCTAGCAGTTACATCGCTGCTGTGGCTGTTAGTTGGTAACAGTCAGCTTGATATCTGGCTATGGCTGCCATTGTTACACATCCTTCTTGGCGTAACTTGGGCGGGTATTGATTTGTGTAATAACAACATCCAACTAGGAGTAGCACCAGTTAGACATCAAGCAATTTATTTTGCTTACGCTGCTGCCGTGGCTGGAGTTAGTGGTGCTTTAGGTACAACTATAGGCGGCTTCGTCACCCAATTTTCTATTTATGGCGGCTTACTCGGATTATTCGCGATCTCTTTTATATTCCGGCTAGTAGCTTTGATTCCGCTCATCTTTGTGCGAGAAGCGAAACACTAATTAGGGGATGGGGCATAGGGCATGGGGCATGGGGCATGGTATGAGTGAAATACGTCTAGCTTCTTTTTATTCCCATTGCCCATTAAACAATTGTCCTATGCCCCATCTTCTTACTCAACAGCGGTAGAACTTAACGGTCTACTTTCCCACAAGAGCATATTAGGGGTGATTGGTGCTGGCTGGTGTAAAGCAATCAGCTGCGCTAAGGTATTTTTTAACTCGGTACGGGGTATGATATCATCCACAAAACCGTGTTTCAACAAGTCTTCAGCAGTTTGAAAATCATCGGGCAGTTTTTCGCGTAGGGTTTGCTCAATCACTCGCCGACCTGCAAAACCGATCATTGCCTTTGGTTCTGCCAAAATCATATCACCTAACATGGCAAAACTAGCAGTGACGCCGCCTGTGGTAGGATTGGTTAAAACGGGAATGTACAATAGTCGTGCATCCCGATGGCGTTGTAGGGCTGCGGAGATTTTCGCCATCTGCATCAAAGAAAGCATTCCTTCTTGCATTCTGGCACCACCAGAGGTGCAGATAATAACTACAGGATATCGCCGTTGAGTCGCCGTCTCTATTAAGCGGGTGAGTTTTTCGCCGACGACAGAACCCATGCTACCACCCATAAATCGGAAATCCATGACTCCAAGAGCGATGGGTAATTTATTGATTTCACCTAAACCAGTTCTTACAGCATCGATTAAGCCAAGTTTTTCTTGAGTTTCTCGTAGGCGATCGCTATAAGGTTTGCGATCGCGAAATTGCAGAGGATCGGCTGGACGCAAATTTTCATCCATCGGTTTCCACGTATTCGCATCTATCAATTGGCGGATGCGCTCGTCGCTATCTACTCGATTATGATGTCCACATTCAACGCAAACCATTTGATTCGCCTTCAGGTCTTTGGTATATGTCAATACACCACATTTCGGACATTTATTCCACAATCCATCAGCAATTTCCCGTTCTTGGCGTTCAACACTGATAGAGCCTGATTTACGTCGATTTGCAAACCAATCTAACAAAGACTTTAAACCGCGTGATTCTTCGTTGTTTGCCATTTTTATCTTATGCAAGTGTGTACTAAGTTCAAAACAGGTCAAGCAAGTTTTGCGTGGTCTTTTATATAATTGCCCTTTGTGAATAAATATACGACGAATCACGATTGACAAATAACTTATGACCACTTGTTGCTATTTGTCTTCTAAGCACTAATCGACTTTCCCCATGTGCCTTTGGTGCCAGCAAACCCGAAAATACATAAACCAATTCAAGTCTATTATTCCTTTTAAAGGGAATTTTTCAGCAGTTTTGCATTTCTTTGATAGACGCGATCGCTCTTGAAAAAGGAGTTGTAGTCCCAGCCTCCAAATTAATAATTTTTGTTACTTTCTTTTTGAGAGTCAGCATCTACCGATCAAGTGTAGACTCACTAATCGATAATTTAGTTGGGCTACTTATACCAATTCTATGTGAGGCTGCACATAACGCCCTTAGGCGCTTTAGCCGCTGGCTATAGGAATTTAGCCCGCCTACGCGGGCACTCATTAGGCGCATCTTCATACAGAAATGGTATTAACAGAGTTATTCTAAGTAGATGGGCATAAATAAACGCTCCTTAACGTAGTAACCTGATTAGCCGTTCAAATCACGACTCGACGAGCGGTAAACCGCTCACTACGACGAGCAAAGAGTATTTTACGTTTAATTTCGCCCACTTACTTAATCACTACTTGATATTACCAAAAGCTAAAAGACAGATGGCGTAATGGTGGTTACAGTCGGGGAGATGGGGAGGCATTTTAGAATCCATTGCCCATTGCCCAATGCCCAATTTCCCATCAAGTAACAGGGAAAAATAACCTGATATAGCTAGATAAAATTGCTTCACCACCAAAAAGAGCGATGGCAGCTCCTAAAGCGAGAAAGGGACCAAAAGGCATCTTTTGTCCCCACTTCTTTTTTGATAATATAATCGCACCGCTACCTGCTAAAGCTCCGAGGGTACAAGCGAGAAAACCAGCTAAAAGCAAAAGCTTCCAACCTAACCAAGCTCCCATCATCGCTGCTAGTTTAGCATCACCTCCACCCATCGCTGTTTTCCCAAAAGCGATAGAACCAAATATAGCGATCGCATCAAATAACCATAAACCTAATACTGCTCCTACTATCCCCCGCATCAAATGATAAACTAGTCCACTCCAGCTAGCTTCTGGTAGAAAACCAACAATCATTTGAAACACAATCCCCAAGACTAACCCAGACTGTGTTAATTGATTGGGTAAAATCATAGTATCAAAGTCGATCAGCGATAGCGCTAATAACCAACTACAAAAAGCCCAATAGCCAATTGTTAAAATTGAGACTTTAAATACAAATAAAACTAGTAAAAATACTATGCCCGTTATCGCTTCTACCACAGGATAACGGACGGAAATCTTACTTTTACAATAACGGCAACGTCCTTTTAGCCACAACCAACCTAGCACAGGAACGTTATCGTATGCTTTTAGCTGTCTCAAGCAATGGGGACAGCGAGAAGGAGGAAAAAGAATCGACAACTTACCAGGTAGCCGATAAACTACAACATTGATAAAGCTACCGATAGATGTACCCAAAGCGAAGACAATTACACTCGTTGGTACGAGTATCAATAAGTCCATATAGTCATTTGTCATTTGTCCTTTGTCATTATGTGCTTTATTTTTTGTCGTTTGTCGAGAGAAAGTCAATATTTACTCTTGACCAATGACCAATGACCAATGACTAATGACTAATACATATAGGATTCAATCTGATTTAAAGGCACAAAACATTCTTGCGGTAAAAGGACTGGATGAGTAGTAAAAATTACTTTACCGCGAAGAGTAACTCGATTAATTGCTACTCCTGAAGCTTGTCCAACTATTTCCGGATGTACCTCACAGTAAGTGTAGTAAATTTGTCCAGCCGATCTGATCACAGAGGGATCGATTAAGGGTGGCTGGTTTTGTGAGTTGCTAAAATTTGCTTGTTGCCCTTGTCGTAAAGCGTACACTAGTTGTTTTATTTGCTTTCTAAGTTTGTATATAGTCTATATGAAAGTTTGAAAAAACAGTTGCCAAATTGTCCAACTTTCAAGGACAGGGGGACAGGGGGACAAGGGGATAATTTTTCTTTACCCTCCTCTACCTAATCCCTAGTGCCTGATTCCAGAGCTTGAATGAGTGCCTTGCCCATAGAATGACAACCCAAAAGGTTCATTCCCGGAGACATTATATCTCCAGTGCGATCGCATGACTCTAAAACTTGTGATACTGCATTTTCGATTTTGTCAGCCGCAGCAGCTTGATTTAAGCCGTAGCGTAACATCATCGCTGCACTCAAAACCTGCGCTAGGGGATTTGCTTTATCTTGTCCTGCGATATCTGGGGCTGAACCGTGGACTGGTTCAAATACTCCAGGACCGGAAGCGCCTAAACTAGCAGATGGTAACATACCGATACTACCAGTTAACATCGCCGCTGCATCCGAGAGAATATCGCCGAATAAGTTGCCCGTAACTATAGTATCAAATTGCTTGGGAGCGCGAACTAATTGCATTGCTGCTGCATCTACATACATGTGAGATAATTCGACGTCGGGATATTCTTGAGAAAGTGAAGTAATGCGATCGCGCCATAACTGCGATACTTCTAATACATTGGATTTATCTACCGAACATAGTTTACCCCCACGTTTTCGCGCTGCTTCAAAAGCGACTCTGCCGATGCGTTCAATTTCCGATTCGCTGTAAACCATCGTATTTACACCGCGCTTCTCACCAGTTTCGGTTTCAAAAATTCCCTTGGGTTTACCAAAGTAAATTCCGCCTGTGAGTTCGCGCACCACCATAATATCCACGCCTTCCACAACTTCTTTTTTCAACGTAGAGGCGTCAATTAACTGCGGTATAATCTTCGCAGGGCGCAAATTGGCAAAAAGCCCCAAACCTGCACGCAATCCCAGTAAACCCGCTTCTGGGCGCAAATGAGAAGGCAAAGAATCCCACTTATAACCACCAACAGCGGCGAGTAAGATAGCATCACTATTGCGACATATTTCTAAGGTATCAGCAGGGAGAGGTTCCCCTGTAGCGTCAATTGCTGCACCACCCATGAGGGCTTGTTGAAATTCAAATTGTAAATCAAATTGCTTGCCGACGACTTTTAGCACGTCTACCGCAACGTTGATGATTTCGGGTCCAATGCCATCGCCGGGAAGTAAGGTAATGCGGTAGTTTTGAGTCATAGTTAGTTTTTACTGGGTAGATGTGCAGAAAAGCGATCGCAGATTAAACATCATACCGAGTAAAATGTCCCAATGGAGCTTTTAATTTATTTAGATGTATGTTGCTTGAATCGTCCTTTCGATGACCAGACACAAGAACGCATTCGTTTAGAAGCTGAGGCTGTAATGCTGATTTTAAATCGTTGTCAAAACAGTCAATGGCATTTAATAGGTAGCGAAGCCATTGATGTTGAACTCAGACGCACCCCAGATGGAGAGAGAAAACGGCAAATGTCGGCATGGGCTGCTTTAGCCTTAACTAAAATTAACGTCACCGAACTAATCAAGTCTCGTACTATCGAACTCACAAATCTAGGATTTAAAGCCTTTGATGCATCCCATATTGGTTGTGCAGAAGTTGCGAATGCCGATGTCTTTTTAACAACTGATGACAGGATGTTGCGTTTAGCAGCAAGACATAGTGGGATGCTACAAGTAAGAGTAGAGAACCCGTTGCGGTGGGTACTGGAGGTAATAAATGATAGACGTTAGCAAACTGACTCAAGCCCAGATAAGGCAACTGGGAATAGAAGCACTGACTAAAGCGCTTGGTCCTATTGGCATGGCGCGATTTATGCAGCAATTTGAGATGGGCAGTGGGGACTATACACGAGATAGGGATCAAATCTTGGGAGATCCCACTGTTGAGGAAATCTTTACCGAGATTGAACAGATGCGGCAAGAACAGCAGAAAAGGCTTGAAAACAAGAGTGAGGACAGATGACAGCAACCTAAAAACACTTTGTAATATATTAAAAATATAGCACTTACGCTTTTAGGATCAAAAAACGAACCGCCTTCGCGTAGCGTCTCCGAAAGGAGAAGAAGTCAAGGAAGCCTTCTCTTCGAGAGGCTTCGCCAACGCGAAGTGTGTCCGTAAGGAGAAGGAATAAGAGTTTAAGAGAGTTTTTGCCTAAGTCCTAAAATAAAAAAAGTATCTGCATCCATTTATGCTTTAATTCCCTATATGTTTGTTATGAATTCACAAATAGGGGAAAATTTATGGATTTTAATCAGATAGGTCAGGTTGCGATCGCACTGTTAACTCAGTTTGGCTTTAAGATTATAGGTGCGATCCTTTTGTGGGTCGTTGGTCAAAAGTTAATAGAGTTTGGCTTAAAGCTGGTAAAACGTGGTTTTAGAACTCAACAGATTGATCCCACAATCGTTAACTATCTTCTCAACATCATTTCCATTACTCTGCGAATTGTTTTAGTTGTAGCACTTCTCGGCTTTTTTGGAATTGAAACAACCTCCTTTGCCGCACTTCTGGCAGCAGCTGGTATTGCTATTGGTGCCGCATGGGGTGGACTGTTGGCAAACTTTGCAGCGGGTGCTTTTTTAATTGTTTTTCGACCCTTTAAAGTTGGTGACTTCATCACTGCTGGGGGTGTCACAGGTACTGTTGTAGAACTGGGAATTTTTGCAACTACTATCAATACACCTGATAACGTGATGACAATTGTGGGAAATAACAAAATATCTTCTGATAATATCCAGAATTTCTCTGCGAATGCTTACCGTCGCGTTGACTTAGTTGCTCAGTTGCATCATGATGTTGACCATAATGAAGCGATCGCACTTTTAAAAGCGAGAATTAGCGACATTCCTAACGTTCTCAAAGCTCCAGCACTAGATGTAGAAATTCTCACCTTTGCCTTGGCAGGACCAGTCTTAGCAGTCCGTCCTTATTGCAGTAATGACAACTACTGGCAAGTTTATTTCGACACCAACAAAGCTATACGTGAAGTCTTTCGTGAGGCAGGTTATCCAGCACCTGAAGAACCTTTTTCCTTTAGTGGAGCATCTCAGAATATAACTGATTCTCTCATGTCATAAGTTGATTAAGAGTTTAAACCGCAGATGAACGCGGATAGACGCAGATGAAGCTAATACAATGATCTGCGTTCATCTGCGGTTAAATACTTTCCTACTTAATTTTAAAGACGAGGAGCGTTGAAGGCTTCCCAAGCGGCTTTGGTGGCATCTTGAAAGCGATCGCCTAATTGTGATACTTCTTTTAATAGGGTCTGCCAGTTTTTGTCAGCTTCTTCTTGAATTATCGCCGCATAGCGCTCAATGCGATCGCGTTCAATTACTCTTTCACCTTCCACTGCTTCCCGTGCGCGACGTATGGCATTTAAATATGTCTCGCGGGTTAGAGTACCTGCTGATTCTGCTTCGGCTTGAGCGCGTCTTTTCAACGCTTCAATTAACTCTTTTGTTTCGTGCTTCAAATCATCTGTTTCGCCAATCATTTCTCTTTCTACCATTTCATTGGTTTGCGGACTGACTTCAATGATTACTTCCATATTCTTGTTTGCATCAGAATTCATGACTTTTACTCCTTTTCAAACTTCAAATATTCGCTTTTGATTTCTCATATTTCTACTTCCTTGAAGTGTGCTGTATTGATTTTTAAACTTTACAGCAGATTTCACTCCTTAGGAGGTACATGCGTAAAACCCAAAACCCCGTAGAGACGTAGCAGTGCTACGTCTCTACGTGTATTTAATAACAATGCAATCTGCTTTATCTAGACAACAGCATCACTTAAGTCCTAGTTTAATTGTATCCACCTCAACTCAGATTTATGGTGGAGAAAACCTATCAAAAAAGTACGGTTCTCATCCAAATTGTTAGCGAATCATCATCTAAAGTAAACTAATACTTTATTTAAGACATCAATAATTTAAGACGGCATCTATCTAGAGAATGAATTTAAAATATGATGATTTGATGATAAAGTAAAGATGATACAACAGACAGAAATTCGCAATTGCATCGCCATTAGTTTAGGAGCGATAGCTGGTGCTTTAAGTAGATATTATCTAACTTTGTGGTTTAGCGATCGCTTTGGAGTCAGTTTTCCCTATGGTACTTTTTTTATCAATATCAGCGGCTGTTTTGCGATGGGTTTCTTCGCCACTTCTGCCCTAAATAATATGACAAGAATCTCTCCAGAAGTGCGTTTGTTAGTCGCTACAGGATTTTTAGGTGCTTACACAACTTTCTCAACCTACGGTTTGGATACAGTCGGTTTATTGCGTAATAGCACAATGTTAACAGCAACTTTGTATTGGGCTGGCAGTGCAGTACTAGGAATTATCAGCGTTCAGTTAGGCGTGATTTTAGCTCGATTCTGGAGATAAAATTCAGGATTTTGGCTATTTTTGATAATTTGTTATTCAAGCCATCTCAAACACTGAAAGCTGCAAAAAATATAGCTTTTTAGATAGTTACTTATATTCATTGACTTTATCATCTACACGAATGACTCCGCCAGATATGATTTTCGCTCGTAAACCCCCTCTATGCATAAGACTAGGGACTATTTCCTCTCCTATCAATTTTTCCAAATGCTTACATGGCTCACAAAGCCTTATACCTTTAAGTGTAGTATCTCCAACGAAAAAGCATTTATCTACAAGTTCGTTGAGACGAACTCCTTCAGTAACCAAGTTTCTTCGTAAATCGCCTAAGTTAATATTTAAACTAGTAGATTCATTCAATCGTTCTATCTCTTCTACCTCTACTAGAGTAATTTCTTTATCAGGAAGACCAGCTAATTTTTTCGAGAATGTTCCTAAGCTAGAATGGTATCGATCTCCAACTATTCCTCGATCTATTTCCAATTTAGCTTCTTTAACAGAAATCATAGGTGTCATTGCACGAGGAGAAATAAATATACCAACAATTTTTCCCAACATAATTTTGTTTAATTATCTATTTAAAGTCTAAATACTAATCTAATTAATATTTTTTATTATAGCGGTTCTCGGTTGAGTCAGGTACAAGAACCCCACCCCCAACTCCGTCCCCGCAAGCGAGGGAGGAGGGGGCTATGATGTACCTCATGTGATTAGGAAAAGTTATAATAGCATTTCTGCATGAAGATGCGCCTAATGAGTGCCCATCTTCATACAGAAATGCTATGACCCTTGACTATTGACTATTTTCAAAATTTACCCAATTCAAAATTGTAATTGAGGCTAAAAAACCAGCCATTAAAATTGATATTTTGGTCGGTAGAACCACCTAAGCTGACACCACCTTGGACGCTGAGATTAGTGGAGTCAGATATTCCATAAGTGAAGCTAGTGTATAACCGATGATATAGGTCTTCTCGTTGGCGCAGCGTAAAGTCTGACAAATTAAACTGGTAGTTAAAACCAACTTGCAGCGATTTTAACCAGTAGTAGCTCAAAGAAAGTAACAAAGAATTGTTTATCCGGTTACGACTGTCTGGATCGGCTAAATTCAGACGCAATTCATAGAAGCTGTCTAGCACCAACCTTTCAGTTAGGGGATCTCGTCGTCCTAGAGACAAATGCACAGAATTTTCATTTAAAAAGCGATCGCCTGCCGAAAAGAAATCGCCGTTTTTAGCATAAAACAATTGTTGATTGCTCCAACCAAGTTCACCATACATCCGCCGTGATAGCTGTTGATAAATACTTACGTAGAATCTTATCTGGTTGTAATTAAATTGTGATTGATCTATGTAAAAAATCAAGTTGCCATCAATTCCCGCACTTAAATAAGTCTTAGGTCCCAAGGCTAAAGGTGCAGAAGCTAGCGTCAGTCCAGTAAAAACCAAGCCATCTTGTATCTGATCAATTTCTGACGAAAAAATATTATTCGTTCCAAAAAATCCCACATAACCCCGCAGGGAACCTATGGGCTTAAAATTAGTTACGGGTTTTGCTATGGGTGGTAGTGGCAGTTGTTCTACTGGTGGTGGCACATCAGGTATCGGCTTCGCTATTATGTCAATTTCCTCAGCGCTATCTGACTGAGGTGGTGTCTCTTTGCGCTCTTGCAGCCGACGTATGAGGGCGTCTAGCCTTTCGGAATTAGTTAAAGGGGGTTTCTCCAACAATTCCTCTATTGGTGTTGGGGAAGTTTGGGGAAAATCGTTTGGCTGTCCTTCTAATTGTGGTGGTTCATTGCGCTGCTGAGGAGTGGTAGGAATGTTTCTTGGTTGTTCCCTTGGCGCGGGATTTGGTGGCGGTGGGGGTGGATTTGGTGGCGCGGGATTTGGTGGGGGTGGATTTGGTGCTTCAGGTGGTGGTGTTGTCTCAGGTGGTGGTTGCTGTGAGTATAAAATTGGCGAATTGCAGGAATTGAAAATATTAAAGACTGAGGAGCCAACGCCGTACAAAGAAGAGTTATGGCGACTGGCATTGCCCAGATCAAGCCCATAATTCAAGTTAGCGGTTTCAGACGTTGTACTGAGTTGAAAGTACTTGGAAGCGATCGCTTTCAAGTTAGTATTTTTAGAACATGGCTGATGTGTTTCTTCTTTAATAGCCATAGATGATATGATTGATACTGGCTGCCTGTTAAGCTCTTGTGTATCTGAATTTCCAGCGATCGCCGCATCTACTTGGGTGATGCAACACCAGTTTGCACCACTCCACGCTAACAAAGTCGAAAATAAGAGATTTTTCTGTAACTTGGGTTGCATCTTTAATCGGGTTTGTCAAATTTAGACCCATCAGCTTACTTAGTAGTTCCAGCTAAGAATGTTAAATTTTTGAGCTGGTTTCATTACGGTACAAGACTTTCTCCTAATTCATAAGAAAAAGTCATAATTACTACACTTACGTATTCAAGTAAATTATGATTTATCTGAATAAGTCAAGCGAAGTATGTAGTATAGTACATTTGCGTATTTTACCTTTAAATTTTAAATAAAGTTAAAGGTAAAATACGTAAATGAACTGGTTATAACAATTAACAAGCTTAAATCTTTAACATCAGAATTTGTGTTGAACTGGCTTGGTATCAATTAAAGATTTTGAGGTTCCAAACTATGTTGCGAAAATTATTACCACTTTTAGTTGTTGGTCTATGGGGAGTTACGGTAGTACTTTTGCCTCAAGAGGCAAGTGCTACAACTCCTCTAATTCGTGCGGAGATTGAAAAAATCCGCAACTTAGTGCAACTGAAGCCAAAAAATAGACAGCAGCGTCCAGCACGCTCATCAGATGCAATGTTTCCTGGGGATGGAGTGTCCACAGGTAGAGCTTCTCTAGCAGAGTTACGTTTCAACGATCGCTCTTTAGCACGAGTTGGAGAACAAGCAGTATTTCAATTTTTGCCGAGGACACGAAATTTTAAATTGTCCAGCGGGACTGTATTGCTAGTGATACCACCTAAGCAAGGACGAACACGTATACAAACGCCAAATGCAGCAGCAGCAATTCGCGGTTCCGCATTATTCGTGCGCTATGACGAACAAACAGATACTACAATAGTTGGCTCACTGACAAATAGCGGTATTGAAGTTTCTAATAAAGATGCTTCCCAAAGTCGGGTACTAGAAGCCGGACAGATGCTGGTTATAGTTAAAGACAGAATTAAGGGATTATACGAGTTCGATCTGAGAAATTTTTATGAGAGGAGCGATTTAGTTAGGGGACTTGATTTGTCTAGAAAAACCGGTGTGCCAAGTGCAGATCCGGCGATCGCTCAAGTTCAAGAAGAAACCACCGCAGCTCTAGCAGCACAGAAGCCAATCATCGGCGCGGGAGTTATGACGAACCCATCTTTTCTAAAGCTTACAGGAAGTTCGCCTACTTCGCCAACTGCTGCCGATAACAGCATTATTATTAATAATTCCCCTGTAGATACCTTCGGTGAAATAGGAGAAATCCTGTCAAATAACGCTAAGAAAAGAGACAATTCTACCGAATCTACACCCGTTATAACTCCACCGGTTATAAGTCCACCAGTTACAATTACACCACCAGAGTCACAGTCACCTACAGATCCACCAGTTCCAAAACCACCAGTTCCAACTCCAGAGCCAGAGTCACCTCCAGATCGACCGGTTACACCTTCACCAGAGCCAGAGTCACCTCCAGATCGACCGGTTACACCTTCACCAAAGCCAGAGTCACCTCCAGATCGACCGGTTACACCTTCACCAAAGCCAGAGTCACCTCCAGATCGACCGGTTACACCTTCACCAAAGCCAGAGTCACCTCCAGATAGACCGGTTACACCTTCACCAAAGCCAGAGTCACCTCCAGATAGACCAGTTACACCTTCACCAAAGCCAGAGTCACCTCCAGATAGACCAGTTACACCTTCACCAAAGCCAGAGTCACCTCCAGATAGACCAGTTACACCACCAGTTACACCACCAGTTACACCACCAGTTACACCACCAGTTACACCACCAGTTACACCGCCGGTTACACCGCCAGTTACACCACCAGTTACACCGCCGGTTACACCGCCAGTTACACCACCAGTTATAAGTCCGCCGGTTACACCACCAGTTATAAGTCCGCCGGTTACACCACCAGTTACACCACCAGTTATAAGTCCGCCGGTTACACCACCAGTTACACCGCCGGTTATAAGTCCGCCGGTTACACCACCAGTTACACCGCCGGTTATAAGTCCGCCAGTTACACCACCAGTTATAAGTCCGCCGGTTACACCACCAGTCAAACCAAGCACATGAAATTATCCGACTGAATGTTTGATTCAGTCGGGGAATCGCCGTCTTTACAATAATCAGTCCTTTGTAGAGATGGCGATTTATCGCGTCTTTGTGGATCTATAATTTTCATCAAAAAACCTTATCCGAACCTTATTGGGACGAGTGTAGAGACACAAAATTTCGCGTCTCTACATGCCGAAATCAATACCAAAAATCCTTAACACCAAGCGTATTTAATTATGCTTTGCCCGAAACCCTTGATTAGACGTAGCATTGCTACGTCTCTACGTTTTTTCTACTCCTATGTCTTTTGTAGAGACTAATTTTTACTGATACTTTTAACCGAGACATTCTCCGACATTTGAGATATCTTGAACGTCCAGTACAACATCACCAACTGAGTTAGTGAAGGTGGTATCCCACATTGCCAGTCGTGAAAATCCCCACGGCTCCATTAAAGTCTATATTTTGTCAAATGGTCGTGGAACAATAGATGTAGAAGATGGTAGTTGTGGAGTGTCTTCAGAAACTTCTACCCAAGGTACGGTGGGAGTGTCTTCAGAAACTTCTACCCAAGGTACGGTGGGAGTGTCTTCAGAAACTTCTACCCAAGGTATGGTGGGAGTGTCTTCAGAAAATTCTACCCAAGGTATGGTGGGAGTGTCTTCAGAAAATTCTACCCAAGGTATGGTGGAAGTGTCTTCAGAAAATTTTACCCAAGGTACGGTGGAAGTGTCTGTATCTTCTAAAGATAAACTATTCGCCAAGTTACTGTATTTAGAACTTCTCAACTCATCAAGCGCTTCCAGAACTAGGGATGCAGATTGATAGCGTTGTTTAAAGTCATCCAGCACCATTTTATTAAGAATCTCTGCTAAGGCGTGACTGACGTTTGCTTTGTCGATCCATTTCAACTCTCCATCAGCATCTCTATCTAATTCATGGGGATGTTTGCCAGTCAAGGCTTTAATACCAATCATGCCAACTGCATAGATGTCACTACTATATTGCGGACGTCCAAAACATTGTTCGCTTGGTGCATAACCTTTAGTACCAATGCCAATGGTAAAGGCTGTTTGCTCTGGATTCTCAAGCAGTTGTGTGGTGACTTCTTTAACGGCACCAAAGTCAATTAGTACCAGTTTGTTGTCATCTCGTCGCATGATGTTGCTGGGTTTAATATCTCGGTGAATTACGCCGTTGTCATGAACAAATGTTAATGTTTGTAATAAGTCCCGCAACATCTCGATAACTGCGGTTTCGGGTATAAGTCTACCAGATGGAAGTTCCTTATTGAGAGGATGACCGATTATGTATTCTTGAATTAAGTAAAATTCTTCGTCCTCTTCAAAATAAGCCAATAACTGAGGAATTTGGTTATGTGTTCCTAGTTTTTCTAAAGTTTGCGCTTCTGATTTAAACAAACGTCTGGCAATTTCTAGGCTTTCTGATTTGGTATTGCCTGGTTTTAATTGCTTAACAACACATAGCGGGTTTTGCGGACGTCTGGTATCTTCAGCAATGTAAGTTTCGCTGAATCCTCCTGAACCAAGAACTTTGACAATTTTGTAGCGTCCGTCAAGTATTTTACCCGCTATTGCCTTTTCTCTTTGCTGAAGGAGGTCTTGCAGATCATCTTCCATGCTGATAATTTCTTGGGCAAGATGATTAGATGAATGTTTTTGAAGAATATTGACTAATTGGTTTTTTCTTAACTTATCTTTAACTACTTCGGTTCCGAGATAAGAAAGTCCGATCGCACCCATCGCCATCATTGGCACTGTAGTTGGTAAAATTAACTGATTATATATAAAAATAGAATAACTAATTATGCCCCAAATGCTTGCTAGGGCAATCATCGCGAAAAATCTAATTATACCTCGCTTGCTGCGAGTAACTATTAATACACATCCACCAACTAACCCCAGCACAAACAATCCTTGCAGAAATGGATTTTTAATTCCTTGAGCGATCGCTTTTCCTTGCATTAAAGTGGCGATCGCATTTGCATGAATTTCTACCCCTGCCATTTGTTCATAATTTGAGGCAGCAGCTACTGAATGATAATCATTACTTAACTTGTCGGTTGCCCCAATCAAAACTATTTTATCTTTGAAAATTTTTCCTTGCTGCAAATAAGAATTCCAATTTTCTGGATCAAGTACGTACCAGAAAGGAATATGCTCAAATGTTCCCCCAGAACCGTAAAAATAAATGCGATCGCCTTTTGGTCGCGGATATTTCACGTTTGCGGCTCTAAGTACCGCTTCCCCAAAAGATGGTATTTTATCTGCTGGGTCAAAACCTTCGTTTTCTGCTAACAACTTGGGAAATTCACTTGCCAAACGGTGAATCTTGCCATCTACCTCTAGGGGGAAATTAACTGAGCCAATGGACACCGATCCTGTGCGAAACTGTGCGGATGGCTGCGACAACTGCCAAACTTTGCCTTGATGCGTCTCAAAATTCTCGTAAACCGCCCCTAAAGTAACTTTATCACCATAAAGTCCCAATGACTGTTGCAACTTTTGATCGTCGGCAGTATCCTCAAGGTTAGGTCGATCAAATATTACATCTAATGCAACCGAGCGTGCCCCCGCTTTCACCAACTTATCAATTACCTGAGCATATGCCTCACGTTTATAAGGAAATTTTTGCAGCGGTTCCAAATAGGCATACTGCTTCGGATCTGCTTGATAATATTGCCCCGGAGTTGATGTTGACTGATCGTCAATTGCTAATATCACGATATCTTCTGGCGGTATCACAGAGCCGCGCAGTTGATAAAAACTAGAAAGTGCTTGATTTTCCATCAACTGGGTTAAACCTAAACCAGAAGCACTCAGCAATGCCGCTCCTAATGCGGAAGTACCAGCAAGTAGATGACCTAAACGAGTCATCTGCTTTGAGAAACCTCTCTTAGCCATCGCTGTGGTTTTTGTAGATTTCCTTGACAGTGTATTGCCAGCAGGGACATAGTTTTTAGGTAAGCTAGATTTAGTTTCTTCTGCCATATCCTGTTATTCATAGATTTACGTACAATGATTTTATTTACACCCTGTTATAGTCCCACTATTTTGACATAATACTTAAATGAAAAACTTATACATTTGTAACTTATTCTTTATTTTTTACCAAATCGGAAGTAAATATCTTATGTAAAGTCAGAAACGAAACATAGCTTCATATATTTTAATAACGCAAGTGAGTATATATGATTTTTCCACAGAGTGAAGCTAGTGCAGATTGCAACTCACGCCTTCGTTACTCAATTCTATAATATCTCTCACGCTCTTTGATGAGTGGCGGTGCTGGGCGTTCTGACAATATCTCACGTACTCAAAGAGATAGATACGAGCATTTGCGATCGCAAATCCGTTAATCTAGCTAGGAAGTAGCTTTAAAGGAATGTTGTAAATTGCTTTAAAGACAAAATCTATAGATAAGGATAATTATGTTCTACCCCCCAGTCTACGCATAGCTCTTTAGGAGTAAACTTAACTGTTAAGTAGTTACGCAAAGCTGCCCCACAAGTCAATTTTATTGGTAGATTTTGATTAGAAGGTATTTCTTGTAGAGGTGTTCCATAAAAATAAAGCGTTTTTTCCGTGTGTTAGAGAGTGTTGGCGGGGTATTGAAGAGCTAGTATGAACATTACGCATTTATTTCTTGGCATTATACTACCTGGAGTAAAAAAGCCTGACTCGCCCAATTGAAAGCCCAGTCCAATGTTTCAGCCGATTTTATCATTTGAAAGAGGTAAGCTCAAAGCTATAAATGACGATATAGTTTATAGATATTAGCAAATTTGTCATTTTATTATTGCTATAATCTATTGTTCAATCTAAATGCTTTTCTATATATATTAGGTGTAACTTTACTATGGGTTCTCCAATGAATCGTCTATCTATTTTTGTAGATGGAAACAATATGTTCTATGCTCAACAAAAAAATGGCTGGTTTTTTGATCCACGACGTGTCTTAGAATATTTTAGAAACGAGCATCAAGAAACAGCACTAATCAATGCCTTTTGGTACACTGGCTTAAAAGACCCACAAGATCAGCGAGGGTTTAGGGATGCTCTAATCAGTTTGGGATATACAGTCAGAACTAAAATTCTTAAAGAATATTATGATGATTCCTCCGGTCGTTATTCACAAAAAGCAAATTTAGATATAGAAATTGTTGTAGATATGTTTAATACAGTAGAACAATATGATCGAGTAGTTTTATTTAGTGGAGATGGAGATTTTGAAAGAGCAATAGAATTATTAAGAGGAAAAAATACTTATATAACAGTCGTATCCACAGAAGGAATGATAGCGAGAGAATTGCGTAATGCTACTGACAGATATATAGATTTGAACGATATCCGAGATAAAATAGAAAAAACTGAAGGTTGATATTCTTAGCAATTATTTACAAATCAGGAGTAACGAAAATTAATATTAAAGATATTTCTCCGAAAAAGTAGAAATGCCAATAACCAGATGAAAATGAACAACAACGAAGAGAAAATTATCATTTTTGATACGACCCTGCGAGATGGTGAGCAGTGTCCGGGTGCGACTTTAAATATAGACGAAAAGCTGGCGATCGCCAAGCAGCTAGCACGTCTTGGGGTAGATGTCATCGAAGCGGGTTTCGCTTTTGCCAGTCCTGGAGATTTTCAAGCCGTGAGCAAAATCGCGGAAATTGTCGGGACAGAAAATGGTCCGATAATTTGTAGTTTGGCAAGAGCCATTAAAGGAGATATTGAAGCTGCGGCATCCGCATTAAAACCAGCCGTAAAAGGCAGAATTCACACGTTTATTTCCACGTCTGATATTCATTTGGAGTATCAGCTGCGGAAGTCACGCTCAGAAGTGTTGGCTATAGCCGAAGAAATGGTAGCTTATGCCAAAAGTTTCATGGCAGATGTAGAATTTTCGCCGATGGATGCTGTCCGTTCCGATCCAGAATTTCTTTACCAAGTATTAGAGCGAGCGATCGCATCTGGCGCAACAACAGTTAACATTCCCGACACAGTGGGTTATACTACCCCTAGCGAATTTGGAGCGCTAATTAAGGGAATTAAAGAAAATGTCCCCAACATCGACAGCGCGATTATTTCCGTTCACGGACATAATGATTTAGGCTTGGCAGTTGCTAACTTCCTAGAAGCGGTGAAAAATGGCGCAAGGCAGTTAGAATGTACCATCAACGGAATTGGTGAACGTGCAGGAAATGCCGCATTAGAAGAATTAGTTATGGCTCTGCACGTCCGACGACAATATTTTAATCCGTTCTTAGGAAGACCAGCAGAATCCGAAGAATCACTGACAAATATCGACACTCGTCAAATTTACAAAACATCGCGCTTAGTTTCCAATTTGACGGGAATGTTAGTGCAACCAAATAAAGCAATAGTCGGAGCAAATGCCTTTGCTCATGAGTCTGGGATTCATCAAGATGGTGTGCTAAAAAACAAGCTCACCTATGAAATTATGGATGCCAAATTGATTGGATTGTCAGACAATCAAATCGTTTTGGGTAAACATTCAGGCAGAAATGCTTTCCGTACTCGATTGAAAGAATTGGGCTTTGAACTTTCAGAAAGCGAGTTAAATAAAGCATTTGTTAGGTTCAAAGAAGTAGCCGATAAAAAGAAAGAAATTTCGGATTGGGATTTGGAAGCGATCGTTAACGATGAAATTCAACAAGCACCTGATTTGTTTAGATTAGAGTTGGTGCAAGTTTCTAGTGGCGATCGCGCTCGTCCCACCGCAACTGTCACCCTCCGCACCCCAGAAGGTGAAGAATTAACTGACGCAGCGATCGGTACAGGACCGGTAGATGCAGTTTATAAAGCAATTAACCGCGTAGTTAACGTCCCAAATCAGTTAATTGAATTTTCCGTACAGTCGGTAACAGAAGGCATTGATGCACTTGGGGAAGTAACCATCCGCTTACGGTATGAATCTCAAGTATTTGCAGGACATGCAGCGAATACAGACATCATCGTCGCCTCCGCTCAAGCTTACGTAAATGCACTGAATCGGTTGTACGCTTATTTGCAACATTCTCAAAAGCAAGAACAGGTAACAGCATAGCAAATTTGATGCAATAGGAGCGGCAAACCCCGCTCCTACTTTCCCACGTTGTAGAGCCGATGTAAAGTCCAGAAAAGAAGCCAGAGGAGAGTTGATGAACACAAGAAACTGCGTTGTTCGCAGGGCACAACTTGAAGATTTGACAACTGTTGATGATGTAATTATTGGCTCTGCGAATTGTCAAATATTTGCGGGTTTATACCCAAATATTTTTCAACCAGAATACCGCAAAACCGGATACATTTGGGGTGTTTACGTCGAACCATCTTACCGCAGACAAGGCATAGCCAAACAATTAACTAGCATAGCAGTTAAGTATTTAAAAGCGATCACCTGCACGCAAGTAGTTCTCAACGCTTCACCAGCAGGTAAACCAGTTTACTCGAATCTTGGTTTCTCTGAAGGCAATCAAATGGTTCTGTAGTCATATTTGGTACAGCAAAGGTAGTACAAAATATCGAATAAAAGCTATAGGCTCTACGAGCTTTCACTACATTCGCGTGCATGTAAAATAAAATATACGTAGGTGTGAAAATTAGTTATGCGTGACCCAAAACCCCTATAGACGTAGCATTGCTAGGTCTATAGGGGTTTTCCACACTGACTTACTTAATGCATCAATTATGCCAATTAACGTAAGAAAAACTTCCGTCCCAATGCTCGTGCTTTTCATTACAGGTGTCAATCATATTAACGTAACAATATTTACCATGAGCATCTAACTTAATTAACGCATTCCAGGTTTGAGGATTAATCACACCATCAGCGGTCATTTGGCAGGATATCTGAAAATGTTTGACAGCAGCAGCAGTTTTTTGTTGAAAGACACCATCGACTGCACCAAAGTAGTAACCAGCGTATCTTAGTGCCTCTTGAACAGCTTTAACCACTGAACTACCAGTGCCAACATGCAAGCGTGGCAAGCTAGCAGGTCCCTCACACAAGAAAGCCCAAGTTTTTGGTCCGACAATACCATCTATCGGCAAAAAAGTCAGGCATTGCAGGTATTTAACCGCAATTAAAGTGTTTTGATTAAAGTAGCCAGTTTCTGCCACATTTTGGGTAAACGACGATGCGGTATCAAATTCCCTTAGCCGCTGATTGAGAACATTTTGCATTTGTTTGACCTCTTCACGACTTGCACCTAATTCTAGGGTCGGTCTGTTGAGAAGACATGGAATTACCTTCACCATAATCTAGATATCTCCTTGATGCTTTTTAGCTGATAAAAAAATATCCATATGGTTTATGGTTGTTCCGGAGAGTCTTTAGGGTAATTTCTTTGGGTATAGTTTGTATGGTTGTGTGTCGGTCTTTTGGCGAATTGGTATAACCATATCAAACCTACGGTTTGATATGGTTAGAGGCAGCTTTGCAGGGGAATCTTCCCCCGCAAAGCTGCCTTGTCAATTCATCATCCCCCGGTCATTCCTCCCAACACCGATTCGAGTAGGAATACGGTGTTGGGCTTCTGCCCGATTAAGGAAATCGCTTCTAATTTCCAATTGGTGCTGCTAAAGGTTGGCGTGGTGTACCACCTCCACCAATGCTGTTCGGTTCGTTGTTATCCACAACTTTCACCGCAGCAATGATTTTCGCAAAGTCAGCTTGGAGCGCTGCATCTCCATGAACTTGATTTCCGGTGACTTGCTCGTACTCTTGCTCGGCACTTTGCTCAAAGCAGAGGTAATTGTAATCCCAGCCCGAATCGTCAACGACGTAAGCACCGTAGTCTTGCATCGCTTCAAAGATTTTCTTGCCTGCTTTGCTAGTCAGTCCCAAACTCTCTGCTGTGACATTGGGCGGAATTGCTAGCAACGAACCCATAACCAGCGACGGATTGGAGCCTTGGTATTGGTTTGGTGCATTAAAATCAGCGAGACGGGCAGGCCACCGGCGACCAGGATTTGACGATGCAGAATTATAGTGCAGCCATTTGCCCCACACAACAATCTTGAGTGCGTGACGGATAGGGTCGTCGTTCAACAACTCACCTTTGCGAATGCTACCGCCAATACTCGACATCCCTGAGCCACCATGTCCACCGTCAATGCCATCGCCGTAGATGTCCTGCTGTCCAAACCAAACCCCGTAAAGCGGGGCATCCTTCTCACAACGGGTGGTCACGTTATAAGATACCAGGGTTCTGCCATCCGGCATCAAGAAGGCTGAGGAGTTGTTTGGAGTAGAACCTGGCTTTGCATCCTCAATGACGAGATCGTAAGGAAGCTTCAACGGCTCACCCGCTTCGGGATGCCATTGCGCCTGCTGCTGCGGCGTAGAGCCGGTGCAGCGACCTTGACCCCAAGCACCAGGCATATAGGTTGGTACAGCTGGGTCGCTTTCCTTGGTTATGATGAACCAGTCGGTGTCAACTCCAACGCTCTTTGAGCCGATATAGGCATCAACGTATTGCGCGTTTGATCCAATGGGCATATTCCAGATGCTGTCGCAGGCAAACGGCTGTGTGTACTTATCGCGTGGTTGACTTTGACTGCATTTGCTAGTATCCGAACTGAATGTTGGAGTGCTCGCTTCGGCTATGAAAGTAGGAGTAGTAGGAGTTGGGTGTGAAAGCCTTTTTGAGCTATTTGCTCGGTGTAAATTCGTTTCTTTACTCAGACTCAAGCTTGATTGATTTTGAATGCTAGCGCTGATTAGGGAAGCAGCATTGAGAGCATGGCTAATAGTACTCAAGGTACTCAAATCAGAAGTTATCATTTGCCTCTTCTTTTTTGATCAAGGTTGCCTGAAGCTCACACTTAGTGAGTTTTATTGCTCCAAGTTGGTAGAGGCAAAACCCTGAAAAACTCTTTCTTTAACTCCAAGAGACTTCGCGCCCTCATTGGATTTGAGCTTATATAAACCTGAAGTGAAGTAAAGCGTGCTTACTTACGTAAGGGCTGAAACTTTTCCCAAAGTTGTCTACTTTACACAAACTTTTTAAGAATATGTCAAAACCTTTAAGTATGTCAATGTCTAAGTTCTGATCAAGCGAAACGATAGTATTTTGCCTTCATTTTTATCGCTTTAACTCATATCTGTATTATCTTGTCAATCCGTAAATATTACCTAACTAACCCTTTCAAGGTGATAAAAATATTGGTCAAAAATCCCCTTTTTAACTTCTTTCCTCTGTGTTCTCTGCGTTTAGAGTGGTTAGATAAATTGCTTTTAAACCGCAGAGGCAGAAATTTTGAGTAGTCAAAATGAAATTAAAAAACTTTATACATTAATGTGGAGAAAATACTGAACCATGAACTTGATACCCAAGCTATATTAATAACTCACGTCATGTAAATGAAGTGTGCAAGGAGAAGGGTGCATTTACCTACCATCAATTATGAATCAACATCAACCCCCGGCTTGGAAAGATGTCCGTGCTGCGTTTCAAAAAATTTGGGGTTATGATGATTTTCGTCCGCCACAAGGAGAAATCATCCGCTGTTTGTTGGCAGAAAAAGACGCATTAATTATTATGCCCACAGGTGGCGGAAAGTCTATTTGCTTTCAGTTGCCGGCACTGCTACAAACAGGATTAACCCTAGTAATTTCGCCATTGGTGGCGTTAATGGAAAATCAAGTGCAGGAACTACGCGATCGCAACTTGAGTGCAGCGCTTTTGCATAGTGAATTGCCTTCTAGCCAGCGACGTGCGGTTTTGCAAGCTTTGGAACGACAACAGCTAAGATTGCTGTATTTATCACCAGAAACTTTACTGAGTCCGCCAGTTTGGGAAAGATTGTGTCAGCCGCAATTAAAAATCAACGGATTAATATTAGATGAGGCACATTGTCTGGTACAATGGGGCGACACATTTCGACCAGCTTATCGAAGATTGGAGGCGGTGCGACCAGCGCTGCTAAAATTCAAACCACAGGGAACACACATCAGCGTAGCCGCTTTCACCGCCACCGCCGATCCTCTAGCTCAAAAAACTATTAAAGAAGTCTTAAGATTAGAGCAACCAGCGTTTTTTCGTGTTAATCCGTACCGTTCTAATCTTAACCCCAGTGTTCGCATTGCTTGGACACCAAGAGGCAGAAAGCAACATTTATTAAAGTTTATTCAAGAACGGAAACAAGAACCGGGATTAGTTTATGTACGGACTCGGCGAGATAGCGAGAATTTAGCTGAGTGGTTGAGAGAAAAAGGTTATTCTACAACTTCTTATCATGCTGGATTGGGTGCAGAAGAACGTCGTGCAGTAGAAGCGAGTTGGCTAAGTGGAAAAACCATGTTTGTTGTCTGTACTTGTGCGTTTGGGATGGGGATAAATAAGCCAGATGTGCGTTGGGTGATTCACTTCCACTCACCGCATTTGCTTTCGGAGTATGTGCAAGAAATTGGACGCGCTGGAAGAGATGGGAAACCAGCCCAAGCGTTAATGTTGATTAGTGAACCTACGGGATGGTTAGATCCAGAGGATAAGCAAAGACAAAGGTTTTTTGAGGATCAGATGCGATCGCAACAACTTTCCGCACAACAATTAATCAAAAAACTGCCGAAAAAGGGAGAAGTAAATGCAATAGCCAAACAATTTCCCGATGGTGCGATCGCTCTTTCTCTTCTCCACAGCAGCGGTCAGTTAAACTGGCTTGACCCTTTCAATTACAGTATTGGAGAAAGCAAACCAAAGCAGTTAACGACGCAATTACATGCTGCAAAGCAAATGAATCAATATCTGACAACAAAACAATGCCGCTGGCAATTTTTGTTAAATGCCTTTGGTTTTGAGAAAGAAGCGGCAAACTTGCGTTGTGGACATTGCGATAATTGCCGCCGCTAGGAGTGAGGTTTTTGCTTGAAAAGGGGGGTTGGGGGGATCAAAAGCTTAGGCAGCAACTTTAAAATACTTGTGTATACACCGTAGCCTTGTAGGGGAGGGTTAGGGAGAGGTGGGGGAGTCTTGCTGAAATAAATTAGCTGTGGCAAGGAAAGATTATGGCTCTAGAATCAATTCCTCCCGTACTTGCAAACACCACTGTTCGTCCCGGCTACCAACCGCAAGCCGCCGACACAAATATTGATGCGGATATTTACCTGTTCGCCAGGTTGCGCCAACTCGCACTTAAGCAACGAATCGAGATTGCGATCGCCCACAACCGGGGGGTACGAAAACTCTGTTTGGCGGGAATTAAATCTCGACATCGCGGTGCGTCGTTGAAGGAAATCCGTCTGCAATTTGCCCGTGCGGTGCTGTCCGAAAAATTTTCCCCTGGCTTCCAACCCCAAGGAGGTGATGAAACAATGTGGATTCAAGACTCAATAACCCTTGCTAGCGAACTCCACCAAATTTTGGAGTCGGTAAATATTCCCTACTACGTTAGCGGGGGTGTGGCTAGTTCAATTCACGGAGAACCGCGATCGACCCGCGATTTGGATTTAGTTATCGAAATCCAACGCGACCAAATCAATTTGTTGGTGACAACCCTGGAAGCGGCGGGTTACTACTGTCCTGCTGGTGCGGTTGAGGATTTGCAACAGGGGCGCGATCGGATGCTTAATATTACCCACACGGAAACCATCGCCAATGCTGACCTGTATGTTACGGATACTTCAGCCTTTGCGGCATCGCAAATGACGCGACGGAGGTTGCTTGATGTGGAGGGAATGCCTAATTTTTGGTTGATCTCCCCCGAAGACCTGTTATTGCAAAAACTTGTTTGGGGTAGGGGAAGCCAATCTGAGAAGCAATGGCGCGATGTACTGGGGATACTCAAATTGCAAGCAGATTTTCTTGACTATGGATATCTGACTGAATGGGCGGAAAATTTGGGGCTGGTTGATTTAATTAGCCAAGCTTTTACAGAAGCTGGTATTTTGTAACTGTACTTCCCGAAAGGGAAAGAGCCCCAATAATTTTTTATATAGCAGATTAGGTATCGACTATCCACTAACCACCAAGCAGCCTAAAACTGCTGCAAAAAGCGCAAATCGCTATTGTATAAGCGGCGAATATCATCCATTTGGTGTAAAACCATCGCAAAGCGTTCGACACCAAAACCGGCGGCAAATCCAGTGTAAACTTCTGGGTCGTAGCCCACAGCTTTCAGCACATTCGGATCGACCATACCACAGCCCATAACTTCCAGCCAGCGTCCATTCCACTGCAAATCCACTTCCGCAGAAGGTTCTGTAAACGGGAAATAACTGGCACGGAAGCGAATTGGTACCTCGCCAAACATTGCTTCTAAAAACAGCTTAATAGTCCCTTTGAGGTCTGTAAAAGTTAGTCCCTCGTCAATTGCTAAAAGTTCTATTTGATGAAAAACTGCCGAGTGGGTAGCGTCTACATTATCTCGTCGATAAACTCGTCCTGGGGCGATAATCCGAATTGGTGGTTCTTCGGTTTCCATGTAACGAATTTGTACACACGAGGTTTGAGTTCGCAGAAGATTTCCGTCCGGTAGGTAGAAAGTATCCTGCATATCACGGGCAGGGTGGTCGGGGGGGGTATTCAGAGCCTCGAAATTGTAATAATCTGTTTCCATCTCTGGACCTTGAGCCACAGTGTAGCCCATACCGACAAAGATATCCAGCGTTTGGTCGATAATGCCATTGAGGGGATGAATACGTCCTTGAGGGCTGTAAATTCCCGGCATTGTCACATCTAGAGTTTCTGCTTCTAGCTGTGCCTGAATTTGAGCAGCTTCTAATAAGGCGCGTTGTTTGTCTAAACTAGTTTGAAGGCTTTCTTTGACTGTATTGCCGATCGCCCCAATTAAGGGTCGTTCTTCGGCACTTAATTGTCCCATACTCCGCAACAGTGTGGACAATTCCCCTTTTTTACCAAGGTAGCCGACTCTTAGTTCTTCTAGGCGTTCTAAGCTATCGGCAGATGCGATCGCTTTTTCTCCTTCAATTCGCAGTGCTAAAAGTTGAACCTCTAAATTGCTGGGCTGATTCGTCATTTCTTACAGTTGTGAATTAGTCAATTGTCAAGAGTCAGCAGTCAAAAGACTAATGACCTTACTAATATGCCATGAATGATAAGCAGGTAAGGGTTAAAGGAAACCTCTTTTTACTAGTTTAAAGGCGATTGGCTGTGTAAGTATGTTTTTTTGCTTGATACATGTGACGACGGACATTGACAATTGTCTCTTAACTATTAACTATTGACTATTGACTGTTGACTCTTAAAATTATGAAATTACTAATTAGCAATGATGACGGGGTTGCGGCTTTAGGGATTCGGACTTTAGCCAATTGTTTGGCACAAGCCGGTCATGACGTGACTGTAGTGTGTCCGGATCGTGAGCGATCGGCAACTGGACATGGATTAACTTTACACCAACCGATTCGCGCCGAAATCATTGATTCGGTGTTTCATCCTGCTGTCAATGCCTGGGCTTGCGATGGTACTCCTTCCGATTGTGTTAAATTAGCGCTGTGGGCTTTGCTTGAGTCTCCCCCCGATTTGGTTGTTTCTGGCATTAATCAAGGGGCTAATTTGGGAACCGAAATTCTTTATTCCGGAACTGTTTCCGCCGCAATGGAGGGTATAATCGAAGGTATTCCCAGTGTGGCATTGAGTCTGACGAGTCACACTTGCAAAGATTTTCAACCTGCTGCTGACTTTGCGAAAATTTTAGTAGACCAAATATCGGTAAACCCCTTACCAGAGTTGATGTTGCTTAACGTCAACGTTCCTGCCGTCAAGTGGTCAGAAATTGCTGGAGTCACTATTACCCGTCAGGGAGTGCGACGGTATGTAGATGTTTTTGACAAGCGCATCGATCCGCGTGGAAAAACATATTACTGGTTAACCGGAGAAGTTCTAGAAGATGTGGAACCGCCATCGGATTTAAACTTACCACAAAATGTACCTACTGACGTGCATGTCATCCGTAATAACTATATCAGTATAACACCATTGCAATATAATCTCACTTATGCAGGTGGCGTTAATCAATTGTCTCAGTGGGAATTTAAGTTGAGTTGAATAAGTTTATCCACAAGTGAGCTAGTAAACCTTGTTAAATGCATTACAAAAAAAATTAGGCTATAAAGTAGGAACACTCTTGAAAACAACTTATACATATACGCCGGGAAAAGTCAAGGAATTTTCCTTGGCATCTCTAATAAAAAGCAAGAGCAAGATAACCAAATTAAGCAAAACCTTGAAAAGGGTATGCTGTTTGACCAAGAAATTCCCCGTCTATCAAAGGGCGGAGATACAGCATAAACTAGACAAAATAAGTAACAGTCTCTTTTATTATCGCCCGCTAAGTATGCAGCAAGGCAACACCCATGTCTAGAATAGAGAATCAATTTACAGTACAATTTTGGGGCGTTCGCGGCAGCATCCCCAGTCCAGGACTACATACCGTTCGTTATGGCGGTAATACCCCTTGCATTGAGATGCAAGCGGGCGGTAAACGCTTAATTTTCGATGGTGGTACGGGACTACATGTTTTGGGGCAATCATTATTGCGCCAAATGCCGATAGAAGCTCATATATTTTTCACGCACTCCCACTGGGATCATGTGCAGGGATTTCCCTTTTTTACCCCAGGTTTTGTCAGGGGAAATGACTTTCATATTTATGGTGCGATCGCTCCTGATGGTTCCACCGTCGAACAGCGGCTAAATGACCAAATGCTCCATCCAAATTTTCCCGTACCTTTGCAAATCATGCAAGCAAATTTGGATTTTCACAATGTCAAAGCCGGAGAACCAATCAAAATTAATGATATTCTCGTGGAAACGGCACCTCTGAACCATCCGGGTGAAGCGGTAGGATATCGAGTTAATTGGCGGGATGGTGCGGCTGTTTATATTACTGATACTGAGCATTTTCCCGACAAGTTGGATGAAAATGTGATCTGGCTAGCTCGTAACGCCGACATCCTGATTTATGATTCCACTTATACTGACGAGGAATATCATTCGCCAAAGTCGCCGAGAATCGGTTGGGGACATTCCACATGGCAAGAAGCGGTGAAAATAGCCAAAGCAGCTAACGTCAAAAGTTTGGTAATTTTCCACCATGATCCTGCACACGACGATGAATTTTTGGATCGTGTAGGGCAAGAAGCCGCAGTGCAATTTCCTGGTGCGGTCATGGCACGAGAAGGAATGGTACTTCAAGTTCCCATATCCATGCCCTTATCAGAATCTATTCCTATTAGTGAGTTTTCTGCTTAAAGGTTGTAATCGAAGCAATGGGAGATTTTAGTTTAGATTGGTGATAAACAGCTTTGTCGCCATATACCCCAACTATGAGCTGCAAAACCGTCAAAGACTGGTGTAGAAACTCTTTGCTCCAAGTTGAACTACGGGAGTGCTGATTTTTCCGCACCAGCGTTCGCTCCTCGGATAAATGGCAGATGAACTGAACGGCAGGAGGGAAAAGTTAGTTGAAGATGAATTTATTCTCCCGAAAACTAGTAGACCTTAATCGTCGATCACCGGATAGACGTTTTCAATGATTAATGGCAAAATTTATCCGGCAATCGTCAAGGATGCTCTACTAGCCTAGAAAAATGAATTTTTTCTCGACTGCTTCACAAACCTAAAATCCCTGAATCGACGTGGTAAATCTCTCTCAAAATGGGTGTGCTGTGTGGGTAGCCTCTTCCACCAAAGGGCTGCTAACGCCTACTGCTGTTGCGCTGGGCAAATTTGATGGTGTCCATCGCGGGCATCAAAGAGTAATTGCACCAATTTTGCAACAAGCCAACAGAGATAAAGAAAGTAATGCTAATTACATTTACTCAACAGTTGTCACCTTTTATCCCCATCCACAAGAATTTTTTACAGGGATACCTCATGCTTTGTTGACACCAGTGGATGAAAAAGCGCAACAGTTGCGATCGCTTGGCATCGAACAACTGGTACTATTACCCTTTGGCAAAGAATTAGCAGCTTTGACTCCCGAAGAATTCGTAGAACAAATTCTCGTGCAACAATTGCAATGTCAGCAAATTAGTGTCGGAGAAGATTTTTGTTTTGGGAAAAAGCGCAGTGGTACCGCCAAGCATTTACAATTTCTCGCCGCCAAGTATAACATTCCCGTTACCATCGTTCCCATCCAAACTCATACAGGCGAGGAAAGTGTCACTTCCACACTAGAGGAGGCTCGTATTAGCACTTCACTGATTCGTCAACATTTGGCAAACGGCAACATCGAACTAGCAAACCAACTTTTAGGACGTCCCTACACCCTAATTGGTTTTGTCGTCCAAGGTCAACAAATTGGCAGAACTATTAACTTTCCCACCGCCAACTTACAATTACCTAAAGAAAAATTTTTGCCCCGTCAAGGTGTTTACGCAGTTCGCGTTTGTATTGAAGAAAACCAAACTGACACAATCGAAGGCGTAATGAATATAGGCGATCGCCCAACTGTAAACGGCACTCATCCCACCGTAGAAGTGCATCTGTTAGACTGGGTTGGCGATTTGTACGGCAAAAATCTGACAGTGCAACTTGCCAAATTTTTACGCTCAGAACAAAAATTTTCTTCTCTAGAAGAACTGAAAACACAAATTAAACTTGACTGCATTGCAGCAAAAGAAGTCCTGAGTGGGAATACTAATGAGAGTTAGTGGTTAGTGGTTAGAAGTTGACTATTGACTATTGACTATTAACCAACCATTCCCCACAGTACATGAGAGTAAAAATTGACGCCCTAACACAAAATCTGGCTCTGACCATCGTTGGCAAAAGTGAGGCAATACGCTTAGTGCTAGTTGCTTTACTCGGTGGTGGTCATGCTTTACTAGAAGATGTCCCCGGAGTCGGTAAAACCCTGCTTGCCAAGTCTCTAGCTCGTTCTATTGATGGCAAATTTCAACGGCTACAATGTACTCCAGATGTACTTCCTACTGACATTACTGGTACTAATATTTGGAACCCAAAAAGCGGCGAATTTAGCTTTCTCCCTGGTCCAATATTTGCGAATGTGCTGCTAGCTGATGAAATCAACCGTGCTACACCACGCACTCAGTCAGCTTTGCTGGAAGTTATGGAAGAACAACAAGTCACGGTAGATGGTGTTTCTCGCGCTGTTCCTACACCCTTTTTTGTGATTGCGACTCAAAATCCCATCGAATACCAAGGTACTTTTCCCTTGCCAGAAGCGCAGATGGATCGGTTTATGCTTTCCTTAAGTTTGGGCTATCCTTCTGAAGCTGAAGAATTACAGATGCTACAAAGGGTCGATAAGAATATCAAAGTTGGTGATTTACAACCTTGTATTACTTTGGCAGAAGTGCAAGAATTGCGGCAAATTTGCGCTCAAGTAAGAGTGGAAAGCTCATTGCAACAGTATATTTTAGAATTGGTGCGGGCGACACGCCAAGATGAGGAAATTTCTCTTGGTGTCAGTCCTCGTGGTACAATGGCTCTGCAACGAGCTACTCAGGCGATCGCTTTTCTGTTAGGACGTGATTACGCGATTCCCGATGATGTGAAGTTTCTTGCTCCTTATGTTCTTTGTCATCGTCTGATTCCAGCGGGAGGACGCAAAGCAAGAACTGTGATGGAGCGGTTATTACGGGCTGTGCCGATTCCATAACTCTGGTTCTAAGCCCTCAGGCTATAAGCCGAATGGCATTAAGAAGAGCGATCGCATGATGTTAAAATAAATGCACATAACCACGCTTTATGTCTGATTATTTTATATCAGGTTTATTACTTACAATAGACATCTCCAGAAATTAATTATGCGTTATTCAGAACCCTTGATTAGACGTAGCAGTGCTACGTCTCTACATCTTTTCCGGAGATGTCTAATGTAAAGACGTTCCGGCGGAACGTCTCTACGACGGTTGCGACGTTTTTATTAGACATCGACCGCGATGCTTATTATGCGTTGTCCGAAACCCTTGATTAGACGTTCCGCCGGAACGTCTCTACGTCTTTTCCACGCCTATGTCTAAAACCCTTAATCAACAACGCGATTAAGTCAGTTCTACAAACACACCGCTGCGGGAAAACTCTTCTTCTTCAGGAGTGAAATAGGGAGTTTTATCAACAAGATTAGGATCAAAACAGTATGTTTCTTGTAAAAATTGTCCGCTCTCGACAGCCGACTCCAAATCATTGATGTAATCTTGTGCAACCACGCACGCTTCCTTGATGCCTTCCCAATCACCCTTTTGCAACAGTTTTTGCAATGTGGTTCTCGCTCCGGCGAGCCGCGATGCTGGTTTGAGCATACCATAAAGGCGGTAGATGCGATCGCTTGCAATACTGATATGTTTAAGTGCTTTAGCTCGTGCCAGCTCAGTATCAAGGCTAGGCCAATAGCGGGTAGTGTAGAAGGCTTTCTCATCTTTATGATACCACTCCTCTGAGCGAGCGATGGAAGAGGAGACGGTGTTGTGCAGCTTCCAAAAGAATAAGCGCAGGGAGGAGCCATCGACTACAGTGGAGAGTTTTGCCTCCATTGACACCTCAAAGTTAGTCAATTCTGCGTCACGTCCGAGCAAAAGGTACTCCATCGGGTACATTTCTACCTCTTTATTCTGCACCACATACATATTTAGGTGATGGCGGCAATAGGGGCAGGGGTACATAGTTGCAAATAGTTGGAAGAAATCCTTAAAAGCTGCCACCAGAGCTTTCTGCTGTACGTCGGTCTTGGTAGATATAATTTCCGCAGAGGTGTGGAAAAAGCGCCATACTCCAGGTCCAATATAGTATGGGAAGCTCACCCGCATTTGCGAATCTTTGACATCACTCCGATCTACATATATGTCAATAAATGCTACATACTGGGAAAGTGCGCCCGATTCCCGTCCAAATTCCTGACGTTCGCGCCGTTTCTGCACTCCATTCAAATAATGGAGTGTGAGACGCCATGATTGCTTGAGCATCAGCTTTTGTTTTGGGGTGCATTTGGGAAAGTTCTCTGCAACATCTGCCCCATAAACGCTAAATTCCCCAGAAGCCTTAGTTGTCTCGTACCACTTGTCCAAAGCTGCTTCGTCAGGTACTGTGTTGCTCTGTATGTCTGCGGCAGTGCTGACGCTGAATGCAGCTAGTAGCTTCGGCATGAAATCTTCATACCAATAGCTAACTGGCATCATCGCACCATCCACTTCCTCTGATGCTTGGGAGAGGATAACACGGTTCCACTTCTTCAGGTACTCTTTGGGATGTTCCTCTGATTTAGCTGGTGGTGGAGCCATTTCTTGATTCAGCTCCATCTTCCGCAGTCGGTTGAGTTCGTTGATGGCAAGGACACCTTCAGCAATGTCACGCAAGCTGAAATGCTTTTTCTTCAGCGTGATGGCAAACTCGACTCCTGCCGCAAACTTGTCTTTGACATTGGCTGATTTGCGACGTGCTTCTACCATCGCTTTTTCTTCTGCCAACATCTCTGTCGTCTTTTCTATTGTCTTCCAGTTCTTGATGCGCTCTTCTAGTCGGGCATATTCATCTGTGAGGGATTCAACTACTGCATCGAGTAGGGGGTGACAAGCGGATTCTACCACACCTAACCCTTTATAGAGAGCGATCGCCCTCTTCACAAACTGCACAAAGTCAGTAATTCTATAAGGTAGGTTTCTCACCCGCAAGTGGGTTTCGTGATTGGCAGAGAAACTTTCGCGGAAGCAACGGTAGGCTGCTCCCTGAATCAAACGGAACAAACCAATCTGCATTTGCAAGCGGGATGTACCGCGCTTTTGCTCGCTTTGGGGGTGTTGCGCTAGTTGTTCTTTTAGCCGCTCTATCTCTGGTTCTATCTCTGTGGCTGCTGTTTGTGCAGTGTCTTCGGTAATGGCAACTTCATCGTTGCTAGCAGTGACTGGACTATCGGTTGTTTTTGGCGTGACGAGGGGAATTGGTGAATCTGTGTAGCCGATCGCAGTTTCTGACTTTTCTGGTACTAGCTTGCAGAATTCTTCAAAGTCAATTGAAGCATCGCCATCATGATCGACTTCTTTGATAATTTCATCAAGTTCTTGATCTGTCAACCCAAATTGGCTCATCACCGCACGCATCTCGTCAGCGGTAATTTGACCGCTGCCGTTCTCGTCAAATACGCTGAATGCTAGCGCTAAACGGCTTTTGCGATCGCCTTGTTGGGATACCATCAGCGCTTTGAACTCTTCAAAATCGATACTGCCCGACAAGTCAACGTCTACCTCCTTAATCATGTCGCGCAGCTCTGTGTCGCTGGGGTTCTGTCCTAAAGAACGCATTACCTGCCCCAGTTCTTCTGCTGAGACGGTACTGTTGCCGTCCTCGTCAAACATTTGGAAAGCTTCCCACAACTTCGCTACCTCTTCAGAGGACATTTCCTTGTTTTCCAGATATACAGCCACGATCAATAAATCCTCGATAATTGTTAAACTTTTCTATTTAATAGTTTTTCATACATTTTAAAAATTAGGAAAACACTTTGTTAACCATGTACCGAAAAGAGAAGCAAACTCAAATTCCAGCGTCAAACTTTTTGATGGCTTGCTTGAAGTTCAGCATATGATAAATGTAGACCACGAATCGTCATTGCCTGAGGCAATGTTGTAAAGATCATATCAGGTTTGTTTTTAAGCGATCGCATATTCTGTTTAGATAACTGCTTTTTTAACTAACGTCGAAGCCCGTAATCTCAATATCAGCATAGTGCCACCTGTGAACAATATGCCGATTAATATGTTTGTCAGACTGATATTCTTGCCAGGATGAATTACCAAAGTACTTTCTAATATTACAGAAGGTAATAATATCCCGTTGATGAGCAAAAAACTATAAACTTTTAACTTTCTCTTTGCCAGAATAGTTAAGAAAGTTAAGTAAATACCTAGAGGAATAAAAGTTAGCGCATAGTAAAGTATTTTCTGCTCATTGGGAATTAGCTCTAGTAAATTAAAAGAGTAATAATTTTTTAAATTGTCTACATAAACTTTGAGATTCCCTTGAGAATAAGTAATAACTATATAATGGGGACTAGTGTTTGTAAAAACACCAGGAACACTTAATTTTATATCTGTACCGTTTTCTCCAGTAATCGGTGTTCGTATCCGTAAGTTCAGGTTAGTTCCCTGCTGTCCTAACGTAAAATTGCGATGAAAACTACCAGATGAAAGTGAGATTATACGTCCAGGACCAGTTTGAGTTATATCAGAGGTAGCAACAGTAGTAATTATGCTAGATTGAGAGGTTTTACGTATCCTTTTGCTCAATAAGGTCGTAGGAGTTCTTGTTTTTAGCCAATAGCTGGAACTCAAGGCAACACCTTGACTATCTACAATGTTTGGTGACTGTCCTTGGGGCAAAAATTCAGGAAGTTGTCCAGTACTATCCTGATAACTTCTTTTCTCAGTTAATTGATAAGAACCTATTAAAGAATCTCCAAGAGTATTCAAGTAATTTTTAGTATCAAATAATCCTAAAATCTCATTTTCAGGAACTGCTTTATCAGCAATATGAAGTTCTGAAATATATCCCTGCCAAGGTTTATCACCTGTTTGTTCATTACCAAGCAATAGTGGATAAGTTAGACTCCAATTACTTAGATTTGTCGTACTTTGCCAGGGTATTAAAATTAAAAATGACAGAAGTACATATCCAAAAAACAATAGTGTTATTTTTGTGAGAGAGTTCCTGATTATACTATTTTCTACACGGGACAAAATATTTATAAAACTTGCTGAATGCCATATATAAAAGCAAATTATACCTACAATTCCACCTGTAGTATTGTTAACAAGATCGGCAGGAGTAGGCGATCTAGAAGGCAAAAATATTTGCAGAATTTCAACTGTGAGTGATAAGCCAGTACTGATCATTATCAGTGTGAAAAATTTGCTGATTGGCTTCATTTTTATCTTCTGCAAGAAAGCAGTGGAACTAAAGCCTAAAGGTATAAATAGTAAAATATTGTTTACTAGGTCTTCAAAAGAACTAGCATTGTCGAAACTAGCGACAATTTTTTGTAGAGAAAGATTATCTATCAGGTAAAAATTAAAGGGATAAAGTGTAGCTATTAGTACTGCTAATATACTAATTATTACTAGATACAAGTTTCTAACCAGTATTAATTTCGTCAAAAAACTAGATATTTGTCTAATAATTTTGTGTAGATCCATAAGTATCTATGTTATCTGTCTTACAGACAATAAATGATTAAACGATTAATTACCTAATTGTAGATCAAAATCGATGGTAGCATCCACATCCACATCTGCCGTGCCCTCAACCAGTGCTGGGGACGCACCCCGATAGATGTAATATAAGGAGTGAAATTTGCTGTAATTTCCTTCCAATTCCTAATAGGCAATTCAACCTAAACATTGGACGAAACATCTGCTTGTTCAGCCATACTTACCGCTTTGCTTCGCGCTTCTATAATTTGACCTATCTCACGTCCCAAACTTGGTTGACGCTCAATCATCGTATTTACAGCATCTGAGTAGATAACAAGAACTTGCAAATCGTCAACTGCGACAATTGATACCGGACTCGGTTCCCCAGTAAACAGTGCCATCTCGCCAAAGAACTCACCACGCAAGATAGTCATTACCTCCAACTCCATGCCAAACTCGTTTGTGACGGTGACTAGAACCTGACCCCCAATGATAATATACAAAGCATTACCAGGCTCGCCCTGGCGGATGACTTTCTCCCCAGCACCGAACTGTTGTAGAATAGTTCCCTTAGCTAAGTCATCCAAATTTTTTGGCTCACGAGCATAAGACATAAATCCGGGAATTGAGTGCAGGCTTTGGGCTAATTTACTCGAAGCGCTATCTGCCTTATCAGCAGTTTCCACAGCATACTCGTATCGGTAGCGATATAGCGTCAGATTGTTTCGCTGCGCTGCATACCAGATTCGCGTCATAAATCTATCAAGTATCTGCTCCACATCCTCAAAGTTTTCGATAAAAAACTCCACCTCATAAATAATTGCCGTCTCATCATAGGATGTGGTTTTGCTCTCTGGTTCAGGTTTGGCTAATATTCCCTGTGTAGCCAGAGCTGTACTTGTTAGTACCTGCTTAACGAGATTAGGGGGGCTATCGTAGGAGAAGCCAATATTGATGCGTTGGTTATAAATGCGTTCTGGTTGGCTATAATTATGGATTATTCCTTTGCCAATGAACTGATGAGGAACGATAATCACTTGGCGCTGGAGATTTAGCAAGCGAACCGATCGCCAGTTAATATCAATTACTTGCCCTTCGATCGCCTTATCTTCGCCTTCGCTATTGCCAACGCGCAACCAATCACCCACACTGAAAGGGCGTTCCAGAAGCAGTGCAATCCCAGACATGATGCTACCCAATGTATCCTGAAGCGCCAAACCGATCACAATCGAGCTAACGCCTAATCCGGTAGCAAGACTCGCCAAATCTGCACCCCACACCGCCGCCAAAACGATCGCACTGCCCACAAGCACCAAAAACAACCTAAAAAGGTCGATCAGCAATTTGGGCATCCTTGCCCGCCATGTATTTGCCTCTGCTTTTTCAAATAAAATTACATTCAATAGCGAGAGAGAGGCGTAGATAACAGATATCCAGAAAAGTGTTTCGACGAGCTTGGCAAAATTCCCGTTAACGTCAAGCTTCAAAACATTCCTGATTAAAAGCATCAGCATTAAGACCGGCAAGACGAGGTTTTTCACAACCCGCAGTGTAGCCGCCATCGGTCTACCGCGCCTTTGTTGATGATAAATAACCTCTCCTAGGAAAACTACCAGGAGTGGGAACCCTAATCCGACAATTAACGCCCAGGTATGCCAGTCGCTTGACAACCTTAAATTACTCATAGACTTTTTCCTCTCGAACACTTACGGTCATCTGAGAACTTTTGAGTTGCCAAGCCACTAGCTTTTCTTTTCCAGGTTCTTGAATTTCACCAAAGAGTTCAAAATCGTAGATATTGTGCAAGCGGGAGCAGACATCTTGAGAAACTAAGATTGCTCCTGGCGGACAAGCCGACTTCAACCGATTGGCAATATTAACAGTATCGCCCCAAACATCGTAGAGCAATTTATTTTTGCCAATGACGCCTGCAACCACATCTCCTGAATTGATGCCGATTTCCAGGTCTAGATGCAAGCCTTTTTCATAATTAAATCGGCGGACAAACGACAGCATTTCCAAAGCAAAATCTACCGTGCGTTTGTCATTATCAAGACGCGGCACACTCAGCCCGCATACAGCCATGTAACCGTCACCAATAGTTTTAATCTTCTCCAAACCGTATTTATCTGTCATTTCATCGAAGGCTGTTACCAATTCGTTCAGCAAGCTAACAACTTCTTGAGGGGACATTGTTTGAGTTAGCTTGGTGAATCGGTGGAGGTCGGAAAATAAGACTGAGACATTAGAAATCTGGTCGGCAATTTCTCTATCGCCCTGTTTGAGGCGTTTGGCGATGGCGGGACTAAATATACTTAAGACTAATGCTTCATTTTCACGATTTTTCTGTTCGATTAGTTGAGTTTTGGCGCGAAGGATATCTATCGTTTGGTTAAATGACTTAGCTAAATCCCCAAATTCATCTTGCGAACCTGATTTGACAATTGCATCAAATTCCCCGGCTCCCACCTTGCGAGCGCTTTTAATTAAATTGTTGATCGGTCTGACAAAGATTGCGGTCAGCCACATGGCAACAACCGTGATTAGCACAATAATTACAGTAGCCCCAATCAAAGCTGTTTTTTCAAAGAATTGAATTGGGGCATAAGCCTCAGAAACATCGATTTCCGCCAAGATAACCCACTTCAAGCCATCAATATTTAGTGGAGCATAAGAACTCAAAACTGGAATATCACGATAATCGTTGATCACCTGCGTTCCCTGTTTACCAAACAAAGCTTCCTTCACTGCTTTTGTTTGTACTTCCTGTAGGAGAATTGTAGTCTTGAACTCTGTGATTTTCTTGACGGTCTTTTCATTAGTACCGATAGAACGTAGGGTTTTGACATGACCTTTTGGGTCTTCAATGTGGAAACGAGACGCAGAGCGCATTAGATAATCTGAGCCGACCAGATAAGTTTCTCCTGAATCGCCCAGACCATTTTGTTTCCAATTTTTGTTGTCAGTCATCACATTGTTAATTTTGTCAACAGGAAGTTGGAAAGCTAAAATACCAATGAATTGGGAGCCGTTAAAGATTGGGGACGCGATAAAAGCCGCAGGCGCATTGTAGGAAGGACTGTAGGGCTTAAAATCTACTATTTTCACATACCCAATTCCCTTTGCTTGTCGTGTGGCGGCGATCGCAGAAGCTAGGTTACTCTCTTTATAGGGACCGTTGGTGAAGTTTGTGGTAAAATCAGTTTCTTTAAAAACTGTGTAAACAACGGTTCCTTCGGGATCGATCAAAAACATATCGTAGTAACCATATTTTTCAACTATATTGCGAAAAATCGGGTGGTAGCGGGCGTGAACCTTGCTGTAAGCGCTGGCATCGCCTGGATTGTCAAGGAGAAGTTTCTTGCCAACGGGGTTGGGGTTAGCGGCGGTGTAGTGGTACTGTAGGTAACGGGCAGCGGCTGTTTTTGGCGTGTAAGATGCCAGAACTGGCGAACCCTCGTTAGTTCGCCCCAGTCTGCTTATAAATTCTGTTTTGTAGTAGGTATAAATTGTTTTGTCAAAATCTGCTGGTACTGTTGACTTTTCTAGTTCGCCGTAAGCCTTCTTAAACTCTTGCATAGCAACGACCACTGTCAGGTCTTCGCTTAGGGTCTGGCTATGGTTGTTAAGGGTTTCAAAATAATCTTTGATTTGATAAGTTTTGGCAGCCCGAAGGCTGGTTAATTGGTTGAAGACCTTCTCCGTCAGAATAGATTTACCAGCACTAGAGCATATATAGGTGCTTGCGAGCATAGCGCAAACGCTGACTACCAGCAACATGACTATGAGTTTTGTTCTTATACTTAGTTGGTTAAATAATTGCATAAAAATTTTATTGATATTTATTCGCATTATTTTTCTGATAAGACATATAAGTAAGTCGGCATAATAAAACCAATGTATGTGCGGATGTAGAAATAAGGTTTATCTGTCAGCATGGATTGAAATATGAGATAATGTAGAGCACGAGTAATCATTCCCTGCGGGGATATTGTAAAAATAATATCAGGTTTTTCAGCGATCGCACTCACTCTGCCAACTTCACTATCAAGGAGAAAGCGATCGCACTCAAGATCATCAAAAAATCAGGCTTGAATGCCTGAAACCCACATTTCATATTTGGTAACTTCTGTCAATGCGTAATAACCCTTTCAATATGGGTAAAAATGTTGCTCAAAAACCCCTTTTCAACTTCTTTAGGACTTACGCACTCGTTACGAAAAAACAAGACTTTGAGATTGCTTCCTTACGTCGCAATGACAGAAATTCGTAGTCCGTGCGTAAGTCCTGGAATAAACAAGCATCATTTCCATACAGGGCAAGGGAAATACACTCTTCTGCCCAAAAACGCCTCAAACTCAGATATATCAAGAAACTGGGTAAAACGATGTCAAACTCCTTCTCTATATACATTAATTGTTCATAGTTTGAAGTCCGCCCATGTTAAAGTAAATTAAGGCTAAGTCACAAATTTATCAACAAGAAGTTTGGTCAAGTTTTGTATAGCAGGAATGTCAAATCTCGTGAAGCGCAAAACCCGCCCAACAAAACGAAAATTCATCGGTTTAATGATGATAATTTTAGCGTGGAGTCTGGCTATGGGCTGGCTTCTGGCTTTGGCAAGTAACGTTCAAGGTGCTACAAACACGTCACAAATCGGTACGGTTGACGTAGTGCCGGCACAACAGCAATTAGGACAACAGCTATACTTAGAAAATTGCTCTAATTGTCACATCGCCCTTCCCCCGGCTGTTTTTCCCAGCGAAACTTGGAAAAATCTTCTCCAAGATTCCCAGCACTACGGTGTACAACTCAAACCTCTAGTCGATCCACCGCGCATCCTGGTGTGGAGATATCTGTTAACTTTCTCCCGTTCTCACCTCAAAGAAGAAGAAACACCTTATCGCTTCAAGGATTCGCGCTATTTTAAAGCTTTGCATCCCAATATCAAATTACCACGCCCAGTGCAAGTAGGTAGCTGTGTCAGCTGTCATCCAAGTGCCACCGACTTCAACTTTCGTAACCTATCCCCAGAGTGGAATTGATACTCCCCACGGCTTTTAGCCGGGGAATTCTTGGGTCGCGGGGATTCCAATGAATTTACCCTCTCCCAAGGGGAGACGCGAAGCGCGAACACCAAGCATCTTGACCGTGTATCCCACGGCTGCAAGTCCTCGTTGACAGACTATCTGAGCGGCTGCGACATCTCTATCGGTGGTATAGCCGCAATTTGAACAAACATGAACACGCTCAGAAAGTGTCTTTTTGCCCGTTTCCGTTTGGCAGTTGGGACAAATCTGACTTGTTTTTCTGCTATTAACTTTCTGAAAATAGACACCGCGCTTAAAGCAGCATAGCTCAAGAATTTGAAAAAACTGTCCCCACCCCGCATCTAAGCAGTGTTTGCCTAGCATAGAGCGAGACAATCCGACAAGGTTCAAATCCTCAACAAATATTGTTTGGGCTTGATCGCAAAGTTGGTGTGCCATTTTCCAATGAAAGTCTTTTCTTGTATTGGCAACGTGTTCATGCAATCTCGCTACTTTATACCGAGTTTTACGCCAATTGCTAGATCCTAATTTCTTGCGACTAACTCGTTGTTGCAGCCTGGCTGTATTATACATCTTTTTCTACCATTCGTTATAAAGATTTTTAGAATGCGAATAAATTCGCAGCCGCACTACACCCCCACGTAAGACAGCCGGGGGCACTGTGCTCGTTATTTGGTAGGGAATGGGGGAGTGGGGGAGTGGGAGACAAGGGGACAAGGAGGACAAGGAGGACAAGGAGGACAAGGAGGACAAGGAGAATAAGGGGGACAAGGAGAATAATTCTTTTTCCCCATCCCCCCATCCCCCCCTCTCCCCATCCCCCCATCTCCCCATCTCCCCCTCATCCCCCCTGAGCGCAAGTAGGGCGATCGCTACAGTCGCATGGTTGGCTATAGCCTTCTTAGCTGAAGGCAAAATGATACTATGAAATAAGTTTCCAATTATAAGATTATGAGTTAAACCAATCGGAGAGTACGTCTTAAGTTGACGATTTAGTACACAAGTCTGTACAACCATGTTTTTGAGTTAATTCTCCTGCTTCAACTTATCGACCTTGCGCTCCCACGGCTCGGTTGGGTTAAATGCTTATAATAAATGCCAAACCTTTAATCCTTATCCCCTCTTGATTTAGTTGAATAAACTGCCATGCTAAAAACTTTGTTGGGCGATCCCAACGCTCGTAAGCTTAAAAAATACCAACCTTACATTACTGAAATTAACCTCTTAGAAGAAGAAGTTAAAGCTCTTTCTGATGAAGAGTTAAAGGGTAAAACAGCAGAGTTTCAACAACGACTTGCGTCATCTGAAACTACAGACGATCTTTTGCCAGAAGCTTATGCTGTTGTCCGGGAAGCAGCTAGGCGTGTTTTAGGGTTGCGACATTTTGATGTGCAGCTCTTAGGTGGTGCTATGCTGCATATAGGGCAAATTGCCGAAATGAAAACTGGGGAAGGCAAAACCCTGGTTGCGACTTTGCCAAGTTATTTAAATGCTTTAAGCGGTAAAGGTGTACACGTTATCACCGTAAACGATTACCTGGCTCGTCGAGACGCGGAATGGATGGGACAGGTGCATCGCTTTTTGGGGTTGAGTGTGGGGCTAATTCAAGCAAATATGACTCCCGCTGAACGTCAAAAAAACTACAACTGTGATATCACTTATGTGACTAACAGCGAGATAGGTTTTGACTATTTGCGTGATAACATGGCAACATCAATGGCAGATGTTGTGCAACGTCCCTTTAACTACTGCGTAATTGATGAAGTAGATTCAATTCTAATTGATGAAGCGCGGACACCTCTAATTATTTCCGGGCAGGTAGAAAGACCGACAGAAAAATATCTGAAAGCAGCGGAAATTGCAACTACTCTGAAAAAAGATGAGCATTATGAGGTCGATGAAAAAGCGCGGAACGTGCTATTGACCGATGAAGGTTTTGCGGAAGCTGAAAATCTTTTGGAAGTAACTGATTTATTCGACCCGGATGATCCGTGGGCACACTTTGTTTTCAATGCGATTAAAGCAAAAGAACTTTTCCTCAAGGATGTAAATTATATCGTCCGCAATGGTGAAGTGGTAATTGTCGATGAATTTACCGGTCGGGTATTACCAGGACGACGTTGGAGTGATGGATTGCACCAAGCAATTGAGGCAAAAGAACACGAAGAGATTCAACCGGAAACGCAAACTTTAGCGACGATTACTTATCAAAATTTGTTTTTGTTGTATCCCAAGTTGGGAGGAATGACTGGAACAGCAAAGACAGAAGAACCTGAGTTTGAAAAAATTTACAAACTGGAAGTAACGGTAACTCCCACCAACAGGAAAAGGCTCCGTCAAGACATGTCTGATATGGTCTTTAAAACTGAGCCTGGGAAATGGAATGCGATCGCACAGGAATGTGCCCAAATGCACCAACTCGGTAGACCTGTGCTGGTAGGAACCACCAGCGTAGAAAAATCAGAATATCTCAGCGGGCTTCTCAAGCAGCAAAATATTCCCCACGAATTGCTCAACGCAAGACCCGAAAACGTCGAACGAGAGTCAGAAATTGTCGCCCAAGCCGGACGTAAAGGTGCTGTCACCATCGCCACGAACATGGCTGGTAGAGGTACTGACATCATTTTGGGTGGTAACTCTGAATATATGGCGCGTCTGAAGCTGCGGGAATACTTTATGCCTCGCATCGTCCAACCTGAAGACGAAGATACTTTTGGTGTCCACAGAGACGGTGGTTTACCCACAGGGACTGGTGGTGGACAAGGTTTTGTCCCTGGTAAAAAGGTGAAAACTTGGAAAGCTTCGCCACAAGTATTCCCGATTCAACTGTCAAAAGAAACAGAGCAACTTTTGAAAGAAGCTGTGCAAGTAGCAGTGCGGGAATATGGTGAGCGCAGTTTACCCGAATTAGAAGCAGAAGATAAAGTAGCTGTAGCGGCAGAAAAAGCGCCAATTGACGACGTAGTAATTCAAACTCTGCGGTCCGCTTATAACCGCGTCAAGCACGAATACGAACAGTTTACTAGTCGGGAACACGAAGAGGTAGTGCAGTTAGGCGGTTTGCACGTAATTGGTACAGAACGCCACGAATCGCGACGGGTAGATAATCAGTTACGCGGACGTGCTGGACGTCAAGGAGACCCTGGTTCGACAAGATTCTTCTTAAGTTTAGAAGATAACTTGATGCGGATTTTTGGAGGCGATCGCGTAGCCCGCTTAATGGAAGCCTTTAATGTTGAAGAGGATATGCCTATTGAGTCAAAGATGCTCACCAACAGTTTAGAAGGCGCTCAGAAAAAAGTCGAAACCTACTACTACGACATCCGCAAACAGGTGTTTGAGTACGACGAAGTGATGAACAATCAACGTCGCGCTATCTATGCCGAACGCCGACGGGTGCTAGAAGGGCAAGACTTGAAAGAACAAGTTATCAAGTACGCCGAAAAAACGATGGATGAGATCGTTGATTATTACATCAACCCCGATTTGCCCTCAGAAGAGTGGGAATTAGAAAAGCTAGTTGAGAAAGTCAAAGAATTCGTCTATCTGCTGGAAGATTTGCAGCCAAATCAATTAGAAGAGATGACTATTGCCGAAATTAAAGCTTTCCTCCACGAACAGGTGCGAATTGCCTACGATATGAAGGAAGCTCAAGTTGACCAAGTGCAGCCCGGACTGATGCGACAAGCTGAAAGGTTCTTTATCTTACAGCGAATTGATACCCTCTGGCGCGAACACTTACAACAAATGGATGCCTTGCGAGAATCTGTGGGACTGCGTGGCTACGGTCAAAAAGACCCGCTGATTGAGTACAAGAGCGAGGGATATGAACTTTTCTTGGATATGATGGTAAATATCCGCAGAGATGTGGTATATTCACTTTTCATGTTTCAACCGCAACCCCAACCAGTAGTTCAGGCGCCATCAGAGATGGTTTGAACTTAAGCGCTAAAGATAATATAGCGCTTCTCGGTTGTGTGCAATACGCGGTATAGAGACGTAGCAGTGCTACGTCTCTACATTTAATTAACTTGTTAAAGAAGAAGGTATTGCAATACGGTTCGGATAAGATTTTTTGATGAAAATTATAGATCACAAAGACGCAAGGGAATCGCCGTCTCTACAAAGGACTTTTTATTGTAAAGACGGCGATTCCCTTGCGTCTCTTGCCTTAACACCAAGCGTATTGGAAGGTATTGCCCTTATTAGGAACAATATCAGGACTTACGTAAAAACTCTCTGTTACCGACTGTTGACTGTTGACCATCTTCTTAATAACTAATCCAATCACTCCAACTGCCAGCATATAATTTAGCGTTTTGAATGCCAGCTAGTTCTAAAGATAATAAATTGACGCAGGCGGTAACGCCAGAACCGCAATAAACTATAATTTCCTCTGCTTTTTCCAGCTTGGATGCGCGGGAGCTTTGCTGTTGTGGTGAAAGTAGGTAGCCTGAAGAATCTGTCACTTCTAGCCAAGGATAGTTTACAGCACCGCTGATATGTCCGGCAATTTTATCAATTGGTTCTCGTTCCCCAGAAAAGCGATCGCTTTCTCGTGAATCCACTAACACTACTCCTGGCAAAGATGAGCGAGTTTTCACTTCTTCTCTATGTACCACCATTTGTGTTTGTACCTGTGGGACGAATGTTGTTACCCGAGGTTCAGGAATCACATCTGTGACGGGATACCCCGCTTTTTGCCAACCAGCAAAACCTCCTGTAAGTACAGCTACTTGCTCATGTCCTAAATAACGCAAAAGCCACCACAAACGAGCTGCAAAAGCAAGCCGAGAATCATCGTAAGCTACAACTAAAGTGTTTGAATTTACACCCATTGCTGACAGCTTCTGCGCTAAATCTGCGGGGTTGGGTAAAGGATGTCTTCCTCCATGTTCTCCCACAGAACTAGAAAGATCCTGGTTTAAGTCTAAATAATAAGCTCCAGTTATATGATTTGCTTGATATTGCTGTTGTCCTAAAATTGGATCGGCAAGTGAAAATCGACAATCTACAATCACAACTTGCGGATTGTCAAGGTGTGCAGACAACCATTCGGCAGAAACAACAAATTGAGTGTTAGTCATAAACTTGGTAATTGGAGTTACAAATATACGGAAATTTTGACTTATCGAAGAGGGGGACAGGGGGACGACTTGGAAAAGTTTTTTCCTTTTTTAACAAAATTTATAATTTATTTGAAATTTCTAAGTAAGATTACTTATGTGATACAAGTCACTAAGAATGTAAGTAAGTTATCACTGCGACACTTTCCAAATCATAGTTTAATAAGAGGTATTTATGTGATACAAATTACTAAAGAGACAAGTAAGTTATAACTAGGACACTCTGCCAATCATAGTTAGATTTTTTCCATTCCTAAAGCGAAAAATCTAACTATGATGGTGCGGAAAATAAAAACGTTGAACTAAAAATACCTTACTTTGATCTAAATTTAGCGAGGACAAAATTTTCTGGCGTTGGTATGTTAAAAAATCTCCGTAAAAAACCTGATTTAACATTTGGAAAAATTGCTCATACTGGAATTACACTAGTAGAAAATTTGGTAGCTATACTTATTTTATATTGTTCTAATAACACATAAAAAATACATACTATGCATTACAACCAACATTTTACAGTTATGATGCATAAAGGTTGTAAAAATTCAAACTGGAATATAGTCAAATCATAAAATTGTTTTTATCTAACATTGTATTTTTTTTAACTGGAGTGCCTTTGTGACTCAATGGAAATCCAAGTATATAGGCTCTACCGAACAAATTGTTAGTGGGTTAAACCCCTCAAACAATATAAATCATATCGGTTCAAATCATGCCTTAGGATTGAACAAAGGTGAGAGTTATTCCTTAAGCTTATCTGAACAAAAGGTGATGGCTAAAGAAACCGAAGTCTTGTCTTATTGGATAAATTCTGATATTAATAAAACTGAAAATTCATTGGTTTCGACAACGGTACAAGCCGAAAGGTCAACAATGAATGGCTTTGATTGTGATGTACCCAAAATTTTAGTAGTAGACGATCATCCCGGCAGTCGGATGACTGCTGCCGCACTTTTAGCGATGGAAGGCTACGAAGTAATTGAGGCTGACAGTGGTTATACTGCCATAGAACTGGTAACACAAAAACAACCGGATCTACTTTTGCTAGATGTGATGATGCCGGGGATGGATGGATTTCAAGTGTGTCAGTTACTTAAGCAGGATGAACATACCAGATTAATTCCAGTGATTTTCATTACAGCTTTATATGATAAGCGATCGCGTATCCAAGGAATCGAAGCTGGGGCAGATGATTTTTTAACCAAACCTTTTGACCGTTTAGAATTGGCAGCACGGGTTAAATCTTTAATCAGGCAAAAGCGTTTAAACGAAGATTTAGACCATGCCGAAAAAGTGCTATTTTCCATTGCCAGAGCCATTGAAAGTCGCGATCCCAACACCGGCGACCACTGCGAGCGACTGGTAACATTGGGAGAAGCTTTTGCACAATTCCTCAATCTCTCACCCAACCAAATTCGGAATTTGACGTGGGGGGGTTATCTCCACGATATCGGGAAAGTGGGTATTCCTGATGTGGTGCTACTAAAGCATGATAAACTAACTCCCGAAGAGTGGGATATTATGAAAAAACACGTTTTGATGGGAGAAAAAATCTGCCAGCCATTACGCAGTATGCGCGGTGTAATTCCGATAATTCGCCACCACCACGAACGCTGGGATGGCTCAGGTTATCCCGATGGACTGAAGGAAGATGAAATTCCTTATCTGGCACAAGTTTTTCAAATAATTGATATTTACGATGCCCTAACTAGCGAACGACCTTACAAAATAGCTTTGAGCCAAGAAGAAGCTCTCAGGGTCATGGCAGAAGAAACAGCCAAGGGTTGGCGTAACCCCAAACTAATGTTACAGTTTACAGAATTTATTCTTTCAAGGCAGCAATAAAATTTTTAATAATAATTAACATTTTGGTTCATAGCGTAATCAGGTATCATTTGAGCGGGAATCTCAAACTATTTGTTTGACACTCCTCACGCCTGAAGGCGTGAGGATTCTTAGTTCAATGATCGGACTTAAATTAAGAACGTTACCGCACCTAAAGATAGAGGTCTAGCATTTTCTTTTCTCCGGTTATTCCTATGATAGCATACTCGTCATAGGTATAAATTAATTAAAGAAGCACGACGAACGGGGAGGCTCTAACCCCACAATTGTCGGTAGATTCATCGTAGTAATTCACTGATAGCTGATAGCTAATTATGGTAGTTGTAGCAATTCTAGCGGCAGGACGCGGCACAAGGATGAAATCACACTTACCCAAAGTTTTACATTCTTTGGGTGGGCGATCGCTAGTAGAGAGAGTTCTCGAAAGTGTACAACCTTTCAAGCCCTCACGGCAAATACTGATTGTCGGATATCAGGCTCTTGAAGTAAAAGCAGCTATGCAATCAAACCCAGATTTGGAGTTTGTCGAACAAACTGTACAATTGGGAACAGGTCATGCCATCCAGCAATTACTCCCCCACCTCCAAGGCTATACTGGGGATTTACTGGTGTTAAATGGGGATGTGCCGTTATTACGCACCGAAACAATCAAACAACTGTTGCAAACTCATCAAGAAAATCACAACGCAGCTACCATCCTCACTGCACATCTGAGCGATCCTAAAGGCTACGGGCGTGTTTTTTGCAACAGCGATAATCTTGTCGAACAAATGGTTGAAGATAAAGATTGCACTACTGCCCAAAAAGAAAATCGCCGCGTCAATGCGGGAATTTACTGCTTTAACTGGCAAGAGTTAGCAAATATTTTACCACATTTACAGGCAAATAATGCCCAAAAAGAATACTACCTCACCGATGCGGTAACTCAAGTTGGCAAAGTTATGGCAGTTGATGTGGCAGATTATCAGGAAATTCTCGGTATTAACGATCGCCTGCAATTAGCAACAGCATCTGATATTTTGCAAAGGCGAGTCAAGGAAAAATGGATGGCGGCAGGTGTCACTCTCATCGACCCCACCAGCATTACAATTGATGACACGGTAGAATTACAGCCAGATGTAATTATAGAACCGCAAACTCATCTGCGAGGTAATACGGTCATTCAAACAGGATGTCGCATTGGACCTGGCAGTTTAATTGAGAATAGCCAATTGGGTGAAAATGTCAGGGTGATGTATTCTGTGGTGACAGATAGCACAGTGCAGGAAAACACCCGAATTGGTCCCTATGCCCATTTGCGCGGACATGCACAAGTGGGGGCAAATTGCCGCATCGGTAATTTTGTGGAATTAAAAAATACTAAATTAGGCGATCGCACTAATGCCGCACATTTGTCATATTTGGGCGATACCACTACCGGAAATCAAGTAAATATCGGTGCTGGTACAATTACCGCCAATTATGATGGTGTAGAAAAACATCCAACCATTATAGGCGATCGCACTAAAACTGGTGCCAGTAGCGTTTTAGTTGCCCCTTTGACACTAGGAAATGATGTCACAATCGCTGCTGGTTCCACTGTTACAGAAGATGTCTCTGATGATTGTCTGGTAATAGCTCGTGCGCGTCAAGTAGCCAAACCCGGTTGGCGCTTGAAGAGTCCTGACGAGGATTTGGGCTAACCGTCGTAGAGACGTTCCGTCGGAACGTCTTTACAATAGACACAAGAAATGTAGAGACGTAGCAGTGCTACGTCTCTACAAGGATTTTGGATAACGCATAATTCAATATGGAAGAACTACTAGAACTTAGGCAACTTCTAGAACAAGGTAAAGTTTCCGAAGCGCTGCTGTTGGTGGATGAGTTAGAAGAAATGAGCCTGAGTGACAAAATCAATAAAATTGATAGTTATGGCGTGATTCTTCTCATCCATTTAATTAAGCAGAAAGCTGAAAAACGTTCTACTCGCTCTTGGGAGATATCTATAGAAAATGCGGTGCGAGAAATAAATAAAATCAACAAGCGCCGCAAATCAGGCGGTTTTTACTTGCAGAGGGCAGAATTAATCGATATTCTGCAACAAGGATATCAACTAGCTTTGAAAAAAGCGGCGCTTGAAGCTTTTGAAGGACGTTATGAAACGGAAGAATTAGCAGTAATGATTGACCAAGAAGAAATTATAGCTTCAGCGCTGAAATTAATTCAGCAATAACCTACTAGTTCTTTGCCAGCCCATTCCAAAGTGTCATTAATTTTTTCGCCATTGTGGTAAGCTGCGAGAAGGACTTCGCTAGTTTTCCCCCAAGCGATCGCCCCATCCCCATCAAGAGCGATCGCCCCAAAATCTCGCTTGTGGTTTTTTGCCTCAGTAAATGAGCGCTGCATCGCATCTTTGAGGGACATACCATCAGTAACGCGGATGACAATTTTTGGTGCCAAACACTCATCAATGATATCTTCGCCAATACCTGTACAACTTACGGCAGCTTTAATTGTCGCATAATTACCCGCAGGCATGGCAGAATCACTAACACGTCCAATGCGCTCAAAGCCTTTACCACCAGTGGAAGTGCCAACAGCTAGTCTGCCGTGAGTATCTAATACTACTACACCAATTGTGCCACGTCGGGCGCTGCTAGTTTCCACTAGTTCCGGTTCTGCCACTACCCCAGCCATCGTTCTTTTAAAATTATCTTGACGTTCTTGCATCCACTCTTGCAAGCGCAACTCAGTTAAACCGTTGTAACTAGGAATTTGCATTTCCCGCGCTAGTTCAGCAGAGCCGTAATCTGACAGCACTCTATCGGGTGAATTTTGTAAAAATTGCGCCAATTCAATCGGATTTTGCACCCGCGAAACATTAATTACACCACTAAAGCTTTGGGTTGTCCCATCCATCAAAGAAGCACTCATGCGGATTTGACCGTCAGATTGCAGCACCGAACCAGTACCAGAATTAAAGCGGGGGTCATCTTCCAACATTTGACAACCCCGCACTACCGCTTCCGAAGCTCTTGCACCGGAAAGTAAAAGAGCATAAACTTCCTCTACTATTTTATAGAGCGATCGCCGCACTATCTCTACTCCCCCTTTATGGAGAGAACTCCCAGCTCCTCCGTGAATAATCAATTTAGGTTGCATATGTAACTTCATTTATACCTTTGCGCTATTTGCGTTGTTTTAGCCTCAGAACGATGACGACGACAGCGTTCTGAGCAATATTTAACTTCGTCCCAGCAATCTTCCCATTTCTTCCGCCATGTGAAGGGACGTTGACATACCGGACAGATTTTTGTAGGTAAATCAGATTTAGAACGAGTACGTGCCATATCAAATGGTGCAGATTTGGGTTAAATGTGAGAGACAGATGGAAGACAATTATAACCAGAATGCTACAACGGTTGAATACTTTTTGCGAACAAATGTGGGGTCATTCCCCTCCTAAGCTTTTTGACGATCTACTACGGAGATATTTAATCTACTTGGCGGCTCTTTAAAGAAAAATTCTCTTTGTTTAAGGTGAATAGAGGAATATAAAGAAGTCTCTCAAAGGTTTTTTGCCACTGCTAAACCGAGAAATGTAATGGGTTATACCCCTCAAAACTTAATAAATATTTTTATGTATTTTGTCAAACCAGTTAAACGGGGTTAATACTTATAAAGACTGTTTCAGTCCAGATTGGCAATTTCATCTGTAATAGCCTTAACATCAAGCGTATTAGACATCTCCAGAAAACAATGTAGAGACGTAGCACAGAATAGTCTAATCAAGGGTTTGGGGCAACGCATAGTTCAATTCGGTCGATGTCTATTGGTTTTGGTCATGGTCAATAAATGCCGCAATACTCAAGTAAAAAAAATAAGTATTAAAACCTCACACCCGCTTGGATTTAATGCCTCCTTTAATGTCAGGCGATATCTTTCTCTTTAGATGATTTTAATAATTAACTTTTTTCATCACCATTTCCTTCAGATGGACTTCATATAGTAATTCAGTATCAGTAATATGTTGTTATTTAACAGAGCATTATTAATCTCCTGTTCCCAAGTAAGTAGATAAGTACGATAAAACCTAACTACGTCATTGCGAACGTAACGAAGTGAAGTGAAGCAATCACAATGGTTTCGAGGGTTTTATATATGTACTTCATTTACCTGAAATCTGCTGTAGCTTCGCGCCTCATGACTGTATTATTTATTTTAGCGGCTCTGTCTTCTGCCTTGAGAAAGGTTTATGTTACAAATTTTGATACAAACAACTAACTTGAGAACTAGGCGTTATAAAGTGAAAGCACTTGTGTATTATTACGTATAGTAGTTATGCCTTTTATTTCTCGCCGGAGATTTTTCCAATTCGCAGGCTCTACTTTCGCAACTTTGGGGTTTAGCCAGTCTAACTTTCTCCGACAGGCTGAAAGCTACGGAAAGGTTCTAGCAAAAAGTACTTCACGCAAAGTTGCCTTACTGGTGGGTATTAATGATTATAAATCTCAGCCTTTGCGGGGATGTCTCAGTGATGTGGAGTTGCAGCGCAATCTCCTAAAATATCGCTTTGGTTTTAACAAAGAAGATATTCACACTCTGACTAACGAACAAGCGACTCGTGAAAATATATTACAAGCTTTTGAAGAGTATTTAATTAAACAAGCCAAGCCTGATGATGTGGTGGTGTTTCACTTCTCAGGACATGGTTCCCGCATTAACGATCCAGATCCTATTTTAGTGAGTTTCGTTGATAACACAGGTTTAAACGGGACTTTAGTACCCATTGATGGTTTGCTACCTCCTGGATATCCTCAACAAGGTGGACAGGTTAAGGACATTATGGGACATACTTTGTTTCTGTTGATGGCATCTGTGAAAAGTGAAAACTTCACCGCTGTTTTAGATAGTTGTTTTTCTGGTGGTGCAACCAGAGATTTTCGCGTTCGTTCTCGTGATGGTGGTAAGAATATCCAAGTTTTGCCAGCAGAAAAAGCATACCAAGAAAAGTGGCTAACTAAACTCAACCTCAAACGCCAAGATTTTGTCAAACGGTATCGTGCAGGGGTTGCCAAAGGAATTGTTCTCGCTGCGACAGATCCTAATCAAGTGGCAGCAGATGCACAACTTAATGGTTTCTATGCAGGTGCTTTTACATACTCATTAACGCAGTATCTTTGGCAGCAAACCAGCACACCAGAAACTGTTATTTCTTATCTGAAGCAAGAGATTCCTAAAGAATATAACCAAACGCCCATATTTGAAGCGAAAGCGGGCAGTGGGTATGAAAAACAACCAATATATTTCATTAATAACCCATCTGTAGCAGCTAATGCAGTCATTACCGCAGTTACAGGAAATCAAGCGACACTGTGGTTTGGTGGGGTGGATGTGGGAGATGTTGAGACTGGTACGGTGTTTGCTGTGGTGAATGGTTCAGGCAAGGTCATATACCAAAGTCGTCAAGGGTTAGAGGGGAAAGGAACAGTGCAGGGAGTTGTCAAAGAAGGAGCGCTGTTGCGAATGGTTGGGCGAATCTAATATCTTGCACTATTCTCAATTAGCGTCGAGACCCGCCCAGAGTTAAAACTCAGGGCTAATAGCTCAAGTCCACTTAAGTGGACTAAAACCTTTATTTAGTCGTCTTTAGACGACTTTAGCTATTAGCCTTAGAATTAATTCTAAGGCGGTTGTTGGGATTGATACAACATGTCAGGTGAATTGCATTTCACTTTCAGGTTACAACCTGGCAGACAAGCACGGGAATTGAAAAGCAATACCCTGCATTGTGATTGCATCGCCTTGCATTGTTAATGCATCGACCTGCATTGTTAATGCATCGCCCTGCATTGTTAATGCATCGCCTTGCATTGTTAATGCATCGCCTTGCATTGTTAATGCATCGCCTTGCATTGTTAATGCATTGCCCTGCATTGTTAATGCATCGCTTTGACACAAAACTACACCATGAAATTGCATAACCTCTCCTGCCTCAGAAATATAGCAATAGTAGAGACTCGATAAACCGCCGCACAATACAAATGTAATATGAATAATCAAAAGAAATCGTTGGTCGTACTCACACGCAAGACGCGCTCATTTTTATCTTTGTTAAGAACGCGATCGTGCCGCTACAGTTTGATTTTTTTGGTTAGTTTGTTATTTCTGTCAGATTCAGTTGGGGCAAAAACTGCGTTGACAGGGTTAGAAGTCGCGCAGCAGCAATCAACGACACAGAAAGATGCAATCCGCGCACAAGCTCAAAAAGCTAACAATGAAGCATACACACTTTATAAGCAAGGAACAGCCCAATCACTTAGACAGGCTATTGTAAAATGGGAAGAAGCCCTGGTTTTGTGGCGGAGAGTAGGGGATAAAAAACAGCAAGCTATAACCCTCAACAAGATTGGTTTTGTCTACGATGCTTTAGGAGATAAGCAACAAGCACTCAAATTTTATAATTCTTCGCTGCCTTTAACGATAGAAGTGGGAGATAAGGCAGGGCAAGCTACAATCCTCAACAATATTGGTGCTGTCTACAATGCTTTAGGAGATAACAAACAAGCACTCAAATTTTATAATTCTTCGCTGCTTTTATTGATAGAAGTGGGAAATAAGGTAGGGCAAGCTAGAACCCTCAGCAATATTGGTCTTGTCTACAATGCTTTAGGAGATAACCAACAAGCACTCAAATTTTATAATTCTTCGCTGCCTTTATCGATAGAAGTGGGAGATAAGAAACAGCAAGCTACAACCCTCAACAATATTGGTTTTGTCTACAATGATTTAGGAGATAAGCAACAAGCACTCAAATTTTATAATTCTTCGCTGCCTTTATTGATAGAAGTGGGAAATAAGGCAGAGCAAGGTAGAACCCTCAACAATATTGGTATTGTCTACAGTGCTTTAGGAAATAAACAAGAAGCACTCAAATCTTATAATTCTTCGCTGCCTTTATCGATAGAAGTGGGAGATAAGAAACAGCAAGCTAGAACCCTCAACAATATTGGTCTTGTCTACAATGATTTAGGAGATAACCAACAAGCACTCAAATTTTATAATTCTTCGCTGCCTTTATTGATAGAAGTAGGAGATAAGGCAGGGCAAGCTACAACCCTCAACAATATTGGTCTTGTCTACGATGCTTTAGGAGATAAGCAACAAGCACTCAAATTTTATAATTCTTCGCTGCCTTTAACGATAGAAGTAGAAGATAAGGCAGGGCAAGCTAAAACCTTATTGAATGTTGCTAACTTAGAACGCAGCAGAGGCAATTTGGAAGAGTCCCTCAAACAGATTCAAGCAGCCGTCCAAATCATCGAAAACCTACGTAAAACATACACTAACAAAGAGTTACAAAGCACTTATTTTGCCACTGTGCAGGATTATTACAAATTTTACATCGACTTGTTGATGCAACTGCACAAAAAAGACCCATCAAAAGGATATAACGCCCAAGCACTGCACATTAGCGAACGCGCACGGGCGCGAAGTCTCTTAGAACTGCTTGCTGAAGCTAATGTTGACATTCGTCAAGGTGTAGATCCTAAGTTAGTCGCACAAGAACGCAGCTTGCAACAACAACTGGACGCCGCAGAATTTCAGAAGACTAAAATGCTTGAAGATAAGAACGGTTTTAATAATAAAAAATTAGATAAGATCAAACAACAAATAGAATCTCTTGACTTTCAGGTTAAGGACGTACAAGCACAAATTCTAGTCAAAAGTCCTGAATACGCAATCTTAATTCTAAGCAAATTTGATAAGCTTGTCCTCACTGTGCCACAGATTCAACAACAAGTACTCGATGACAATACCCTGCTTTTAGAATATTCTCTTGGGAAAGATCGCAGTTTTCTCTGGGTAGTCAGCAAGACAAGTATTACCAGTCACGAACTTCCCAAAGGTGCTGATATTGAAGCTGCGGCAGAGGCTTTTAATAAAGAACTGTTAAAAACAGATTCTGCGGGTATCCCAGAAGTGGGAATAAAATTGAGCCAAATGATACTCGCACCTGTAGCGAGTCAACTTGGGCAAAAACGCTTGCTCTTCGTTGGTGATGGTGCTTTACAAACGATTCCCTTTACTGTATTGCCCATACCTCAAGGCAGTCAAAATTCAGCAGTCAACAGTAAAGCAAATTCTCCTACTCCCCTGCTCGTACAAAACGAGATTTTAACTCTACCTTCTGCCTCTAGCATTGCAGTATTGCGGAATAAATTTAAAGGACGCCCACTCGCTCCCAAAACGATCGCTCTCTTTGCCGATCCTGTGTTTAGTTCCGACGATGAGCGTCTGACAAAGATCCCACAGCCACGCAGTGATCAATCCAGAGAGCGTTCTGGACTTGACATTCAAATAGACGAATGTCTCAATTTGAACCGTCTAAATTATACCAAAGATGAAGCCAAGGATATTCTTTCCCTTGAGCCGAATCCAGCTAAAAGTTTCTCTGCCTTGGGTTTTGCCGCATCTCTTACCACTGCTGTCAAACCTGATTTATCCCAATATCAGATAGTTCATTTTGCTACTCACGGTTGTGTCTCACAAAAGAATCCGCAATTAACAAAATTAGTGCTTTCCCAGTTCGATGAAAAACGTCAAACTATTGACGGCAACCTGAATCTCAACAAAATCTACAACCTCAATTTACCTGTTGAACTCGTTACCCTCAGCGCTTGCAAAACCGGTTTGGGTCAAAATGTGCAAGGAGAAGGCTTGGTAGGCTTGACAAGAGGCTTTATGTATGCAGGGGCGAAGCGTGTTGTTGTGAGTTTATGGAGTGTGAACGATTTGAGTACAGCCACTCTGATGAAGAACTTTTATGAAAAGATGTTGAAAGGAAAACAAAATCCGGTTGCGGCAATGCGAGAAGCACAGTTAGAAATGTGGGACTCAGGAAAAGGGAAAGCACCTTATTACTGGGCTGCGTTTACTGTCCAAGGTGAATGGCAATAAGGAGGGACAATTAAATATATTAGGACTTACGCACTCGTTACGAGAAAACAAGACTTTGAGATTGCTTCCTTGCGTCGCAATGACGGAAATACCTAGTCCATGCGTAAGTCCTATATATATTGTCATTGCGAGGAACGAAGCAATCGCAAGAGTTTGAGTTTGTCGCAATGTATAAATATTTTTGCTTACCCACTTAGGAAGGCACAATTATAGGACTTACGCACTCAGTCACGAGAAAACAAGACTTTGAGATTGCTTCCTTGCGTCGCAATGACGGAAATACCTAGTCCATGCGTAAGTCCTAAATTAAATATAAGATAAAACCTCACCCGAAATCCCTCTCCTTGTTAAGGCTACGGTGGTTGAAATGGATATTTATCAAGTTGCTATTCGACCTCTTTTATTTAATCTGTTAAAAACAGATCCAGAGCAGTTACACTCCACAACGATTCGCAGTTTAAAATGGCTGTCGCAAAGAAGCAATAATCCACCCGCTAGCTGGATAAATCACCGCTTGCAACAGTCTTTTTGTCTTGAGGATGCACGTTTAGAACAAAATCTATTTGGGCTAAACTTCCCAAATCCTTTGGGGTTAGCTGCTGGATTTGACAAAGATGGGGTTGCTGCTCCTATTTGGTCGAGTTTGGGTTTTGGCTTTGCTGAATTAGGAACTGTCACTTACCATCCACAGTCAGGAAATCCCCGTCCCCGTTTGTTTCGTTTGCCGTTGGATAAAGCCGCTCTTAACCGCATGGGTTTTAATAATAGTGGTGCGGCAGTTATGGCAAAACTTTTGGCAGAAAGCCAGCAGAATTTAATCTCAATCCCAATCGGTATAAATTTGGGTAAATCTAAGGTGACACCCTTAGAAGAAGCTGCATGTGATTATCTCAACAGTTTTCGCTTACTTAAAGATTGTGGAGATTATTTTGTTGTTAATGTGTCTTCGCCAAATACGCCAGGGTTGCGATCGCTTCAAGATGCCTCTATGCTTAGTCAAATCTTGGATCTCTTACAAAAAGAAAACACTACACAAAAACCTCTTTTTGTCAAGATAGCACCAGATTTAGAATGGGAAGCGATCGCTGATATAATTTCCCTGGCTCAGACATACCATCTGGCGGGGATTATTGCCACAAATACCACCATCCGCCGCGATCAACTCAAAACGCTGGTTATTGAGCAAACCGGCAAATCTGTCCAAGAAGAAGCTGGCGGAATTAGTGGTGCCCCATTGAGCGATCGCTCCACAGAAATAATTCGCTTTATTGCCGCGCAAACCCAAGGTAAAATGCCGATAATCGGCGTTGGTGGCATCTTTTCCCCAGAAGATGCTTGGGAAAAAATTACTGCCGGCGCTAGTCTCATCCAAGTTTACACAGGCTGGGTTTACGAAGGTCCTTTTATGGTACGTCGTATTCTTCAAGGCTTGCTTTCCAAGTTAGAACAAAACGGATTAAATTCCATCTCCGAAGCCGTAGGTTTACAAGTCAAAAGATAAAAGCTTTCCAGAACCGCAACAGACGTAGCATTGCTACGTCTCTACATCTTTTTTGGAGATGTCTATTAACCAATTCAAAGCTGCTTCTACATTTGTAACGCGATCGCTCTCTGGAATTGCCGGACGCTGTACCATCACCACAGGGATATTCAACTCTCGTGCGGCAATAATTTTGGCATAAGTGGCATCACCACCGCTATTTTTACTCACAATAGTGTCGATGGCGTGCTGAATCAACAATTGCCGTTCATCTGCTAGTGTGAAAGGTCCCCTATCATATAAAAGTAAACCTTTTGGTACCAAAGTATTCGCTTGTGGTGGGTCAATCATCCGCATGAGAAACCAGATATTTTCTATGTGGGCAAAAGCCCCAAGTTCTTGTCTGCCAATCGTGAGGAAAACTCGCTTTGAGCATGAGCCTAACTTCTGGGCAGCAGTTTCAATGTTTTCAGCTTCTATCCAATTGTCCCCGATAACTGGCTCCCACATCGGGCGCACCAACATCAACCGAGGAATCTTTACCTCAGCCGCAGATGCAGCCGCATTCAGCGATATTTGCGCGGCAAAGGGATGGGTAGCATCAATTAGCAAATCAATTGCTTCTTCACGCAGATATGCAGTTAATCCGGCTACGCCACCAAAGCCACCAATCCGTGTATTAAGAGCCACATCTTTTGGTTGACTAGTGCGACCAGCGAGGGATACTATCACCTCAATTCCTGAAAGATTTGCCACTTTTGCTGCTAGTTTAGCCGCATCACCCGTTCCACCTAGAATTAATACCCGCTTCATATTTTACATCATGTCTGGTAAATTACTTACTTTTGTTTAGACGTTCCGGCGGAACGTCTCTACGTCTTTTCTACCAGATTAGGACTTACGCGGAATAACGAACCGCAAAGGCACGAAGGAATAAGAGTTTTAGAGATATTTTGCGTAAGTCCTACATGCGATCGCTCCCAAAATTATCCCACGTCACCTCAGGTATTATTTGTGGCGATCGCGTTTGAAGTGGACGAAATTAAACGTAAAATCGTAGTGAGCGGTAAACCGCTCATATCTTCGCTTTTAAGCGGCTCTATCGCTGAATACAAAAATGCGTTAATTTTTGCGGTCTTGTACTAATCGTAAAATTAATTTGTAGAAAACAAAGCGATGGTCTTTCAGAGTCGCTTTGTTTTCTCGCACAAACATTATGAGTTAGGTTCTCCCAGTAACACAATCGAACCTTTCAATTCTTTAATTACCTGGGTTGTCACTTCGCTTACAGATAATCCTCCTGCGGTACGATAGCGGACGGAACGCAAAACTACTAAATCAAATGCCTGAGCTTGCTCAATAATTACTCTGGCAATGTAATCACCCCTGATTGTTTGGATATTTGTATTGACTTGTAACTTGCTTTGAGCAGTAATAGCAGATAACTGAGATACAAAGTTGTCAACTAAACTTTGAGGTGTTTTGCGATTGGACACATGTAACAGCACAATTTCCGCCTGATTTGTATCAGCCAAAATTTGGGCAAACCGCACAGCACCTATAGTTTGTCGCGTTAAATCTCCAATTGGTACGAGAATTCGCTTGATTTTTGTCGGGCTAGTCAAAAGCCGTGTTACTGCTACCGGACAGTGAGAAGACCAAAAGACGCTATCAATTACACTACCAAATAACCGGGCACGTAAGCCTGTAGTACGCGACCAACCCATAATTACTAAACTAGCATTTTGTTCCCGACTAGTACGGCTAATTCCCAAAGCAATATCGTCATCAATCCGAATTACAGGTGATACTTCAACTTCAAATTCTTGACTGATTTCTCTAGCTAATTGCAATCTTTTTTTACTTCTATCAAGTGCTGTGATTAATTCCGGATCATCCATGTTCACATGAGCTTTTGTAATAGCTAATGGCACAATTTGTCCATGTTCGTGACGCGCCAAAAGTGCCGCCAATTCTATTAAATCGCGCTGGGTTTGAGGGTTATAGATTGGGACTACTACAGTGAATAAATTATCAGTTTGCTCTAATATTTCCTCCTCCGAATCCCACCAAGTTGAGAGATAATCTGTTTCAACATCTGTTTGGCTAACTTGTAGCGAAGGAGCAACTCGTGCTGTAATCACTGGACCCAAAATAGCAGTAACCAGCATGAGAACAATTACACTGTTTAACACACCCTCACTAATTAGCCGCTCACCAGCAGGATTTAAACTTTGATAGGCAACTAACGTTGCTGCTAAAGTAGCAGCTACTTGTGGCAGAGACAATGACCACATTGTTAGCAGTTCTGCTGTATTGTAACGATACAAAAGTTTAGCGAAAAATGCCGCTAAAAATTTGCTGCCAATCAAAGCCACGACAATTGCCACAGTTAGCCAAATTGAACTGAGGGTTTTGATAAATGCCGGAATATCAATTAACAATCCCATGTCTACAAAGAAACAAGGGATAAACAAAACACTACCAATAAACTCTATTTTTTCTTTGACTGGGCTACGTCCTAAAACGTCGTTGACGGCTAAACCTGCTAAAAACGCTCCGACAATTTTTTCGACTCCAATTACTTGCGCTCCCACAGATGCCAAAAATAATGCTAGTAAGATAAACAAAAACTGGTTGCTTTCTTCATCACCAGAGCGTTTAAAGAATTGTTTTCCTGCCCAGTCAAAGCCAAATAAGACAACAGCAGAATAAATTGCTAATCCACCCAACAAAGTAACTAAACTTAAAGCCGAGAATTCTCCTCCATGAATCCCGACACAAATTGCTAGCACTAATAAAGCACCAGTATCGGTAAAAATCGTCGCCCCAATCGTGACTGTTACAGCTTCATTTGCCACCACTCCCAAGCGACTAACAATTGGATATGCCAAAAGAGTATGTGAGGCAAGTAAAGAACCAATTAGAAAGGAAGAATTCCAGCTAAAATTAAATAACCTACCGACAGCAATACCAGCAATTAATGGAACTAAAAAGGTCAGAGTTCCAAAGCCGATTGAGCGATTTTTGGTTCTCCGAAACTGCTCTAAATCAATTTCTAAACCTGCCACAAACATCAAATAAAGCTTGCCAATCTCCGAAAGCAATTTGATCGTGTCTGAGTCAGTGTCTAGTAGCTTAAGCCCGTTTTGACCTAATACTACACCTGCTACCAACAAACCTACTAATCCAGGTAGTCGGAGTTTCTCAAAAATAGGGGGTACAGTAAAGATTACTGTCAGAAGAATTGTAAATGCAATAATAGGACTGTTTATTAGCAAGTTCGGTGTCCTTTTTTGGTAGATGAAATAAATTGAGCAAAAATACTTAAATTACTTGCCTTTGGTAGTGAAGATGGTAGTAAACATCATCAAGAAGCCACCTAAAAGGATGGCGATCGCTAATCCTGCCGTTATGAAGTCGAGTGTATTTGTATCCATTGGTTGTTGTTAGTAGACCTGTTTTAACTTTATCTAAAACAATAACATCTGGATGTGTGGTAGCCTTGGACGTAGAGCAACGCTACATCTAATCAAGGGTTTTGGGCAAAGCATATGCTGCAAATACTTTTTCTATTTTTTCCAAAACCCTGGGTCAAAGCTCCAACTTTGTTGGTATAAGGATGTGAAGAGGTGTCAACATGGATGGATAAAAGTCCATATATTCCCGGTAAACTGGATATTTAGGATATTTTACTGCGATCGCGCATTTCTGCCAAAGCTGCTATTCAACAGACATAGGAGTGAAAAAGAATGTAAAGACGTAGCACTGCTACGTCTCTACAAGGGTTCTGGATAACGCATATTTAAATTCGGTCGATGTCTAAGGAATTAGTTAAGGCTTGAGAGTGAATTTTCATCACCTTTAAAGCTTCTTTAAGATATTTTTGTCAAGATAAAAGTTAACATTAAACCAGCTTGAAGTTATTGTGATATCGATAACTTAGAATCTACGTTCTGGCTGCAACTTTGTATATGAGGCTACGTCATTCCTCCATCCTGGTAATTACCTGTCTAACTTGCTTGGGTTTTGATCCCAGTCCAGCAAGCACAGCGACACCTAACCTAGTACCAAAATCCCAACTCCAAATCGGAAATTCCACACAGACGGCACAATCTTCTATTCTCGCACTTGGTAGTACAGGTGCAGAAGTGGAGGCACTGCAAAAACAACTCAAAGAGTTAGGATATTACTATGGTGTGGTAAATGGAGATTATGGCGATCGCACTGAACTTGCCGTCTCTAAATTTCAGAAAGCAAAAAACTTGATCGCAGACGGTATTGCTGGGGCAACCACTAGAAATATTCTACTGACAACAGTTAAGCAAAAGCAATCATTATCCCTTGCTGCTACCGCTCCTACCCCGAAAAATGAGAAAGCAAGTACCAAGCCGTCTCCGCAAAAAGATTTATTATGGTGGTCGCTAGTTGGTATGGGAATTTTAGGCAGTCTTGGTGCATTGCTTTATTTGCTGAAAAAATCGACAAAAGTCAAACAAGTTCAATCGGAAAAGTCCAATTTTAAAGTTTTGACACCATCTCAGACAAAGCCGGTTCCTGGCTTGTTAGCGTTGGACAGCGCAGTAGATAAAAATGCAGAAGAAGCAACTGCACCACCTCAAGCAGAAATATTACCACTAGAAAAAACTTCCCGTTTGGCGAAAGTCAATATCGTTGAGGAGTTGATGAAAGACTTACGTAGTAATGATCCGACGAAACGACGCAAAGCTATCTGGGATTTGGGACAGCAGGGAGATTCCCGCGCAATTCAGCCACTGATGGAGGTGATGATTGACGCTGATTCTCAACAACGTAGCTTAATTCTAGCAGCTTTAGCGGAAATTGGTACGCGCACACTTAAACCGATGAATCGTGCTTTGGCGATTTCACTGCAAGATGAAAGTCCAGAAGTGCGACAAAATGCCATCCGTGACTTGACTCGCGTTTATGATATGATGGCTCAAATTAGTCAGATGTTGTGTTTGGCAACCGAAGACTCAAATGCAGAGGTGCAAGCAACAGCGCGTTATGCTCTTTCACAAATGAATCGTATCCGCACTTTGTCGCCTAATCAAGAAAGTCAAGAGGAAGATTCGCAGCTAGAGTGATAATTAAGATTGATTCTACTGGGGTTTGAAGCTGGTATTTCTTGTGGACGTAATCCAGGTTTGCCATCGTCTTTAGCTCCAATTCCCATTGCTGGTGCATAGAAAGCATCTACAGTTGAGCGATCGCTTGCCACAAATGCCAAATGAAAACCTGACGATGGCGGAATTTCGGTTAATTCCCCTCGATTACCAATCCAAAACATCGGGCATTCATTACCATAAGCTGCAACATAAGGCAACAGGACTTACGCAATCCGATGTCGTAAGTAGCGGTAATTCATGAATTACCGCGACTGTATAACGCTCTTTTATTACTCTTGTCAGAGTAAATTTGAAACCCTATTTTCCCTTAGTCCGCGTAGGCGGACTTTGTTCGTTTAGCCGCGACTTCCAGTCGTCAGGGCTTCATTAAATTATTCTTTCTCCAGAGTCATAGAAGAGGGATAATAGGCTTTTCAATTATTTTTGCGTAAGTCCTAGGCAAGTTAAATAAGCATTTAATAGCACTTATTAACCAGGCTAACTCTAGAATCCGAAGAAACTCTTCGCGACACCCAGCCAACTAGATAATTGCATCAGGATGGGTTTGACATTCTCCCAAATGCTCTTAGTTGATGTCACAGTGTCGCCTGCGTTTTTCAATGTTTCCGCCATACGTTTGAGATTTCCAGCTGCAAACTGTTTATCAGGTTGTGTTGTCTGAACTTCTTCTTTAACTGTTTCCAAATATCGGAGTGACTTTTCTTTCATTCCTTGTGGCAGTTCTTCTGTTGCTTGAAGCAATTGCTCAACCTGCGCTAGCATCTGAATCACTTCTTCTTGGGTTAGCTGTTTTTCATCAGACGCTACGACTTTAGTTTGCATTGTTTGTTGGTTATAGTCGCCCTGCGCCGCCTGCATCCCACCAAACACTTGACCACCGCTAACACTTTGGGAAATTCCACCAAAGGTTTTAGGCTGTGAGTTTTTCTCTTCTTTTGCTTGTGTTTCTACAGGTAAGGAAAAAGCTTGAAACGGATTTACTTTAATTACTGGGGTTAGATGTTCTGGAATCCCATCCAGTGCAATGGCATTACAACCCAATTTGTAGGCTTCTCCATAGGATTTACCAGCACCCAATGCATCATAAAACCCTTTCGCAAAATTTATCGCTGCCCTATCTCCTATCGCTTGGTTCATGCCCACCACATAATTAATATGTTGGTAAATTGCCTCCGCTTGTGTTTCGGAATAGCAAGCGTTTAAAAACACACATTCAATCTTTGTTTTGAACAGTTCAAATAACCCTCCTAAAGATTCTGTACTCACCAGTTGCATTTGCCCAGAGTTATTTTCTAGGGCTAAACCGTGACTTCCTTCCCCATGCCCAGAAAAGTGTACAATCGTCGGCTGGTAATCTAAAAGGGCGCGGCGTAAGTCGTCCACCCGTACAGCCCATTCGGTGAAAAGTTCAAACTCATCTCGGCTTTTGGCTCGTTTCAGTGCAGCTTTAATTTCCCGCACTTCCTCATCCAGACGCAGCTTGTCTGTGTTCTTGGGATTGGCTGACAAAATTAAGATTTTTTTCATAATATTATTTGTCCTTAAATGCAATTTTTTGGAGCAATCCTAAATCATTCTGTAGGGCGGGCATTGCCCACCCTACTTAGTACACAACTGAACTGTATTGCTGTATAAACTAGAATTTATTTTGGAAAGTCAACTAATTGAATGAAGCCAGAAGAGGATTTAAATTGATATCTTTTACCTGGTTGCAATGATTGGGGTGGAGTTTTTGGCTTGCAACCAACTGGACAAGTTGAATTAAACTGAATGCTTAAAGATCCAGCAGTGTATCTTTTTTCTTCTCCAGGGCGTAATGTATATATATTACCATTCAGTACGTACACCACATCACCAAACATCTGATTAGAAATGATTGTCGTGATTTCAGGGTTATTTGGTTCAACAATTGAGCGAAGAATTTTGTTGTTTGGACAAGTGTATTCAGTTTTGTTTCGGATATCAGCGCACACATTGAGATCAACAGCCGAGTTGAAACAAACAGAATTTTTAGTTACGGTAGCATCTCTGCGTCTAACATCAAGTTCTTTATCAATTACAGCTATGAATGAGCCGGAATCTATCACTGTCTTATTTTCTTTAATCTCGTACTGAAATTCATTTTCACTCTCCATAACAATGAAATTACTACCACGATGGCTTGTCCCAAAAATAATTTGGGTGCTTTCAGAAGATTTTCCCTTTTGGTATTCTCTGTCTGTGTATGGGTATGGATTGCTTTCCAAACCTCTAGTGACATTTTTAACAATTACACGTCTTTTAGGTGCTGGAGGAGTTTTACTGGAGGTAAACCAAGCTTTGATTGAGCGTGAGTCCTTTCCTGGACACTCACCTTCGTACTCAATTTCTTGAATAGAGCCTTTGTTTAACTCTTGACTTCCTTCAAACTCCCACCCTATATCAGCAGAAGATTGCGGTTGTTGAGTCAATTGTGCTGTTGAAGATGCTAGAAAAAATGTCACAACTAGAGTGCAGCTAAAAGCTATGAGCAACAAAAATCTAGTAGTTGGTAAGATGAAATGACGTAGTTTGTTCCAGAATCGATTGAACTTTTTCATAGGAAAATGTGACTTGGATTGAATAATTTACGTTGTAGTAATAATGCACCCTAAAAGTTGGCAGTTTTCAGACTACTGGGAGAAAAAGCATTGACTACTAAGCCTCTACTAAAGAACTTAGAAGTGAGCTAAGAAATAGCTATCGTATTATGGTATGGGTGGTATAGTTGGCTGTGTAGTTGGTTGTGTAGTTGGACGTGTAGTCGGGCGTGTAGTTGGGCGTGTAGTCGGGCGTGTAGTTGGCTGTGTAGTTGGGCGTGTAGTCGGGCGTGTAGTTGGACGTGTAGTCGGGCGTGTAGTTGGCTGTGTAGTTGGACGTGTAGTCGGGCGTGTAGTTGGCTGTGTAGTCGGACGTGTAGTAGGGCGTGTAGTAGGACGTGTAGTAGGACGTGTAGTAGGTTCAGGAACGCTTGGAATAGGAGTACCAGACTCAGGTGGGCGTGATTTCTGACTTTCCACAGCTTTTTGGAAATCTTGAATGTCAGAACGGATATTTTCAGACCAGTTATTAGAGTCTAAAAAGATTTGCACAGGTCTTGAGTCGTAGACCTCTTTTGGTATGGTGGTTGTATCCCCTCTCCTACCATCACCAGCATCGGCGTATCTGATACCTGCTCTGACTGTTGTTGTACCGATGGTGACGGAACCAGTAAGTACATCAACCACGGTCTTATCGGCATCCTGATGAATGTAAATCAAGGTCAAATTTCCTCGGGGTACAACAGTGAGTTGATCCGCATCGGCTTGAGCAATCAAGGTATCTTTAGAATCTTTACCTTGTTTTGATTTCTGAGCTATGTTGGCGTTGCTGATGCTAGCTCGCTGTCTGCTCTTCATTACAACTATACGGTCACATTCTTTTACACTCTTCTTACGGTTGTGAACCCCCCACAACCCGCCACCACTATGTTGGCAGGGGAAAATGTATTGGCTGTCGTTCGTATCAGGACCAACTTGCACTAGAGGATTAAGAAGCGAGCTTCCTACTTTAAATTGAAGGTGAACCCAGTGTTCATCTCCACCACTGGTACGTGGAACCTCAATAATATTTTGGGTTTCTAATTCATCCGCAGGACGAATTTTAGTTGATTGACCTGTTGTTGTGAACCGCCTGCTGATAAATCCCTTCAGAAAGTCTACTCTTGCACTTGTTGGTTTTCCCGACTTTTCACTAATAATATTTTGGGTTTCTAATTTCTCCTGCGGATGAATTTTAGTTGATTGACCTGTTGTTATGAGCCGCCTGCTGATAAATCCCTTCAAAAAGTCTACTCTTGCACTTGTTGATTCTCCCGACTTTTCGCTTTTGCTGCTTTGGATAGAAAATATGAGAAAAAATAGAGGAATTAAGATGCCTATTGAAGCTAATAGAAAACGGTATCTAGTTTTCATAGGTTTTGCAGTTGCTATTGTAAGTTGCTCATAGATACAATTTTTTGGTTTGAAGTTTCCGGAGAGGGTACTTTACAATACTTAAATCGCTCAACAACAAATTCTGCGGGAAAATCAAAAATTGACTTTGTGAGTGTACTGGCATTAATGTCAAGTACATTACAATCAGTGTCTTCATATTCAGATTCAGAACCATACCAACCGCAGCGTTGTTCCGTAGCTTCACGCCACAATCTTTCAATCTCTTTCAAAATTTCACAGGGAAGTTGGTTAGCTTCCTGTTTATCCTGGATAAAACCATCATTATTAAGGTCTGCTCCGGCTCCATCACCTCTCATCAAGATATTATATGTTGTTCGTAATGCACCTTCTGTATACTGATTTTCAAAATCTATTTTTTCAGTATTACCTAAAACTTTTCCAATATTAGGATTGGGTTTTTTAAGATATTTATGAAGTTGAGGTATTCGGTATTTCAAAATTAGTTTTGCAAGAGAAGCTTCAGCTTCTTGCAAAATACCGTCGATTTTTTGCGAGACTTGTGGAAGTTTCTCACCATTTTTTAGAGAGGTTGAAAACTGTTGAGGATGTTTTTTGATTTGCTGTTGCAGCCTACCTGCCGCTCTCAAAATCTGGCGGTAATAAGCAAATGACTTATCAATGTCACTTTGATGATTCTGGTAGTATACGATCGCTTGCTCAATATCAGCTGTGTTTCCAAGATGGTCTACTTGATTTTTGTAGTCACGAGCTTGCTGTAAAAGCCTGGGCAAAGCATTGAGAATTTCTGTTGTATCTGTATCTAAAAAAACAGCCTCAACAGTTTTTTGTGCTTGCTGTTGTTGTATTGCAAACAGTAGGGTAGAAATAGCGATAATTGCAGGGAAGGCGATCGCAACTGCAATTCTCCGTCTTTGCACGCGATCGCGCAATCCAACACTAGCATCAATAAATTGATTCGCAGCAGGACTAAACCCACCCAACACTTGATTAAACGTGGAGTCCTTTCGCATCTCTAAAACCTGCTCCAACTTGGAACCAGCCCACAGTTCATCCTCTGCTTTCCTTGCTTGCCAGTGTGCTACATCCTCATTGAGTCTGTTACGTAGGGCGATGCTGTTACGATTTTCCCTAATCCAGATATTTAAGCTAGTCCAAGAAGTCAGCAATGTTTCATGAGTAATTTCCACTGTAGATTCTTGAGATGTTAGCTGGCGGTTGCTAACCAATAAATTCTCATTAATCAAGTTCACCAACACTGTGCGCTCAAGTTCATTGGTAAACTCAGACATTGATGCTCTTCTGCGAACTGGCTTCCATTCAGTACCAGATTCAGAATTCTTGCCTATGTCAACCAGTTTCAGAAAGATTTTCTGAGTAGCTAACTTTTCCGGTTCTGGTAACGCCCCATAAATGCTATCCACTCGTTGTTGCAGCGCACCCCTGACACCACCTAGCTGGCGGTAGGTACTAATATTTAACGTGCGGTCTTGAATACTCCCATTTTTGACTTCTGTTTTCCAGAGTAAATCCAACGTGTACTGTAATAATGGTAGATAGCCTGCCTGTCCTTGAATATCCTTGATAATTTCCTCTACCAGTCCAGTTTCAAACACTACACCATGATGCGCCGCAGGTTGTTCAATTGCTAACCGCAACTCATCGGATGGTTGCATTTCTGCAATCAACGGACGATGTTTATCCGTAGCTTTTACTAGCTGGGGATAGGGGCTTAATCTATCAAGAAAATCAGCCCGCATTGTCGCCATAATTTTGACAGAACGATTCTTGGTGTTATTCAATTTCACCAAGCTGGCGATAAACTGGTCGCGCTTTTGGGGCTGACTGGTGGTGAATAACTCCTCAAACTGGTCAATTAAGATGAACCAATAATCATCAGGCTGCTTTAACCTTGTTACTACCTGAGTAAGGGTGTCAGCTTTAGCTTCACGGACAATTTCGGCATCCGCTTGATTGTATTTACTAGACAATGCAGTATAAAAAGATTCAAATGGATCGCGGTCTGGTTTAAGTATCAACTTAACTAACTGTGACCCCTCTTTTTGTAGCAGCCAAGGAATTAACCCTGCACGCACAACTGATGATTTACCACTACCACTAGCTCCTAATAGCAAAATCAGATTGGTCTGTTCTAATTCATTGACCAAACCTGTGAGAAATTGGTCACGCCCAAAAAATAGGTCTTTGTCTTCTAGCTCGAATTTCTTTAAACCTTTGTAGGGTGAGGTCTGTAGAAATTGACGAGTTTTAATCTCCGCAACAGATATTTGTAGAATCTCTGTCTTATTAAATGTGACAACGTTGCTGTCACCCTGAATCTGGATATTACCATCACCGATCGCTGCTTGCATTCCATCCATTGCCGAGTTATCAGCCTGCTGCGAAATACTAGGCTGATATGAGGATGATGGATTCTCTTCTGGGTTCAAAGGCTGATTCATAGGCTAGTCATACTAAAAACTGAGTAAATTTTTAGATTCACTTAGTCAGACGCTAGAGAAAATGTCACTAATTGCTCAGTAGTTACAAGTTATTAACACACCAGCTACTCTTCACTTTCCAGAAATGCTGGTCGCTTGACATAAATATTTTTCATGTGCTTTTTCACGGTGTTGGCGCTAATATAAAGCTTACCAGCAATTTATTTGTAACTATAATTAGTTTGGTAAAGACATCAAACTTCGGTTTATCTTGTGTCAGGCTGTATTGTTTTGCATCTGCGATCGCAGTCCTTTTCATAAAACTCATATCGATTTTTTAATTAGCCAATTTTACTTTTAAAAAATAATATTTATCAAGTAAGAACAAGTTTACAACTGAGTACGTAGAGTACACAGACAAAGAGACAAGAAAGAGTTTCACGCTCTTATTTAGGGTTGCTATAGCAGTTCTTGCCGACTCAAAATAAACTCAAAATCACCTGATCGGGTGATGAAGCGTAATCCCTTTCATATTAAAGTCTCTTGGTTTGTAGTGAGCGCTGAAACGCTTCAGCGCTTACTACATTAGAGAGTACTTATTTTAGCAAACCTATGAAATTACTTTTCGTTTCCACTTCCGTTGGATCTCTTGGCTCTGGACTGGGCGGTGGTGTGGAATTAACCCTGTATAATATAGCTCAACAAATGATCCAGCGGGGTCATGAAGTGCAAATCGTCGCTCCCGCAGGTTCCACATGGGATAATCTACCTTTAGTGCAGATTCCTGGTAATTTACAGATTATTGCCCAAAAGCAAGAACGTACAGACCCGGCTATGATGCCAGAAAATTCTGTTTTGGCAAATATGTGGGATTATGCTCGTCAGGTTCAAGCTAATTATGACTTGATTGTAAATTTTGCTTACGATTGGTTGCCATTTTACCTGACACCTTTTTTCACTCGTCCCATCGCCCACTTAGTCAGTATGGGTTCACTCAATAACGCCCTAGACAAGATTATAAAACAAGTTGCCGAACATTTTCCTCTGACAATTGGTTTTCATACCCAAGTACAAGCTGCCACATTTGCCCTTGAGAAGCCGTATTCTTGTTTGAGCAATGGAATTGATTTATCACTTTATCAGTTTTGCGATCGCCCAAAACAACAATTAGCCTGGTTAGGTCGCATTGCCCCGGAAAAAGGTTTAGCAGATGCGATCGCAGTCGCGCAAATTACCCAAATCCCCTTAAAAATTATGGGTAAAATTCAAGATGAATTATACTGGCAGCAGATTTGCGAAAAGTACCCAAATGATCTGTTTGAATATCTGGGATTTTTACCAACAAATGAAATGCAGCAGGTATTAGGTGAGTGTCGGGCATTATTAATGACACCTCATTGGGTAGAAGCTTTCGGTAATGTCGTAATTGAAAGTTTAGCTTGTGGAGTGCCTGTAATATCCTACCGTCGTGGTGGACCTGGGGAAATTATCCAAGATGGCAAAACTGGCTTTTTGGTAGAACCGGATAGCATTTCTGAATTAGTAAATGCTACCCAGCGTCTTGATGAAATTGACCGTCAAAATTGTCGCGCTGACGCAGAAGCTGAATTTTCTTTAGAAGCTTTAGGTTCACGCTTTGAAAAATGGTTTCAAGAGATTTTAGATAATAAACATCTCCGAAAATTAAATATGCGTTACTAAAGACGTAGCAGTGCTAAAGACGTAGCAGTGCTAAAGACGTAGCAGTGCTAAAGACGTAGCAGTGCTACGTCTCTACATTAGACATCTGTTGGAAAAGAGGTAAAGACGTAGCACTGCTACGTCTCTACAAGGGTTTGGGGCAACGCATAATTAATTTCTGGAGATGTCTATTGATTTTCGCAAATGTCTAATTGGGAAAAAGTTGTTTATTGTTGACAAATAGATAATTATTAATGCAATCTCAAATCGAAAATTCCCAATCTATAATCATACCACCTTTCCTCAAACCTGGTGATTTACTGCGAGTAATTGCGCCTAGCGGTGCTTTGCGAGAATTTACGAACTTTGAACGCGGGGTAGAAATATGGCGATCGCGTGGTTACAAAGTAGAAATCTCTCCCCAGATAGATGACAGGTGGGGCTATTTAGCGGGAAAAGATAATAAGCGGCGAAAGGAACTAGCATCAGCATGGCAAGATCCAGAATGTCGGGGTATCCTCTGCGCTAGAGGTGGTTTCGGTAGCACCCGCATTTTAGAAAATTGGAATTGGGGACAGGAGGACAAGGGGACAGGGGGACAAGGAGATAGGGGGACAGGAGGACAAGAGAATAACGAGGAATTTGCTTCGTTATCTTCCCCCACTCCTCCCTTCCCCCACTCTCCCCCTTCCCCCAAGTGGCTAATTGGCTTTTCTGACATCACTGCGTTATTGTGGAGCTTGGAAAAAGTTGGAATTTCCAGCGTTCATGCACCTGTACTGACAACTTTATCATCAGAACCAGATTGGTCAGTTCAGCGTTTATTCGATTGGGTAGAAGGTCGTCCTATTGCCCCTTTAAAAGGTTCTGGATGGGGTGGAGGTGTGAAAAGTGGAATTTTACTACCAGCTAACTTGACGGTAGCAACTCATCTATTGAGTACACCATTTCAACCAAATTTAGATAATGTGATTTTGGCGTTTGAAGATGTGACAGAAGCACCTTACCGCATTGATCGAATGCTGACACAATGGCGGATGAGTGGAGCTTTATCAAAAGTTAGTGGAATTGCATTGGGTAGCTTTACGAAATGTGAAGCACCGGCTGATGTCCCCAGTTTGAGTATAGAGGAAGTTTTGCGCGATCGCCTGAGTGATTTGGGTATTCCCATTGTCTCCAATTTACCATTTGGTCACGAAGCACCTAACGCAGCTTTACCAGTTGGTGTTATGGCGACTTTGGATGCAGAGCATGGTATTTTGAGTGTAGAAGATTAAGATTACGGAAACAAGTTCAAACGAATCCATAGTTGTCGTGCCATCATCTGTGGCTGACTGTTCATCTCCAAATAATCAACAGTTGTTCTTCCTTGTTCAGTTGTACCTACAATCATCGCAGATGCGGTATCTACTTGGAAATGATTATCCCATTGGTCTTGTCTTGGATGGAAAAAACGAACTTCGGTCTTCGAGTCAGGATCTATTCCACTAACACGATTTCCTTTACGGAGATTACACGACCGACAAGCAAGAGCTAAATTAAATTCAGAATCTGCGCCTTGTCTACTAATTGGTATGATATGCTCGACTTCAAATGGAAAGTTGAACACAAGTTCCGGAGCATGACAATACTCGCATCGATGGTTAGCCCGGTCTGCAATCAACCTGTAGTAAGGGTTCATTAACTTGCTGCTTCCAGAAAAGATGCTGTTCGCGCTGTTGCAGCATTCAGTTCAGCTTCGACAAGATTATCTAACTCAGTTTGCAGTTTTTGCGAGAGTGACTGTCCATTATCGCGTGCTTTCCGCCATAAATCCATTAGCTCAGATAAACGTTTTTGCTGCTCGACATTAAAGAACTGGTCAGGATGAAAGCTTTGAAGCAAAAGTAAAGCACTAAATTCAGTTTCACCTAATTGAGCAGTCAAAGCATCTAAAGCTTGACCGGGAGTTTTCCCAACAGATTGCTTATCAAGAGCGATCGCACGATAAGACCTTTCACCGCTAGCATCAAATATAGGTAATATTGCTACTTTTGTCATGTTCGGGCTTCAAATTCGCTTGTTTATCAATTGTATATCTTGTATTGGGACTTATCTTAATCCTTGCTGTTTCAAAAGCTCATCAACCCAAGCAACATTGTTTACTGACATGGCAGGTACAGGTTCTTGAGCGTAGTCAATTACCAAATCATAGTTACCTTCGCTGTATAATTCACTAATTAATGTTTGTATTTCAAGTAATGGTTCTGTATCGCCTTCACGTAAAGGTAAGGGAAAAGAAGGTATTGAATTTTGCAAATTAAAAGCATATAAATCTGCTTTGGGACGCTTGGATGCACGGCTAACCAAAATCCTATAGTCAGTTTGAATATTATTTTGTAGTTGCTGAATTGGCTTGCCATCTCGCAGCAAATCAACTTCAACTAAATTCGTATAACTTCCTAACACCTGTAACCGTTTTTTTACATAGGCATTTCGTCCTTCTCCGGAACGTTTATTTTTAGGAGAAAGGATTTCAATTACAGTTACGACTTCTTGCGTCGCGACATCTCGCACTTCCAAGTAAGTCTCTTTGACTGTTTCCGGCATCGTAACATCAACTGTCACAGCTTCGACTACTGGAGATGCAACAGCAACACTCGCTGGTTCTGGTAATGGCATTTTTTCTATACTCTGGACTGCTACATCTGCAACACCTACCAAAAGCGAATCTTCATCTATTGTTTGATATACTCGTTTTTCAATAGCAACTCTGTACTTTGGACGTAATTGAGGATTCAATTTCCGGAAAATTGCTGCTATGAGAAGATTATGAACTTCTGACCAAAATAGTGTATTTTCTAAATATGGGTTCATTCCTGGAAATGGTGAAACAGCCTCCGGATTAGCGGTTTCCGGAGATAGGGGACTATCGAATTCGGAGAATGAAGCCATTACAGCACCTCAAAAAAAATTACACCCTACCGACATATACAGCAGATTTCAGGTAAATCAAGTACATGCGTAAAACCCAAAACCCTGTAAAGACGTTCCGACGGAACGTCTCTACGTGTATTTAATAACAACGCAATCTGCTGTAAGTGTGCCTTCAAATTAAATACGCAGAGGAATAATCTCCTCTGCTTCAGAAATAATCAAATATCTCCTAATCCCAATCTATCCAAAATAAAAGCGTAATCAAAAGCTAACTCTTTTAAGCTTTCATAACGCCCAGATGCACCACCATGTCCAGCACTCATGTTAGTTTTAAGTAGGAGAATGTTGTTATCTGTCTTCAATTCTCGTAGCTTTGCTGTCCATTTGGCTGGTTCCCAATATTTCACACGAGAATCATTTAAGCCGGCGGTAATTAGCATATCTGGGTAATCTTTCGCCTCAACATTATCATAAGGCGAGTAAGATTTCATGTAGTCGTAATAAACTTTGTCGTTAGGATCACCCCATTCTTCCCATTCCATCGCCGAAAGGGGCAAGGAAGTATCTAAAATAGTAGTTACGACATCTACAAATGGGACATCAGCAACTACTACCTTGAATAATTCCGGACGCATATTTATGACTGCTCCCATCAATAAACCACCTGCGCTACCCCCAGAAATAACTAAGCGATCGCTTTGTGTCAATTTCTCGGCAATCAAATATTCTGCACATGCGATAAAATCTGTGAAGGTATTTTTTTTCTGCAAAAATTTACCATCTTCATACCACTTGCGTCCCATTTCTTCACCACCACGAATATGAGCGATCGCATAAACTATAGAACGATCTAACAGCGTTAATCGAGTTGATGAAAACATCACCGGGTAAGAATAACCATAAGAACCATATCCTGTGAGAAACAAGGGGTTTGTACCATCTTTTTTGGTTCCTTGTTTGTAAACAATAGATATAGGGACTTGCGTTCCATCTTCCGCTGTAACCATTAGCCACTCACTTTTATAATGGCTTTTATCATAGCCTCCAAGAACTTCTGTCTCTTTTTTCAATTCTCGCTTATCTGTTTCCATGTCGTAATCGAACACAGATAATGGTGTGATTAAAGATGTGTAATTGAAGCGTAGAATATTCGTGTTAAATTCTGGGTTGCTTCCTTCATAAAAGGTATATGTAGGTTCTGGAAAAGTTATATTATTTTCCTTACCTGTAGATAAGTTTTGCACTCTTGCTGTTTGTAATCCCGCTTTTCTTTCATAAATTACCAAATGTTTGGTAAACAAACTCACTCCTGATAGCATTACATCTTCGCGATGGGGAATTACAGTTTGCCAATTTTCTTTATTCGGGGTTGCTACCGGGGTTTTCACTAACTTAAAGTTAGTTGCTTCGTCATTTGTAACGATGTAAAAATAATCGCTGTGATGTTCAACATCGTATTCCATCCCTGTAGTGCGTGGATGAATAATCTGAAAATCACCAGTAGGATTATTCGCATCTAAATAATGAATTTCGGTAGTGATGCTACTTGACAACATCATGAAGATGTATGCGTTACTACGGGTTTTGCCTACATCTAAATTGTAAATATCATCAGGCTCGTGGTAAATTAGAACATCTTCAGTTGTCGGTGTTTGTAAAGTATGGCGAAATAGTTGATAAGGACGATTTGCCGCGTTTATTTTCGTGTAAAATACCGTTTGATTATCGTTACCCCAAGTTAAAGATAAATAAGTTTCCGGTATAGTTTCGGAATACAACTCAAATGTGTTCAAATTCAGAAAGAAAAGCGTGTATTGTTCAGAGCCGCTAGTATCAGTTGAATAAGCTAATATTTGATGATTAGGACTGATTTGAAATACACCTAAGCTGAAAAAATCATGTCCTTGCGCTAATTCATTTTGGTCTAACAGCACTTCTTCTGTTGCGTCGAGACTACCTTTTTTGCGACAGTGAATTGAGTAAGCTTTTCCTTCTTCAGTGCGAGAATAATAGTAATAATCATCTTTGCGGAAAGGTACTGATAAGTCAGTTTCTTGAATTCGTGCCAACATTTCATTATAAAGCTTTGTTTGCAAAGCTTCAGTATGTTGCATCATCCTTTGTGTGTAAGCGTTTTCGGCTTCCAAATAAGCGATCGCTTTATCGTTTTCAATATCCCGCAGCCAAAAGTAATCGTCAATTCGGCGATCACCGTGTAACTCTAAAACTTGCGATTCTTTCTCAGCAATTGGTGGGTTCACAATATCTTGTAACCGGTTATCTTTATTCATATTTTTTCACCTTGATCTAAATATTCAGCAATTATACTTCTAGCTATGATGAACTAGAAATATTATTATGGCGCGATTTTTTCAGCCTACACAACCCAATGGCTGGTACAACTCCCAGAATCACCGCAGTAAGTCCTTGTCCACTCAAATACAATATCTGAGTCCGGTTTGCTTCGGGAATAAAACCTTGCACCAGCGAAAGTAACCAAATCGAGATACTGATGAAGAAAAATGAAACTGAGGGTAAAAAAGTCCACCACCAAGCATTTGTTGTGTAGCGTCGCAATACGAGAAACTGGCAAAATCCCAGCCAAATCCCAGAAAAAATATATAAAAAAGTTGACAAAATGCCCAAAATAACAGTTTGATTAGGAGATAAAGTTAAATTTGATGATGTAGCGATCGCACTAATGTAGGCAATCCAGCTTGTAGAAACGCTATTGGCAATCAGCCAACCAAAACTGGTCCCAAGCAGCCACAACCAACCAGATACATATTGTCGCACAACGATCGCTTGATCTGCGCCAAAAATTAAGGCAAAAATTAAATTACTGCTGAAGCTTTTGCCCAAAGAGTACCACGTCAGATATTGCTGGAAAATGCTTGGTGGGATGCTTTCGGTAATAGTTTTTTCTAAAGCGATGCTGGCAATTCCACCTACCATCCATCCTAAAATCGTCAAAATCGAAAATTGGATAAAGAAACTTTGACGTTGCGATCGTTGTATTAAAAGCATTTGCCGCTGAGAATCGTTTGAAATCAAGGTAAAATCAGAATTATCGGTTTGCATATCAATTTTCTTCAGGGGAAAGGGGAATAGACATCGACCTAATTTAAATATGTGCTGTCCAAAACCCTTCATTAGACGTAGCACTGCTACGTCTCTACATTGTTTTTCACTCCTATGTCTAATGGGGAAGGAGTGCCACTACAAGGTAAAAAATTTTATTCTAGTACAGCACGGCGTAAATAAACCACCCATTCTCAATCGCTAAAAAGCTTATTCCATATTACTTTTGAATGAGTGAATGAGTGACTTCCGCGTTCGCGTAGCGTCTCCGTTCGCGCTTGCGTCTCCGACAGGAGAAGGAGAAGCGGTACTACTCCCTCACTCCCCCCATCCCCCTCTCCCTTTTCCGCAAAGCTCCTGAAAAAGCGTAATCCCAGAATGATAAGCTAAACAGTGACATAAAAAAATGACTTAGGATGAAGTGTTAAATGGGTGTTTCCTTAAGCGCTCCTCATCTCCTGCGAGCTGCTCGTGGTGAAGTGTTAGATCGTCCTCCAGTATGGATGATGCGTCAAGCTGGACGGTATATGAAAGCGTATCGAGATTTACGCGAAAAGTATCCATCGTTTCGCGATCGCTCCGAAATTCCCGAAGTAGCGATTGAAGTCTCTTTACAACCTTGGCGAGCTTTCCAGCCTGATGGAGTAATTCTATTTTCCGATATTGTGACGCCTCTACCTGGTTTGGGCATTGAAATGGATATTGCTGAAGGCAAAGGTCCAATTATTCAATCACCCATTCGCACTCAAGCCCAAATCGATCAACTGCGTCCTTTAGAACCAGAAGCATCCCTGCCATTTATTAAAACAATTTTGCAGGCTTTGCGTACTGAAGTCAACAATCAATCTACGGTGTTGGGTTTTGTTGGGGCACCGTGGACTTTAGCAGCTTATGCTGTGGAAGGAAAAGGTTCTAAAACCTATTCCGTGATTAAAAATATGGCGTTTTCTGATCCGACAATTTTGCATCAATTGTTGTCAAAATTTGCCGATGCGATCGCTATTTATGCCCGTTACCAAATTGATTGTGGCGCTCAAGTAGTACAAATGTTTGATTCTTGGGCAGGTCAACTCAGCCCCCAAGATTATGACACCTTTGCTTTGCCCTATCAACAAAGAGTGTTTGAACAAGTCAAGCAAACTCATCCAGATACACCGTTAATTCTGCTAGTTAGCGGTAGTGCCGGTGTACTGGAAAGAATGGGCAAATCCGGTGCGGATATTGTCAGTGTAGACTGGTCAGTAGACATGACAGACGCACGGGCAAGATTGGGCAAAGAAGTGAAAGTGCAAGGAAATCTCGATCCGGGTGTACTTTTTGGTTCCCAAGCATTTATTCGCGATCGCATTCATGATACTGTTCGCAAAGCTGGTAATTGGGGTCATATTCTCAACCTCGGTCATGGTGTGCTACCCACAACCCCAGAAGAAAATGTTGCTTTCTTCTTTGAAACAGCAAAACAACTGAGTTTAACAGCGGTTACTTAAGGTTGCTTGTCGCTAATGACTATTGGTGAAAATGCGATTAGTCATTAGCGATTATCTTTATTGAAAGCTAAATATTTGCAGTCATAAACCCACTCTTCGCATTTCCTTTTACTATCATTTACGAAAAATATTTTGGGATTATGGTTCAAACAATACAGGCTAAAGAAATTACGCTACTTGATTTAGAGACCAGCTTTGGACTCGAATTAGTTGAGGATGAGCAATTTTTTAGAGAGTGGCAAGATAACTTACCAGAAATTACCAACTCCCAAAAACAACAGCTCGACCGAGTTAAGGCAAGTTATGCCAATTTGCTCAAGTACCCTCCTCTGCTAGAAAACACTGTCAAGATGGTGGTGTTGTCTCCCTTGTTGGATTTAGCAGACTTTTATCTATCTCCGTTTCATGTCAAATCTGAAAAATCTGTAGAAGTTTCGGCTGTTGATGAAGGTGTAAGGATCAAAGGGCAGATTGATATCTTAGTTTTGTTTGAACAGCTAGTAGTAGTAGTTATAGAGTCTAAACAAGCAGCTTTTTCTCTGGAGGTGGGCAAACCACAACTGCTAGCTTATATGCTGGCAGTCTCTAACTCAGATAAACCAGTATATGGACTAATTTCCAATGGCAGTAGTTTTATTTTTGTTAAATTGATCAAACAAGAAACACCAAAATATGTATTGTCTCGTTTGTTCTACATCTTCAATCCGGGAAATGAATTATATACGGTTTTGAGTGTGTTGAAGCGTCTGGGCAATTGACGAGAAATGGCGATCGCTAAAAATAATTTTATAGCGTAATTTACCCGGACGGGGAATAGATATTTGTATGAGTAAGCCAGATTTTATATCAATGAGCCGCCCTCAGTTTCGCCAATATATCTTTGAACATAGGGAAGATGACGAGGCACTTTCAATTTACCTAGAAAGATTCCAGTCCCCTAATTCAATCCGGCATCCAGCACCAAAAAGTTTAGAGGATTTGGATAATTTCCCAGAGCTACATCGCAAGCACCTAGAGCAGCGGGAAAATCAGGCTTAATTTTGACGCTGGGTTATTTTCACGCGGAGTTTTCGTTTTAATTTTGTACTAAATACTATGCAACAAGCCTTTTTGCATTTAGATTATCAATAATATTTTATAAAGATACAGTAAATTTGCAGAGGCAATTCGACGATTAATATTTACTTAATATGCTTTTAATCTTTAAATAGTAGCCTTAAATATAGTTAAGCAAAGTATTAGATTACACATGAAACCTTTGTAGTCTAATAAACTTCTGCTTTTAACGCCAGGGTTTCTGCATGATAGATGCCATTGAAATGGCTCGATACCTGGTGCATGAAAGCGAGAGAAATATAGTGGTGCGATATGCATTTTCTGTCGCTGATGTCAATTGCCATGCGAATTCTACCAACCGCACCTCAACACTGAAACATTATTAACCTTTACAACAACCCAGGTACTTTTATGGCTGCAATTAATTTGAGCAGTTCCTATTCTCAAAACTTTGATTCGTTACTCAATTCAGGCACCAATAACACATGGACTGATGACTCCACTATTGCCGGGTGGTACTCCACTAGGGTAACTTACAATGCAGGTACTGGCTCAAGCACCACAGGGTCACTCTACAGTTTTGGTACCACGAATGCCACTGAGCGAGCTTTGGGATCTGTAGCATCTGGCAGCACTAGCACGATTTTTTATGGAGTTCGCTTTCTCAACAACACGACTAACACAATTAACTCACTCAATATTGGCTACATCGGTGAACAGTGGAGAAATAGCGGCAATACCACCCCTCAACAATTAGACTTTCAATATCAAATTGGTGCAACCGCTATAAATTTAGGTACTTGGATTGACTTCGACTCCCTAGACTTTATCAGTCCAGTTGCTACAGCAACTGCTGGTGCCTTAGATGGTAATGCAACGGCTAACCGCACTACTTTATCCTCTACTTTAAGTGGTCTAAGCCTTGCCCCCAATCAAGAAATATGGCTTCGCTGGCAAGACATAGACAACACCGGTAGTGACCACGGTTTGGGAATAGACGACTTTAGTATTTCCGCAGGAGGAGTTACCCCACCAAGTGCGATCGCTGTTACAATTCAAGCAACAGACTCAGCAGCAGCAGAAGCGGGGACTGAGCCAGGAACTTTCAGAATTACGCGCACAGGTGACACTAGCACCTCCCTAAGTGTAAATTACGCCGTTGCTACGGGTGCAGGTCAAGCAACGAATGGTACTGATTACACACCTAACTTAAATGGCACTGCCACGATCGCAGCAGGTCAATCCTTTACAGATATCACGATTACACCTGTTGATGATAATACAGTAGAAGGTTCGGAGACAGTAACACTCACGCTGGTTGATACTGCTGACTACGATTTGGGTGGTTCTAGCACCGCAACCGTGACTATTGCAGATAACGATGTTGCTCCTGCTGTTCGCATCCGTGAGATTCAAGGTGCCGCGCATATCTCCCCCTTGAATGGTCAGGCAGTAAACAACGTTGCTGGTATTGTAACAGCGATCGCCTCCAACGGATTCTACCTGCAAGACCCCAACCCCGATAATAATGATGCCACCTCAGAGGGCATTTTTGTTTTCACCACCTCTGCACCAACAGTAAGTGTCGGCAGCTCGATTTTAGTTAACGGTACAGTAAGTGAATTCCGTCCTGGTGGTTCCGCTGATAACCTCACCACCACTCAGATTATCAGCCCAACGATTACCACATTATCAACTAACAATCCTCTCCCAGCTGCCACCATTCTTGGTAACGGCGGAAGAACAATTCCCACTACGGTAATTAGTAATGATCAAGTGGGTAACAATGTCGAAAATGCTGGTACAGTATTTGATCCCGCTCAAGATGGTATCGACTTCTACGAAAGCCTAGAAGGGATGCTGGTTCAGGTTAACAATCCGGTAACTACATCTCCAACCAATGTCTTTGGTACTTCTGAAGAAATTTGGGTACTCGCAGACAACGGAGCCAATGCCACCAGCCGCACTGCCCGTGGTGGTAGCCTGATTACAGAGAGCGATTTCAACCCAGAGCGAATTCAGATCGATGATTTGAACAATTCCCTGGTATTACCAACTGTCGATGTGGGTGCCCAACTCAGCACAATTACCGGGGTTGTTAATTACAACTTCAACAACTACGAAGTTTTGGTTTCCACAGCACCAACAGTTGTACAGGCATCTACTCTGCAAAGAGAAGTGAGCAACCTGACTCCCCTCGCCAACCAACTTACCCTTGCCACCTTTAACGTAGAAAACCTTGACCCTGGTGATGGTGCGACCAGTTTCAACAACCTCGCAAACCGGATTGTTAATAACCTCAGATCGCCCGATATCATCAACCTGGAAGAAATTCAAGATAACAATGGCGCCACCAATGACAGTGTTGTAGATGCCGACGTGACGCTTCAGACCTTGATCGACGCGATCGCAAACGCAGGTGGTCCTACCTACCAGTACCGACAAATCAACCCTGTAGACGATACTAATGGTGGAGAACCCGGTGGCAACATCCGGGTTGCGTTCCTGTTCAATCCCCAACGAGTTAGCTTTGTTGATCGTGCCGGTGGTACCCCTACGTCCGGCATAACAGTCACCGATGTTGGAAGTGATGGCATCCCAGACCTTTCTGCCAGTCCTGGTCTAATTGATCCAAACAATGCTGCCTTTAACAGCAGCCGTAAACCCCTGGTTGGCGAATTTCTCTTTAACGGGCAGACCGTTTATGTAATTGGCAACCACTTCAACTCCAAAGGTGGTGACGATCCCCTATTTGGACCGACTCAACCCCCAGTCGTCTCTACTGAGGTGCAGCGTAACCAGCAAGCCACCATTGTCAGGAACTTTGTTCAAAACATCCTAACAATTAACCCCAATGCCAACGTGGTTGTAGCGGGTGACTTGAATGACTTTGAGTTTTCTAACCCCCTGAGTATTTTAGAAGCTGGGGGATTGAATACCCTGATTGAAACGCTACCTGAGAACGAGCGTTACACCTTCAACTTTCAGGGCAATGCTCAAACACTCGATCATATTCTAGTCAGTAACAATTTGTTCACTAGACTGAATGGATTTGATGCAGTTCACATCAACTCAGAGTTTGCCGATCAGGACAGTGACCATGACCCCGTTCTTGCTCGGTTTGATTTGATAAATGTGATTAATGGCACATCTGGTCGGGACACTTTAATCGGAACTGCCTTTGGTGACAGAATTACTGGTTTTGATGGTAAAGACGATATCACCACCGGCGCTGGTAATGATTTGATTGTCTACACCAGCTTATATGGTAAGGGCAACAGTATTAATGAAGGCGACGATATCCTGGACTTTACAGTAGGTGCTGACAAGTTTGTTTTTACTGACTTGCTTGATAGTATTGTCCCAGGTGGCTACAACGGAACTAATGCGATCGCTGATGGCTACATATCTTTTGGTGCAAGAGGACGAGATACTCAGATTCTGATTGACAGTGATGGTTCTGGAAATCTTCCCGCTCGACCGTTTATCAGAGTAGATAATGTTTCAGTTGCAGCCCTGAATAATGTGAATAATTTTGTCTTCTAGGTAACATATTTTCTTAGGAGTTTCCACTAAATATCACCGGACAAAATTTTCTGTCCCATTGCAACCGTCGTAGAGACGTTCCACCGGAACGTCTTTACTTTACATTGTAAGTAATACACCGGACATGATAGAATTTCCAAGTTTATGTCCCGACCCAGTAATTGATTAGTTGTAGTTGTTAATTGCTAGATATGCATTCAAAATAGTTAAGCTGTATAACAACTACAATCTAAAAAATATTTATGAGCCAGAAACGGATTTTTGTGACTGGTGCAAGTGGCTGTGTCGGACACTACCTGAGCGAAACTTTAATTAAAGAGACGAATCACGAACTGTATTTGCTGGTAAGAAACCCAGATAAACTGAAAGTCGATACTCAAGCACGTCCTGGTATCACAGTTTTGCAAGGTGATATGCAAGAAATTGGCTTATTTGCGGACTTGCTGAAAACAATTGATACTGCGGTGTTAACGGCGACGGCTTGGGGTGGAGACAACACATTTAAGATTAATGTAGATAAAACCCTAGAATTAATGAGTTTGTTAGATCCAGATAGATGCGAACAGGTAATTTATTTTTCTACCGCTAGCGTTTTAGGTCGCAACGAACAACCATTGAAGGAAGCTGGGGAACTAGGGATAGATTATGTCCGGTCTAAGTATGAATGTTTACACAAAGTACCAAAATTAGATATTGCCCCCAAAGTTACCACAGTTTTTCCCACTTTAGTTTTAGGTGGTGAAGCTGATAAACCTTATTCTCATATTTCTTCGGGTATTTCCGAAGTTACAAAATATATTGATTTAATTCGTTTTTTGCAACTAGATGGTAGCTTCCACTTCATTCACGGGCGAGATATTGCTACAGTCGTGGGATATTTAATAGATAATCCTCCCAAAGAAAAGCGATCGCGAAAGTTAGTTTTAGGTCAAGCGCAGTTAACAGCAAACCAAGCAATTGAAGATGTTTGCGCGTATCTTGGTAAAAAAATCATCTTTCGTCTTCCGCTATCTTTATCGCTAGCTAATGTCATAATCGCGGTATTTCGCATTCAAATGGATGCTTGGAGTCGATTTTGCATGAACTATCGCCATTTTACTTACAAAAATGCCATCAATCCTGCCACTTTCAGCTTACCAAATTACTGCGCCACCATGAGCGATGTTTTGAAAATAAGCGGTGTTAAACCTGCCAATACCAATTCTCTGTAACAATAAACTCAATTAGCCCACCCAGGTAAGCTCAGAAAATCTGAATGAAAACTCTGCGTACCTTTGCGCTTACCTTAGCGTTCCTTTGCGTTAAAAAAGAATAATTGAGCGCAACTAGATACTTTTAGCAACAAATTACACAAGTATTTATTCATAAGGAACCAGGCGATCGCTAATAGCGTCTCATCAATCATTGTTAAAAGAAAATAAAACTAGCAATAAATCAATTACTCTTAGTTTTAGCTACATTAATTACAGTTAAAAAAAATAACCATAACCTGAGGATTTCTACTAAATGCGAATTTTACTGGTGTATCCTATATTTCCCAAAACCTTTTGGTCATACGAAAAAATCTTGGAATTAGTTAACCGCAAGGTTTTATTACCACCTTTAGGTTTAGTAACAGTAGCAGCCATTTTGCCCCAAGAATGGGAATTCAAACTTGTAGATCGCAACATTCGCACCGCAACTGAAGAAGAATGGGCATGGGCAGATGTAGTAATTTTATCTGCGATGATTGTCCAAAAAGCAGATTTACTCGACCAAATTAAAGAAGCAAAAAGACGTGGTAAGTTAGTTGCCGTGGGTGGTCCTTACCCGACTTCCGTACCCCACGAAGTTGAGAATGTAGGTGCAGATTTTCTCATTCTCGATGAAGGAGAAATTACTCTACCAATGTTTATTGATGCAATCAAGCGAGGAGAAACATCAGGTGTTTTTCGCGCTACCGAAAAACCCGATGTGACATCTACACCCATACCCCGCTTTGATTTACTAGAACTTAATGCTTATGACATGATGTCAGTTCAATTTTCGCGGGGTTGTCCTTTTCAGTGCGAATTTTGTGACATCATTGTTCTTTATGGTCGCAAACCGCGCACCAAATCACCAGCACAACTTTTAGCAGAATTAGATTGTCTTTATAATTTGGGTTGGCGTCGTGGTGTCTTTATGGTGGATGACAACTTTATCGGCAACAAACGTAACGTTAAATTGTTGCTGAAAGAGTTAAAAGTCTGGATGGCAGAACATCAATATCCCTTTGCATTTGACACTGAAGCTTCAATTGATTTAGCCGAAGATGCAGAAATGATGGAATTGATGGTTGAGTGCGGTTTCGCTGCCGTATTCTTAGGAATTGAAACACCCGATGAAGACAGTCTGCAACTAACGAAGAAGTTTCAAAATACCCGCAGTTCGCTAACTGAAGCGGTGGAAAGCATTATTAAAGCTGGATTGCGACCGATGGCTGGCTTTATTATTGGTTTTGATAACGAAAAAGCAGGTGCAGGCGATCGCATTGTCCGTTTTGCCGAATTATCAGCAATTCCCTCTACCACCTTCGCCATGTTGCAAGCGCTACCCAATACAGCGTTGTGGCATCGTCTGAAAAAAGAAGGACGACTGCGCGAAAACCAAGACGGCAACATCAATCAAAGTACTTTGATGAACTTCGTTGCCACCCGTCCTTTAGAGGATATTGCCAGAGAATATATTGAGGCATTTTGTGCTTTATACGACCCCGTAAAATATTTAGACCGCACTTATCGTTGCTTCTTGATGATGGGTGGTCCAAGTTGGACACGACCAGCGAAGATGCCAGAGTTAATACTTGTGAGAGCATTTCTAATTATTATCTGGCGACAAGGAATCAAACGCGAAACTCGCTGGAAATTCTGGCATCACTTGTTTAGCATCATCAAGCGTAATCCAAGAGCTGTAGAGCATTACCTCTCAGCCTGCGCTCATATCGAACATTTCTTCGAGTATCGTCAAATTGTGCGCGATCAAATTGAATCTCAGTTAGCTGAGTATTTAGCACAAGGCAAAGAAAAGCCCTATGAGGTGAAAGTTGAGCCAAAAGTTGAGGCAGTAGCATCCAAATAAAAGCACCTGCACCCGAATAAATGCGATCGCACTTCTCTAACATCATAAATGCGATCGCACTCTCCTCAACCCAATAAATGCGATAGCCGTTCGCGTAGCGTGTCCGACAGGACAAGGCTTAAGCGGAGCTTATCGCACTTTCCCAGTTATCACAATAAACGCGATCGCTTTATACGCTGGAATATGGTGTTTAATGTGAGTCTCTTTTTTAAATAACAACTTCGTCTTCTTTAACTAACACATCTTGTTTCTCTTTTATGTTGTCCCAATCAATAACAGCTACCCACAGATTTTCTGCTGTTGAATATTGAACAACTCCATCTACTTCTAAATCTTCGCTATAAAGCGTTATTTCTTGACCATTTTGCAACCAAATTTTCTGATGAGCTAAATCCTCAATCGTACCAGTACAATTAAGGCGTAAGCGACCTTGAACATCAGCGTTATGGAAATCTACAAAGACTTTTGACTTTTCCATATATTGATAACTCCTAATTTAACTTGCCTGGGTTGCCAATTGTGGGTGTCAACAAATTACTAATCTGCTCAGGTGTCAAGCCTATTAATGTAGCATGATGGAGGCTTCTGCCAGATGTCCGAATAACATCACCGCTCGGTTAAACTTACCCAAAACTACCCAAGTCTAGACTTGGGTAGTTTTGGCGTTAACTTCCTGTTTCACAGCGGTCTTAGAATGGCTTCTAAGAGGTTTATCCGCTCCGCAGGCAATCTCGGTAGAGCTTACCGTTCTTACAAAGTTCGACGGGACGGAAACCGAAGAAAGAGCCGACTTTGCGCTTTCTGACCGTTTAGGGACGTGAATATCCTCAAACCATCGGTCTATGTTACGAGCCGCGTTTAAGTCTCTGTCAGATAAGTAGCCACAATCAGGACAGATGTAAACGCGGTTTTTAAGAGGCATTTTGTGACGATGATTACCGCAGTTAGAGTTTCCTACCCCCTTGTTTACGAATTTCACCTACGGTTGTCACGCCAATTTGCCCATGAGGGATTTTTGCAGATAGTTCCTTTACAGATAATCCTACCGCGCTTTCTACAGAGATTCCAGTTACACCACTGGGGTGTGTTCCAATTGCTCGTTCAATATCTTCTGGACGATTGCGTCCTCCTCGAACAACTACAGCTTCATCTGGTATTGTTTCTAGGCTCACAAGCTAATGATATTTATTTTATCAACAACAGCATACTATCGGTATTGGGTAATATTTAGTATAAGTAAAAAAATATTTACATCAATGCGATCGCATAAATCCCTACATCACAAATGCGATCGCAGTTTGTGACCCTCTGATACTGTTGGGGGAGGTAGATAAGCGCGTACCTCCCACCAGGGGCAACATCTTGCGATGGCATCTGGGGAATGTGGGTGAAAAGTCAGATTCCCGACTTCTTAAAGAAGTCGGGAATCTGAACATCACAAACAAAACACAACATTGTATACCATTATTGGTATGTAATTATATAGATATTTTACCAGCTTCCCTAATCTTTACAAAACTTTACATTGCGCTTCGTCTTAAGCTTTATGAAAGAAGTATTTGTACTTTTATAAAGTATAATTAAGAATAAAGATAAAAAAGACGGGGAACCTCCCTTGGCTAATATTACCTAGAAAGTTACCCGGAAATGTAAAAAGTTTAATTGTTGTAGATATTTGTAGATAAAAACTACAAACATATTGTCTTTGCAACCAACTTGTGGTTAATAAAGACGAGCAAAGAAAACAGTAAAATTATCGGTTTAAGAGGCAAAGGTCGGCGTGGGTCAGTATCAACCTGCTCAGTTAAGGAGCTATAATCCAAACGCGATCGCTCGCTACTACAGCTTGCGTCCCTGGCTAGCTGTAGCGCGGGCAATAAAGGTAGTTTGGTTTTTTGCGGGATTTATTCTCGGTTTAAAGTGGGATGAATGGCGTGGGGAAGTTGAACAAAACAAGTTCAAACGAGCCATTCAGTTGCGAGAAATATTAACACGTCTGGGTCCAACTTTTATTAAAGTAGGTCAAGCTCTCTCGACGCGACCGGACTTAATACGTAAAGATTTCTTAGAGGAACTGATAAAGCTACAAGACCAGTTGCCACCTTTTGATAATGCGATCGCTTATCAGATTATCGAAACTCAACTGAACGCAAGCGTTTCAGAAATTTATAGCGAATTGTCGCCAACTCCAGTCGCTGCGGCTAGCTTAGGTCAAGTATACCGTGGTCGTCTCTACAGCGGCGAAGAAGTAGCGGTAAAAGTGCAACGACCAAACTTGCGTCCGGTGATTACACTCGACCTTTATCTAATGCGCTGGGCAGCAGGTTGGTTGAGTCCTTGGTTGCCCCTCAATCTCGGTCACGATTTAAGTTTAATTGTGGACGAGTTTGGCACAAAGTTATTTGAAGAAATCGACTATATCAATGAAGGTCGTAACGCGGAAAAATTTGCGATTAACTTCCGCAACCATCCCCAAGTCAAAATACCAGCTATTTATTGGAGTTATACCAACACTCGCGTTTTAACCCTGGAATGGATTAACGGCTTCAAACTGACAGACACGAAAAACATTCGCGGTGTCGGTTTAGACCCAGAAGCGATTATCCAAATTGGTGTCACCTCAGGTTTGCAACAGTTGTTAGAACATGGTTTCTTTCATGCAGATCCCCATCCGGGTAACTTGTTTGCCATGCATGATGGTCGCATGGCTTACGTTGACTTTGGCATGATGGATCAGCTAGAGGAAACCACCAAAGAAACTCTTGTGGATGCGTTGGTGCATGTAGTCAATAAAGACTATAGCGAGTTCGCTGAAGACTTAGTAAATTTAGGATTTCTCACACCAGAAACGAATATTGCTCCGATTGTGCCGGCATTAGAAGCGGTGCTGGGAAACGCAATTGGCAAAAACGTCAAGGATTTTAATTTCAAAACAATTACCGATGAATTTTCGGAATTGATGTATGAATATCCTTTCCGCGTTCCGGCGAAGTTTGCCTTAATTATTCGTTCTTTGGTGACACAAGAAGGTATTGCTTTAAGCCTCAATCCTAATTTTAAAATAGTCGAGGTAGCTTATCCTTACGTAGCACGAAGGTTGCTAACAGGAGATTCTCCAGGATTGCAGCGACGATTATTAAATGTGTTGTTCAAAGATGGAAAATTCCAGTGGCAGCGATTAGAAAATTTAATTGCGATCGCTCGCACTGATAACAACTTTGATTTATTACCAACAGCGCAATTAGGTTTACAATATTTACTGTCTGATGAAGGCAAGTTTATCCAAAGACAGTTGCTGCTTGCTTTGACTGAGGATGACCGTCTTCACACCGAAGAAGTTCAACGCTTGTGGAATCTGGTGAAAGATGACTTAAAGCCGAATCGTTTATTGAATGTAGCGATCGGCATTTTGACAGAATTCTCTAGAGAAAGCGCTGCCGCTATTTTACCAACTGCTACATCCCTTGTTTCTTTTGGAAAAAAACAGTAACAACACAGGCTGTGGGGAACGCTTAGGGCAAGGGAAAGAGTAGTATATTCCCTATTTTCAATTCCCATATTAATCAGGAGTTTTCATGTATTATTACCCTCTACATCCGCCATATTTTCTATTAGCTGTTGGCTTATTTATTGCATTAACCTCTGGTGCAGCCTTATCAGGAACGCTAAAGTTAATTATGCAAAAATTGCAATTAAATACTGTAGAAAATTTCGGTTCTCGTTTTTGGAGCAAAAAGTTATTTGTCCCCTTTCTCGGAATCGCTGGTGGTGTTTGTTTATTTCTTACATCAGGTTTTCAGATATTCGGTTTTCCACCATTCCTTGCTTATATAATTGGTGTACCAGTTTCTCTTTTAACTAGCGTGCTACTTTGGTTACAGTTAGGAAGTATGCTGGCTTTTATAGAACGCCAAGGAATGACATCTCTAGACTTAGATTCTATGCCTTAGAGATAACAATATTCACATCAAGCTTGAATATAAATATGGGCACATAAATACTGTGTCCAATTTGAATTTATTGTATTACTGAAAATCTCCTTAATGGCTTATTGCAGCCAATTTGTTTTTGTATTTCTTTCTTAAACTAAGTATTAAGTAAAACTACTGAACTTAGTAACTGTATTTGTAGCTATACTTAATTTTCCGAAAGTTTTTCGATCAAAAGTAGGAAATTAACAAACAATGAATCAAGCAGAGCCAGAATTTTGCTTTTGTAGTATAGCATTTGGTAAAAAATATCGCGTTCTTGCCTTGTTATTAGCACAAGATATAGAGAGATATTCGCCGAAAACTTTTTTTATAGTTTTAACTGACAATCCCAGCGATTTTAACAAACAAGCTAACATTTTAGCCTTTAAGCATCGGTCGCAGAGCGTTAAGTTTTATCACGACAAAAGGTTTGCGATCGCCAAAGCATTATCTCTCTTTAATTCCTGCATATTCATTGATGCAGATATGCGAATCCTAGCACCAGTGCCAGTAGATATGCAATGGATTCAAAAAGTAGGAATAACAGCAAGAACTTGTGAAATTATGCCCAAAAAGTATGCCAAAGTTCTTGCAGGAACTGCTAGCGCTAAACTTTGTCAAAAATTTAAAGTAACCAAAAAAGCTGCACAAAAGCTAAATATAGACCTAGAAAATGAAAAGGTTAAATTTGTTTACGAATATTTATTTGCAGTTACAAAAGACTCAGGAAAAGAACTTGAATTTTTAAAACAATGGGAGACACTCGCCAATTATTTTGAATTAAATGGAATTTATGATGGTGAAGGAAACGCAATAGGTTTAGCTGCTGCTAAGGCTGATTTTGATGTTAGATGGAGTGAGATGGATGGCATTTCCTTTTTTAAAGATAAAACCGAATTAGTCAGAATCCAAAAGGGACAGTCAAAGATGGAGGATATGTCTAAATATTTTGAGCAACAGAAAATGCACGAATACCCCAAGCGTTCCCTTCTGGAAAAAGTTACAGCTAAAATTAGTCAAAATGTTACTCATTTATATAATTTAGCACGTCTGAGAATTGTTACCTTGAGTAAGTTTGATTTTTATTATCGATAAGTAGGTAATATAGCAATTTTGTCTGATTTGTGTTCACGCAAGCGCTCAAATTCCCAGCATCCAGATCCCCGACTTCTTTAAGAAGTCGGGGATATAGCTTTTCACAAAAACTTACTTTTTCCGAAAGCGAAATAAAGTTTTAATTTGACTTAAAGTTTGCTGCCAAGAACTTTTTTTGACCTTAACGGGGAAAATTGGCGGTGGGAATGATGGATTGAGATTGCGGTAATACTCCCAAATTTCCCAATAAGGGCAACCAGGTTCAATCCGCATTCCTGCCCAGTGAAGAAAGTGTAGAGGTTGATTCAACTTAGAATCTATAAGTATATGCCCTTGAGCTTGAAAATGAGGGCTACCTGCCCAGTTTCCAGGTGCTCTACCAGGTCTTTTGACTATATTAAATCGGCGCGGAACATGCTTTAATACGAGATAGTTAATGATAGGTTGATCGACAGTTGATAAATCAAAATATTCTGGATGTTCCGCGACTTGATTAAGCGCTTTCCAAACATCTTTTTCGGAAAAAACATGCTTTTTTGAAGCCCAAAAACCGCTATTAAAAACATCTTTTACCTCATGAGATGAGAAAATTTTATTTTCTAATATTGGTTGTTTAAATACTTCATAAATACCACTTAAATGTTGATAATCATAACAGACAAAATCATATTCTGCTAGATATTTGAGATTATCAATTATTTTCTCAAAAACAATGATATCCGTATCAATATACAGAAACTCGTCGAAAATTCCAAACCAGCAAATTAGCTTGCGAAGCAAATTCGGTCGTTCAAATAAATCTTGACCACAGATTTGATTAGCTTGCTCAGAAAACTTCTGAATAAATTCCAAGTCTTCATAAATATTTACTTTGGGAAAATTGCTAATAACCTCTGCGATCGCTTGATAATTTTCATTGTATGGAATCATCACAATTGGCGTATCCTGGTCATAAAATCGGATACTGTTAATTAAAGCGATCGCATTATCCATCACGCGATCGTTGGCAACAATATAAATTCCGCGATTCATTTCTTATTCCTCAAGTTTTTAATCCTAACTTTTTGAAAACTCTCGTAGTTAAACTAGGAGGTGCATTGTAATATCTTGGCTTAGTTGTAAACTTTGGTCGCTTTTCTGGTTCATGTAAATAGCGATAGTGCAAGAAAATATCTCTATAGGGAAAGTCAATATTTTCACCGTTGCACACTCTATCAAATAAACTAGATGACAAACCAATATAATGCAGATAAGTTAGTTGGCTACCTTTGTCGTACAAAAGATTACCTCTTAATTCAAAGTGATCAGAAGTAACAGCACAACCAGTTATTTCATTAGGAGGTAATTGCAATGATAAGTTATAAACTGGGATATTACATCGCATTACCATATAGTTCAAAACAGATTGATTTGGGGCTTTCATCAATAATATTTCTGCTTCCCCACTTTCTAATTTTGATACTATGTAATCCCGTTCTTCTGGGGTAAATAAACCCTTAGTTCCGGCATAAAAACCCGCGCAGAAAATATCTGAATTGATGCGTTCTTTGCTGAAAATAGTTGATAATTTTTCCGATTCCGTATTGAAAATAAACGATGGATCTTTGTACTGAAAGTCATAAACAATTAGGGGATGAGCCTGCAATTTTTCAAAAACTAATTGCAGAGAATCTAAGACCAAAATATCTGCATCAAAATAGGCAAATTTGTCAAAGGGACTGCTGTTATCAAAAGCGCAGTATCGACGATTCATACCAATCCGACGCACCCCTTTAATGCCTTGTTCTTCCCAAACTTTTAAAGCAGTGGGATGTGTTTGCCATACTTGCAGAGAAAAATCTTCCCAACTTTTAAACAATTGGGCATCATTTAGCAGAGTCACATTTTTTCTAGTAGCGACTTCCGCACTAACTTTTTCGATGTTGTCGTCATAGGCAATTACACATACTGGAATATCTGTACCTACATTGACTTCAACACTATTAAGAAAAGCTACGAGTTGGTTATAAACTACATCGTTCGCGATTGTATAGATACCATTAGTCATGGAAATTTCCTGAATGTTTTAGGTAATTTGATTAACTGCGTTATCTAACCAGTTCAGCAGATTTAATTTGTGCAAAATAATCTGCCTAGCTTCAGCGATCGCCTCTTTAGCTGCGTACCATGCATCAGGAGTAGACGTTACTTCCTGAATGTATGCCAAACCCTTTTCATCTATACTCGGTAGTCTTAAAAAGCTTCCTGGTGGCAATAATTTATCAGCGGCAGAACCACCATAATAAATTGGCAAACACCAAGCCAAAAGAGAATCCCAAAGCTTCTCACTCACATACCAATTATTGTCAGCATAATTTTCTATTGCCAAGTTGTAATAATAGGGAGCCATGCTATGCCATTTATTATTAACTTTGCCATTTCCCTGTGCCCAATCTGGTAAATCTCGTCCATATAAATCGAATACTAAACCGTTTTCTCGCAACATTTTTAAAAAGTTAAGACGTTGCTGATGATTTGCCGTGCGATCAATTCCCGATGTAATCCAACTGCAAGGACGAACCTTTTCTGGAGATGGCATTTCGTTCAATTCTCTAAAGGAATTTGCATGATACCAAATAGCAGGCATATACTCAGGTATTGGGGCAAAATCATCGGGACCAGAGACATAACCGCAGTATTTAGAAGCGTTTTTGTAATCACTAATTCGCTTTTTTTTTAACTCTAGAAATGGCGGTTCTCTTACTATATAAAAGATTCTTTCTTTCGGTACTTCTCGTAGTAAACTTGTTATGTTTTCTTCTTGCTGTTGCTGCGGTATAAACTTATTCAACCAGCTTTTATTGACAACAGGCTTAACAAAGTCGCAGAAATTGTATAACAAGAGCAAATCTGGTTTTGAGTTATTTGCTTGTATTTGAATATTTTTCCACTCACCAAATGCATCAGGGGTTTGATGCCAAAGCCAATCACTTTGGTTAATAGCTTGGTAGCTGGTAATCATGCCAATAGTCTTTTTTACCATACTTTTGAATTACTAGTTTTTTCAGTCATTTAATCTCAATTGATTGTTACTGGACGCATAGGAGCATCGACATAGCTAAGAGTTTTTTGAATTCTATCTTCCCAAGAAAACTGTTTACCAAAATTTATACTATCCGTGTAACCTTCTACTTTTCTCGGATATTTTTCTAATATCTGCTGGATACATTCAGCAAATTTCTGCGGATTATCTGGTTCACACCAACCTGCTACTAAGGGTGTATTTTTGAATTCCATTAAAGGTGGAATTTCTGTCACTGCAATGGGAGTTCCAGTAGCCATATATTGGAAAAACTTCACTGGATTCGTGAAATTTGCGGCTTCACCAGAACAGTGAGGATGCGCTAAAACGTCCGCAGCTTGCATCAAGCTAACCAATCGTTCTCTTGGAAGAATCCAGCCTAAGAATTTAACGTTATTGATATTTTTATCTTGAGCAATTTGTTGATACTCTTTGACTTGGGAATCTTTCCCACCTGTAATAGCAAACTGGATTTCTGGTAAATATTTTGCCGCATCAATTAAATCATCAATTCCTTTGAAGCGATACAAAGCACCAGAATAAACAACCAGATGATTGCGTCCATCCACAAGTAATTCTTGACGCCATGCTTGGGCTTCTTCCGGTTGTCTTTGTAAAAATGCTTGACTAAAACCATTGTGCAACCAGATAACTTTTTTTTCTGGCATTCCATATTTTATCAAGCTTTGTCTGATGATTTCTGACTGAGTTATTGCTAGTTGAAAATATGGACTATTAACAATTTCTGGCTCAAATTCTTTGTCTGGGAAATAATGGCGTTCGTAAATAACAGGAATATGATTCTTTATGGCGAGTTTAACAAATTGCCAATCTTGTGTATGAACAATTTTGGCATGGGGTTGGATTTGCTTAGGAAAATAATACTTTGAGACTATTTCTTGAGTATTTAGCCATCTTTTAGCTATGCGGTCAATGGGCCAGGGTAGAGGTAATGGTAAAATTTTGAGAGCTTCATCAACGTTGTAAAAATCGATGAATTCTTGATGTGGTTGTTTGGGTTGAGAAGGACGAATTAATTCTAGAGGATTCAAAGTAGCGTTGTGCTTATTTCCATAAATCAAAACTGTGGAATAACCTAAATTAGCTGCGGCATTTGCACAAAGAACATCATGAATTTGATGCGCCGTATTTGGCTGCATATTTAGTTCTCTGGCATAAAAAACGTATTTATTTTGTTGATTGGTATTTTGCATGAGTGTTGATTTTAGGTAATGTGGAAATATGTATTTACTTTTGATAACTGGTTTCAAAATCTTGGAGAATGCCAAGTAGATGTACTGCGTCATCGTAGGCAGATTTGATAACTTTATATTCTTCGTTTTCTTGTTCTATTAAATCATCAGCTAGAGAACGAAGAGAATAGAGCATCGGATTGAGATGGGTACGGAATTCATTAGAGATATTGTTCAAAATATCTTGTGAGTTATTATCATTAACTAATGTTGATTGGCAGCTATTATGTAAGTTGAGCATATCGTCAAAAACATCAACAGCGTTGAGAATTCTAAAAGCTGATTTGTAAGATTCTGCGATTAATTCCTGCCGTTCTTGGGGATTTTCTACCAGATCATCAAGTATTAAGCGCAAGAAACCAATCATCGAATTAAGACGCGATCGCATTTCATGAGAAATCCTGATCAAGCTTTGATGAGGTTTGGTAGCAACTTCCGAGCGATCGCTAAATTGCATCGAGTACAAACGCGAATAGTAGCCATTCTTGCTTAACAGTTCTTGATGAGTTCCCACCTCAACGACACGTCCTTGATCTAATACAGCAATTTGATCAGCTTTTTGGACTGTAGAAAGCCGGTGTGCAATTACTAAAGTAGTGCGATCGCGACTGAGATCGTCAATTGCAGTTTGTACCAAGCGTTCAGAAACGGTATCTAAAGCGCTGGTAGCTTCATCTAGAATGAGAATTTCTGGATTTTGCAGTAATGCACGAGCGATCGCTAATCTTTGTCTTTGTCCACCAGATAACATTACACCGCGATCGCCAATCATCGTTTCAAATCCCTCAGGCAATTTGCTGATAAACTCATAAGCATTTGCCTTTTGCGCTGCTGCAATAACTTCATCTTTGGTAGCTTCAGGTTTTCCGTAAGCTATGTTATTCCCCACCGAATCATTGAATAGAAAGGTATCTTGACTAACAATTCCCATCGCTTTTCGTAGGGACGTAAGATTGAAGTCACGCAGATCGGTTTTGTCAATGGTAATACTGCCAGATATTGGGTCATAAAATCTTGGTAAAAGGTCTGCAAGTGTTGATTTACCCGCACCCGAACCACCTACTAAAGCTAAAGTAGTACCACGCGGTAAATATAAATCGACATCTTTCAACACCAATGTCTCTTGATTGGGGTAAGAAAACGAAATGTTATTGAAATGCACTCCTTCCTCTAATTTTGTGTAGTTTAACTCACCCTTATTCATTAAAGGTTTATTGTCGAGTCGTAAAAACTCTGTCACCATATCTACACTACCAGCGGTATTAGCAAATGCACTGCGAACAGTATTTAACTGAGAAATTAAGGGCAAAAGTCGCAAAAGTACTAATAAATATGTAAAAATAACTGCTGAAAGTGACGAAATTTGTGATGCAAAAAAGGTGCGACTTAAAAAGACAATTAGTAGTAAAGCCGTAATTCCCATCACCTCACTAACTGGTGCAATTATCTCAGAATTAGCCTGAGATTGGTACTCTGCTTTTTCGCGATCGCGAATTAGTTTTTTAATTCTTTGATATTCCTTCTCTTCATTACCAGTTGCCTTGACTAAGCGAATTCCACTCAGGGTTTCTAGTGTAGTGACTGAATAAGCTTTCGACATCTCTGATAATTGCTGACCAAACTTTTTGGAACGACCTATAGCATACTGATTAATTAGCATTACCAAAGACAGCAAAAATGTAGCAGCAATTGTCAATTGCCAAGAGATTGATAACAAGAAGCCAACAAAGACTAAAATTGTCATTCCGAGAATAACTAATTTAACTGCATTCCCTATAGCGCTAGCAGCACGATTAATTTCTCCACCAAGACGGTTGATTAAATCACCAACTTTCATCTTGCTATAATAATCTATATCAACTTCTAGTAATAACTTTACTCCCGCTTCTCGCATATCTGATGTTAGCATTCGCGTTAAAGTACTAGATGCTAAACTACTAGCATAAGTTGCAGCATTTTTTAAAAAAATTGTCAATATAATTGCTCCTGCCATCAATGGTAATCTGTAACTTTCCGATACCTTATCAAAGGGATACATAATTACTTTGAGAATACCAGGAGCGCTGGTTAAATTCACTTCTTGTCCGACGATTTTTAAAATCACTGGTACAATTAGTGCCGTACTTATGCCATTAAATAAAGCTCCAGAAAATCCCAAGATTATTGTTAGAATAATCCAGCCTGGATAAGGTTTAGCAAATTTGATTAGTAGCTTATTGCCCAACATACTGTATGTATTTACTCTCAGAATATTACGTATTAATAATACCGTGAATGACACTTTTACATCCATGCACTACTATATCTTTTGCATGATGTTTCCTAAGGTAGCTGTCATTGCATCAATACTGTAGTATTCTACACATCTTTCTCTGGCTAGCTTTCCTCGCTCATTTGCTTCATCTAAATGCTGGAATATATATTGAATTTTCTCGGCTATTTCAAGAGGGGAACTTGGCTCAACTAGATAACCAGTTTCACCTAAAATATCAGGAATATCTCCTACCCGTGTTGCTAAAACTGGCTTTGCCATAGCCATTCCATCGGTTAATTTTAATGGAAACTGAGCTAAAGCTGCCGGGGTATTTCGCTGGGGAACAACAATAACGTGCGCTGCTGCGACAATTGCAGGCATTTCTGTAGATGGATACTTTGGTAATTTAATTATCCAACGTCCCCATTTTTCAGTGAGTTCAGCATCATAGTTATCATAAGGGCTACCACCAACAATCACCAGTCTCAAATCTGGCTGATTTAGTTCATCTAACGCCATCAATACATCTTCAACACCTTTGTATGGTCTTGGCGCACCAGGAAACATTAAAATGCGATAGCCACTAAGTCCATAACGTGTTCTGCTTTCTTCAGGATCGTAGTGTGAGGGATTAAATAGAGTCGTGTCTTTACCATTGGGTAAATAAAAACCACCAAATCGCTCTTTTAAAAACTTAGTGTGAATTGTAATAGCATTAGCATTTTGTGCCATCCCTTCAACCCACTTTAAATAAAGCGGATGATCCGGATATCTAAGGGCACCATCTGATTTAAAAATGTCTCTAGCAAATTGCTTAATTGAAGGGCGATATTGCCACTTATCTCCACCATGCCAACTTAATTCCCAATCGTCTATATCTAAAATTACAGGTCGATGATTATTTAATTTTTTTAGCAAAGATAAACCGAAGGTTGTTGGTTTCGGTCGCATTGCATAAATAATATCACCATCAAGTTTTTTTAGAAGCCCAGAAGCTGATACTAGAAATTTTGGATAGTTGTAGCCCACAAAGCTACTAACTGGAATTTCCGACTGAGGAATTACTGCTGGCTCGTCACCAAAAACAAATCCTAAAATTTCTACTTGATATTCAAGCTTTTGGAGTGCTTGAGCTAGTAAAAATGAACGAACACCTCCACCTCCCCACCTTCCTGCTCCAGCGCTCGATAGGTCACTGACAAGTATTGAAACTTTCAATTGAGTTTTGCTTTGCTGTAAACTCACAATACTTTACTGCTGTTAATGTGTGCAAAAAACTAGTAGATTCCTCACACCCTTGTTTTAAAAGTAACACTTGATCTGGATTGTACGGTATTTAAAGATTTTATGTTACTTGCAATTAGAAAAATCAAAATCAATCTAACCTTGCATATGCTACCATTTCAATAGAAAATTCACGGATAAATCAAACTTATTTTGCTGATATATGAAAAATAATCAGTAAAATCACGGTAGCCAATCAGAAAAATATTATTGCTATTCCCGAAGCAGAAAATACCGATAGTAGCGAATAACGCGATCGCCATGATCGCCCGTGAAAAGCAAGATCCCCGACTTCTTTAAGAAGTCGGGGATCTGAGTCTTTGACATATCAAGTAGAAATTACACCAAAATCTTGCGTCCAGTAGAAATTTTGATTGACATTACCCGTGTCGTTTGCCAGGTAATAGTAACCAATGCCAATTTCTCGATAACTGGGATTAAGAATGTTAGCGCGATGTCCTGGACTGTTGAGCCATCCTTGAACGACATCTTCAGGTGTAGCATAGCCTGCCGCAATATTTTCCCCAAGTCGAGAAAAGTTATAGCCCGATGCTTTGGCGCGATCGCCCATTGAAGAACCGTTTGAACCCTTATGGTCAAAAAAGTCACGAAGTGCCATGTCTTCACTATGGGTTTGAGCAGAATTATTCAACTTACTATTCAATGTTAAGGGTTGCAAACCAGCTTGCAAACGTTGAGCATTCGTCAACTCCAAAACGCGATTTATAAAAGGATTACCAGATGATGGTGGGTTGGGAGACTGAGGAGTGGCAGATGTAGATGTAATTACAGGCGTAGCAGACAGGCTTAAATTGTAATTAGTATCACCTGCACCTTGGTAAACCCGGATGTAGTAACTACCAGCCTGTAAATTGCTGACATTCAACAATTCACTGGCATTACCAACATTACTTCCACGAGCTATCGCTTCTCCATTGCTATTGAGTAGTTCCACATCTGCATTATTCACCAGACCATTCACTGCTATTTTAAAGTTGCTGGTTTGACTGAAGTTGACGCTATAAAAGTCATTCTTGTCAGTATTGCCAACAGAATCTCTAAAGGTAACTTGCTGAGAGTCTACAGCTATCTTGTGAGCGTCATTCATCGTATTACCGATGCGATCGCTCTTGATATAGTCGCTAGCATTACGACCCTCGCTCAAGCCATTAGAAACAAAGTGTTGCAATGCTTGATAGTAGCTCAAATTTGCTAAATCCGAATTATTAGACACATAAAACTTTGCATTGAAAGTTTCTGATGATGCACGTCCCTCAATTGAACCTGAAAGTGCAAAATTGTTGAAAAGTTCCTGGTTATTTAGATTTTTTGCAGCTAAGTCAGAATTAGCACTTCGATAGTAATTGACATTAAATGCAACTGAAGATGCACGTCCTTCATTCAGTCCATGAGTTTCAAAGTGATTTAATGCACCCTCTCTGTTTCCTCGATAAGCTTGAGCTATATCAGGGTTATCAGCAACATAAAAATTGAGATCGAACAACGGTGAAAATCTGCGTCCTTCAGCCACACCGTATTTTTCTAGATGCTCAAATGCTTGTTTATTGCTGAAGCTAGCCAAATCACTATTGCTTGCACGATAGAAGTTTAGATCTACCAATGGAGAAAACGAACGGTTCTGATTCAGACCAAATTCTTGAAAATGTGATAATGCTTGGGCATCATTTAACCCACGCAAGTCACTATTTGCGGCGCGATAAAAATTCGCGTCGAACAAGTTTTGTAAGTTTTGGGGCATAGGTAAGTTTGACTTATGAGTGTCTACTTTTGCTTGGACTTAGTATTCCCTATGCCATAGGACTTCTAACTTGAAAATGAAAACTTTTTAGGATTATCATCACACTTGATTTTTCTGGGAACACACGTAGGCATTGTATCAGAGTGACCACCCCAAAACTTGTATTTGTCATTCGATAGAAATTAGGAAGCCCGGTATTAATGATTGCGCGATCGCCCAAAATCATCGAAAAGTCTAAAATTTACCAAAAATTAGACTTAGTAAGCGATCGAAAAAAAAAGCCACTAGTAGCAAATACTGATTTAACCTACCCTTTTAAATAAGGATAATTTATGGTTTTAATTTCTCTGGCAGTATAAAAAGATAAGTCTTCAAAGCTCTCGAAATTGACTTTCTTAATTCAGATAATGCAAGTACTAAACTCTAAAAACTTGCGCCTAATGGTATGGTTAAAATTACCGCTTTTAATGGGATTTTGACCCAACCGCCAGATTTATAGCTAATAAAATGAGTCAATCAATTTTGCTGATCGGCAATAATGGTCAACTGGGCAAAGAACTAGAAACAATTCTCGCCCCTGACGGTAATATAATAACAGTGGCACGCCCCACCGTAGACCTTACCCAACCAGATATCCTCCGCAGCGTCATTGCTGTAAATCAACCAAAAATCATCATCAATGCTGCTGCTTATACCGCTGTTGACAAAGCCGAAAACGAGCCAGAACTAGCAAAAATTATCAATGCAACAGCACCTTTGATTATCGCCGAAGAAAGCCAAAAACTAGGAGCTTTTTTAATTCATATTTCCACCGATTACGTCTTTGATGGGTCATCTTGCAGCCCTTACCAAGAAAGTAGCGCAACTAATCCCTTGAGTGTCTACGGTAAAACTAAACTTGCAGGAGAAGAAGGAATTCGCCGTACTTGCAACGATTATTTAATTCTTCGCACTGCTTGGGTTTATGGAACATATGGCAAAAGTAACTTTGTCAAAACTATGCTGCGATTGGGTGCCCAAAAAGAAGAAATCCGCGTTGTTGCCGATCAAATTGGTAGTCCCACTTGGGCAAAAGATATAGCCGGTGCGATCGCTTCTCTAATTGAAAATAGAATTAACACCAAAATTACTGGCATTTATCACTACACAAACAGCGGTGTTGCTACCTGGTACGACTTCGCCGTTGCTATCTTTGAAGAAGCCCAGCAATTAGGCTTCCCTCTGAAAATCCAACGAGTTGTCCCCATCACCACTCCCGAATATCCCACACCAGCTTGTCGCCCTGCCTATTCCGTCCTTGCTTGTGAGAAAATATCCGCAGTCCTCGGAACTTATCCCCCCCATTGGCGACAAAGACTTCGGAAAATGTTGAAGGAGTTAGTTGATAGTTGAATCCTGTATCGTTGCCGATAAACAATGCGGGAAAAGTAAGTAATAAACCTGACATTACATTACTCCCATTCTTGAAATTCACCGCTAGTATTGCGAAGTAGAGAATTTATTTGAGTGCGACGGGTTTCAAAGTTGGCTGCTATGGAAATCAACGCTACACCGACTAATAAGCCAATTACCCATTTGAAAAAGGGATATCGCAAGCTGAAAATTATTAGTTGATAGATACTAGTACTGAAAAAAGTCGCTGTACCAACGTAAAGAAAAGCCCGCACTCGCAAAGCTAATCCGGCAAATATGGCAATGAGGCTGAAAATTCCTGGCACGATCGCACTTTCACTATGAAATAAAATTGCCCATCCACAAATTATGCTGCTGCCTAGCAGTCGTAAGTAGTGACGAGATGTTTTATAATCTGGAAGGACAAGGTGTGGATCTACTTGAGCAATATAGAGTAGTGATAATCCGACTGGTGTGATGTACCACAAAGTATCTGTGAGATGTAAGTTCGCAAACCAGCGGAATAGCGCCCAATCAATCAAGGCGACAGTGATGTAGGTAAAACGAATATTTTCGCGAATCTTGGCGAGGAAGATGTAATACCCAGCTGCGATCGCTATGGTAATTGGGTATACATGCAATCTCGTTTCCCATAAAATAATCAGTGGAATTATGTATGCAGCGTTTTGCCAAGGTTTTTTCGACCAACCCCAACTCTCCCAAGGTAAGATGTAGAGAAAATAGGCAACTAGACAAGCGATCGCACCATTCCAAGGAACTAAAACACCAGTTAATAAGTGTCCTATTGCCGTTTCGCGCCAGTAAATTCGCATACCAGCAAATTCTAATAAACCTAAGTAAACCCAGATTTCCTGTGTAGAGACGTTCCACTGGAACATTGTAGAGACGTTCCACCGGAACATTGTAAAGACGTTCCACCGGAACATTGTAAAGACGTTCCACCGGAACGTCTCTACGGTGGTGGGAGAACGGCGTCCTTGAAAAATGGCGTAGCGAACTAAAAATGCGCCTGTTGCTAATCCTACAAGGCGATTGACGGCGATGGGGGCGCTAATGGCTGCCATTAAGAAGAAACTACTCCCAGCCCAGTGAAGATGAGCGATCGCTTTTAATTCTTGGGGTGTAACACGTAAATAGTTAATTAGCCAAGGCGACAATATACGATAAGCATACATGATGCTTGCGCCCAAAGCTGACATGGCAATCAATCCATCACCTCTACCACCTCCTGAAGCTTGGGACATTTGATAAAACAAAAGTTCATAAGCGGAAATTGATATACCTGCGATTCCTAAATAAAGTAGCGGTTTTAAATCTTGATGGCGTCGCCCTACACCAATTACAATCAAGGCTACACCTAAAGAATATAAACCCGTCCACTCGGTAAAGGTGTTTAAACGTAGCAATATGCTGAATGCACCATATATTAACGGTAATATGTGGAAACTACTGGGCATTTTGGCTAATTGATGTTGTCTTCGCCACCATTCACCAAAAAGCTGCGCGATTAAACCTAAGGCGATGTTAGAAATAGCAATCTTGATAATATCGCCTTTGCCAAAGCCTAAAACTTGAGCTATCAACAATTCCAGACACCAACCGATGCCATAAAATGCCCAATTTGTCGGTTGTCGCCAACTGCGATAAACGATTGCAGTTAAAGTTAATGCGGTAGAAATTAAGTATAAAAAACCGGGAGTTCCAAAGCTTTGGTAAACAAGTAGTGAGTGCAGTGTCAGACTCAATAATTCAAAACTACATAAAGCGATCGCCCATTTGTCGGTGACAGTTGCATATATAGTGGCTAATTCTTCACCTCCACTGAGTGCTTTGCTCATCAGCCATAAACTGAAGATAGCGATCGCTCCCACCACAAACCATCCATCTAGGGATAGATGCGGTAAATTAAAAATGCCATCCCACAGCAGCACAGCAACAAAACTCAGCCCAAAACCTACCGTAGTTCCCGCAGATTCCTTGTTTCGTAAATAGCGCGTGTTTGCAAACATCCCTGCCGTACCCACACCTAAACCAATTAATCTGGTTCCTGGCAAAGGTAAAATAAGTAACTGTGCCACGAACAACGTTAAAACGCTCAAGTAACTACTGGTAATGCTTCGTGGTGCAGAGGTGCGGCTAGCAATGACCGTGAGAGTAATAGGGGTAATTAACCAAATTAAGCCCCAATTCTGATTGTTTATTATACCGCTTGTCCAAAAAGCGGAAGCATTCACCCAAAGTAGTAAATAGCTAGTTACCGCCAATCCTAAACCGATGTGCCATGCAGTACGTCGCCAGATTCCAGCGCCAAGGCTTTGTAGCCACTCTGCAACCATCAGCGCTAACAAAATGCTTGCCCAGACTTGAGTATGCAGATTTGGGAACAGCCAATCAATTGTTGAGCAAAGTGTTAGTACCCCGGTGATGTGTGTCAGATATATCAAGGGGGGAGGGGAAAAGGGGAGGCAGTGCGTTGCGGGGGTTCCCCCCGTTGTAGCATCTGCCGTGAAAGGGGAAAGGGGAAAGGGTAAGAAAGAAGAAATATTTCCCCCTTGTCTTCCTCTCTCCTGATAACTCCGTCGCTGGGTGACTGCGGCGAGAGTTATTGTAGAAAAGAGAAGATTTAGCGATCGCAATATCGGATTGACTAGAGCGATGGAAGTTAAGCAAATACCGAATAAAAGCGTTAAAACATCCCCAAAATTAGCTAATTCCCGCTTTTGGCTACGTTCTAGTTTATCCGTTAGCGCCACCATGAAAATTAGGTAGGGAAATAAAGCTACACTGAGTAACGCCCAAGGTTCGTTTTGCGAATTGGTAAGTTTTGTTGCTTCTTCGATCGCTGATTCTTGTAATTCAGCAGGTATCAATCGCCAAGCTAGCCAAACTGTTTGTAAGCCTATAACGAAAATTGCCGCTAAATCAACTTTAAAAGCATATTGCTGCAAACGACGGCTGAAAAACCACAAACTCAAACCGCTAACTGCGATCGCTTGCCAAGGTAATGATACTACCGAAACTACCCAACCGAGGAAAAGTAAGATTCCTCCAAGGGTTTCCCACGGTAGTTGAGGAGTGGGGGAAGGGGGGAGTAGAGACGCGATTAATCGCGTCTGTACAAAAGAGGAGGATGAGGGGGATGGGGGGGAAATTCCTCCTTGTCTCCTTGTCTCCTTGTCCCCTTGTCTCCCACTCCCCCCCTCTCCCCTTTGCGCTAACCAAGCGACTAACCAACCGCAAATTCCAATAGCTAAACCTAACTGCGTGATATCTACTTGGACAACAAAAATCGCCCGTACTAATAACACCGCCAAAGCATAAACTACTATTAAGGCAGGTAAGGTGATACCAAGTCCGACGCGTTTATCTTGTTCTTCTTGGAAAGAATTTGCGGATCGATCGCGATTGTGATATACGGTAATGATAGTTGTGCTGATCATCGCCAAATAAACGGCAATTAGGGGAAATCCTGGTAATTTCCAACCCCAGTGTAAGTATGACAGCGCTAAAATATTTATTAGGGGCAATTTCCCGATTGGAGAATTGGTGACAAATAGCGGGTTTTTGCAGAGTAAAATAGTAACAGTTGTGAGAATAGGAAAAGCGATCGCTATTACTAACCAATCCACAGGATTTTGCCACAACTTGAAGCTATCCATCGCCCAAAAGTTCACCGGCACCAATAAAAGAGTGACAATTAGCAATGTTTGTGCCGTTAATCTGAGATTAGGCTGTTTGCCTGCCCAAAAACTGAACCCCCAGAAACTCAAAGTATAAGCTAACAAAACTCCATATTGTCCCGAAGCGGGGAATCTCTCCCACTGAGTTGCAGCTAACACTCCAGAGGACACTACTACCAAAAATACACCTAAAAATAGCAGCCAACGGACACTTAATTCTGCCCCCAATGACTGCAACATTGTTGCCATCAAGTTCGGTTTAACAGGCTTTGGTGGTAAAGCTGCTACGGCTTTCACTGGTTTATTCGTTGTAAACGCTACCTGCAATTCTGGTTGAGTCTGAGGTTGCGACACCATCGGACAAACGAGAAATTCAAAAGCTATCTGCTTAACTTGAGCATCGGATATCAAACCCAAGCGCAGCAATGTATCCAATCCTTCTAATAACTCTGGATGAGAGGATGGTAGCTTGACTTCAAATTTCAAAGAGCGATCGAGGGGTGAAGACATAAGCCGCACTAGTAAAGCTTGATACTTTAATCATCAGTTTGATTCAAGTATCTTTTAGCCTTAACTATGCCACTTCTTTATGCTGACTTGTATTAATTGTAAATTATTTGTTATTAGGCATCTGTTGAAAAAGAATGTAGAGACGTAGCAGTGCTACGTCTCTACTACGTCTCTACTACGTCTCTACTACGTCTCTACTACGTCTCTGCTACGTCTGTGCTACGTCTCTAGGGGTTCTGGATAATGCATATTTAAATTCGGTCGATAATATCATGTCCGGTTTATTACACATAGTGTAAAGACGTTCCGCCGGAACGTCTCTACGACGGTTACGATGTTTTTATTACTGTTAATTAAAATGTAGAGACGTAGCAGTGCTACGTCTCTGCTACGTCTGTGCTACGTCTCTAGGGGTTCTGGATAATGCATATTTAAATTCGGTCGATAATATCATGTCCGGTTTATTACACATAGTGTAAAGACGTTCCGCCGGAACGTCTCTACGACGGTTACGATGTTTTTATTACTGTTAATTAAAATGTAGAGACGTAGCACTGCTACGTCTGTGCTACGTCTGTGCTACGTCTCTAGGGGTTCTGGATAATGCATATTTAAATTCGGTCGATAATATCATGTCCGGTTTATTACACATAGTGTAAAGACGTTCCGCCGGAACGTCTCTACGACGGTTACGATGTTTTTATTACTGTTAATTAAAATGTAGAGACGTAGCACTGCTACGTCTGTGCTACGTCTCTAGCGGTTCTGGATAATGCATATTTAAATTATGGAGATGTCTAGCATCTTCTCTTTTTGCTGTTGATAAAGTGCTTTAAACTTGCGTTGCTGTAGGTTGTGATCGACAATTGGGTGAGGATAGCCAACAGCCTCCCGTTCTAATGGTGGGATTTTACCGGTAACTAAATATTCTGTATCCATAGAGCGCAATTCGCTAACCCATTCCCGAATATATTCTCCTTCGGGATCGAATTTTTGCGCTTGACTGGCAGGGTTGAAAATCCGCAAGGGTTTGGAGTCCATCCCGCTAGAAGCACTCCATTGCCAACCACCGTTATTAGCAGATAAATCACCGTCAATCAACTTCTGCATAAAGTATTTTTCTCCCAGTTGGGGATTTATCAGCAAGTCTTTGGTGAGGAAACTAGCAACAATCATCCGACAGCGATTGTGCATCCAACCGAGTTCATTCATTTGACGCATCGCTGCATCTACTATGGGATAACCTGTTTTACCTTCACACCAAGCTTGAAAGTATTCTTCGTTGGTTTGCCAAGGAAAGTTTTTCAAAGCTTCGCGGAAAGCACCTTCTGCTAATTCTGGGAAGTTGTACATTGCGTGTTGATAAAATTCCCGCCATGCAATTTCTTGTTGCCATGTGCGGATGTTACTTTCTGTTTCTTCACTGCGACTGTTTTGTAGCGCTTCTAAAGTAGCGATCCATACGGTGCGAATACCGATCGCTCCAAATTTCAAAGCTGCACTCAGTTGAGATGTGCCGTTAATTGCGGGAAAATTCCGCTGTTCTTTATATTCGTTGATGGCAGAATTAGTAAATTCTTCCAGCTTTTCAAGTGCTGCACCTTCTCCTGGTGCAATTATTAAGTCTTGATCCCAAATAAATCCTAAATCTTTTGCTGTCGGTAATGCGATCGCACCATTTTCTTTGGCAATTTCCTCTTCAGCTTTCGTCAATCCTTCGGCATTTTCTAGAGTGGCAACTGGGTTAGCCTTCGGTTTGCTAATCCATTTCTTCCAAAACGGAGTGTACACCGTGTAAGGTTGATTGACACCACTGCGAATCTCGTCGGGGAAGTGGAGAATTTGATCCCAGTTTTGATCGAGAAACTGAATCCCTTTTTCTTTTAACCCATCAATAATATTGCGATCGCGTTTTTGAGAATACGGTTCTACATCCCAATTCCAAAATACAGCTTTAGCTTTTAAAGCCGCAGCTATTGCGGGTATCGCTTGTACCGGATTGGCATGAAGTATTAATAGTTGGCTGCCAACTTCAGCATATCGCTGTTGTAGTGCTTGCAAACAGCCAATCATATAAGTTACTCTAGCTGGGGCAATATCATCTCGTTCTAAAATATTCGGATCGAGGCAAAACACACCTACGATTTTTTGACTTTGCGATCGGGCTGCTGCAAGTCCTGTATTATCTGAAATGCGTAAATCACGACGATGCCAAAACAAAATTAAATCAGACATTCCATCTTCTTAATAGTTCCCCTGTACTAGATTAGATGCTAATTGTACCATTTCGCATTACTCTGCCGAACTATTTCTGCTCTCAATTCAGCACTAAGCTTAAGAATGAGAATTTTATTGTTTGGGCTAGTACCGCTTCTCCTTCTCCTGTCGGAGACGCAAGCGCGAACGGAGACGCTACGCGAACGCGGAAGTCACGCATTCACTCATTCACTCATTCAAAAGTAATATGGAATAAGCTTTTTAGCGATTGAGAATGGGTGGTTTATTTACGCGCCCACTGTACTAGTCCCCAGACTCATTCCCAAAGTTCATTCATTTGTCCATAAGTATAGTCATCAAAGTCGCAATTAAAAAAGTCAGAGAAAGTACATCTTTTATGATTAAATTTTGGTTATGAAATACATCGGATTTCACTTACGCTACCTTTAGTTTCAGAAAAGCCATTGCATACCCCGAAGACTTTTCCAATTGGAGAAAGAGTGTTGATTCTACATCCAGCATATGTGGCTGGGAAAATTGGAGTAGTCCGCGCTAAAGAAGTGCTTTGGGACGGTCAACCTAGCGGACGTTGGCTGATTTCGATAGATTCTGAGAATATCATAGTATCCCTGAATGCAAACGAATTTCAGGTGATTATACGCTAAAAAGAGCAATTTTAGGTCGATGTTGGTGGTTCTTCACCAATTCCTAGCTGCTTTTTGCTATGTTTCAACTGCTTCCAAAGCGCTTTAATTTGGTCGTAAGCGTCAACAGGAGATAATTTACCAGATGTTTCTAAAGCGGTAATAAAGCCGACTTTTTGAGCAAACTCTTGGAGATTGGCATTAAATACAAGCTCTTGTGGTCTAGCTTGACCGTAATAGCGACTTCGAGGGTAAAGAAACTTATCTTTCTCGTTGTGATTTGGCTGCACCATTAATTTACCCCTTATAGAAAATAACTTTATGCTTTAATCTATTCTTAACCTAATTTTTCAAGATAACATATTTAATCAAAATATCATACGTAATATCCTCCTAAAGGTTGAGTTAAGGAGAGATGGGGGAGACAAGGAGACGAGTAACTAAATAGAAAATAATTGCTTAAATCTTCATAAATATAGCGCTTCTCGGTTGCGTACAATACGTGGTGTAGAGACTTCGTATTTCGCGTCTCTACATTAGACATCGACCGAATTGAACTATGCGTTGCCTCAAACCCTTGATTAGACGTAGCAGTGCTACGTCTCTACATTGTTTTCTGGAGATGTCTATTAGACATAGGAGTGGAAATGAACTATGCATTGCCTAAAACCCTTGTAGAGACGTAGCACAGAATAGTCTTTACGTTTTTGCGCGAACAACGGGGGGGAACCCCCGCAGAGCGCCGGCTCCCCATCCCCTCTCCTTTTTAAGGAGGGGGTGAGGTGAGGTTAAACGGATATTATAATTAATCATGCGAACATGATATTACCTATGAATAATGCACAATCTTGGCACATTGTCAAGCGCCCTGCCGGAAATTGCGAAATCGTCCCCAGCCAAGAAATAACCGAGGACGATAATCTAGAAATTATAGAACAATGGGGACCATTTATCTCAGAAGGAGAGGCGATCGCCCGCCGCGTAGGGCTGATTCGCTCAGGCAAATGTCAACCCGTTTGACATACTCCCTGACCTGAAAGTTCAGGGATTCTGGATTCAAACAGCAACAGCAGGCATAGCCCGTCTTAGATCACCTAGTCCAACAGACAAAGCCAAGCGCCTGCTCCTACTATTGTACCAAAAACCAGTACTTTAAGGACGGGGCTTTAGACCCAAATTTTTGGTAAACACGTGTAGAGACTTCGTATTTCGCGTCTCTACAGGTGTTCATTTTTCTGCCCTTGTAGTACCTTTGCCAGCAATTTCTTTACCCAAAACTTCTACTGCTTTCGCGAATTGCGGGTCGGCTTGTGTAGCAAGTTTATCACGTTCGCGCAGCCACAATTGGTCTTTCTGGGCATTAGTCAAATCTACCTTGACATCTGGGTCTATTCCATGCTTATTAATATCTTTACCACTGGGGGTATGATATTTAGCGATCGTTACTGCTAATCCTGAGCCATCATCAAGAGGACGTACCGATTGTACTAAACCTTTCCCAAAGGTTTGAGTACCAACTATAACAGCACGCTTATTATCCTGCAATGCGCCGGAGAGGATTTCACTAGCACTAGCGGAACCTTTATCTACCAACACCACCAGCGGTTTATTTGTCAAAGCGCGTCCGTTTGCCACTTCTGCTTCTGCCTCACCTTGGCGAGGAATAGTTGAGACAATGGTACCCTTATTGATAAACATTCGGGCAATGTCCACACTAGCGAATAATAAACCACCTGGATTTCCGCGCAGATCCAGAACATAACCAGCAACCTTTTTGCTTTCTAAATCTTTAATTGCGCTTTGCATTTCCTTAGCCGCATTAGCGCTGAACTGGTTCAAGCGAATGTATCCGGTGTTTCCTGCTGGCGTCTGCTTTTGGGAATACTTCACAGGATGGATTTCAATCCGTGCGCGTTTAATTTGAAAATCTTTTTGTTGACCGTTACGCTCAACACTTAAATTTACCAAAGTATTTGGTTCACCACGAATTAAGGATACAGCCTGATTGGTATCCATTCCCTTAGTCGATTTCCCGTCAATTTTGAGGATCTTATCCTTTGCCAGAATTCCAGCCTTAAAAGCCGGTGTATCCTCAATGGGAGCAATTACAACCAACTGCTTCGTTTTTTCATCTTGACTAATTGTGATGCCTATGCCTATCAATTCGCCAGAGGTGTCCACTTGCATATTCTTGAACTCCCTGGGGTCCATAAACCGGGTATATGGATCATCCAGCTTTTTCAGCATTTCCCGGATGGATTTGTAAGCTTCTTGCTTGTTGGTGTAGGACTTGCTCAAGTACTCACGACGAACAGCCTGCCAATCTAATTGATTAAAAGTACCGTCTACGTATTGACGTTGAACAATTTGCCAAACCTGGTCTACCAATTCTTTGGGACTTTCTTTAAATAAAGCCTGTCCTTGGGAGTTAATGCCAAGACTAGTAACAGCAATTGTAGTTAATGTTACTGCCGTAGCACCCAAAACAAGTCCATTTCTTGTAATCACCATAATGACAGCTGCGCGGCTAAGGAAAAAACATATTCAGTATGCCCAATCTAACACAGGGTATCACTGTAAAGACCGGGCATGTATTCTTCTTTCAGAAAAATGATTTGCAATCCGGTTTTTCTGGGGACTGGGGACTAGGGATCGGGATCGGGATTAGCACCTTAGTAAGTAGATGGGCATAAATAAACGCTCCTGAACGTAGTAACGGCTTCAGCCGTTAATCCCGACTCGACGAGCGGTAAACCGCTCACTACGAACCAGGAGAGTATTTTACATTTAATTTCGCCCACTTACTTAATCTATTTCAACTAGTCCCTAGTCCCTAATCTATTATGGTTCTACCCAGCGATCGTCTGCTTTAATCAAATTAATTAACTCTTCTACACCTTTCTCTTCTGGTACTTTTTTGATTTCTTCTCTCCCTCGATAGAGAGAAATATAGCCAGGAGTCTTGCCGACATAACCATAGTCAGCATCAGCCATTTCTCCTGGACCATTGACAATACAACCCATAACTGCAATATCTAGCCCAGTTAAGTGTTTTGTTGCTTCCCGGACTTTGTGTAGCACTTCTTCTAAATTAAACAAAGTACGTCCGCAGGAAGGACACGCGACGTACTCCACCATCGTCTTTCGCAATCCTAAAGCTTGTAAAATGCTGTAACAGACGGGAATTTCTTTTTCTGGTGCTTCAGTCAGAGAGACGCGAATTGTATCGCCAATGCCATCAGCTAGCAAGGTGGCAATACCCGCAGTGGATTTAATCCGTCCGTATTCACCATCACCAGCTTCTGTCACGCCCAAATGTAAAGGATAATCCATACCGAGGTCGTCCATGCGCTTTGCCATCAAGCGATATGCGGCTACCATCACCGGCACTCGTGAAGCTTTCATGGAAATAACCAAATTATGAAAATCCAAAGATTCACAGATGCGAATGAATTCCAAAGCAGATTCTACCATTCCTTCTGGGGTGTCGCCGTAGGTAAATAGCATTCTTTCGGCTAGGGAACCGTGATTTACGCCGATTCGCATTGATTTACCTTGGTCGCGCAAGGAAACTACTAGAGGTTCTAAAGTTTCACGCACTTTTTCGCCGATTTCATCAAATTCCTTTTTAGTAAATTCGTTTCTATTCGCATTTGGCTTTTCAAACACATATAAACCAGGATTAATCCGCACTTTTTCGATGTGTTTGGCAACTTCCAAGGCAATTTTCATGCCGTTGTGATGCACATCAGCAACAATGGGTACGTCTTGGTAAGTTTTAATTAATTTTTGTTTAATTTCTGCTAATGCTTTGGCATGAGCCATACTTGGTACTGTGACTCGGACAATTTCGCAGCCAATTTCGTGCAAACGCCGAATTCCTGCTACAGAACCATCAATATCAAGTGTGTCTTCATTAATCATCGACTGGACTACCACGGGGAAGCTGCCCCCAATGGTGACATTGCCAACTCTCACGGGACGGGTTTTGCGTCGTTTAATAGTTGTGTCAAAAGAGGCTGAACTGGATGCGGTGCTTGAAGTTGTAAGTGTTGGTAAGGTTTGCATAACCTATTAGGTAAATTTGCTGTAGCTAAAATATCAGATTAAAAAAAGCTCTGTTTCCCAGATTGCCATAGATGAGGCATTTTTTGGAGTATGTAGTTGAAAAAAGGATGAAATCTGTTCGCGTTCGCGGAGCGTCCCGAAGGGAAGCGTCTCCGAAGGAGAAGGATGAAGGATGAAAAAAGAAAGAATATACTTTAGACATTGACCGAATTTAAATATGCGTTATCCAGAAAGCCTAGAGACGTAGCAGTGCTACGTCTCTACATTTTTTGATCCTTTTTTGGTCAAAGACTGTGTTCTTGTGGCTTATGGGGATTAGTTCGCTTTTGCTTCACCGGTGTTTGCAATTCCACTGATAACCAATCATCAAACTGCGGATAAATTGGCAACCTCGGCACAACTTCCCAGCCAGCGGGGTGTAGAATTTCTTCCAATGTCTCTGCTTGAAGATGCTGATAATCGGGATTTACTTCATCTTTTGGTCCAATTCCCCCTAAATCCCTTGCCCCAGCTTCTATACAAGCGAGTAACCATCGGTGATCTTTGACTAAATTCGGGGGAATTTGAATGGTAATATCTGGGGGGAGAATTTGACGTGCTTGAAAAACGACTTCTGGTAATTTATACAGGTCAAAACCAGGTGCATCAAAGGTTTGCTGATATCCGGGGCTATGAGGTTGCAAGATGACTTCTTGAATGTGATGATAACGCTGATGTAGGCAAGTTATGGCTTCTAATGTTTCCCACCAATCATCCTCAGTTTCGCCTATTCCCAGTAGTAACCCTGTTGTAAAAGGAATTTGTAACTTACCCGCTAACTCTAATTGTTGCGATCGCACGAATGGTACTTTACTTGGTGCGTATTTATGTACTGTATTTAATAATATTGGGTTTAATTGCTCTAACATCAACCCCATAGATACATTAACTGTCTTTAATTTTTCCATTTCTTCATAGCTCAAAACTCCCGCATTAGTGTGTGGCAAAAACCCCATTGAAAGTGCCAACTTACACAAATCATAAATCCGCTGAAACCAAGCTTGACGCCGTGACGAAGAGGGATGCACTTCACCACTGAGTATGAGGATTTCACAGACATTTTTGCTTTGAAGTTGTTTTAAAAGACTTTCTGCGGCTGATACAGTCATCCAGGGACTAATAAACGAATCTGTGCGAAAGTTGCAGTAAGTACAGCGATTAAAGCACTCGTATGTCGGAACAATTGTATAAGCAGGACTATAAGTAACTGTGCGTGAATGAGAAATTTCCATAGAAAACCTGAGGATATGACAAAGAGAGCTAGAATGCAGACAATATAAGCATCATAGTTCTCTGACGCTGTTGATAATATAGGGCAAACACACCTGAAAGTGGTATAATAAAGGTTGATTTTTGGATGAATGTATGATTAAAATTTGATTTTTTATTGCTTGGGTGAAGCATCGCCAAACTTAATTAAAAGTGCGATCGCTATACTCACAACTAAAATTATTACCATACTCAAAGCTGAACCAAAGCCCCAATTTTGGGTAGATCCAAGAAACTGATTATAAATCAATCTTGCGGCTGTCATACTAGAAGCACCACCGAGCAATTCTGGGTCAACAAAATCCCCCAATCCGGTTATGAATACTAACATTGAACCAGCAGCAATTCCTGGCAAAGTTTGAGGTATAGTCACTTGCCAAAAAGCTTGCAGAGGATTTGCACCTAAATCTGCCGCAGCTTCTAACAAGCGTTTGTCTAGTTTTTCTAAAGAGGCATATAAAATTAAAGCCATGTATGGCAGCAATCCATAGCTCATACCAATTAATACTGCTGAATCTTGGTTTAATAAATCTAAAGTAGGCAAACCTAAATTGCTGAGGATACTGTTAATTAAACCAGTGGGACGGAGGATTGTAATCCAAGCGTAAGAACGAAGTAAAGAAGAAGTCCACAAAGGTAAGACAAAGCCTAATAAAAGTAAATTACGCCAGCGCTTCGGTGCTATTTGAGCAATCCAATAGGCTACGGGTAAAGCGAAAATTAAACAAATTATTGTGGTAGCGATCGCCAAAAAAAGCGATCTCTTAATTACTTGCAAATAAAGTGGGTCAAATATCCGAATATAATTACTCAATCCACTCGGATTTACTAAATCCCCCGGTCGAATATTCGGTACTAAACTTAATTCAAAAATTATCAGTGTGGGTAAAACTAGCAAAAGTAACAACCAAACACCAGATGGTGCAAGTAATGCCAGCGGTTGCAGCCAGTTAAAATTTAAGCGATGCACTTTTGGCAATTGAGCGATATCGCTTGACGAATTTAGTTGAGAACGACGAGTTTGGGTAGACACAAAATTGAGTTTTTTAGTTGTTAATTTTTAGTTATAGCAGATTCCGCTTTCATGGAATACAAGAGACGTAGCACTGCTACGTCTCTACAAGGAGAGGGGTTTTATATATATATGTACTTCATTTACCTAAAATCTGCTGTATTAGTTGTTTCGTAAAATCCTAACTATTTTAGCCGCTGGTTAATTGTGTCCAGTAGCGTTCGTAAACTTCTTCAAATTGTCCCAAAGGAGTTAAGCGATCGCACTTCTCTAAAACTGACTCTGGAGGAAATAAATTTAGATTGTTTTGTAATTCTTTTGGTAATTTCTCAAATCCAGCGCGATTGGGGGTAGAAATGCCCAAACGTTCACTGATTTGTGCGGCTACTTGTGGTTGTAAAACAAAGTTAATCCAAGCATAAGCTCCATCGATATTCGGGGCTGTTTTGGGAATTACAATTGTATCAGTCCATAACGAAGAACCACTGCGGGGAGTTACATATTTGAGTTTAGGATTTTCTTTAGTCATTTTTACCCCATCTGTTGAGTAACACATTGCCAATACTAAATCTCCTGCCAAGATTTGATTTCTCCATGTATCAGTATCAAAAGCAGCGATCGCTGGTTTCAGAGTTTTCAATTTTTCATAAGCTTCTTTAATTTCATTTTCGTTTTTTGAGTTATAGGAATAACCAAGCATTTTCAAAACTGCACCCATTACCTCTCGCACATCATTTAACAACGTCATCCGCTTTGATAATAGCTTTTGGTTCTGCCAAAGATAGTCCCAATCTTCCGGTGGTGGATTGAGTATTTCGGAATTGTAAAGTAAACCGGTTGTCCCCCAATTAAAGGGGATACTATAGCGGTTATTGGGATCGTAACTGGGATTTTGAAATCGGGGAAATAAATTATCGAAACCAGTCAAGCGATCGCGTTTTATTTCTGCTAACAACCCTAATTCAACCATCTTCTGCACCATATAATCAGATGGGTAAATCGCGCTGTAAGTACCACCACCACTAGCTTGCAATTTAGCTAACATTACATCATTGGAATCATACACATCTGCAAGCACTTTCACGCCAAGCTGGTTAGTAAAACTTTGCAGCAATTCTGGATCAGTATATTGTGTCCAAGTGTAGATATATAATTGGTCACGGGAACCTTTACTAGTAGAATTAGCTCGCACTTGGGCAAGTCTCCAGCCACAACTAGTCAAAGATAAACTAGAAAGTGCTGCAACTCCTTTTAAAATTTCTCTTCTTTTAGTCATTTGTTAATAGTCAATGGTCAAGAGTCAATGGTCAATGGTCAATGGTCAATGGTCAAGAGTCAAGGGTCAATAGTTATTAAGTTTCTGGGACGTTGCCAATTGACTTGAGGTATGCATTTAATTGAGGTGCTAGATCGTGAATTATTAACTTAAGTTTATCTATTTGTTGATCTGTTAACAGCTTCCGTGTATACGCTCGTCTTAGCCAGTGCTGAGTTTCATTTAAAGAGCCTCTTGCTATTTTTACAAATCTTCGATTGTCTTGGTAACTACCTCTTCCAACACCTTCTGCTATGTTTGCCCCAATGCTATCTGCTGACCGTACAATTTGTTTACCGATAGTATCCTTCGCAAAAAAATTCCATTGTTCAACTATTTTCCAAATTTCATCTGCTAATTGTTCTGCCAATCGATAAACCCTTAATTTTTGAAAATACTTACTAGACATTTACGCACTCTTAACTATTGACTATTGACTCTTGACTCTTAACTATTGACTCTTGACTATTGACTCTTGACTCTTAACTATTGACTCTTGACTATGGACTAATAGCTAAACAATCAGTTTCTGCCCACCAAACATAAATAGGTTTGTCACGGTCTGGTAAACTGCCAAAGGTATTAGGTTGCAAAACAGTGATAGTGATACCATTGGCTAATTCCACAACGTAATTAACGTGGGTTCCCAAATACATGACGTTACCAAGTCGTCCTTCAAAGCAGTTAGTCGGCAAATTTGGTGGATAAAGTGAGAGTTGAATTTTTTCTGGACGCACACTTACAATGACTGCTTGGGATAATTCAGTTGGTGTACCTTCAAAACGGTTGACAACAATTGAAAGTCCTGATTTTGTGATAATTTGTACACAATCGGGTTCTACTGCTGCTATTTCACCGCTGAATAAATTGGTATCCCCAATAAAATCAGCGACAAATGGGGTTCGAGGATGTTCGTAAATTTGACTGGGAGTGCCAATTTGTTCAATTTTACCTTGATTCATGACTGCAATGCGATCGCTCAAAGATAGGGCTTCTTCCTGGTCATGTGTCACCATGATGAAGGTCAACCCCAAATCTTTGTGTAAATTCGACAGTTCAACCTGCATTTCTTTACGCAGTTTTAAATCTAAGGCTCCCAAGGGTTCATCCAGCAACAGCACTGCGGGACGGTTGACTAATGCCCGCGCTAATGCTACCCTTTGCTGTTGACCACCTGATAATTGACTGGGAAAACGCGATCGCAAGCTTTCCATTTTCACTAGCTTTAAAGCATCTTTAACTCGACTTTCAATTTCTGAAAAGCGCAATTTCCGCAAACGCAGACCGAAGGCAATGTTATCCCACACATTCAAATGGTTGAATAGAGCGTAACTTTGAAATACAGTATTTACAGGTCGGCGGTAAGCAGGGACATTAGTCATATACTGACCCCGAATCAATAGCTTGCCAGCATCCACCCTTTCAAATCCAGCAATTAAACGGAGTGTAGTTGTTTTGCCGCAACCGGATGGACCGAGGATACTAAAAAATTCTCCCTGTTTCACATCCAAATTGATTCCATGTACCGCTGCTTCAAAGTTAAAAAACTTAAAAACATCATGCAGTTCCACATCAAGCGACTCAAAAGCCGCCATCCCCCCCTGATTCTGCGTTAAACTTTGAGCCATAATTCTCAGTAGAATAAATACCGTGATAATACTAGATTTTATCGACTTATGTAGTCTATTACGCAGACTACATATAACATTTTGGTTTATTGTGTCCGGCAAAAACAAGGTATTAGGGCATTGGACATGGGGCATTGGTAATAATTCTTTTCCTATTCCCCAATAAAAAGTCCCCAAAGAAAGCACTAAAGTCCTGCCCGGTATTTAGCGCAATTGTATACAGTTAATGCTAATCTTGAAATCCTTATTTGTCTTATGTCTATTTTACAATCTTTTAAACTTGGCGGAAAAAAAGATACACGTACAGTCGGACGAAGTTATCAGTCGATATTTTTCATCATATTTACCCTGGTTATGATGACTGGTGTTGCTGCTCGTTTGGGATATTTAGAAATTGTTCAAGGACCACAACTCCGGAAACGAGCAGAAGCAAACCGAATTCGGATTATTTCTAAACAACCAGAAAGAGGTAATATTTTTGACCGCAATGGTAAACTTTTAGCTACTACTCGCTACCCTCGCTCTGTCTACTTGTGGCCTATGGCTCACACGAAACCAGAGTGGTCAATTGTTGCCCCGCGTCTATCTAAAATTCTGGAATTTTCTCAAGATGAAATTGAAGAGAAACTGATACAGGCAAGTCCTAACTCTTCCACACTTGTACGGATTGCTCGCAATTTGAACGAAGCACAAATTACCGCACTCAAAGAGTATGAAACCGAACTCAAAAACGTAGAAATTCATACAGAAGCAGTGCGTTATTATCCCTACAGTCAAGCCTTGGGTCATGTGCTGGGTTATACGCGAGAATTGACTGCGGACCAATTGAAAAAAAGAGTCAAAGATGGTTACAGATTGGGAGATGTCATTGGTCAGATGGGGGTAGAAAAGGCGTATGAAAAAACACTGCGGGGTGAATGGGGTGGTCAGCAGGTAGAAGTAGATGGCAGAGGTCGTCCGTTGCGGGTATTGGGAGAGAAAGAGGCAAAAGCTGGTAACGATTTACACTTGACTATAGATTTAAAGGTGCAACAGGCAGCAGCACAAGCTTTAGGCACTACCAAAGGTGGGATTGTGGCAATCGATCCGAGGAATGGTGCTGTTTTGGCAATGGTGTCTTATCCTAGCTTTGACCCAAATATCTTTTCTAAACAAAAACTCTCTCAGAAAGACTGGGAAATCTTACAAGGTAAAAACCATCCGTTGGTGAATCGCACCCTCAGCGCTTTTCCACCTGCCAGTACATTTAAAATTATCACTACGTCGGCGGGGTTAGAATCAGGTAAATTTACTCCCGACACGGTGTTGCAAACTTTCGGCTCGCTAACTGTCGGTGGGGTAACTTTTGGTGAATGGAACCACGCTGGATTTGGTCCATTGGGATTTCCCAGAGCGATGGCTATGAGTAGTGATACCTTTTTCTATCAAGTTGGTAGAAGAACTGGTGGTCCAACTTTGATAGAATGGAGTCGCAAATATGGCTTTGGTCAAAGAACCGGCATTGAATTTGCTTCGGAAGAATCAAAAGGCTTGGTTCCAGACGAGTCATGGAAACAGAAAGCTTGGAAGATACCCTGGACTGTCGGCGATACCATAAATATGTCAATTGGTCAAGGTGCTTTGCAAGTCACACCACTGCAAGCTGCGATTATGTTTTCTGTTCCTGCTAATGGTGGATACCGCGTACAGCCACATTTGCTCAAAGACAACGAACAAGCAAAAAACTGGCGCACATCCTTAAATATGAAACCGACAACCATCAAGGTTCTCCGCGATGGTCTACGCAAAGTAGTAACGGAGGGGACGGGTCAGCGTTTGAACGTACCGACAATTGCCCCATCATCTGGAAAAAGTGGCACTGCGGAAGCTGGTGTCGGTCGTCCAAATCACACTTGGTTTGGTGCCTATTCTCCCAGCGATAAGCCGGAAATTGCAGTTGTAGCGTTTGGTGAAAACTCCGGTGGACATGGCGGTACTGATTGTGGTCCAATGGTTTTAAAAGTGCTAGAAGCCTATTTTGAATCAAAGTACCCAGGCAAGTATCAAAAACTTCAAGTTGAGGGCAAAGATAAAACTCCGAAATCAGGCGGTAGAACTGGCGACTAGTAGTGAGCAGTGAACTGCTTCAAGAGAGCAGTTCACTGCTCACTACTGATAGAAAATTCTGATAGTTACCCTGTTGTTTTTCAATACATCCTGTATGGGAATTTAGCTGACTTAGTGACTATTTTGTTGAATGATATACAAAGAAGATTTATCTAAAAATTACTATTTGTGTTATGACCCCATTACAGTTATGGCTTGCCAATAAAAAAGATACACTTACAGTCGGACGGGGTTTTAAGTCAATATTCTTCATCCTATTTACTTTATTAATGACGGGTGGAATGGGTTCTCGTTTGGTATATTTGCAAATTGTTGAAGGAACGCAGCACCGCAAGCAAGCTGAGTCCAACCGGATTCGGGTGATTCCCAAACAACCCGAACGAGGCAACATTTTTGACCGCAATGGCAAACTTTTAGCTAGCACTCGCTATACTCGGTCTGTGTATTTGTGGCCTATGGCTCACACTAAACAAGAATGGGACAAAATTGCACCGCGTTTATCGCAGATTCTCGATATCCCCCAAGAGGAAATTGAAAATAAATTACAAGAAGCTGGTTTTAGGTCTTCTTCGCTGGTGCGGATTGCTCGTGATTTAAATGAAGCGCAAGTTACTGCATTGAAGGAGTACGAAAATGAACTCCACAATGTAGAAATACATACCGAAGCAGTTCGCTACTACCCCCACGGTAAAGCCCTGGCTCACGTACTCGGTTATACGCGGGAACTGACCGCTGAACAGTTGCAAAAAAAGAAAAAAGAGGGCTACCGATTAGGAGATGCCATCGGTCAGATGGGGGTAGAAAAAGCTTATGAGAAAACGCTACGGGGCGAATGGGGCGGTCAGCAGGTGGAAGTGGATGGTAGAGGTCGTCCGCTGCGAGTTTTGGGCGATAAAGACGCAAAAGCTGGTAACGATTTGCACTTGACTATAGATGTGAATCTGCAAAAAACAGCAGAAAAAGCTTTAGGAGGTCGCAACGGTACAATTATCGCACTTGACCCAAACAACGGTGCGGTTTTAGCTATGGTGTCTCATCCTACCTTTGACCCAAATATCTTTTCTAAGCAAAAAGTTACTAAAAAAGATTGGGAGACGGTACAAGGTGAAGATTATCCTTTGCTCAATCGTGCTCTGAGAGCTTATCCCCCTGCTAGTACTTTTAAAATTGTGACTACGGCAGCTGGGTTGGAATCGGGTAAATTTTCTCCTAATACAATATTGCAAACTTACGGTTCGCTGACTTTCGGTGGGACTAGATTTGGTGAATGGAACCATGCCGGCTTTGGTCCGTTGGGATTTACGGGAGCGATGGCTAACAGTAGCGATACCTTTTTCTACCAAATTGGTCAGAAAGTCGGTGGTCCAACTTTAATTGAATGGACTCGTAAGTTTGGATTTGGCGAAAAAACCGGCTTTGAGTTCGCTTCTGAAGAATCGAAAGGCTTTGTTCCAGACGAGTCATGGAAACAGAAAACTTGGAAAATGCCTTGGACTGTCGGCGACAGCATTAATATGTCAATTGGTCAAGGTGCCCTATTAAGTACACCGTTACAAGTCGCCGGCATGTTTGCCGTACCTGCTAATGGTGGTTATAGAGTTCAGCCGCATTTGCTTAAAGACAATCAAGAAGCAAAAAGTTGGCGCGAACCTGTAAATATGAAACCATCAACCGTGAAAATTCTTCGTTCTGGATTGCGTGAGGTAATTACACAAGGTACCGGTAAGGCTTTAAATGTGGCTACACTTCCCCCAATAGCTGGTAAAACTGGCACAGCCGAAGCATGGACGCGTCAAGGTGTCAAAGCAAATCATGCTTGGTTTGGTGGTTATGCACCCGCTGATAAACCCCAGGTTTTAATTGTAACATTTGCCGAACATTCCGGCGGTGGCGGTGGTAGCACTGCTGCACCGATGGCGTTAAAAGTTATGGAAGAGTATTTTCAAAAGAAGTAATTCAGTTGACACTCCCCGCGATAAATCGACGGGGATTCTTGAATCTAAGACATAACTTGCTCATACAGGTTTGCACTCCTCTTGAGTAGAGGTTTCATCTCCGCAAGCGTTGCCTGCATCTAGTGCAGAGGTTCCGATATGCCCTACCGTACGAGTATACCGCTTTCTCCCTTAATACCCAGGTCTAGATTCAAGCTTTCTTTTTGTGCAACTAAACGAACGAGGGATTCACACTGATGAGTATTGAGACAATCCATAATTAAATGCCATCTTTGTTAACCAAAACAGATCAAAAAGCTTATTATTTAGTATCTCACAATAGTGGTCTATTTATTTACGCCGACCTGCACTAGTAGCAACATCGGGATGTTCTTTGCCCAGTACTTTCTCACTTATCGCCAGCGATCGCACAAACAGAGGTTCAGCTTTTTCATAGCTTCCCTGTGCTTGGTACGGTAATGCCAAATTGTTCAGGCTAGTGGCAACATCGGGATGTTCTTTGCCCAGTACTTTCTCACTAATTGCTAGTGCGCGTTCTAATAGGGGGATGGCTTGACTGTATTTGCCTGCGTCATACAACTGTCCGGCTTGTTGATTCAGTCGCTTGGCTTCTTCTAACTCTGCTGACTGTTGTGCTGACAGTGAAGGCTGAGATTGTCCTGTCACCTCTTTTGGTATACTTACTAGCAGCCCTAATGCCAGTGCTGCTGTGATTGACCAGGATACCAACTTGATGCAACCTTGGGTTTTGGCTTTTTGCCGGGAGAATCTAGACACGTATTTGTGCCTCCTGCCTGGGTTCTGGGTGTGACAAAGATAATACCGAATTTCTAAAATCTCTCGGTAAATAATTTAAAAATATTTAGATTCCCCAGATTTCTCTTTTGAAAAGACCCTAAGAGTACTTCAAGTAAAAAAGTGTCTAATAGTCATTGCGAATGCAGCGAAGCGGAATGAAGCAATCTCAAAGTCCCTGCGATTGCTTCGCTCCACTACGTTACGCTCGCAATGACAGGCTTTGGATTATTTATTTATTGGAACACTCTAACTTACAGCGTATTCTCTAAACTGCCTCATAAATGGTGACTGAAACCCCAGCACTATATCTTCCTTTGGGACTCCCGCAGCAACCAAATCAGCGCCTGATTTAAGTGTATGATTAAATCATACACTGTGATAAGTTGGCTTTAAGTAGGAGAACCCCTTATGAGAACGACACAGGCACTCACGATCACCTTGCCTCATGACATGCTGGAGATGGTCAAGGCTAAAGTCACCTCTGGCGAGTATGCTACCGAAAGTGAAGTTATCCGAGATGGTCTGCGTACCCTCCAGGCGCGTGATGCTGCTGTTGAAAAGTGGCTGCGCGAAGAAGTTGTCAAAAGCTATGACGAATGTGAAGCTGATGCAACGCTGGGTGTCCCCGCAGAGCAGATCATGGCGCGTATCCGCTCTGAATACCACAAACGGACTACCACAGAGCAGAGCTAGATGAAACAATACAGCGTCATCTTCTCACCACGGGCAGAGCAACAACTCGGCAGTCTCTACGTTTATATCGCCGACCGTGGGGGAGAGGAGCGGGCAGAGCGTTATATCAGCGGCATCATTGCCTTTTGCCAAGGTCTTTCCACCTTCCCAGAACGCGGAACCAAACGTGATGACCTGCGACCGCATTTGCGGGTTATTGGGTATGCCAAACGTGTTGCGATCGCCTTTTCTGTGAAAGATGACGGGGTGATGATCCACGGTGTTTTTAACAGAGGGCAGGATTACGATTCTATCCTGCAAGAGGAGGAGTTATAACTCCTGTACGGACGGGATTACCCCGTGCCTTTTGTAGAAGAGACGCGATTAATCGCGTCTCTACATAACTCCCCTAAAGACGTTCCAGCGGAACGTCTCTACCTCTGACCTTTTCCGCTAAATCTGCCGGCTTCATGTATTCGTAATGCTCAAAGGGTTGATGAATCCAAGGATTATCCGGTAAATAATCAACGTAGTAATCGGGAATGATCGCAGAACACGCTTTATACCAAAGTACAGCGGTGCGAATTTCCTCAATGGGAAACTCATCATTTTCCTTTAACCAAGGAATAGTTTCTTGCAGCGTCACACCAGAATCTACCAAATCATCGACTAAAAGAATCCGCGAACCTAACTCTTCAGTAGTCATCGTCATGTGACGCGAGAAGGTTAAATTGCCTCTTTCTTGCTTGCCAGAACCACTGTAAGATGATGTGGCTAATATTGCTAACGGCTGGTCGTATATACGAGAAATTATATCTCCTACGCGCAGTCCGCCTCTAGCAAGACAGATAATCTGGTTAAATTCCCAACCCGATTGATAAATCTGAGCAGCCAGTTGTTCAATTTTCTGGTGATAATCTGACCAAGAAACGTAAAGGTCTAGCATAAACAATATAATTTATAGCTAAAACACGGATAGCAAACTTTATATTTTAATATGAGCGCAACATATTATGAATGATTCTGACGATAATGCCTACTCTCAACCTGGGGAAACCGAAAAACTAGACATAAGTACTAAACTGGCTTTTGGTGCTGGGGATTTGGGAACAGCGATCGCAGCGATGATTGGCATTTCTTATTTATCGCCTTTTTTAACGGATGTAGCTGGTTTAAATCCCTATTTAGCCGGACAAACTCAGCTAGTGGGTAAAGTTTGGGATGCTGTCAACGATCCGATGGTGGGAGTGTTGAGCGATCGCACTCAAAGCAAACAGGGAAGACGTTATCCTTGGATGATTTGGGGAGCAATTCCCTTTGGAATTTTCTTTTTTCTACAGTGGATTGTACCTCACTTTAGTAATAATGAAAATACCAATCAATGGGGTTTATTTTGGTATTACACTGCGATTTCGATTTTATTTAACGCCTTTTTTACAATTGTTAATTTACCATATACCGCCCTCACAGCAGAACTAACCCAAGACTACGACGAACGCACCAGTTTGAATAGTTTTCGCTTTTCATTTTCCATTGGTGGTAGTATTCTTGCCTTAATTATCGGTTTAGTTATTTCTTTACTAGTTCCAAGCGATCGCCGTCAACAGTATCTTTTAATCGGAGCAATCTGTGCAATTATCTCAGTTTTGCCTGTATACTGGTGTGTTTGGGGAACCAGAAAACGCGCTCAAGCTGTCGCAAACCTACACCCAGAAACTGAGCAAAGTGTTTCTCTACCCATATTCCAGCAACTTAAAATTGCTTTTACAAATCGTCCTTTCTTATTCGTAGTCGGTATTTATTTATGCTCTTGGTTAGCCGTGCAACTGACCGCCGGCATTATACCCTATTATGTCACCAGTTGGATGCGTCTTCCCCAATGGCACATTAGCTTAGTACTTTTAGCGGTGCAAGGAACTGCGATGGCTATGCTATTTGTTTGGAATGCTGTGAGTCGGCGCTACGGCAAACAAGCTGTATACTTTATGGGAATGAGTTTGTGGCTTATCGCTCAAACTGGACTATTTTTCGTACAACCCGGTCAAATTGCCTTGATGTATATCTTAGCAGTCATGGCAGGTTTTGGAGTATCTACAGCTTATCTTGTTCCTTGGTCGATGTTACCTGATGTAATTGAACTCGATGAATTAAATACAGGACAACGACGGGAAGGTATTTTCTATAGTTTCATCGTATTTGTACAAAAAATCTGTTTAGGAATTGCCATTAACGTCATTTTACAAAGACTGGGAATAGCAGGATATATTAAACCCACAACCGAAATTGCGATACCAATCCAACCAAACTCAGTATTAGACGTTATTCGCTTTTCCATTGGTCCCATACCAGCGATCGCCTTAGTTTGTGGCTTAATTTTAGCTTATTTTTACCCACTTACCCGCGAAGTACACGCAGAAATTTTGCTCAAACTCAAACAACGTAAAGAAGGAGTAGGGAATTAAAATTATATACAATATATGTCTGGTAAATCACACATCTTGTAAAGACGTTCCGCCGGAACGTCTCTACGGTTGCGCTCCGCCGGAACGTCTCTACGGGGGAATTAAAATTATATACAATATCATGTCCGGGAAATCACACATCTTGTAAAGACGTTCCGGCGGAACGTCTCTA
>JAESGE010000043.1_pt1 | contig 214685 bp, 190 predicted proteins | sample 9269601 | NCBI WGS metagenome assembly JAESGE01 (sample SAMN14515569, study PRJNA621662) | algae metagenome | isolation source: Tolypothrix brevis GSE-NOS-MK-07-07A and co-occurring heterotrophs from wet... | place: USA: Grand Staircase Escalante National Monument, Utah | collected 2006-04-16
CGTGAATGAGGCTTTTATACTCGTGAATGAGGCTTTGAACTCCATTAATGAGTCTTTTAGCTCCATTAATGAGTTTATCGTGGATATACTCGTCCTTTCCAAGCACCCCCTCGCCCTTGCCAATGACGCAAAGCAGAGTCTAAAGTCATGAAAGTATAGAGAAAAGCGATCGCACTCAAGCAAAATACTAACCACACAGGACATTTATAAAAGCGGATAGTGGGTAAGTAAGCCAGACTCATCAGCAACCATGTTAACAAACCTATAAATGCGATTCCCCAATGCCCCATCAAGGCACCCAAAATAAGACCCAAAGGTGGAACGATATAAATCAAAGTCATCCCCACCAAAGTTAAAATTAACAGCAATGGCGAATAATTCAATTGCGTATAAGCAGTACGCGCAACCATATCCCAAATTGTATTTAAAGAAAGATAGGGACGCAAACTACGAGTTAAAGTACTTAATCCCAGCCAAATGCGACCGGTGGATGAGGATGGGGAGATAGGGAGAGGGGGGGATGGGGGGAAAGAATTATTTATCCCCTTTTCCCTAGTCCTTAGTCCTCCAGACTTAATGGCGTTAGCAAGAGCGCAATCATCAATTAAAGCGTGTCGTACAGCTTTAATTCCACCGATGCGATTTAAGGCTTCTCTACGAATTAGAATACAGCCTCCGGCAGCTGCGGCTGTTGGATTATTTGGATCGTTAACCCAGCGAAAGGGATAGATTTTTTGGAAGAAAAAAACAAAAGCCGGAATTAAAAGTTGTTCCCAAAGGCTTTTACAGCGAAGTCGCACCATCACCGAAACCAAATCTAAGTTATCTTTTTCAGCTTTGGCAACAAGTCGGCGAAGATTTGCTATATCATGCTCAATATCTGCATCGGTGAGTAAATAATAGTCTGGTTTTTCTAGAGACGCGACATCTGGTTTTTTTAAAGACGCGACATCTGGTTTTTGTAGAGACGCGACATCTGGTTTTTGTAGAGACGCGACATCTGGTTTTTGTAGAGACGCGACATGTCGCGTCTCTACAGCTTGAATGCCTTGTTCAATTGCCCATAGTTTACCAGTCCAGCCGGGGGGTAGGGCTTGGGCAGAAACAATTTGTAATTGCTGTGATTTATTTAAAGCGTGTCCCACACCTAAAGCTATATCTGGAGTGCCATCTGTGCTGTGGTCGTCTACTAGAAAGACTGTGAATGAGCCGTGATAATCTTGACTTAGAAGCGATCGCAAACTAACTGGTAGCAAATCAGCTTCATTACGTGCTGGAATTACCGCACACACCGTCGGTAATGATTCTAGCATTGTTTCTCCTACCTCTAGCCGCTGGTCTGTACGCCAAAACTGACCCCGCAAAGTTAATAATCCAATCCAAGTTGCCAAACATAAGAACATTATCCCGAATATAATTCCTTCCATAACCTCTTGCCAATTCACTGCCTCTGTGAGCAAAATACTATGTTTGCTGATTGTATGCAAAGAACTTTTTTCTCTAATGCTGTGTCGGTAATCTTGTTGATATTGAGTAATATTACATGCAAACTCAAGATAGGGTAACAGTCAATCAAGTTACAGAAGCGATCGCCAAGAGCCAAAATCATCTTCTCTCGATTCAAAATCCCCCAGGTTATTGGTGTGCCGAGTTAGAATCTAATGTCAGTATCACCGCTGAGGTTGTCCTTCTACATAAAATTTGGGGGACAGACTCTCAAAGACCTTTACATAAGGTCGAAACCTACCTGCGTTCTCAACAACGACAGCATGGTGGCTGGGAACTCTTCTATGGTGATGGCGGAGAACTCAGCGTTTCGGTAGAAGCTTATATGGCGCTGAGGCTGCTAGGAGTCTCTCCAAGCGATCCGGCAATGCTTCGGGCGCGAGATTTTATTTTACAGCGCGGCGGCGTCACCAAAACTCGCATCTTTACAAAGTTTCATTTAGCGCTGATTGGCTGCTACAACTGGCAAGGTCTTCCTTCGATTCCACCAGCAATTATGCTTCTGCCGGATGCTTTCCCATTTAATATTTATGAACTGTCGAGTTGGGCAAGGTCAAGCACTGTCCCTTTATTAATTGTCTTTGATGATAAGCCGATTTATCAAATTCATTCAGCTATCACTTTAAATGAGTTATATGTCGAAGGTGCAAATCAAATTAAATTTGAATTACCTCGCAATGGCGATTGGACAGATTTATTCATCACCTTGGATAATGCTTTCAAGTTAGCAGAAAACTTAAATTTAATGCCTTTGCGAGAAGAGGGTATCAAAGCCGCAGAAAAATGGATTTTAGAAAGACAAGAAGCAACCGGTGATTGGGGCGGAATTATTCCGGCGATGCTAAACTCAATGTTAGCTTTGAAGTCGCTGAATTACGATGTTAACGATCCGATTGTCGTTAGAGGTTTGCAAGCAATTGATAATTTTGCCATTGAAACTGAAGATTCCTACCGAATACAACCTTGTGTTTCTCCAGTTTGGGATACAGCTTGGGCAATGCGTGCTTTAATAGAATCTGGTTTAGCCGCAGATCATCCGGCAGTAGTTAAAGCTGGAGAATTCTTGTTAGATAAGCAGATTTTGGATTACGGTGATTGGGCAGTTAAAAATCATCAAGGTAAACCGGGAGCTTGGGCATTTGAGTTTGAAAATCGCTTTTATCCAGATGTAGATGACTCTGCCGTGGTTGTCATGGCGTTGCAGATAGCGAAACTACCTAATGAACAATTAAAGCAGCAAGCGATCGCCCGCGCTATTAATTGGATGGCTTCGATGCAATGTCAAGCTGGTGGTTGGGCAGCATTCGATCTCAATAACAATCAAGACTGGCTTAATTTAGTGCCTTATGGTGACTTGAAAGCGATGATCGATCCAAACACCGCTGATGTCACTGCCAGAGTATTAGAAATGCTGGGGGAATGCAAACAGTCAATTGATACTCAAAGCTTTGAGAAAGCGCTTTTTTATCTCATCAATGAACAAGAAACCGATGGTTCCTGGTTTGGTCGTTGGGGAGTAAACTACATTTATGGAACTAGTGGAGTACTTTCCGCTCTTGCTTTAGTTGCACCGCAGACTCACAAAAGCAGTATCGAACGCGGTGCAACTTGGTTACTCAAATGTCAAAACCCCGATGGTGGTTGGGGTGAAACTTGTGGCAGTTACAACGATTCTAGTCTTAAAGGACAAGGAAAAAGTACAGCATCCCAAACCGCTTGGGCAATAATAGGGTTAATTGTAGCAGTTGAAGCGATCGCAATAATAGCGCTGCCGGCAATTGAAAAAGGAATTAACTACCTTTTAACAACTCAACAATCAGACGGTACTTGGGATGAATCAGAATTTACAGGTACTGGCTTTCCCTGTCACTTTTACCTCAAATACCACCTTTATCAACAATATTTTCCTTTAATAGCTTTAGCCCGCTATCAAAATCTCTAGTGTTTGATACCCTCGTAGTGAGCGGCTTGATCTGCTCATTTCATCTTCGGTAAATTACACATACTGTAAAGACGTTCCGCCGGAACGTCTCTACGACGGTTACGATATTTTTATTACTTTTAATTAAACGGACATGATATTATCCAGAACCCTTGTAGAGACGTAGCAATGCTACGTCTTTAAATCTTTGTGTGGTACATTCAATTGAAAACCGTTATATTAATTGGGGTGCATTAGCAAAACACAACGCACCCTTTAACTGAAGAGTTATATAATTAGTAATAAGCACCTATCAAGCTGTAAGTTAGAGCCGCTAAGACGAACAAATTCACAAGAATGTAAATCAAATCACGCCGGCGAATAAAAGCAAAATTCGAGATTTTCTGGTCTAGGTTGTTGTGAAAGGTATGCTGAATAAATTAAAACGATCGCCAGTACAATCGTCAGCGCTTTTACAGAAATAAAGGTAGCAATTAAAGCGCCAATTATTGCGCCAATTGTTGTTGCCACCTCCAGAAACATTCCCAAGCGTAAATTAGTGTAGCCTTTTTTTATATAAGTACATGCTGCACCGGAAGAAGTCGCAATTACAGACACCAGTGAAGCACCAATCGCGTAGCGGATATCAACGCCAAATATTGAAGTTAATAAAGGGACAATTACTACTCCACCCCCTAACCCAGTCAACGCACCCAGAAAACCAGCGCTAAATGACCCTATCCAAACTAGTAAAGAAAATTCTAGGATATTCAAATTTTATTTTCCTCCATTTTGAAATGTATATAACAAGACCGAGATAGTTTTTTATACTTTTTTTAAAATTAAATGGCAGGGGGTGAAGACAAAGTATTATTAGGCACAAAAAATGATTTTTGTGAGCAATGGTCACAAAAAAGTGAGATTTCCCCATTCAATAAGTTTAGTAGAGTCAACGTACCACTATCAACCAACAGCGTTTTCCCTATCCAAATCGCTACAATTGTCTTTCTTCCGGAAGTAATGATGTTTGATGATGACGGCAAAACCAAGATATTGACCAAAAAAGATATGTCGGCGACGAAAGTCAGCATTTATCTGTGAAAAAAATAGCACCAAGATTATCATGTCATCGATATTAGTGGTGAAGAAGGCGATTATCCCTTCTATGAAAGCTGTCCCAAGCTTATTCATGCTGGATTGTCGAAAAACGATTTGTTTAGATAAAGGACGATTAGGCGATCGCACTTTGCCGTAAAATAAAATAATGGAAGCGCAACCTAAACAAATCCAGCGTTATGTGACGCAATTCGTCAAAGTTCCTTTCCATAACTGGTTTTATGGGCTTCGGAATGCCAACTCCAGGTGCGAAAGACCTGGAGTTGGCATCCAAAACAAAACCTGGCGTTGCTGAATTCAGGTATGAATCCGCATGATTAGACGTAGCAATGCTACGTCTAATCAAGGGTTTTGACCAGAGCGCACAATCATTTTCATACATCTAATCAGCAACGCCCAAAACCTCAGTTCAAATTAAAAATTCTCTGTTTTAGAATAAAATAACAGAGTTTTATACTCGTGTGATTTTTTAATTTTACCCGCTTCTACAAATGATTCGACAATAGATTTAGCTGTACCCCATGCAAAGGAACCCGTATAGAAAACAATATGTCCTTCGGGATTAAGTTTATCTAAAAATAGCTGAATTAGCGATTCATCATTTTGATGAACCAAAGGGGCATTTTCAGGTATATAGAATTCACTTAAATGGAAAAGCGTCACAATATCAAACATTGGTAAATTTCTTGCCGTTAATGTGTATATATCTCCAAAAAGAACTTTGTAAAACTTGCTCAGAGAACTATCTTTAATAACCAATTTGATATATGATTGCTGCTCTAAAGCTGAAGCTGTAATTCCCATAATTTCATTTGGTTCAGTCAGCTTTTGATTTTCTAAGCCGATCAAATGATGTTCTCCTGTACCAAAATGGAAGATATTTTTACCATTAATTTTTGATTCTTGAATGTATTCAACAAAATATAGATCGCACGGACAACGTTTTGGGTCGTAACGCCATGTAGATGTTTCTTGAAAAAATCCGATTCCCAAATTATTAAGAACTACCGGGCGCTTTAGTCCAATGGCATATAATAATTTTATTGGTAAATAATTCTCTGCAAAAAATTTAATTTTTTGTTTTATGGTTCCTGTACTCATAATTAACTACCTCACAAAAGATCAACTACAAGAATAATTGAAAACTTCACATTTATTTATTTTAATTATGTAAATGTTTGTAAAATAAATCATCTAAATTTTGTTTATGGTATAAATTATATACTTGACAAATAAAGTGTAATATGTATTGAAGTAATTTGGTCGTTCCACGCTTTTGACAATTAGGGTGAGTGGGTGGCACTCAAGAGCATCGAAAAATCATACCACAAACCCATAGCTGATATTTGATGAGAAAGAGGGGGAAAGGGGAAAGGGGAAAGGGTAAGAAATATAGAGTTATAGCGAATAAATCTGTATTTTATTTCCATACCTTTCCCCCTTAACCTTTTCCCCTCTTCTTCCTTTACCCCTTCTTGGTAAGTAGTCGGATAGAATTAATTATACAACGTCCCCTTGACTTTCTTTTTCACAATAGCTTTTTTAAAGGCAATGTAAATCCTGGTACAACATCTTCACCACTTAAAATTGCCGTTGCTGGATACTGAGTAATTGAGTTATCAATTCGATAAACAAAAGCTTGCTGATTTTGACGGTCAATTAACCATCCCAAACGCACACCATTGGCAATATATTCTGCCATTTTTGCCTTGAGTTTTTCCAAGCTGTCATTTTTAGAACGAATTTCAATGACAAAATCAGGTGCTAAATTGATAAACTGGTCTTCTTGTTGATCCCAATCTGATGGTAAGCGTCCTTTCGCCACAAAAGCAGCATCAGGAGATTTTACAGCAGTATTGGGTAATCTAAAACCGGTACTTGAACTGAAAACTTCACCTAAATCTTGACTTTCAACCCAATTTAGCAGATAAGCTCCTGCTTTTATTTCTCGATTTCCAGAAATTCCCCCAGTTGGTGGCATAGTTTCCAAAGTTCCATTCGCATTACGTTCAAATCGCAGTTCTGGGTTCTCTGAACTCATTTGCATCAAATCTTCATCAGAGTACCAAGACGGCAAAATAGCTTTTTCGGTTTTCATAATAATGCCATAGCAAGCTAGATAGATAATACAATTTTAGCTGAGAGGATATTTGAAAAGTATAGGGCGAATAGAATTCGCTACTATACAAGCAAAGTCCACTAAACTGTGTAGCTGATGAACGTGAGCCACATTATTTTAAATGAAACTACAACCAATTGAGCATCAACACTTGAAAGAATGCGCGGACTTGTTTATTTCAGTTTTTAGCAATCCTCCTTGGAATGAAGACTGGGAGATTGAATCAGCTTTGAACAGATTGGAAGATTTGTATGATATGCCAAGGCAACACAGTGTTGTTGCAATTGTAGAGGATCAAATTATCGGTTTTGCTATTGGTTATATTGAAAGATGGTATCAAGGTAAAAGCTTTTACCTAAAGGAAATATGTATTGATTCCACTAGGCAGCGAAGTGGAATTGGCACGAAAATTATGGATGTGCTTTCCCAAAATTTAGTAAGTCAAGGTGTCAATAAAATTTATCTATTGACAGGGAGAGATACTCCAGCTTCAGCGTTCTATGAGAAGTGTGGGTTTTGTAATAACTCCAAAATAATTATGATGTCAAAAAAAGTGCAATAGCCAATGTTGAGTAGGCTAGTTGTTCAGCATCGCGTCTTAGACTTCGCAGGCAGTATCACATTTCACTTTTTTGTCCAAAGTCCAAATAATATTATGCTTGATAAAATGCTTTCAGAACGTTTTACGGAAGCTCTTACCTACGCTACACAACTTCACGCCAACCAAGTTCGTAAAGGTTCAGGTATTCCTTATATCGCTCATTTGTTAGGTGTTGCCAGTATTGCTTTAGAATATGGGGCAAATGAAGATGAAGCGATCGCAGCCCTTTTACATGATACCATAGAAGACCAAGGTGGGGCGGCGACAAGAGAAGAAATACGCCGTCGTTTTGGAGACAATGTAACAGCAATTGTCGATGGTTGCACTGACTCTGACACTACACCCAAACCACCTTGGCGACAACGCAAAGAAGCATATATTGCTCATATCTGCACAGCATCGCCATCGGTGTTACTTGTTTCCGGAGCCGATAAACTCTACAATGCTCAATCGATTCGCAAAGATTATCGCGTATTAGGGGAATCAGTTTGGGAACGGTTCAAAGGTGGCAAAGAAGGTACTCTTTGGTATTATAGATCCCTTGTAGATGCTTTCTATAAGACTGGATCAATCCCAATGATTTGGGAATTAGAACGGGTGGTTTCAGAAATAGAACTTTTGGCTAGTTCCGCTCATCAGAAAATTGGGTAGAAACCCCGTCCTTAAAAGACGGCTTTACGGTAAAATAGAAATATGGCGAAATTAGCTCAACGCAGGAGGGTAACTCGCCTCCAAGGCTTTGCTAGTAACCAAGTGGATAACGAGTATCCACGCAAATTGAGTCGTGGGGTGTGGGGATGAGTACATCCTCTAGAACCGTAACCGCGCCCGTAAATTCCGCTCTGCAACATGAGTAAACAAGTAATTGTTAGTAGTGCTGGGAGGGGGATAAAGGGGAGCAATGCGATTGTCGAGGAATGGTTACTACTCTGGTGGGTGAGGAATAGTAATTGAACCAAATTCAGTTGACTTGCCGTTTTTAATGGCATCGAAAGTACCTTTAATAGTACCAGCGATGGGCACAGCAACAAGTGTCCCCAACAACCCAGCAATTTCAAATCCCATCAAAATAGAAACGAAAATCCAGATAGGATTAAGTCCGATAACATCACCGAGTAATTTCGGTGCTATCAAATTATCTTTAATCTGTTGCAACAAAACCGCTGCTATTGCGACTTGAATTGCTAGCGACCAACTTTGCAGCAACACTAAAATTACCACCAAACCGATACCAAGAGAAGCGCCAATAAAAGGAATTAGTTGGGAGATGCCAATAAGTATGGCAAACAACAAAGCAAACGGCACCTTGAGAATCAAGAAAATCGGGGTGAGACAAACTATCATGAACAGCGCTAGCAAAAGTTGGCTGAGGAAAAAGTTGTGGAAATTGAGACGCAAAGATGTAATTAAAGGGATTCGAATGTTAGATGGTAAGAGATTAACCAAACCAGACCAAACGCGATCGCCATACAAAAGCATGTAAAATGCTAGTACGACTATTAACACCATGTTGATTAATCCTGATAAAAGCGTCCCAGCTACGCCTACAGCACTAGAGGCTAGTTGTTGCACCACGTTCTGAATACTGGCATTGATTTGAGTGCTCACAACCGTCAAATCTAATGGTAAACGCCGCTTTCTCGCCAAAATCTCAAACCGGTGTAGATTTTCTTGACTAGCGCTTAACAAACCAGGAATCTTATTTAAAAGTTGAAGCGTTTGGTCAACTACTATCGGCACTAAGGTGACACCCAAAATCACAAACAGCGTTAAAGTTCCTAGCAAAACTATAATCACTGCCTGAGTGCGCGTAATTCGAGCGCGTTCAAAAAACTTAACTGGATAATTCAGTAAAAAAGCAAGAATCGCGGCAACAATCAAAATGGTAATTGGATGCTGAAATAACTGATAAAACTGAGATACCAGCCAAATATTCAGAGCGATAATCGGACCGCTCAGACCATAGAATAACAGACTTTTAACGGAGGCTGAACGGCGCATATTGGCTGGGGACTGGGGGGCAGGATAGGTAAGATTCAGCTGGTGCTGATGAATATGATAGATATTTTTAACAAAGGTGTGTAAACCTAACTTATAAAAAGGAAGCAAATCATCATGGACAAAACTATAGCTGATCTTCGCAAAGACTATACTTTAGAGGGTCTAAGCGTCTCCGAAGTTGATTTTAATCCTTTTGAACAGTTTAAAAAATGGTTTAATCAGGCACTAGATGCCCAACTTCTTGAACCAAATGCGATGACTATTGCCACTGCTACACCAGAGGGCAATCCGTCGGCAAGAATAGTATTATTGAAAAATTTTGATGAGCGGGGTTTTGTTTTTTACACAAACTATAATAGTCAAAAAGGACAAGAATTAACCGAAAATCCCCAGGCATCTCTTGTTTTTTGGTGGGCGGAACTAGAACGCCAAGTTCGTATTTATGGACTGGTTGAGAAGGTTTCGGAATACGAGTCAGATGAGTATTTTCACATACGCCCGTTAAATAGTCGCTTGGGTGCGTGGGCATCTAATCAAAGCGAGGTGATAGAAAACAGAGAAGTTCTTGAGCAACGCTTGCAAGAACTTCAGATAAAATATGAAAATCAAGATGTGCCGCGACCGCAGCATTGGGGAGGGATGCGAGTGATCCCCGCAAAAATTGAGTTTTGGCAAGGACGCCCCAGTCGCCTGCACGATCGCTTGCTTTATACTTGTTTGGATGATAAAAGTTGGAAAATAGAGCGCTTGTCACCTTAATCGTTTTTGTCTAGCCAAGGTGGTATTGCACCTAATAGCTTTTGTGGTTCTATTCCACGAGAACCACCTGGCTCAGTTTTGCGAGGTTTGCCAGTATTTGGTGGCTTGATGTCTCTTTCGGAACCACCCTTTTGTTCTTTATTTTTGTCATCGCTCATTTTATATTGTCCTTATTGATTGGGAATTGGTAATTGCTCATTGCCCATTACCCAGAGAATTTCCTCTGTGTGCTGGGTAAAATTTTTACCTGTTAAGCTGGGAAGTTCGGGAACTTCATTTAATTTCTTCAAGATAATGAATTTCAATTCCGCATAATCTTCACAAATACCTTGTAAATCTGGATCTTTGCCTGCCCATTCCCAGATTGTCTGTTCGCTGTTTCTCACCAAAGCGTAAACTAAATAACGGCGTGCTAGTGAAAGCGCGGTTTTTACCTCAGCATTAGTTCGGTGAGCGATGGCATACCAAGCCGCTAGATTATATAAAAAGCGAGTATTTAACTCTGATGTCTCATCCCAACCATTCTTCAGCTTTTCTATTTCCTGTTTAGCTTCCAAAATCAAATTGACATCGCCTATCATTAACCCAGCCATCGCTTTGCCAATTCTAATTCTACGCTTGACAGATTCGTCTTCACATGTATTCAGGGCGAGATCGTATTGCAGTAGTGCTTGACGTTGGTAATTGAGACATTCTTTGCCTAAGGTTTCTCCTCCAAAGGTGCTGTATGTGTCAGCTAAATTTTCGTAAGGTTGAAACCACTCAGGATACAAAACTATTGCTTGCTGTAAATCTTCAATCGCCAAATAGTAAAACATTTTGCCCTGAGTCGGAGCGCTGGCTAGATTAAGAGCGCCAAAAAAATTATAAATCTTTGCTTGATAGCGATCGCGTTTTCGTCCCAAGTGATACCAAGGCACAGCAGCCACCATTTCGCGCCGGCTGAGTTCCAACGCCAACCAGCGAATAGCGGAGCCAAGCAGCTTTCTGTAGCGGTCTTTCAGTGCTTCTTTGGATACCGAATCTTCTGACTCCCAAACTGTGTACAACTTAGAAGAAAGACGACCTGCAATATTAGTAATTTCAAAAGTAATTCCCAGGCGATGGTATTCTTTACCTTGGCTTTGCAAAATGCTAGTTACTTTGGTGCCGAATGGTGGAAATATCACCTTCAAGATGTTCACCGCTGGATGCATTTGCTCTGGTGCGAACTCGCTAAGTGAAGTTACCATCTCACCAAGTCGTTGGTCTGGTGTTGTTTGCGGTAACGGTAACTTATCAGGAGGGTGATAGCTTTGGGGTCCTTGGTGGATGATATGTTCTTTCATCCGTTGATGCAAGCCTTTCATCTCCCCCACAAGTTTTTCTCGCGCTAATTGCGAAATACCTGGTAACACATTGGTCATTTCCTCTGCATCAGAAGCATTGATGAAATTGTCTACAATCAATTGGGATGAACGCTGAAAAATCATTAAAATGACGCGATAGACGATTAAAAGACTTAGTAAAATCACCACGATATTTACCAGAATCATAAAAATCCTGGTAAAGTTTTTCTCCACCACTTCGAGGTCGTCTATCAACTTTATGACAGATGTCTTTGGCTTATCAGATTGACTCGGTGTTGGTGTTGCAATCGGTGTTGGTCTGGCAATAATTTGTTGACTATATATGGATGGTCGCCGGTATGCTGACAATCCATAACTAAAGACAAATAAGACGGTGAATACTAACAACAGTCGTACTTTCACAACTTTAAGCTTGGTGATATTATGTTCGCTTTCAGGTAAATTAGGTACATGCGTAAAGCCCAAAACCCGCTCTGAGACGTTCCACGGTCACGTCTCTACGTGTATTTAATAACAACGCAATCTGCTGTAATAGTCAATAGACATCTCCAGATTCATACGTAAAGACGTTCCACGGTCACGTCTCTACAAGGGTTTCGGGCAACGCATAATTAATTTCCAACAGATGTCTAATAGACATCGCGATCGCTCTTTAAATATGTGTTATCCAGAACCTTTGATTAGACGTAGCAGTGCTACGTTTCTACATTCTTAGACGTAGCAGTGCTACGTTTCTACATTCTTAGACGTAGCAGTGCTACGTCTCTACATTCTTTATTTAGCTGAAGAAGGAGAAAATTGAATGCTGGGGTCTGGCATAAAAGTATACCTTAGATAAAGCCCACTGGCAACAAACAAAATTATTAACAAACTACCAATACCGAGGGGACTGGGAAGCCAGAAAGTTACTTCGATGTGGTTTAATTGACCGGGGACGAGTTTCCATACCAATTTATTTTGACTTTTTTCGGGAGCGATACCAACAGAAAGGCTCGAATCCCCTTGAGCGCTTTCGGTTTGTTGAATGTTTCTTACACCCCAAGGAGTTTTCAAGCTAAATTCTAAATCGAGAATCGAGCCTGCATTCGCCAGAACGTTACCATTGTTAGCGATTAGAGAGAGCGATCGCAAGTCCACATCGTAAATCAACCGATTCCGCACTAACACTAAGAAATTGTTCTGAAACAAAAGTAAGTTTGACTCAATTTTTGGCAATTCTGAGTCAGATGTGCCTTTAACTTCAGCTTTTTGATTAATCTTGGGATTGAAAAATTCGTTAAATTTGGTTTGTAATTCCTCACCACTACTGAAGGGAATTGTGACGATAATTTCTGATTTAGAAAGTCGCCGTACTTTGCCTTCTTCTTTGCGGGCGCGGCGTTCAATGCTATTTAACCAATCGTATACTGAGTCACCGCTAAAACTAGTTAGTCGTTCTGCTAACTTAATATGCTGCACCAGTTCACCGCGATTCGAGTTTTCAAAGTTTACCCCCGCTTCATACTGTACGCAACCAGATAGCACCAGGGATGCCAACAGCACCAGACAGACAAATCTTAGCCGTGCAAAGCTTTTTGCTAAAACCGATAAATTCATAACTATAAATCTCCACAAAAGTCAACTCAAGGATGAAAGATGAAGGATGAAGTTAAAACCTTAGAGAAGTTCTATCTAGGTTGAAATTGTACCCCAAAGCTTTTTTGATCCTTCATATCATGTCAGGTTTATTAATTACTTTTGTAAAGACGTTCCGGCGGAACGTCTCTACGACGGTTGTAAAGACGTTCCGGCGGAACGTCTCTACGACGGTAGGTAGGTTTTTATTACTGTTAATTAAACGGACATGACATCACACTTCATCCTTATTTAAAGGCTCAACCAAAGCAAGCTACCCAAGATGAAACTAATGGTAATTAATCCAACCCAAATAAAGCGATTATCTTTAGTATTAACTTGGTTCAAGTCAACATATTCTCGCTCAGTCGGCTTTTTCGGTTGGGAAGATTTTGTACCAGCAGCAAGACGAATTTTACTTTCATTATCAGATAGTGCGCCCAAATCGGGAATTTGAGTCATCCATTCCCTTGGTCTTTGTAGCTTCGGTGCTTTGAGAATGTAAACTAAATTTCGGGCTTCTTTGCTGGTTTCGGAAAAAGGATGACGTTTAAGTTCTTCGCAAAGAGCGATCGCATCCTCTGTACGTTCAGCAGCTTCATAAGCTGTTACCAGCCAGATTTGTACTTCTCCCCCTAAGCGAGAATTGGGATTCACCAGAGCGATCGCTTTTTCGAGATTTTCCACCGCTTGCCGATATTCCCCACTTTCAAAAGCAGCTTTCCCCGATTGGTAAAGATTTTTGGCAATTTCTAAACTTTCTGCACTCACGTTTTCCACACAAATCAGCACTTTCTTAATTGTGCCAATATCAATGAGAAAGAGGGGGAAAGGGGAAAGGGGAAAGGATCAGAAAAATATTCCCAGAGTTATTTAAATCACTCTTCTTACAAAGGTCAACGGGACGGAAACCGATCCCGCTAAGTTTGAGCTTTATTTCCATACCTTTACCCTTTAACCTTTAACCTTTTCCCCTCTTCAAATCCCCCCTTGTACCCTTCTAAGAAGTAAATTGAGAACCCATCAACATTGTCCCGATACCAACGTCGGTGAAGATTTCTAGCAGCAGGGCGTGAGGAATGCGACCATCAATTATATGTGCTGCACGTACTCCTTGAGCGAGCGATCGCACGCAACAATTTACTTTCGGGATCATCCCACCACTAACTACATTAGTAGCAATCAAGTGGCGAGCTTCTTGAATATCCACTTTCGGAATCAAGCTTGACGGATCTTTGTAATCTTTTAAAATACCCCGCGTATCTGTGAGCAAAATTAACTTTTCTGCCCCAAGTGCTGCGGCTATTTCTCCAGCTACCGTATCAGCGTTGATGTTGTAAGCTTGTCCTGTTTCGTCTGCGGCTACGCTAGAAACTACTGGGATATAGCCATTGCTAGCGAGTGTGTCCAAAATCTTGATATTCACACCGCAAACTTCCCCCACAAAGCCAATGCCTTCTTGACCTTGGGGACGAGCTTTAATTAAATTACCATCTTTACCGCATAATCCTACCGCCAAGCCGCCAGCTTGGTTAATCAAGGCGACTATTTCTTTGTTAACTCGACCGACTAAAACCATTTCCACCACATCCATTGTGGCGGCATCGGTGACGCGCAGACCATTTTTAAATTGCGGTTCGATTCCCAGTTTATCGAGCCAGCTGTTAATTTCTGGTCCCCCACCGTGGACTAAAATTGGTCGTAAGCCGACGCAGGATAAGAATACAACATCGCGGATAACTTTATCTTTGAGGGTGCTATCTTTCATTGCCGCACCGCCGTATTTGACAACAACGGTGCGTCCCGCAAATTGCTGGATGTAAGGTAATGCTTCGCTCAGTACTTGCACGCGAGTGGCTGCGTCTTCTCTGATATATTCAGTATCGTTGACTATCATGGGGCGCTGTTGACAGTTAAAACTGATCTAAATAGTTTAAAGGAGTTTGGTACTTTCAACAATGTCTCTTCATGAAGAGGGGTAAAGGGGAAGAAAGACGTAGCAGTGCTACGTCTCTACATCGGTTGTCTGTTTCAGAACAGTAGGAATCGCCTCAAGTACTCGTGTAGCGGTTTTCGTGGGTGTTTCTTCCTCACTGATGCTGATTCGCAGATCGGCTTGATTGTAAAGTGATTGTCGTTGTTCAAGAAGCGATCGCAGTTTTTGTTTCAAGTCAACATCTTGCAGTAACGGTCTTGTGGTATCTTCTGCTAAACGGGTGTAAAGTAATTCTACTGGCACATCCAGCCAAACAATCAAACCGTGACGTAGGTAACTCCAGTTTTTTTGTTGGAGAATAACCCCTCCACCAGTAGAGATAACTAATTTTGTAAAAGAGCAAATTTGTGCTAATACATCGCTTTCTATTTGACGAAAACCCGCTTCACCAACGGATGCAAACAACTCATTAATACTTTGTTTGGTTGTTTCTTCAATTACGTTATCCGCATCCAGAAACCCGTAACTCAATTGTTTCGCAAGTTCGCGCCCTACAGTAGTCTTACCGGCACCCATCATGCCAATTAAGTATAGGTTAACTCCTTTTAACATACTCACTGTCAATTTCCTACTCCTTTTGGGCGCTTAAATTCCCCACCTTTACTCCGAACCTTTCGTACAGACGTTCCGCCGGAACGTCTCTACCGTGAACCTTTCGTAGAGACGTGACCGTGGAACGTCTCTACCGTGAACCTTTCGTAGAGACGTGACCGTGGAACGTCTCTACCGTGAACCTTTCGTACAGACGTGACCGTGGAACGTCTCTACCCTATTTTACATCTCGATGTCGAGGCGAATTTCTCGAATGTAATTTTTCAATTGCGCTTCAAAAATTGTCTGACTCATGAATGAGTAACCTGATTTATCTTGATTTTCAAAATTTTCCTCTATTAATCGTTCAACTATATATTCCATCAAAACTGGGGTTTGTGCAAAGCTGGATGCTTGTCTTTCAATTAGCGATCGCCTTTGTAATAACTCTATAGCTTCTAATATTAATCGTTGGGAAACTCGTGGTATAATGTCTTTTTGCAACTTTCGCACTGAAACCAAATTGCGATTCAGTGCTAACCAATGCATAATCTGCTTTTCCAAGTTAGATAAACGATAAAATTGCTCATCTAAAATTGCTCGAATGTCGCCAAAAACCACAGTACCTTGTTCTAAAAATTCATATATATTGCCAGCAAATAATTCTTGAATCGTCGTGGCAACTAATTTAATAAATAACGGATTACCTGCATACCACTCAATTAATATTCTGCATTCTTCTTCAGAATAATCTGTAAAGCCTTTTTCTTTGAGAAGTTGCCAACTTTCTGCATTACTTAATCCTGTCAATTTCCAAGAGCGAACGGGTAATTGTTTTCCTTCCAAAGCGGCAATTTCTTGAGGTTTTTCTCTACTAGTTAACACCAAGCAACTTTGATGTTGAGAGTCTCCTAATCTTCTGATTAACTCTCCATAACCTTCGTAACCTTGACGGTACCGAATTTGCTTCATAACATCTAGGTTGCTGACTGCCACAGAGAGCGGATATTCTCTAACCAAATCGGTATTGTTGCCATTGCTTAAAATTGAATCAACACAATCCAATACAATTAGACAGCGTGAAGAACGCAAACACTCAATTAGTCGGGAAATATTGTTTTCTATACTTTCTGTACTTTGTATTTGGGCTTCGGGAGATAAAAGCGACCAGAGTTGATGTAAGATGACTTCTAGGGGTGGTGCGAGACTAAGCGATCGCCAAATTACAAATTCAAAATCTTCCTTAATTGTGTCTGCAAGCTTTACTGACAAAGCTGTTTTACCAATTCCACCCATACCTAAGAGTACCACTAACCGACACCGGTCTTGCACAATCCAGTCTTTCAGGGATGCGAGTTCAGTAGTGCGTCCGTAAAATTTACTTACATCAATCGCTTCACCCCAATCTTGTTTTTGATCTGTTTTTATCGGATCAAAATCAGTTTTGTTTTTCTCGGTTATGATTATTTTATTGTTAGTCACATCTACTTGAAACCAGCCTTTTTTATAACCTGCTTTCTCTAGTAAGTGAGTCACTCGACTCCAGCTTTTGACCTTAATGCTGCTTCCCTCTTGGTTACTCAGCATATCTTCTATATATTTATATAGTCCATTAGAAAGATAAACTCTCACAGTACTACTACTGCGACTTTTATAAACTGCATTAGCAATTTCTGCCGGACTCAAACCACAAAGTAAACCTCTCAAAAATTTCTTTTCAACAGGTGTGAGAGCTTTTCCTTTTGCCGATGCCAAATCAACGTATAACTTTTCTAGCTCCCAATTATTTTTAGCCTCTATAAAATCCTCTTCTATTTTATTTGAATTAGCAGTCATTACGGTTATTTATTTAAAGTAGCGAGCAAGCAATATATTAACGATTTTTATATAAAATCGAAATAAACAAACAATGAACTTATAACGAATTTAATAACATTCGTTAGGTGACTTGCCAATTGTTGCTTCGGTATCTTTAGGCTTAACGGAAATTTAATAAAGCTTCTTTGAAACTTTATTTAATTTGTGTCGTCAATATAAACGATAAAGATTCTTTCTCAACTGGGGCTGTTTTAACTTTATACAATACTGTGTTTCTACCTCACAGTATTAACATTCAAGAAACTTTGTCATAGCAAGCCCCGCTCCAAATCTGTAAAAAATCATGGTGTAAATTATGACTTACTTTGTGACATTGTGCAAAAAAGCTTTGCCAGCTTAACGGTTGAAGAAAAAAAAACTACTGCATATCTTATTTGAGTGCACCCGACTTACTTAAGTGTGGTCTATTGAGGTATCAACCATGACTCGAATTCGTGACGTTGTGCAAAAAGCGCTATCCACTGGCTATCTAACAGTTGAAGCCGAAAATCAACTACGACATTTACTGACAACCCGGTATGACTTAGAAGACTTTAAAGCCTTTATGAGCTTGCAAGAAGCCGCGATGATGGGCAAAGTCAAGCAGGAGTCTCGCGAACAAAGATGTAGTATTTAGTACATAAATGCCGCATTTTTACTTAAGAGGGCGATCGCTTATCGTCATCAACAGAGTCGTCATCATCAAAAAATCCCCAATCATCATCATCATTCTTCTGATTGGTAGTCGCCGGTGGTTGATAAGGCGGTATGATTACTCGGTAATCAGCATCGTAAACTGATTCAGTTTTTCCTACTCCAGAATTTTTTGGTTGGCGGTAGCTGTAGGAATAAACTGAACCAGATTGAGAACTACTTTTGGGTTGTTGTTGACGTTCGTAACTTTGATCTCTATCTTGTATGTTTTCCGAACTGGGATTAGGCTCAACATTAGACTTCTCTTCAAAGTCCCAATCATCATCTGTAGTATTATTTGTGTCCCAATCATCTGCTTCATCAGTGCTTCTAGACTCTGTTCTACTAGCTGGGGGTGGAGGGTTGACAGGAGGACGGGAAAATGTTTCTTCTCTAGGGGTTTGCTTATTCCGAGGTGAAGCAGCTGGTGATTTCAGTCGAGTTGGGCGTTGTTGTCGATCTAAATAAGTGGAAAAATTAAATAAGCTGCTGATAAATACAGATGTAACAGCTCCAGCAGTTGTACTAAATAAAATCCACATCGCCAATGGCAAAGGTTGAGTCCGTATCCCTAAAAATACTAACGGTAGAACAGGCGACCAGTTTTGCGCTAACAATAGCGTTAGTCCTCCCAGTACCGTCACTAATAAAATTAAGCGAATGATATCCATATAAAAAGAAGGGGTAAAGGTAATTTCACAGAGGGGAGCAGGGGGAGTAGGGGGAGTAGGGGGAGCAGGGGGAGTAGGGGGAGTAGGGGGAGTAGGGGGAGATGAAGAATTAATTCCTTTGCCCTTTACCCTTTACCCCTTCTCAAATTGCCCAATGCCCAATGCCCATTGCCCTTTTCCCTTTTCCCTTCTATTTTCTCCCTTGCCAGCGTTGAAGTGGGATGCAGTCAATATCCAATTGATCTAAAGTACGAGCAACAACAAAATCAACTAAATCTAAGATTGTTTGCGGATTGTGATACCAAGCAGGAATAGCGGGGACAATTCTTGCCCCGACTTCTGCCAAAGCAGTCAAATTACGCAGGTGAATCAGGCTAAAAGGAGTTTCACGGGGGACGATAATCAGCTTTCGACCTTCTTTAAGCTGGACATCTGCTGCCCGTTCCAATAAGTCGGAACTCAACCCAGCGGCTAGCTTGGCTACAGTGCTCATACTGCATGGAATGACAATCATCCCCAAGGTACGAAAAGAACCACTGGCAATATTGGCTCCAACATCACCCCAAGCATGGCAGTTTAGTTTGCCCCCTGCTTCAACTCCAGCTTGCTGTCGCCAAAATTGCTCTTGCTGAACGGGTTCTACTGGCATCCGAATATTCTGTTCTGATTGCCACACCATGTAACTTGACTTGGAGGCAACTAGTTCAATTTCATAGTCGGCTGACAGCAGAAATTTTATCGCTCGAACGGCGTAAATTAAACCTGATGCACCTGATATGCCTAAGATAATTGGTTGTTGTTTGTTTAACACGCTTTTTTAGTAGGGAGAGGGGGAGAGGGGGGAGGGGGGAGGGGGGAAAGAAGAATTATTCCCCTTGTTCCATGCACAATGCCCTATGCCCCATGCCCCTTATTCATCATCACCATATGGTTCTAGGTCTTGAGACTCCATTTCATTGGATAAGTACATATTTGATACTTCGCCATTGGAGCCGTTTATACCTCTGCCTGAGGGGATACCATCGCTGCCTACGGTGACTAAATCAATTTGCTGGCGGTAGTAATCGACACTTTTAACTTGTACGGCTACGCGATCGCCTAATCTGTAAGAAGCCCGATTTTTGCGACCAAATAGCGCTTGTTGTCGAGCGCGGTACTCATACCAATCATCTTTAAGCGAGCTAACGTGTACGAGTCCTTCGACTCGTAAAGGCACTTTCACATTACCGCTTTCTTTGTCTTCGGTTGCTGGTACTTCAATTTCTACAAAGAAGCCGTAAGATTGAACACCAGTAATTACACCGCTGAAAACCTCGCCGATGCGCTGTTTCATCAAAGAAGCTCTTTGTAACCCAGCTAAATCAGCTTCGGCTTCTTGGACTTCTTTTTCTCTGTCGTTGATTTGGACGATTACCCTTGTCAACTCGCTTTGCAGTTCTTGTTGCAATTCTGGGGGTAAAACGTTCCAGTTGATTTCACTGTGGCTTACGGAATGACACAAATTAACGCGCTCTTTCACACGGGTGTTGCGGCGATCGCGTCCATGTTCCAGTAGTGAATAATACACTCTTTGGATGAGTAAATCTGGATACCGCCGCAACGGTGAAGTGCAGTGGATATACTCACTTAGCGCCAAACCAAAGTGAGAGCCTTTATTTGTGCTGTAAGAAGCTGGCTTGAGTGTATCTTGCAACAAGTAAGTCAAAACTTGTTCTGATGGCGATTCGGCAAAAGCTCTAGTCAATTGTTGATAGTCTAAAGGTTGGATATCTACTTCTGCTTCTAGTGACAGTTCCACGCCTAAATTAATCGCTAATTTTAGCATTTCCTGGACATCTTCCGAATCGGGTGCGCCTTGAACTCGCCAAATAGCAGGAATGCCTAAAGCGTTTAAATGATTTGCCATCAGTTGATTAACAAGTAGCACGAATTCTGTTAAGAGCGATCGCACAGGTAAATCATTGACTACGGCACATCCTAAAATACCTTCATCGTTGTAAGGATTTTGGTTGGGTGGCAGATTTAATTGTAAGCTACCTCGACTCAGCCGCACTTGTTTGACTGCTTGCTGCAAAGCTTGCAGTTCTTGTAACATCTGGACTACTTCTTCTGATCCCTTATTTTTTCCTTTCGTAGGTTTACTTACTTGCCCTGTTAAAATTGCTTCTGCTTGTTGTTCGCTGATGTGTTCGTCTACTTTAATGACACCCTTTTGAATTTCCCAGTCTAGGACTTCTTGTGATTGTGAATCAAAGGTAATTAAAAAAGAGATGCTTAAGCGATCGCTTCCCACAACTAAAGAACAGCGTTCTGCCACAGATGACGGCAACATTGGCAGCACGACTTCACCGAGATATACTGACCTACCCCGCTTAATTGCTTCGCGATCGAGAGCTTCATCTGGTAAAACGTAGTGACAAACATCAGTAATGTGAAAACCTAATCGCGAGTATCCCTCTGGAGTTTTCTCGAAAGTCAAGGCATTTTCTATTACTTGGGAATCTTTTGTACTGCCAATAGTTAGGGTAAATAAATCACGATAATCCTGACGATTTTTTAAATCAGCTTTTAACAGCTTTTTCGGCAACTTAGCGGCAGCATCGTTAACTGACTCTGGGAAAGTACGGGAAAGGTCGTGCTTACAAGTTACCAAATCGATATCAGCAGCAGCTTCGGCATCGCTACCGAGAATTTGCACGACTCGACCGACAGGGGGATATTGCGCTAAAGGGTAACGCAAAACTTCGACATGGGCAAGATGGTCGATCGCCTCTTCCAATTTCATCCCACTAGCTAGCAGTTTCAGTTCAAACAGCAAGCGATCGTCCAGGGGAATGGCACGAAAACCGCTTTCTACTTGTTTAATTCGAGCTAGCAATGTGTGATTGGAGCGTTCGAGAATTAGTTTCACCTCTCCTTCGGGGGAGCGGCGCCGACTACCTTCTTTGAGAACTCGGACTAAAACGCGATCGCCATTCCAAGCATTACTCAGATGACTTTCGCGAATATAAATATCCTCCGCACCTTCGGTATCCTGAATCGCGAAACAAAAGCCTTTACTAGAACAGCGCAGCTTTGCTTCGATGATTCCCTCTTCTGTCACACGACGGTATTTGCCGCGTTCTTTGACTAAAAGCCCGACTTTTTCCAGAACTTCTAAAGTAATTTGAAGTTTTTGTAAACTATCTTCATCTTCACAGCCAAGTTTTTTTTCCAAAACTTTGCGAGCAACCAACTTATCATCGGTAAAATTGGCAAGTAATGTAGCGATTGAAAATTCCATGCAGTGAACCGACCTTTGGTCAAAACATCATTATTAGAAGGCACTTACGTCGAGAGAGAAGCACTATGAGCCGGCACTCAACCGGAGGTTTAGCCCTACCTCCAACAGAGACTGAAAGCGACCCTCGGACTTCTCACGACACGACAATTTCAGAGTTCACTACGAAAAATACCTTTCATCCAGCCAATCTTAACAAAGCACGAAGAATTGAAAATTTACCCCACTAGGTGATTATGCGACCAGTTTTTGAGAGATTTTGTTTATAAAACTCACTCATTCCAGTCTAAAAGCGCTATGCGGGGAAAATAGCAGGTGTTTGATTGTCTAGATTTCAGGTACTTTTACGGCATTACACTCTGATGTTTAACTAGGAAAAACTGCCGGCAAACCCAATTGTCCCATATGTAGAATCGGTAACAACTAGGTTAGCAGCGAAACCGCTCAGTGAGGAAGAACCATTACTTCATTATTGTAGATTTAGAGCGTACTTCTGTGAAACTAGTTCTGCATATTGGATTGGGTATTTAGTATAGCATTGAAGATAACACCACGTAGAGTTAGCCACAATTCGCAAAAAAGTTGTTCAAAAACAGCTTTGCTACAATCGGTACAAGCTATCGAGGTATATCAAACTGTTTTATTTAAAAGAGATCAAAGGTAAAAGATTTTTTCTTCCTTTCCCCTTTCCCTTTCCCCCTTACCCTTTTCACTATTATGTTGGCTCAATTCCAGAGCTTGTATCCCAACGGCAGTCTTATTTCTGAATTAGTACAAATTTCCTGTGGAAAATATATTGTCCGGGCAAGCGTACACATTGAAGGTGTAATTCGTGCTACTGGTATGGCAGCAGCAGAAACAGTCGAGGCAGCAGAAGATCAAGCAAGGAATCGAGCGCTGATGGTTTTGGGATTGACTTCCTCCGAATCGGAATCGACAGTATCCCCAAAATCAATACCCCAGGTGCAAAACAACCCTCATCCTGCTTTGAATACAACTGCCTCTGTTGTCAATTCTGTTCTTCAAACAGAAGCAGCTGCTTCTGAACAAATTCCATCACCAGTTTACGCACCCACTACACAACCAGAGGTGACTTCTTTAAGCGACACTTACAACCAAGACTTAGAGCCTCGCTTTGCTATGACTAGCAACCAAGAGCCAGAATTTGATATACCGATGCAAAATTGGGCTATGCTGGATGACGGCAGCGAACCTGAAGAGAATCCGTTACCAACGCCTGCTGCTAGTAACGTGAGACAATTTGCGCCCCGCAGTTCTACTCAACTTGAAGATGTCGCAAGTCCAAAAAGTAAGAGAAATAATAAAAGCCAACCTATAGACTTGTCCGATGTAATTGCGAAAACAGATGTCGAAATTGAGCGCTTAGGCTGGACAAAAGAACAAGGTAAGGAGCATCTGAAAAAAACCTATGGAAAGCCAGGACGCACTTTGCTGAGTCAAGAAGAATTACTGGACTTTCTCAGATATTTAGAATCTCAAGCAGATCCCATCGCGGGATTTTAATTAAATTTGTAGTCAGCGCTTCAGCGCTGAAGCGCTAACTACGTAATACCAATTTTACGTGAGGCTGCACATAACGCCCCTCAGGCTGGAAAGCCGCTGGCTCTACATACAAAGCCTGCCTACGCAGGCTAATTATATGCATCTTCATATGAAATCGGTATAAGCTTTAATTACTACCAATAACAGCCATTGGACGGCTACCAGTGGCATGACGGTCAATCACAGAGTCAATTAAGCCATAGTTCTTGGCTTCCTCTGGCGACATGAAGAAGTCGCGTTCGGTATCTTCAGCAATACGCTCAATCGGCTGACCTGTATGTTCGGCTAAAAACTCATTTAGCCTGCGCTTATGATATAAAATTTCCCGCGCTTGAATTTCAATATCAGTCGCTTGTCCTTGAGCGCCGCCAAGAGGTTGATGAATCATAATCCGAGAATTGGGTAGACTCATCCGCTTCCCCTTAGCACCTGCGCTGAGAAGAAAAGCACCCATACTCGCGGCTAATCCGGTACAAATTGTACAGACATCTGGGCGAATATGCTTCATAGTATCAAATATGCCCATACCAGCATTCACCGAACCACCTGGAGAATTAATGTACATATAAATGTCCTTCTCCGCATCTTCAGCATCTAAAAACAGCAGTTGGGCAACAATCAAGTTGGCTAGATTGCTATCAACTTGTTGTCCCAAAAAGATGATGCGCTCACGTAACAGCCGTGAGTAGATATCAAAGGCGCGTTCGCCCCGACCGGATTGTTCAATGACGATAGGAATCATAAGCGCCTAGTTGTAGCTATTTTAAATATATTTTATCGATTACTGCCGTTGATTGATTTCGGTAATTACTCCTGAACTGGGGAATAGGGGGAATTTCATGATTCAAAAAGTCTCCTTGCCCTATGACCTATGCAATTTTGTCACGTAACTTTAACTTTCTTCAGCATTTTCACTAACAATTATCCGGATGAGTCTACCTAAAGCTGTAAATCGATAGTACGAGGTGCAGTCGGGGTAATCAACCAAGAGTGCAATTGCCATCCACCCGAAGACATAGGAGCCTACCATGCTGCCAAAACTTTTGCAAGCCGCTATCATCACGTTTCTACTTCACTTGTCAGCGGGACTTAGCCAAAATCCTTCTATTCATACTAAAACAGAATTATCTTTAAATACAAAGCCGGTGCCAATGGTTAGCTGGGTATTTCCCTCTCTGCCATAAAGGTATAGTATTTGATAAGTTGTCGAGGTATGGGTAGTTGACAATTAAGTTCCTCGTCGCTAAAGTTCTCTGTATCTGGGCTTTTCTAGAGGTTAAACCCCAGTAGGATGATGAAAGATTTATCCGGAAAGTGAAATCGTATTAAACTGAGCAAAGAAGGATGCTAGCTAGTTGATGTGAAAGCTCTCTTATCTTCAACAAATGCTATAATTTTCCTATAGCTTCAATGCTTGTAAACAGTAAATATCAAGGTTAGAAACCTTTTTGGTAAACCTTACCTCTGTAAAACAAGTAGGTAACAGCGTCAAAAGAAATACTAATATTTACTGTTTCGTCCATGAGTAGCGAAAACCAAGCACCAGGACAAAATATAAAGTGCACGAGGTGTAAACCTTGTGCATAGATTGATACGCCCTGGCTAAGAGAGAATCTTAGCTTGAGTATTTGTTAACATGCGTTGGGAATTGTTAACAAAAATGTATCGGTAATGTAACTACCGCTTTCTCAATCATGACGAATCGCCTCGCTCTAGCCTTGAGTCTCTACCTCCGCAAACACGCTTCAAACCCAATTGATTGGTGGACTTGGTGTGATGAAGCACTAATAAGTGCAAAAACCCAGAATAAACCGATTTTTCTCTCCATTGGCTACTCTAGCTGCCACTGGTGTACTGTCATGGAAGGTGAGGCGTTTTCAGACTTGGCGATCGCCAAATACATGAACGCTAATTTTCTTCCAATTAAAGTAGACCGCGAAGAAAGACCGGACATCGATAGCATTTATATGCAGTCTTTGCAGATGATGAGTAACGGTCAAGGAGGCTGGCCCCTAAATGTCTTTCTTTCTCCAGAGGATTTAGTCCCGTTTTATGCTGGTACTTATTTCCCTGTCGATCCCCGCTTTGGTCGTCCTGGCTTTTTACAAGTTTTGCAATCGCTGCGCCGTTACTATGATACCGAAAAAGATGACTTACGTCAACGTAAAGCAGTAATTTTAGAGTCGCTGCTGACTTCTGCGGTTTTGCAATTAGATGACGGCATAACCACACAAGATGATAAATTATTACGGCAAGGCTGGGAAACTAGCACAGTTATAATTACTTCGGATCAACAAGGTAATCGGTTCCCGATGATTCCCTATGGGGAATTAGCGCTACGGGGAACTAGATTTTCTTTTTCTGATAGTGTAAAAGACCAATCAAAATACAATGGCAAGGAAGTTTGTACTCAGCGAGGGTTAGATTTAGCACTCGGCGGTATTTTCGATCATGTAGGTGGTGGCTTTCACCGTTACACGGTTGATCCTACTTGGACTGTACCGCATTTTGAAAAGATGCTTTACGACAATGGTCAGATTATCGAATATCTGGCGTCTTTGTGGAGTGCAGGAGTAGAAGAGCCGGCTTTCACTAGAGCGATCGCTTTAACTGTAAAATGGTTAAGTCGGGAAATGACCGCTCCTGAAGGTTATTTCTTTGCATCTCAAGATGCTGACACTTTTACAACACCAACAGAAGCTGAACCAGAGGAAGGAGCCTTTTACATCTGGAATTATAAAGAATTAGAGGAATTGCTCACTCCTGAAGAACTAACGGAATTACAACAATTGATAACTGTAACGCCCAACGGCAACTTTGAAGGTAACAATGTGTTGCAAAGGCGTTATGCAGGAAAATTAAGCGATACCCTAGAAAAGGCACTTTCCAAGCTTTTTGTTGCTCGCTATGGTGCAACATCTGAGTCACTTCAAACTTTCCCCCCCGCTCGTAACAACGAAGAAGCAAAAACGGTAAACTGGCAAGGACGTATTCCCGCAGTCACAGATACAAAGATGATTGTCGCTTGGAATAGCTTGATGATTTCCGGTTTGGCAGTAGCTTATAGAGTATTTCAACAACCGTCTTATTTAGAACTAGCAACACGAGCCGCAAACTTTATCTTAGATAATCAGTTTGTTGATGGGCGTTTCCACCGATTAAATTACCAGTCGTCTCCCACAGTGTTAGCTCAATCTGAAGATTACGCCTTTTTTATTAAAGCATTATTGGATTTACACGCTTGTTCGCCTAATCAAACGTTTTGGTTAGAAAAAGCGATCGCTCTCCAAGATGAATTTGACGAATATCTTTTAAGTGTTGAGTTAGGTGGTTACTATAACACATCTAATGATGCAAGTCAAGATTTAATTGTGCGTGAACGCAGTTATGTAGATAATGCTACACCGTCAGCGAATGGAATAGCGATCGCTAATCTTGTGCGATTGGCGCTTTTGACGGATAATTTGCATTATCTCGATTTAGCAGAGCAGGGGTTAAAAGCTTTTCGAGCCGTAATGAGTCGCGCTCCTCAAGCTTGTCCGAGTTTGTTTGCAGCTTTGGATTGGTATCGTAACTCGACTTTGATTCGCACCACAAGCGAGCAGATAAATATTCTGATTTCCAAATATTTGCCTACGGCTGTGTTTACCAGCGTATCTAAATTACCAGAGCGCAGTGTAGGATTAGTTTGCCAAGGTTTGAAATGTCTGCCAGCAGCTGAAAGTATCGAGCAGTTATTGCAGCAAGTTCAGCAAAGTCAAATGCGGGGATGAACTAAGAAAAACAGCTAGATGTTTCCTTCTTCACATTAAAGAAAGTTAACAGTGAATTTTATATGATATCATGTCCATTTAATTAACAGTAGTAAAAACATCCCAACCCTCGTAGAGACGTTCCGCCGGAACGTCTTTACATTGTAAGTAATAAACCTGATATGATATGACTCAAGCTTTAACTAAAGTAGTAACATTTGAAGAATTTACCGCGTGGAAACCTGAAGGTGGACGTTATGAATTGCATGATGGGGTAATTGTCGAAATGACTCAACCACTAGGAGATCATGAAGACATTGTTGGTTTTTTGGTTGAAATATTAGTTAGAGAATATACTCGTTTAAATTTGCCTTATCGAATACCCAAAACTGCATTAGTCAAACCTTCTGAAAGCGAGTCAGGTTACTCACCAGATGTGTTGTTACTAAATCGTGATAATCTTGAAAACGAACCATTGTGGAAACAAAAATCCACTGTTACTTTATCTGCATCAGTTCCCTTAATTATCGAAGTTGTCAGCACTAATTGGCGTGACGATTATTATAAAAAATATGCAGACTATGAGAGTATGGGAATTGGTGAATATTGGGTTGTAGATTATCTTGGTCTTGGTGCTAAAAAGTTTACTGGGAATCCCAAACTCCCTACTATCTCGATTTATCAGCTAATCGATGAAGAGTACCAAGTTACCCAATTTCGGGGTACTAATCATATTATCTCTCGCACTTTTGGGGAATTGAATCTAACTGCTCAACAAATTTTTGATGCAGCGTTATAGGCAGAAACCGTATTCTTTGTGTGATGACAACTCGTAGCGAATTAACTGCGATATATCTACCTACAATGGTGAATTGTATTAAGGAGGGGAATTACCTCCTTTTCAAGTCTCTCGAATCCAAAGTGCTAAACCACCCCCACGACCACGCGCTGCAATCAAATCTGGTGTCACCAAAAAGAATGCGAAAAAAGGCAGAGTATTTATCGGCTGATTGTCAAAATTCTCAGCTTTCGTTTTGCCCCCGCGAATCTGACCATTATATATAGTACGACTAAATAAACTGATTTGCATTTGGGTAAATTCAAATGCTAGTAAATTTTTGTTACCCAGATATTTAGCTGGTCCAGTTAGTTTTAGTTTGAGTGAGGCAAATTCAACGGAATTAGTAATTTCCCCTTTGTCAGCATCTTGGGCAGCACTAAAAGAAATGTGCGCTGTTGCAAATTTGGGCAAATAAAAGCCGTTGCCTAACTTAATTCCCCTACGATGTTTAACCTTCTTGGTTCCAGTTGTAAAACACAGACGCCATTTACCAAGCATTGATTCAAATGGGTACGTTAGTCGTTGTTGTTTGGCAGCTTTTTCTGCTTGTAATAAAGCATTTACAACCGCTTCACCAGGAGGACGTTCTGTTTTTTGTCCGCGATAAGCTTCTTGGGTTTGTGTTAATAGGGTGATAAACTCTTGGGTAATAATTTTTTCCAATGTTCGCCTCATTTTACCAAAAAAACCTCGTAAAGACGTTCCGCCGGAACGTCTCTACAATCGTGTGGAATGATTTGAGCGATCGCTACGAATCGCTTTTAATCAACTGTTTTTGTATAGCAATCATAACAGCCGCGTGGCGATCGCTTACTCCTAGTTTATGTAAAATAGCATGAACATGAACTCTAACTGTTCCCGGTGTGATGTAAAGCACTTCGGCTATTTCTTGATTAGTTTTGCGGTTTGCTAACAATAATAAGATTTCTTGCTCCCGGTGCGTGAGAGGATTTGCGCCTGTAGATAATTTAGAATCAAGCTGGATGGTTTGAGACGCAAAGGTAGAACGGATTTCTTTGGTAGCATTTTCGTCCCACCAGGAAGCACCAGCAGCCACAGAACGCAGTGCTAAAACTAACTTTTCGGCTGCAATTCCTTTCAAGCAATAGCCTTGAGCGCCGGCTTCTATCAACCGTGCAATCAGTGAATTCTGTGAGTGGGAAGTAAGAACTAATATCGGTAAATTTGGATATCGCTGCTTTATTTGCCGACAAGCTTCGATTCCCCCAATCCCCGGTAATCCAACATCCAAAAGAACAACATCAACCGCATGATGATTTACTAGCTCGATGGCGGTTTCTCCATCTTCAGCCTCAGCTACAATTTCTAAACCAGCTTCTTGCTGCAATCGTACTTGCAATCCTAAGCGGAAAAGTTCATCATCCTCAACCAAGAGAATTTTTAGTTCAGTGGACGGCATCTGGCACAGCTTAAGAAGGCTGATATGGGTAAACTGAGAGCTTGAACCCAAAGAGCGCTCCACTTTTGGCAGTTGTGGAGACATCTTTACAATGGGATCTGTTCTCTGCCCAAATTATACCGTTATGCGCCTCAATAATTTGCCGAGATAAATAAAGCCCCAATCCTGAGCCTTTAGCTTGCCGATCGCTATTTCCCTGATAAAATCGCTCAAATAAGTGGGGAAACTGTTCTGGGGGAATACCTGCACCAGTATCCAAGATTTTGACAACTTGATAAGAAGCTTGAGATTCTAATATTACTTCCACGCGATCGCCTCTTCTGGAATGGTTTATTGCATTAATCAGCAGATTTGTCAATACTCTTTGTAATTGCCAAGCATCACCTTTTACCCACAATGACGAGCGAAAATCCGACTCCCCATAGCGAAAGCATAAATTAACTCGTCGGGTTGCAGCGACTTCCATCAAAGTAGTAGCAACGTCCTCTGCCAATACAGTTAAATCCACAGGTTCTAAATGCAGCTTTAAACCTTCAGTATCATTGCGATAAACATCTAATAAAGTTTCCACAAATTGCAAAGAGCTATCATGACTGTGAATCATCGTTGCTAAGACTTTCTGCTGTTGTGACGAAACGATGCCAAATTTTTCTTTTTGGAAAGCTTTGAGAGTTTCAATTGCTCCTAAAAGAGGGGTTTTCAAATCGTGAGTGAGTGTAGAAGCAAAATCTTCTCTTAGTTTAACTAATTGTTCGTGTGATTCTAGCTTTGCTTGCGTCAATGCGATCGCTTCTTGGGTTCGTCGTAGACGTTGACTCAAAAATCCTGTTACCATTAAAGCCATAACTGCGATCGCTCGATTAGCCACCGTAGAAGCAACAATTACTTCACCCCCAGGTACCCACAAATTCAACAACGTTAAAAACATCGCCACGCATGTTGCTTGTAACGTTGCTTTCTGATTTAACCAAGAATTTGTCAGCAGAATCGGTCCAGTGTAAAGATACCCAAATACATAATCACTTGGCGTAGAAAGTTCCAAAACTAAAACAAAGATAAACAATCCCAGAATCAGCAAAGATTTGCCTAACTGCGAGTTGTTAGCCAATAAAATCGCTTTAAATCTACCATTCACGAAACCATCCTTAGATTAAATTATGTTATTTATATAAACTATATTAAATCAATATTTTATCTTGACTAATTTTACCCTAAAAGCTACAGCAGCCGTAATATTCGTAGAGACGTTCCGGCGGAACGTCTGTACAATATATGCTATTTGTAGAAGATATATTTTTTCTAAACATTGTTTACTTCCCTTTATATAACTTCGCCGTAATATTCGTAAAGACGTTCCGGCGGAACGTCTCTACAATATATGTTATTTGTAGAAGATATATTTTTTCTAAACATTGTTTACTTCCCTTTATATAACTTCGCCGTAATATTCGTAAAGACGTTCCGGCGGAACGTCTCTACAATATATGTTATTTGTCGAAGATATATTTTTTCTAAATATTGTTTACTTCCCTTTATATAACTTCGCCGTAATATTCGTAAAGACGTTCCGGCGGAACGTCTCTACAATATATGTTATTTGGCGAAGATATATTTTTTCTAAACATTGTTTACTTACCTTTATATAACTTCGCCGTAATATTCGTAAAGACGTTCCGGCGGAACGTCTCTACAATATATGTTATTTGGCGAAGATATATTTTTTCTAAACATTGTTTACTTAGTTTAATAAACGCTATACATAAAAATAAACTAATTTTATATGTCTCTATCCCTTGTTTCCATTAAGAAATTGATAAATGATAGAAACTATTCCACTTATTCAAATACCAAGTAATTCTTTTCTGCTTGTAAAAATTTTAGTAATAATTAGTTGAAAAATGTTACAAGGATGGATTCAAATTGCCTTAACGCTAGCAATTGTAGTCGCGATTACCCCCTTATTTGGGCGATACATGGCGCGTGTCTTTCTGGAAAGACGAACCTTTCTCGATCCCATTTTAAACCCCGTTGAGCGAGTTTTGTATTCCTTAATCGGCGTTCAAGCTAGAGAAAGCATGACTGGCTGGCAATATGCACGGGCAATTTTGTACAGTAATATAGTCATGGCATTCCTGATATTCTTTATTATCATGAATCAGGGATGGCTACCCTTGAACCCGAACAAAATAGGTGCGCCGACTTGGGACACAGCATTACATACTACAATTTCTTTTATCACCAACACCAATCAACAGCATTATTCTGGTGAAACTTACCTAAGTTACGCCAGTCAAATGTTAGGGTTGGGGTATCATATGTTTACCTCAGCAGCTACGGGTATAGCAGTAGCGATCGCATTTATTCGCGGTTTAACAGGTAGACCTTTGGGCAACTTCTATGTAGACTTAATTCGCGCAATTATGCGGATTTTGTTACCCATTAGTATTATTGGGGCAATTGTCCTCATAGCAGCTGGAGTTCCGGAAACTTTAGCCGGTGCTGTGGTAGTTCCCACCTTAGAAGATCCTACCATAAGTCAGGCGATCGCTCGCGGTCCAGTTGCTCACTTTGAAATTATCAAACAACTAGGAGAAAACGGGGGTGGATTTTTTGCCATCAACTCAGCACATCCATTTGAAAACCCAAATCCCTTAGTTAATCTAATTCAGGTTGTAGCAATGCTTTCGGTGCCTACCTCATTGATATACACCTATGGAGTGTTTGCAAATAACCTCAAACAAGCGTGGTTAGTTTATAGCATTCCTTTTGCAATTCTGGTAGTGTTTATCATCATTACAGCGATCGGTGAATATAACGGTAATCCTGCCATCAACGCACTTTTAGGTTCACAGCAGCCAAACTTAGAAGGTAAAGAAGTTAGATTTGGCTGGGCGCAATCTGCATTGTTTGCCGTTTTCACCACAGCAACCATGTGCGGTGCCGTCAATAGCTTGCACGATTCCTTTATGCCCAACGGTGGTTTTGTCACCTTATCAAATATGTTCCTTCAAATAGTCTTTGGGGGACAGGGTACAGGAACCGCTTATTTGTTTGCTTATCTAATTTTGGCAGTATTTGTCACAGGTTTGATGGTGGGACGTACCCCCGAATTTTTCGGACGCAAAATCGAAAAACGGGAAGTTGTCCTTGCCAGTTTCCTAATTTTGTTAGTCCACCCCATTGCGATTTTAATACCTGCGGGGATAACTTTAGCATTTCCCGACCAATTAGGAGGAATTAGCAATCCTGGTTTTCACGGCTTTTCCCAAGTTATTTACGAATACGCCTCAGCTGCGGCTAATAACGGATCTGGATTTGAAGGCTTAGGAGATTCTCAACCCTCCCCATTAGCGATCGCCACAGGTACACCACCAACCGTAACCGCTTTGTGGTGGAACCTGAGTACCTGCTTTTCTTTACTAGTTGGACGTTATGTCCCCATCATCGGTTTATTATTTCTTGCTGATAGTATATCCCGCAAACAACCCGTTCCCCTCACAGTTGGGACATTGCGAACCGACACCGGACTATTTACAGGAGTCACTGCCGGTGTAATTCTCATCCTCGGTGCCCTCACCTTCTTCCCAGTTTTGGCATTGGGACCAATTGGCGAAGCCTTTCAAATAGCGAAAGGCATATAAAACCGCAGATGGACGCAGATAAACGCAGATTCATCCGCGTCCATCCGCGTTCATCTGCGGTTAAAAATCCAAATTTAAAATTCATATGCAAACCACTACTTCCCCCCAACAAACCCGTGAATCGCGCAGACACACTCCCAAAGCAGATATGCGCGGACTTTACCAAAGAGCAATTCGTGAGTCATTTGTCAAGCTCAATCCGCGAAATGCCGTCAAAAACCCAGTAATGTTCATTGTCTGGATCGGGACAATTATCGTTTTTTTAGTCACTCTCAACCCCAACTTATTCGGCACAATTGAAGCAGATGTCAACCAGCAACGCTTGTTAAATGGGTTGATAACCTTAATTTTATTTTTCACAGTTGTTTTTGCCAACTTTGCCGAAGCCGTTGCCGAAGGACGTGGTAAAGCTCAAGCAGATGCACTCAAAGCCACGCGATCGGATACCAACGCTCGCAAAATGCTGCCCGATGGTACAATTCAAGAAGTTAATTCTACCGAATTGCGACGGGGCGACCAAGTAAAGGTGATTGCTGGTGATATGATGCCAGCTGATGGCGAAGTTATACAAGGCATCGGCTCAGTGGATGAGTCTGCCATTACTGGGGAATCTGCCCCTGTACTGAAGCAACCAGGCACAGATATTTCTACTTCCGTTACTGGTGGTACTCGCTTGCTTTCTGACGAATTAATCATTCGGATTACAGCCGATCCCGGTCAAGGCTTTATCGATCGCATGATTGCTCTGGTAGAAGGCGCCGAACGCAGCAAAACACCCAACGAAATCGCTCTCACAGTACTGCTTGCGGTGCTGACGCAGGTGTTTTTAATTGTGGTTTCCACAGTTCCCCCCTTCGCCGGCTACATTGCCAACTTTGTCAGCACAATTTATGGTGCCCAAGCGGGTAGTAGTTTGCGTGCTGGTGTTAGCGTTGCCATTTTAATCTCCCTGCTTGTAGCTTTGATTCCCACTACTATCGGTGGATTGTTGAGTGCGATCGGTATTGCCGGGATGGACAGAGTTGCCCAATTCAACGTTATTGCCACATCTGGACGAGCAGTAGAAGCTTGCGGTGACATCAACACCTTAGTACTGGATAAAACCGGCACTATCACCTTAGGCAACCGGATGGCTAATGAGTTTATTCCAGTCAACGGTCATTCAATAGAAGATGTAGCGCAAATATCTTTAATTGGTAGTATATTTGACGATACCCCCGAAGGTCGCTCAATCGTCACATTAGCAGAAAAATACCAAGTTGAGACAAGCTTAAATCCTAAGAATGCAGAAGCTGTGGAATTTTCCGCTAAAACTCGCATGAGTGGTACTAATTTACCCAATGGGAAACAAGTCCGTAAAGGAGCGGTGGATTCCATTAAAGGCTTTGTTCGTTCCCGCGGGGGTAAAATTCCCGACGACTTAGACGCAGCTTATGAGCGAGTTTCCCGCTTAGGAGGTACACCCTTAGCCGTCTGTCAGGAGAATGATATTTACGGGGTTATTTATCTCAAAGATATAGTCAAACCAGGTTTGCGCGAACGCTTCGATCAACTCCGCCGCATGGGTGTGAAAACCATCATGCTCACAGGCGATAATAGCATTACCGCTGAGGTAATTGCTCAAGAGGCGGGAGTTGATGATTTTATCGCCGAAGCCACTCCAGAAGACAAAATTGAGGTTATTCGCTCGGAACAATCACAAGGTAAACTTGTAGCCATGACCGGAGATGGTACCAACGATGCACCGGCACTAGCTCAAGCAAACGTCGGTGTAGCGATGAACTCTGGGACGCAAGCTGCGAAAGAAGCTGCGAATATGGTAGACTTGGACTCTGACCCCACAAAGTTAATTGACTTAGTGACCATTGGTAAACAGTTACTAATTACCCGTGGAGCATTAACCACATTTTCTATTGCCAACGACATCGCCAAATATTTTGCCATCATTCCCACAATCTTCGCAGCATCAGGAATTGGCGCACTTAACATTATGGGACTCAAAAGCGCCCAATCTGCAATCATCTCAGCCCTGATTTACAACGCTCTAATTATACCGGCGCTCATTCCCCTAGCGCTAAAAGGAGTCAAGTTTCGTCCCCTAACAGCAGATCAACTGCTAAAACGTAACATCCTACTTTATGGTGTTGGTGGCGTAATTGCACCCTTCATTGCCATCAAGCTGATTGATATTATCCTACCCTTCTCTTAATTTTTTCTCTTTCGTAGTAAGCGCTTCAGCGCTTGGGCATCGACTACAAAGCAACATAATGTAATAACAATAAACGATTCAGCGCTGAAGCGCCGACTACAAAGCAACATAATGTAATAACAATAAACGATTCAGCGCTGAAGCGCCGACTACAAGCAACTCAATGTAATAACGATAAACGATTCAGCGCTGAAGCGCCGACTACAAAGCAACACATATGAAAAAACATCTTGTACCATCACAACAAATCTCAGCCCAAACATTAGAAACAGTAACCGAAATTTGGGATGAATGGCGCAGGCAAAAGCTGCCATTGTATCTATTCTTAGCAATGTGTTTCAACTTAATAGTAGCGCCTATGGTCTACGCCGCTACTGGTGAAACACTTTCCCGTCCTCAATCTTGGGCATTGGGATTATTAGGATTAGTGGTTCTAAGCCTTTCAACATATCTCTTTTTTGTAATGTTTGTACCGGAGAAATTCTAATGAGTTTTGCACGCGATGCCGGCAGAGCCGTTCGTTCTACTTTATTATTGTGGGTGATTACAGCTATTATTTATCCTTTGCTGATGATTGCCTTGGGACAAATTGCATTTCCCTTTCAAGCAAATGGTAGTCTAATTAAGAATGCCCAAAATCAAGTTGTCGGTTCTGCCTTAATTGGTCAGCCTTTTACTTCAGATCGCTACTTTAATAGTCGTCCTAGCACCACCAGTTATAGTACAGCAGACCCGAAAAAAGATGAAGCTGGAGTGTTAAAAACTGGAGTGTCCGGTGCTAGCAACTTGGCTCCTAGCAATCCCGCATTGCGCGATCGCATCGCTGGAAAAAACGACCCCGACAAAACTAAAAGCATTGAAGGTGATTTACCTCGTTTGAAAAAAGCCGGGGTGCAACCGACAGCAGATTTAGTTTACACCTCTGCTTCCAGCCTTGATCCCCACATTACCCCGGAAGGAGCAAAAGCGCAAATTGCCCGCGTAGCCAAAGCGCGACAACTCCAACCCAACCAACTCGAAACCCTAATTTCTCAAAACACCGATAATCGCTTTCTCGGCATCTTTGGTGAACCTGGAGTCAATGTCTTAAAACTAAATCTCGCTTTGGATCGGTTTTAACCAGGAATTTAGGGCGATCGCCGAATACCATCACATACCCAAAATCTTTACAATGTAAACTAAGGTAAAGAAATTAAAGCAAAAACAATGGCGATATTTGGATTTGGTAAAAAACTAACCGTACCCACTCCTGAAGAAGCTTTGCCAGGACGGGCAGAAGAAATGCCACTAACCAACCGTCACGATGTCAACGGTAATCCCTTGAAGCCACCATTCCCCCAAGGTATGGAAATGGTAGTGTTTGGTATGGGCTGCTTTTGGGGTGCAGAACGCAAATTCTGGCAACTTGACGGAGTTTTCACCACTGCTGTAGGTTACGCAGCCGGTTCAACTCCTAACCCCACTTATAAAGAAGTATGCAGCGGCATGACCGGTCACAATGAAGTTGTGCTAGTTGTGTTTGATCCCAAGGTAATTAGTTACTCACAATTGCTCAAAACCTTCTGGGAAAGCCACAATCCCACCCAAGGAATGCGTCAGGGGAATGATGCCGGCACTCAATATCGTTCCGGAGTTTACGTTTATTCTGACACTCAAAAACAAGAGGCTATTGCATCAAGAAATGCTTATCAAGAAGCCCTCAACGCCGCAGGTTATGGCAAGATTACTACAGAAATCTTGGATGCTACTGAGTTTTATTACGCAGAAGACTACCATCAGCAGTATCTTGCCAAAAATCCCGGCGGTTATTGCGGCTTAGGTGGGACAAATGTTGCTTGTCCTGTTGGGGTAGGGATTTAAAAAGGGGGAAAAGGAAAAAAGGGGAAAGGGTAAGAACAGAAAATTTTTTTATTCCTTTCCCCCTCTTTCTCATAGCATTGAGGCAATAAAAGCGATCGCACCGTGCCATACTAGCAAACTAATTGGTGCCCCAATCATCAATCCAGCGATCGCCCAGCCTCTTTGATGTTCTTTAAATTGTTCAATACTCCGCCATCTTCGACTTTTCCAAGCCCATTCATTACCTTTTGCACCGAGAGCGAGGGTAACGACAAAACCAGTTTGAGGTACAAAGCATAACAATCCTACCCAAACTTGATTAGTCCACAACCAAAACCAAGGTAATAAAAATGCACCCCAATTCCACCCCTTAATCTCATCAGGAACTTCTTCGGTTGTATTATTTATGCCGCACCCAGAGTTATTTATTATTTCTTTGCGCTGCAATTGATTGCTTTTAGCCGGTTTGAGAGCAAAACCATTTTTGAGTGCCTCCAAAGCTTCACGGGCAGTCGGAAATCGCTGTTCTGGCGCGGGTTCTACCAACTTTTGCAGCCAAATGACAAAACCCGAATTAAGATTAACTCGGTCAGTAAATTGAATCCGTAATTCCTGCACTGGTAAATCAGATGGAGCAGTACCTGTTAACAAATGTATCAAAGACGCTCCCAGTGCGTAGAGATCCGACGCTGGAACCGCTCTACCTCCAAATTGTTCCATTGGTGCATAACCATAAGTCCCCACCACAGTAAAAGTCACACCTTCTTTTGCGGCTTTATCTTGAACCGCGCCAAAATCAACTAAGTAAATATGATTATCTTTACCCCAAATTAAATTACTCGGTTTAATATCGCGATGCAATACTGTAGGATTCAACTCATGTAAATACATGAGAATCTTTAAAATCTCCACAGCAATTTTTCTAACTTCTTTTTGGCTAAACCTTTTCCCCGCATTCAGTTGTTCTTTGAGCGATTCACCGGGAATATATTCTTGCACCAAGCCAAACCAAAGTGTTCGGTCATCGACACAAAAATAATCGAGATACCGGGGAATGCGGGGATGACTTAGCTGTTTGAGAATTTGCGCTTCTCGTTCAAAAAGCTTGAGATCATCCCATTGTACAGTACCGCCAAAAGCAAGGAGTTTAACTACAACAAGAGAATTATCAACATCAGTCGCTTGTAAATCTTTTGCTAGCCAAGTTTGGCGAACTCCATTATTGCCGAGTTGACGTTGAATTTGGTAACGATTTTGTAATATCTGTTCTACTTGCAGCATTGGACACCTGCGTGACTCACCAGCCTAGTTTCTCTAATCTAACGAGAATCCCTCAGATAAATCGCAAGCGTGAAAAAATGTTACGGAAAAATTGGGTAAAAGCCCCGTCCTTAAAGGACGGCTTTATATGGTATTCTTCTATTTTTCTTCTACTCAATGTGGAACAAGTTCAAAAATGACATAGCATATATTGCTCTTTAACGGCACATAAGTTTTCCTTTGGGAATTAAATCGACCGTATTGAGATTTGCGGATATTTTTGAGGTTCAAGTCAGATGAAAAAGTAACAATATTAACATTAATATCTGTGTGTATGTGTTATAAGGTACGGGTAACTTTCCGTCATACTACCAAGAATACTCATAAATAACGCATAATTAAATAATCTGAAGTGAAGACATTGCCTTCAGTCGGGTGTATACTACTTACTTTCCTTTAGCTGATAACTGTGTAAACGTGCTATTCAATTGTCTGTAATATGAGTAACGACATAGATCTGATCAAGCGTCTTGGTCCGAGTGCGATGGATCAGATCATGCTTTATCTAGCTTTTAGTGCCATGCGGACTAGTGGGCATAGGCATGGGGCATTTTTAGATGCGGCAGCAACGGCAGCAAAGTGTGCGATTTACATGACCTATCTGGAGCAGGGACAAAACCTGCGAATGACAGGACATTTGCACCATCTTGAGCCGAAGCGGGTGAAAATCATTGTTGAAGAAGTGAGACTTGCGCTGACAGAGGGCAAGCTGCTGAAGATGCTTGGTTCCCAAGAACCGCGCTATCTAATTCAGTTGCCTTATGTGTGGATGGAAAAGTTTCCTTGGCGACCGGGGCGATCGCGCATTCCCGGTACAAGTCTGACGAGTGATGAGAAAAGGCAAATTGAACAAAAACTGCCGCCTAACCTGCCTGACGCCCAATTAGTCAGTTCTTTTGAGTTTTTAGAACTGATTGAATTTTTGCATAAGCGATCGCAGGACGACTTGCCCGAAGAACACCGTATGGGTTTGAGTGAAGCTTTAGCGGAGCATATCAAGCGCCGTCTGCTATACTCAGGCACCGTGACAAGGATTGATTCTCCTTGGGGAATGCCTTTCTACGCTCTCACCCGTTCTTTTTACGCTCCTGCTGACGATCAAGAGCGTACATACATCATGGTGGAAGATACCGCTCGGTATTTTCGCTTGATGAAAGATTGGGCAGAACGGCGACCAAATTCGATGCGAGTCTTGGAAACTATGGATGTCCCACCAGAGCGATTAGAACAAGCTCTCGAAGAATTAGATGAAGTTATCCGCGCTTGGGCAGATAAATATCACCAAGAGGGTGGAGTTCCCATGATTTTACAGATGGTCTTTGGTCACAAAGAAGACTGATATCAATAGCGATTAGCGTAACGAATTGCTAATCGCTTTAATTTCTGGGGGGATTGGTGGGAATTGGGTTGCTCTCAAAAACAGGTTGGATATTTTGTGGCGATCGCGTTGCCGGTATAAACGAAGGTAAATAACCGCTCACCGCTCGGTCACTCGCATCAATACAATTATCCATCGCTTGCACAGGAGCAGAGTCAGTTTCCGCACGCAAACCCACAACACACTCAGCGAAACGCACTGGCAACAAACTGCGACTACAGTAATTTAAAGCTGCTGGGTTTACAGCCTCTTTAGCATTTGCACTAATACCCACTACACAAGTGGCTAAATCTTGAGGACGCCTTGCTTGCTTACAAGACGCGAGTGCATCCGTCGCCGCAATTTGCGTTTGTTTCTGAATTCTCGACACGCACAAAGACAGCTCTTTCGGACGCAGTGCGTTTGCACAACCAACAGATGCCGCATCAGGAGTTACACCAAGACTTAAAAGGCGACCCGCACAAACACGGTAATCATTCGCGTAAGTGGCGGTGACAGCCATACTGGGTAAGGAAATTCCCACCCATCCAGTTACAGCCAAAGCTGGGACTAAAAAGCGAATTGTTTGTTTTTTTAACATTCCAAAAGCAGAAAATCCGTGTTTATTCGGACTTTTGCTGATTTTTTTTGCGATCGCTAACATTTCCATTCTCCAAACACCCAAGTATATGCTATCTCAAATTCAGGCAATGGGCATTGGGCATTGGGCATGGAGAATTGGTAATAATTCTTTCCCCTTTTCCCTTTCCCCTTTTCCCTTTTCCCTTTTATAATGAAATGTCTGGGTAAAATTAAACAGGATTAAGATTAAGGAAACACATGTCCCGATATAGAGGACCACGCCTCAGAATTACTCGCCGCTTAGGTGACTTACCAGGATTAAGTCGTAAAACCGCTAGACGCGCTTATCCACCAGGTCAGCATGGTCAGAACCGCAAAAAGCGCTCTGAGTATGCCGTCCGTCTAGAAGAAAAGCAAAAGCTCCGCTTCAACTACGGTGTAACCGAAAAGCAATTGCTACGTTATGTACGCAAAGCTAGACGTGTTACTGGTTCTACCGGACAAGTGCTGCTGCAATTGCTAGAAATGCGCTTGGATAACACCGTTTTTCGCATGGGTATGGCTCCCACCATTCCAGCGGCTCGTCAGTTGGTAAATCACGGTCACGTAACTGTTAACGGTCGTTCCGTGAATATTGCCAGTTATCAGTGCCGTCCTGGTGAAGAAATTGCGGTGAGAAACCGCGAACAATCGAAGAAGTTAGTAGAAGCTAATTTGCAATATCCCGGTTTAGCTAACCTTCCCAATCATCTAGAGTTTGATAAAAACAAGATGCAAGGCAAAGTTAACGGTGTAATTGAGCGTGAATGGGTGGCATTACAAGTTAATGAACTACTTGTGGTTGAGTATTACTCACGTCAAGCTTAATGAAGCAATAGGGACTAGGAATTAGGGATTAGCCCCCTATGTTTGTGTATTCCTCTATACTCTTACCCCTAGCCTCTAACTTCTATCCGCCAATTTGCGACATGGTGCGAGAATAAACACCAGTGGTTCCCGTGTCCCGTCCTTTAAAGTTGATTTCTGGCTTGATTGCCAATAAATGTTTAACCTGCTCTCGCAATTTGGCGGTGCTGACACCAGCGCGCAGAGCAGTTTTCAAATCAAGTTGCTCGCTTTCATTTAATAAACAAGGACGCAGCCAGCCATCTGCACTCAAACGCATCCGGTTACAGCGATCGCAAAAACATTCCGACATCTGACTAATAAATCCTAGTGTCCCCTTCGCACCCGGAATTTGAAATACATCAGCAGGTCCATTACCACAAACTTGCGATTCTGTCAAACCCCAACGTTCGCGAATTTGTTGCCGTAACTCAGCAGAAGAAACCCAACCGCGATCGCCAAATAACTGAGAATTGCCAATGGGCATAAATTCAATAAATCTAACATGCCATTGTTTGTCAATACTCAAGGCAGCAAGATCCAACACTTCATGGTCATTAACACCGGGAATTACCACCACATTCAGCTTGAGCGGGTCAAATCCCACATGGTATGCCATTTGAATCCCTTTCCAAACATCTTCCCATCGAGAACGTCCGCGATTGCCGATAATTTGGTCAAATATATCTTCTTCGAGAGAATCTAGGCTAATATTAATGCGTCGCAGACCTGCATTGTAAAGGTTTTGCGCCATTGACGCAAGTAAAAAGCCGTTGGTTGTCATCGAGAGATCTTGAGTTTGGGGGAGAGATGCGATCGCCTTCACCAAATCTACCACACGCGGACGTAACAGCGGTTCCCCCCCAGTCAAGCGAAAGCGCGTAAAACCAACAGGGATAAACACCTCTTGAATTAGGGTGAGTAATTCCGCATCAGTTAATAGCTGTTGCTTGAGGATATAGTCTAATTCTGCACCTTCCGGCATACAGTATTGACAGCGAAAATTACAGCGATCGATTAAACTTATCCGGAGGTAATCTACCTGGTTCATAATTTTATAGCTTTAATTCAGAATATATACTTTTTGTCAAGCTATAAATACTCGCTTGCGATATAAATTTTACTAACCTTCTTCTAGGCTAACGTATTTGCGAAAGTGAAGAGTGCGATCGCTCTTTTCGGAATTAATAGAGAAAAACGGCGTTGCTGAATTCAGGTATGAATCCGGATGTAGAGACGTAGCACAGAATAGTCTAATCAAGGGTTTTGACCAGAGCGCAGAATCATTTTCATACATCTAATCAGCAACGCCAGAAAAACAATGCGATCGTCATGATAAAACGAACCGCCAAGTACGCCAAGTACGCCTTCGCGCAGCTTCTCCGTAAGAAGAAGTAATAAGAGTTACAGAGCGTTTTCACGTAAGTCCTGGAGAAAAAGAATGCGATCGCTTCTGCACTCCTTTTCTGCTTGATTTACTTTCCACTAATTAGCCGATCCAAAACATCAATTTTCACTGCCAGATTCACTGCTGCGTTGCTATTACGAGCTTTAATTTCAGCATTATTTAATGCGACAATGTAATACTGACCGTCAATTACACCAATGATTGGTCCACCGGAAGAACCGCCTGTGGTATCACAATCGTGGAATAATATATTTTGATTCTCCTGTATAATACTACATTTATCTTGAAAACTCGCAGTCCAGCCAGAGCCTGCACTCAGAAATTCGTACTTAGGTTTTTTGGGGTTAGGAAAGTCAGCAGAATATCCAACGAAGATAAATTTTTTCTGGTTTTTGACTAAAGTCGAAGAAGGCAGAGATTTCCAGCCTAAGTAACCGTATTTTTGACCGATAGGCTTGTTAAGTTGTATTAATGCCCAGTCGTTTGTCTGATTAGTGACTGCATCATTAGTGAAGTCTGTACCGTATAAAATTTTTTCTGCTAGGGCTGCATCGTTATCATCTTGTAACTCACCGTTGATAACATTGGGTAGAAAGACGACTTTCTTACTGAGTTTATGGGTTTTTGGATCGATAACGCAGTGAGAATTAGTGAGGACGACATCTTCAGCAATTAGAGTGCCAGTGCAAGTATAACCTTTACCTTCAGTTGTTTCGCCAACAATGCGACCGATCGCAGACCAAGGATATTTGCGGCTAATCATGGGAGTGCGATCGTCCCACCCTACTATAGCACGAGTGTCATCATAAGGTTTTTCTGAGCTTGAAAGTTTTGATGGTTGAAATGGTTTACCAGTACTTTGTATTTTGAATTGACGGGCATTTTGAGCTTTAATGAATTTTGGTGGTGCTGCTGATGGTAATTTGCGATCGATTCGGTTAATTTGGGCGTTAACTGATGCCCAAGTTGCCACTGTCACTGTTGCGAGAATACCTGCCAAAATACTCGCAGTAGTTAGGTTGTAGAAAGATTTTTTAGCCATGATAAATACTCCTTAGTGGTTTAAATTTGTTAAAGTTTCTTAAATAGATGCACCTTATACCGATTTCATATGAAGATGCATATAATTAGCCTGCGTAGGCAGGCTTTGTATGTATAGCCCCACCATTCCATGCTGAGGGCGTTATGTGCAGCCTCACGTAAAATTGGTATTAGCGCCACTCACCTTGTAATGTGAAGGCAGACCAATAATAAGGGTTTTGCCATTTCGAGTCTTGCCACAGCTTCTTTTGTGCGGCACGTAAAGCAACTGTAGGCGATTTGCCTTGCTTCAACATTTGTGTGTAAAATTCTGGCATCAATTGTGCTGTACCGTCGTCGTTAACTTGCCACAAAGACACAGCTACTCGTTCCGCCCCAGCATACATCAAACCTCTTGTCAAGCCTACTAATCCTTCACCATTGACATCTTTGCCTAAACCGGTTTCACAAGCACTTAATACTACCAAATCGGCTGCAAAGTCAAGGTTAAAAATATCACCTAATCGCAGATAACCTCTATCGGCAGGTTTAGCTTGTTTGTCTAGAAACAGAGAAAGAACGATTCCTGATAGTTCTGGGTTATTTGGGTCAGCAAAGCCGTGAGTAGCAAAATGTAAAAAGCGATATTGTGAGAGTTGTTTATTTGTTATCCAGTTGTAGTTAGCATCAAAGCCAAAAGCTTGTAGATTATTAGAAGGTACGAGATTTAAAATTGCTTTTGCTTCAGTTTCTGTACCTTTAATTCTTTCCCAGCCATTGCGATTGAGATTTTTTGCTCCCCGCTTCAAGTCAGATTGTTCGATTTGACTGCGAAGGTCAAGGTTATTATTCATGATGGATGATTTGCCAGTGATTCGCTCATCATTAGCTTCAAATACTGGATCGGCAAGAATTGCGAGGGTTTTAGGTGCGGTTTTGCGTCCTTTGAGTTCTTGTCTTTGGGTTGCGATCGCTGTAACCGAAGGTAAATTAACTATTTCATGATTGACTATCAGCGGTTGATAAACTTCTGTGTTGGAAATAGCGTCTTTTGTAGAGACGTTCCGATGGAACGTCTTTACGTCATTCAATGCCGCAAAGGGAATTGTTTGTAAACCACCATCAGCGACAATCACCAAACGCTTTTTCCCCAACTTGTCAGCTACAGGTGCAAGGATGATTTTACTAAGTTTACTTGCAGAAAAAGCGGTATTTTTCAAAGCTTGAGCTTTTTTCTCTGCCGATAAATCCTGACAGCTGTCAACTAGTTTTTGACATTTAATTAAAAGTCCTCTAAATTCAGTTGCCGCTTCTTCTATTTGTTTGCGTGGGGGAAGTTCGTAGGTGTCGATAGAGTTGGGAGTTACAGCCCAAAGATAGCTACGTTCTTCACCCAAGGAATATTCTAATAACAGCGTGTTTTTATCGAGTTGTTGCTGAATTTGCGGTAACTTCAGAGGTTGAGGATATTGCAGCGCTGCGTATTTCGGACTTGAAGTGCGGATTTTGGTTTGTAATTCTTTTTGTTGATTGAGGAGAGTTTCGAGTTGTTTTTTAAAGTTTTCTTGTGCGGTTTCGGTTTGTGGTTTGTTAGATAACTCTTGTAGAAGTTTTCCTGTAGCTTCAATTTTTAATTGCAAGCCTTTTTCTTCTTCCAGAAGTTTGGGGTCAACGTCTTTGCGAATATTTGCCTTTGCTTCTGTTAATAGTTCAATTAAACCACGAGCGCGAGAACTTTCACTGGCGTGAAGTGCTTCGGCGTTGTATCCTTTTGATGGGTCTTGTTTGTGCAGTTGCATCAACAAGTCGATGTAGAATTTGTAAACGTCCTGTTGAGAGGCAAAGTAGGATGTTCGCAGGTCTTGGCTATCAACTTTGGTGCGTAAATCTTCGATGATTTTGATCGCTGCTTGAATTTGGGTTAATGCTTGTTGGAGGTTGCCGCGATCGCGTTCCACATAAGCGATATTAGAAAGTATGGTAGCTTCCCCCCCTTTATCACCCACTTGCTGCGATAAGGGTAGTGACTGATTGTAGAAGTTGAGGGCTTGTTGCTTGTCGCCTAAATCTGAGTAGACTTTGCCAATATTGTTGAGAGTCTGAGCTTCCCCCTCTTTATAGCCCACTTGCCGCGATAAGGGTAGTGACTGATTGTAGAAATTGAGGGCTTGTTGCTTGTCGCCTAAAGCGTCGTAGACACCACCAATATTGTTGAGAGTCTGAGCTTCCCCCGCTTTATTGCCCACTTGCCGCGATAAGGGTAGTGACTGATTGTAATAGTTGAGGGCTTTTTCCTTCTCGCCTAAACTATTGTAGACTGCGCCAATATTGTTGAGGGTGGTAGCTTCCCCCCCTTTATCGCCCACTTGCCGCCACAAAGTTAGTGATTGATTGTAGAAATTGAGGGCTTGTTGCTTGTCGCCTAAATTTGAGTAGACTTTGCCAATATTGGTGAGAGTGCCAGCTTCCCCGCTTTTATTGCCTACAAGCCGCGACAAGGGCAGTGCTGATTGTAGATAGTTGAGGGCTTGTTGCTTCTCGCCTAAACTATTGTAGACTGCGCCAATATTGTTGAGGGTGGTAGCTTCCCCCTTTTTATCGCCTACTTGCCGCCTCAACGGTAGTGACTGATTGTAATAGTTGAGGGCTTGTTGCTTGTTGCCTAAACTATCGTAGACTGCGCCAATACCCGTGAGGGTGGTAGCTTCCCCCTTCTTATCGCCTACAAGCCGCCTCAACGGTAGCGACTGATTGTAATAGTTGAGGGCTTTTTCCTTCTCGCCTAAACTATTGTAGACTGCGCCAATACCCGTGAGGGTGGTAGCTTCCCCCTTCTTATCGCCCACTTGCCGCGATAAGGGTAGTGACTGATTGTAGAAATTGAGGGCTTGTTGCTTGTCGCCTAAATTTGAGTAAACTTTGCCAATACCTGTGAGGGTGAAAGCTTCCCCTCCCTTATCGCCTACTTGCCGCCTCAAAGGTAGTGACTGATTGAAGTATTTAAGAGCTTGTTGCTTCTCGCCTAAATTGTCGTAGACTCTGCCAATATTGTTGAGGGTGATAGCTTCCCCCCCTTTATCGCCCACTTGCTGCCATAAGGGTAGTGCTTGTTTATATTTCTCAATTGCCGATCGCAGTGACTCTGCTGTGCCTTGCTTAAACAGTTGAAATCCCTCATCCAAGAGGCGTTGAGCCGCTGCGCGAGTTGCTTGTTGTGAAGTAGTTTCCGGTTGCTGTGCTATCTGCACACTTGTGCTGGGAGTCGCTGCCACTGATGACAAAAAGACGCCACTAAGTAATAAAATTAAACTATAGCGGGTAAAACTGGGTAGCAAGCACCAGAAAGTCCGCTGAGATTTTACACCTTTGTTCATTCTTCAACCTCAACAAGTTATTCTTCAGATCCCCGACTTCTTTAAGAAGTCGGGGATCTAGTTTGGATACAAGCAAATTATTTAATTTACTTCAGTGATATCTCTGAAGTTTCATTGTTATCTTACAGGCATTCTGAAATAAATATGCGCTCCGTTTCTAATTTTGTAACGAAGTGGGGGATCTGACAGAGCGCATTTTAAATTCAGGGGGATATATTGGCATAACATCGAAATGCATTGGCATTGCAGGGTATTGCCAAATTTAATTTGCGACAAATTACTGGGTAGCAAGCACCAGAAAACCCACCCAAACAGGGCTAGGGCGCGTTTTTAAACCAAATTAGGGAAATAATGTCATGTCCGTTTAATTATCACGACATAATATAACAACCAACAACTAACCAATTCCAAAATCTGTGCAAGGCTTTCTAAATCTCAACAAACCATTTGACTGGACATCTCACGACTGTGTAGCGAAGACGCGCAAACTCTTGCGTCTCAAGCGCGTGGGACACGCAGGAACATTAGATCCAGCCGCAACCGGGGTGTTACCAATCGCACTTGGTAAAGCCACAAGATTATTGCAGTATCTACCCGGAAACAAAGCTTATAAAGCGACAATTCGCTTAGGTATGCAGACTACAACCGATGATTTAGAAGGTGAAGTCATCGCTTCTCAAATCTGTGCAGTCAGTTTAGCAGATGTGGAAATAGCACTTAAACAATTTGAGGGAAAAATTCAGCAAATTCCCCCAAGTTACAGTGCTATTCAAGTTGAGGGGAAACGCTTATATGATTTAGCACGAAAAGGCGAAGTCATAGAAGCGCCGGCGCGAACAGTTGAGATTTTTCAGATTGAAATTTTGGATTGGCGATGTGGGGATTTTCCCGAATTGGATGTTGCGATCGCCTGTGGATCTGGTACATATATTAGAGCGATCGCACGCGATTTAGGTAAGGTTTTACAAACTGGGGGTACTCTCGCTGCCTTAACACGCACCCAAAGCAGCGGTTTTCACTTAGCAGACAGTCTCACTTTTACCGACTTAGAAGCAGCAACCTTTCAACCAACTCCCCCGGATGCAGCCTTACAGCATCTACCATCTATCACCTTACCACCAACATCTGCTCAAAAATGGTGTCAAGGACAGCGCATTTCTGTAATAGATATTACCGGAACAGTACGAGTTTACCATGAAGACAAGCGTTTTTTAGGAATAGCTCAAACAGAAGCCGATGTATTGATTCCCACAATGGTATTTGAGCCAATCTCCTAGTCCTCCCATGAACCCCTACCCTCTTGGTTGAACTTGGATCTTGGTGGTAGGATTCCCATAACGAGAAACTTAGGGCTAAATATTTTTGTAGAAAACTTAGCTGGTGTTGAGTATGAAAAAGTTAATCGCGTTTATCAACCCGGACGCACTTTTAGAATTGGTGTATCGTCGAGTTTTTAATTAAGCAACTCTATGAGAGCCAGAATTGACAACAGCGTACTTTTCTTACACCATGAGGACTTGCCAGAATTTAAAAAAGGTGGTTCCGTGGTGAGGAATTCATACTTTTGGGCATTGCGTTCAATTGCTGGTCGTGCTACGCGTTATCGTGATTGGGAATATGAATCAGAAGTTTGGATAGCGCTGTCGCGGATGCTTTTATCCTTTACCGAATCGGGTTATTTAGGCTTAAAAGAAACCACACTTGAATTTCCTCTATCTCAAGGTGAAATTCCCGATGTACTGCGGTATATTTCCACCTGGGAATAGTTTTTCTCTTAAGCATATTAGGTTACAAATAATATAGCGCTGAAGCGCTAACTACAAAGTATAATCAACCATGAGCAAAATTGAAGAAGCACAAGCTGGGTATCAAAATTTTACAAATCAATTTCAAAGTGTTATTCTCAGCACGGTTAGCGAAGAAAATCAACCTAACGCTAGTTATGCACCTTTTGTGATGGATGAAGCAAAAAACGTTTATATATTCGTTAGCAGTCTTTCACCTCATACGCGTAACTTGTATGCTAATTCTCAAGCTTGTATTCTGTTTATTGATGATGAATCGAAAACTGAGCAAATCTTTGCCCGTCGTCGTCTAACTTTTGATTGTTCTGCAAGTTTAATTGAAAGAGAAACTTCAGAGTGGAATCAAATTGCCCATCGCTTTGAAGAACGTTTTGGAGACATGATCCAAGTCCTTCGTGGCTTGGCTGATTTCCGCATATTTAAGCTCACACCAAGTGAAGGGCGATTTGTGGTTGGCTTTGGTGCAGCTTATCAAATCACTGGTGATGATTTGAATAGTTTAAAGCATCTTAAAGGTTAAGTTGTAGTTAAAAATTGCAAGTTACAGCAAATTTCAGGTAGATGAGGTACATACGTAAAACCCAAAACCCTTGATTAGACGTAGCATTGCTACGTCTCTACATGTATTTCATAACAACGCAATCTGCTGTATTCTATATTTCTTCCCCCTTTCCCCTTTTTTTCTTTCCCCTTTCCCCCTCCTTTTTCACCGCTTGCGCTAATTCGGTTGTCGTCAATGACTGGACAAGACTTAAACCGACAGGTTTACTAGAAATGCTTTTGACGTAAGCAGCATTGAGGTAGGGAATGTATTTTGAGGTTCCCGTTACGTAAGTTTTAAAAAAAGGCAAACTCAAAGTACTTATGTAACGACGCGATTGTGCTGGATTGTCACCAACTATCGCTGAAGGTAATCCTACTTGTTCAGTGGTATTCTTGCTTTGACCAATGGTCGAGAAGTGGGTTCCACCTTCAAGCACAACTAGGTACTTTTGGCTGTTGACAATCCAGGAAAACGGCAAAATTTGTTCATATAAAGCTGGGGCAATGGTATCATCACTGCTGCCAACAATCATTACCGGAGTTTGAATTTCCTTTAAGCCGGCTTTTCCGAAGATGCTGCTAGTGATTGGATTAAGAGCGATCGCTGCTTTAACTCTCTCATCCCGCAAGTTATATTGATTTTTTGGCAATTGCAAAGCGCGACACTGAAGCAATAAAGACAGATTCCAAGTATCTTTTAACGCTTGTTTGCTACAATCTTTTGTTAGTTGCTGAAAGTTAATTTTTGCACCAGCCAAGGCTAAAGCTGTATAGCCACCAAATGATTGACCAATTACGCCAATTTGTTGCATATTTAGCCGTCCTTTAAATCGAGAATCAGATTTATTCCGCATCTCCAATTCATCAAGTACATGTTTAACATCTAAAGGACGGTCAACAAATTCCTGTGGTTTTGCGGCTTCACTAGCGCGTCCATCCAAAAGTGATTGCAGTTGTTTGGCATCGCTACCCGGATGATTGGGAACAACCACAACAAAGCCGTAGGATGCTAAGTGATTCGCTAAATATTCAAAGTTGCCACTGTCTGAACCGACACCATGAGATATAACAATTACTGGTGCGGCTGTGGAAACATTGGGAAGGTAAATATCAGTCTGTAAAAGCCGATTCCGTGGTAAATCAAAAATCTTTAGTGTCTGTTTATCTTTGACTACAAACTTTCCCTTACGACGTAAATCTGGCAATTGCGAGACAAAAGAGGATGGTTGAATAGTCGCGGCTTCTGTATTAGACTTTTGGGAAACTGCGGCGATCGCTCGATTGGTTTCACTAACGAGTTTTTCTAGTTCTGCGGCTATCCCCAGGCTGCGCGCTAAATCAATGTGAATACTGCGACTGGGATACTTCCTTAACAAATTTAATAATGTTAAGCCTCCTGGTTCCGCAGAAGCTAAAATCAGCCCTGAACGTAAGGCATGAAATCCGGCTTTGGGTTGACGAGATTCGCTTTTAATCACTTCTCCCAAACGTCCTAGAAGAAATTCTCCTTGGGGTGTGTAAAGAAATTGCGAAACCGCTACCGAGTTAACTTTAATTGGGGTGACTAAAGCACGACGTAACTCTTGAAGTTGTTGTGGTTGCACATATTGCTGATAAACTGCCAAATCGTCGTCAATTACACCCTTTTTCGCGTAATCTTCCAAAGCATTGATGGAAATAGAACGCTCTAGAGCCGAGTAAGATGCATAAATTCGCTCTGCTGCCCGTACTGAATTAATCATCCCAAGTGTAGGCAGCAGCGTTGAGAGAACCAGCCATAGAAAGTTCTTTCTCAGGGTGCTGGTCCAGTTACCAAACAAGCTGTTCATCGATCAACTGTTGAATGGTGATTTTATTTTACGAGGCGTTTGCTTTGGTAGTTACGGACACCCTGGATCTTTGAAATTTCATTCGCCTCAGAAGTATTGATTTTTGTTATTTTCTCTAATTAAGAAATTAAAAATAAAATTTCTTCAGAGTTATTAACATAAGTCAAATTACTTACTCTGCCAGATATGAATTAACAATTCTTAGCTAGCTATGACATCATAACAAATAATAAATTAACCCGCTTCAGTATGACAAATACAACAATGAATCCGGAATTAATTTGCGGAAGTATGCCGTAAATTTACCGACAGAAAAATTTAGATTATTTGGATTTTCCCAAGGCGATCGCTACACAACCAGATACAACCAAAACCGCACCCAGTATGCCTGTCAAAGTTAGGCGTTCTGGCGCAATTAAAGTACTTGCCACAACTGATACAACTTCAACTGATATTAAAGTCACAATGGGAGCGGTAGCCAATACTGCACTTACCCGCGATGCCTCCCAATGCTCTAATGCTTCTGCAAAAGCACCATAAGCAATTAAAGTATTTAAAGCACAGAAAAATAATATTCCGCCATGCAAAAAATCGAGTGTTAAAATTGTATTCGGGTGAGCAAAGGGAGTGAATATTAAAGCACATCCTCCATAAATAATCAGCATAATGCTGCCAGAAGATAAAGATTGTAATAATTGTTTTTGTGCTAAAGCATAAATCGCCCAGGCGATCGCTCCCAATGCAGTTAAACTAGTACCTAAAAGATACACACCACGCGCTGTAATTAAATTATTTAGTTGTTCATTAAAGAATAATAAAAAACCAACAATCAACACACTCACACCAAACCACTGACGCAATGTATAACGTTCGTGGAAAATAACTAAACCACCGAAGCCTAATAACACTGGCGCTAGTTGAATAATAACTTCGGCGTTAGCGGGTGATGTTAACGCTAAACCTTGCAAAAAAAGAACGTAATTACTAGCTAAAAAGATAATAGCGATCGCTAACAGTTTCCAAGAAGCAGAACGCAGCTGTATTAACGTTGGTAGCTTCCCTCGCACTCCCAAATAAACAGCAAGCAATATAAATGACACCACAAAGCGAAACCAAGTAACAGTGTAAACATCGAGTGTTTGCAATGTTACCGCCAAAGCAATTGGTAGAATTCCCCATAAAAAAGCGGTCAAAAGCGATAGCAAGAGTCCTAAACGCCAGCGACCTGAACTTTGATGCATAATTAATAAAGAGTCAAGGGTCAATAGTCAAGGGTCAAGGGTCAATAGTCAATAGTCAAGGGTCAAGAGCCAATAGTCAAGGGTCAACAATTAATAATAAGTACTATTCTGAACTTTTGACTATTGACTCTGGACTTGGCACAGGAGATTAAAAGAAATCTGCCATCCAAGGGGAGGTACTTGCAAAAATTTGTGTAGCTATATCTAGAGATGTTTCTGTACCTTTAAGTTTTCCAGTTATTTGCAATTGCTGCGGTATAAACAAACCTGTGTAAAGCGGTGCTAATCCTTTGATGTCTAACTGTAACTCACCTTTCCCGTCATCGGGACACTGATTTGAGTCCAGCAATTCCTTTAAAATCACTAACATTTCTTGTAACTAAACATGCATCTTGATTTAGCGCAGTTGCCGCAATAATTGCATCGGGGAGTTTAATTTTATATCGTCGTTTTAACTGGATTGTCTGGTCTTCAATTTCTCGCGATAATGGAACCGAGCTAAACTGCGATAGTAAATCTTCGATCGACTGCTCCTCATCCTCTGATAAGCCGGAAAAACTCAGCAACTCAATACGGACAATCGGCGAAGTTAAAATGTCATGTAAATTCAAAAAATCTTCTGCAAACAATGAATCAACTATTGCCTCACCAGCAAGATAGTAGATGAAAATATTTGTATCGTAAAGATATCTCATTCATCCCACTCCTGGCGAAGAGTGTCTAAATGAGTAAGAATTGCTTCTTTCTTATCCTTTAAAATTCCTTTGGCTTTAGTAATTTTTTCGTAATCTCTTTTCCAATGCAACAGTATTGACTCTGGTACATCTACTGTAATTGAATCTTCATCCTGAGATACAAGATAATGTTTTGGTATTTTGATTAGTGGCACAGTATTCTCTCCCAAATATCCATAATTATAAGGGAATAAAACAGCAATGCTTGCAGCTTCCTAGTTTTTCTTTGATTATTAATGCGTCTAATGCCATCCGAAATGGTTTTGCGGGCGCTCCCATCTCTATAGAGAATCCGGAAGAATATTCGTCTTCAAATTCTCCCCAGGGTATTAAAGATGCCAGAATTACCCAACGATTATATAAGTGATAATTTGTCACTCAACCAACTTCAACAAATCCGCTTCACTTAACTGTGTAATTCCCAAACTTTGCGCTTTTTCTAATTTAGAACCCGCATCTTCTCCCACAACTAAATAATCAGTTTTCTTACTCACAGATTCGGTAACTTTACCACCATTTTTCTGAATCAAGGCTTTCGCTTCATCCCGTTTCAAAGTTGGTAGCGTACCCGTAATTACAAAAGTTTTCCCTACGAACTTTTGATTATCGGATGTCAGCGTCACTTCCCCAACAAATTGTAACCCCACAGCTTGCAACCGTTCAATTAAAGTTTGATTTGCAGCAATGTGGAACCACTGGTAAACAGATTGAGCAATTTCTGCACCGATACCGTAAATTCCTTCGATATCCGATTGCCTTGCTTGTGCTAATTTTTCCACAGAGGGAAACTTCTCAGTTAATAATTGGGCATTGACGCTGCCAACATGACGAATGCCTAAACCATATAATACCCGCGACCAAGGTTGATTTTTACTAGATGCGATCGCATTCACCAATTTTTCTGCTGATTTTTTCCCCATCCGCTCTAATTCACAAAACTTGTCTTCTGTCAAGTCATACAAATCAGCAACCGAATGCACCACACCTTTCTCGACAAGTTGATGCACTAATTTTTCCCCCATACCGCGAATATCCAGCGCATCGCGACTTACCCAATGTTCGATCGCACCTTTGAGGATAGCAGCACAAGAAGCATTAACACAACGCGTTACCGCCTCACCCATTTCCCTGACCACAGGTTGGTTGCATACTGGACAATGGGTAGGCATCACAAACGGTTTAGTATCGTCGGGACGAAGTTCTTTGAGTACCCTCAGCACTTCCGGGATAATTTCTCCAGCTTTGCGGACAATGACAGTATCACCGATGCGAATGTCTAATTGGGCAATGCGATCGCTATTATGTAAAGTAGCGCGTGATACAGTTGTTCCAGCAAGTTGCACTGGTCGCATTTCTGCCAAAGGCGTTAAAGCGCCAGTTCTGCCAACATTCACGGCAATATTTTCGACGCGTGTAGGTGCTTCTTCGGCTGCGTATTTGAGTGCGATCGCCCAACGAGGAAACTTTTGCGTAAATCCCAAATCTTCTTGCAGCTTAAAAGAATTCAGCTTTACCACCACCCCATCAGTCATGTAATCTAAATTCAGCCGTTCTGTATCCCAATGTTGATAATATTCAGCAACTTCGGCATAAGTTGCACACAGACGCTTGTTTGGGTTGACGCGAAAGCCCATTTTTTGCAATAATTCTAAGGCTTCCCATTGAGTATTCGCAATACTTGCGTCATCCAATCCTGGAATGTGCAGCGTGTAAGCAAAAAAATCTAACTGCCGACGAGCGACAATGCGAGAGTCTAATTGCCGCAGTGTACCAGCAGCAGCGTTGCGAGGATTGGCAAATAACTGTTCACCGGATGCAAGCCTTTGGGAGTTAATTTGCTTAAATACTTCTAGAGGTAAAAACGTCTCACCACGAACTTCTACCCGTTCTGGTAAAGACGTTTCATGAAACGTCTCTACATTCAAGCGTAACGGAATTGAGCGAATTGTTCGCACATTTTGGGTAATATCTTCACCAGTTACACCATCACCTCTAGTCGTTCCTCTGACTAAAACGCCATTTTCGTAAGTCAGAGCCAAAGCATTACCATCAATTTTCAGTTCGCAGACATATTCTACCGCATCTATGTTCGGTGCTTGACGTCGCCAACGCCGCTCCCAAGCTTGCAACTCATCAAGATTAAACGCATTCTCCAAACTGTATAGGGGAATGTTGTGCCGCACCGTAGTAAACTGTGTTGCGGGCTTTTCACCGACACGCTGAGTGGGACTATCTGACGTGACGATTTCTGGATAGTCAGTTTCCAGTTGTTGCAATTCTCGATAGAGGCGATCGTAAACTGTATCCTCTATTATGGGAGAATCGAGGACGTAATAGGCATAGCTAGCTTGTTGTAGTAATTGCCGCAGCTCTTGAACTCGCTGTTTAACCTTCAACGTCAATGATTCCACGGAGTTTGTCTCCACTTAAAAAATCCAAATTTTCATTTTAGTTTTACTTTTAGCATTTTGCACACCCAGAATATCAAATATTTCCAGTAGGTGAGAACGACTCTTGCGAACTTCTGCAAAAGCTGGGTATCTAGAGAGTAGGTGCAGGTATTTACTAGAATCTAATGTTAAACATGTAACTTCGCTTGGATGCGATCGCAGTTTCACATCCAAGCGATCGCATAAATGGTTTCGGCAATAATGCAGACAAAATCAACCTCACAGCTTTATAATTTTGTTGTTAACTTGTTTAGGATAAGTGATATTACTTGTCTGACATAGCACAACATCACATAAATATGGCAAACACAATTAAACTCACAGAACTAGGTAGATATACAACTGGAGTATTTGATCAAGGTGCTGCGGAAATATCAGCTTATGATCCTACATCCAAGCGGCTGTTTGTAGTCAATGCCCAAGCTGCTACCATTGATATTCTGGATCTCAGTGACCCCACAAGTCCTAGCAAAATTAGTCAAATTGCCGTTGGTTCTTTTGGTGCTGTTGCCAATAGCGTTGCTGTCAAAAATGGCATAATAGCAGTAGCTGTGGAAGCTGTGGATAAAACTAACCCCGGCAAAGTTGTTTTTTACGATGCCAATGGCACTTACTTAAAAGATGTGCAAGTGGGTTCCTTGCCGGACATGTTAACCTTTACCCCTGATGGCAGTAAAGTGTTAGTAGCCAATGAAGGGGAACCCGGTACTATTGATCCTGAAGGTTCGATTAGTATTATTGACTTGTCAGGTGGGGTGAGTAATCTTACCCAAGCTAACATTGCTACAGCAGGTTTCACCAGCTTTAACGGTTTAGAGACTCAATTACGGGCAGATGGTGTCCGGATTTTTGCCGGAAAGACTGCTGCACAGGATTTAGAACCTGAATATATTGCGGTTTCTCCTGATGGGCAAACAGCTTATGTGACATTGCAGGAAAATAATACTGTTGCTGTCGTTGATATTGCCACTGCCACAGTTACCTCACTGCAACCATTAGGCTTGAAAGACCATAGCTTAGTGGGGAATGGACTTGATGCTAGCGATCGCGATAGTGCCATAAATATTAACACACAGCCAGTCTTCGGGATGTATATGCCCGATGCGATCGCTACTTTCAGCGCCAATGGTCAAACCTACTACGTCACAGCCAATGAAGGCGATGACCGAGGGGAAAACAGGCGTGTCAGTAGTTTAACACTCGACCCTACGGTTTTCCCTGATGCTGCGACCTTAAAACAAAACCAAAATCTGGGACGTTTGAATGTGTCTGGTATTGATGGTGACATCGACGGCGACGGCGACTACGACAAGCTTTATGCTTACGGGACTCGCTCCTTTTCGATTCGGGATAGCCAAGGCAACTTAGTTTACGACAGTGGCGACGCTTTTGAGCAAATTACCGCTCAGTTATTTCCGACTAACTTTAACGCCAGCAACGACAACAATGATTTCGATGACCGCAGCGACAACAGAGGTCCTGAACCAGAAGGAATAACAGTTGGTCAAGTAGGCGATCGCACTTACGGTTTCATCGGCTTGGAACGTGTCGGTGGGGTGATGGTATACGACATCACTAACCCTGCTAGCCCCCAATTTGTCCAATACCTCAACAACCGCGACTTTAGCCAAAACGTTCAACTAGCAGCCGCAGGGGACTTGGGACCTGAAGGTTTGACTTTCGTTTCCGCTGCCGATAGTCCGACTGGTTTACCCCTATTAGTTGTCACCAATGAAATTAGCGGTAGTACCACAACTTATGCGATCGCACCCAACGATACAGGTGCTATTTCTGGGACTGAAGTGGGTGAAACTTTAAACGGCTCTAATCAAATTGACTTTATCAACGGTTTGGGAGGAAACGATAGCATCTTTGGTGGTAATGGAAATGATGTCATTTATGGTGGCTCTGGTAATGATACCATTACCGGGGACAACGGCAACGATCTAATTTTTGGAGAATCTGGCGCTGATAATATCAGTGGTGGCAACGGCAACGATGTCATCTATGGCGGCGCTGATGGTGATATTCTGACTGGGAATAACGGTAATGACACCTTATTTGGTGGTGCTGGTGACGACACTCTAATTGGTGGTGCTGGTAATGACATCCTAATTGGTGGTGCTGGTAATGACACCATGAGCGGAGAATCAGGAAACGATACCTTTAGATTAGCGTTTGGCTTTGGAAGCGATCGCATAAATGGTTTCGGCAATAATGCAGACAAAATAGACCTCACCGCATTTGCAACCAGTTTTGGAGCTTTAACGGTGACTCAAAATGGTGCAAACACAGATATTTCCGGTTCCCTCTTTGGTACAGATACCATTACCCTGGCAAACTTCACAGCCTCCAATGTGGATGCTACCGACTTTATCTTCTAATTAAATACAAATAGCCGGGTTTCGTTATACCAATTTAAAAAAAGAGATTGTAGGGGCGACCCCTCGCCCTTACCTCTATACAAGGGTTTCAAGCCAGAACCCCTGCCTTTAAATTAACAATTCTATGAGCGCAAAATCTTGTAAGGTAAGAAAATGCGGATACTTTGTTGGCAAAAGCTGACAGAGCAAGAGCAAGCAGAAATCGAAGTCAAAGACCCAAAAATCGACAGTATTCTTTATGGGGAATAGGTTATCGTCTGCGAAGATGACTTCTTTGACCGAAACAGGGTGTGGGGTCCCTTGCCCCTTGCTTCACCAACGATTGCAGAGATTAAAAAAACTGATTTTAGACCTAACTCTTTAACGGAATTTGAATCACAAATTCTGTACCATTCCCCACAGATGAAATACATTGTAATGTTCCGCCGTGCTTCTCGGTGATAATTTGGTTGCTAATAGAAAGTCCTAATCCACTACCTTTACCTTCTGGTTTAGTTGTGAAGAAAGGTTGAAAAATCTGGTTCTGCACTGACTCTGATATCCCTATTCCGTTGTCGTAAATTTTAATCGTTACTTGCTGTTTATCGATGGTGGTGCAAATGCGAATTAGTCCAATGCGATAAGCCGTAGAAAACGTGTCTATGTCTTTTATAGATTCCTCAATCGCATCAATGGCATTCGATAGTAAATTCATAAACACTTGATTAAGTTGTACGGGGTAACATTTTATTTTCGGCAAATTGCCATATTCTTTTATGACATTAATAGCGGGACGTTTGGGTAAAGCTTTCAAACGGTGCTGCAAAATCATTAAACTAGTTTCTAGTCCTTCATGAATATCAACAGCCTTTTTCTCTTCTCCATCCAGTCGTGAAAAATTTCGCAGCGATTGCATGATTCCTTGAATGCGTTCAGTACCAAGTTTCATGGAAGATAGGACTTTAGGCAAATCTTCCAGTACATGCTGTAAATCCATCGCCTTAATGTTATCTTCAATTTCGTACCCAGGTGTGGGAAACTCTTTTTGGTAGAGCTTCACTAAGTTAATTAAATCTTGGATGTAGTTGTAAGCGTAATATAAGTTAGTAGAAATAAAGCCGACGGGATTGTTAACTTCATGAGCTACCCCGGTAACTAGTTGTCCTAAAAAAGAAATTTTTTCACTTTGGACTAACTGCAATTGACTTTTTTTCAGTTCTTCTAAAGCATGAGAAAGTTCAGCAGTCCGTTCTTTCACTCTTTGCTCTAATTGCTGCTTTTGTTCGTCTAACTCTAAATTGAGTTGTCGCAATTTTAAGTGTAATTTAATTCTGGCTAAAACCTCTTTTTGATTAAATGGCTTCGTAATGTAATCTACCGCTCCTAAACTTAGCCCTTTAACTTTTTCTACGGAATCAGAAAGAGCAGTTATAAAAATGATGGGAATTTCTTGAGTAGATGGATTTGCCTGCAATCTCCGACAAGTTTCAAAACCATCTATTCCAGGCATCATTACATCTAACAATATCAAATCAGGTGGATTATTTTTTACTTGTTCAATTCCACTGTTTCCGTCCATTTCAACTCTAACTTCGTAGCCAGCATTCTCTAAAGTAGCGTGAAGAACTTCTAAATTGGTTGGACTGTCATCAATAACTAATATTGTCTCAAGATTATTGAAAGTGTTGCTTGTGCTTTCAGTTACTAAGTCGTTTGTTTGGTTATGAGAATTAATCATTGTAGTTTATTTTGATACTAATTTATATGATTTTCTAGAAATTGACGTATTTTCTTGATGTTAAAACTTTTTGCAAGTTGATTTAAGTGGTTAACAAAAGGTTTATATTCTTCATCCATTTTGTAAATTTTTTCTAATTCTCTTTGAATTCCTTTGATTTGTCCTTTTTTTGCATATTCTATGAGCTTTGCCAAATCTTGAACTGGTGGGACAATAATTTCACCTGTTGTTATTTCTGCTTTCAGTGATACTCCCTCCCGGAGTGGCTGATGCACTTTTTCTTTTTGCGTTTCTGCGTAAATCCAATTCAGTTTTAAGTGCTTTGATAAAAGGCGATACATTTCCGCTGCTTGCACCGGTTTTGCCAAAAAATCATCACTTCCTTCTAGTTTATTTTTCTGTCGGTTTATATCGAGAATACTGGCAGAATAAACAATAAATATTATATCTTGAAAAATATTATTTTCTCGCAATTGCCGAAGCATTTCCCACCCATCAATTATAGGCATTTCTAAGTCAGAGATAATCAAATCTGGAGAATAAAGACTTGCTTTTTCTAAGCCTTCTTTACCGTTAGCAGCTTCAATTATAGTAAAATCCAAAGATTCTAAAAGATTGACAATTACTGAGCGATTTTCCCAATTGTCATCGACAATCATAATTTTTCTTCTGGAACCAGAGTAACCAGTGATTCTCCCGCTACTTGTGATAGTATTACTCTCTGTCCAATTATCAGGTATTAAAAATTCTATTTCAAACTCAAATACACTACCTACACCAAACTTACTTGTTACTTTAATGGAACTACCCATAAGTTCGACAATTTTCTGGCTAATAGCTAGTCCTAATCCTGTGCCTTCTGTTTGATGTGTGTTATCTCCTAGCTGCTCAAAGGGTAAGAATATCTTCTCTATTTGTGTAGAACTCATACCAACCCCTGTATCTTGAATTTTAAATCTTATTTTTGTCATTTCTTGTTTGTTAGCAATTCTACAATTTCTAATTAAATCTACTTTAAAAGTTACTCCTCCATTGTCGGTAAATTTAATGGCATTACCAAGTAAATTAATCAAGACTTGTCGCAGTCGCTTGTCGTCACCAGTGACACCTTTTGTTACATTTGCAGCCGGTTGATAAATAAAATCGATGTTTTTTTCTTCAGCTTTAAAGCGACAAATTTCTACAACTCCTTGTAACAAAGAGGGTAGATAGAAATCTGTTGTTCGCAGTTCCATTTTGTGAGCTTCTATTTTGGATATATCTAAAACATCATTTATTAATGTTAATAAATTTAAGCCACATGAGCGAATAATGCCGATGCCATGTTTTTCTTTTTCTGTTAGGTTTTTGGAGTTTTCTAGGATTTGAGCGTAGCCTAAAATGCCGTTAAGCGGAGTTCTCAGTTCGTGGCTCATATTTGCGAGAAATTCGCTCTTGGCATGATTAGCAATATCAACTGCTATTTGGGCTTCTTTTTGCTTTGAAAAAAGGGTTGTTGCCTGATGAATCAGTTGATTGAGAGAAGTTGTTAATAACCCTACTTCGTCAGTTTTGCTAATAGGTGTTTCCACATTTAATTCTTGGATTGCTTTTTGAGCAACATCATTTAATGCTTTTATCGGATAAGCGATCGCTTGACTTATATACATGATAAAATAAGTAGCGATCGCTATGGATATAATAATACTCGTAAAAATAATTACTGTTCGGATAATTTCTGAATGAGCGAAAGCAATTTCAGCTTCATCCTCTTTTTTGTCGGCAGTTTTTATTAAACTTGCTACTTCATTAAAAAATTCCGTATTCTTCACACTTGTATTCCTATTTGTCAACTCTACTAGCAATTTATTTGCTTTGTAAACATCTTCATGCTTTATATTTGCCGGGTCAATTTTATCTAACGTAGCTTGTAAATCTTGGGCGAATTTTTCAAATGTGCCGTTATACTTCACAAGTAGCGGCTTTAGGGATGTTATGGAATAAGTTGATGCCGAGGAATTAAGAGAAAATAGCAATATCTTAACTTGAGAAATACGCTGAATTGCCGTTATTTTTGCTTTCTGAAACTCTTTCGGTTTGCGCAAATAAGGAGCAAACTCTTTAACAGGTTCAAATTCTAAACCAGTCAAGCGCAAGTTATACAAAAGCTTACGCTCTTTGCGAATACTCATCCTCTGCTTATTAGCTGTCTGCTGGTAATAATTGCCGATAGTTAAACCAGTAAAAGTGGAAGCAACGACAATGGTAAGAGCGAGAGCATACCCAATGCTAATCTTATTGCTGATACTGAGTCTGCTAATTAGCTGACGCATCTTAAGCAAAAAGTTAAATAAAGCAACTTGCTTTATTTGATGGGAATCGATAATCTGATGATCTAATTGACTTGAGTCATTGATTTTGGAAGGTCGCATGTACGTATATAATCAACAGCGGATGCAAGAAGTGCATTTTTTGAGGATGTTAACTATATGGTTCCCAAATGCAAGTTAAAAATTCACATTCTAGAGACGTTCCGACGGAACATCTCTAGAATATGATCCAATCCATCTATCCTATAAGTAGAATTATTTGAACATTTGGGATAAAAACATGAGAATTTGGCTTGTCTGCTTTTTTGTCCTCTTTGCCCTAGCAAAACTGTTTGACTGGGTTCAAGGACTTTCCCTACCGCTACCAATCTACATTTTGGGTGGGGCTTTTTTAGCTGTTGCTTCTAACTACGATAAAATCGTCGGCTCTTACTTCAGTGATGCTATTGGTGAAACGCAATCCGAACAATCTCAGTTAGATTCATCTTCTCTCGAAAAGGTTAATACAACGTTATGAAAATCTAAATAACGTACTAAGCACGGAGAGTGCTTAACTATTTATGAGCGGTAAACCGCTCACTACTAACTAGGGGTACATTTCACTTAGCAGTCATGAATTCAACACTCGGTCGTTTGGGGGAAGTTGCCACACTGTTTTTCAAGTTGGGTATCATCGGTTTCGGAGGTCCGGTTGCTCATATTGCCATGATTGAAGATGAAGTAGTCAAGCGGCGTCAGTGGATGACACGAGAGCATTTTCTTGACTTAATTGGAGCAACTAATTTGATTCCGGGTCCCAATTCTACAGAAATGGCGATTCATGTAGGATATATGTATGCGGGCTGGTTGGGGCTGATTGTTGCGGGTGTTTGTTTTATTTTACCTGCGGTGCTAATTACGGGGGTATTTGCCTGGATTTATGTTAATTATGGTAATTTGCCCCAAGTTGCTCCTTTATTATATGGAATTAAGCCTGCTGTTTTAGCAGTGATTTTGGATGCGCTTTGGCGTTTGGGAAAAAAGGCGGTAAAAAGCCGTAAAATGTTGCCGATCGCCTTGGGTGTAGTAATCTTATTATTACTGTTGAAACTTAATGAAGTGATTGCCCTCTTAATTGGGGGTATCTTAGGTATGATTTGGTTGCGTAGTAGCGATCGCAACCAAACCCCACCAAACACAGCAAACTTTCTCATCGTTAACTTTACTACAGGTGCGGCTTTTAAAACCACAGCAGTTAGTGCAGCAACTACTGCACATACAATAGCAAAGGTCTCTTTGTGGAAATTAGGTTTATTTTTCCTGAAAGTCGGTAGTGTATTGTTTGGCGGTGGTTTTGTGTTGGTAGCGTTTCTCGAAGGTGGATTAGTTCAGGAATATGGCTGGTTAACCCAACAACAGTTACTCGATGCGATCGCGATCGGTCAATTTACCCCAGGACCGATTCTTTCTACCGCTACCTTTATTGGTTATATAATAGCAGGTCTTCCAGGTGCAATTGTTGCCACAGTGGGAATTTTTCTTCCGTCGTTTTTTTTCACAGCTATTCTTAATCCCCTTGTTCCTCGCTTACGCGCATCTTTATGGACAAGTGCCTTTCTTGATGCGGTGAATGTCAGCGCTGTGGCGTTGATGGTTGTTGTCACCTTGGAATTAGCAGCAGCGACTTTAATCCCAAAAACTGCGTATAAAGTGGACTTTTTAGCAGTAGCGATCGCGATGGTTTCAGCCGTTTTAGTAATTCGTTTCCGCATCAATGCTGCATGGCTAATTTTCGGTGGTGCTTTCATCGGATGGGTAGCATTGTAAGTAATTTACCGGACATGATATGATCACCCTGGGATTAAAAGTTAGTTAAGTGACAAGCCGCTTTGCGATCGCACAAGGATTAAGACGATATAGCGGTTCTCACTCCCATGAGCTAGACGAAAACCCTTATCTAGCAATAGCTTTAATCTCGGAAACTGCACTTTTCCAGAGCAGGAAATCCGCTATGTGAGCTAGCCCAGTAATATCGTGCCCTCTGTCTTTCTTTGTCAAGTCAGAAATCTCAAATAAAATACTACATCAATTGTCAACTCAAATGAACAATTTCTCAAACTTTCCAAATCTCATCGCACAGGTTACACAGAATTTGCCTTCAATGCTGCTTACGAGTCCTTGGAAAACCTTAGTAATGAATGCAATTGTAATCCTTGTATCGTATATTTTTATCTTTTATATTCTTCGCTTCTGGTTTCGTCGATTCCGCTCAGATGCAGCGATTATGACGCTGAATGTCTCTAAAATCCCCGCCTTAATTATTAGTATTCTTCTCAGCCTGAAACTCTTTTTAGTGTCACTAGGAACAACCCAGTTGCTAGCACAAATTCAGAAAAGTTTCTCTGCAATCATCATCATTACAGTAACTTTCTGGCTAGTTCGTTTTATGACCGAAGTAGTCGTCTACTATCTAGTGGATTTTGCCGAGAAAAGTGAAGCGCAGTGGGATGATGTCTTTGTACCACTGCTGCAAAATGTCTTGCCAGTGATTATCTACATAACTGGAGGGTTATTCTCTCTTCAAGCTTTTGGTGTCGATTTGACTGGATTGTGGGTTGCTCTGGGAGGAGCAGCCTTTATTCTCGGTTTTGCCTTAAAAGATATCTTGGGGAATTTTTTTGCTGGTTTGGTATTGTTGATTGATTCTCCCTTCCGCTTTGGTGATGTCGTTATTCTAGGGGATGGAAACCAAGCAATCATCAAGAAAGTTGGGTTACGGTTGACTACTTTGTATGTAATTGATAAGCACTGCGATTTATATGTACCCAACAATTCAATTCAAAGTGAATCGATTCTTAACTTAAGTCGTCCCACAGCCCATTACTACTACACTCTTTCCTTTCCTGTAAAGAGTGATGCTGATCCAGCTCGTGTGATTGAACTGATGCAGTCAGTTATTCTTGCTCATCCGGATACATTAGGCAATGTGGATCGCAAGCTTCAAATGCTGAATGAATATTTTGGAATGTCGGAGGAACCAACTAAAGCACTTCACAAGCGAGAAGCTGGGCAGTTGCGATTATTAGCTGAGAAGCACGTCAATGCTCTGTTAGCAAAGGTGGAACAATCATTTGATGATCTTTCAGATAAAATTAGTCGCATGGAAGATGGAGGTTTAGATAAAGAAGAGATTAGAAATCTTCAACGCCTTTTTATGGATGTTTCTCAAATGATTGGGATGGAGGTGTTATCTGACCGCTTAGTTAGGAGCAAACGTGTGTGGTTGGAGGAATCCCCCGAAGCAATTGCTGCCGAGGGATCGCTGATTGGTTTAATCCGCTGTTGGTATCAATCTTGGTTAAAAGATCCGGATTTGCTCCATGAGGATCGAGTTCAGCTACCAAAGTATTGGGAGCAAAAGATTAATCTGCTCAAGATCAAAATGAACAAACTCTTTGTGAAAGTGAGTAAGACTTCATCAGACGATACTCGCTTGGATGATGACATGACATCTCTACGGATGTGGATGCAAGAAAATTTCAAAACTACCCGCAACGAATGGCAGGAACCTAAAATTTGGGTTAGCGAAATTCAGCAAGCAGAGCGAAATTTTAGCGTTAAGTTCTACGTGGACGATATTACCTTAGAACACTGCGAAAGAGGTGTGCGAATTAAGAGTGAAGTCAATCGAGAACTGACCTGGCAATTGAGACGGTCTTACCTTTCTATATAGGGTCAACCAGAGCGTTTATACTGAATCAGATCATGTCTGGTTAATTAGTTATTATGAGGGTGCATCAGTGCATAAAAAAATGAAAACGCTCTTTCCCTGCACCATAAAGCCCCCAAACTACGGTCTTAATAATAAGTCTTTAACCGGACACGATATCACTAGATCAATAGACATAGGAGTGAAAATAACCTATGCTTTGTCCACAAACCTTGTAAAGACGTAGCAGTGCTACGTCTTTACATCTTTTCCATGCCTATGTCTATTGTGACTGAATAAAAACTGATAAAATCATTAAAATATTCATACAGTGATTTTGATGAAAATTGTGTCATTAGCAAATTTTTATAATTTGTACGAGTTGCAACCAGCAAAATTGTGAATAAACGGAATAATATATTTAGCGATAAAGTAATGACCGCCAAACAGGAATTACCACAACTGCAACTTTCCAAAACCTCAGATTTGATCGGAACTATCTCATTATTTGTCGCGCTGATTCCTATCTCATTGGCACCAGTCTTAGTCAAATTATGCGAACGCGAAATTGGAGCAAATGCTATAGCATTTCATCGCGCTTGGATCGGCACAATCGTTTTTGGTTTTTTGACCGGATTTGAAGCTTTTCAGTCTCAAAAGTCTGATGAGCAACCGATAGAACAGAAGCCTTTCACCAGACGAGAACTGACGCTATTGTTCTTGATGGGAACTGCGGGAGCTACATACTCAATCCTGTGGGCTTGGTCAGTGACTCAAACCAGTATTCCCAACGCGACTTTACTGTCTAACATGAACTCCTTATTCGTTGGCTTGGCGGGGTATTTTTTATTCGGTCGGCGCTTCGATAAGAGATTCATTATTGGTATGCTGATAGCAGTATGTGGAGCGATCGCCTTGGAACTCAATAAGGTACAATTTGCCACAGACCAAATACTTGGTGATGCCCTCTCTTTATTAACTGCGATTTTTATCGCCACCTATCTGATGTTGGTAGAACGCTTAAGAAACCGATTTAGCACTGCCACAATTATGCTATGGCGCTGCGGAGCTACAACCGCGTTTCTGTTACCCGTCCTACCCCTAGTAGAAAATAGGTTGTTTCCTCATACTGGTATGGGGTGGTTTTTCATAATTTTCCAGGCTCTTTTCTGCCAGGTGTTTGGTCAAGCACTTGTCGCTTACAGCCTCAGTAAATTATCCTCAGGAGTTGTCGCCGTGACGCTGCTCCTAGAGCCAGTTCTTGCCTCTTTTTTTGCTTGGCTCATTTTTAATGAAAAGGTCAGTTACTTTGACGAAATGACTTTTGTGGTGATTTTATTAGGTATATATTTAGCACAATCGAGTCAATCTGCCATTAAACCAACAAATTAAAGAGCAATGTCCTAGTCAACTATTTTTCCGACAAAACCTGACATTTATTGACAAACCGCTGGTAAATTAAACAAGAACAAAGTAATGGCAAATATACAAATTCTGAATCGTGTTATTTAATTCTTATAGTAAGTCAGCGATCGCCCTGACGATCTGTTTCATCGGTGTGTTCGCGATTTCCTTTGGCTCGATCTTTGCCAAATTTTGTAGTCATGATTTGACTCCTCAAGGGATTGCATTTGGTCGCTTGCTGGTGGGGGCAATCGCCTTTAGTCTATGGACATCCGGCAAAACAGTCTATCAACGCCTGCAATCCAAGCCTGTTGAAAACAAGCCCCATCATCCCATCACTCTGCTGCTGCTGCCTTTGGCAGGAATACTTTGGATGATGACCTTAGCCACTATGTATTGGGCGTTGGAGCAAACCAGTGTTGCCATTACAACGGCGCTACACAATCTGTCACCAATTTTTACTAGTTTCGGTGCTTGGTGGCTGTGGGGACAAAAGTTTGATCGCCGATTTTTGTTGGGTTTGGGTTTAGCGATCGCTGGAGTATTCATATTGGAGTTGGGAGAGATGCAAATTTCCGCTAGTCGGGTACAAGGTGATGGCTTTGCAATTCTCTCTGCTATTTTGTTAGCCGCGTACCTGTTGATTTTGGAACATCTCCGCACTAAATTTGCTTCTACCACAATCCAACTGTGGGTGTGTAGCACAGGTGCGGCTTCTAGCCTACCACTCCTATTATTAAACCACGAACCAGTTTTTCCCCAGTCCTCCCAAGCTTGGTTCGCTATGCTATCTATGGCAATGGTTTGTCAGTTTTTCGGACATGGACTGTTAACATTCAGCCTCACCTCTCTATCATCTGTAACGGTTTCTCTGGTTCATCTCCTAGAACCCGTTTTCAGTGCATTCCTTGCTTGGGTGATTTTTTGGGAATATCTGAGTTTTTGGACTTGGGTTGGCTTTGTGGTGGTACTAGCCGGGTTATATCTGACGATTTTAGGCGAAATGCCGAGAGATACCCTAGAATCCGATCTAGAGCGTGTATAACCTCATGATAAAAACGGAAAACAAGTTTTTACTACCTGTGTAAGCATAAAGGTAATCTAGAGGTAGATTGCATGACCATTGAAACAGCCACGAAATATTACATCGCCAATAAGCCAGTACGGCATAAAATACTAGGAGAAATATTCATTGTCAATTTGTATCCGTCTAGACTTGATAGCGTGCGGATAAAACTTCGCAACGGTGTAGAGATGGATTGTCAGCTAGAGTTTCTAGACCCTCTGTAATATAGCAATCCTAGATGATTCATGAAAAATAAAAACCCACTCACAGACTACCAAGTGCTAGGTCTGTTCTACAAGGAGAGGGGTTTTCACGCTCTTATTTAGGATTGCTATTATTTTCTTTATGCAAATGCGACGAAAATTTAGTATTTTCGTTATTCTATCTGAATCAGTGTTCCTCGCAGATTCAGCCTAAAAAGACGTAGCGATCGCATCCAAATTTTTGCCGGTTGCTCAAAGAATGTAAAAATATCACCGTAACCGACGTTAGTTTTTTGATGATGCAGCCAATGTCTTTCCGGTGTAGTAATAGATAAAATCTGACACAGCAAATTCAAAAACTTAGGGGTTTTCCAACCCAGGACACTTATGTGTCTCCACCATACATGAAACTGACCAAAAAGCAACCCACAAATAACGCCAACGGGAGAAAAAGTCCACAGAAATACTGCTAGAAGCAAATATGGCAAAGCACCCAAAATACCATCTAAAAGAACCTGGAAATTGAAAGTTAAAATTGCATAGTGGCGAAAGTCTTTCTTCCAAGAGTGGTGCGTTTGCAAGTGAAGCCTACCAAAAACATGCTCAGGTATATGGTATAAGAAGGTAGAAAAAAAATCCCCAAAAAACAGTAATAGCCAAGCTACAGCCATCGCCTCAAGCATTTGTACTCCTCACTCAGATTCCGTATCGTTATTCCTTCTTTAGATAAAAATATGGTTAGTTTAGCAATAATAATCCATTGTTTTGAATCTGACTTTGCTACACTATCCTTGATTTTTGCATACATCTAAAAAACGACACAATTTAGATAATATATCTAAAATCTCCTGAACGAAGTAAGTCACTAACAGTAAAACTTTAGTTAAATTTTGTTAAATTTTAGGTTAATTTACCGAAATGCACCCTTATAGTTATCCATAAAAATAAATGCCCACGGGACTTACCCAAGCGTCAGAAAATGACGATTCAAGGTCTAAGTCTAAAAACTGAGGAGCACTACTTTTTCCAAGGTAGCTTAGTACCCATCTCAGTCAGCGCTGAGAAGACGAGATAGAGGACAAGTACACTAATACTAATAAGAAAAAGAACCAGGTCGTTATTCATTTTAATATAATATTCCTTTCAAGAATTGTGATTAGACACCTGTTGGAAAAGAGGTAAAGACGTAGCAGTGCTACGTCTCTACAAGGGTTTCGGGCAACGCATAATTAATTTCTGGAGATGTCTATTATAATTTTGCACTGTAGAGACGTTTCAGAAATATCTCTGCGGGCAACTTGACGAATGATTAATGTTGATGAAATAAGCCTGCGGTCATTATTTTAAAATTATTTTGGAGGTCTGACACAAGACGCTTCATTAGAGGAAGGGGGGTCTGCGTAAATTGCTAAAGTGCTATATTCAGGGCTACCTTCGCCATATATTACTCGAAAAGCATACAACTTGGTTTTGCCTTGTTTTTCAGTAACTACTGTTAAAAGCGTATTATTAGTATTAGGCAATCCGGCAATTTTCAGTTTGGGAATTCGTCTGAGTTGAATTACATTCGCGGCTGAGTTTTTACAATCTCCTTGACTTACATTACGGTCTTGACCAAACTGCATACAGATTGGACCATCAAAATCTATAGTTACCTGTGAAGGGTCGTTTAACCAAACTTTCCTAATTATTTCTCCAGATTGAATAAAACTTAAGTTTGTCCCTTGTTGATACCAAATATCGATCTGAGGTGTTGCTCCCCCCAAACCCTGTGCTTGGCAGGAAAACATCGAACGAAGAACGGCATTATTAGCTAAAACACGACCTGCAACTAATAAAATTGCAGTTGAAAAAATCAAGGTAGCCAGATGTAATAAATAAGATTTCTCTGGAGTATTTCCTTGTGATGTCTCGTTTTTCATGGCTGCAAAGATTGAAATAGATAAATAGTTTAAGCAAATTAAATGCGGGCGTTATTAAATGATATCATGTCATACATTAAGAAAAACACCTTAACCCTTTTAGAGACGTTCCGCCGGAATTAGTAAAGACGTTCCGCCCAAATTAGTAAAGACGTTCCGCCCAAATTAGTAAAGACGTTCCGCCGGAATTAGTAAAGACGTTCCGCCTAAATTAGTAAAGACGTTCCGCCTAAATTAGTAAAGACGTTCCGCCGGAATTAGTAAAGACGTTCCGCCTAAATTAGTAAAGACGTTCCGCCGGAATTAGTAAAGACGTTCCGCCTAAATTAGTAAAGACGTTCCGCCGGAATTAGTAAAGACGTTCCGCCGGAATTAGTAAAGACGTTCCGCCGGAATTAGTAAAGACGTTCCGCCGGAACGTCTCTACCAGAGATTAGGTATTTCATGTCTTAATTCAGCAACGCCGAAATTTTTAATACTTCATTCTCCAAATAGACATCTCCATCAAAGACGTAGAGACGTAGCATTGCTAGGTCTCTACAAGGGTTTCGGGCAACGCATAATTAATTTCTACGCCTATGTCTAATTGTAACTATTAAAACTGCGTTGTTTGGTTTACATATATTTCAATTTCTTTGCCTGCGGGCATAAACCAAACATTAGTGCGTTGAGCCTGTCTTTTAGAGATATTTTGTTGATTGCGTTGGGAAATTTGTTGAGCGATATTAGTCGCACCACCTTCCAAAACGCCGGCTAAGATGTTGCGTCTGTTGTCGGTGGTTTGAAAACAATTATTAGTAACAACATTAGTTCCATTATTAGTAGTATTACTAGTAGTACTAATATTATCGACGCACTGGATTCTGGTATCAGGACGATTAAATATCTCTGCTGCTTTACCAGCGCCATTCAAGACGAATACTCCTACATCCGTTAGCCCTACACCAGACCCCCCTTGATTGGAAAATTGGCTTGCGATGAGAGGTTTGCCTTCAGTAGCGCGAACCGTTATTGCATTTGGCGGTAAGCTTTTTTCGGTAATGTTGTTATTATTTGAGACAATAACTTTGACTACATCCAATTGTAGGAAGCCTTGCTCGGAAATAGAACGAACTTGAGCTAAGAACTCGGTTTTAGCTGGTAAAGCGATCGCACCATCCACAGATTTTAATGGTTCTTTCAAACGCACTACAAATACGTCTTTGCCGCTTTCGTCTTTTTTATTGCTGTTGGTTGATCTGGTAGTTTCCCCATATACAGCGGTCGCAAATACAGCTTTCGCCCTAGTTCCTACAGCCACAGATTTCGCAGTCTGCTGTTTTGTTTGGCTGAACGCGGGGGTTGAATCTTCTGGCGGTTCGTCGTCTGGCTCGGTATTTCTTGCCTGTAACCGAGTATTATTTACAGGTATAGGAGTAGGAGCAGTTGGAGTAGCTGGAGTCGCTGCTTGAACACTATTCCCAGTAACACTAACCATACCGTAGCTACCTAATTTTGCTAACTTTGCCCATTCCTGAAGCGGATCTGGCGTGGGTTTGGGAGTTGCTGTAACTATTGGTTGGGTGTTTGCTGCAACTATGGGCAAAGGTGATGGTAAAATTTTGGGGTTAGCAGGCTTTAACGGAACAGAGGGTGCTTTAACAACACGCTCAACAGTGACTACGCGAGGCACATAAACTGTTCGGACGGGTGTCGGTATCCTTTCCACTGGTATCCTCACTCTATTGACAGGAGCTGGTGGTTGTGTTCGTGAAACTGGTCGAGATGCAACCTGAGTCGGTGTTGGTTTTTGAAGTCTCAGCTTTTGTTGTGCTGCTTTCACCGCTTCTGCTTGTTCAGTCAGGGCTAATTTAGTTTTTAAAGTTTCTAATTCTGATTGTAGCTGTTGCGGACGTAAGTCGCTTATTGGTTGCGATCGCATAGAAACATTATTCTTTTTTGGCTCTTGCTTGCCAGTGTTCATTAGCTGCGACAAAAACACCCCAGCCACCAAAACTATACCTAAAGTACCAGCACCCACCAAGCCTAACTTAGCAAAGGGGTTAGATGAGAGGGATTCCTTAGTGCGGACTTCTTGAGGATCAGACAAAGGTTGCAACGAAGAAGTTGATTCTTCTTCTACTGCTACTGCTTCGTCAGTATTAACAGATGAAGATTCTTCTACCAAGCCAACCAATTTTGCCATCCGTGATTCCCAATCTAAACTGTCCAATTCGGGTGGACTAACTAGATTTTGTGGCAAATTTTCTGAAGGAATTGAATATCGAGTCATAAGTAATTTTAAATTGAGAATTTAACAATGCTATTGTAGCAGGCGTTTTCAGCGCTTACTAGGTATAACAGTTCTAAATAAGAGCGTGAAATTCTCTCTATCTTTTTCTAGGCATTCTTCTCCTATTGGAGACGCTTCGCATTGGTGGAAGCCTCTCGCAGAGAAGGCAGTTCGTTGAACAAAGGCAACTTTCACAACTCAGATAGGATTGCTATATAAATTGAAGGTGTAATTACTTAGTATAGTTTCATTCTGATTTTTATGAACATTTTTTATCTTCTATTTCACATATATTATAAATTTTTAATCTAGCTTCGCCAAGGCGATAAGCTGCCAAGTTCAAAGGTAACGGAGAGTTGGGTAGTGAAGCAGCTTCTTCATCAATTGCTCTCACTAAAATTATTTTATTAAAGGAAATTGATTTTCCTAATCTATCAGAATTTGTAAAAATTATTTGATTAGCAAACATTTCCACTTTCCACTTTCCATCTCCTATTTTTGTGGGTTGAGAAATTCTTTCTATAACCAATACATTTTCAGTTCCTTTACTTAAGTTTTCAGTGGGGCTAATTTGTGATTGTAATTTTGGCTGCAATTCATTAGCTATTAGTTCAGAACTAACTTCCCAGATAATTTTTGGCTGCTGTTGCTGCGACCAAGTAAGCATTAAGGTTATAGTTTCACCAACAAAGCGCCGAATTGTCTCTGGATGTCGCTCTAAATTCGGTTTGGGGTCTACTGTTATGGCATGTCCATCAGCTAGTTGCACTAGACTTTGAGGTGTTAATCGTCGTTGTAACTGCTGCAACATAGACCAGTGGAAGAAGAGTACTAGTAAAGTTAGCAGATGCAAACCAAATGTTGCGACGGCAAATAATGGTAAAATGCTGCTTTTCTTATTTTCAGATTTTAGTATCTGCATTAATATTTACCTAGAAAAAATTATTTGATAAAACTATCAGTTTTTTGTCTGTTACCGCATACATTTATATCTTGATTCTGGTTATTGTATTCATCGATTAAACATAAGTTACGAATTTCGTAAATTTCTAGTTGATCGGCGCGGACGCTATAAATTGCTTTTTGCAGAACAGTGGTATTATCAAGTTGTGGATAAGTAAAAGAATCTACAGCACGGACAAGTAAATCTTTATTAAAAGGAATTATTATTGTTCTATTGTCAGCTTGTTTTTTTTGAATCAGGTCGGCTACCATCCCAACTCGCCATTTACCCAAACCTATTTTTTCAGGTGGATAAACTCGCTTAATAACTAACTGTCCGGAAATATTTTGACTGGGTTTATTATAAAAAACTTCTGGTGGTGTCATTTCCGCAATTTTGCTTAGGAAACCTTTGCGGAAATCTTCAGATAAACCAAAACTAGCTATCCAACTTGTAGTACTAACTTTTCGGCTACCCCCTCGTGAAGTTTGAATTGATATTCCTACATCTGCTTGAGGTTGTGTCACCTCTTCGATAGATTGCGGTGGTAGTTTTCCCGACCAATTAAACATTGATGTCATGGTTTTACTGACGAATTGACGAATTGCTTCAGGTTCCCTTTCCACATCAGTAACATTTGCTGGCTTACCATCTATCAGTTGCACAAAGTTCGGAGGTTTTCTCGAACTGAGTTGGCGAATATTTATGCCTTGAAATATTAATAAAAATATAGCCGAGAGATGCAAACTGAAAGTAGCGATCGCAAAAATTGTTAAAATACTTCCTGTTCGTTGTCTTTTCTCCAGTAAACGTACCATTTACTCATCCCCCTTGCTTGAATTTATACCCTCTCCCTGACCCACGAAGCTGCATTACTTATAGCACTAAAGACTGCAAATCCTCCAGCAGCAGCCACAACTAAAGATACAATCGGGGCTAAAATTCCCAGAAAAATTATAAACCACATTAAGTCTGGATCGGCATTAGCATCCTGTCCAGGTCCATTAACAATAACTGTGGCAGTTAAGACGGCAATAATATTAAATGAAATCTTAGATATACCTATCGATAAAAACCCAGTTAGCCATGCAAAAATAGGTTTACCAGCTACAGGTAGTAAAGATGCACCCACAGCTAAAGGTCCCAAAGCTGCTATCAGCAACATTGTAGCTTCTATCAAATTTTGGAAAGCATATTGCAATGAAACTAAAAAGTTTTTAATACTAATTTGGACTGTAGAACCTAAGAAAGAATCAAATGAATTTTCGGAGATACTAGCTGTGTTAAATGTAATATTATTTACTTTGTTTTCTAGTCTATCTATCCAAGGTTTATCTCCGTATAAATTTCTATATTCCACCCAGAGGGTGTCAGCTTTTTCCTTAGATTTGACAAAGCATTGATTTTGTTGCTCACCAGTTAGTGACTGACAAGGACGCAATAAAGAACCGGCTATTTCTTCACCTACAGTCATATTCAGTGCTTGCTGATAAGTTTGATTTGCGTCTGCTGTTGTGACTACTTGCTGATTCACCGTATTAAGAAAATTCCTTACTCCTAATGTCAAATTGGACAATACCGTGCCGTTTCCGGAATTGGTTAATAGTATCACTACTACAAAAGGCCAAATTAAAGCTGATATTGGACGGGAAAAATCGCTGTTGATAGCATCTTGTAGCCACTGTACCATAAAAAACAGTAGGGTTCCTACGGCAAAAAATACACCGAGATTTGTCAGCGCTCCATATAAGTTATTAATAGTATCATTTTGTAATAAATCTACCCATTGTTGATCCCAACCTTCGGCAATACTTCTAGCAGTTGTGGCTCCATTACCGAGAACATCATTTATACCAATTTGAATTAATAAAATATCTCTCATTTTTATAGCTTTCCTTTAAAAGGAAGTTAAGGCTCAATTAAGTTATGTATGATAAGTGATATGTGTAGTAAGGGCTTCAGCCCTTAAAAGTCTTGATATGAGCGGTAAACCGCTCACTACGTAAGAATATGTTCTTAATCATGATTTTTAGTTGTTAAGTTTTCTGCCAAACAAATCTGCTTGAGAAGTAGTTCGCAAAAGTCGCGCTGCTTCTGCGGATGCGTCTACTCTTCTAGCACGATTTGTATCTTCCATTTGTTGAGAAAGACTTGCGAGATTTAAATTAGTGTATTGTAAAGATTGGTTCGTCTGTATTGTTTGACCAAGGGTTTCGGCTACAATTTTTACTTGTTCCCGTTGAATTTTAATTTGTTGGTATTGTAATTTGGTTTGCTCGCTGATACCAAGCAGTTGTCCTACTTGTCCTGCAACTGAAGCATTATTCCCAAGTTTAACAATTTGATCTTGAATATTATTGAGAAAATTTTGCTCATTTTCGTCTACATCCTCGGTAAACACGCCAATATTTTGCAGCCTATTTTCAGTATCTTGTAGCTTTGTTTTTGAGCGAATTTGACCATTTATACCCAATATACCTGCGGCTGAACTACGAGTAATTAAACGATTTATTTCATTAGTAACTGAAGTTGAACGTACTACAGGATTATTTTCAAACTTATCTGATAGAGAGTTGATAAATATATCACTACTAACTCTTTCTCCCGCATCAACAGGATTAGGTATATTCAATTCTCCTTTTGCGTTATCAATGGCATTTTGAGATTGAAATTCTACAGGTTTTAAACTGTCGTTTACATTATTTGATAAATAATTTTGTAAATCTGTAGAATATGATTGAAAATCAGTCCAAACTTTGCCTAGTTGTGCTGTTGCTGGCAGGATGATGAGGAATGATAGAGAAAGTGTCAAAAGGGCGATTTTTTTCATAGTTCTGAACCTGGAAAAACATTTAGAAATTTTATTTCATTTTTGAAAAACGAACCACAGAGAACACAGAGGAAGAGGAAAGAGAGGGTTTGACTATGTTAACTACCACGTAATGAAGCCACTAACTGACGAGCAAATGTAGAAATTGCTTTATATTTATCGGTGTGTTCTCGCATTATTTTACTCCGTGCAGCTTGTTCATTGGGGTTGTTAGCAACTACTGCTAATTGTTCGTAACCGGGATAATAGCGGCAAAAGGTATAAATCCCGTTATTATCTAACAGCCATTGGCTATAAATGCCTTCTTTGCGAGGAAAGAAGCCTTCTGAAGCATTACGAGAAATAATTTCACGGGGATATTTTAATATTTGGATGAAACTATCGACGGCAACGGGTTGAATGCGTCCGATTAATCGTGTTGATAAGTTTTGTAAAATTTTCGATGCGGCTTTAGATTTGGCGATGGTATCGGGGTCTTGTGCTGATAAAATAACTCTAATTCCAGCTTTTGCACCATTGGCACAAATTCTGCCAACTAAGTCAGCAATTTGGTCAAATTCAAATAGAATTGGTGCTTCATCAATGAAGAATATGGAAGCTGGACTGCTGAGTGCGCGTCGTAATGCTGCTGAATAAGCACTTAAAGAGAGGATCGCTGCATCTTCATTATCTGAGAGGTTTCTCAGAGCAAAAACCAAAAGTTGTGCATCAGTGGGGAAGCTAGATGGTGCAGAAATGGATTGTCCGACGCGACTAGAAAGCCAAAATCGCAAGCGCAATTGAATTTGACTTAAGGCATCTTCAACTCTGCCACTTATAGAATTAATTTGGAGATGTTCTGTTGTGCAGAAATAAAGAAAATCTCTTAATGTGGGGGTTTTCTGCCAAGCTGAAGTGCCAAATCCCCCTGCTATTGCGATTCGATATCGCTCTTTTATGCCTTCATCAGCAAAGAAAGCTGTTAAAGCCAAATTAAGAAGCGATCGCACGGTTTGCGATAACAGTGGATTCTCTGTAGATGAGCCTAAAACCATTGTCATTAAGGCTGATTCTAAAAAGGCAGTATAATCGAGCAGGCGATCGCGCTGTTGTTCTGGATCTAGCGATCGCAAATCTGGCTGCTCAAATAAGTTATTCGATTGTTTAGAAATATCAAAATATGCTCCACTGTCCTCCATAAACTCTGTATAGTCGGTGAAGGTAGATGTACCATCTGGTTTAGGGAAATCTAACGCCACTACCGGAATACCATGCGCCAAAGCTTGAGTTAATATTCCTGACACCAATACTGATTTACCAGCACGAGTTGTCGCAAATAGCGCTAAATTTTTATGCTCGTTAAATAAATCTAAATATACCGGTGTTCCTCCCTCTTCGGCAATCAATTCAAAACCTTCGCGATCGCCTACTTTAGTTAATACTAAAGGCATTAATCCCGGAACTTCACTTGTCAAATACAACTGCCGACGGTTGAAGGGTTTTGCTAACAAACCTTCCCAAACTATGGGTAAAGTTTGCAGCCAAATTTTCCAAGCATATTCTGTTTCTCTAATTACCCTTGCTGGACGTTGAAAACAGTTTTCAATATATCTGATTGCTTCGTCTAATTTCTCCACAGTTGGACGATGTACAAAAATCGCCACTCCCGTGTAAATAGGTACTGCACCTTCATATAATTGTTCTTGCGCTGCTACGGATTTTCTTAATTTTAATTGAGCGTTGACATCAATGGTTCGGCTTTTTTCTTGAGCCATTGTTGCTGTCATATTCGACTGCTTCAGCACTCGTTGCAAAGTGTTTTTTACTATTGCTGGATTTGCCGCAGTTAACTCACAAAAAATCTCTGTATCAACAACGGTTTCTCTTGCCAACAATTCCCATAAATAGCGCAGTTGAGAAGATTTATTTTGCCAACCACCAGGTTTTTCTAAAAAGGTTAATGCACCAATATAATTATTCTTAACATGAACCCACGAGCGATCGGCACAAGGTACACTAGATTCCATCAGCAAAGTTGTACTGTGGACATTATCTACAAGTAATTTGGTGCTAGCTAAATCTGAATAACCCTCTTCGTGCAGTCCATTTTCATCTAAAGTCATTAATTGGGGAATATCTATTGGTGGGGTATCATTAAATCTTCTCCATACTTCTCCCCAAAGTTCCTCACTAGTCAAAGGCTTAACATCCAACGCCATTTGATTGGATAATATTTGTTCCCAGCGATAAAAACCTTGTTTGTAAGCATTGCTCACAATGGTTTCTATGCGCTGATTTTCAACTTCTGCCATATCTCCTTTGAATTTCAACCACCACAATTCAGCTTTGACTAAAAGCTTTTCTATCGAATCATCTGTATTGGTGGAGTTTGGTTCAACGGTATAAGTTACATAAATTTTGAGAAATTTAGGTTTGCGAATACCAGAAGCAGTAAGTTCTTTTGTTCTTGCTCTTTCCGCCATTAACAAGTATTTTATATCTTTAGATGGCGTTTTTTTAATTATTGAATTTAGTTCTTTTTGTCGTTTTTCATCGGAGCTAAAAGAACTCAGATGAAAGGTTATTCTCTCATTACCGGGAATGTCTTTTAAACCCGATTCAATATTACTAAGAATTACGTCTATTTGGTCTGTTCTTAAAGTGGTATGAATCCCTCGACATTCAAAACCAAAAACAAAGCAAAATCTATTTTTTTGGCTTCCCTTTGTCAAAAGATAAGCACCTATATCACGTCCCCCAAGTGAGATTCGCAACATTGTCGCTAGGTGTAAAGCATCTTCAAATGGTGTTAATCTCTCACTACCTGCGATGCCGACGCTTTGTTTTCCGATTTTTTGCTTCATGGTTAACGAATAGTATGCTTTGATAACGAGCAAAGCCTCTAGTCCAAGCTGGAACACCAACAAATTTACTTAAAAAGCGCCAACTCCTACCACCTGTTAATATCCACCAAGTTGCCATTCCCCAAATAGTAATTAGTATTGTCCACAACCATTTTTGAAAGTCATCTGAGAAAATTCCCCCAAAAATTCCATTGATGATAAAATAAGCAGCTAGGGCAATAACCGTCCAAGGAAGGACTTGATCGGCAGGAATTGGTCCTAATGAAGGTTGGCTTCCTAGAATTTGATTTACTGGACGAAAGTCTTTCTCTTTGTCTTGAGTCATGGAAAATTTTTCAGCTTTTTTTCATTTTATCTAAATAAATTATGGAGTACTATTGGGAGTGCCAATTATAAAGCCTGTGAGAACATCAGCAATTGTGACAGCGACAACTACTAATAAGGGAGTTCTGGCAATAGTTTGCCAATCTTCATCTTTGCGAACTGCGTTAATAACACCGACCAAAGAAACTGCTATGTAAAGTAGGTAAATTGCCCGCAATACGTTGAATATCAAACTAACTGCTTGGGTGCCATTGTTTGCTCCTGCATCTCCTGATGTAGTTAGAGTCTGTTTAAAGAAATCTTCGGCTTTCTTAAAAAATTGGGCTTGTGCGGGAACTGCAAAATAGTCTAACCAAAATAAACTCAGGACGATGGCTACTGCTAATATTTGTAACAATATAAGCGATCGCCTGGGTAGATGAACCTGCTGCCCAATTTGCTGTATGATTATTGTAATTAAGCTACCAATAAGTAGACAAAAAAGCAGCATAGGACTTTTCAGGCTGATAACGCCCAGAAGCACTGCACAAGCAATTAAAAATGGAACAGATTCAATCAGCCGACAACGCCAGTATTCGAGTGTTCCTGTTAATTTACGAGATATTTTGCTCGCACCACTAGTCAAAGTTTTGATAAAAATTATCTCATGAATACTTTGTCTGGACATGAATTTTGCTGTTACTTGCGACAAATATATTTTATACATTATATAAGAAGTAGCATCAAAATTCGTCTTGGTAGGCATAATTGCCAGTATTATAGTTAACTTCTCCCATAACTTCTGTAAACCGGAAAAAAATCGCTTTGAGGGTTGGGAAAATTAATCAAACGATAAAAACTTATACATTAATCAAGGTTGATGTCAAGTCTAAAATAGGTGCGATCGCTTTCATCATTTTGGGAATACTGAAATAAGAACACCCTCATAAGTGATAAATATGGCAAATATTCGCATCAGTGCCAGTCTTTCCCAAAAAGACCGAGAAGCAGTGATGGAAGCGATCGCTACTATTAAAGAAAAGTTACCGTTTTTAATTGATTTGACGGCAGATGAGCGTAAATCCTTGCCGAAGCTAGGTGACAAGAGTCGAGGATTTGTAATTAAGGCATTGCAAGTAGCGACACAAAACCCGGATTTTCTGCCCAGGTCGTTTGATGTAAATGAAATGCGCCTGGATGTAGAATTATTTGAGGCGTTGTATCCGGTGCTGCTATCGCTAACACAATTGCAACAATTAGTCGATGACACTTTAATTGCAACTGGCAGTGAAGCTTATATAGCAGCTCTTGCAGTTTACAATTATGCCAAAGCTAGCGGTGATGTATCTGGTTTAGATACGGTGATTGATGATTTGGGACGCAGGTTTACCCGTAAATCTCGCAAAGCACAACCGCAAACTTCGCCAATTTAAAACAAAAACTCGGTTATTCTGCCTAAGAAGTTAAAATTTAAAGCTTTGATCTTGGATGTTTGAGTGCATAACTCGACATTCCGAGTTCAAAGCTTAAATTTTGGAGTTCAGAACACGAAGTTCCGAGTTCAGAGGGTGAAGTTCCGAGTTCAGAACACGACATTCCGAGTTCAGAACACGAAGTTCCGAGTTCAGAACACGACATTCCGAGTTCAGAACATGATCCTCATTGCTTATGCTACTTTAAGTCGGGGTAAGGGTTGCTGGATCGACAAGAGTGATGAAAGCAGAGTATCGAGTAAAATCTCTAGTGTTAAATGTAAGCAGGTGAGTTACTGCCACACAGAACTTGACTAAACTTGTTCAAGACTAGTCATTCAACTAAAGTTTCCTTTAGAGGGTCTGCTTCTTGCTTCAATCAAGGGAGTCGGCTCCTTCTTGTCCACAAGCGTAAATTTGGGTGTAGCCCACCCTATCTTTCTAATACTCAAGCAATTTGTTGAAACTTTTAGCCATTGGACACCCATTATTTTCAGCAAATTTAACAAACCGTGGATTCCCGTTTGACCTTTTTACAGGCTCGCTAGTTTTGACTCGACCGTGGTTTACAAACCAGATATTTAAGCCTTGGTTTTCGGCATTAATTATATTAAACCACTAAACTCGCTTAATTTTGGTTTATGTTAGATAGTTTTAGTTAGGTTTTTAACAATTTAGTATTACTCCATGAACAAGCATCACTACAACAAGTCTTGCATCATGAACATTTACACCCATCACCCCGTACTCTAAAACTAATCGTTTCCATTGCGGATAAATCTCAGGCACATCCGGTAGTATGAGAAAAAGCGTTTCCAAACGCTGTAGTTCTTCTGAAGCTTCAAGTATAGCTAACCCAAGTCCATTTTTTTCAACCGGGCGGGTAGCACTTTGCCAAAACTCAACTATATTTTGGTGTGTGAGGTAAAATTCTTCTTGTTGGTGTCGCAGTATCCCAAGTGCGTTTAATGCTGAAGCACACATTGGGTGATCTGGCTGTGCCATTCGCAGTATGATATTTGTATCAACTAGATACGCCACTAAATTTCCTCGTTATCCTCATATATAGCTGTCCGACTAACAGCATAATCGGAAAGAAGTGGTGTATTTCGTCTGTGGCTTATGCTCCAATCTTTCAGCGCTTGAATCCATTCTTCAGCACTAGCAGTTTCATAAAATAAAGGCTTTTGTTTAGACTTCACCAACTGCTCAAGCATCGCATCAAGATGGGGTTTGACTGCTGACTCAGATAAGTTTGTGATCTTAACTAACGTTGAAGCGATCGCTTGTATTTCTTCTATATGTTGCTCTTTAAACTCATCAAGCATTTTATACTCACTATTTCTACCTTTAGATGTGCTAGTGTCCATAAAAATTCAACAGTACAGTCAGGACGACTAACTTATACTATAGTTTTATTTTTACTCTTGCCGCACAGCCCCTAATAATACCACTCGATTATCAATAATCAAATCACGTAACAGATTGACAACAGGTATTGCTTGTGTAGGAGTATTCCGTCTCAATGCCAATGACCATACAGAAGTATCTACAACAATCACTGCTTTTGTCACTGCTGTTTATAGTTGTAATCTTCTTCATAGTCAATTGTTCCAAACAAATCAATTACCATTTGTTGCTTGCGACGTTGTACATATTCACGCAAAGCTTGTTCAACTACATCACGTTCAGTCTGTTGATTGCCAGTAGCTCAAGCTTCTTCAATTAAGGCTTCGTCTATTTGAAGATTGATTGCCATGTACTATTCATCACTACAAAGTTCGACACATCAAGATTTTATCACTTAAATTTTTATCATATTGAGCGATCGCAGTTTCTCTGTCCGATTCCCAAAATCTTAAAATTTGCCAAGTAAATATGCCATAACCCATCCAGACTGTCAGGATCGGAAAGTGAAGAGTAAAAACAAAACGCTTTTAACCGCTTCACATCACAGGAGGTTAAACTTGGCTAAACTGAAAGTCGGCATCAATGGATTTGGTCGCATCGGACGGTTAGTGTTTCGTGCTGGTATGAATAATTCCAATATCGAGTTTGTGGGGATCAACGACTTAGTACCACCAGATAACTTGGCTTATTTATTAAAATACGACTCCACCCACGGAACTTATCAGGGTAAAATTGAGGCAAAAGAGAATGGTATCGTTGTCGATGGACACTTCATTCCTTGCATGTCGATGCGAAATCCGGCAGAATTGCCTTGGGGTAAATTGGGTGCAGATTATGTTGTGGAATCTACGGGGCTTTTCACTGATTTGGAAGGAGCATCAAATCACTTAAAAGCTGGTGCAAAGCGGGTTGTGATTTCCGCTCCCACAAAAGAGCCAGATAAAATTCGCACTTTGTTAGTTGGTGTCAATCATGACATATTTGACCCAGCAAAAGATGCGATCGTCTCTAATGCTAGCTGCACTACAAACTGTTTGGCTCCCATTGCTAAAGTGATAAATGACAATTTTGGCTTGACGGAAGGTTTGATGACCACAGTTCACGCCATGACCGCCACTCAGCCCACTGTAGACGGTCCGAGTAAGAAAGATTGGCGTGGTGGTCGCGGTGCTGCCCAAAATATCATACCCTCTTCCACAGGCGCTGCAAAAGCCGTAGCTTTGGTTTTACCAGAATTGAAGGGTAAATTAACTGGTATGGCTTTGCGAGTCCCAACACCGGATGTATCTGTAGTTGATTTGACCTTCAAGACTGCGAAAGCCACCAGCTACAAAGAAATTTGCGCGGCAATGAAGGCAGCTTCCGAAGGAGGAATGGTTGGTATTTTGGGTTACACAGAAGATGAAGTAGTTTCCACAGACTTTCAAGGCGATCGCCGCTCTAGTATCTTTGATGCCGGCGCTGGTATGGAGCTAAATTCCAACTTCTTTAAGGTTGTTGCTTGGTATGACAACGAGTGGGGCTATTCTAATCGTGTAGTTGACTTGATGTTATCAATGGCACTAAAAGAAGGTCTGTTGTAACATGGTCAATGGTCAAAATATCTTTGACTAATGACTAATAGACATCTCCAAATATTAATTATGCGTTGCCCGAAACCCAAGAGACGTAGCAATGCTACGTCTCTATATCTTTTTTGGAGATGTCCAATGACTTTACATAATCGATAGTATTTCTGAGGGGTAGCGTAGTCCGCACACACAGCAAATCAGGGTGCATTACAGTTCTTTTTTGACGCTAATACCTGAATATTTGCTTTCCTGAACTCGGAACCCCTAAACTTTATGCGTCGAACCAAGATTATTTGTACTATAGGACCGGCTACATCTGCACCTGAACGATTGCAAGCTTTGGTAGATGCGGGAATGAATGTAGCGCGGTTGAATTTCTCCCACGGAGCGCATGAATTCCACGCGCAAACGCTTCATCATTTAAGAAAGATTAGCACAGATACGCAAAAACCCATCGCTATCATGCAAGATTTGTGTGGTCCAAAGATTCGTTTGGGCGTTTTGCCACCAGAAGGACTAACTGTAGAGGCTGGACAGGAAGTCACTTTTGTGATGCAAGAGAAAGGTAGCAGTATCGACGAATTGCCGTTACCGTTGCCGACTTTATTTGCAATGGTGCGACCTGGTGAACCGATTTTAATTAATGATGGTCGGGTAAAGTTGATTGTAAGCGATCGCAATGCCGATGAAATTCGAGCGATGGTGAAAATTGGTGGAGTGATTTCCACTAATAAAGGTGTAAACTTGCCAGAAACACCTTTACCCATCAGTTCGATTACCGAAAAAGACTTGCTCGATTTGCGCTTTGGCATTCAATTAGGTGTAGACTGGGTAGCAGTTTCTTTCGTGCGATCGCCACAAGATTTAGAACCCGCGCAACGTATGATTGAAGCCGCTGGTGCTAAGATTCGCCTCATCGCTAAAATCGAAAGACGAGAAGCTGTAGAAGATTTAGATCGGATTATAGAGATTGCCGATGCCATTATGATCGCTCGTGGCGACTTAGGGGTAGAAGTACCAATTTATGAAGTCCCCCTAATTCAAAAAGATATTACACGTCGCTGCAACCAAGCCGGCAAGCCTGTAATTACTGCCACGCAAATGCTAGAGTCGATGATTAGCGCTCCCGATCCCACCCGTGCCGAAGCAACCGATGTTGCTAACTCTATCCTGGATGGTACGGATGCTGTGATGCTTTCGGGGGAAACTGCTGTGGGACAATATGCGATCGCCGCAGTTGAGATGATGCACAATATCGCCGTGCGAACAGAACAATCTTTACAAGAAGGTGTTAGACATTCTTGGACTCACAAGGGCGGTAGTCTCAGCGTAACTGAATCTGTTGCCGAAGCTGTTTGTCGCGTCGCTTATGAAACGGGGGCAAAAGCAATTCTCTGCAACACTTCTTCCGGAAGTACCGCGCAATTAGTCTCGAAATACCGTCCGACAACGCCAATTATCGCCCTCACACCCCTAGAAATAACTTATCGTCAGCTTGCACTTTCTTGGGGTGTAGTTCCTTGCTTGATTCCCCCTGTCCACAACGCCGAAGAAATGTTTACGAATGTGGTGAAAAGCGTTGTAGATATGGGTTTCGTAAATAACGGCGATAAGGTTGTCATTACATCCGGCATCCCTGTTGGTCAATCAGGCACAACTAGTTTAATTAAAGTGCATACAATTGGACAGCCAATTTCTGCATGACCCCCTAGAATAAATATGGCATTTAAAGAGGGGTAAAGGGAAAAGGAAAAAAGGGGAAAGGTATGGAAATAAAATACAGATTTATTCATTAGAACTCTATATTTCTTACCCTTTCCCCTTTCCCCTTTCCCCTTTCCCCCTCCCCAGATGGGCAATTGTGAATAAAAATTGTCACAATTGGAATTGAAGGTGCAGCTAAGGATGTAAAGAACAGGATAATCAGTAAATCCTAAGCAAACAACATTCACGGAGTATCTATGTCTACAAATTTACTAGAACAATTGCGGTCAATGACTGTTGTCGTGGCAGATACGGGAGATATTCAGGCAATTGAGAAGTTTAAGCCACAAGATGCTACGACTAATCCATCCTTGATTACTGCTGCGGCGCAGATGCCAGAATATCAGGAAATTGTCGATCAGACATTACTTCAAGCAAAGAAAGATGCAGGATCAAGCGCAAGCCAAGGGCAAATCGTTGCGATGGCGTTTGACCGTTTGGCAGTGTCTTTTGGATTGAAGATTTTGCAAATCATTCCTGGTCGGGTGTCTACGGAAGTAGATGCGCGTTTGTCCTATGATACTGATGCTACAGTTGCTAAGGCACACGAATTGATTGCTCAATATAAAGCGGCTGGAATTGGATGCGATCGCGTTCTGATTAAAATTGCATCTACTTGGGAAGGCATTCGCGCTGCGGAAATTTTGGAAAAAGAAGGTATTCACTGCAACCTGACTTTATTGTTTGGTATTCACCAAGCGATCGCTTGTGCAGAAGCTGGTGTTACCCTAATTTCTCCATTTGTCGGACGAATTCTCGACTGGTATAAGAAAGACACCGGACGCGATAGCTATCCCGCACACGAAGATCCAGGTGTTGTTTCTGTAACAACAATCTACAACTACTACAAAAAGTTCGGTTACAAAACTCAAGTTATGGGAGCCAGCTTCCGTAATATTGGCGAAATTACTGAACTCGCTGGTTGTGATTTGTTGACGATTTCCCCAGCACTTTTGGCTGAGTTGCAATCGACTACAAACGCATTACCACGCAAACTCGATCCCAACAATGCACCGAAGATGGGTATCGAAAAAACACCAATGGACAAAGGTATCTTTGAAACAATGCACGCGAGCGATCGCATGGCATTCGATAAACTAGCAGAAGGTATCGAAGGCTTCACCAAGGCTTTGGAAAGCCTCGAAAAACTACTTGCTGAAAGATTGACTACTCTAGAAGCAAACGTTAAAGTCGGCGCCGCTTAAAATATCCCTTCTATCATTCCCAGGTTCCACCTGGGAATGCACATCTGGATGCTGCCTTCTGAAAAAGTAAAAACAACTGATTTTTACTTTTCCCTCGTTCCCAGGTTCCACCTGGAAATGCAATTTGGGAGGCTCTGCCTCCCATTTCTAGAGCAGCAAGCAAGCAGCCCTCCTGAATGCATCTATCACGTCCTATTCCTGAAAACTTTGAAGTGAAGCAAATTCGCATTGTCAACAGAGCCTCTGGCTACTATGCCATGCTCTCTTTGGCGCTGGATGTGGATATGCCTCAGCCTTCACCGTCAGGTCATGGGCTAGGGATTGATTTGGGCTTGGAACACTTTTTGGCAACGTCCGATGGACAGTTGATTGCTAGACCTCGATTCTTTGTAGATGGACAATGCAAGCTGAAATCGCTGCAACGTCAACTGAAACGAAAGAAACGAGGTTCGAGAAAATCGCGTCAATTACACCGCCAGATTGCCAGACACCACGAATACATCTCGAATTCGCGTAAAGACTTTCATTTCAAAACCGCTCATCAACTCTGCGATAGTACTGGGATGATATTCGCTGAGGACTTGAACCTCAAAGCAATGTCAGCCGGAATGCTGTGCAAGCACACGCTTGATGCAGGGTTTGGACAGTTTCTTAGCATCTTGGGTCACGTTTGCTTCAAGCGAGATAAGTATTTCGCCAAAGTAGACGCGAATGGCACAAGTCAAACCTGCCCGAAGTGTCAGATCCGTACAGGTAAAAAATTGTTATCAGAGCGAATTCACAAATGCCCTGAGTGCGGCTATGAAACAAACCGAGATGTAGCGGCGGCGCAAGTTGTGTTGCAACGTGGATATACAGCGGTGGGGCACATCGCAGTGAATTTTGGGGAGGGCAAGTAGCATAAGCTATCCCAATCAACCAAGAATCCCCGCTCATGTAGGACGGGGAGTTGTCAATAGCATTCCCTGCCAGAGGCAAGGAACAAAAAAAAGCGATGAAAATATTGGTATTGAATGCCGGATCTAGCAGCCAAAAGAGTTGTCTGTATGAAATAACAGAGGAGGGTTTGCCCACAGAACCACTCGAACCGCTTTGGTTCGGTCAAGTTAAATGGACTCAAGATCGCGGTGTGGCAGAAATCAAGGTGAAATCAGCTAATGGTGGGGTGCTGGAGGAAGAAATCTACGCTGATTCCCGACCTGCACACGTCGCTTACATGCTTCACACCTTAACTCGCGGTTCCACGAAGGTGATTAGTCAGTTGTCAGAAATCGACGGGGTGGGACATCGTGTAGTACATGGTGGGCAAGATTACCGTGCCAGTGTGGTTGTTACTGATGAAGTCAAAAAAGCGATCGCTCGTCTTTCTAATCTCGCTCCAGCACATAATCCAGGCGCTTTGGAAGGAATAGAAGCCATTGAGAAAAGCTTGGGAAATATACCCCAAGTGGCAGTTTTTGATACCGGATTTCATTCCCATATGCCCGATGCAGCGGCAACCTATCCCGGTCCCTACGAATGGATAGAGCAAGGTATCCGTCGCTACGGCTTTCATGGTATAAGTCACGAATACTGCTCTAAACGTGCGGCTCAAATTCTCAATCGAGATTTCGCTTCTTTACGGATAATCTCCTGTCATCTAGGCAACGGTTGCTCTTTGGCGGCGATTAAACACGGTCACAGTGTTGACACGACAATGGGATTCACACCCCTGGATGGATTGATGATGGGTAGCCGTTCTGGTGCTGTCGATCCAGGGATTTTGATTCACCTGCTGCGACAATCAAATTACTCAGCCGAACGCTTAGATTATGTTTTAAATAAAGCTTCTGGCTTGCGTGGAATTTCGGGTGTATCCAGCGATTTACCGCAAGTGATGGAAGCGATCGCCCAAGGCAATTACCGCGCTCAACTTGCTTGGGATATGTACGTACATCGCCTACGTTCTGGAATTGGGTCAATGCTTGCCAGTCTGGGGGGATTAGATGCTTTAGTTTTCACCGCTGGTGTAGGTGAAAATTCTCCAGGAATTCGCCAAGCTGCTTGTGATGCCTTTGGATTTTTGGGTATGAAAATTGACCCCGAAAAAAATACCCACAATCCTGTTGATGAGGATATTGCCACCGCTGAATCGGCTGTGCGAGTTTTGGCAATACATACCCAAGAAGATTGGGCGATCGCAATGGCAACTTGGCAACACCTCATTAAAAGGTAGAAGGGGAAAGGGGAAAGGGGAAAGGGGAAAGGGGAAAGGGGAAAAAAAATCTAGAAAGCGTGTCGTCAGACAAGTGCTTCCCCTTTACCCCTATAAGTGAAACTTTTTAGATATCTAAATCTGTGAGGTTGAGTTTAGAACCGTAAGTTTCAATGAATTCCCGCCTTGGTGCAACGCGATCGCCCATTAAAATAGTGAAAATGCGATCTGCCTCGGCTGCATCCTGAATTTCCACTTGTTTGAAGGTGCGAGTTTCTGGGTTCATTGTCGTTGTCCAGAGTTGTGCTGGCATCATTTCCCCCAAACCTTTGAACCGTTGGATGGTGTAATTAGCGTTGTCGGGAAACTCAGCCAAACGCTGTCGCAGTTCCCGCTCGCTATAACAGTAGTAATAATTGCGTCCCCGTTCTACTTTATATAGTGGTGGACAAGCAATATATATGAAACCCTGTTCGATCAGCGCTCGCTGATATCGATAAAAGAAAGTTAACAACAGCGTCCGGATGTGCGCTCCATCTACGTCAGCGTCTGTCATGATGACTATGCGGTGATAGCGCAGTTGAGTTGAGTCAAATTCATCACCCTTTACACCCAAACCAAGCGCCGTAATCAACGATTGAACTTCGTTGTTTTTGTAGATTTTGGCATCGTCGGTTTTCTCGATATTCAGGATTTTACCACGTAAAGGAAGGATGGCTTGAGTTCGGCGATCGCGTCCTTGTTTAGCGCTGTTATGCACAAACACACCACTTGCCAAAGCAAAGTTGTGGGAATTGGGAACTTCGATATCGTAAACATCCATTCTTTCTTCCAAGCGATCGATAGAGACAACGCGATGGTTGTAGTTTTTCACGGCTTCACGCGCTCGACTGCGATTACCATGAAAATATCGGTAACAGAAAGTCTCCCAACGCAACATAGATTTGTCGCGTGTTCGCTTGCGATAAGAGCTATAAATCTCCAAATCCAAACAACCAATTTGCAATTCTACTTCCTTCAAACCAGCAATAGTTTTGAAATAGTAGGTTTTCTCTAACGCTTCAAGACGTTTCTTGCGAAATTCCCACGTCCATTGTTCCTTAGTTTTTTCTCGACGCCAATCTAATAAATCTTTATCTTCCCATTGTTTTTTCGCTAATTCCGAAAGTACTTTTCGCGCTTGTGGATTATTTTCAAAGTACTCCCGCACTCGTTGAGATTGAGTTAGACGATTTGCTTCATCACTCCAATACTCTTGTTGCGCTTGATTGAGTTGTTCGCTATTTTCTTGACGATAAGCTTCATTAGTTTGATAAAACTCACGCCACGAAGCCGTCATATAAGCCTTGTAAACTTCATCTTCCCACTGCGCTTTCGCATTTTCTGAGAGAATTTGTCGCGTTTGTTCTTGCTGCATCCGTTCGCTCATAAAAGCGCGAAACTCTTCACTTTGATGAACTTGGCGGCTTTTTTCAATTACATCTGGTCGATGTAATGTCTTTTCTAAGTTTTGCCGATGCAGTTCTAAGTGCGCTTCCGGTGACATCCGTTTGATGTTTGTCGGATTGTTGTTCAGTTTGTTGAAGTCAACATGATGGCGATGACATCTACCTGAAGACTGATAAACATCATGTTCCAGGTTATAAAAATCTGCTAATAAATGCGTGTAAATCCATGTATCTTTCAATGGATTCCAAACCATTTCGTAGCCATTCAGCCCTGTTCCCCGTTCATTTTTCTGGGAGAGCTTGCGATGTATCGGCATCAGCGAATCTTGGGGAGTCAGTAATTCCGCTGCTTTATAACTACCATCTCGCAACATAAAGGGGTGGTCTGGTGTGCAGATAATTGTCTCACCATTGTCCAAGGTCAATTTGATGACTTCCGCATTTTCCTTGGTTCGTCTGGCGTTGATAATACGTTCTATACCTATGTTGCCACTTTCCCTAATGGTATAACAGAAGTTCTCTTTACCTTGTTCTTGCTCCTCTATGAGCTGCTTGATGGTAATTTCGCGTCCCTCAGTAAGCAAAATTTTTGTGTGTATAAAAAAACAACCACCCGCTGAATCGCCTTCGACGATGAAAATCTCTGATTCGCTGGGATCTCTGGAGCTACAATCAGCCAATTTACCGGGCAATGGGGACGATTCTAGTACAGATTTCCGACGAACTAGCTCCCGTGCATGACGTGCTGCTTCTGCGGCTTTAAAAGCTTGGATAGCTTTATCTAAAACGGAGTCGGCAACACCAGGACGAAATTCTAAGTACTCGGTGAGAACTTCACCAACTAGAGAATCAACAATCCCCCGGACTTCAGTATTCCCGAGTTTGGTTTTAGTTTGTCCTTCAAATTCAGGATCGGGGACTTTGACGGAAATTACCGCTGTTAAACCTTCACGGACGTGTTCACCGCTGAGGTTTGGTTCATTGTCTTTAATTTTATTACGCTTACGGGCGATCGCATTCAAGGTGCGCGTCAAAACTGCCTTCAAACCCTCAAGGTGCGTACCACCATCTACCGTGCGAATATTATTCGCAAATCCTAACAAGTTATCCGTATAAGCATCAGTACACCACTGCAAAGCCACCTCAATTTGCACATTGTTGCGTTCCCCCTGCACAAAAATAATTTCTTCATGCAGTGGCTGCTTCTCGCGGTTCATGTAGGCGATATACTCTTTGATACCACCTCTGTACTCATAGGTTTCTACTTTAGGTGTATCGCTTTTAAGTAATTCTAAACGGTTGTCGGTGAAGATAATTCTCACACCTGCATTCAGATATGCCAGTTCCCGCAGACGACCTGATAAAGTGATGTAATCAAATTCAATCCCCGTGGTGAAGATTTGCTCATCTGGCTTGAAGGTGATAGAAGTTCCAGTTCTTGCTTCTTTATACGGATTGGCTATCAATTCTGTTACCGGAATACCCCGTTCAAAGCGCTGGACATGAACCTTATTATCTCGCCAAACTGTCACTTCAATGGTTTCTGACAAAGCGTTAACAACAGAAATACCAACCCCGTGTAACCCTCCGGAAACTTTGTAACCACCACCACCAAACTTACCTCCTGCGTGGAGTACCGTCATCACTGTTTCCAGTGCTGATTTTCCCGTTTGGGTGTGAATATCCGTGGGAATACCACGACCGTCATCTGTGACGGTGACAGAACCATCGGCATTGAGATCCACCTCCACATGGGTGCAGTGCCCAGCTAAAGCTTCATCAACCGAATTGTCCACCACCTCGTAAACTAAATGATGGAGTCCCCGTGGTCCGGTAGTACCGATATACATCCCCGGTCGTTTGCGGACGGGTTCCAGACCTTCCAGAACTTGAATCTGATCGGCACTGTAACTGCTCGTCATGTAATTTCTCCTGATTGTGGGGGTGAATTCGTTAAAATACAAATAAAGTCAAATCACTCCAAAATTCTAACACAAAAGGGTTGGTGGCGACTGTAGGGCAATTAGATGATAAATTTATATAGGGGATGTATCTGGCTTCGTTTACTTTATGGATTGGCTCAAAATGAGGAAGATAAAAGGGATAACTAACAACTAACATTTAACCAATGACCAAATTAATTGTAATTTGTGGAGCGACCGCAACGGGTAAATCGGGGTTAGCGTTATCTTTAGCGAAAAAGTTGGATTCTCTAATTCTGAGTGCAGATTCCCGTCAAGTGTACCGCGAATTTGATATTGGTACGGCTAAACCAACAACGGCTGAACAAAAGTTGGTGTCACACTATTTAATAGATATTTGCGCTCCCACAGACATCATGACGGTAGCAGATTACCAACAACAAGCACAAGCCTTAATTGCTTCTATTGATGTTACTCCACTATTGCTAGTTGGTGGTACCGGTTTATATATACGTTCTATTGTACAAGGAATGAAAATTCCCAGAGTTGCACCGCACAAAGAATTGCGATCGCAACTCGAATCTTTGGGTCAAATGCAAGTTTACATCATGTTGCAACAAGTTGATCCAGTTGCAGCACAAAAAATTCACCCTAACGATACAGTGCGAACTTTAAGAGCATTAGAAGTATTTTATGTCACTGGTCGCCCTATTTCCCAACAGCAAGGAGAGAATCCACCAAATTATCCAATTTTGCAAATTGGTTTAGATTGCGATTCTCACTACTTAACCCAGCGTATTGCAAAGCGCACAGAGGAAATGATCGCAAATGGCTTAGTAGCTGAAGTAGAATATCTTTGTCATAAATATGGGACTGATTTGTCTTTGCTAAATACATTAGGATATCAAGAAATCAAACAATATTTAGCTGGGGAGATATCTTTAGATAAAGCTGAAGAATTAACGATTCTGCATACACGACAATTTGCCAAAAATCAACGCACATGGTTTAAAGCATCTCCACAAATCCAGTGGTTTGATGCAGATAGTCCTAATTTATTAGAACAAGTATGGCAGCGAATACAGCTTTTTTTAACGATTTGTCAACAATAAATTAAAAATATGATTAATCAAACTACAATTTTGTTACTGTTTTCTTGTATTATCAATGTTTTGTTTTTAATAGGTTTAGCTTTATTTATTGCTAAAAAAGGAGGATTATCATATTTATTTAAGATATTCTTGAATATTGGGAAAAAAAATAAAAGCAACAATTTTAATTATCCACCTTACTATTGGCATAAAAAAAGCCAATTTGAAAAACTACCTAAATCTGAATTGGATATCATTATGTTAGGTGATAGTATCACCGATGAAGGTGAATGGACAGAGTTATTAGGATTAAATGTCAAAAATCGAGGTATTTCCGGCGATACAACACAGAGAATATTACATCGTTTAGATACTGTATTAGAATCCAATCCAAAGCAAATCTTTTTAATGATAGGTATTAACGATTTAATGAATGATGGGAAATCAGTAACAGCAACTTTAGAACAGTATAAAAAAATATTGTGCGAGTTGAAAGAAAAAACACCAAATACGAAAGTATTTGTGCAAAGTGTCTTACCTGTAAATAATAAAATTTATCTATGTTGGCAAGATAATAATAACGTATTAAAACTTAATTTCGGCTTGAAAAACTTAACGAAAGAATTTAATTATGAATATATAGATATATTTTATCTTTTATTAGATTCAGAAAACCAATTAGATGCTCAATATACCGTGGATGGGCTACATTTAAATGGTGAGGCATATTTAGTTTGGAAGGCAGTTCTTGAAAAATATGTGGTTGCACCTGAAGCATAAAATAGCTCGTAAACTGTCTTGGTAACGTCTCTACTCTACAAGGGTTTCAGATAATGCATAATTTTTCCACGCCTGTGTATATTCTACTACGTACTTATTTGTTAGCGATCGCTATGCAGGAAAAACTTTTTGGTTTAGTGATTACTCGCGTCTTGGGAACTTGACGTGTAAAATTAGTGTCTTAAAAAACACTTAGAAAAATCCTGTAAATAAAATGCCGAAAACATTACTAAATAGAGGGATAAAATTATCATTCGCGATAGTTACGCTTTTGGTGGCATCAGCAATTAATACCGTTGCTTATGCTCAAGAAGTGCCACCACCTATATTTGGAGATATTCGTGTTGGCGGCAAATTCTCCCCAGATCCCTTGGAAGTTCGAGGTATGAGTGGTGGTTCCATACCTGCCAGAAGAGTCGCTGGGAGAGCAGAAACTGCTACGGGTCAATGTACAGGGTTTGTGGATGAAGAACCAGATCATACCTTGGAGCTAACAAGTAAATTCGACTACCTGAAGTTAGAAGTAGACAGTCCGGAAGATACTACACTGATTGTCATCGGACCTGGTGGCAGCTGGTGTAATGATGAGTTTGACGGCGAAAATCCCGGCATTGTTGGTGAATGGCTTCCTGGAATTTACAAAATTTGGATTGGTTCCTACCACAAAAACAGGTATCTCCCTTACACTCTAGAGATTACAGAAGCAAAATAAGCTACCCACCACCTCTATAAAAGGTAGGTGGGGGCTTTTAAAGCCTAGAGTTTACCGCGAAATTGCCTTTTCCCTAACCAAAGCCCTAGAAAACATTATCAGTGTTTTCCCATCTACAAATACGCTTTCTTGATGGATTTAGACTTTAATTTTATTAATTGTTGAATGCAAAGCTTACCGAAGTTGAGTGCTTCAGCTTCTGTGAGAAAAAAGCTTTGGGACTCCTGATACTGATTTTCTTCTGGTTCGGTATAATCACCAGCAACGTCGTTCAACTCAGTGTTCGATTCTGGAACCGATTGTTTGTAATTAATCATCCTAGCCTCCGTGTATTTGTGGCGGTTGGCGAGGTGGGTGAAAAAACAGAATACACCACTGCCAACAATAACAGTGATGTCAGTTAGAAGAGCAAAAAGACAAATGCTTAGAGCAAGCTTATGTCAAAGGTACTCCTCCCAATGCCGACGGAGTTAGCTGACGGGCTAAGACTGGAAGGTGTCTTTCTCTAAAAAGAGATTCGCCCCAATTACTGGTTCCTCCGCTTCTAATCTAGGTTGGCTAGATTGAATTAGGCGATTTTACCCACTTACTTTATTAATAAAGTATACTCAGATGTCAGAATAGTCAAGGGGCTGGTAGCTCGGAAATTACTTAGGGGTTGAAGCGGTTATCATTGGATCACTCAAGGCAATTTGGGAATCTTAATTCACAAATATATGCTAAAGCGATGGGGATGATTACGAAATCACCCCCAAATTCCCCTATAATTAGAATTTACTTGCAGCACCCTTATTGAAACTTATATTTATTCAGCAATATCAACTAAACTTTCAACCTGAGAATCAGCCAATGTCGGAGAAGTAAAAATACGAGAGTGGAGACTTGATGGCTGTTCCTCGGCAAATACTGGCAAAACCTGACGCGCATGAGTTGCAACTTCCACTGCCTTAACATCATAAGTCTGCGTTGCTAACTTAGGATAGAAGCCGATACCAATGATGGGAAGCAGCAGACAAGCAGCAATGAATAACTCGCGGGGCTTGATATCAGGTAGTGTAGCATCTATTTGTAACTCTTCATTTTGCTTGCCGTAGAAGACTTGACGCAGCATCGACAGCAAGTAAATCGGAGTCAAAATCACACCCACGGCTGATAGCAGGACGACTACAACTTTGAAGCTAGAACTGTAAACGTCACTGGAAGCGATACCGAGAAATACCATCAACTCACCGACAAAGCCACTCATTCCTGGTAAAGCCAGAGAAGCCATTGTACCAACTGTAAATACTGCAAAGGTTCTGGGCATTACTTCTGCCATGCCACCCATTTTGTCCATCATCAAGGTGTGGGTGCGTTCGTAAGTTACTCCTGAAAGGAAGAATAAGCTAGCGGCAATTAAACCGTGAGAAAGCATCTGTAACACTGCACCACTCATCCCAATTTCAGTGTAGGAAGCGATGCCAATCAGCACAAACCCCATGTGGGCAATGGAAGAGTAAGCTAAACGACGCTTGAGATTAGTTTGGGCAAAAGCGCAGCAAGCACCGTAAACAATGTTGACTACACCCAAAATCGCCAGCAATGGGGCAAAGTAAACATGGGCATTAGGCAGTATTTCCATATTGATGCGGATGAGGGCATATCCTCCCATCTTCAACAATACGCCTGCTAAAATCATTGAGCCTGGTGTTGAAGCTTCACCGTGGGCATCAGGTAGCCAAGTGTGTAAAGGGAAAATCGGCAGCTTTACGCCGAAGGCAATTAAGAAACCTGCGTAAGCCAACATTTCTAAAGCTTTGGGATATTGCCTCATTCCCAGAGTTGCCATGTCAAAGGTGACGGTATCTCCAGAGAATGCGATATTCAAACCTGCAATTAAAATAAATATTGATGCAGCAGCTGTGTACAGAATGAATTTAGTAGCTGCATATTGCCGTTTCTGTCCTCCCCAGATGGAAATCAGCAGGTACACCGGCACTAATTCGATTTCCCACATCAAAAAGAATAACAGCAAATCCTGGGCGAGAAACACGCCAAGCTGGGCGCTATACATTGCTAACATTAGCCCATAAAATAAACGCGGCTTGTTTGTAACTTTCCAAGCCGCGAATATTGCGAGGGTATTTATTAAGCCTGTTAACAGTATCAAGGGCATCGACAGACCGTCAAGTGCTAGAGACCAATTCAAACCCAACTGCGGTATCCAAGGATAGCTTTCTACTAGCTGGAGTGTTGAACTTTGAAAGTCGTAGTTTTGCCACAAGGCGTAAATTATCAAGGCAAAGTCAGCGATCGCTATTCCTAAAGCATACCACCGGACGGTTTTGCCCTCTTTATCTGGGATAACGGGGATAGCTAGGGTAGCCACTACAGGCAAGAGAACTATGGTTGTTAACCAAGGAAATTCAACGGCATTCATCACTGACAATCAATTTGTTTTTCTGTTTTATTACATTATATTAAGGAATTTATAGTTTTGTAAACCTTATTTCTCCCCAAACAATCGAATCTTGGGCAAAATTAAGAATAAATACTTATTCCTAGCGACAAATCCATTCTAAAAGTGAAGTTTTACTAAGTCAATAAAAAGCGTCAGATATTACAGACGCGATAAATCTTAATATAAGTTCTGCCTTAAAGAAAATTATAAATACTTTTGCGTTATTTAAAAAACTTGTAAATCTTTAAATTCTACGGTTGACAATTGTCCATACTTCATAACTTGAGGGGGACATGGGGGAACTAAGATAGTAGCGATCAAAGTGTACCCTTCTGGTTCCCCATTGCTGGCGATTATTTAGAAGAACTTCACGGACAAAATAATTTAATTAACGTTCCTAAGTTGTCAGAATATTGGGTAAATATTCCTAGCAACTATGGAAGGATTTGGACGGTGACAACCAGTGCCTAATTTCCTCTGAGGAATTTTATAGAACCCATTTGGGATCTATCTAACTATTGATGATTTGCCGTATCGCATCCTCTTAGTTAGTAGGCGGACTGTTGCCATTGCCACCTTGTTGCAAAGCACGCCGAAGCATATCTTCAACGCCTTCTATGCCGTCACCAATTATTCCAACCAAACCAGAAATATTGGTTTCTAGTAGCTGTTGCGATCGCTCAAAACCTTGGTCAACTCGTTCTGTGAGTTGGTCGATGCGGTTTGTTAGTTGAGCGATGGCATCTGTATTTGTCTGTTGTTGCAAGGCAACTTGATCTAGGCGAGTTGCAGTTTGGAGCAAAATCGTTTCAATGCGATCTAGTCGAGATGGCGTGTCCTGGGGTTGGTCGGTGGTCATGATACCTTTTTATTGTTTTGTTTATCTTCTGCGATCGCTTTTTTAACCAATATAACGCCCGAAAAACCGCAACGAGACATCAGCACGCCCTCGTGGTAATCGTGTTGAGTGTCAACCTTGAATAGTGCTGATTGCACCTTGAGTATCAAGAGAAAGCGATCGCACAATCGCACTAATTCCTTCTTGTTTCCAAGCAGCTGCCATCGCTGTTGCTACAGGTTGGGAGTGCAATTCATCTGTCAAGGCTAAAAGCGTCGGTCCTGCACCACTAATTACCATGCCATAAGCACCTTTTGATAGTGCAGCTGAATTTACAGCATCGTACCCCGAAATCAGCGCTTTTCGATAAGGCTGATGTAACTTATCTTGTAAAGCTGCCTTTAACCAATTAGTGTTGGCAGTTTCCAAACCGCGCAACAATAAGCCCAAGTGTGCAGTATTGAAAATTGCATCCGCACGACTTACTTGAGTTGGGAGAACTGCCCGCGCTTCTTTAGTTGAAAGCTCAAAATCAGGAATCGCTACTACTGGTACAATATGATTATGCCAGGGAATGTCACAAATTTCCCAAGCGGTGTCAGTAGTTGCAGCGAGACGACATCCACCCAACAAAGCGGGAACGACATTATCGGGATGTCCTTCCATAGCGATCGCTAACTCCATTATCTGCCACTGACTTAAAGGTTCACCTGCCAACAAATTAGCACCAATCAATCCACCAACAATCGCTGTTGCTGAACTACCTAAACCCCGTGCCAATGGTACACCCATTTTAATCTCAATTTTTACAGGTGGCGGTATTTCCTGTAAGTGTTGGTAGAAAGTTACAAACGCCTGATAAACTAGATTACTCTCATCAGTTTTAACTTTTTCAGCCTCCGTACCTGTGACACAGATAATTACTTCACCTTTGTCAAGACGAGTGAACTTAAACTCATTGTAAAGCGTTAAAGCTGCGCCAATACAATCAAAACCTGGTCCTAAATTGGCGGTTGTAGCGGGAACCGTGACAGTGACACAAGAAACAATAGACATTTATCAAATACTTTGCAATCATCAATAAGCATCCCACGTAATTGATTAATTTGGAAGCTCGGTACTCCGATTTAGGATTAATCTGTACTAAGGTGTTTTTATCGGCGTAGATATTGGTGTGGGTGTTGGTGTGGGTGTTAATATGGGCGTTGGTGTGGGTGTTAATATGGGCGTTGGCGTTGGTGTTGGTGTTGGCGTTGGTGTGGGTGTTAATATGGGCGTAGATGTTGGTGTGGTTGTTGGTGTGGTTGCTGGTGCAGGATTTTCAGCGGTGATACTGAGTTGATAATCTAGTGGTTTTGATGCGGTGGAAACGACTACAAACTCATAATATCCGTCTTCTGGTAGTTCGGTTGATAAAGTGCGTTTTGTAGAATCTTCTAAAAATTTGATTTTGCCAGATGGGGAATAAATTGATAGTAAAAGTTGGGAATTTCCTTGCAGTTTAATATCCATTAATTGATTTTTGGCAAGTTCGATAATAAAAACTTTGCCATCAACAGCTTTAAGAGTACCACTAACTGTTTTATTCTTAGCACCTTTATCAAATACAAGTTTCTCAAAAGCCCTACCTGAAACGATCGCCTGAACTTTATCATTAACAAATCCTTGCCAAACTTGTCCGATGGGTGTATCGGTAAAATTTTTACCTTGCTGTTCGGGAAATTGCTGATAAAAGGCAACATTAGCCAAATCATATAAAGAACGACTACCAACGTTGATTTTATTGACTTTTTCTTTAGCGCGATCGCGTTGTGCGGCTGTATAATTTCCTAATTGTTGACGTGCATTTTTACTCAGTGGCTCCAGCTTATCTAACAATTCGTCGGCTGTTTTATCCCACTCGGCTCGCAAACTGTCATCATTAGCATCATCGCTCAGTTTGCGTCCTTTTAAACTAGGATTTTTCTCCCAAAATACTTGATTTACCAAGTCAACGTAAAAGTTGAAATCTATACCCAACTGTTGACGGCGTATGCTTAATTTTTCTTTACGTGCGCGTTCTTCGGGTGCGTATTTTGCCAGCGGATCGGTTGGCTGATCATTCGTTGGTGTGACATCGGGTGTAGGTTGCGTGGTATCTTGTGAAGAATCTCCACCACGAGACAGTAGCAAGTTTGTCCCCAACCATCCTACACCAACAACCCCAGCTAGAGCTAATCCTACCAGCAAACTTTTCCCTGATGTCCAGGAGTTTTGTGGCTGGGGAATATCGGGGGAGGGGGGAGGAGGGGGGGAGTGGAGGAGGGGGGGAGATACAGCTACGGTACTTTGAGTTTGTTGAGTCGGCGGATAGTTGACAGGTGACGAATTTAATGCATTTAAAACTTGTTGCGCTGATTGAAAGCGATCGCCTGGTCTAGGTGATAGCATCCTCTCTAACACCTGTTCTAAATTCGGACTAACAGTAACTTCCCGTCGCCATTGCCAAGCTAAAGTATGAGTATCAATTAATTCTTGCGGTTGTCTACCTGTCAGTAAAACTAACACCGTCGCCGCCAAAGCATACAAATCGCTGTGAGGAGATACCAGCCCGGTTTGCATCTGTTCTGAGGGTGCATATCCTGCCTTCCCCAGTAGCGTTGCCGGTGGTGTTGCACCTGCACCGTGTTGATAATATTTTGAAGCTACGGCTGCGACTACTTGTTTCACCCCGCCAAAGTCAATTAAGATTGGTAATTGGTCAACTGTGCGAAGAATTAAGTTATCGGGGGAAATGTCGCGGTGAATGACTCCTAAAGAGTGGATATAATCCAAAACTGGCAGAAGTTGCACCAACAATTGACGCACTTCCGCTTCACTAAACCGTAAACCTTGCTGTAACCGAGTATTTAATAAAGCGTTGTAAGGTTGCCCTTCTACATAATCTTGCACCAAAAACAAGTATTCCTTACCCCCCAAATTGCTGCGAAACAATTCGCGGAAGCGGGGAATTTGCGGATGTTGCAATTTGTAAAGAACAGTTGCTTCTCGCTGAAATAGTTCTTCAGCTTTTTGTAAAACGTAAGGAGTTTGAACTTGGGGAGAGAATTCCTTTAAAACACAAAGTTCCCGAAAGCGGTTGATATCTTCAGCTAAATGAGTGCGTCCGAACCCTCCTTGACCCAATAGACGTACAATAACATAGCGATCGCTTAGAGTTTGTCCCGGTTGAATACCCTGACTCACCAGATTTTGATTTAGCCTTTCACCACAATGGAGACAAAAGCTACTAACAGTGGGGTTTTCGTGTCCCTTGGAACAATAAACGAGATTCATCAATTTAGTTAGTTGTTAGTTGTTGGATGTTGGTTGTTGGTTGTGAGTTGTGAGTTGTTGGTTGTCGGTTGTTAATTATTTTATGAACTACTAACCACTAACCACTAACATTGTAGAGACGCGATTAATCGCGTCTCTACCACAGACGCGATTAATCGCGTCTCTACCACAGACGCGATTAATCGCGTCTCTACCACAGACGCGATTAATCGCGTCTCTAACCTTATTGTTGTCGTTTATTAACTTCATCGGCAGCGATCGCATACCAAATTTGACCAAGAGTCTTTTGATTCAGTTTCCCACGTCGCTGACCGGGAAACAAGCGATGGAATTTTTGATTTGTGTCTCTGTTCAATTGACTGATTGTATAATCACCAAACTTTCCTGCTTGCGCTTTGCGTCTCCAAACGTCGTCATCTTGAGAACCGTAATTTCCCAACTTCCGCCGTGATGCATCACTGAGTTTAGCTTGTTCTAATTTATCTAGCAAGTTGTCAGCTACACCGTACCATTCTTTGCGTAAAGCAGCATCTTCTGAACTAGAAGTCAGAGTGCGTCCTTGTAATTCTGGATTTTCGGTATAAAATAAATTATCTACAGTTCGAGTAAAAAATCCTTCAGGAATTTCTAATTCTTGACGGCGATTAACAATTTGACTTATATCTTTATTTACGCCAGGTTTATTTTCCGGATTTCCTCCCGTCGGTAATTTCGGTAGAGAAATTGAGGGGACAGATATTGATGATACACCGCGAACAACGGCATTTACTACCGCCCAAGTCCCAGCGAAAGTTAAAACAACCGCAGTTGTTCCAATCAGACTAACAGCAAAAGGACGAAGCCAAACTGGTAAAGGTAACGCACCGGCGATTAATTGCGTTCTTTTGTGAAGATTACTGACTACAGCACCAGCGCGTTGTCGCCCAGGAGCTGCTATCATAGTTTTTAGTTTGGTGATGTGTGGATTTGTGGTTTTGACTGCCATAGAAAACTTTAAATCTTTAATAACTTCATTTGCTGTTTGATAGCGATCGCTTGGTTTATAAGCAAGCATCCTTTTTAACACCGCTTCCAGTTGCGAACTGACTTTAATTTCCTGTCCCCAACGCCAAACACCTTGATAGCTATCATAAAGATGTTGCGGTTCCTTACCTGTTGATAATACCAGGGATGTCACAGCTAAAGAGTACAAATCGCTACTAGGAAATGCTTTTCCCTGACGTAACTGTTCTTCTGGTGCGTAACCCTTTTTACCCAACAATGTGCGATTTCCACCTAACTGAGTAAACCAAAAACCCTTACTCGCAGGTAATTGCTTCACACCACCAAAATCAATCAACACGGGCAACTTATCAGAACTCCGCAAAATCAAATTATCAGGAGAAATATCCCGATGAACGACATCAAGTGAGTGAATATACGATAAGACAGGTAAAATTTCTTGCAATAACTTAATTACTTCTTCCTCAGTAAAAGTTTGACGTTCTAACAACTCATAATAATTTTCCCCCTCCACATAATCTTGCACCAAAAAGAAAAAATCTTTATCACCTAACTTCGCTTGCAAAGAAGCGTGAAAACGGGGAATTTGCGGATGCTGGAGTTTCTTTAAAACGCTTGCTTCACGTTCAAATAGTTCTTTCGCTTTTAATAAATCTTGTTGTGCTACAACTTGCGGTGCAAATTCCTTCAGCACACAATTTTGATTCGATTGATTTTTGTCAAGAGCCAAATAAGTGCGTCCAAAACCACCCTGCCCCAATTGTCGTAAAATATGATAGCGGTTCTCTACCACCTTCCCTGTAGCAAGAGGAAACGGTTCACCGCAGTGGATACAAAATCGGTTACTCTGATCATTTGCGTGTTGTTTACTGCAATAGACTTGCATAATGCCCAAGTATGAATGAAGGGTTTTCTTTATTGCTACAACAGGTATAGTCCCATTTACGCAAAATTATGAAAATGGGGGAGTAGAGACGCGATTAATCGCGTCTGTACAAAAGTGGAGGAGTGGGGGAGTGGGAAAACAAAGAATAAATTCCCCCTTGTCTCCCACTCCCCCTCTCCCCTAACGAATAATCATCAAAATAATAAGTACCATGAACAGCCAATCACAACAGCAGCGGGCAATTAGGGCTTTTCAAGAGTTTATAACTACACCTTTAGAAACCCTACTACAACGCCATATAAACAGTAAAAGCGAATCAGCAGTTTTGACATTATTTCATGAAATCGCTGCTAACGTACCGGCTTACAAGACTTTTTTAACACAACAGAATATAAATCCCGCTTCCATCCAAACCTTTGAGGATTTCCAAAAACTACCTTTAATTACCAAAGAAAATTATATCTCGCGTCATCCTTTAGCTGACTTGTGTCGTAACGGACAGTTACAAACATGTGACATGATAGCCGCTTCTTCGGGTTCCACAGGTAAACCGACATTTTGGACTCGTTTTTTCACAGATGAACTGCAAATTGCAACTCGGTTTGAGCAAATATTTCATGACAGCTTTCATGCAGATTCCAAAAGCACTTTAGCTGTGATTTGTTTCACTTTAGGAACCTGGGTAGGTGGAATGTTTTCAACTAATTGTTGTCGCTATCTTGCCAGTAAAGGTTATCCTCTCACTGTAATTACACCCGGTAACAACAAAGAAGAAATATTGCGAATTGTACAGGAACTTGGTTCAGCTTTCGAGCAAGTTGTATTGTTAGGATATCCGCCATTTTTGAAAGATGTAATTGATAGTGGTGTGGAGTGGCAGCAATATCAAGTTAAGCTAGTAATGGCAGGAGAAGTATTTAGTGAAGAATGGCGCAGTTTAGTTGGTGAAAGAATTGGTTCGCAAAATTCCTGTTACGATTCAGCATCACTTTATGGAACTGCGGATGCAGGTGTTTTGGCTAATGAAACACCTTTAAGTATTTGTATTCGTCGTTTTTTGGCAGAAAATCCTGATGCTGCGAAAGCTTTATTTGGGGAATCTCGTTTGCCTGCTTTGCTACAGTATGACCCAATAAGTCGCTTTTTTGAAGTTGAAAATGGTACGTTATTTTTTTCGGGAGATAATGGTATTCCCTTGGTGCGTTATAACATTTTAGATAGTGGTGGGATAATTCGTTATGATGCCATGTTAGAATTTTTGGCAGAGTGGGGATTTAACCCTGTGACAGAGTTAGAAAATCAAGGTGTTAAAATGAACCCGCAACCGCAATCGTACCCGAACCAGAACCCGCAACCGAACCCGCAGGCTGGAAGCCTGGGGCTATACGAACAAAGCCCGCCTGCGCGGGCTATACTGAGAGGGATTCATCAATTACCTTTTGTGTATGTTTTCGGACGTTCTAATTTTACGGTTTCTTATTTTGGGGCGAATATTTACCCAGAAAATGTCACGGTAGGATTAGAGCAACCTGTAATTAAAGAGTGGGTAACGGGTAAATTTGTATTGCAGGTGAAGGAAGATGCAGACAAGAACCGCTTTTTATCTGTGGTTGTGGAGTTGGCGCCTGAGGTGGAAGGAAGTGAAGAGAAAAGTGAGGCGATCGCTAATTCAATTCTATCACAATTAAAGCGCCTCAATAGTGAGTTTGCTAACTACGTCCCCCCAGAATATCAAATGCCAAAAGTGATATTAGCATCACTTGGCGATTCGGAATATTTCCCTATTGGTGTGAAGCATCGTTATACACGCAAGTAGCAATTTTCAGCAAGCCCTAATTATCCACTAGACATCTGGTATAAATGAACTATGCGTTACCCAAAACCCTTGTAGAGACGTTAAATTAACGTCTCTACATTCTTTTTCACAGTAAAAGCGTGCCTAATCCTAACGTTCAATCAGGATAACGCTTTGAGGTGTGGAGAACTCGAAGAATTTCTACTGATTCTTTAACTCGATAAATGACAATGTATGATGTGCCGGAAATTACAAGCTCTCTTGTATCTTCTAGACGTCCAATTCGCCCCATAAAAGGATAGTTCTCAAGTTGACTCACTGCACTTTGAATCCTAAAAATTGCTTCTTGTGCGGCTTTTGGACTGTCTTTTAGGATGTAATTATGGGCTTGTTCCAGATTACGCAGCGCACGACGTAGCCATTTAATCTGCATTAGTCAGCCTTGCAAATGTAGCTTTTACTTCCTCATCGCTTGCAAAGTCTCCTGCATCCGCTTCAGCAATCCCCTTAGTAATTTCTTCAATTTGCCACTGGTACATCTCTACATAAGCGGTTACTGCCTCATTCAGTACATAACTTCTATCACGATTTATTCCGGCTGCAATTGCATCAAGTGCCAGCTTTTTATCACTATCTATCCGAAAGGTAATGTTTTCTTTACTCATCGCTTTATTTCCTAAAAATACATTTGCATCACATTATATAACAGTGTAGTGCAACGTTATATAATGTAATGCAATAGAGAAAACTAAAAAACCCGTCCAAACTAACATTTTGACGGGTTATTATTATTTACAAATTCTGAAAACTTCTGAGATTACAAATCAGGAGGTAAAATCACTTGATCTATCGCATGAATAACGCCGTTACTACCTTTGATATCTGCCTTCGTCACCTTAGCTTCATTAACGGTTACGCCAGCTTTCGGATCAACTTTAACATTAATCGCACCGCCTTCAACGCTTTTTACTTCACCAGATTTCAAATCAGTAGATAATACTTGACCTTTGACCACATGGTAAGTCAAAAGCTTGATCAGTACTTCTTTATTTTCTGGCTTCAACAAATCGCGCACGGCATCTTGTGGTAATTTAGCAAATGCCGCATCCGTGGGTGCAAAAATGGTGTAGTTATCTGTACCTTGTAAAATCTCTGTCAATCCAGCTGCTTTCAAAGCCTTAGTTAAAGTTTTAAAAGAACCGTCCGCTTCCGCTAGCGCTACCAAATTCTTACCTTCAGTGCTGGAACTTCCTCCAGACGGTTTAGTTGGGCTGGGTGTCTCCCCTGGTGTCGGTGTGGGTGTTGTTTCTGGAGTTCCAGGTGTGGGTGTTGTTTCTGGAGTTCCAGGTGTGGGTGTTGTTTCTGGAGTTCCAGGTGTGGGTGTTGTTTCTGGAGTTCCAGGTGTGGGTGTTGTGCTTGGTGTAGTCTGACTCTTACGATTATAAGGAGCCTCGTTGAAAATACTAGGGCTAGGATTTATACCCCCCCTTTGGTTGCTCTGAGATACCGTGTTTTTCCCTGGTGCAGGCTTCTTGCCCTCTTTGGCTAATTCTGGTTCAGTCGGGGTATATTCAGCGTTTACCAAAACACGTTGACCGCGATTGTAGGGTGCTCCTGAGAAAACACTAGGGTTAGGATTTAGTAACTCATTGGCTCTAGCCGAAAAAATCATGAGGAAACTAGCACCGGTTACTCCCACTAGTCCTGCTAACTTGGTCAGCAATTTTCTGTTATGATCAACCTTCATAAATTTTGTTTGGCTTTATTTCGACACATTACATAAAGACTTATAACACTTCCCCCACATAAAAATCTAACTAAAGAAGTAAGATTTTTTGTTTAAAATATGAGGTGGTGATAGGATTTCCTTAATCCGGAAATTATTACACTGAAGGTTAGAAGGTATCGCCTGTCCCAAATATAGTATGAATTAAGTAAAGTTTATCACGCCTTTTGTGTAAGCGATCGCAATTCACCAATTTTCCCCCTCGCCAGGAGCATCCCATCACCCAACGAAAAAGCAAGTATTTCAGATAAAAGACTTTACCACATAGGAATCTCAACACAAATTTAATCAAACAATCAAGGTTAATCTCGATTATTTTGCCACAAATTAAATTAATTGGTAATGAAAATTTATATTACTAAAGATACAATTGTAAAGTTGATAAACGCACCGATTGCAGAGTAGGAAAGATGCTGGAATTATACCAATTTGAACTATCTCATTACTCAGAGAAAGTACGCCTCCTCCTTGATTATAAAGGATTAGCGTACCGCAAAATTGAAATTACACCTGGAATTGGACAGGTAGACCTTTTCCGGTTGACTGGTCAGCGACAAGTACCAGTGTTGAAAGATGGTAATAAATATATCTCAGATTCCACAGCGATCGCTAAATATTTAGATTTAGAATATCCTGAACGCCCACTCATACCAAAAGATTCAAAGCAACGCGGTTTATGCTTAATGATGGAAGAATGGGCTGATGAGTCCATTGGTATCAAAAGTCGCAAAGCGTTATTTTCCGCCATTAGTCAAGACCAAAATTTCCGCAAGTCTCTATTGCCGAGTTCCACACCAGATGTATTCAAAACTCTGGTTCAAGGAGTACCAAACGATTTACTAAAAGTTTTAGGTGTTGGAGTAGGTTATACTCCTGATGTGGTACGTAGCGCCATGACGGACTTAAAGCAAGACTTAGAAGCACTGACGCTAATATTAGCAGAGAGTCCTTATTTAGTCGGCGATGAACCTACTTTAGCAGACTTTGCTGTGGCGGGATTGTCGATTTTGCTGAAGTTTCCCGATGGTCCCTATCTAGATTTACCAGTCAATCTTAGAGGTAAAGGTGTCCCAGAATTAGCAGATAATCCCCTTTATGAACCATTCTTTACTTGGCGCGATCGCCTTTATAGTCAATATCGCACACCATTAATATCTACTACTACCACAGGTAGCGCCCCAACTTCAATTGAAATTGATTAAGAGTTAGTGGATGGTGGATAGTGGTTAGTAGTTAGGAGTTAGTAGTAGTTTTTGACAATCACCAACCAACACTCAATACCCAAGAATCAACAACTAACAATTATCCACGCTCCAACCAACAACCAACAACTATCCACGCTCCCACTATCCACTAACAAATAAGATATGAATTTGGGACAACCGTTAGGTTCAGTAATAGAAGGTTCTCTTACAGATGGGTTAGAAGTCAGATTACATCCGGATATTTCGGTTGAAGATATGCGGGTAGGTAAATTTTTAGTCGTGCAAGGGATGCGATCGCGTTTTTTCTGTATGCTGACAGATGTAGCGTTGGGAACTGCTAACCAAAGAATTATTGCTAATCCTCCGAGTTGGGATGACACTTTTTTAAGAGAAGTTTTAGCTGGAAGTGGTACTTATGGAACTATCAACCTCGCACCAATGTTGATGTTCACTCCCGAAAATAACGAAACTTATTCAGCTACAAATGGCAAATCTGTTAATCCCTTTGTCCCATCGACGACGGGTTTAGCATCTTTTCAACCCCAAACCAGCACGACGATGGAACTGTTGCCAGTTAAAACTATTCCCAGTCATTTTAGCCAAGTTTACGAAGCGAATGAAGACGATTTTCGCCGAGTATTTGGTTGGGAAGACGATCCTCAAAGAAAAAATTTCTCCATCGGGAAACCCCTGGATATGGATGTCCCAGTTTGCATCGATTTAAATCGTTTTGTTGAACGCAGTAACGGCGTTTTTGGTAAATCTGGTACTGGAAAATCCTTTTTAACACGCTTACTTTTAGCTGGTGTGATTCGCAAAAGCGCAGCAGTTAATTTAATTTTTGATATGCATTCTGAGTATGGTTGGGAAGCTGTAGCAGAAGGTAAAAATGTGAATACCGTTAAAGGTTTAAAGCAGTTATTTCCCTCTCAAGTTGAAGTTTACACCCTTGACCCAGAATCTACAAAACGTCGAGGTGTGCGTGATGCACAAGAACTATATTTAAGTTACGACCAAATCGATGTCGAAGATATTAAGTTATGCAGTCGGGATTTAGGACTGTCCGATGCAGCATTAGATAATGCCAATATTTTGTACTCCGAATTCGGTAAATCTTGGATTGTCCAATTATTGAGCATGACGAATGACGAAATCGAGATGTTCTGCGATGAAAAGCGCGGACATAAAGGTTCGATTATGGCTTTGCAACGCAAACTTTTCCGGATGGATAGTTTAAAGTATATCCGAGCGGCTTGCCCGCAAAACTATATCGATAAGATTTTGCAATGTTTGGAAGCTGGGAAGAATGTTGTGATCGAATTTGGTTCCCAATCCAACATGCTTTCTTACATGTTGGTGACGAACATGATTACCAAACGCATTCACGAGAAGTATGTCAAAAAAGCTGACAAGTTCTTGCAAAGTAAAAATCCATGCGATCGCCCAATGCCATTAATGATTACCATTGAGGAAGCACACCGCTTTCTTGACCCCGCTATTGTCCAAAGTACCATCTTTGGCACCATCGCCCGCGAGTTGCGGAAATATTTCGTTACACTTCTGGTGGTCGATCAACGTCCTTCAGGCATAGATAATGAAGTTATGTCTCAAATTGGCACCCGCATCACCGCTTTGCTCAATGATGAAAAAGACATCGACGCGATTTTTACAGGTGTCTCTGGTGGTGGTGGTTTGCGATCGGTCTTAGCCAAGTTAGACTCAAAGCAACAAGCTTTAATTTTAGGACACGCCGTACCCATGCCGGTAGTGGTGCGTACACGTCCTTACGATTCAACTTTCTATGCAGAAATTGGTGATATCGCTTGGGAAGAAAAGCCAGATGCAGAAGTCTTTGCCGCTGCTGAACTAGCTAAAGCTGATCTTGGGTTTTAATTTTAGGAATTGGGCATCGGGCATGAAAAAAAATCGTATCATAACGCGCATTACTTTCAAGGAACTTCTTTAATTCCCATTGCCCATTGCCCATTGCCCATTGCCCAATGCCCCATTTCGTAATATTACAATTAATCAGTTCGGTTATCCGGCTAATTTCTGGCAACCGCAAGAGGAGTTTTAGCGTCACCATATATAGTAAGGGCACAAAACAATTTTTCGCCATTTTTTTGGCAAATAAACAGTTTTGTATTATAATAGAAAGATTTATCTGAGATGCTTTACTATCCGACAAATTTGTCGTAATATGAAATAAGTAGAACTCATACTGACTTCGTATTTTTCCTGTCGCTGCTAGCGAGGGGGACGAAAAGAAATCAAGGGAGATAATGAGCGCGTACTTCTAACGACTTAAATGTTTAGGGAGGATAGGAAAACCTATCTAAAGGGGGCACCGTCTTGACAAAAGTTGTACTAATATGATTGTCTTCGGTAGTTGATAATGTGGTGAGATCAAAACACAATCTTTCCCCATCCACCCTAGTAATTAAATATTCATTGTGTTTACGGACGAGAGGACCACGCACCAATGCCTACTGTTAACACCCAAACTGAAAACTCTAACACCAAATTCACGGCTGATATGGTGCGAACCTATCTGCGCGAGATTGGTCGTGTACCACTGCTAACCCGTGACCAAGAAATCATCTTTGGGAAGCAGGTGCAACACATGATGAAGTTAGTGGAAGCCAAAGAGGCTTTAGAAAAGAAAGAACAACACGAAATCAGCTTAGAAGAGTGGGCAAGCCATGTTAATCTGCCTTCGTCAGAGGTTACACAGCTTGTGCAGCAAGGTAAGCGAGCAAAGCAAAAGATGATTGAAGCGAATTTGCGCTTAGTCGTTGCTATTGCGAAAAAGTACCAAAAGCGGAATATGGAGTTTTTGGATTTGATCCAAGAAGGAACTCTAGGACTAGAAAGAGGTGTAGAGAAGTTTGACCCGACACGGGGTTATAAGTTCTCGACTTACGCTTACTGGTGGATTCGTCAAGCGATTACGCGGGCGATCGCTCAACAAGGTCGGACAATTCGCTTACCGATCCACATCACTGAGAAGCTGAACAAAATCAAAAAAGTACAGCGCGAACTAGCTCAAAAATTTGGGCGATCGCCTACACCGACAGAAATTGCCAAAGAACTTGAGCTAGAACCAGCTCAAATTCGCGAATACCTGAATATGGCACGTCAGCCAGTTTCTTTGGATGTACGCGTCGGCGATAATCAAGATACTGAGTTGCAAGAAATGCTCGAAGATGATGGACCATCACCTGAGTATTACATGACACAAGAATTCTTGCGTCAAGACTTGAACACTCTTCTGGCTGAACTCACCCCCCAACAGCGGGAAGTTTTAGCTTTGCGCTTTGGTTTAGAAGATGGTAACGAAATGTCTCTGGCGAAAGTTGGCGAACGCTTAAGTCTTAGCCGCGAGCGCGTCCGCCAATTAGAGCATCAAGCCCTTGCTCATCTGCGTCGTCGCCGCGCAAATGTTAAAGAGTACGTTGCTAGCTAATTATAAGCTCATCGCTCTAGGCGACGCGCCTCCTGAATTCAGGGGGCGATTTTTTTAGCTAAAAAATAGAGCGAAAATAAATATTATTTATCAAAGTAGCAGTGTAAAAATGTAGAGACGTAGCAGTGTAAAAATGTAGAGACGTAGCAGTGTAAAAATGTAGAGACGTAGCAGTGTAAAAATGTAGAGACGTAGCAGTGTAAAAATGTAGAGACGTAGCAGTGTAAAAATGTAGAGACGTAGCAGTGCTACGTCTCTACAAAGGTTTCGGGTAACGCACAATTAATTTTCTCTTGCGATGTCCAATGAATGATAAATAATGAGTTTTAACATCATTGATCATCGTTCATTATTCACTCATTAAAACTCAATTCCTGCTTGGGCTTTTACGCCTTGATCGCGAAAAGGATGCTTAACTAAAGTCATTTCTGTGACTAAATCGGCTCGTTCAATTAAAGCGGCTGGTGCGCCTCTACCTGTGAGAATAACGTGTTTTTCAGGTGGTTTTTGCTGCAAACCTGTTAAAACTTCCTCAACTTGTAAATAACCCATTTTCAGAGCGATATTGATTTCATCTAACAGCACCAGCTTAAAGTCTGGATTGCGGATGTATTCTAATGATTTTTGCCAAGCCTCGTAAGCTTTATCGAGATCGCGATCGCGGTCTTGAGTTTCCCAGGTAAAACCTTCGCCCATAGCATGAAATTCTAACTGGTCTTGCCACATACTGAAAACCTTTTTTTCTGAAGGTTCCCAGGCACCTTTGATAAATTGGACGATCGCTACTTTATATCCATGACCAAGCGATCGCAATACCATCCCCAACGCCGCAGTAGTTTTTCCCTTACCGTTGCCGGTATTAATAATAACTAACCCTTTTTCTGGGACAGCATTTGCGATTCGTTTGTCTTGAACTTCCTTACGACGCTGCATCTTTTTACGATACTGCTCATCCGTTAAAGAAGAAGTTATTACTTCATCGATTAAACGGTCAATCTCCGGATCTGAGTTAAATTCTGTTGTGTTATCGGGTTTCATCAATCTCTGTAAATTACTCTCAACGACTAATAAAGGGGACAGGGGATTGGGGAATAAATCCGCGTTGCCTTAGGCGGGATTTTCATCAAAATCAACCAGCGTCCCGAATCTTCAATTCCTGATAAAATTCGGTTGTTTTTACCATTTTAATTAAATGGTATTATTGAATATGTCTAGTGAGATTACCCGCACGCAAAAATGTTGATACACTGTTAGCTTTCTGACTAATACTTTCCACCCCTTCAGCAAACCCATACAATATAAAAACGAAATCCTCAACTTTAGACTCTTATTGCTATTCTAAAGAATTTGATAAATTCACTCGCTAACCTTTAACTAATTTCGTGAAATAGTAACTTTCCTGCTTTAAGGCTAATGCGCGGGGAGCATCTCATGATCGGCACCTGGCTACGGCAAGCTTTAAAGCACGAACGCTCCGCGAACGCTAACGCACTATTTTGGTAATTGGTGGCTTTGGCGATGGCGTGAGAATTTTCGTCCTACCTTTGGGGACTTGGCGAAGGTCGGTGTCCGTGGGTGCTTAGGTGAAATGTTGCACGACTGCAACTAAACGCTCTACTGGGGATTCACAATAGAGATAGCGAACTCTTATCAAAACTTAACTTTATGCAAACCTCTAAGGCAACTATTCCGACAAATATAGTTTCTGGCTTTCATGCGCTTTCCGAACCCCTGAGGATTAGTGTGCTAGAACTGCTGCGAGAGCAAGAGCTTTGTGTGTGTGATTTGTGCGATGCTTTAGAAGTAAGTCAGTCGAAACTGTCTTTTCACCTCAAAACTCTCAAAGAAGCGGGTTTGGTTAACTCCCGGCAAGAAGGACGCTGGATTTATTACAGTCTCAACTTGTCTCAATTTCTGCTTCTAGAGCAATATTTAGCAGAGTACCGCCGTTTTAGCCAGTTGTTACCTACTCGTTGCTGTCAAGATAACCGATGACATATCAAGTTTTTTTAATGCATATGTCTTAGATTACAGATTTTACCTATCATTTGTATCAACTTTTTTTGATATGAATGGTCTATACTCTTTGATATAACTCACAATTATCAGGTCAATGAACGCAAAAAAATTGGCGATCGCGTTTGGGATGCTTGCTTTTGCAAGTGGTTGTACAGCAACAACCACCCCATCTACCGAAAAGCAAGCTTCTCAGGTGAGAGCAGTCAGTTCAGAAACGGCTGGAACAGCAACGATTAAGATTGACGGTTCTAGTACTGTTTATCCGATAACCCAGGCGATCGCTAAACAGTTTCAACAAACAAATAACTCCCAGGTTCAAGTTAACTTTTCGGGTACAAGCGGCGGTTTTGAGAAATTCTGTGCTGGACAAACAGACATCAACAACGCCTCTCGACCGATTAACAACGAAGAAATGGCAGCGTGTAATAAAAATGGCGTCAGGTACATAGAACTACCTGTTGCCTTTGATGCGCTAACCGTTGCCGTTAATCCTGAAAACAACTGGGCAAAAGACATCACAGTCGAAGAACTAAAAAAGATATGGGAACCTGGGGCTGAAACAAAAATAACCCGGTGGAACCAAGTACGAGCTTCTTGGCCCGATCGCCCGCTAAATTTATATGGTGCAGGTAAAAAGTCAGGTACATTTGACTACTTTACAGAAGCGATCGTTGGTCAAGCCAAAGCTAGCCGTAATGACTATACAGCAAGTGAGGATGATGAAGTTTTAGTTAATGGCATCAGCAAAGATGCGAATGCGTTAGGTTACTTTGGTTTTGCCTATTATGAAAAAAATCAAAATAAGTTAAAAGCACTAGCAGTAAATAACGGTAAAGAAGCAGTATTACCGTCGCGTCAAACAGTAGAGAAAGCTAAATATCAACCATTGTCTCGACCTTTGTTTATCTATGTCAATCCTTGGGATGCCAAAAATAAACAAGGGCTGAATAAATTCGTAACTTTTTACCTTCAGAAAGTACCAACAACAGCGAGTTCTGTAGGATATGTGCCTTTACCATCTGAGGCTTACCACATCGATAATGTTCATTTAAATACAGGCAAAGCGGGAACAGTTTTTGCTGGGAAAGCTCAGATAGATTTAACACTTGGAGAGTTGTTACGTAGACGAAAGCAATTTTGATTAAATTAATAAAGTCATTTATCAAAGAAGTTTCTCAATCGAAGCGAGAAGCATTAGCAGAAGGAATTGGTACTTTTATTTTAGTTTTTGCGGGTACCGGCGCGGTGATGGTGAATGACATCAGCGGTGGTGCTATCACTCATCTGGGAATTAGCTTTGTGTTTGGTGCGGTTGTGGCTGCTTTGATTTATTCTATAGGACATCTGAGCGGCGCACATTTCAACCCAGCGGTGACTTTGGCGTTTTGGACTAGTGGTTTTTTTCCGAAGCGGCGGGTATTAATTTATATTATGGCGCAGTTATTGGGGGCAATTTGTGCTTCAAGTTTGCTGCTAAGTAGTTTGGGACGAGTTGCCAATTTGGGGGCAACTTTACCACTAAATGGGAATTGGTGGCAATCTTTGGTGCTAGAAACGGTTCTGACGTTCATTTTAATGTTTGTGATTTTGGGTTCGGGACTTGATCGCCGCGCACATATCAATTTTGCGGGTTTGGCGATCGGGTTAACTGTGGGGTTGGAAGCTGCTTTTATGGGACCGATTACCGGCGCAAGTATGAATCCTGCGCGATCGCTTGGTCCTGCAATGGTTGGGGGAATTTGGCAATATCACTGGGTTTATTGGGTTGCACCGATTTTGGGAGCGCAGTTAGCGGTGGTAGTTTATCGACAGCTTTCTAATGGATTTAGCGATGTTAAATGATACGAACCGCACTACTATCGCACTACTATCGCAGAGAGAGGAAGAGGAGTTAGTTTGGAATGACAACGTTTAATCACAAGCCGAGAATATTGTTTTTATATGGCTCTTTAAGAGAGCGTTCTTATAGCCGTTTGGTAGCGGAGGAAGCTGCAAGAATTATTGAAGAATTTGGTGCTGAGGTGAGATTTTTTGACCCTCGCGAATTACCAATTCACAACAGTGTGCCAGAAACTCATTATAAGGTACAGGAATTACGAGAATTGAGTATGTGGTCAGAGGGTCAAGTTTGGTCATCACCGGAAATGCACGGTAATATTACTGGGATTTTGAAAAATCAAATTGACTGGATTCCTTTAAGTATAGGTGCAGTTAGACCGACTCAAGGCAGAACTTTGGCAGTAATGCAAGTCAGCGGTGGTTCTCAGTCTTTCAACGCTGTAAATACAATGCGGATTTTGGGACGTTGGATGCGGATGTTTACAATTCCCAATCAATCTTCAGTAGCCAAAGCTTATCAAGAGTTTAACGACGATGGCACAATGAAAGATTCAGCTTATCGCGATCGCGTCGTTGATGTAATGGAAGAACTCTACAAATTCACGTTGCTTTTACGCGACCAAGTTGATTATCTCACAGACCGCTACAGTGAACGTAAGGAAAAAGCCGCTAAAGAAATAATCGCGATCGCTAATAGTGCGCTAGAAGCTGATAAAAGTTTAACCAGTCAATCTACCAATAAATAACAACATCATGAAAAAAGTAATGTTTATTTGCAAGAAAAATTCTCGTCGTTCTCAAATGGCAGAAGGATTTGCACGCACATTAGGAGAAGGCAAGATTTCCGTTAATAGTTCCGGATTGGAAGCGAGTCACGTAGACCCGAAAACTGTTGATATAATGTCGGAAATTGGCGTTGATATTAGCAACCAAACTTCTAAACCTTTAACTGATTTTCAAGCTGAAGATTTTGATGCGGTGATTTCTTTGTGTGGTTGTGGTGTGAATTTACCCGAAGCGTGGGTATTAAGAGAAGTTTTTCAAGATTGGCAATTAGATGATCCAGAAGGACAACCAATTGAAACTTTTCGCCGCGTTCGCGATGAAGTGAAAGAGCGGGTAGTAAAGTTGATAGAATCTCTTAGTTGAAGGTGGGCAACTGCCCACCTTCTGATTGAGGCTAACGCGCCCTATTTTCCAAGATATTAAAAACACCTTGATAGGGATAATCGTTAGCCTGGTATTCACCAATCTGTTTGGGTGAAAGGGGAAAGGAAAAAAGGGGTGCATGTGAAGAAGTTATTTAAAAAAGCTTTAAACTTTTTTTCTTATATGACCCCCTGTAGGGGTTTGAAGCCCCCTCATAAAGGAGGTCTATAAGAGCGGAGGGGTTACAATCCACGAACAATCCTTTCCCCTTTACCCATATAAGTGAACTAGCAGCCACCCGAAGATGTTGGTTTTGGAGTTGCCCACCAAACTCCTGCCCAAGTATAGTTACTTATCCTTTTGTTGTTGATAAGACTTATATATTGATATAAGTCAGAAATTAAGCATTGACAAAAAATCTGATATGTTAGTCAGACTTATCTGCTTTCTTTCTTTCTTTAATTAAATGTAAGCAAAATCAACTTATGCAGTGCCTGAGATAGAAATGGAAAGTTGTTGCTCCTGACTATTGGGATGTTCGCGGAGCATTTTTGAAGGAGAAGAGAAGGGTGAGCGGTAATAAACCGCTCAAAGCAAGGATTTTAACGGCTGAAGCCGTTACTACGTTTTTATTTTCTATCTATAGTATGATGTCAATTTTTAGCAGATAAAGCTACAATTTTAGACTAAGGTAACTTTTGTGATTTTTTGAGGTGTTGTGGTTAATCAAAGTTCTGAAAACCTTTTAAACCCTCAAATTGAAAAACTATCTGAGAAGGGTTACAAATTTACTTGGTTTGATTGGTTTTGTCTGTGGTATCCTCCAGGTTGGCTGATTTTATTTAACCGTCATTGGCAACATTATCACGCTGATTCAGATGGTTGGAATTGGCTAGAGTATCTATTATTTTTAATTCCGGGTGGATTTTATCTAGCTTTATTAATTCGCTGGTTACGGCTTGGATGTCGTTTACCGCGTCGTGAACTTGATGAATTTGAACCAAAGTATCAACTAGCTTTTAGAGAAGAAATTCTGAGTGTAATTGTTAAAGATTATTTCCATGCTGAATTACAACAAATTGATAATTTGCCGCAAACAGGACCGATGATTGTGGCAATGAATCATGCTGGAATGTGTTTTCCTTGGGACTTTTTGAGCGTAGGTTATTTATTAAGTAAAACACGCGAATGGGTAGTACAACCTTTAGCGAATGTATCTTTATTTGAGCATCCTTGGATGGTTTGGTGGTTGCCTTCAGGATGGTCTAAAGTTTTAGGTGGTGTGAAAGCCGAAAAAGATGACTTTGAAGCGGCGGTAAAAGAAGGTAAAGTTATTTTATATGCACCTGAAGGATTGCGCGGACCGATAAAAGGTTGGAGAAAGCGCTATGAGTTGCAAAAGTTTGATTTGAGCTTTATTCAGTTAAGCGATCGCTATCAAATTCCTATTCTCCCAGTTGTCTGCATTGGTAGCGAAAATTTACATCCTTTCGCTGTTAATTTCCGCAAATTGCAGAGATTAGTAAAATTACCATTTTTGCCTTTATCACCTTTGATGTTCGTCTTTATTCTCTTTCCTTCAATGGGAGTTTGGGCAAATAAATCTAATTTGCGTTATTTTATTCAGCCTTTGTATACTACGGAAATTAACGGCGATAAAGTAAGTAGAACTATCGTTTATGAAAAAGCACAACAATTGCGAGAAAAGCTGCAAAGTCAAATTAATCAGCTTTTGTAGTTGATGGTTCCGAGATACAAGATCCCCGACTTCTCTAAGAAGTCGGGGATCTGATTTATACTATCCATTACCAATTCCAAAACGATAACCTTTACCGTAAACGGTGTGAATTAATTGCGTTTCACCAGCTACCTCAATCTTACGACGTAGCAAGCGAATTAATGCCGCGATCACATTGCTGCTGGGTTGTTCCTCATGTGACCACAAATGCTGCATAATTTGCGCGTGAGTCAGCAATTGTCCGCTATTTTCCATGAAATATTGCAACAGTTGACTTTCTTTTTCTGATAGTTCTATAATCCGTCCTGGACGAAAGGCTACTTGATTTTCGCTATCAAGTTCTAAATCAGCTACAGTCAGCTTGGCTGTGATAGTTTGCGCTTCCGTAGCAGAACGACGCAACAAAGCACGCACTCGTGCTAGTAATTCCCGCAATTCAAACGGTTTAACCAAATAATCGTCGGCACCTGCATCTAAACCTTCTACTCTATCATCTAAAGTATCTTTAGCGGTGAGAAACAGCACCGGTGTGACTTTACCAGTACGTCGCAATTGCTGACAAATTTCTAAACCGGTTTTTCCTGGCAGCATCCAATCTAAAATTAGTAAGTCATAATTGCCTTCACAAGCCAGTTGGCTACCATTTGTCCCATCATAAGCCGCATCCACAGTGTAACCCTCGCGAGTTAACACGCGACTTAAGGGGTTAGTTAGTTCAACTTCATCGTCAACTAAAAGAATCCGCATGTTAAAAGTTATGAGTTATATCATGTCCGTTTAATTAACACTAATAAAAGCATCGCAACCGTCGTAAAGACGTTCCGCCGGAACGTCTCTACAGTATGTATGATTAGCCGGACATGATATTATGAGTAAGCTATAAATTTAACATCTACCTACTTATGATTACTGTCGCACTGCCAAAAGGGGAACTACTTAAAAATAGCATCCATTTGTTACAATCTGTAGGATTAGATTTTAGCGCTTTTTTGGATTCTGGAACTCGCCAACTTCAAATTCCTGACGCCACAGGCAAAGCAAAAGCTCTGCTAGTAAGGGCGCAAGATGTGCCTGTTTATGTAGAATATGGTCAGGCACAATTGGGTATTGTTGGTTACGATGTGTTGCGGGAGAAAAAGCCGCAAGTTGCTCACTTAGTTGATTTGCAGTTTGGCTATTGTCGCATGTCTGTGGCGGTGAAAGCATCGAGTTCTTACCGTTCGGCGTTGCAATTACCTGCTGATGGTAGAGTGGCATCAAAGTATGTCAATTGCGCTTGTGAATATTTCCAAAGTTTAGATTTACCTGTGGAAATTGTGCCGTTATATGGTTCAGTAGAATTAGGACCCATTACTGGTATGTCAGAAGCGATCGTTGATTTGGTTTCTTCTGGACGGACGTTGCGCGAAAATGGTTTGATTGAAATTGCGACATTGTATGAAAGCACGGCACGGTTGATTGCCCATCCCCTAAGTTATCGCCTAAATATAGGTAATTTGCATAACTTAGTTGAAGAGATGCGATCGCAAATTCTATCCGTAATCTAGATGTAGAGACGTAGCATTGCTACGTCTCTACAAGGATTTGGGATTTTTTTATTAATGTCAATTAAACCGACATAATATTACTCAATTATCTGATTGCCATTTCTCACGAGAGACAGCGTAGTATACAACATCTACGCCGTAGTGGTGAGCGTCTTTTTCATACTTCATGCCGACTTTCTGAATTACACGCACAGAAGCGATATTTTCTGGTTTAGCGATCGCTACTATCCGATCTAACTTTACTTCCTCAAAGCCATATTTCAAAGTCGCTTTTGATGCTTCTGTAGCCAATCCCATATTCCAATACGATTTGTCGAACACATAGCCCAGCTCAACCTCTGGCGTATTATCCAAAAAACCCAATCCACAACGACCAATCATCTTACCACTTTGTTTGTCAATTACGGCATACATCCCGAAGTTATGTTCCTGCCAGTGTTGGATATGTTTATTTAAGCTTATTTGTGTCTGTTCTTTGGTTCTTGACGACAAGTACTGCATGACTTGTGAATCGCTGTAAATACGAAACAAATCGTCAAAATCCTCTAAGGTAAAGTATCTAAGCCGCAATCGGGCGGTTTCAATCTCTGGCATAATGTGGGAGTATGAATATTAACGTTACATTAATAATATTTGCTTCAACCATTGTAAAAATTTATATAATGCTCCTACTATGAGCACTACCAAACCTTTCAAAAAATCCTATACAGGGAACCGTCATCGTGAGAATGACTGGCGGTTATTTTTGCGTTTAGTACCCTACGCACGAAAACGTGGACGACTGCTAGCGCTTTCGATGTCGTTACTCGTACCCATCGCTTTCGCCGGTGCGATACAACCTGTTCTAATTGGACAAGCCATATCCCTAATTCGCTCGGAACCAAGCGTATACGAGTTTCTCAGAAATCGTCCTTTAATGCAAGGGCTAACTATCGTTGAAGCATTGTTGCTCTTAACGGTGAGCGTAAACCTGATATTTACAGGTTTTCAGGGTTATCTGGTACAAAAGCTAGGACAAGAAATCACCGCCGAAATTCGCCGGGATTTATTTAATCATGTTACATCTTTGGCGGTACGTTTTTTTGACCGGACACCTGTTGGTAAACTAATTACTAGACTCACCAGCGACGTGGAAGTGTTAGGTGATGTTTTTTCCACTGGAGCGATCGGCATTGTTTCGGATTTGTTTTCGATGCTGGTGATTCTCGGTTTTATGTTTTCTATCCAGTGGGAACTCGCGTTGTTATTGCTGTTGATGCTGATACCAATCACCTGGTTAATTGTTTTCTTTCAGCAACGGTTTCGCAAAGCTAATTATAAAGTACGGGAAGAACTTTCTGTCCTTAATTCCCAGCTGCAAGAAAATATTACCGGCATTAATGTTGTACAGTTGTTCCGGCGGGAAAAATTTAATGCCCAATTGTTTCGCAATACAAACCTAGATTATGTCAAGGAAGTTGATCAAACCATCTTTTTTGATTCAGCAGTTTCCGCTACATTGGAATGGATTTCTTTAATAGCGATCGCCAGTGTTTTATGTGTCGGCGGTTTATTATTATTAAATAAACAGTTGACATTTGGTACATTATCTGCATTTATTTTGTATGCCCAGCGATTGTTCGATCCTTTGCGGCAATTTGCGGAAAAATTCACAACAATTCAAGCTGGTTTTACTGCGATTGAACGAGTTGGTGATATTTTAGATGAACCAATAGAAATACGCGATTTCACCAATCCGCGATACTCCTTTTTAGATTCAGAATTCGGTTATATCGACGATATCGTAGAGAACTTAAATCCTCAAACAGCAAATGGTAAGTCTGCAAGAGGAGAAATCCGCTTTGAACATGTTTGGTTTGCCTATAAAGACGATGAATATGTAATTAAAGATTTAGACTTTATCATTCATCCAGGTGAAAAAATAGCATTAGTTGGTCCCACTGGTGCAGGTAAAAGTTCAATTATCCGTCTTTTGTGTCGTCTTTACGAACCTAGTAAAGGACGCATTTTAATAGATGGTGTAGATATTCGCGAAGTACCTCAAGCAGAACTACGACGGTACATGGGAGTAATTTTGCAAGAAGGCTTTTTGTTTGCAGGTGATGTTAAAAGCAATATCACTTTAGGAGATAGCTACACCTTTGAGCAAATTCAACAAGCAGCAGAAAAAACAAACATTGACGAATTTATTGAAAATCTCCCTCAAGGTTATAATACCCAACTTAGGGAGAGAGGTACAAATCTTTCGAGCGGACAAAAGCAACTTTTAGCCTTTGCACGAGCTGCAATTCGCAATCCGCAAATTTTGGTACTAGATGAAGCAACCGCTAGCTTAGATGTAGGCACAGAAGCTTTAATTCAACAGGCATTAAATCAGCTTTTAGTTGAACGTACCGCGATTATTATTGCTCACCGTCTGTCTACTATTCGCAATGTAGATCGAATTTTTGTCTTGAAGCGAGGAGAATTAATCGAACAGGGAAGCCATGACGAATTGCTGCAACAACAAGGACTTTACGCCACTTTGCACAACTTACAAATGTTAGGAACTACTTAATTCCGCTATTCGTATCGTCTTTGTAGAGACGTTCCGGTGGAACGTCTCTCTACATTAGTAAGTAATTTACCAGACATGATATTACTCAGATTTTTGGTAGATGAAAACCCTTGAATTATCTATACATTACCTTCTTGGCAATGCACAATAAGCTGGAACCTTGCTAGCAATAAGATTGAGATTAGTTACAGCATATTTGGCAAACACTGACTCTTTTGTAGCATTGCAAGAACCTTTCAGTTCCTTAGTTTTAATTTCGTCTTTGACAAGTCTAGCTTGATAAGTGTAGAGAGAACCAGACGGTTTTTCAAAAGTTAGCTCTGCTTCAATTGTACAATTATCTAAGCTTTGCTTAATGATTTTGCCTGCCACTTTGTAGTCAAACCAATCCCATCCGTAGCGAAGAATTAATTCTCTTTCCATAACTTGCATCGCAGGTGGTAAAATTCCCCAACCTCGATAGACTTTATTCAAGCAATTAATATCACCACTCCGCGTCAAAATCGACTTGAAGGACTCTTGATCTAATGCACCATAGTATCTTCCTTGTGGGAAGTCTATGGCTGTTGGTGCAAATCTATGTCCACCAAAGTGGCTTGATTTCCAAATCCGCACGTCATCCAAACCCAAATCAGAAATAATAGCGTCTGCGTGATAGTAAAATGGATTTCCATATCTAGCACAACACATATCATGGCTACCGTGCGTACACACTAAAATATCTCTGGTTGCACTTGTTTTTACTTCATATTTGAGAGTGCTACCCGACAACCATTTTCTGATAGTAGGTGCTGCTTGCTCAATATTTGGCAGCTTAAACTCTTGTTTGCGATATCCATTCTCAAGCCCTTCTTTTTGATGATAAATCAACAATGTGGTGTGGTCTATTTTATGTGATTCATTATTAGCAATCAAGAGAAATCTTATCGGCTGTTTAGTGCGCTTTACCTCTTCTACTAAAACTTTCAGACTATTTGGCACCCATCTGGAATTCAAGGCTTCGGAATGCCAAGGTGGAGGACACTCTATTAAAACATAAGTTTGGTAGTTGGTGGCGCTACCAATAACATCTTCTCCTACTTCTTTTGAATGGTCGGAACAAAATAAATGAGTCATTTACCTGTACTGAGTTGTGTGTTTTATAAATAATATTTCTCTAAATGAAAGTGTCATTTTCATTACAAAATTTTCCTCTTAACAATGTTTTCCACTGCTCATCCAAAGAAACTGCTGCGTTTGATACCAAGCAAGACAATGAAGGAAAGATGTATATTCTCAAACTCAAACCTGGTAGCCACTTTATAACATCATTTATAGGAAATGTCTCTTTTTTTAAGATATTTTCTCTAAGAAAACTAGATGTACAAATAGATACTTTCTGAAGTGCAATGTTTGTTTTGTATACAATGCTATCTGGCAGTTCATGAATTTTGAATGGGAGAAATTTGGACTTTATAAACTTTGTTACACTGCCAAAGTCAAATATATTGAACCTTGGTTGAAAATATAGACAGTATCTAGCTTTCAGCTTGCTGAAACTATGAAAATACTTGTAATAATTATCACAAATAATTTTTAAAACAACACTTTTATTTAAATTTTCTCTTAATCTATGAATATAATTTACTACAACATTTGTCTCTATACCTAAAGGTATATTCTTATGCCACGCTAATAAAATAAATTGGTTAATTAGCTTAGTTAAAAAGTCAATGCCAATTTGCCAAGACGTTTGTAAAGTTAGATGCACAGCTTTTTTATTGAAAGCGATCGCATAATCCCAATCAACTTTTTTACAACACTTAATGAAATTGCTATTTATACTTTCATCTCCAGCTTTTTTATCTGATCTCAAGTGCTGCTGCCAGTACTTTAACTGATCTAAATTGAAAATATTTGTAAAGTTTTCGTCAAAAAATATTCCTTTTCTTGCTCCGGATTTCTTTGACAATTCTTCAAGACTATTTTTCTTTAATAAAAGCATATTGCTAAATATTCTCAATAAAATAGAAAAAAAGAAATCAGCGTTGGTTCAAGCCGTTAACATCTCACCCCTGACATGACAGTAAAAGTCTCTGGTGGGGATCTCCATTGACTGTAACTGAAGTCAATAACAAAAGCAAGTATTTGATAACATTTATGATTTTTCCTTAGGTGATAAATCGCCAAAATCCCATAAAATCAAGGTTATGTGCTTTTTTATCGTATCAAAAAGTTACATAAGTAACCATTGCTTCTATCTATATAATAGATAAAGTTTCTCAAAAATAGCATTAGCAGCGTAAAGACTGTGACATTAATTTTAGCCCTCGATTTTGGTGGAACTAAGCTGGCAGCAGCGATCGCAAATCTGGGTTCTCAACGATGGTTGCGTTATGAACGTCGCTTATCACCAACGAATGCGAATGCTAGCAGCGATTTAGAAATGATGCGATCGCTTATCCATTCGCTTCTACAAGAAGGAAAACCAGCAGCCATTGGTGTCAGCTTTGGGGGACCGGTTGACGCAACTACAGGAACTGTGCGACTATCTCATCATGTATCTGGGTGGGAAAATATTCCCTTAAAAGACTTACTAGAAGCAGAGTTTGGCGTTTTTGTTAGCGTAGACAATGATGCTAATGTTGCGGCTTTGGGGGAACATCGTTTTGGTGCGGGTCAAGGATACGATAGTCTGTTTTATATCACTGTCAGTACTGGTGTGGGTGGTGGTTGGATACTTAACAATCAGCCTTGGCGAGGTGCTGGGGGAATGGCTGGTGAAATTGGACACATTATTGTAGATCCGTCGGGACCGATATGTTTGTGTGGGAAGCGGGGATGTGTGGAAAGGTTGGCGTCGGGTGTGTATATGGCGCGGGATGTGAGGGAGGCTTTATTAAGCGAACCGCAGAGGTGGGGAGAGAAAGTGAGGGAATTGGTGGGGGGGAATTTAGAGTTGGTGACGGGGAAGGTGGTGAGTGAGGCTGCGGCGTTGGGGGATGTGTGTGCGGAGGAAATTTTATACAGGGGCGCTTGGGGGTTGGGCGTGGGTATTGGCAATGTGGCGAATTTGATGAATCCGCAGCGGTTTGTGTTGGGTGGAAGTGTGACGAAAGCGGGAGAAAGATGGTGGGAGATGGTAAAGAAAACGGCGCGAAAGACGGCTTTACCTGAGGTGGATTTGGAAATTGTGCCGGCAGCGTTGGGGGATGATGCGCCGTTGTGGGGTGCTATGGCGTTGGCGCAAGAAGCTTTACAATGACTTTTAAACCACCGTGCTTTGGGCGATATTGACCGAAAGCCCCGGCTCTGAAGCTCGCAGAAAATAAGCATCCGCTTTCACGCGACCTGTATCTTCGTCAATCCACTGAGATCGCAGCAACGCCCGATAAACAACTGCATCTCCTGGTAATGGCTCAAACTCGATCATGCTTGGTTTAGCCACTCCAACCATTGCACTAATATGGATGCTGTCACATCCCGTTCGACAGCGTAATTGTCTCCCAGTTCATGATATAGATAAGCCTGTTGTTCGGAAGTAGCTGGGCAAACCAAGCGTACTTCACATTCAGGCGATAGTTTGCTCCATGTTAATCGAATGCTGCCTTCCTCCGAAGTCGAAGCTGATGCTTTGGGAAAGCGATCGCCCATTGCTTCATAGGCATCTACGACCAATCGCATCGCTAACTTAAAGGCGGATTGGCTCGGTTGTAAAATTCCATACTCATCCGTCTCATCCTCTTCTAAAAGAGCAACGAGCCGCTTCAATGTCACCGTAATATCACTGCTGGAGGGTTTTGCTGACTGAGCAACGGTCATGGAACTCAAGTAAATTTGGGAGATTGATACTACCCTAACATGAACATTCAGTCTTTATGATTTCATATTTTAGAAGTTGATGATTCACTTAATAATTAAAATCTCTGATATAGTACATGTGTTCGCTGCATTGAACGGTTGGCGATCGCTATGCAGGGAAAAGTTTGTGATCTACTGAATATAGCGCTTCTCGGTTGCGTCCAATACGCGGTGTAGAGACGCGATTGATCGCGTCTCTACATTCTTTGCCAACAGATGTCTAATACTCACGCAGACTTTCGCGAAAATGTAGAGACGTTACATCTAACGTCTCTACAAATATTTTATTAAGGTCATGCTACGGGATATGATATGAGACAGCGATCGCACCTGCAATTGCGCTAGCTGCGAGGGATGTTAAAGCTGTACCAAATAACCACCAAGCTGCACTTGCAACGGTTTTCTTAGTTTCTTCAGCTTGCTTTTTCCCTAGCTCTTTAATTGCATTCAAGCGTCTTTGTGTTTCTTTTTGGATGCGTTCTGCTTGGTGCAAAACGCTATCGCGTGAGGCTTCAATTTGGTCGATAATCTTATTAGCTTGCGTTTCGGAAATATCTTGACGGGAACTAATAACAGCAACTAAAGTCTCACGGTCAAATTGACTTAAGCGATCGCGCAATGCTTCAAATCCAGCTTGGGGATCGTCAAACACTTTCCCAACGTCTTGCTTAATTCCTTCATAGTTAAGTTCGGGACGATCCAGTGAGTTTAGATAGTTACGAATTTTCCCAAAAGTGTCCTCAACTACCGATTGTACTCTTTGCTGAATCTGTTGAAACTGTTCTACAAGTGAGTTGCGAACCGATTCGATTTGATCGACAATGCGGTTTGCTTCCTCTTCAGAGATATCCTCACGTTGAGATAGCAAAGCGACAACTGATGAACGGTCGATTTTAGAAACGCGATCGCCTAAATTTCCAATTCCCGCACGGGGAGAAGACAACAACAATTGTAAATCGCGCTTGATACTATCTGGGTTAAGTTCTTCTTTATTTGTGTTCCGCAAATAGTTTTCTAGATTCGCTTCAAAATCTAAAACTCCTTTTGTCGCACGATTTGCCAAACGACGTGGTGCTTTGACAATATTGTCAATGGCTGATTGGACTTGATCGATTATCTGATTAACTTGTTCTTCGCTCAAGTTACCATTGGAAGTGACAAGTTTAGTTAAGGTTTCTCGATCAACTTGTGATAAGCGATCGCGTAAAGCAGAAGCACCTTGTTTAGGATCGTTGAGTAACTTTTCTAAATCTGCTTTGATACCTTCTGGATTCAATTCTGACAAATTGGTGTTGCGAAGATATTCGGCAATTGCTGCTGTCGTTTGTTCGTATTGTTCTTTCGCTTTTTGGGGAGCTTGTAAAATATTATCGCGTACAGATTCAAAATTATCGAGAACTTGGTTAATTTGTTCTTCGCTTAAATCTTGACGCTGACTTAATAGTTGAACTAATGTATCACGGTCAAATTGCGAGAAGCGATCGCGCAATAAGCTGATTCCCGCTTGGGGATCGTCTAGCAATACTTTAAACTCGCGTTTAATAGCATCGGGATTGAGTTCTTCTTTGTTCGTATTCCGCAGATATCCTTCAACTCTTTGACGCAATTCATCAGTTTTAGCTTTAGCTTGCTCTTGCAATTCTTGAGCGCGATTTAAGACATTATCGCGAGTGTTTTCAATTGAACCAACAATATTGTTAGCTTCTTCATCGCTGATGTCTTCACGTTGCTTGAGCAATTGTAGCAAAGTATCGCGGTCAAATTGTTTGAAGCGATCGCTAAATTGTGCAAAACCAGCTTCTGGATCTTCCACTAAAGAAGCAAAATCGCGCTGAATACCTTCTGGGTTGAGTTCTTCTTTTCCAGTGGAACGCAGATATTCTTCAATGCGAGTGCGGAAGTTTTGATTTGTTTGCTGCGATTCTGCTTGCCCAACAACTTCTAAAACTTCGTTGCGATCGCTTTCCATTTGTTCGGAAATTTCTTTGATCCGCTCTTCGCTGATATCACCACGTTGCTTCAGCAAGTTGGTAAAATACTCTAAATTGAGTTCTGACAATTGCCGTCTTACTTTTCCAGCATCTGCATTTTGGTCATAAATCACATCTTTGAATTCATCCTTAATCGTCAGTCGATTAAAATGCCAAGGAAACGAATTCAAAATGTAATCTTCAACATCCGTCTTAATAGTATTGCTAGCTCCTGGCAATTTTGCCGTTCCTTGCTGGATCAATTTTTGTAGTTGTTGTCTAATTTTATCAACATCTACATCTTGAACTTTTTCTTTCAGTTTTTGCAACTGAGGTGTGATTTTGTCTAAATCTATATTAGATAAATTTGCATTCTTCAACACTACAGGTACAGCAGCGCTCAAGCCATATTCAATAGCTTGTTTCATTATGCCATTGCTTTGCTTGCCATTACCGCCACCAGTTGTCACCAATTCCTGAAGCTTTTCACCTAATTTATCAGAATTGATTTCTTCCGGAGTCACAGAATTGAGCAAATTCAACACTTGCTCTGTGGGATTGTTTTGTCTATTTAAAACTTGTTGCCAAGCACCTTCTAATTGGTCAGCGATGTTGTTTATATCTTCTTGAGAAAAGTCCGAACGGCTGCTGATTAAATCAACAAAATTCTGGCGATTAATATTCTTCAAAACATCGCGATCGCCGAGAGATTGTAAATCTACATCTTTCAGCAACTGGTCAAATTGATTGCGAATATCTTTGACATCCAGCTTTGGCAATTGCAAAGAACTTAAAGAACTTTGCAAGGTATTTTTAATACTATCGGGGTCAAAACCAGAAGTTAATTCGCGACGAACTGCGGCTGTAATTTCTTCAGCAGTAGAAACCATTTGATTTTTAGCAACATTAGCACCTAAAGCTGCCGTTGCTGTTCCCATCATTCCTTGAAAGCCAGCACTTGCAGTCTTTACAAGAGAACCAATTAATGAGCCTACGGCTGTTGAACCTAACCAAACTATTAAGAAAAAGTATGTAGACCAAATGACTACACCGATAATTGCTCCTAAAACTGCGCTACCAATTAAGCTCAGTTTGACTGCGAGGAAACAAGCAGCGAATAATGCAATACTTGCGGTTAACAGTGCCCAAATTCCTACTTTTGCTTCAACACCACGAATTGTGCTACCCAAGCTTTGAGAATCATCATCAGATGAGTCACCACCTAAAGTAGAAATTCCCACAGCTAGAGAGAAGTTTGTTAATAAAAATTGAAAGGCAAATGCCATCAATACACCAGATAGCATTGCTACCAAAAACTTCGGCTCCGAAAAACCAAGTGATACTTCGGGAATTACAACTGCCTGAGCAATTGGTAGCGATTGTAATCCGTGAACTTCATATAAGTTTAAAGCTGTTTGCAAACTGGAAAACATATTCTTTTCACACTTCCGCGCTTACTACTACTTCAGGCTAACGACCAATTATCTAGATGTACACTGACTTCGGAAAGAAATATCCACAATCATTAGTAGTAGTTTTGTGTGCCGTTATCAAATTTATATTTGATACATTTCTTCAAATAAACTCAAAAAGTATATATGGATTCAAAAAGCAACATTTTTGCTTTGTTGTTATTAACATATAGCTATGGGAACTTATATCATACTCCAGATAGAGGTAAAACTTATTCCAAGGGATTGATGACGAGTTGACTAATAAAATGGATAAATAGAATTATTCAAGCGACTAAAGAAAGAAAAATATTAGTATTGGAGACTTTGAAAATGGTTGTGGGAGTACATAGACGCGCTGTAGGCGTATTTGCTAATCGCCGGGATGCAGAAGAAGCGCTACATGAACTGAGAAAATCCGGCTTTGATATGAATAGAGTGTCTGTAGTCGTGCAAGATGCAGACGGTGATAAAAATATAGCTGGTGCGGAAGTCACCGAACGTGTTGGCGATAAATCTGATGAAGGTGCCACAGTTGGTGCAGTTTCCGGTGGAACTTTAGGCGGATTGACAGGCTTATTAGTTGGTTTGGGAACCTTAGCAATTCCGGGAATTGGACCAATTATGCTGGCTGGTGCAGCAGCAACCGCCTTAGCAACAACTATAGCAGGTGCTGGTATTGGTGCGGTAGCTGGTAGTTTGTTGGGTGGATTAATTGGTTTGGGAATTCCCGAAGAACGAGCCAGAGTTTACAACGATCGCGTACAACGAGGACAATATTTAGTTATCCTTGATGGTTCAGATGCGGAAATTGCCGAAGCGGAAAAAATTCTGCATACCAGAGGTGTAGAAGAGTTTGGCATTTATAACCATCCAAATAACACAATAACTTCAGGTGTTCCTCTTCGGGATGTGGGTGTGAGAAAACATGCTGTTGGTTATTTCTCAAATTTGAATAATGCAGAATCTGCAATTAATGATTTACGGACAGCAGGCTTTCCTTTAAGCCAAATTTCTCTAGTTCATCAAAACTCAAGCCGTCGCGATGCATTTGCCGGCATTGATTTACGCGATCGCTTTGATGAAAATAGATGGCGGCTACCAGGCGATCGCCATCGCTTTTACAATGAAATAATCCATCAAGGGCAGTACGTTATCATCGTCGATGGTACAGATGATGAAATTAACCACGCTGCGGCAATTCTCAATCTACATGGAATTCAACAGTGGCAGGTTTTTGACCCAGAAGCAAGCCCAAGAACAGATTTGTATCCGAATCCAAGTGTAAGTACCGCACCTCTGCACAGAAAACGAGCGATCGGTGTATTCTCTGATCGCCGGGATGCCGAAGCTGCAATTACCGATTTGCGCGACGCAGGAATATCGATGGAGCACGTTTCCATCATCGGTAAAAATGCAGACCAAAACGTCGGTGGTGTGGGTCTAAATGACCGTGTAGACGACACCAAAGCCGATGATGGCGCAAAAGCAGGTGCAGTTACAGGTGGCGCTTTAGGCGGTTTAGGCGGCTTATTAGTTGGTCTTGGCACCTTAGCGATTCCGGGAGTCGGTCCAGTACTATTAGGTGGTGCGGCTGCAACTGCTTTGGCTACAGCTTTGACAGGTGGTGCAATTGGTGCAGCAGCTGGGGGTATAGCTGGGGCATTAGTTGGTTTAGGAATACCGGAAAAAAATGCCAAAGTTTATAACGATCGCATTAACAAAGGCGATTATTTGGTAATCATTGATGGCACAGATGCAGAAGTTCACCGCGCTGAAGAAATTCTCAAAACCAGACATGTTGAAGAGTTTAACATCTATGATGCTACCGATTTAGATCGTCCAGGCGATCGGTCAGTTGTTACTCAACCAACACCTGTTGTTAACACAACCCAAAGCAATTACGTACCGCCGACACTTGATAGCAACGAACCCTCAGTCATCATTGTTGACCGTCGCGATGAACGCGTCCTATAAACTTTAGGACTAAAGCTGCGTGTCATATTTTTTCATGATTGAGGTTGTCAAGAGTCACGTATTCAACAGTCAAAAAAATCTTGACTGCTGACCCTTGACTGTTGACCCACTCCACAATTTACCTCTTTCTACTAACAATTAAACAAATGAAAAAGCTAACTCCCTTCTTAATTAGTTGTGTATTACTTTTCGGTGCTGCTGCTTGTCAAAATCCCGCTAAAACCAGCGCGGATGCACCAAATGACGCTAATAAAACCGTATCTCAAACCGAAGCACCAAGTGTAGAAGCAACTCAAGCTGCGAAAGAAGATGCCCAAAGTGAAGTCCGCAGAAGACAACTAAATGCCGACATTAAGGCTCGCGAAGAACGAAATAATGTGACTGGAGGCGATACCGACAGAGCCGTAGGCGACCTGAAAAGTCAAGTTCGCTCTAAATTAGAGGCTAACATCCCCAACGGTAATTTAGCAGTTGATGCTTCACAAGATGGTACAGTAACTGTATCCGGAACTGTGATAAATGAAGCCCAATTAGCTAAAATCGAACCATTATCTAAAGAAATTAAAGGTGTCAAACAAGTGGTAAATAAAGCAACCGTTGTGAACAAATAATCCACGAACAAAGATTTTTTCTCGTATCAAGGTAGAATAAACATGGATGCAAACTTACAACAATCGGAATACGCTACTCCCACTTCACCAAAGGAAATGGTAGCAGTTGCAGGTTCAAACCCGCAAAATCTGCCAATGCTACTACCTGCGAGTGAACCGGAAAATCAATTGCAAGAATTCGGAGAACAAGTTTCATATTTTTTGGCGAAATTGCCGGAAAACATAGCTAAATTCTTTAGCGAATACAATAAACCAATTATCAACGTTGGTTTATTTATAGCGGCAATTGTCACAGTCAAAGTCATTCTGGCAATTTTGGATGCCATCAATGATATTCCGCTGCTATCTCCAACTTTTGAGTTAGTGGGAATTAGTTACTCAACTTGGTTTACCTTCCGCTATTTACTCAAAGATTCGACTAGGCAAGAATTATCCGCTAACATTCAATCGCTCAAAAAACAGACTTTTGGTAGCAATATTTCAGAAATGTAAATTAACCCTCGCTGATAAGCAAATTTAATTTTCTCAAATATTGTGTCCTGAATTTATCTTGCTTTTTTATGGTCAAGTCGAAATCAACTTTCTGACTTGACCCTTTTCTTGGAGAGCATATCACGTCGGGTTAATTACTTAGAATAGACATAGGAGTGGAAATGAACTATGCGTTGCCCCAAACCCTTGTAGAGACGTAGCAGTGCTACGTCTCTACATTGTTTTCTGGAGATGTCTAATGTAAAGACGTTCCACTGGAACGTCTCTACAATAAAATTATTTATATCTTTTGAAAAATCTATCTGTTGATATAGAAAAACACTGAGTTTATTGAGCTAATTCCTTTCTAAAGATAGTGTAATCTTCATAACAAAAACCCTTAATCTAGTTTATAAAGTTATTCAATCAGTTGAAAAAGGATTTGATTTATGGCTGAACAAAAGTTTAATAAAGCAGTAGATTCATCCGATCGCGTCAAAGATGATTCTTACGATAGAGGTATTGTACCTGCCGAAACCGCTGCTCGTAAAGAAAGAGAGGGAGATCAATTCAAAACAACCCCCACCGAAGAAAGGCAAGCAAGTGCCAGCACCGACGACCAAACCCACCTTGGTGACAGCATCCGCACCACAGACGGCTACACGGTGGATAGAGAAGGTCTGTTGAACAACTACGCGGTCGAACCGGAAATGTACTACGATACACCCGGAGACGCAGCCCAAACAGCAGCAGAAGACGAAACTGCACGGGTCGAAGATCTCGAAGAAATCAACGAAGACAAGCAGGGACAATTGAGCGAAACAGGTGACAAACGCGGTAAAGGTCCAGGTGCAGTTTAGTTTTGCACTCTTAAAGTTTCTCTGATGATTAGACATCTCCAAAAATGAACTATGCGTTGCCCGAAGCCCTTGTAGAGACGTAGCAATGCTACGTCTTTACGTATGACTCTGGAGATGTCTATTGTAATGAGCGTTAACTCATAGTTATTTTCATGTGGGATTACTGGAGTATCGGTTATCAAATAACTGAAAAGTACTCCAGGGAGAACCATATAGAAGAGTCACTGAGAAGCCCACACTAACAAGCGAGCTTCCCCCCGAAAGGTCGCTTGTTAAAGGGAAAAGGGAGTGTGTCACCTACCGTGATTATTAAAATTTTGAGATGAAAATGCTCTCGTTCGCAACAAATCAAAATTCACCGTCTTCAATGCCTTCCCGAATCATTTCTTCATGTTGTCGCATTACTGCTGCCCATTCTGATTGTCCTCTAGATTCGCAGATAGATGCAGCTTTTTGTAAATCCTCAATTCCCTCTTGCGGTTGTCCTTCTAAAGCCAGAGCATTACCCCGGTAAAAATAAGCTTCAACATAGTTAGGATCAAGCTGGATTGCTTGCGTATACTCAATAATCGCCTCTTGATGTTGACCTTTTATATCAAACTCACGCCCATTATCGAAGAATTCTTCAGCACTCACCATAGATATCAACTTTTTTTTCCCAGTGTTTGGACTACACAAAACTTTTGAATCCCTAGCTTGTCCTGATAGAGCAACTATGTAGCAACCTGACTGTTGTTGAGCTTTCGCTTTAGAGTCAATAATTGTAGGGCAAACGATAGCTACAGAACATAAGCTCAATATAAGGTAAACGCGCTTTTTTATTCCTGATTTCATTTTATCAGAAATTTGGGTTTAAGACCCCGTGCTTCGTTTCCCGGCTTTATATTTACTACAGCCACCAGTTCTAGCAAACGTGCTATACTGCACCGAATGCTAACACTTACCTATCGCTACCGCATCTACCCGATTGCCGCTCAAGAATTGTTGTTGAGCGAGTGGATGGATATTTGCCGCAACACGTATAATTACGCGCTGCGGCAAATAAAAGATTGGTGCAATAGCAGAAAGTGCTTGATAGATAGATGTTCTATTCATCATGAGTACATCATGCCTGCGGGAGAGAGATTTCCCACAGAAGTTAATCAACTCAATGCTCTGCCAGATGCTAAAAAGAACTTTCCTAGATTGGGAGGAGTGCCGAGTCAGGTGTTGCAGCAGGCGATTAAGCAACTGCACAGAGCATGGGAGGGATTTCAAAAAATTGGGCATGGCTTCCCACGCTTTAAAAAGTTTGGGCAATTCAAATCCTTGCTGTTTCCCCAATTTAAGCAGTCCCCTATTGTAGGAACGTCCTTGCTTCTGCCCAAGTTGGGACTTGTAAAAGTGAACTTGCATCGACCCATCCCTGATGGTTTTGTGGTCAAGCAAGTTCGCATTATCAAAAAAGCTGATAGATGGTATGCCTCCATCTCTTTGCAATACGATGTCAAAGTAAGCGAACCCATACCACACGGTCATCCGATTGGTGTCGATATCGGGCTTGAGAAATTTCTGGCAACTAGTGATGGCGTTTTGGTAAAGCCACCTAAGTTTTTTAAAAGTCTGCAAAGCGAGTTGAAATTGCTGCAACGCAGGCTTAGTAGAAAACAAAAGCGGTCGAAAAACTACGAGAAAGCCAGAATTAAGGTGGCTTCGCTCCACCATACGATTGACAATACCCGCAAGGATTTCCATTTTAAGCAAGCTCACGCTCTCTGTGACAATGCCGATATGGTCTTCATGGAAGACCTTGACTATACAGTTATGGCAAAAGGGATGTTCGGCAAACATATTTTGGACGCAGGTTTTGGAGCATTCCGAACTATCGTTAAATATGTTTGCTGGAAGCGCGATAAGTTTTTTAGTGAAGTCAACGCTAGGGGGACTTCGCAAGAATGCCCTGAGTGTGGAGCAACGGTTAAAAAAGACTTGAGCGTTAGGGTGCATAGTTGTCCTGAATGTGGTTTTGTTTGTGATAGGGACGTTGCATCGGGGTTAATAATTAGGAATCGAGGAATAGCTTTAATTAGTACTGATGGACAGTCAGGAATCCAAAAAGTCTGTGCAGACGGTTATGCCTATGTTGGGGAAACTCAATCTAGGTCAAAGTCGAAAACCCGCAAGGGCAAAACCAGAAAAACTAAGGGGTAACTCTTAGATGCCCCGTACCTTTTAGGTCGGGGTTGATGTCACATTGCTCCTGATTTTAATGTTCACTGTTGAGCTAAGTAATCGATGCGCTTTCCAAGCATGAAAAGGCAAGGAAACAATTACACTTAAGAAGTACGTGTAAAAACCTTGATCCAATTTGATTTTTAGAGCGACTATGGATTTGACAGTTGAAAATTTGGCGGCAATTGATGACAAGCTTTCTCAGCGTCATATTGACCTTGATTCCAGTGGATACTTTATTATTTATTTGGATCGAGAGGCGAGTTTAATTTCTGCCAAGCATTTCACAAATGTGATTGATGAGCAAGGTTTAGCTGTCGATCCAGAAACGGGAAAAGTGATTCCAGCACGGGGTAAGGTGCAAAGAACTCACACAACATTATTTACAGGGAGGACAGCTAAGGAACTTTGTATAAAGATTTTTGAAGAAACTCAGCCCTGTCCGGTAAGTCTTTTTGACCATGCAGCTTATTTGGGTCGAGAATTTGTCCGAGCTGAGGTTGCTTTGCTGACAGGGCAGGAGTATATTCAAGATTAGTTGGAGCGTAGTTGGTTGGAGTGTTGATGGTTGGAATAGAGACGCCATACCCTTGCGTCTCTACGATTCCTAAGTTTTATTGCCCGTCAGAAGATGGTTGAATTACTAGATAGATGTAGTAAGTTGCCATCGGGATGACGGTTGCGGCGATTAAAAGTCCTACTACCCAAGCAGTAGCGTTACCTTTGATATTTTCGGTTTCTTCTGCTTTTTTAAATGTGCCTTCTACTTGGACAGTTTCGGCGATTTGGGGTGGTCCTGGGTCAGGTTGACCAGAGAGGACAGCAACAATGCGATCGCTTGCATCGAGAAATGCTTGATTATATTTGTTACCGTTTCGTAATGGTTCTGCCAAGGTTTGGGATGCGATACTGTTAGCGATCGCATCAGGCATTAAAAACTTGACTTTATCGCCACTAATAAGAGCCGTACCGTTGGTAACGGTGTCAATCATCACTATGCTTTGATTTTCTTGAGCTTCTTTTGTGGGAAACCATTTTTCAAAAAGGCTTTTGGTAAAGCTTTCCGGTGTCTCTCCGTAGTCGAGACGATGCATCGTAACTATTCTAACTTCATTACCTGTTTGCTTTGCCAAATCTTCCAAGGCACTGCTAATTTTACCTTCATTAGAAAAGCTAATAACTTCGCCTTTATCCACAACCCAGGTGTTGCCTGGTGTAAGATTCGGCATATCATATACACCTGTCGCGAAAGCGGGTGTAGCAAGCAATGACGAAGCCAAAATTATCATCACCAGCGGCAGAATAAGCCGTGCTAGGTGTTTTGTCATGCTAAATACTTGATTGAGGATCTGTTTCATGAGATGAATCCTTCATACCTTTTGCAGAGGAGGGGAAAAGGGGTAAACGGAGAAGAAATAACTTTTCTCCACACGCTATATTGCCCCTATTTTTAAACATAAAACAAATTGTTGAAGATTTTTGAAGCGATAAAAATCTGTGTCCGCAGTTGAAACCGCTAAATTTATTTATGGGGTTAAAAACTGTAACTTAATTTTTATACACATAATTTCATTCTTATCCATTTTGAGGAGCTTTTCTCGTGCCATACGCTCAATTACATCTTACCCCTCTTTTTCATCACTTGATTGAAGAAAAGCCGTCCCAGCCTTGGGTTTTGGGATTAACCTAAGTGCTTGGGAACGGACTCTGTAAACGATGTGTTAATTATATATTATGGAAAAAAGTTCCAGCAAGTTGCTTGATGATTCGCAATATGTCAGCAGAAAAAGATCAGGCACTTGCACACGCTTTTTTTTGTAATCGACCACAGAGCGATCGCATTCTGAGTGGGGCTTCTGCTGATCTAGCTAAATAAAGCCAGATTGATGATAATATGCCACTAGAATTCAGTGAAATCTGATACACAGGGGGCAAGATGTTTGCAATTAGTATTCGTTGTTACTGGTTACAAGGACTTGGAATAGTGACAGGTAGTGCATTCTTTTTTGCAAATTGCGCTCTTGCTCAAATCACCCCTGATATAACTTTAACTACTAATTCTCGCGTTAGAACCTCTGGCAATACCAGCATCATTGAAGGAGGAACCCAAGCTGGGAGAAACTTGTTCCACAGTTTTCAAGATTTTTCAGTACTCACTGGTAGTGGGGCATATTTCAACAATGGAGATATTCAAAATATCATTAGCCGGGTAACAGGTCAATCTAGATCCAATATTGACGGTTTTATTAGAGCAAATGGTAGCGCCAATCTGTTTTTCATCAATCCCAACGGAATTGTTTTTGGACCGAATGCCAGTTTAAATATTGGCGGCTCTTTTATTGCCACCACAGCCAGCAGCCTAAAGTTTGATGATGGCTTTGAATTCAGTGCAACTGCCCCTCAAATTGCACCTTTATTGACAGTGAGCGTTCCCATAGGGCTGCAATTTGGCTCAACGGCTGGAAATATTATTAATCGCTCTCAAGCACTTCCAATTAATCCCAACAGCGGAGCTCCCGTGGGTTTGCGAGTCCCAACAGGGAGAACCCTAGCGTTGATTGGCGGTGATGTCACCCTGGATGGAGGTAACTTGACAGCAGCACAAGGAAGAATTGAGTTGGGTAGCGTTGCCGGATCTGGTTTAGTCAAACTAACTTCTATTGGTCAAGGTTACGCCCTCGGATATGCAGATATACCAAATTTCCGGGATATTCTGCTAACTCAAGGAGCTATTGTCGATACTAGTGGAAACACTGGTGGCACAATTCAGGTACAGGGCAATAGCTTGAGTCTGGTGGGAAGTTTTTTAGGATCTGGGACAACCTTTGGCACTAGTCAAGGGGGAAGCATCACCATAAATGCCCCTAACTCAGTGACACTCAGCGATAGCAGTCAGATTACTACTGCAACTCTAGGAAACGCAAATGCCGGAAATTTGAGGATTGATACTGGCAAATTAGTTGTCCGAGACGGGGCACAAATACAAACACTGACTCTGAGCGATGGTAAAGCAGGAGATTTGACCATCAACGCCGGAGACTCTGTAGAACTTATTGGTACTTCCTCAAATGGTGAGTTACCTAGTAGCTTGCTTTCTCAATCTATAATTCTGGATGAAGTCCCCAGTAATGGAGATGCCGGTAACATAGCCATTAACACCGATAAGCTGATTGTTCGAGATGGGGCAACTATAAGGACAGTGGCGGTTGGTAATGGGAAGGCAGGCAATTTAAATGTTGTGGCTTCTGACTCGGTAACAATTAGTGGAACTGGTAATACGATAGTCGGATCGGTGGGCAGTGTCTTATCAAGTTCAACAGCCGGATCTGGAAACGCTGGAGACATAAGCATTGACACAGGGAAGTTAGTTGTTCAAGGTGGGGCGCAAATACTCACACTCACTGATACTAATGCTGCTGGTAATGGTGGGAATTTGACAGTGAATGCGCGAAACTCGGTGGAAGTGACAGGTAGAGGGGGAACCAATGCTGAAAATCCTAGCATCTTAACCTCTAGAAGTAATGGTAATGGAAACGCTGGAAACTTAACAATCAACACCGGGCAATTAATGGTGCGTGATGGAGCCGCAATTTCTGCTTCTAGCAATGGTAGGGGTGCAGGAGGAAAATTAGATGTAAATGCCTCCGAGTCTGTTGAGCTAGCTGGAAGTGTACTTAATCCAACTGGATTGGCTCGCAGCGGTCTTTTTGCTCCAGCTAGAAGCACTGGCAGAGCTGGAGATTTGAATATTTCCACGAGGCAATTGATTATTCGGGATGGAGCTATTGTGACTGTGAGTAGTACCAGTACTGCCAATGATGCTATAGGTGCAGGGAACATTACAATCACCGCTCCAATTATCCTTTTGGATAACCGGGGACAAATCGTTGCTGAAAGCAGATCAGGTAATGGCGGAGATATCAAACTACAGAACTCAGACTTACTGCTGTTACGTCGAAATAGCGGTATGTCCACTAGTGCAGGTAGCCTAGAAGCTGGAGGAAACGGTGGCAACATTGATATCAACGCCAAATTTATCGTCACTCTTCCCCAAGAAAATAGCGATATTAGGGCAAATTCTTTCCAAGGTAAAGGGGGAAATGTCACCATTAACACGCTAAGTAACTTTGGGCTGATTCCACGCAGCTTAGAAGAACTGAGAGCTTTAGCGATCGATCCGAATAATTTAGATCCCCAAGGGCTTCTTAGTAACGACATTACAGCTATTTCATTAATTGGTAATCCTTCATTAAGCGGTCAAGTAACTATTAATAGTCCGGAGATTGACGCCAGTCGAACACTAATTACTTTGTCCCCACAGCTTGTTGAACTCTCAAAGTTGGTAGCCGAAAGTTGTAGTCCCAGAGATAGGACAACAGCTAGTCAATTTATAGTCACTGGACGAGGAGGCTTGCCGTCCGATCCTTACGAGCCACTCAGCAGTGAAGTTGTGTGGTCAGATACTCGCATTCCATTTGTATCCGCACAGTATTACTCCCAGCCAGTCACTGTCAAACCAGCAGTCCCCCCTGATATGGTGAAAATTATCCCTGCAACAGGTTGGGTGTTCAAAGATAATGGCGAAGTTACGCTTGTTGGCGAAGATAGCCAAAGTAGTTCTGATAATTTGCAGTCTTTTTCAACAGCTTGCCATTAGACATTTCTACAAAAGACGTAGAGACGTAGCAATGCTACGTCTAATCAAGGGTTTCGGGGAACGCATAATTAAATTCTGGAGATGTCTATTAGACATTAAGCAACGGGCATTGGGCATTGGAAAATTTTTCTCCTGATTCGTAGTGAGCGGCTTACCGCTCGTCGAGTCGTGATTTTAACGGCTGTTAGCGGAGCTTTCCCGAAGGGTAGCCGTTACTACCTTAAGGAGCGTTTATTTATGCCTATGTACTTATCCGCAAGGGAGCAATCAATTGGATTTAATATGGCATGTGTTATTTTATATAAGCATATAATAAGCGTATGTATCTTTACTTAGATTTTACTTAATTCTACTGAATATATTTTTTTCATAAATACTTAAGTAACTGGATTGTCTCTTAGCAAAAAATCTGAGAATCTATGGATATATTCCCTGGTTTTGTTTAGACAACCAGAGACAGCAGTAAGTTCCCAAATACACCGAATGAAAGTTTTTATGATGCAAAGATGGTTTGTAAATAACGATAAATTAGGGTTTATATCTGCAAGCTTACACTGGAAACGCCTGGGAGCGATCGCGTTCTTCACATTAACTGGTTTAGCAACAATAGCACCACAAGCCAAAGCATTAAGAATTAATGTACGTCCCGCTAACACTTCTCCGCCACCATTAAACGTTACTGGCTCAGACCCTCTAAGTACAGGAGATGTGGATACTGATATAAGCTTACCAAATGGAAATTTAGTAAATGTCCAACCAATAGAAAGGTTACTTAACAATGCAGTTGGTGGAGGTAATTTCTATGACATAGTTAGAGCAGCGGCAGACTATTGGGAGGGGGCTGTTAAAGATGACTCTGTTGTACTCAACCTCAATATTGGAACTGCTTCATTAACTCAACAGACTAACCGTAGAGATACATATGAATCTGATTATGGGGAACTGGGACTTCACCTTTTGAATGCAGGGCAAGAAACCACACTAGCAGATGGAACCAAAGTTTTCCGAGAGACAGAAGGTACTATTCTCTTTAATAGCGACTCTAGCATCAGATTTTTTCTAGACCATACTCCCAGAACGAGCGAGGAGTTTGAGCAGTTTAAGACTAGCGAGGCAAATTTGGGAGGAGGCATAGTCAATGTAGGACGCAGTGCCTTTCCCAATAACTTATCTACCCAAGCAGCTACCGGATTTGATTTATTCACAGTTGCTCTGCATGAAATTGGACATGCGTTGGGACTAAGCAGAGTTAATCCTGCTGCCATAGGAGAGCTTCAAGGTGACTCTGTTATTAATGTTGGATCAGGGTTGCCGTTTGCCGGTACACAGATACCTACTACTTTTGGGCAAGATGGAGTGGTTCATCTAGCTCCTTCATTGTCAACATTTTCTGCGGCTCCAGTAGGCAGTTCAACTCTTCGTCTGGGAGAGCGGAGACTCTTGTCTGAAATTGATATTCTAGCAGTTGCCCAGATCAGCAAGTACGCAAATGTGAATCTTAACCCTCCATCCCAGAGGGTTCCGGAACCTTCCTATCTCTTGGGATTATTTGCTGTAGCAGGAGTACTGACGGTGAGTAAGAAACGTTTGGGTGTTAAGCGATCGCCTAATTTTCAGAAACGCATTTAGCAAAAAAGCGCTCTTTATACAAGTCAACTATCTTGGGGTACATCTAAAAGGCAAAAATAGATGAAACTATTTTCACCTTTTATTTTTAGGGTTGCGCGATCGCATTGACATCTTCATCAATCAACGAATTAAGCAATGTCCACAGTTGCAAATCTGTGAAATCGGGAATTGCCATAAATGCGCCAATTTCTTGCAATACTAAGAGGTTATGAGTGGAAGCAATACCGATGGTGCGTAAACCTGCACTAACAGCAGAACGAATGCCTGAGGGAGAATCCTCCAGTGCGATCGCATCCGTTGCTTGTATCCCCAAATTATTCAAGGCAACTTGATAAGGTGCAGGATCTGGTTTACCAGCGATATCCTCTCCGGCAATCACCACTGTATGAAAAGCTTCTTTAATTCCTAAAACTTCTAGCATAAATTGTACATTTAATCTAGGGGCATTAGTTACTAAAGCTCGTTTTAATTGATGTGTCTTTGTCCATTCAAGAAGTTGAAAAAATCCAGCTAGCGGTTGCAAATCTGGGGCAAATTCTCGAAAAAGCGCTTCTTTCTCTTCGGCAAAATTTACCCCATCTTCGGGTGATAATTGTGGCAGGATGTCTTTGATAATTGCAGGGTTAAGCCGTCCACTAATTCTTGATTTGTAGAAGTTTTCATCAATTTCTATACTGTATTTTTTAAGCATTTCCCGCCACGCTATGTAGTGGATAGGGTCAGTATTCACAATAGTTCCATCTAGATCAAACAGGATTGCAGTCAGCATGGTGTTTTGCTTGAATGTAAAATATTGTAAAGTTGATGTAGATAGTTTACATTGTTATTTTGTTTTTGTTAACTAGGAAAAAGAAATATAATTAATATCATGTCTGATAAACCATACATATTGTAAAGACGTTCCGGCGGAACGTCTCTACGACGATAGGACAATTTTGACTAAATTCCTTGTAATCGAATGTTATCCGTCACAAAAAATTTTCGCGTCGATGATCTGATGGTGCAGATTTACAACTCTGAAACCGAAATGGCACAGGATGCAGCAGAAATCGCACAAAAGTATTTACAAAAGGTTCTGATTTCAAATAATTCTGCAACTATATTATTCGCGACAGGTAACTCTCAACTTAAATTTTTGGATGCTTTGATCAAGTTAGGTGGTGTAGATTGGTCGCAAGTGACAATGTTTCATCTAGATGAATATTTAGGAATTGTTGCTAACCATGCTGGGAGTTTTCGGCAGTATTTGCAAGAGCGTGTAGAGAAAAAAGTACAGCCTAAGCAATTTCATTATATACAAGGTGATGCATTACAACCTTTGGCAGAGTGCGATCGCTATACTAAATTATTGCAAGCACAACCAATTGATTTATGCTGTCTGGGTATTGGTGAAAACGGACACATAGCTTTTAACGATCCGTCTGTAGCAAATTTCCACGATTCATATAGCGTTAAATTGGTCAAACTCGATACAGCAAACCGTCAGCAACAAGTCAACACTGGTTATTTCCCTCATTTAGAAAACGTTCCCCAGTATGCTTTTACCCTCACTATCCCGATGATTTGCTCTGCTAAAAAAATTATCTGCCTTGCACCTGAAAAACGTAAAGCTCAGGTAGTAAAGCAGATGTTGCAGGGGTCAATTAACATTAACTGTCCCGCTTCTATATTACGTCAACAACCCCAAGCAACGTTATTTTTAGACGTCAATTCTGGTTCAGCATTTAATGAGTTGTGAAAATCGAGAGACTCAGATCCCCGACTTCTCAAAGAAGTCGGGGATCTTGTTGTTCACGCTCTTATTTAGGACTGCTATATTCGTGCGTCATACCAATTCTGTATGAAGATGCGCCTAAGAGCGCCCACGAAGGTGGGCTTTGTACGTGTAGCCGCGAGTTTACTCGTCGGGTTATTAAGCGCAGCCTCACAAAGAAATGGTATCAGTCCTAAAAATGTAGAGACGTAGCACTGCTACGTCTCTAGGGGTTCTGGATAACGCATATTTAAATTCGGTCACTAATAAATGTAATTTAAGAGCCACAATCTTGTTCGCGGTGATTACCGTTTTTATCGCGTTTGAGACTTTCTTCTAAAGCCTGAATTTGCTCGCGACGCGCTTCTAACTCTAGAGAACGACGCGCTAGTTCTTGGTTTTGTAAAGTTAAAGATTGTCTCCACTGTTCTGCTCTATCAGCTTCTTGGTGCAAAAATTCTGGAGTGATGCCAGTAGTGAGGTAAGTTTGTACTAAACCCATTACCCAATTGGTAGCATCTTCGAGTCTTTCGATGTCTCCTGTGGAGGAAAGCTCAACTAAAACGAGCAATTTTTCAGTTATAGAAGTGCCTTTTCCCAGGAGAATGAAAGCTTCTTCTGGAATTATTACCCAGAAGCTGTCAGCTTCCTGACGTGCCAACAAACGCAACTGATGCTGATCGAGAAATTTGTTTTTATGCACCTGAGCTAGATAGAGCATGACCGAAAAAAGGATGAAGGATAAAAGATAAAGGATGAATTTGAGAAAAAGAGTACAAGCCCCTAAATTTATTTATGTAATCATGAAAAAAGATGTATGAAGAAGATGCATAGCCGTATAAAGATACGGCATCATTTTTTCTGCACCATTATTTATTTATGGGGTCTTACCCTCTGTCTTTCATCAGTTTGCGCTAGAAAGGAAACCGCAATTATAGCAACTGATTCACTTTATCCTTTACACTTGATACTTTAGGTGACTCCTAACTCTCAATGAGTGGTTATGCTAAACCACGTAGGCGATCGCGCAAAATTTCTGCTTGTATTTCAGCTTCTGCTAAAGCGTCCCGCGTTGTTTGCACTACCTCAGCAGCGGCTTTATCCACAAATTTGGGATTATTTAACCGGGTAGTGAGTGAGTTAATTTCCCCTTCTATTTTGCTGAGACGTTTTTGTATTTTGCCATTTAATGCTTCTATATCTACCACACCATCCAGAGAAAGTAGCACTTGTACTGTACCAACAACACCAGCGATCGCTTCAGTAGTGTCTTGTGACTGTGGTGATTCTATCACCCGCATGTTAGTTTCAGTACTGGGCTTGAACCACGCACCCCATAACTTTTGTCTAGCTTTAGCCGGCACTAAATTTTCGGCGACAAACCAAGTTGTATAACCAAGACCAAGCATTTGAAAGAAAGTTCCTAAAATCGGAACGTGGTTAATTTCATCCGTAACAACGAAACCCAGTCGAGTCAAAACAAGCACCATAATTATCAAACCAATTGTCTTCAACCCTCTCAGAGGGCTTTTCGCAACTACGGTTTGTTGATGAATTTCGCCAGCTATAGTTAAAGTCTCAACCTTTGCCAAATCTTTAATATAAGACTGTCCAGAAGTCAGAATTTCCCGTTCTTTTAAGCTGTCGCTTTGCAAATTCACCGTTACCTTTACCCCTGGTTTAACATCCGCTTCCGCTCGTAAGTTGCGAATTGTGCGGATAGTACCAATCAGCAATTCAAACTGTTCTTCTAACTTGGGATCAATTAAATTTGTCTCTACCTGTGGATAGCTTTGTAAAGATATCGTTTGCGGTGATTCTTCTGGTTGTTGGGTGAGAGTTTGCCAAATTTCCTCAGTAATGTGAGGCATTAAAGGATGAAGTAGTTTTAAAATGCCTTCCAAAACATACCCTAAAGTTTGCTGTGCGACTTTGCGCGATGTGGGATCGGCAGATGATTGCAAAGGAGATTTTACCAATTCAATATACTGATCGCAGAAATCACCCCAGATAAATTCATAAAGTCCTTTTGCAGCTTCACCTAGTCCATAGTTTTCGATGCGATCGCGCGTTTGTTTAATAACTTGGTTGTAACGAGAGAGAATCCAGCGATCGCTTAATTCTATAGATTCTGGTTTACCCAGTTGTTGCGGAGTTTGACCATCCAAATTCATCATCACAAATCGTGCCGCATTCCACAACTTGTTAGCAAAGTTGCGTGACGCTTCCACCGATGCTGATTCATCTTTTTGGCGATCGTACTCCAAGCGGATATCTTGACCAGCACCTGCTACTTCCTTAATCATTGCGTAGCGTAGAGCATCAGTGCCATATTTGTCAATCAGTAACAGGGGATCGATGCCATTACCTTTACTCTTAGACTGTTTCTGCCCATTTTCATCTAATACCAACCCGTGGATGTAAACATCTTTAAACGGCATTTCCCCGGTTAAATGCTTACCCATCATTGTCATTCTGGCTACCCAGAAAAAGATGATATCAAAACCAGTTACTAAAGTGCTGGTGGGGTAATAAGTCGCTAAATCCTGAGTTTGTTGGGGCCATCCTAAAGTTGAAAAGGGCCACAATCCCGCAGAAAACCAAGTATCCAACACATCTGGATCTTGTTGAAGCTTGACATTTTCCCCAAATTGTGATTTAGCTTTTTCCCAGGCTTCAGCTTCTGATTTCGCCACGAGAAACGGCGTATTGTCCTTAATTTCGCCGCCGGTTTCACTCACAGCATACCAAGCGGGGATTTGGTGTCCCCACCATAATTGGCGAGAAATACACCAATCTTTCAACTTCACCAACCAATCACGATAAACCTTCGTCCAGCGTTGGGGGACAAACTCCGGGGAGTCTTTATTATCAAGGAATTCCAACGCTTGATCAGCGAGGGGGCGAATTTTGACAAACCACTGAGTAGAGAGGAGAGGTTCAACGGGGACTTTTCCGCGATCGCTATAAGGTACACTATGCTTATAATCTTCCACCTTCACCAAAAAGCCGTCATTCTGCAAGCGAGAAACCACATTTTTTCTTGCATCAAAGCGGTCTTGTCCTTGGAACTCCCCAGCATTTTCGTTGAGAGTGCCATTTTTATTCATAATATTGATTAACGGCAGATTGTGGCGCTTACCCATCTCAAAATCATTCAGGTCATGTGCCGGAGTCACCTTTACGCAACCGGTGCCGAAAGTCGGGTCAACAAACTCATCGCCAATAATAGGAATTTCCCGCTGCATAATTGGCAGAGTGACAGTTTTGCCAATTAAATGCTTATATCTGTCATCATTGGGGTTAACCGCCACAGCCGTATCACCCAGCATCGTTTCTGGTCGCGTTGTCGCCACCTCCACATTACCAGAACCATCAGTTAGCGGATAGCCCAAGTGCCAAAGATGACCATTAACCTCTTGATTTTCCACCTCCACATCAGACACCGCCGACTGAGAAGCCGGACACCAGTTTACCAAATACTCACCCCGATAAATCAGCCCTTCTTCGTAGAGGCTAACAAACGCTTCCAAAACAGCTTTCGATAAACCCTCATCTAGGGTAAACCGTTCCCGCGACCAATCAACCGAAACACCTAAGCGTCGCAACTGATTAACAATTGCTCCCCCAGATTCCCCCTTCCATTGCCAAGCGCGTTCTAGAAACTTTTCACGTCCCAAATCGTAGCGAGTTTGACCCTCAGCCTTAAGTTGATTTTCCAGAATTGTTTGGACGGCGATACTTGCGTGGTCGGTTCCGGGGAGCCATAGGGTGTTGCATCCTTTCATGCGGTGGTAGCGCACCAGGGTATCAATCAGCGCACTTTCAAAAGCGTGACCTATGTGTAGGCTGCCGGTGACGTTTGGTGGAGGAATCACGATGCAGTAGGGTTCGCCACCTTTATTGGGATCAGCTTTGTAGATTTGGTTTTCTTCCCAAAACTTCTGCCATTTGGCTTCCGTGGAGAAGGGATCGTAAAGACTGGGGAGATTTGAATTTGTTGCCGTCATACTGGGAAAACTAAGGAAGATGGACTTTAATAAATTTTGGCACAGGGTTGGAGGAGGAATTTATGGAAACGAACCGCCTTCGCGGTTCGTTCTTACTAAATTTAATCAATTAACGAGGAAGGATGTCATCTAGCCGAAACTGAAGATTGGGCAAAAGCGGTGAGTTAATTAATTGATTTAATCGATATTGTTGCTGAGTATAAGTTTCTTCAACTAGTTGACAGACAGTAAAGGTAGGTTGTTTCGGTTTACCAATAAATGCGACTCCACCCAATCCTCGATAATCTACAATCCAATATTCAGGAATGCCCAAAAGTGCATACTCTTCAACCTTGCGAGCATAGTCAGTTTCCCAGTTGGTGCTAACCACTTCAACCAGCAGTTTAATTGATCGTCCTAGTGTAATTACGGGTTCTCGCTCCCAAAGGGGTTCGCGAACAATAACGGTTTCATCAAGAACTACAACGTCAGGACGACGAACTGTCGCTGCATCTGCGAAAGGGTAAATTAAACAAGTGCGAGGAATAAACCAGGGGAGTTGTTCTGCAACAAGGTGTATACCAATTTGGGTTGCAACTTTGCCACTCACCGTTTCGTGGGGACCTGTGGGTTCCATGTCAATTAGTTCTTCATCTGCTAGTTCATAGCGGGGATTATCTCGGTATTGGGACAGAAAATCTTCTTTAGTAAACGTTTTTTGGGAGATATATGTCATAGAGCCAATCTCCGGAAATTATATCTTCTCATCTTAAAGTATCTAACCAATGTCTACAGGAAACTTGATTTTCTGGTAAATGCGATCGCACTGCAATTTTTCGCAAAAGCTCAATTTCCAATTTCCAAATTACGATCGCATTTCTGATGATGGGGTTGATTTAGGCGATCGCACTTTTGATGATGGGGTTGATGTGGGCGATCGCACTCCTTTGTTTATGAAACGCTTAAGTTGGATTTAACTTGCACTCATTTGCCTGGTGGGTGCTGCTTTGTTGGCGTTGAAGAGTTTGGTGGGGGGAAGGGGAATGAGAGGGCGATCGCAGTTGTACATAGTGAAAGTTAGATGAAATAAAGAATAAAGTGATAAAGGAATTTGTAAAGGTAGGAAAAAAGTGACAGCACAGAAATACATCAAAATTCAAGAAATCGATGATAAATCCCCACACCTACCAAGCGTAATAGAACTATGGCGGCGCAATCGGGCAACCCTTGGACTCCTACCCAAGGGTGCTTTTGAGGAACGCGCTGCCAAACGTCAGATACTTGTGGCTCTTGATCCGCAAGTAGGGTGCGTTGGCTATATATTGTATCGGCATTCATATGATCGGATTACCATCGTTCATCTTTGCATTGCTCCATCGCATAGAAATCAGGGGCTAGCAAAGCTATTGGTCGATTATCTCAAAGAAATAACTCAAGAAAAATATAGTGGTATTGGTTTAAGCTGTCGTCGAGATTATAACTTACAGTTGATGTGGTCTAATTTAGGTTTTGTTCCCCTATACGATAAGCCAGGAAGGGGAAAGGATAATCATTTGTTGACGTTTTGGTGGTTTGACCACGGTCATTTAAACTTATTTTCTACTGCTCCAAAGCAGAAACTTGAGTCAAAACTATGTGTCGTAATTGATGCAAAAATATTCTTTGATTTATATGCGAATGAAGATTGTGAGAGTGTGGAGTCAAAAGCATTACTTGCTGATTGGTTAGAGCCAGTATTAGAGTTATGTATAACTGATGAAATATTTAACTATATAAATATTCGTAGGGAAGATAATGAGAGAAAATACCAGCTTAACATTGCAAAGTCTTTTACCTGCTTGCCCTACATAAGTAAAAATTTAGATGTAATAATGCAATTTTTTCAAGAAGATTTTATAGCGACAAATACCCTTAGAGATGAATTTTGTTTACGTAATTTAGCTAAAGCTCTTGCCTCAGATTGTCATATTTTTTTAACTAAAGAAGAATCATTATTAGAAATCGCAGATAAAATTTATGAAAAATTTAATCTGTCGATTTTGGCTGTAAATGACCTACTTATTCAAATTGACGAACTTTGCAATAAACCTGACTATCAACCTGTAAGATTAGCTGGAACTCAATTAGATCAAGTACGAGTTCAAAGAGGACAAGAGGATTTACTAACAAATTATTTTTGTTGCGTAAATTCTGGTGAAACTAAGGCTAAATTTCAGCAGAAATTACGACGTTTTGTAACTGAAATCGATAAATTTGAGTGTTATGTTGTCAATAATAAAGAAAATCAATTACTTGCTTTAGTAGTTTATGGTAGACATAAAAATAATGAATTAGAAATTCCGATTCTAAGGGTTGCAGATAATCTTTTATCAGCGACACTTGCACGCCACTTAATTTTTAAATCAATATTATGTTCAACTCGTGAATCTAGACAATTTACAAGAATCACTGATTCTTACTTACAAGCAACTGTTATACAAGCTATCCAAGAAGATGCTTTTGTTACAGTTAATAATGGATGGCTTAAGGTAAACTTACAAATTGCCGAAACTGCATCATACATATCAGAACATCTCACCAATTTAGCTTCTGATTTAGGACAAGAATATAATTTTTGTCGGCAAATTGCAACAAGTCTCAAGGCTGAAACATTAATTACAGATGTTCAAGCCTGTATTGATATTGAAAAATTTCTGTTTCCAGGAAAAATTATAGATGCTGAAATTCCTGCTTTTATAATTCCTATTAAACCTAGATGGGCAATAGATTTATTCGATGAAGGATTGGCGAACCAAACACTACTTGGAGCCAAACTTGAATTCGCTTTCAACCGTGAAGCCGTTTACTATAGTTCAGCAAACAACTCAAAATTATTAAAAGCTCCCTATCGAATTCTCTGGTATGTTACTCAGGGTGACGATAAGCACGATCATTATTATTATGGAGTAGGCTCTATTCGAGCCTGTTCTGTTGCTAATGAAGTTGTAATTGGTAAACCGAAGGAGCTTTATCAACGTTTTCAACGTTTAGGAATTTATAAATTGGCTGATATCTTGAATATGAAGACCATGAAGAATGGCAACATTATGGCAATTCGTTTTAGCCATACGGAGTTATTCACTAATCATATATATTTCCGTATAATTAAGAACTTGAAAAGTTCAATAAATCTTCAGTCTCCTTACAGAATAGATAAAAATTTATTTAAACAATTATATAATTTAGGTATGAATAAGTAAAGTATATGGAAATGATGAAAATGCCTACTCATATAATGTTATTATCAATTAAGCCACAGTATGCCGCAAAAATTTTTTCAGGTCAGAAAACAGTAGAGTTGCGCCGTATACGTACTCGACTAAATACAGGTGATTTGGTATTAGTTTACGTTTCATCTCCTGAGAAAGCTTTATTTGGTACATTTGAGGTAGAAAGTATTAGTCACCTGGAATTAGAAGAATTACCAAAAGATTTAAATAAATTCTGGAAAGAAGTAAAAGACAAGGCTGGAATTACTCCTCAAGAATTTGAAACTTATTATCAGGGAGCATCACTAGTTGTTGGTATTTATTTAAAAAATGTAAAGCCTTTAGCAGTTCCAATTCATTTAGAAAAACTAAGAGGAAAAATACCACAATTTAAACCTCCACAGAGTTATCGCTACTTAAACGAAAACGAAATGAAGATATTTAGGTCTCTTATGGAAGAGAAAACAACACTGACTGTATGAACGATGAGTTAATAGTAGAAAATCTCCAAATAAATTAATGATGTTAGAAACAAATAAAGCTGAATTTATTAGTTTATTTCATGATTTTTTAAACTCATATCCCTACACACCTGTTGGATTTCGTTATCAGGCAGCTTATGAAGAGCAGCGTCAAGAAGGAAAAAGAAATTTTCAAGTAATTACAGCAACAAATTGTGAAGATGACTTGACAGAAACTATTTTGCTGCAATTATTACCGTATGCTGACACTGCAAACAATCGTCAACGAGGAGCTTGGGTTCATATTGCCTCAGCTATCGATAAAGACATTAAAGAATGGTTTGACAAGGCTGGTTTTGCCCAACCAGAAAGCTGGAAGCAGATTGCTTTAGACATTTTAAATTTTATTCGCCAATGTTATACAAATCCAAGAAATTTATCATATTATTGTGTGAAATTTTCGCAAATTTATGATTCCAAATATTTTCAGACAGATATACTCTCACCTATTCTCAATGCACTTCAACCAGATGAATTTTTATTAATTACGAATAAATCAATAATAGCTATTAACTATTTTGCTAATACATCCTATAGCCATGAACTAATTTACTATCCTGACTTGAATATCACTGGACGTAAGCTGATTGCAGAGTTATCCTCTGAAATGCATAAGCCTGGTGTGCCTGCTTTAAGAAATGATGATTTATTCGATATGTTCTCTCACTGGCTAGTAACAGTTAAAAAATATCAATTTAATAGTGAGGTTATCGAACTTACTTTTTCTATAGAATGCTTGGAATTACAACCAGAATACACTTTGACTAAATGCGCTGAAGAAACTGGCTTTGCAGAAACAGAACTAGAACAATGGGTACGTACACTTCATCGTAAAAAACAAGCGATTATATACGGTTCATCTGGAACAGGAAAAACCTTCATTGCTGAAAAACTTGCCCAACACTTAATCGGAAGATATGGTTTCTCAGAACTTGTACAATTTCACCCAGCATACTCTTATGAAGACTTTATTCAAGGTATTCGTCCCCAAAGTGAAGATGGAAAATTAACATATCCGCTGGTTCCGGGACGCTTTTTGGAATTTTGCAAAAAGGCAGAGTCTTATCAAGACACTTGCGTTTTAATAATTGACGAAATAAACCGTGCAAATCTAGCTCAGGTTTTCGGTGAATTAATGTATCTGCTAGAGTACCGTGAGAAAGAAATTCCCCTTGCTGGTGGTAACACCTTTTGCATCCCGAAAAATATCCGCATTATTGGTACGATGAACACAGCAGATAGGTCTATTACCCAATTTGATTATGCACTCCGTCGGCGCTTTGCATTTATCGAACTTCGTCCAAACTATGACGTGCTGCGACGATATCACTTAAAAACTGGTTTTGCGGTTGAGGGGTTAATTCAGATTTTACAGCGTTTGAATCAAGCCATTGCAGATAAAAACTACGAAATTGGTATTTCCTTTTTCTTAACAGACAACCTGCGTGAAGATATTGAAGACATTTGGTGCATGGAAATTGAGCCTTATTTAGAAGAATATTTTTTTAACCAGCTAGATAAAGTACAAGAATTTCGCTGGGATATAGTTAAGCAACAGTTATGGATATGAACCCAACACAAACAAGAATTATTGAACTGATAGAATATGAAAAAAAAATGTTTTCTGTTGACGAAATACCCAATTCAGCCGGGGTTGAGTTATATGAAAAATATAAAAATCAAGTAGATGTAGAATTTCCTAACTATAAAACAGGCAATAAGTGGCAACTCAAAGCTAAAGGATGGGTAGGTTACATTCCTATAAGTCCCGAATTAGGTCTTAAACTACAGCCGAAAGTGCCAATTAAAAATTTATTTGGAATGCTAGAATACGCCTACTCTTTAAAGAGTTTTCGCTTTCTTGAAGGGCTGATGGATTGCGACTCTCTAGAGGAATTTTACAATTGTCTAGCCCAAGTCTTAGCCCAAAAAATTATAGAACGGTGTCGAAAGGGGTTATATCGTACTTACTTGCCTAAAACTAAGCAGCTTGCTTATGTACGGGGACGACTAAATGTGCGAGAGTTAATTCAAAAACCGTGGAATGTGCAAGTTAAATGCTCTTACGAAGAATATACAGCTGATATTGTAGAAAACCAAATTCTTACATGGACACTTTTTAACATTGGTCGTAGCGGTTTTTGTTCAGAAAGAGTATCACCAACAGTGCGAAAAGCTTATCATACTTTACAAGGATTGGTGACAGTGCAACCTTGTAGTGTAAAAGATTGTAGTGAGCTTTACAACCGCCTCAATGAAGATTATCGAGTATTACACAATTTCTGCCGATTCTTTTTAGAAAATACTGTGCCAAGTCATGAAAGGGGAAATCACAAAGTTTTACCCTTTCTCGTCGATATGGCACGTTTATATGAGCTTTTTGTTGCAGAATGGCTTAAGGCAAACTTGTCACCAAATTTAATTATTAAGTCTCAAGAAAGAGTAAATTTAGGAGAAAACCTATATTTTAAGACAGACTTAGTGTTATACGATGCTTTAACTGCAAAACCACGTTACATTCTCGATACTAAATATAAAACTCCAGTTAGTCCATCATTTCAAGATGTAGCGCAAGTAGTAGCCTACGCTGTCTCTAAAAACTGCCAAGAAGTAATTCTAGTTTATCCAACTTTATTAACTCATTCCTTGGATAAATTTATTGGAGATATTCGAGTTCGCAGCCTAACTTTTTCCCTAGATGATAACCTCAATCGCGCAGGTCAAACCTTCTTGCAAAAACTCCTTTCCTAACTTCTCTTTTCCTTCAAAGACGCTACACCATCGTCTCTTTGCGGTTCGTTAAATAAAATCACCATTCAGGTGAATCAACAGAGTGAAGTGCATTTACGATCGCTAATCCTAACCTACTGACTTTCTCCCACTCCCCGCATCGCTAAAAGCGCTGTCCCATAGGCAGCTTCAGTATTATCAGAACGCATCACGGGAACATCTAAATACCGTTTCCTAATTGCCGTCCAAGTGTCATTTGCCGCACCACCTCCAGCAGTGTAAACACGGTTTAATTTATCGGCTCCAAGCTGCTGTAGTAATTCATACCCCCGCGCTTCTATCCGTGCCATACTTTCCAGCAACCCATGTAAAAATTCCACAGGATTATCTGGACGCGGTTCTAATCGCGGTGGTAAATTTGGGTCATTAATTGGAAAGCGATCGCCTGGTTTCAACAAGGGATAATAATCTAACGAGCTTGATTCGTCTAAAACAATCTCACGGCTATATCTTTCTAACTCAGCATCCGTAAAAAATTTCCGTAGCACTGCACCTCCAGTATTGGAAGCACCCCCAGTTAACCATAAATCGCCTAAACGGTGGCTGTAAATTCCATACCTTGCATCTTCAACGCGGGTACGACTCAACAGCTTTAACACCAACGTGGAACCCAGAGAAGTCACCGCATCACCGGGTAATTTTGCCCCACTGGCGATAAAAGCGGCAATACTATCAGTTGTACCAGCACAAACTAAACAATCTTCTCTGAAACCGAATTTAACTGCAACTTCTGGAAGTAATTGAGCGATCGCATTTCCAGGAGTTACTACTTTTGGTAGATGAATTGGTATTTGCAGCTTCTCCAACCATTCTGGGTATCGGAAATTTTCCACGTCATAACCCAATTTCAAAGCGTTGTGGTAATCGCTTATACCCAACTTTCCATGCAATAGAAATGCCAACCAGTCGGCTTGATGCATGAAATATCTAGCTTCTGCGAAAGATGGTTGTAAAGACATCCACAGAAGTTTAACCAAGCTGGAAGTAGCACTTAATACGGTATGATTTGCGGGTGCGACGTGACCCAAGCGTTCCAGCATGACTGCACCCCGCGCATCATTGTACAACAGCGGTGCGTCTACGGGCTTTCCAGCGGCATTGCAGAGCAAGACGGTAGAGGAAGTTCCATTGATGGCGATCGCCTTTATTTGAAGGCGCAATTCTGAGGGGATTTGTTCTAACAAAGTAAACAAAGCTGTTTGCCAGCAAGTAGTCAAGTTACCTTCATTTGACATATCCCAAGGATACCGCACCTCTAAAAGCATATTGCCTTCAAAAGAAATCACCACACCCCTAGCACCAGAAGTCCCAAAGTCGATACCCAGATAAAACATAAATTAATAATTTTTTCTAAAAAAACTTGACTTTTGACTCTTGACTCTTAACTTTTGACTCTTAACTTTTGACTTTTGACTACTTTTTGTAACAAGTTATTCCCCAATCTTGGCAAAACAAGGAAAAGTAGTAAACGAACCGATCAAAATTCCTGTTCTATTTGGAGGATTCGATAGAAATGCATATATCAGATACTCAAGTCTACATCGCTCTAGCTGTGGCGCTGATTCCAGGATTTCTGGCTTGGCGTTTATCAACAGAACTTTACAAATCCTAAGCTGCTTGATACTGGGACTGTAAACAGGGATTAGGAAAAAATACCATAAATTTTTAATTCCCTTCCCTAATTGCCAATATTCTCATCTGCCATCTCAGGCAGGTAAAGTATCAAAAAGCTGATAATCCTGGCAGTACGAAAGCAGTTTCCATCTTGCGGCTTGATACCGTGGATTGTCAGTAACTGACTACTTACGTATGCCAGGTTTATTTTTTTACGATTAACATACGTGTAGCAATCTGGAAAAAATGAAGTAATATGACAGCTAAATAAAACCGTAATTAATCTTGGTCAGACTTTTACGGTTAGTTTGTTCCGATAGTCGAGGTTATTTTTAATACTATGAATGCATTTCAACCTTCCAAACCCCCACTAGAACCTATACAAAAACGTCGGGTAGCTCCAAGACCACGCCGGCACCTAAGACAACGTTCTTATCAGGTGATGGCACTGGAAACGACGGTAAAGATAGGGGCTAATGTTGTCATTTCAGTCGCCGCAGTATCTGCCTTGGTACAACTTTTGCCTTACCATTGGTTACAACAAGACAAGTTAAGAGAAATTGGCACTGAAGTCAAGTTGATGGAAGGACGTGTCAACACTTTAAACACAAAATTTAGCCAGAACTTCGATCCGCGCGAAAATAAAACTATTATGCAACAACAATCTTATCGATTTGACCCTAGCCAACGTCAAGTCGTGATTATGAATAAAGATGGCTCAGAAGTGGAACAACCACGAGATCACTAATTACCAATAGACATCTCCAGAAATTAATTATGCGTTGCCCGAAACCCTTGTAGAGACGTAGCACTGCTACGTCTTTACCTCTTTTCCAACAGATGTCTAATAGCTAATAGTTAATAGCTTATACAGCATATTTTAGGTTTAGGAGGTACATGCATAAAACCCAAAACCCTGTAAAGACGTTCCGGCGGAACCTCTCTACTTGAAATTGCTTCGATTTCACGCCAAACTGTACTTATTGAAAACATCAAATCTGCGTATCTGCAACTCCTAAACGTAATGCAATACGTTGATACTTTGTTGCATCATAAAAAGTACCTCTATGCATCACTTGTGAATTGTCCCAAAAGATAACATCTCCTGGATGCCAAACATAAGAATAAACGGGAGTGCAATTTAAAACAGTTTGAAATAAATCATCCCAAAAATGTTTTGCCTCCTCTGGTTTATCTTCCATACCAACAGGAATTGCAGTATTTGAACCCAAATATAATCCTTTTTGACCAGTAACTTTGTGAGTAGACACAATTGGATGCACTTTCTGAGGAATATCAACCGTAACAGTGCGTTTAGAAAACATTGGTGGTGCGTGATACATAAACATCTTTTCTAGTTGTTGCTGATGTTCACGATCCAAATTATTATACGCTTCTACCATGTCGAGGAACTCAGTTGTATGGGGTTGTCCATCCATCCCTTCAAGAGGAACTTCTACGCAATAAAGCATCACCACATAGAGTGCATTCATATCCAGTCCCTCTCTGCGTGGGACGCCATCTTTATCATGATGCCATTCCCAAGCAAACTTTCCTACCACTTCTTGAGCAAGTCCTTTTGGATTACCCAAAATATTCACATATTGACTTTGTAAATCTGGGCTAATATCCGGATCTGATGTCTTAGCATAGCCACCAAACATTAAATCACCAAACGTATTTCTAGCAAATTCTTCCAACTGCGAAGCGGTAAGATGTTGCTGTCTAACTACAACAACACCGTGTTCCCAAAGTGATTGCTTAAATTCACGTACTTGTAAGTTTGTCAGGTTAATTAAATTGCAATCCTGTAACACTTCAACTCCGAGTCTCGGATGGTGCTGTACTTGTTTATATTCAGTGATTGAAGTCATATCTACTCCCCCTTAATCGAAATCAGTCGGCAAATTTGGATTGCGGTGATGTTGAAAAAGTCGCGTAATTTGTGCTGGTGTCACACGTCCTAAAGATAACTCAGGAATATTATCTTCTGCAAAAAATCCTACTTCCTCAGTTTCAATACTTGGTGAAGCAGAACCCCCAATTAATTCACAGAGAAAAAACAGTTTATAGACGTAATGTAGAAAAGGAGGATGTCCTTGTCTATCTCTATCATACACAGCCAAAACTTTCACAGTGCGGGTTAAATAACCGGATTCTTCATAAGTTTCTCTCACGCTTACTTCACTTGGAGAATCACCGATATCAGCCCATCCACCAGGTAAAGTCCAACAGCCATCAGATCGTTCTTTAACTAATAATATGGTATCGCCTTGAAAGACAACTCCGCGCACATCAACTTTCGGAGTAGCATAACCGACATCACGAGCGAATAAATCCAGAATAGAGCTTTGTTCTGTATTTGAATAAGTGGATAAAATTTCCGCCGCAATTTCTTGCACTTGTTGAAAGCGCTGAAGATCAAAAGGATTTTCAGAATAAGTTAAACCATTTTGAGCGATCGCTTGCAACTTTTGCGCCCATTCTAGCCATTTTGGTTGCACAATTTTCTCCTATAAATTCGCCCTCAGGAAGCCCTCAGACTGGAAGTCTGGGGCTACACAAACAAAGTCCGCCTTCGCGGACTTGATAAAGCCTGCGTAGGCAGGCTTCGTTCGTATAGCCGCGACTTCAGTCGTCAGGCTTACGCTTCATCTAAAGCGACAATTCCAGGTAATTCTTTACCTTCGAGTAACTCCAAGCTGGCGCCACCACCGGTGGAAATGTGGCTCATTTGATCAGCTAAACCGACCTTTTCCACAGCCGCTACAGAGTCGCCACCGCCGATAATAGTGATGGCGCCTGTTTTGCTGATGTCGGCTAAAGTGTGAGCGATCGCTTCTGTACCTGCGGCAAACTTATCAAACTCAAAAACGCCCATCGGACCATTCCAAATCACCGTCTTGCAGTCAGCAAGGGCATCTTGGAACACTTTTATTGAGTCAGGACCAATATCCAAACCCATCCAACCATCGGGGATATTTTCAATGCTGACGGTTTGAGAATCGGCATCAGGAGCAAATTTATCTGCTACAACCACATCTGTGGGAAGCAGCAAGTCTACACCGCGTTCTTTAGCTTTAGCTTCCAAAGACTTCGCTAACTCTATCTTGTCATCTTCCACCAACGACTTACCGACATTCAAACCACGGGCTTTATAGAAGGTGAAAATCATTCCCCCACCGATGATTAGTTTGTCGCATTTTTCCAGCAGTGCTTCAATTACACCGATTTTGCTGGAAACTTTGGAACCGCCGATAATTGCTGCTAAAGGACGTTGAGGATTTGCGATCGCACTTTGCAAATATTGCAATTCCTTTTCAATCAAATATCCCCCAACCGAAGGACTGAGATATTTAGTCACACCTTCGGTAGATGCGTGAGCGCGGTGTGCCGTGCCAAAAGCATCATTAACATACAAATCAGCATTTGCGGCGAGTTTTTTCGCAAATTCTGGATCATTTTGCTCCTCTTCTTTGTAGAAGCGGACATTTTCTAGCAATAGAACTTGTCCATTTTGCAATGCTCCCACTGTTGCCGCAACTTCATCGCCGATGCTGTCATTAGTTTTGACGACTTCTTGCCCTAGCAACTCCGACAAGCGCTTTGCAACTGGAGTTAGGCGTAATTTGTCATCCACACCTTTAGGACGCCCAAAATGGCTAACTAGAATCACCTTAGCACCCTTCTGCGTCAAATCCTGGATGGTTGGCAGGGCAGCGCGAATGCGAGTGTCGTCTGTAATGTTGCCAGCATCGTCTACAGGCACGTTAAAGTCAACCCGCACCAAAGCGCGTTTGCCGGATAAGTCAGAAGCGGATAAATTTGCTAAAGTTTTTTTGGACATAATACAAACCTTGCGATCGCCTTTTTGTTATTTTTTGTAAGTAGAGCCATTCCAGATTTTACCGGAGTAAGGGCTACGCAGGTGAATTAGATGTTCAAAATAGTTTTATTTCCACTTGATCACAGCCGGGAAGCGCGGGAAGCCGCTGACGTGGTTGCCAACATCGTGCAAAAGTACGGTAGTCGCTTAGTGCTGCTGTCTGTTGTCGAAGAACCCAACCCAGAAGCACCAACTACAGATCCCATGATGTCAACGGAAGCGGTTGCCAAACTGCTGCAAAATGCCCAAGCTTTATTTGCCCAACAAGGCATTCAAGCCGAAACCATCGAAAGAAAAGGCAACCCTGCCTTTACAATTTGTGACGTTGCCGATGAAATTAATGCAAATTTAATCATCATGGGCTGTCGCGGACTTGGTTTGACTGAAGAAGGAGCAACAGATAGTGTCACCACTCGTGTGACGAATCTTTCACCTTGTCCAGTGTTGATTGTTCCTTAATAAAGTGTAGAGACGCGATTTATCGCGTCTTTATAGAATTAGGAGTGAGGAATTATGAATTAAGAATTAGTTAAATTTGTCGGGTGCGTTAACACAGTGTAATCCCAAGTCCGCTAAAATACTTGTCATTACGAACGCAGCGATAGCGGAGTGAAGTAATCCCAATTCATTGCGATTGCTTCTCCTGTCGGAGACGCTCCGCGAACGTTTCACTCCGTTGCACTCGCTTCGGACATACGGTAAGTGATTAACCGGACTTGATATAACGCACCAATTTTAATCATAAATACGAAAATCATCTAATATCAAAACGCGCAATTCTGTAACGCGCTTAAATGTGACATCATTTGTTAAAAAAGCTTCACACCCTGCTGCTAAAGCGACAGTAATTTGAAAAGCATCTGGTAATTGTAAATTATATCTAGCGCGTATTTGAGCAGCTTCTATTGCTCTGCTTGGGTTATTAATAGCTACAAATTCAATATTTTCCGTGTCAGTCATTAATGCAATAAAATCTTCCTGTAACTCAGTTTGTCCCAAACGATAGGGTTGAACCAAACATTCCGCTAAAGTAATAGGTGAAACAACACCCATCGGTGAACCGCTCAAAATACAATCAAAAACGGCTGTGACAAGTGGCAAATATTGTAAATGTCTTTCAACTGCATAAATAACTGGCGCGGTATCCAGAAATAAGCGATTCACACCCTGTAAACTATCTGTAATACTCACTCCTCTTTCCTTATTTGCTTTTCTGCAATTTCTAAATCGGGAAACTCGCCCCGTCGCATTCGAGTAACATATTCCTGAGCATCCATACCCCCTAGCATATTTGGCGCTATACCAATAAACTCCATAATATTGCGGCTTGGTTTGCGTTTGATTTCGCAGCGTTGCAGCCTTTGTGTTAAATAGGCAATTAGACGCAATTGCTCATCTGGTGTAAGTGCGTCTGCTTGCTTCATTAATTCCCGTAATTCTTGAGACATTTTCGTTTTTTTGGTTGCGTTTACACGGACATGATATTACCAAGAAGGGGAAAAGGGGAAAGGGTAAGGGGTAAAGTCAGGTTGAAAAAACTTTTCCCCACATGGTATAAAGCCCCTATTTTTAAATATGGACACATATAAAGGAAGATTTTACCAGACACTTGTGCGCTCATTAATCAGCATCCCGGAAGTGAAACCCCTATTTTTAAATATGGGGTTTATGAGTCCCCTTTCCCCTTTCCCCCTCTTTCTCATCATTCGATATAATCAAAAACTTTTTTGAGTTGAGGAACCGATGGAAAGTTGAATTCAACAGGTTCTTCGGTTGATGTCTTTGGTGTGGGTAACGATGCTGACATTTTATGAGAATTTATGGCACACCAGAAGCGGATCTGAGTTTGCTTTTCTAATCGGGTAGCGATCGCTCTGAGCAATTGCTCTACTGTACACGGTTTGGTAAGATAGTCATCTGCGCCCAATTCCATACCTTTAGTGTCGCCTGTGAGTGCCTCCGCTGCCTGATTTACATAGCAAAATTTTGAGTTTTGAATTAGGAAAACACTAGCATCGGTGTTTTCTGCTAAAATGCGAAATCTCGATTCGTTCAGCCTGAGTGCTGCTTCAGTGCGTTTGAATTCTGTAACGTCCCAAATACTCCACACTCTGCCGATAATTTTCTCATCAAGTCGCTGGGGTTCCGAGTTAGGGTTAGCGCATCTTAAAGTGTCACAGTCAATATTGACAAATAATCAAATATATAAATCAGATAATTAGAAAACTTTTTGGTATAAAATCTTGATTGTATACGTAAATATTTAGATAATCGTTACGAGAAAGTGTAATATCCATTATATTAATAATGCGATAAAAGTCTAATATTAGTAAGCTATTACAATCTATTAGTGTTATTGGTAATGACAATTGAATCTACTTTTTTATCCGTAAATATCAAAAAAGAAATGTCAAAATAAATCTCTGTATTTTTTCATCATTAAACTTAAATAGTTTTTGAAAATAATACTATTGTTTTAGCAAGTTGAAACAATAGTAGCAAATGACACTATAAATTTAAAAACATCAGAATTATTACGGTTTACAAAAAACTATAAATTTATATATTGCAACTTTTGTTTGATTAATTTAAAAAGTAAAAAAATGTAGTCACCTTAGAAAAGGTATAAAATTTACCTAACCTTACTTGATCAAGAATTAAACTTGTATTTTTTGTATACTTAGTAACTTTTTTATTTACATAAATACGATTGACAAAATGACCGTTATTAAACTTATATAAGCTTATTTATTCAATGATAATCAAACCGGAAGGAGGGAGACGAGCATCCCTCCTTCCACCCCCTAAACGATAATCATTATCAGCAAAAAAACTCGAATATTAAAAGTGAAGCATAAACTGAGGCACTCATTCTTGAAGCATATCATGAGTTAAAATCTCATTTTTTGTTTCAAATCACAATGAGTACTTATGAATAAATAATAAAGCAGACTTAATATATTAATACTGATAAAAATTAGGCACCGCAATTCAAGAATCAATTTCAATATTTAGTGTTTATGTACTAAGCTAAATTTTCTATATAAGATTGATAATTAACAGCTTTTTCATGTATCGTTAAAAATTAACAATATCTGAAAAAGCCATGAAATTAAAGCCAAAAATCACAATTGCTGAACATTTTAATGATATTGAAGACCCAAGAATAGAACGTAGTAAACTACACAAATTATCCGATATAACAATAACTATATGTGCGGTAATCTGTGGAGCGGAAACATGGGAAGATATTGAATTGTTCGGAGATTGTAAACATAAATTTTTAAAAGGATTTTTAGAATTACCAAGATGTTGCATTTAAAGAAGATGATTGTCGAATTAGGAAAGACAATGCTCCTGAAAATATGGCAATTATTAGGCACATCGCCCTTAATCTTTTAAATCAAGAAAAGCACCTTAAAAAAGGTGTAAAACGTAAACGAAATTTGGCTGGATGGGATAATGAGTACTTAATGGAAATCTTAACTGGTGCTAACCAATTATAGATTTTATTAATTTCATTATTTTATTAATTTAGGTATGATGTTTTACTCATTTTACCTTCGGATTTTTGTATGCAATTTTATAATTTTTTAATTGTAATATTTGTTTTAATTATTAATTTATCTTTAACGTTAAAAAATCTATATCATTTTCTGACTTAAATCTTTATATGTGGAAATTACGTAAGTAATAATTTTGATTTTTTAAAATTAAGATGCGCTTGCCCTAGCTGATCACACATACTGTAGAGACGTTCCGGTGGAACGTCTCTACTAGTCTGTCAACATAAAAATGAAGGATGTAGAGACGCGAAATTTCGCGTCTCTACAAGTTTTGGGATAGTACAAACAATCCCTCAAAATCAAATTGACAGACTACTACGATGGTAGGTAGGTTTTTATTACTCTTTTTTTTGTCAATTGAGAAAGCGATCGCTATTTTTCTTTAACCACAGTCGCTATTGGCAGATATTGCGATCGCCTGTATTCAAATTGGGGTTACTTGTGAGATAATCATGCAAGCGATCGCATCCACGCTTTAATAATTGGGACAAATTCAATGTTTGCAGTTCTATCCCCGTCAATCGCCAAATTTTTACTGTCTTATCTTGACTTGCCGAAACAATCATCTTACCATCAGAACTAAAATTAACACTTCTCACATCACCAGTATGTCCCTGGAAAGTTCTCAGCAACATCCCACTGTGTAAACTCCAGAGTTTGATAGTGTCGTCATCACTAGCCGAAGCAATCATTTTACCGTCAGGAGAAAAGCTCAAATTATTAACCGCATCAGTATGTCCGATTAAGTTTTGCAACAAGCGACCGTCCGGACTCCAAAGTTTGACTGTACCATCCTGACTACCAGAGGCTATTATCTTACCATCTGAGCTGAAAGTTAAAGCCCAAATACTAGCATTGTGTCCATTAAGAGTTTTTAACAACTTGCCATCCCGACTCCAAAGTTTGATAGTATTATCAGCACTGACTGATGCTAAGAACTTACCATCTGGGCTAAATTCAACGTTAGTCACCCAGCCTTTATGCCCCTTAAGAGCATTTAGCAAGCGACCGTCCATACTCCAGAGTTTAACAGTTTTGTCAGCACTGGCAGAAGCAAGGATTTTCGCATCAGGACTGAAGCTCATATTAATTATCCAATCAGTATGTCCCTTGAGGATGTGCAGCAAAGAGCCATCACGTTTTCGCAGTTGGATAGTATTATTAGCACTCGCAGTCGCCACCGTGTTTTCGTCCGGGGTGAAGCTAATGCTGGTAATATCATTAATGGGGGAAGAGGTAGATTTTAGCAACTTCCCTTCTAAACTCCAGAGTTTCATCGTTTTATCGTTGCTGACCGAGAAAACGGTATTACCTTGAGGATTAAACCAAGCGCTATTCACACTATCGAGATGTCCAAAAAGAGTTTTTGGCGCATTGATATCAAGGTTCCAAAGTCTTACTGTATAATCATCGCTAGCGGAAGCAAGTAGTTGACCGTCTGAACTAAAACTAACGCTATTGACTACATGATTATGTCCCTGTAAAGTCTCCAATAATTGACCATCTAAACTCCAAAGTTTGATGGTTTTATCAATACTCGCACTTGCGATGATTTTACCGTCAGGTGAAAAACTAATGCTTTTAACATCGCTGTTATGTCCAATTAGCGTATTAAGCAAACTACCGTCACGATTCCAGAGTTTAACAGTATTATCAGCACTAGCGGAAGCAATTGTCTGTCCATCTGGTGACCAAGCGACACTCAAAACCTCACCAGTATGTCCTGGCAAAGTTTTTAGCAAGCGACCATCTAAACTCCACAGTTTAATTGTGCGATCGTCGCTACCAGAAGCAATAATATCACCTTGAGGTGAAAAAGTAACGCTATTTACACCTTGTTGGTGTCCGCTAAGAGTTTTCAGTAACTTGCCATCAAGACTCCAGAGTTTGATAGTATCATCATTGCTAGCCGAAACAATTATTTGACCATCGGGGGAGAAAGCAACGCTATTAACTCCATCATTATGTCCAGAAAGAGTTTTCAGCAACTTGCCATCCCGACTCCAAAGTTTGATGGTTGCATCGGTACCTCCCGAAGCTAAGATTTGTCCATCAGGAGAGAAACTTACACTATTGACTCCATCGCTATGTCCGCGTAAAGTGTGAAGTAATTTGCCGTTACGCTTCCAAAGTTTGATAGTTGTATCAGTACTTGCCGAAGCTAGCATTTTACCATCGTTTGAGAAACTGACACTACTAACCCAAGAATTATGTCCAATCAAACGGTTGCGTTCTTGAGTTTGATCGATCGCCTGTTGTAAAATAGTTGCAGTTACAGTTTGAATCTTTTTTGCAGTATCAGGATACATCACCAGACTGGAAAACATCATCCTCTGTAACTCTTGCCCTGCCTTAACACTAGTTGATAGTGCTTCCAATTGCTTATGGGAGAAAAGAAGGTTTTCTGACAAAGAATTTAAAGCTTGTATCTCTCGCAACTGCGCTTTTTGACTTTGCTGATAAGCTAAACCTGCAAAAGAGAAAGCAGCCAATCCTAGAATACTAATAACAGTTACAGCTTTTTGCGCTTGTTTTAGTCTGCGTTTTTCTTGCAGCTGTTGTCGTTGTCTTTCTTCTAGACAAGCAGCAATAAATCGCTGAACATCAAAAGATAGTTCCTCAGTGTAATTGATATAAATATCTTCCGCTTCAGCCAAACGCACACCATGCAACAAAAAATCAGATTGTTCACCCCCATTTTTCCACATCTGTGCAGCTTGTTCAATTTGACGTTGCGATCGCAATCTACCACGATTTTCCTCTAACCACCATCGCAAGGTAGACCAATAGCGAATCAGCACCTCATGGGCAACTTCTATCGTCACAGAAGAGGAGGGGGGGATGGGGAGAGGGGGGGAGGGGGAGAGGGGGGGATGGGGAGAGGGGGGGAAAGAAAAATTATTCTCCTTGTGCCCTTGTCCCCCTGCTCCCCCTGCTCCCCCTGCTCCCCCTGCTCCCCCTGCTCCCCCTGCTCCCCCTGCTCTCCCTGCTTCCCCTCTCCCCCTCTCCCCCTCTTCCAAATTCACCACTACCAACTTCGCAGCAGTTAACGCTGCCAGTGTCTTTTCTACCAATGGTGCGGGATATTTTTTCACAATCAACTCTGATTTATACACCCGTCGCCGAGTATCTTCCGTACCTTCCCCTAACTGCGTCAGTGATAAAAAAATCCAACGAGCGCATTCTTGAGCTTCAGCATCTAAACTGTCGTAAACAGCTTGTGCTTTACTTTCCAGCGCTCCTTTAATTCCACCCAGGTGCTGCTGATAAGCTTGTAAAGTTAACTTACCTGCAACTCGATGTTCCCACAACTGCTCTAAGACAAATTCTAAAAGCGGTAAATCTCCTGGTGAACGATGTAACTCTCGCAACAGCACTTCAACTAACACAGGTTCAACTGTTAAACCGACTTGTTCAGCAGGGTTGATAATAACGTGACGATACTCCTCTTCACTTAAACAAGGCGGTACAAGAATGCTAGATTGTTGTAAAAGCTGCGCTAACTTCGGTATTTCCAAACAACCCGCAATAAAATCTGCCCGCAGAGTGATGACTATTTTTAACTTATTTGGAAATAACTCCAATGCCCCTAATATAAGTTCTAAAAAGCGCTCTCTGTCAGCAGCTTGAGCAAGGGTGAATAATTCCTCAAACTGGTCTATAACTAACAGCATTACTGGTTCTGGTCGGTTACTTACCCAGTCAGCGAATTCTTGTCCCCCTTGATACAACATTTTTTCTAGTTGTATTTGCTGATAAGCTTTTTCTTTCTCAGTCCCGCTATCAACTAAGCGTCGTGATAAAGCGTCTTGCGGATTTGCACCAGGACGAAAGCTTTTAATCCACCATTCTTCGCTACCCGGTAATTGTTTACCGCGTTGCAGTTGAGCGATTAATCCCGCTTGCACAATTGAAGATTTACCGCTACCAGAGGCGCCAACTACAGCAAGAAATGACTTACTTGCCAAGTGATGCATAAGTTGCTCCGTCAACGGTTCTCTCCCGTAGAAATACTGAGCATCTTCCGGAGTAAAAGCTCTTAATCCCCGGTAAGGGCAAAGCCCTAAATCAATTCCTTCCGTTAACTTAATATCTCTTCCACTAGTCCTATTTGGTATAATTTCGATAACGCCTTGAATCCCGGATACCCAAATGTGCAATGGTAATGTATTTGCACAACATACTTGCAACTGAGTTATCCAACTAGCTACCGATAAACTGTTTTGCTGTTGGGCAGCTTTCAGGGTATCGTGGAGAACTTGGGCGAATTGTTCGGGGTTGTATGACGGGGAAGCTGCGGCAATGATACACTGTCCTTGTTCGGAACTTAGCTGCAAGTCTTCTATCCAATCTTGTAATGAAACTTGTTGCGTTTGGTCACAAGGACAATCTAAAATGATAATCTGTTGAGTGTAAAGCGATCGCCTGAGTTGTTGTCTTAACCAAGAGCGACTCAATTGAATATCCGCTCCCACTACTAACACAGCTTCCCCCGCTTCAGTTTCCTTCAGTCTGCCACGCAGATATAACAAAACTGTTGCATCATGTTCTAAATTTTGAGAATCTTGCTTTTTCTGCAAGCAATTCTGCATTTCTTCTTGAATACATGAAGTAGTTATTTGATCAGCTTGTGGCAAATACTTCAACTCAAACCCACCAATACCGCACAACAGTTTACAAAAATCGAGAGTCGTCTTATTAGTGGTCAGTCCCTCAACAATCAGCGCTTGTCGCAAAGAGAACGATTCCACAACTTCTGATTTTAAGCCAAGAATAATTTCCCCAACTCCTTCAACAACCCGCTTTGGAGTTTGCAAAGGATATTCTGAATAAAGTCTAGTTTCCCCTCTACCCCTTTTTTGCTGATTAATCAGTCGCAGTTGTTGATTAGTTTGCTCAATATATTGCTGCGTCTGATGATAAATATATCGATAAAGACCGTCCGCTTCAATCAAACCGCGTGCATCAGCAGCTTCACCTCGCAATCCCCGCATGAGATAATAAGTAAAGACTCCGTGTCCTAATTCCGGAAATTCCCAAGATTGTTGATCTGTGTCACAAGAAAGCAAAGCATAAAATCCTTTACTTTTTTTCGCTTTTTGCCGCAACAAGTCTACCATTTGCGGTGTCGGGTTTTCGCGGTTTGGTATTTCTCCTTTTGCTCCCTTGAGTGACATACTACCGCTATGACAAGCATCCAACAACACCAACTGAGTCTGCGCTCCACTATGTCCCAATAAATGTAATAATTCCTGTAATCCTAAACCTGTGTTCAATAAATTATCGATTTCCGTATCTGCCAAACACAAAACTACCTGCCCAGAATTTGGCTCTACTATCCCATGTCCAGAAAAATAAAATAAAATCGTGTCTTGTGGTTGAGCCGCAGCAGCAATTTGCTTTAAACTGATACGAGTATTGGTTAGTGTGGGCAAGTGTAACGAAAAATCGTGGTGAGTCCACACTTCAGTTTGGGGAAACGCTTGAGTTGCATCTGCTAAAGCTTCTGCTAAACCCTGACAATCTACCGCTGAGTAGCGCAAAGAGGGCAATCGCTCATCTTGGTATTGGTTTACACCCACCAACACCAACCAAAGTTTTGCCTGTCCGGTTTCTAAAGCATAAGTTGAGCGACTAGTAGCAACGCCTAATGGACACATTTTTTTTAATTAAGATACGGGTAATAGCAACCAATCTCGAAAATATACGGTAAGATTTTATGTTGATATAAATACTGATTATTTAATATGCTAAAGTTATTCTAGGTTGGCTGCTACGAGTTTATGCGCTCTTGTTGAAGTATATATCCGGAAAAATTTACAAATCTATACAATCCGGTTTGATTTTTGAACAAAATTAGTATTTGTCCGATGCGTTAGACCATTTTCTGTAACGATGCACTTCATTTGGTAATGGCTGAATAGCAAAAAACACTGTAGACATCGCTAACTACTTGAGATTGAGTCGGGTATAAAATCGACTACCATTCTACTTTGACTGAATAATTAGCAAAAACAGAATCACAACTAATCAGCACAGCATTTTCTATATTAGTTTGAGCAATAAGTAAACGATCAAAAGGATCTTTATGATACATTGCCAAACTATCTAAAGCTAAAATATGAGTAATAGTAATTGGTAATATTTCGATGCAATTGTTTTGTTGAATAGCAATAATCTCTGCTAAAGCTTTTTTTAATGTTAGTTTGCCTAACTGGTGTTTAATTTGGATTTCCCAGAGACTAACAACACTTAACAACCTAAGATTATCCTTCTCCGTTAATAACTCTAATGCTCTTTTAGAAAGTTTTGATGGGTCACTATCCCACCAAATAAATGTATGTGTATCTAACAGCAACTTCATGGATTTTGCAACCAAAATTCATCTGCTAAAGGTTGATCAAAATCATTACTCATTACCATTGCGCCTAAATTTAATCCGGGCTGCGGTGTTTTTTCTGATTCAAAGATAATTTCATCGGTAGAATTCAATATAGTTAATCTAGCAACAGGAGTATTACCATTAGTAATCACTATTTCTTCGTCATTTTTGATCAAAGATAGTAATTCGGTAACACTTATTTGTAATTCTTTAATATCAAGCCTTTTGGTTGACATAGCTATTTATATTTTATTTTTTATTATAACCTAATTCTATGTCAAATGAGAGAGATGCATTTACGCCCGTTGTAGACATTGCCTTATAAGGAAGAAGAGAATTTTTGACGCGCTGGTGCAATCGGTATTGCTTTGCCCTTTTCTTGATAATCTTCTTTAACCAATTCCCAAGCTATTTTCAGTTCCTCTAAAGCTTGTTGAGGAGTATCACCAAAAGCTGAAATATTAGACATTTCTTGAAAATGTGCCAGCCAATCTCCTTGTTCATCTACATATAAATTAATTGTAAAACCATTAAAGTCATAGTTACTTAAAGTCATTATTCTTCTACCTCTTGATATTCAAAAAACTGCTGAATTTGATAGAGTTTTGCTTTCCCATCTTTGCGAGGCTGAATCGGTAAAGGTTGACCCTTCAGTGAATACCATAAGCGATGACTTCCTTTTTGACGGCTAAATTCCCACTCATTCTGGATTAGGAGAGTTTCAAACTCATCAAAAGTCAGATTTTCTCGACTATTTTTAGCTTTTTGCCATAGCTTTTTTCTTTTAGTCATAACAGTGCATTTTTGCTATTCTAGCAAGGCGGACAATGTTTACACAAATAGTGCAGTACAGGCGATCGCACTTCGCCCTCAATCCCAAGGGTTTGATGCTCTACAACCCAGTAACTTGTAACGAGAGTAAATAAATCTTAACTTCTTCACTTGCGATCGCTAAATATAAGGTATTATACTCGTACTTAAGTATATAAGATTACCAAAAACAAATATTTGACCAAGGTAGTCTTGCAAGTTGGGATTTTAAATTTTGGATTGGGTTACACGCCATTCATCAGGATAGTAAGACTTTTCAGCCCAACGCGAAATAAAAAGGGTGCAAATCTACCATCGCCAAAACGACATAATCCTGCATAAAGAAACTTAAGGAAATCTATTAAGTCTGTGAAAGGGTACAAATCGAAAACAGTTGAGGCTATTAATTGTTTTGCCAAGTTTACCCTATTTTTCGGAATGCTTTAATGGCATTGAGTAGATAAACGTATTGCAAAAAAAATTTAGTCACACATCAGGAGATTATTTGAGATGAAAATGCGAGTTTTAAGGGTCATACAAGTTTTTTTCAAATCGAGTGCATTGAAATTTATCAACGCATTGTCGAAATTGAGTCGCATAATTTTGAAGATGAATAAGTCAGGTAATAAACAGGAAGATCCACTACAAGAACAAACAGAGGAAGTTTCCAGGAGAATAGGAGAATCAAGAGTTGATCCGCAACCACCAAAACCACCAACTCCTGTACGAGCGAGGGAAATACCAGAGTCAACAGATGATTCTCAGTCAACACAGCGACCAAATTCTATAGGAGTGCGGAAAATAGGAGTTTCAAAGGTGACTAAGCAACCACCGAAACCACCTCGTCCAGTACGATAGTAGCTTTACCAATAAAAGTAAAAAATACACGAAAATTCATCGGAACTTACGCACGAACTAAGTATTTCCGTCATTGCGACGCTTCGGTTGCAATCTCAAAGTCTTGTTTTCTCAAAGGCTGAGTGCGTAATATCATGTCCGTTTAATTAACAGTAATAAAAACACCGTAAACGTCGTAGAGACGTTCCGCCGGAACGTCTTTGCAGTATGTGTAATAAACCTGTCATGATATCATACAGCAGCCTATCGCTCTAATCGAATACACCTAGAGACGTAGCAGTGCTACGTCTCTACAAAATAAGGTCTTGGGTTTTATATATATGTACTTCATTTACAGCCTGTGAACTCTAGTGTTTCAAATCAGAACACAAATCCCGCTCTTGGTTACTAAACTTGGGGTTATTGTGTAAATAATCGTGTAACCATCGACAACTGCGAATCAACAGATGATCTAAATCTGTGGTTTGCAGTTGTTTGCTATCAACACGCCACAATTTAGCCGTACCATCGTTACTAGCGCTAGCAATCATCTTACCGTCAGGGCTGAAACTGACATCAGTGACAGATTCGCTGTGTCCCCAAAAAGTTTTTATTTCTATACCATCAAGACTCCAAAGTTTCACTGCTTTATCCTCACTACCTGAAGCAATCATGTTACCTTGTGGGCTAAAAGTTACACCCCAAACTGCATCGCTGTGTCCTCGCAGAGTTTGTAGTAACTTACCATCTTTCACCCGCCAAAGTTTAATAGTTTTATCAGAACTAGCAGAAGCGAGAATATTACCTTGAGGATTAAAACTTATACCACCAACAGCGTTAGTATGTCCGGTGAGGATTTGGAGTAACTTACCATCTTTCACTCGCCAGATTTTCACTGTGTTATCTCTGCTAGCTGAGGCGAGAATATCACCTTTAGGGCTAAAACTGACGCGAAAAACTTCACCTTTATGTCCTGTTAAGGTTCGGATGAGAGTGCGATCGCTAACTCTCCACAGTTTAATAGTTGCATCCGCACTCGCTGAAGCGAGAATATCTCCATTCGGACTGAAACTGGCATTATTAACTTGATGTTCATGTCCTTCCAGCGTTTTAATCATATAACCGTCACCAGTTTGCCACAGTTTCACCCAGCCTTCCCAACCAGAGGTAGCCATAATTTGTCCGTCAGGACTGAAGCTGACACCAATAACAGCACCTCGATGTCCCAGTCCAGACGACTTGTCAAATCCTTCGAGAGTTTGACGCAATGTCATATTCGGTATTTGCCAAAGTTTGATTGATTTGTCGTCACTAGCTGTTGCTAACAGATTACCTTGCGGGCTGAAACTAACACTATTTACCCCAGATTTATGTCCAGTAAGAGTTTTAATTAAACTGTTATCTCGCTGCCAAAGTATAACAGTTTGATCTCCGCTAGCTGAGGCTAAAGTCTGACCATCAGGGCTGAAACTAACACCATTGACTTCTATAGTGTGTCCCAATAAAGTTTGCAGCAAAGTTCCATCCTTCGGGTTCCGCAAATTGATAGTTTTGTCTTTACTAGCTGATGCTAAAGTTTTACCGTCACGGCTGAAACTGACATAATTGACTTTAGCAGTATGTCCGACAATGGTTTGTTGCAAAGTCCCGTCAATATTCCAGATTTTAATACTTTTATCAGCACTACCTGAAGCAATCGTCTGACCGTCGGGACTAAAAGCTACACTGCCAACTTCATCCGTATGTCCAGTTAAAGTTTTGAGCAAAGTACCGTCGCTAATTCTCCAGATTTTAATAGTTTTATCAGCGCTACCTGAAGCAATCATCTGACTGTCAGGACTAAAACTGACACTCTTGACATCATCATTATGACCTGACAAAGTTTTGAGAAGTTTACTATCACTAACTCTCCAGATTTTAATAAATTTATCAGCACTACCAGAAGCAATCATTTGTCCATCAGGAGACCAAGATACGCTATAAACCTCAGCATTATGGGCGTTGATAGTTTTAATGAAAGCACCGTCACTTGTGCGCCACAGCTTCACCTTGCCATCAAAACTAGCGGTAGCAATCATTTTCCCGTCAGGGCTAAAAGTAACATCGTTAACCGCTTTCTGGTGTTCTGACAGAGTTTGCAGCAACTTACCATCACGTCGCCAAAGTTTCACTGTTTGGTCGTCACTAGCAGAAGCAATTGTCTGACCATCAGGACTAAATTTTACACTGATTACAGCTTTACCGTGTCCTTCTAAACGGTTGAGTTCTTGGGTATTAGAAAGTGCATGTCCTAAAGAACTTATTGTTTGAAATTGCACATCCTTTGATGCACCAATAATTTGCTTTAACTGCTTACCTGCTTTGACACTAGCAATTAGTGCATCAAGTGGCTGATTAGATAAAAATTTAGCTTCAGATGATGAATTTAATGCCTCAATTTCTCTAAGTTGAGCCGTTCGAGTTTGGAAATAAGCTAACCCAGCAAAACTAGAAGCTGCTATTCCTAAAAACGAAAGTGCAACAACGGCTCTTTGAGCTTGTCGAAGTCTTCTTTTTTCTTGAAATTGTTGGCGTTTTCTTTCTTCTAAACAACCTTCAATAAATTGTTGAACATCCGCAGAAAGTTCATCAGTATATTTGATGTAAATATCTTCAGCTTCAGCCAACCTCACACCTTGCAACAAAAAATCAGATTGCTGACCAGTTTGTAACCATAATTGTGCAGCTTGTTCAATTTGACGTTGCGATCGCAATCTACTACGATTTTCCTCCAACCACCACCGCAAAGTTGACCAATGGCGAATTAAAATTTCATGGGCAACTTCCACCGTTACTGGAGGGAGTGGGAGATGGGGAGATGGGGAGATGGGGAGATGGGGAGATGGGGGGAAAGAAGAATTACTCTCCTTGTCTCCAAGGAGTCCCCTTGTCCCCCCCTCTCCCCCACTCTCCCCTTCCTCTTTCTCCAAGTTCATCACAATTAACTTGGCAGCAGTTAACGCTTGCAGAGTTCTTTCCACCAACGCTGCCGGATATTTTTTTACAATCAACTCTGATTTGTGTATCCGTCGTCGAGTATCTTCTGTACCCTCCCCTAGCTGCGTCAAAGACAGAAAAATCCACTTGGCACATTCTTGCCCTTGGGGGTCTAAACTTTCGTAAAGAGCCTGAGACGATCGCTCTAATGCTCCTTGAATTCCACCAAGTTCCTCTTGATACGCTTCCAAAGTCAACTTACCTGTGGAGCGATGTTGCCACAACTGCTCTAAAACAAATTCCAGTAAAGGTAAATCCCCTACAGAGTGGTTTAACTCTCTCAGTAAAACTTCTACTAGCTCTGGTTCTAATTTTAACCCTACTTGTTGAGCCGGGTTCACAATCACCCGCCGATAATCGTCTAAACTCAGCCTGGGTGGAACTAATACACTCGACTCTTGTAAAACTTCAGCCAGTCTCGGTACTTCCAAACAAGAGGTAATAAAGTCCGCTCTTAAAGTAATAATTAACTTAAAACGGTCTTTCGCATATTCCGCAGCTCCCAGCACCAATTCTAAAAAGCGCTCTCTGTCTGTAGGTGAGGCAAGAGTAAATAATTCCTCAAATTGGTCTATCACCAAAACTACCATAGGTTCTGGTCGATTACGCAGCCAGTAGACGAAGCTTTCTACACCCTGGTGCAAGATTCCCTCTAGGAGGAGATGGGGAGGGGGAGATGGGGGAGATGAGGGAGAGGGGGAGGATGAGGGAGATATAGAAATTTCTTCTTGTCCCCCTTGTCCCCCTTGTCCCCTTGTCTCCTTGTCCCCTTGTCTCCTTGTCCCCTTGTCTCCTCCCAACCGCTGTGCCAAAACCTCTATGGGATTAGCACCTGGACGCAAAGTTCTAATTAGCCACTGTTCGCTGCTGGGGATTTGTTTACCTAGTCGCAATTGGGGAATGACACCGGCTTGGACAACTGAAGATTTACCGCTACCAGAAGCACCGACGACGGCAAGAAATGAGCGATCGCGCAATTGATGAATTAACTGCTGAGTTAAGCTTTCACGACCATAAAAATATTGGGCATCATTCTCAGAAAAAGCACTTAAACCCATGTAAGGACAAATACCTAAGTCTAAACCTGCTTTTTGTTCTCGTCCTTGCAAATAAGTTTTTTCTCTTAAGATTTCGATGATGCCTTGTGTACCGGAAAGCCAGACGTAGAGAGGAATATCGCTCCCAGCTAATTGTAATTGCAATTGAGCGATCGCTCCAGCCGCAGATAATCCGTCTGCTTCCGCTGCCGCTGTTAAAGTATCAAATAAAGTTTGGGCGAATTTTTCAGTTGACGACGCCAAAGAAGCGCAAGCAATTATACACTGTCCCTCTTGGGAGTCGATTTGCAAATCTTCTACCCAATCTTGTAGAGATGCAGCAGAACCAGGACAATCGAGAATGATAATCTGTTTAGCGCTACAATGACGTAATTGTTGTTTCAACCACGATCGCTTGATGCGGATATCTTCTCCCAGCAGCAAACCATCGATAGCTTCAGTTTCTTCGATGCGTCCTCGCAGATAAAGTAAAATAGTTCCTAATTCAGGGGAGCGTAAAAGACGAGCGATGGATGAACGCACATTTTCAGCAACAGCTTTTGTGGCTTGCAAATATTCCAACTTAAAACCGCCAACATTACCCAAAAATTTGCTAATATCTAAGGTTATCGTACTTCCTAATAGTCCCTCTACAACTATTCCTAATCGGCGATGCACATCATCATCAGCTTTTTCTTCCCTAGATCCTAAAATTAGTTCCCCAACTCCTTCGACAATTCGTTTGGGAGTTTGTAAAGGATATTCACGCTCAAGCTGAGTATCTCCTTTGCCTCTTCTCTGCTGATTAATTAATCTTAATTGTTGATTAGTTTTATCAATATATTGCAACGTTTGATGATAAACATAGCGATAAAGTCCATCAGCAGAAATTATCCCCTTTGAATCTGCCGCTTCACCATTTAACCCGCGCATTAAATAATAACTAAAAACTCCATGTCCCAGTTCGGGAAATTCCCAAGATTGCTGATTATTATCGCAAGAAAGCAAAGCATAAAAACCTTTACTTTTCGCAGCAGAACGCTGTAATACCTCCACTAATTGCGTTGTCGGGTTCAACAGCGTTTCTCTAGTTGTTCCCCTGAGTGTCATTCCACCGCTATGACAAGCATCCAGCCAAACTAACTGATTCTGCGCGGAACAATTATTTAACAATTGTAATAGTTCTTGTAATCCTAAACCTGTATTTTTTAAGTTTGATTTTTGTGTATCTGCTAAACATAAAAATGCTTCCTGAGAATTTGGTTCTAGCATTCCGTGTCCGGAGAAATAAAATAAAACCATATCCTGCGGTTTAGCAGCAGCGGTAATTTCTTGGAGATTAACACGAACATTCCCCAAAGAAGGTGTTAAAGAGGCAAAATCGTGATAAATTTTCACCTCTTTTTGGGGAAATTGTCTGGTAGCACCAGTCAAAGCATCCGCTAAACCCTGACAATCCACAGATGAATAATTTAGTGTTGGGAGTCCTTGATCCTGGTATTTATTTACTCCCACAAGGATTAACCACAGCTTGCTTGTATCTGTTTTTTTTACTTGATTTGAGCGACTAGTACCAACACCAATTGGACACATATTTAACAAAGTTGATTTAAATCTTAATATTTGCTAACTTGGATAATAGGGATTTTAAGAGGAGAAAAGTTTTATTCCTTTACTCCTCATCAAATTCCCAATTACCCAATTCTCAAAATTTCTAAATATTTAGCTGAAAGCCGAAACATGATTCTCATTGATTGTAGTAAAGTTTGTGCAGGCGTGTTTTAACGCTTGCACTCCTTGCATAGGTCGAGTTTTTGTGTTTTATGCATCCAAGACAAAGTATTGTTTCCATATTTTCAACTTTTGTGCAATTTAATGGCGATCGCTTTCAGGGTTGGGCGACGGATAGTAAACTACGTCGCAGTATCCAAAATTGTGTAAAGGAAGCGCCACAAGAAACTTCAGAGAATTTTTGGGTACTTTATTGGTACAATTATATCTCCCAAAATCGGTTAGAGAAACTTGCCAAAGAACATCTGATTGCTTATTTACAAGAAATCTGCTATTGGACATCCCAAAAAACATCTGCTAGTTTTAGCAGTACTCAATACAAGTTACCAGACTGTTTTCAAATGGCGATCGCATCTGCTGATAAAGTCCTCAAAGGTTTTAATCCCAACCAAGGCTTTATCTTAAAAAACTACGCCAGCGTCATCTTTGGTAGCGTCATTCGCGAAACTTTGCGTCAACGCGGCGAAATTGACATCTGTACAGAATGGGGAATGTTGCGGAAAATTAGTCAAAAGCGTTTGGTAGAGTCTTTGCAAAATGCTGGCTTATCTCCAGAGACTGTTACGGCTTACGTTCTGGCTTGGAATTGTTTTAAAACGCTTTATATCCCCAAGCAGCCGAATGCAACGCGCCAACTTCCTCGACCAGACGATCATACATGGAATGCGATCGCGATCGCTTATAATTCCCAAAGTAGTCAAAAAGTAACTTCGCAAATTTTGGAACCTTGGCTGCTCAGTTGTGCCAAACATGCGCGAAACTATCTTTATCCACCTTTGGCATCGATTAATGTTTCCCCCGCAGGTCAAGATACAAGCGAGTGGATAGATAATCTTGCTGGGGAGGTAGAGTCAGTACTTACCCAAATTATTAATCAACAAGAAGAACAAACCAGAATTTCTCAGCAATCGGAGATTAACAAAATTTTAGCCGTCGCAGTCGCCCAACTAGAACCAGATGCACAACAAATTTTGCGACTATATTATAAGAATGGGCTGACTCAGCAGCAAATTGCGAAAGAACTAGTTTTGCAGCAATATACTGTCTCGCGACGACTCACAAAAGCTAGAGAAATTTTACTGCGAAATTTAGCTCAGTGGAGTAGTGAGAAATTGCATATTTCTGTAACTTCAAACCTACTCAAAAATATGAGTACCGTAATGGAGGAATGGCTGCAAGCTTACTACAGCGTATCTTCTTATTAAACCTCTTGGACTTATTTGGGAAAAAGGAAAGGGGTAAAGGGTTCACTTTCTAAGGATCAAAATTTCTCTTCCCTAATCCCTAGTCCAAGCGTAAAATCCAAGCCAAAAGAGTTCCCGGAGTAATTTTCATGACTGCCAGCACCGCCTTGTTTACTTTTGCATCCCCAACAGATTTGATTTTAGAAATACCCGCCAATGTCCAAAATCAGGCGTATCTTCACAGTCAATCTTTTTCTCATCCTAGTTCTGGTTATCAAGCTTATCTAAATCAACTTTGCTTGAATGTTGTTTTGCCGTGGCTGCAAACGGATTTTGCACCCCAAGCAAAAGTATCGCCAAATATCAACTCTTTAGCAAGTTTTTGGGAACTGGTGAATGGGACTGCAATAGTATCAGACGGCATTCGATTTATTTTGGTTCCCAGCGAGGCGATGGATTTAAGTGAATTGCGAGTAGCGCAAGAATGGGTAGATATATCTAGTTTAGCTGGTGATTATTATTTAGCAGTGCAAGTAGAACCAGATGAAGCTTATGTGCGGGTTTGGGGCTATTGTAGTTATGAACAATTGAAAAATCAAGGAAGTTATGATGCAAGCGATCGCACTTATTCCCTTGATGCTATTGATATTATTAGCGATATCAACGTTTTAACCTTAGAGCGACAACTTTGTCCCCAAGAGAGTACGACTAAAGTTATCCCACAATTAGCAACTCTACCACAAGAACAAGCACAAAATTTAATTTCTCGTTTAGGAAACCCAGAAATAATCACACCCAGACTAGCTATCCCTTTTCAACTTTGGGGTGCGCTAATTGAGCATGGTGGTTGGCGACAAAGCTTATATCAACGCCGCTTGGGATTACCAGAACAGTGGTCAGTTGTCCAATGGTTGCAAAGTGGTGTTTCTCAACTTGCAGAAAACATCGGCTGGGGAAGCTTGAATCTGCAACTTCTTAGCGCTGCCAGTGCTAGGAGTGTCGAAGAAGCACAACCACAGACAATTCTTTCTCGGCAGTTAGCGATCGCTGGTCAAACCTACGAGCTGCGTATCATACTACAAACTGAAGGAGAATCATCCATTTGGCGCTTTGAATTGCGTAACACTGCCGTAGGTGCAGCCATTCCCGGTGGATTTAAACTGAGACTACTCACCGAAGATTTACAAAACTTCCCCAACAACGAAGATATAGCCATAACAGCCGTAGAGCAACTCTTTGTAGAAGTAGCCTTAGAACCCGGTGAAGGTATAGTTTGGGAAATAGAACCCAAAAGCGAAAACTACGACCGAGAAATATTAAGATTTTAAACCAAAATTCACAACTCAAGTGACCCTTGACCCTTGACCCTTGACCTCTTTTATATATGGTACGGTGGAGAATTATTACATAAATCCACCAAAAGACAAAAATCCATGAGAGGAAAAACCAACCAACAAATCCGTATATGGGCGATGTTGTGTCATCTCTCAGCTTTATTAGCCTGGATACTATTAATTTTAGTAGTAATTATCGGCGTTCCTCTATATCTCCCATTAAATGTTGTAGCACCATTGATTATTTGGCGAATAAAAAAAACGCAATATACGTGGGTTGACCTCCAAGGTAAAGAATCTTTAAATTTTCAACTTTCACTGACATTTTATGTTTTGATTCTCGTAATTATATCCTTGCTGCTAGTGTTTACAGGATTTGGTCTTGCTATGACTAGCAATGGCACAGTAAATTATATAGAGATAATTTTCCGCACATTACTAACTGGGTGTAGTGCGATCGTTCTATTCATACTTTTATTACAATCATTTGTAGTCAGTTGTGCTGCGATCAAAGCTTATAGAGGTGAGTATTATCGTTATCCATTCACAATTAGATTTTTGATATAACAATCCTATACAACTAATATCATGTCCGTTTAATTAACGGTAATAAAAACATCGTAACCATCGTAGAGACGTTCCGCCGGAACGTCTCTACGGTATGTATAATAAACCTGTCATGATATAAGTGGGCGAAATTAAATGTAAAATACACTACGCTCTTGGTAGTGAGCGGTTTACCGCTCGTCGAGTCGTGATTTTAACGGCTTAAGCAGTTACTACCTTAAGGAGCGTTTATTTATACTCATCTACTTAGCAAATAAAATCGGTTTCTGATGGCTTAAAAATAATATGATATTTTAGGTAAGTTTATGGTTTCAGGATGGCAAATGAATCAGGGTGTGATTAACGTTGCAGTTGTGGGTACAGGATTTGGGCAAAAAGTCCACATTCCCGGATTTCAAGCACATCCTCGTACCCAGGTAGTTGCAGTATATAACCAAGACTTAGAAAAAGCCAAAGCGATCGCCCAAACCCATCATATCCCCCACGCCTGTGATACAATTGCAGATATTGTTGCCTTAAACGAAGTCCAAGCTGTTAGCATTTCCACACCGCCATTTATGCATTATGAAATGGCAAAAACAGTACTGCAAGCCGGCAAACATTTATTATTAGAAAAACCTACCACCTTAAATGCAGCCGAAGCCAAAGAACTTTATCAGTTAGCCAACCAAAAAGGCGTAATTGCAACACTAGATTTTGAATTTCGCTTCGTACCTGAATGGCAACTATTATCTGAATTAATATCACAAAATTACGTCGGTGTCAAGCGTTTAATTAGAATTGATTGGTTAGGTGCTTCCAGGGCTGATGCTTCCCGTCCTTGGAATTGGTACTCTCGTCAAGACCAAGGAGGTGGCGTTTTAGGGTCTTTAGGTTCCCATGCCTTTGATTACATTTACTGGCTATTTGGACCGATACGCAGATTAAACGCTCATTTAACTACTGCCATTTCCACACGAGTTGACCCCGCTACGGGAGAATCAAAATTAGTAGACAGCGATGACACTTGTATGCTAATGCTGGAATTGGCGGATGGAACACCTTGTCAACTTTGTATCAGTGCAGTAGTTTATGCACCCCGTCCGCATTGGGTGGAAGTATATGGCGATAAGGGTACATTAGTTTTGGGAAGCGAAAATCAAAAAGATTACATACACGGATTTCGGGTTAAAGGTTCCCAAGCAGGTTTACCGCTGACGGAAATAGAAATTCCCAATCACTTGACTTTTTCCAAAAACTATGATGATGGGCGAATTTCTGCGTTTATTCGCGTAATTGAGCAATGGGTGCAAGGAATTGATCGAGGTGAAGTCATTGTACCATCCTTGGGAGAAGGAGTTTATTGTCAGTTGTTGATGGATTTAGCTCATCAATCAAATGTGACAAAAAGCTGGATAAATGTACCCAATTTAGAAGAGTTTCTTGGTAGTTAAGCTGTCATAACAGAATAAAATGATATTGACAGCTTATCTATTAGACATCTCCAGAAAACAATGTAGAGACGTAGCAGTGCTACGTCTAATCAAGGGTTGTGGACAACGCATAATTAATTTCTGGAGATGTTTATTAGACATAGGAGTGGAAAACAATGTAGAGACGTAGCAGTGCTACGTCTAATCAAGGGTTGTGGACAACGCATAATTAATTTCTGGAGATGTTTATTAGACATAGGAGTGGAAAACAATGTAGAGACGTAGCACTGCTACGTCTAATCAAGGGTTGTGGACAACGCATAATTAATTTCTGGAGATGTTTATTAGACATAGGAGTGGAAAACAATGTAGAGACGTAGCAGTGCTACGTCTCTACAAGAGTTGTGGACAACGCATATTTAATTTTCACTCCTATGTCTTGGGTAATAGTGAAAAAACAGGATTTCTGATTGGCGCCAACTTCTAAGCTTTTAGAATTGCCACATAGTTAGAAACACCCCGAAAATATTCCAAGTCCTCATAATATTCATCAATTTCCAACAAAATTCCACTAGGTGTCATTCGATATATTTCAAATTGTGGACTGATAAAATCCCAAAAATCATGAAAAAAGACTCTAGAATTAATATTTCCTGAGCCAAATTCAAATGAGAATGCGCCAATCTTTTTGTCTTTTAAAGCCTGTTCAGCACCTAATAATGCATTATATTCATTCCCTTCAATATCCATTTTTAGGAAATCAATGAATTCAATTGAATGCTCTGCCACAATATCATCAATAGTTGTAATGTTGATTGACAGAGTATGAAAGTCAGCATTTTGCTCTTGACAAAAAGTATCACGCCTTGCAAATAGAGAAGCAATCCCAGCAGTTCTAGAAGGTGTGTGGAGCAATCCTACTCCCTTTTGCTTTCCTACGGCAGAAGGGATTAGTGTTGTGTTGGGAAGGTTTAAGGCTCTTATCTCTTTTTGACATTCTTCTACTGGCTCAACAATATATATTTTTGCGGTAGGAATAGCTTGCAAAAAATACTTTGACCAGTCGCCAACATTAGCGCCAACATCTAAAATGACTGGATTCTTTCTGAACACGAGTTTCTTGGCAATGTTGACCTCTTCGCGGATATCCCATCCAGTACCAGAGCCTTTGCCTTGTAAAAAGGCAAGATATATCTCTACAAGGCGTACCTTCCGTCTTAAAAACTGACTGACGGCGACGCGGCTTAGTGGTTTAGCCGCTTGCTTCGCAGATTGATTTAATCGTGATGGCTTGCTTAATTGCAGCATTGTAACAAAAAAATGTAACTAAATAACAATTACATTTACTGTTGTACTTGTATTTTATCCGGATTTACCGATGTATTATTTTTGTCTAATACCAATTCTTTATGAAGCTGCGGGTTTTGAACGCTGCTGGTAAAAGCCAACAACTTTCTGCACATAAGCTGCCGTAAAGCCACTGTTGCAGCCTGTATAATTACCAGTCATCCACCAACAGGCAACACCACGTACAGCTGCTGTTTCGTTGTTTTTAGTTGCGACAAACTGCTTGTTTAACTCCCGACGGGTGATGCAAGAGACAATTTGACGTGCAGTTGTAGGGCTGTTTTCAAACTCCGCTGGTGTGAGTTCCTTTTTTAGGCATGTTCTTGACCAACCTTTGAGGGTTTCTGGTTTGACTTGCCATTCGCTATAAAATCCATCATTGGCAGAGCCGGTTTTCGGTGCGGCTTGTCGCAATGCTTCTACCATCGCTGTTACTTGGTTATCAGACACTGCCTGTTGTGCTTGTGCTGGCAATGATAATAGTCCCAAACTGATCATAACTCCAGTGAGTAGCGATCGCATGAATTTCCTCCTCATGACCTTAAACTTAGCTTACAAAAAAAGGGAATGGTAAATGCCATCCCCTAGACAACGTTCGATGAAAGCACGTATTACTACAGTTGCTTCAAATCCAATTTCGGAAATACTGGATATATTACAACTGAGGTGCGTACTGTTGCTTTTCAGGTACTTCTGTGTATTCAGCCACAATCTGACGGAATTCTTCGCCGTCAATAGTTTCCTTTTCGATGAGCAGATCCACCAAGCGATCGGTGACGCTGCGATTTTCGCGAATCAACCGCTTTGCTAAGTCATAACACTGCTCGACAATTTCCCGAACTTGGGAATCGATGCGACGAGCGATCGCTTCGGAATATTCAGATCGTGTCGTCCAGTCACGACCCAAAAATACTTCTCCTTGTTGACTTTCCAAAGACAGCGGACCTAACTCCGACATCCCGAAACGTGTTACCATTTGTCGTGCCATTCCTGACAACTGTTGCAAGTCTCCACCGGCACCAGTAGTCACTTCAGCATGACCAAAAATCACATCTTCAGCTGCGCGACCACCCAAAGCACCAGTAATTCTTGCTTTCAACTGAGAACGGGAAATTAACCCTTGTTCTTCGTTGGGAGTAAACCAAGTCAAACCCTGAGCTTGTCCCCGTGGAATGAGGGTAACTTTTTGTACTGGGTCATGGTCTTTAAGCAACGTCCCTACCAAAGCGTGTCCAACTTCGTGGTAAGCAATCAAGCGCTTGCTCTTGCTATCTACCAAAGGAGTACCTTCCATCCCCGCGACAACGCGATCAACTGCGTCATCAACTTCTGCCAGGGTCATACCTTCTTTACGGCGTCTGGCGGTGAGAATTGCGGCTTCGTTGAGTAAGTTAGCTAAATCAGCACCAGTGAAACCAGGAGTACGGCGAGCGATCGCTTCTAAAGATACACTCTTATCTAGTTTCTTATTCCGCGCGTGAACTTGCAGAATTTCCAAGCGTCCTTTGATATCCGGTGGATCAACAGTTACTTGTCTGTCAAAGCGTCCGGGACGTAATAATGCTGCGTCTAATACATCAGGACGGTTGGTAGCCGCAATAATAATGATGCCGGTGTTACCTTCAAAACCATCCATTTCAGTCAGGAGTTGGTTTAGGGTTTGTTCTCTTTCATCGTTCCCACCACCGATACCAGCACCTCTTTGTCTGCCTACGGCGTCGATTTCATCGATAAAAATGATACAAGGAGCGTTATCTTTCGCTTTCTTGAACAAATCCCGGACGCGGGATGCACCAACACCGACGAACATTTCTACGAATTCCGAACCGGAAATACTAAAGAAAGGTACACCAGCTTCTCCAGCGATCGCTTTTGCTAGTAAAGTTTTACCAGTGCCTGGAGGTCCAACTAACAGCACTCCTTTGGGAATACGTGCACCGACAGCGGTAAATTTTTCTGGTTGTTTCAGGAAGGTGACAACTTCTTGCAGTTCTTCTTTAGCTTCTTCAATGCCTGCTACGTCGTCAAACTTTACTCCTGTTTTTGCCTCCATTTGAAAGCGAGCCTTAGACTTGCCAAAATTCATCGCTTGTCCAGGACCACCAGGAAGGTTGCTAGAGCGTCGGAACAAAAAGAACAATCCAGTAATCAATAGAATTGGAAAAATCAGATTACCCAACAGTCCCCAGATAGCTCCATCATTCCGCATCGGGTGAGCATCAAAGCTAATTCCTTTGGTTTTCAGCTTGGAAATTAGCTCAGGAGCGCTCATCGGCAGGTCTACCCGCACTCGTTGAACGCGATTATCGAGTTCTGGATCAACGGCTTCGACAATTGCTGTCCTACCACCTTCATAAAGATCCACGCTGGTAACTCGATCTGCATCTAAGTATTCCAGAAACCGACCATAGGTCATGCGGGTACTAGCTGTGTTCTTAGTCATGTCCGCAGGAGAGCCAGCAAACGCTCCTTGCCAGAAGAAAAAGCCAATTACCAAAGCAGGCAATGTCCAGAGTACTAGGACTCTCCAAGAGAATTTCATAAGAAAAAAATGGTAAGTGGAAAACCCACAGGCTTTGACTCCGTGGGAGGTAAACGGATGTTTATAAATCCATTTTGTTTAATCTGATGTTTTACATGCATCCCCATAGGGCTATTGAAGCGCTACGGCAAATCCATAACATCATTAAGAATCTTAATTAAATTTAACTTAATTCTAATACAATCCGCCAAAAAAGAAATTGATTGATATTCTTTCTCAATAAATGTCAGGCTTTGTCGGGAAAATAGTTTACTAGGACATTGCTCCCCAAATTAGCCAGATAAACGAACTAAAGCCAGAGAGTAGGCTCCTAAATTAAAAGCTTTTCCCAACAACAATTGTTGAGTGATGCTGGTATTTTGCACTCCATCTGCATTTAGGTAAAAAATAGGCAAAATATTCGGGATTTTGATGCCTGACATACCTGTTAAAGTAAGTTCGGCAGGTTTAGCTGATTTGTTGATTAACAATAAAGAACGTCGTCCGTCAGCATTTCTGACTGCCATTGCTTCTATACTAGAGCGATCGCTCTTTGTCTGCATCACTGTACCTGTTAAATACTTTACTCCCCAGGCAAATACAGTAGCGGCGGGTCGCAAACGATTTTCTGAGTCAATCATGCCATAAATTCCGTCCTTCAAATGCCAGGAGGTTGCCATATCTACACCTGCTTCTGCTAGGTGTTTGAGTACCGAAGCAAACCAAACTGCTCCAATGTGAGTATTTTGACGTTTCTCACCCGATTCCCAAGAGTAGTTAATATTGTATTCGCCTAGTAATAAGGGTATATGACGCTGGGGAATATACTTTTTGGTAATTGCCCGAAATTCTCGCACTTGTTGACCATAATTAGGCGTGTAAGCCATGATTTTATCAGTAGACTCCTTCGCATCACCGCTAGCATAACGATGCCAAGAGATAAAGTCTACATTAGAAGCGCAACTTTCCAAAAATGATGCGAGTCGGCTTGATTTATCCCAAGTGAGGACAGGACCACCAATTTTAATTTTGGGGTCTTTGGCTTTCATTGCTTGAGCAACTTTGTTGTATATAAGCCATAGTTCGTCAAGCTTTCCTGCTTTATGATAGCGCACATCCTGTTCATTAAATGGTTCCCAATATAGTATCTGACGAGATAGACGTTGATTGAGAATTACCACTAACTCTGCACAAAAAGCTGCATAGTTGTCATATTCTTTAGGGTGTAGCAGACCATCTGGAGTTTGTTGCATCCACTTAGTCCAACCGGGGATATTTTGAATAATGGTGGGTTTTTGGGGATAAGATGCATCGAAACCTGCTTTAATTTTGGCTATATCCCAGGTTTTAGTCGCTCCCTCTCCCCATTTCCCCAGGAGTCAGCCAGTGAGCGAATTCTGTGGTGAAGCGATCGCTTAATATAGATTCTCTGATCTTTTGCGTAAAGCGTATCAGTTCGGTGATGTTGTGAATACTTAACAAAGTGTAAGCCAAAATTTCTTGCGATCGCACTAAATGAGATATATACGCACGGCTGAAGTTTTGGCAAGTATAACAATCACAAGTTTCATCTAATGGCGTAAAATCTTCACGAAATTTAGCATTTTTCAAATTCCAGCGATCGCCCAGTACCATAGCTGTACCATGTCTCGCCCAACGAGTGGGAATCACGCAATCAAATAAGTCTATACCAGAAGCTATAGCGATCGCCATCTCTCGATAAGTACCTACACCCATCAAATAACGCGGCTTATCTGGTGGTAAAAGTGGCGCTGTCGCTTGGACAATATTCGCAATTAATTCCGGTGGTTCTCCCACACTCACACCACCAATCGCATATCCAGGCAAATCTAACTCAGCCAAAGCCACAGCAGCCTGAGAACGCAAATCTAAATACACGCCTCCCTGTACAATACCAAACAACGCCTGATCGCTGCGTTGGTGCGCCGCAATACAACGTTGTAACCAGCGATAAGTGCGCGATGTAGCTCCTTCCACCTCTTCGCGAGTAGCTGGATAAGGTGGACATTCATCAAACGCCATAATCACATCTGCCCCCAGAGTATTCTGAATCTCAATTGAGCGCTCTGGTGTTAAGTTAATAATCTGACCATCGTGAGGTGAACGAAATACTACACCATCTTCAGTGATTTTTCGCATTTCGCTCAAGCTGAAAACTTGAAATCCACCAGAATCTGTCAGCATTGGACCATTCCAGCCCATAAACTTATGCAATCCTCCACCCCCAGCCACAATTCCTTCACCGGGTTGCAAATGGAGATGATAAGTATTTGATAACACCATTTGCGCCCCAGTGTCCTTTAATTGGGCAGGTGTCAAAGTTTTGACATTTGCGAGGGTTCCCACTGGCATAAACCGTGGAGTTTCAACGATACCATGAGGTGTAAAAAACACCCCAGCCCGCGCTTTTGTCTGGCTACAGGAAGCAAGGCATTGAAAAGAGAATGTAGAATTCAAAATAAAACAGATGGGGAGAGTGGGGGAGGGGGAGGAGGATTTAAGTCTTGACTATTGACTCTTGATTTTAAAACGAATCAGAACTGTCATCGTCAATTTCTGCATCCCACCTAGCTGATAGTACCTGTTCCATCATGGCTTCAATGGTGCTAACATTCAAGTTGCGATCGCGTCGCTCTTGTAAAGGGGTAGACAAAGGAATAAGTCGCAAACGGGTTCCTTCTTGCACCAAATCAAAAAAACTTTGCTGCTGCGGAGACTGTTTTAATTCCAAATAATCGAAGCTATAAATATTTAAATAAAGAGCATGGTTAGCTACGAGTGTAGAGCGTTGCGGATTCGCAAATACTTCCATTACATCACCATCACCCTCGCTCTGCAATTTGCCATCTTGGGTGTAAATGTAGTGGACGCGACCTAAATCTGTCAACAATCGTCGTATATCGAGCTTATTTACAATTACGCCCGTGTTAATGATGCACGGAGCTGGTATCTTGGTGTCGGGTAGATGGTGGCTCATAATTAAATAGCTTGAGTGCGCGAAGGTGAAGTACAACACAGCTAAACAGTCAATTGAACAGATAGAGCTAAACCCTACGTTTAAATAATTATCAACTTTTTTGTGGGGCGAACAACTAATAATTTGAGATCAGTTACTTAGTCAACAATCGGTACAATGGAACGAACACTGATTAAATTGCTACTTCGGAAAATAGTGATTCGGTTTATTTTATACTATGCATTTTTACTTAAGAACTGAGATAAGGATAACAAAATTTTCCGGGATAATTTATCATGAGAGTAAATCTTATTTAAAGCTTTAAAATTTGATGCTGCTCCCTGTGCGGGAATTTTCAGCGTCATTCTTAATTTGTCCTTTATTTTTTGTCATTTGTCATCTGTAAAAATGCTAATGACTAATAACTAAGAAATAAGGTAACAAATATGACTAATGAAGAGCAATGGTGGAAAAAAAGTTTGTCCCAAATAGCAGCTTCCGTGATATTTTATACTGTGATTCCTTTGCCATATTTGGACAAATTAGACTTTTCCCAGGTGGCACGCTTTGCGCCGGTGATTGGGTTGATGATTGGGGGAATTTTGGGGCTATTTGATACTGGGATGAATTATCTGGGTATGCCAGTATTAACTCGTAGTGCCTTGGTAATTAGTGTTTGGATTGCGATTACGGGAGGACTGCATTTAGATGGGGTAATGGATACTGCTGATGGGTTAGCGGTAGGTGACAAAGAACGACGATTGGAGGTGATGACAGATAGTGCCACAGGTGCGTTTGGGGCAATGGCAGCGATCGCCTTGCTATTATTAAAAACAACCGCATTGACAGACATACACCAAAACCGCTGGTTAGTTTTGATGGCTGCTTGTGGGTGGGGACGTTGGGGGCAAATTTTGGCGATCGCTCAATATCCTTACCTCAAATTAACTGGTAAAGGCGCATTTCACAAAGAAGCAATTCGTTCTTATAAAGATTGCTTACCAGGATTATTGCTGCTGTTGAGTTTAAGTGGTTTAGAAATTTTAACAGACAAACGCCTATTTTTTGCATTAGGGATGACATTGGCAGGAAGTGCGATCGCTTTTGTGACTGGTGCTTGGTTTAATTACAAATTAGGGGGACATACAGGAGATACATACGGTGCAGTCGTTGAGTGGACTGAAGCCTTATTTCTCTGTATGCTGACTGCACTGTGAACGATTTTGGCTTTTACGAAAAGTTTGAGGGTCGGTTTTCTTTGCTCATATCATGACAGATTTATTACAATACGGTTGTATTGACGTTCCTGTAAAGACGTTCCGGCGGAACGTCTCTACGAGGGTTTCGGGGCAACGCATAATGTAAAGACGTTCCGGCGGAACGTCTCTACGAGGGTTTCGGGGCAACGCATAATGTAAAGACGTTCCGGCGGAACGTCTCTACGAGGGTTTCGGGGCAACACATAATGTAAAGACGTTCCGGCGGAACGTCTCTACGAGGGTTTCGGGCAACGCATAATTTAGATTCTGGAGATGTCTATTTAACTGGTTGCAACTTTGTCACTTTAAGTTTATAGACGCCAACTCCAGTTTCTCCGAAAGACCTGACACGAATGATATAATTTCCTGTTTGTGTAATGCGGGTGAACAGCAGGGAATTACTGCTACCATCGGGACCGTCATCATTTTCTGCTACTGTCGATCCGTCAGGTGCTAGCAGCGTGATGATGGCATCAAAGCTGTCAGATGACAGATCAACTGCGAGATTATCACCCTTGGTCAGTCTCACAAGGTAATCACGGGCAAAGCCACCTTGACCGGTGGGAATGTCTTTATCTGAAAGCGTATCAGAAATTTCCGCGCTATTAGGTAAAGGTATGGGAGTATACAACTTATTTTGAGCAAAAGCTACTGTTGTACTCATACCAATTGCCAGCAATGTCGCAGGAACAATTATTACTTGCCTCAAACTTACCCCGAAAGCTTTAGTTATCATAGGAATACACGGAATGCGGAAAACTCAGCTTTGAAAAGCTGAGAGGAAAGCGGCACGAGCGATTTTAATCGCTTTGAATATTTGAAATCATTATCGCCTTGGGGTTGTTTAATTCGGTGTGCTTTTGTGAATCAGTTGCCGGGAACGGTTTCCGTTCCGGCAAACTGATGAACCCGAAGGGTAATGCACTTTCAATGGGACAATTGCCATTTCAAACCTCAACCCTGTACGCATAATGTTTTGCTCTTTCGAGCCTCCCTTCCGGGGTGATGTTAGCCTCGACCTGTTATAAGAGCTTGTTATACCTGCAACACTGCCTCAGTGACCTTAAGACTGTTTAATTGCAGATGACAGAGCAGAGAACTGGCTTGTCTGGCGACACGCTTACGCGAACGCATTCCCAGGTGTCGTGACTCAAATAACGGCTACTCGTTTTACCGAGTGGTCTGGTCAGCATGGCTTGCTTGATTTCTCTTACAAGCCCAGCCCCTTAAGGGGCTGGGTTACTGACTCCCAGCAGTGTTCCCACAAAAACAGTATAATCTGGTCAATTATAGATTTTTCAAGCATAGCTTGCCTACATATTCTTTATTTATCTTTCTTTTACAGGAGTAGCGATCGCTGCTATTCCCTCTACGGCAATTCCACATTGATGAAGTACTTCCACCGCAGATTTAGCAGTAGCTCCACTAGTGCAAATGTCGTCAATTAACAATACTGGCACATTTGGACGAAACTGAGAAAAATCTTTGCCTAAAGCAAAGGCTTTTGCTAAGTTTTTTTCTCGTTCAAGAGGAGATAAACCGAATTGTGCTTCAGTTTCTTGTACTCTTGCCAAACCATTTTGTTTCAATTTTAACCCAGTTGTTTGGCAAAAGCTTTCTGCTATGAGCGCGGCTTGGTTGTAACCGCGTTTTTTTTGCTTGCTGGGGTGAAGTGGAATAGGAACAACTATTAAGCGTCGGTCTGTAGAGAAAGAATTTAACCATGCTTCGCCTAACCATTGTCCCAGAGGGCGAGCGATTTGGGGATGATTTTCGTATTTCATGACAGCAATCGCTCTTTTTAGGGAACCGCCATACTTACCCCAAGCAAATACTGGTATTGATTCTTGCCAGCGGCTATTAGGATTAGCTAAGTGACAGCTATGTAACTGTTTAAGACAGTATTGACAAAATTCTTCAGATGTTTGGCGCTGGCACAGAGGACAATTGGATTGAAGAAAGAGGCTAAGCAAATCTTTGATAAAATTACTCATTTATTACATAACTAAATAAGTGGGCATAAATAAATGTAATACCAATTCTATGCAAGGTTGCGCTTTATCGCCCTGCGCCGAGCGCACGCTACGCGAACAGGCACCGAAGCCTGGGGCTATACAAACAAAGCCCACCTGCGTGGGCTAATTAGACGCATCTTCATATAGAAAAAGCTATACTTTCAAGTTATGCAGTTTTGGAATATAAATATAAAAAATATGATAAACTCTAGTTGCTTAACTATCAAAGAATTCACTGATGCAGTTGGCGGGGGTATCACTCCGCGCATGGTGCGACACTATCATCAATTGGGATTATTGCCGCAACCAGTGCGATCGCATAGCAACTACCGCCTTTATAATGAAAACGATGTCCGTCGGTTGCAACGGATTGTTGCGCTGAAGCAGCAGGGATTTCAGTTAAACCACATCCGGCAAATTTTGAAAGTGGAACCGGAAGCGGATACTAGCATTACCCTGATGTCGCAACTTCAGCAACAATATAGAACAATTATGCAGCAAATTTCCCAACTGCGGCAAACCGCATCAGCTTTAGAAGGGTTGTTGGGAAGAGATCAAGATTGTGAAATCATGCAAGGGGAGGTTTTTTATCAACTCAAGTTATTAGAAGTCGAAACTCAAGCAGGAGTTGGAGAACTAGAAAATCTGTGGGATAAATTGGATGCAGAAGTTCATACTCATCCGGAAGTTTTTCAAGAATCTTTACAATGGTTGCTGCCTGATTTATCTGACCGTTCGGAAATTGAACAACATTTAATTTCCCAGATGGTTTTAGCTTGTGGGGATGTTAGTTTAGTGTCGTTTTTGAGATTGGGGAATAAAGCGATCGCCTCCACTCGTGATGCGCTAAAATCAGGCTGCCAGGTTGTTGTCGATACTTTTTCAGTGGCAGCAGCTTTAGATACTACTCGATTAGCTCACTTGGGATGTAAAATTACAACTTTAATTAACAATCCCCACGTCACAACCGCTAAAGAAGCAGAAATTGCTTTTTGGGAACATCAAGAATGGCGAGAAAATTTACTGAAACTAACTACAGGTTGCGTGCTAGTTATTGGTTATGCTCCTTCAGTACTTTTAGAAGTTTGTCAAGCTATTCAAAATCAACAAATTCAGCCTGCGCTAGTGATTGCGATGCCCATTGGTTTTAGCCATGCACCTGCGGCAAAGCGGCGATTAATGCAAACACCTGTGCCTTTTATCACGATTGAAGGGACTTTGGGTGGTGGATTGTTAGCAGCTACTGCTCTCAATGCCTTAGTTGAATCGCTGTTAGACAAACCTGATTGTCACTGTTATTTAAGTTAAAAGAATTGTTAAGAAATTATTTTATTTTTTACTTTTTGCATATTAAATATCTCCATAAATTAATTATGCGTTGCCGGAAACCCTTGTATGGAGGTAGCAATGTTACGTCTCTAGGTCTTTTGTGGAGATGTCTATTTAAATCACAAGGCAAACTGGGAAGTGTGGAAGCCGCGTCTTTTTAAAGCGCGGAGGAAACACGACCCAAGCGATTTTAATCGCCGCGAATATTTATGTTCATAAATAACTATAACCATCTTTTTTATGTATTGTTTTACAGTATTTGTGAGAAACACCTTGTACTTTGTCTTTGACTGTGGAAATATTGAAACTTCCGCTTGAACGTGTTGCAACCCTTCCAGTATATGCACCAATCTTTTTACCAGAGGTGACGACGGCTTTGATAATATCTCCTGTTTGAAACCCAAAATGAATCTGTTTGTTAGTTCGGTGTCTCGTGGGAAAACCAAATTTATTTGTTCCGCACATTTGCCTCGTTCCATGACCAGTAGCTTTGATTAATAACGGTTTGGTTATTAATACTAATACTCCTTCGATTTTACCGACACATGCAGCATCTAGCCAATGAGTTTTAGGCAGTTTCATACGAGTACGGTTAAACTTAGTTAAACCACCAGAACTCGTGCTGACTGGTAGTCCAGTAGCTTTCAATGCGTTAAATAATGCCCAGCGTGTAGAGTTGACAGCAGTTGCATCCTTTAAAGGTCTTTTAGCTTGAGACAGAATCTTTTTTATAAGTTCTGGCTTTTTAGCAAGAAAAACTTTAATATCTTGCGTGCCTTTTTTCTTATTGCATTTATCGCAAGCAAGACATAAATTAGAGATTTTATTTGTTCCTCCTTTAGCGATGGCGTGGATATGCTCAATTTGTAGAGCTATATTTTCAGCTTCGCAGTAGGTACATTTTCTATCCCATTTATTAAGAAGATATTCTCTAACTTCGTAACCTAACAACTCTCCTTGTTGATATTCGATACCAGATATTTCGGGATTTTCTAGTTGTTGTAAATCAAATCTGACTAACTCTTGAGATATACCAGTAAGGAGTGCAAACTTAATTAAACGATTTACAATCGTTAAAGTCGTTTCTACACGATGCTGTAACGATGGTGCGAGCCAATATGAACGTCTTCTTCTATTAAGAAATCGTGGTTGACGATAACGAGTATGTCGTGAACGTCTGCCACGTCTCTTCATATTTCTAGACTCAAGCGATGCTTTAATAGCAAGACCTCGATGAGTTAATTCTGCACCAAATATAACTTTGCCGTTTTGAACTAAAGCAAGTCCGGTAGTTTTAGAACCAGGATCGATTTTTATTTGAATTGGTTTTACTGGTTTTAAGGAAACCGTTTTAAGAATAATCGTAAACGGATAACGACGGAACACGGCAGCTTGACCATCGTTGAGTAATTTTCTCGCTGTACCAGGATGAACGGGATTACATGGTTTTTTGTTTGTGTCAATAACTAAAACGTAATTAGACAATTCAAGAACTCCTTTGCAGGGTAATGTTAGCTTCGATCTTGTTATCCTAGCTTTTTGCACTTGCAACACTAAACCATTGACCTTAGTTTTGTTTAATTGCAAATGACAGAGCGACAAACTAGCTACGCATTTGAAGGTGTCATGACAAGGATAACGGCTACCTATTTCTAGGTGATCTGGTCAGCACGGCTTTTAGGTTTTTAAGCTAGAAGCCCCGTCATTTTAATGCGGGGTTGCTGACTCAAGTATCATAGTTTGGCGACATGATATAGTTTACATGATAATTGGATGCTGATTTTAGGCAAATAAACTATGGTAATTTGGGTAGAAAGTATGATTAGACAAAGTATTTCCGAAAAATTCAACCATTTATCAGAAAATCTAAAGATATTTATCAAATAAAAACGTAAAACTTATAGTTCAAGATGATTCAAGCTAGAACTAATTAGCTTGAAGCCATGTTATCAAAGGTGATATGATATAATGCCCGGTAAATTACTTAACAATTGTATTGACGTTGCGCCGGAACGTCAATACGACGGTAGGTAGGTTTTTATTAAACGGACATGATGTGAAAGACCTTTGTATAATTAGCCCGTCTCCTAATTAAAAAGATAACGATTAAGACTAGTCGGTAATAATATTCCTTTACCTTGATAAGGGGCATATGTGGCAAAAAGAGAAAAAAGATAATTCCATAGTCAGTTTAGCATTACTGTTGGCATTAAGTTCCCCAGCAGTAACTCTCTTCGTACCAAACTGCGTACAAGCAGCACAGTCTGCAACTGAAGAACCTTCATTCCCTCTGCCGCAAACGGTGGAGAATGGGACTAAAATCAGGCTTGATGGTTCAAGTAGCATGATGCCAATCAATCAAAGCCTGAAAGAAAGTTTTGAAAAGCAGTTTTCTGGCACTTCAGTTGAATTAGCGGCAACCGGTGCAGATTCTGGTCTCAAAGCTTTGCAAGATGGTAAAATCGATATAGCTATAATTGCTCGCAACTTGACACCAGAAGAAAAAGCTCAAGGTTTAGAGCAAGTACGGGTACATCGTGAAAAAATAGCGATCGTAGTTGGTGGTTCTAATCCTTTTAAACGCAACTTGACAAGTAAGCAATTTGCGAAAATTTTTCGAGGGGAAATTACCAATTGGTCTGAGGTAGGAGGACAAAATGCGAAAATTAGCTTTATTGACCGTCCGTCAACAAGCGATACTCGCGATTCATTACGCGATTATCCAGTATTCAAATCTAATAAATTTGCCACAGGCTCTACAGCTACCCAATTAGAAGATGATAATACCACAGAAGTTATCAAGCAACTGGGCAAAGACGGCATCAGTTATGCGCTGGTTAATCAAATATCAAAGCTGGAAGATGTGCGATCGCTCAAATTACATAATACCTTACCAGACGATGCAAGATATCCCTTCTCCCAGCCTTTGGTATACGTTTACAAGAAAAATCCGAGTTTAGGTATTGCAGGTTTTCTTGGCTTTACAACCGCCAAACCGGGTATTCAAGCCATAGAAAAAGCCAGAACTGCGGAAGAAGAAGCGATCGCTGCCAGTATACTACAGACAATCCCCCCAAATCCAATTACCTCAGCAACTACTGCACCCACAGAAAGTGCAACTTCACCGCTAGGGGAAACCACCAACCCCACAACGGCTAATCAAAATGATTCCGCAATAGCTGTACCCGCTAATGATAACATTCAAAATGTTACCAATGACAGAATATCGCCTTGGTGGTGGTTGTTAGCTTTGCCTGTAATCGGTGGTTTATTATTCTGGTTGCTAGGAAAAAAGGGATCAAAACCTCAAGCAACAGACAACGTAACAGAATTATCCAATCAACATTTAGAAGAGATTATACCAACAGCAGCCATAGGTGCAAGTGTTGCTGCCCCTGTTAGCGACGCTTTGTCTGATAACCAGCTACTTCGCGCTTACGCGCAAACACAATCTGGCGCAGTCAAAAATACTACCCAGATTTCAGACACCCCAGATAATCTAGCTGAAGATACAACATCTCCAGTATCCAACATTACCTCAGGTGGTAGCGCGGAACTAGCAGGCGTTACAGCACTAGGGATAGGAACAAGCACTTGGTTCGCACCATCTGACACAGCAGAAGCGGTAGATGAAACGACAGAAATCAGTAATAATACTCAAATATCACCAAATATTCCCCAAGGAGAAACATCAGTAACCGACCAATCGGCTGAACCACAATCAAACACCTCTGCGGGTGGTACAGTAGCACCAGGTGGGTCAATACTTTGGTCGCGATTAACTGGCAGCTCACCAAGAGAAGTTATTGCAGAAACCACAGAAAGCAACGACCTTGAAGAAGATGTCTGGGATATTGAAACTCCACCAGCCGAAGTCACAACCCCCAAACTGCAATATTCTACCACAGTAGATGCTACCTCAACTGAAGTTAGAGATTCTCTCCCCCTTCCATCTGATGTAAATATCGAAGCACCAACAACGGAAGTTACAAATTCTGGCGTTGCATCGAATCCAGAAGCATCGATAATTGAAATTACATCCGCAGAAGCGCAAATTCCTACAAATGCATCTGATGCAGATTTAGAAACATCAACAAAAGAAATTACAGATTCATTTCCCGAACTTGCATCCTCAGAAGATGACTCGGATATGGACTTCTATCAAGAGGAGACAAAAGTACAACCACCAGCACAACAATTTAACTGGTTACAGAATATCACCTCTGCCGGTGGTATAGTAGCAGCAGGAACTGGAGCAGTACTTTGGTCGCGATCGCCTCTTAGAGATTCACAAACAGAAGCTATAAACCAAACCACACAAACTAACGATGCTGAGGAAGATTTCTGGGATATCGAAACACCCCCAATTGAATCACCAGATGTTCTGGAAAATGCATCTAATCAAGTAGAAACACCTTCTGGATCGCAAATTACCGATTCTCTACCCGAATTGTTAGATATCCCAGAACTTGTATCTGACGAAGACGATTGGGACATGGAATTTGCACAAGAGGAGACAGAAGTACAACCACCAGCACAATCTAGCTGGCTAGAGAATATCACCTCTGCGGGTAGCGCAGTCACAGAACGTGGGGCAGTACTTTGGTCGCGACTATCTGGTAAAGCTTCGCAAAGAGAAGCTGGTAATTCTAGCACAGAAGTCAGCAATATTGACTCCTATATCTTGGATAAGGTCGAAACACCCGTAACTCAACAGCCAGATGTTCCTTTATCTGTTTTAAATCCACAATTGCCCACAGTGGAAGTTATACCTGCAACTCAACAGAAAGATGTTCCTTTATCTGTTTTAAATCCACAATTGCCCACAGTGGAAATTATACCTGCAACTCAACAGAAAGATGTTCCTTTATCTGTTTTAAATCCACAATTGCCCACAGTGGAAATTATACCTGCAATGCCAGAACTACCGAATGTTCCGGAAGCTGCTTTGGATGTGGTTGCAGATGCAGCTGAGGAAGATTTATCTGCTGAATCAAACTGGCTAGAAAATATTACCTCTGATGATGATGCAACTTTAGAAGATGATGTATCATCAGATTTGTTTGATATGGACGAAACAACTTCTTTAGACTCCCCAGAATCAAGGGAAATATCGGCAGAAGTTGCAGATGCAAGCTTAGAACTACCAGCCAATTTACCCATCGAGCAAGATATAAAGCCCGAACCTGTACAAAATATTACTGGAGCCACTCCATTAAACTTAGCAGGTGGTGTAGCTTTTGTGGGTGCAGGTGCTGGAGCTTGGTCTCGGATTTATGGCAATAGTGAAAATACTGGAATTTCGGTTACAGAAGATACAATTAGCGAGGAAAAAGATGTAGAAAGCAGCATTGCGATCGCACCTCGCACGGCAAAATGGGCTTATGTATTTTGGAACGTTTCCGACAACCAGAAAAAATCAGTGCAGCAAGATGGCGTTTGTCAATTCGCCTTGCGGTTGTATGATGTGACTGATCTTGACTTAAGTTATCAGACTCCCATACTGGTGCAGCAGTATGAATGTGAGGAAATCACGCACGATCGCTATGTAGCGATTCCGGCAAGCGATCGCGATTATATGGCAGAAATAGGCTATCTAATTAATAGCGATCGCTGGTTTTTACTAGCTCGTTCAGCCACAGTTCGCGTCTATACCCGTCCCCAGCAAGATTTCTGGTTTCAAGCGGATGCTGAGTTAATTATCCATGGAGCAACAGAACCAGGTGCAACTGTGACAATCGGTGGTCATTCCATCAAACTCAAACCCGATGGAACTTTCCACTTGCGTGTCCCCTTTACACACAGCTTGATTGATTATCTCATGACCGCAGTTACTTCTGATGGGCAACAGACTAGAATCATTCACAAGAAGTTTTTCCAAGAAACTCAAGAATGAATAATATCATGTCCGTCTAATTACAACAGATTGCGTTGTTATTAAATACACGTAGAGACGTAGCATTGCTACGTCTCTACAGGTTTTGGGTTTTATGCATGTACCTCTTAAGGAGCAACCGTCGTAAAGACGTTCCGGCGGAACGTCTCTACAATATATGTGATTTGTCGGACATGATATAATTGGTAATCCTTGACATCAAAACCGCTGACCGGTGGTAACTTCAAATTTGACCTCTCCCTGGTCACTAATTCCCAAGTCACCACGAAGCAACCCAAACGGTGACTTCACTCGCAATCCTAACCCGTAACCAAACCCACTTCCGGGTTTACCTCGCACTATACCCGGTTCCCCTAATACGGTTTTGCTAGATCCAAAATCCGAACCGAAGTCTGCAAATAAAACTCCTCCCACTGTCCGCAAAATCGGGAAACGATATTCTACAGAAGCTAAACCATAACTACGTGCGCTGGCAACTCTACCACCTCCGTAACCTCTAACAGAATTCTGTCCACCCAAATCAAATGCGTTTGCGGGTGGAAATTCGCCGATATTTGTTCCAGCTTGCAAATTAAAAGCGATCATTTCTGTATTTTCTGTTGACCCATTACGACCTATAAAAGCAACTGGTACGTATAAAACATAGTTACCTTGCAATCGATTGCTAGCAATTTTACCGAGTCCGATGGGAATTGCTTGGTCGGTACGAAGAGTCAGAAGCGAACCTTTACTTGGATTGTTACGGCGATCGCGTTGATCTTTGCTAATAGCAAAAGATACTGTAACTAAATCATCAATACCAGTACCGCTTACTGAAAGTGGGTTTCCCAATCTATCTAATTGTGCCACATTATAATCGCGATCGCGCAAGCTAATTCTCGTGTAGTTCAAACCTAAAGCTGCATCCCAATCATCAAAAGATTTTAAAACAGCTACAGAACCCCCAAATCTTCCTTCTCGTGCCGTGCTACCGTTTGACAACTTGATTTCATCGTTGAAAGTTCGAGATAAATCTCGTTCGCGAAAAGCTCGAAAGCTGTAGCCTAAGCGACTTGGTTCTCCTCGACGATAAGGGCTGATAAAGGAAGTGTCAAATTGAACATCTTTACCGCTGACTTGAATGCTGGTATCTAGTTGTTCATTAAGTCCGCTAATATTTGCATCTCGATAACCTACCTGACCGTAAAGCCCAACATCACCGTTATCACCACCGCCAAAGTTCCAAGAAGGAAATTTATTTTCTCTAATGTAATAGACGATAGTAAGACTTGTGTCATCTTCTTCTAAAACAAAGTTAACTTTATCAAACGAATTTAATCTCCTTAATCTTTCTACGTCTTTTTGAAATAAATCGTTACGAAATATTTGACCTGGCTTTAATCTCAGATTGTCAATGATAAAATTTCTCTGAGTCCGTCCTTCGATGAGTCTACCTTTTTCATCTACCCACTTATCCTTATTATTGAGAAAACGGATTTGGATATCTTTAACAATTTTCTCGCTAACCTCAGCCCTCTCAACACTTTTGTAAGATGTGGGGAGTGGTTGGGAAATATTCTCTATGTCAGTTTCTACGGTTGGCGGCAAGTTGGTATCATTCTTCAGTTCTGATTCTGCACGCACCTCGTAACTCCAACTAAGCAACATCCCGACAATCAAAATCACAATTTGAATACGCATATCTAAAACTTTATCATTCCCCACATCTTGATAACAGTTAAATTGTCCCATTACAAGAGATCGCGACTCGATTTAAATCGCAAAGCCAGAAATTTGCTACTGTAATGGTGAATAAATGTGCGATCGCAGGGAGGGGGGTAAAATAAAAAAGTTATTTAGTCTCACCCCCAAAGAACTCGATAGGATTATTGTCCTGGTCTAATTGCCATAGATTGATCCTCCTGGATCGGTTCCGTGACGGCTTGTGAAGCTGGTAAACCTACACCTTGGATTGTTACTTCGTCCCATACAGCTGGGGCACCATTGAAACTAGCTGCAACGAGTTGAGAAAAATTTGGGGATAGAACCAAGCTCTAGACGACGGTAAAAAATTGCTGTTGAAACGTGATTTAAAACAACTGGGTCTACATTACATAAAAAAGCTCAATCGTAGAATGGGTAGCTTAAACTTGACTCTGTTTGGTTTTGACGGGGTTGCGTCAAAACCATTCCTACTGTACCAATTGAGTAAAATGAAAGTTCAGTCATTCCCGCGAGGTGTCCGATGACTATCCTTGACCGCCGCCGTCAACTTCAACAACAGATTGCTCAACTTCCAGATGACCAACTGACTCAGGTTGAACAATATCTAGCATTTCTTAGTTTTCAGAAAACAGTTCCATCTCAATCACAAGTGACTAAATCACCTTCCACTGGAGCTTCAATTCTGGCATCTTTAGAGCAACCACACACTCCGCCCGATTCTCCTGAGTGGGATGAGAAGATCCCACAACCACCTGAAGATTTTGCCGCTAAGATCGCTGAAATAAAACAACGTGGCGATCGTTCTCAATCTGTGATCCGACGAGATTCTACAGGTCAAGACTTGCTCAAATTTGCTGGTAGTTGGCTAGGAAACGACCTAGAGACGTGCCTAGAATTTCTTGATGCAACCCGCTCAAAAGCGAAGTTTTAAGCCAATAATTTATGTATTTGCTGGATACCAATCATTGTAGTTATCTCATTAACAACAATCCTCAAGTTGTTGAAACTGCTCAAAGTTATGCTCAAGATCCTTTTGGGATTAGCATCATTAGCTATGGTGAGTTGCTCTATATGACGGAAAAATCAGAGCGTCGAGAGATGAACTTACAAGTGGTTCAAGCATTCCTGACAGAAATTGATATCTATCTGCTCAATCAAGAAATAGCTGAGATATACAGTCAACTGAAGAACTGCATTTTTCATCAATTTGCCCCAAAAGAAAAAAACAAACGCCGCAGTACCCGCATTCAGGATCTCGGTTTTGATGACAATGATCTATGGATCGCCGCAACAGCAATTTATCATAATATTACTCTCGTTTCTGCTGACAGCGACTTCACTAGGATTCAGCAAGTTTACAGCTTTTCAGTTGAATCATGGATTTAGTAGAATAACAACAAAGTAATGTTATAGCGTTTACTTTAGCCGAAAAAGTTCAGCAACTTAATTTGAATGTTAGTCTCTGGACCTACGACTAGAAACGCAGAATCGCCAAACTTTGGGGCACCTGTGAGAATTTTCGGGTTTTGAGAAAAGCCAAACTCTTCTGTAGGAATACCGAAGGGATTTCGATTGAGAGTACCGTCACCATTGGTATCATGAAAAACAGCGATCGCATAATTTCCGACTTTCAAATTGTCAAATTTAACTGTCAGCGGTGTGTTTTCTACTTTGACACAACGGGCAGCCACAGCGCTAGTGCTGCTGCTAGGAAATCCTCGTCCACCTGAAAACAAACTTAAGCAAACTTGCCCCCGCTGGCTTTTCAACCCGTCAATCGTCACCGTCAGGCTACTCTTTGATACTGCTTTTGCTTCTTGTAAAGCTGTCAAGTTGATAACAGCGGTTAGAAGTAAAAGGCTTTTTAAAATACGTTGCATATTTATTGACTCCTATATAAAACACTACAAATTTAGGCAGTAATTTGATTAAAACCATAATGCCAATTGCAATCGCAAATATTGCCCACACAAATGGTATAATAAATTAGCGAACTTTCAGATAGTTTATACGTAGACGAGAAAAACGATCGCTATAGTTCCGAAATTTCTCTCGAATTAATAGATACAGCAGATTTGAGGTAAATAAAGTACATGTATAAAACCCAAAACCCTCCTAGATACGCGAAAATTCGCGTATCTACGTCTTTTCCACTCCTATGTCTATTGTAAAGAGGTAGCACTGCTACGTCTCTACATTCTTTTTCACTTTCTATGTCGTCGAGATATGCTCAGTTAAACAAAATCAAATTAAGCGCATATTTTGACTGTTCGGGTCAAAACCTCTAGCAAATCGGGTACTTTCATCGTAAAAAGCACCACTGAAATTAGCTCCGTATAACTTAACATTATTTAGTTTGGCTCCCCGCAGATTAGCTTGACTTAAATTCGCTCCGCTGAGGTTAGCTCCAGTCAAGTTAGCTCTGGATAAGTTAGCTCCCTCAAAGTTAGCTCCCCATAATTTTGCTTTGGCTAAGTTAGCTCCACTTAAGTTTGCAGCCCATAAATTGATTCCGGGTAAATGAGCTTTAATTAGCTTAACTCCACTTAAATCTGCTATCGAAAAGTCTCTCTCACCTGCGACATAACGCCGTTTCAGTTCATCTGCATTCATTTTTACCTGTTAATAATTGCATAATTTTATCTGAAAATATGAATTTATCAGAAATTTGGGTTTAAAACCCCGTCCTTTAGTACTTGCTTTATATTTACCGAAGATATATTTTCCACTAAAGTAGCATTGCTACGTCTCTACATTTTTTTTCACCTTAATATAGTATGCCCTAATGCGGAAAATGATTGAACTGTTGTTTATGGCACTTTGAGACGCTTTTCGTGTCATTGTCAACTAAGCGAAGCGATCGCTTTATTCACCCTGGGCACATTTTTTATAGACATTCCATACAGAGAAAACATTCTCTCTGCTTCATCACTCCTTAAAAATGACGAAGGACAGACACACAACTTCTTTATCAATAATTCGTCTCTTCATAAATATTAATTCCTTTAACTTGTTTATCTTCACGTTTGTCAAAGTAAAATCACTGATTTTTATCTGTCAGCTGGTTAAATCAGTTACAAATTCTGTCTATTCAATGAAAAACATAATTTCAGTAAAATCATCCTATTATTTGTAATGAATAAGTCACATAATTGGCTCAAGACACGGTAAACGACACGAGCTTACAATCATGTTTATCAGAAAATTTGCTTCAATTGCTGCTTTATCTTTATCTGCCATCGCTTCCTTATCCTACGCAGATGCTGCTCACGCTTTCTCCTTTACCAAGAGCGTAGGTACTACAAGTCCTACCGGAGCAACCAATCTAGGTGCCTATACCAAAGACAAAAACGCAATCACCATTGACTTCAACAATGGTACAGCACCTACCACTGGATTTGCTCAGTACTCATTTAGTAACGAAACAGGCACAAGCAAAGTTAAGGCAGACAGTTGGGCGCCAGTTGGTCCAAATGGTGAGAAAAACGATTCTCAGTATCTGGCAATTTTCGATAATAGCTCAGTCACAATTAGCTTAGAGAGTCTGACAAAATCTTTCGGTTTAGATTGGGGTGCTGCTCACCCTGGTAATACTCTTTCCTTCTACAATGGAAATAACCTGATCAAGACCTTTGAAACTGCCCAAATCAGTAAGTTTGCCATCTACTCTGAACTACATCCAGGACCAAAGGCAGGTGATAGTTCTATACAATCAGCACCCGGAAGCAAAACGTACTATCAAGGTAATGCCTACGTTCAGTTCTTTGCAGAGAACGCAAATGAATACTTCGACAAAATTGTGATTTCCCAAACAGGAGGTGGTGGATTTGAAAGCGATAACCACTCCTTCCGCACAGTACCTGAGCCTAGCCTTGTTTTCGGTATGCTGGCTCTAGGTGGTGGTATGCTCCTCCGCAAACGCAAAAATCAAAAAGCTCTCAATTTGGGCTAAGTTGATTTAATCACCACTTTTTTGGGGTGTCTTCAACCCCCTTCCCGCTTTTAGATAATTTAGTTTGTATTTGCCCAGATAAATAATAACATGGAAATAGAAAAGGCAGACTTATGTGGTCTGCCTTTTCTATGTGTTAATTCTCGTAGTGGGCAGTTTACTGCCCGAATTAAGCGATATTTAATGCGATCGCTTGATGGGATAACTGAAGAATATCGGCGCTTAAATGTCTTGAATTATGAAATCGAATGTGGTAATCTTTTTAAGATGGCGAAATTATATCAATTTGCCGCCTCTTAAACAGTCAATTATTAACCTGATTCAGAATTCTGTTGCGGATAAGTCAAACTCCAGTTGTATTTATCATTGAGTTGGAAATACAAACCTTGGATAATTAATCGCAGAGCCAGTCGAGTTTTGATGAAATTTCTAATGAGATGCGTTCCTGGTTCCGCAAAAATATCATCATAGAATTGACTATTGCCAAAAGGCTTTTCGTAAAAGCTGCCAAGACCTTTAACTGTTAAAATAAAAAATGGTGCTTCCTCGTATTTATCTGGAACCATAAATATACCATATACGTGATGTTCGCCAAGCCACGGTTCAACAACAACTTTAATGGCATGTACTTGGAATTTTGGCGTTTTTGATGCCAGAAAAAGTTCTGCATTGGAATCAGTTTCATCTAATGGCATCCACAGTGTAATAAACGAAAGCGAAAGTAGGAAAATTACAATACAAGTAACCAGACGACGCATAAAGTGAAAAGAAAGTATTTGTGTTCACGTTTTGGCAATTAAAATTGCCTAATTTTCTATACACATACAGCAGATTACGCTTTAATCGAATACACGTAAAGACCTAGCACTGCTACGTCTCTACAAGGTTGTGGGTTATAAGGTAGATGCCGAAAACCCCGGAAGAACTCTCCACGTAGTTCCGCATTCTGTGCTTCTCCCAGGGGGAGACGCTGCGCGAACAGACCGGGGATGAAGGCTGGCGGTAGGATTTATCCTACCGTCATGCCTTCTGTTGCTCAATATATCGTTTTACTGTTTCTGTGCAAACATTGCCTGCTGTGCTTACGAAATAGCTAGGTGTCCAGAGTGTTGGTAGTTTCATTAATTCTGGAAATTCTTTTCTCAGCACATGTGATGCTCGACCTTTAATTAGTCGAATAATTTTACTTGGGTCGTCACTAGGTTTTGCATTTATAAACATGTGAACGTGGTCTGGCATAATTTCAAGTGCTATGATTTTCCATCGGTTTTCAACACAAACCTCAAAAATAATTTCTTGCAGCTTCTCTGCAATAGCTCCTACTAACACTTTTTTACGTCGCTTAGGAATAAAAACAAAATGATAGTTTAACAGTGAAACTGCGTTACTTTCATGTCGATACTCGTCAGGAGAAAACTTAGCCACAACTTTAAAATAATGCTTGGTATCTGTCTACAGCTATTGTATATTAGTTGTAGGTCGAAAACAATCCTGTTTAGTAACAATCTTTTAGCGATGCTAGTTTTGGAGTATAAAGTCAAAGGCAAAAAAGCTCAATATACAGCAATTGATGATGCTATCCGCACCACCCAGTTCATCCGCAACAAAGCGATTAGATACTGGAGAGATGCTGATAGAGCATTAAAGGTTGACAAATTTGCCCTTAACAAATACTCCACCCAACTTCGCAAAGATTTTCCCTTCGTTACTGACTTAAATTCAATGGCTTGCCAAGCAGCCGCAGAACGTGGATGGGCTGCAATCTCACGGTTTTATGACAATTGCAAATCGAAGAAGCCTGGTAAAAAAGCGGAAAACGCGGTCTTGGGGTCTCCCCAAGTGAAGCGATTTTCCAAGACAGGTTTTCCAAGGTTTAAAAAAGATTGTCGTTCGGTTGAATATAAAACATCAGGATGGCGGTTACATGAGACTAAAAGACGCATCACTTTTACAGATAAAAAAGGTATTGGTGAGTTAAAACTTTTAGGTAAATGGGACTTACAGACATACGATGTTAAAGATATCAATCGAGTCCGGCTAATTTGTCGTGCAGATGGGTATTACGCTCAATTCTGCATCGTCGTTAATGCGGTAGATACTCAACCCAAAACAGGGCAGGAAATAGGCTTAGATGTCGGAATTAATAGTTTCTATTCCGATAGCAATGGACATCACGAACCCAATCCTAAGTTTTTGAGAAAGTCTGAAACAACAATCAAGAAATCTCAAAGACGTATTTACAAAAAGGTAAAAGGTTCATCGGGTAGACGCAAGGCAAGAAAGCTCTACGCCAAAAAACACTTAACTATAAGTAGGCAACGTAATGAACACGCTAAGAGAGTAGCGCGTTGCGTAGTCAAGTCTAACGACTTAGTAGCCTACGAAGATTTAAGAGTTTCTAATATGGTTAAAAATCATTGTTTAGCGAAATCGATTAGTGACGCTAGTTGGTATTTGTTCAGACAATGGTTAGAATATTTTGCACTCAAGTTTGACAAGCTAGCAGTAGCTGTACCACCTCATTACACGTCTCAAAAGTGTAGTAGTTGCGGTGTAATTGTCAAAAAATCTCTATCAACTCGTACCCATAATTGTAGTTGTGGATGCGAATTGCATAGAGATGTTAATGCTGCGGTGAATATTCTAAATCGAGGACTCCAAGCTAGGGACGGGCAGTCCCGAAGTAACGCTGTAGGAGTTGGAATCTCTACGCTAGTTGGCGAAAGCCTGCTAGAGCAAATTCTGACGTAGATTACAGAATCCCCGTGCTTTTAAGCCGGGGAGTGTCAAATACATATATCATTTAGAGTATTCCAAGTAAAAAAATACCCAATTGTCATTACGAACGCAGCGATAGCGGAGTGAAGTAATCGCATAGTCTCGAAGTCCTTGCGATTGCTTCGTCGTTCCTCCTCGCAATGACAGGTTTTGGATCATTTATTTGTTGGAACACTCTTACCTGAAATCTGCACATAATACTGATGCAAGGTGGACAGGACGAGACAAATACGGGCAATGTCCCCCAGGTAATTCTATCGCATCAACTCCCAAGCGCTTGCGTGCAGCATAACGCGACCATGTAGGGGAAATTATCCGGTCATCAGCGCAGACAATATACGCACACTCCACATCAGGCAAAGCTTGTAGGAGACTTACCTCAAAAATATATGCCATTGATTTTTGCTGCCGCATTTTGTCAACTGCCCAACCTGCCACCTCTTTTTCACAGTCGTGAAAAAAAAGTTCCATTGCAGCTGCTTCGCTTTCTGAAGGATTTTTCCCCAGAGAAGCAGGTTCGTACATATCAGGTTCATCACGAAACTTTTCTAGCTTACTCTCTTCTGGGCGATCGCAGCCAGCTGCCTTCATCATATCAGGCATGTCTTCATAAAACTGGTCAGCCGTACTAGTTCCGGGGTATGGAATCAGCGCAGTCAGGAACACAAGTTTACGCACAGGACGCTGAAGAGCGACAATGGGGATAACAGTACCAGCCATTGAGTGACCAACTAATATAATATCGTCTTCGTCTTTGGGAAGCGATCGCAGCACTGCATCAGCAAAGTCGGACAAACTAGCGGATGGATCTTCAATTGGCAAATCCATCGCTACTGTTTTGTGTCCCCGTGCTTCGAGTTCGGGAATTAGCAAATCCCAACACCACGCACCTTGACCGAAACCGTGAACTAAACAGAAAATACTCATATTGTAGCGATCGCTATTAGGAATTTCATATTAACATTCAGCCGAATTGTCAAAAAGTGCGATCGCTTAACAACACAGTAATGGCATTCACCACAATTTGCGCCGAACCTGTGAAAAACGATCGCTCGATTGTTTTTGGTGTATCGCGAGCTTTATGGTAATGCGGATTACGTAAATTTGCGGTATCTGTCACCAACACTGCACCGATTCCTTGATACCAAAATGGTGCATGATCGCTGCGTAAAGTATCCGGTGTCAGCAAACCTTTCAGGGGAATCGGCAGTGTTAGCACTGCTGGCAAATTTTCGCTTATTTTTTGAAAAGCATTAAGTAAAGGCAAGTGTTCTGCATCCCCAATCGCTACCAAAAAATCGCCCTTGTCGCTAGGTGGAGTAACAGGTAAAGTCGGTGGATACTGCTGACATCCAACCGTGTAGCAAGCATAACCTACCATATCCATCACAATTACACCACGCAAATTTGCCAAACGAGTATTATTTGCGACAAAAGCCTTACTACCCAAAAGTCCCTCTTCTTCCTTGTCAAACAATGCAAGCTGTAACGTCCGGGGAGTCGGACGCGAACCGAGAAGTCGGGCAACTTCCAGCACCACAGCCACACCACTAGCGTTATCATCAGCACCAGGAGAGATGGCAACGGTATCGTAATGTGCTGCGACAAGAATTGCTCCTGCTGCTTTATCAGTTCCTTGGCGTTCTGCAAAGATATTAACACCCTCAGAGAATTTTTCTAACGTTGGTTTCCAGCCTAACTTTTTCAGTTCAGATGTAATGTAAGTGCGAGAACGCGATCGCTCTACATTTGTGAAGCGCTTAAAATTCAACTTTTGAAGGTGAGCAAATAACCTGTCAGCAGATACTTGGGGACTATTTGTCACCTGCTTTGACTCTGACTTTTGGGATGTTTCCACTCGCGTGGTTGCAATAACTGGCATCTCTTCCCTTGGATGAAAAAACACGCCAATACCCATGACTACAACTGCCATTAGCACCACCAGCGCCAGCCAAATCCATTTTTTCATAAAATCTCTCCCTTGTCTACTGACATAGAATAGCGCCGAATAGCAAGTTTGACGCCTCGTCTTTTGACAACGGATTAAGTATTGTTAAAGGTTAATTGTTGATTGCCCCACTAACCACCAACCACGCACAGACGCGAGGAACATTGTGTCTCTAACCACGACTTACAGACGCGATGAATCGCGTCTCTACCAACCACCAACCACTAACAATTATCAAAATGCTAGATTTGTTGCTCATTGTCGTTTTAGGATTCCTGGGGAGTTTTGGTCATTGCGTGGGGATGTGTGGTCCTTTATCGGTGGCATTTTCGTTATCTAATAAACAGGAAACTCTCAATTGGCGATCGCAATTAAAATTTCATACACTGCTTAATTTTGGGCGAATGTTGAGTTATGCCTTAGTTGGTGCAGGCATTGGGGCGTTGGGTTCGGTGTTGCTTGCTAGTGGAAAATTTGCGGGAGTGGGTAGCGATTTACGCCGATGGATGGCAATTATCACCGGGTTGATGCTGATATGGTTTGGGTTAAGACAAATAAAACCCGACTTCTTGCCGCGTATACCGATGTTACATCCTTTATTGCCAGGTAAATTACGCGATCGCCTGAATAAAGGAATGGTCAAACTTTCTTTAAAATCAACATGGTGGACACCAGCACTTTTAGGCATGACATGGGGTTTGATGCCTTGTGGTTTTTTGTATGCGGCTCAAATTAAAGCTGCGGAAACTGGTAATTTGTGGATGGGGGCAGCAACTATGCTGGCTTTTGGTTTGGGAACTTTACCTACAATGTTAGGTGTGGGTGTCTCTGCATCTTTGGTAAGTCAAGACAAACGCAGTCAGCTATTTCGCTTAGGTGGTTGGGTTACTCTCGCCATTGGTGCTATTACTCTTTTGCGGACTGGCAACACAATGGTAGACTACACGGGACACGCTGCCTTGATCTGCTTGATCATGGCATTAATTGCCCGTCCGATTAGCAACTTGTGGGCTTCCCCGATGCATTATCGTCGTGCTTTGGGAGTAGGAGCTTTTGTTTTGTCTTTGGTTCACACAGTCCACATGATGGAACATACACTGCAATGGAATTTTGCCGCTTTCTTCTTTTTGCCACCTGATTTTCAGTGGGGTATAGCTATAGGTGCTGTGGCACTGATATTGATGACTCCCGCAGCTTTGACAAGTTTTGACTCTTTGCAAAAGTCTTTAGGCAAGCGTTGGCGACAAATTCATTTATTAAGCTTACCAGCTTTGCTTTTTAGTGGCATTCATACTGTGCTAATTGGTTCCCATTACCTCGGCTCTTTAGAATTAACTTGGGGGAATAAATTAGCAACAGTGCTTATAGGAATTGTCACTTTCGGTGTATTGCTCTTGCGTTGGGGAAACCCACCATCAAAAATTCAAAATTCCACTTCCAAAAAATTGAAAATTCGCTCATGATGCCTACGACAACCCAACCAAGTCGCGGTAAATCATACTTGTTGTCAGGTTCAACCTCCCTCTTGTTCCCAGGTTCAACCTGGGAACATTTTACAAGAGGCTCTGCCTCCCGAAATATGAGGCAGAGCCTCCTTAAAGGTATTCCCTGGCTCTGCCAGGGAAGGAAAAAGTATGTAATATTACTGTTTGCCTTAGTAACAGGAATTACAATTAATTCTGTAGCCTCTGCTCATAACGTGAAAACAACAGCAGATGTTGGTGGTACGCTCCACATTCAACCAAACGATAATCCTCGTGCTGGGGAGCCTACCCAAGTTTGGATTGCTCTTACCCGTAAAGGTGGAAAGGTTATTCCCCTGAAAGAGTGTAATTGCCAGTTGGCTGTTTATGCTGAACCTCATTCACCAAAAGAGCCAGCACTGCTTGAACCATCCTTGCAAGCCATCACTGCCGAGCGTTATAAAGGCATTCCCGGTTCAGAAATTACATTCCCCAAGCCCGGAGCTTATTTAGTACAGTTAAGCGGCAAACCTGCATCTGGCGCAAGTTTCCAACCCTTTAAGTTAAAGTTTGAAGTCACTGTTGCCGCCGGAACAACATCAGCCGCTTCACCAGAAAATGTACAAAATGTCAATGAAGCTGTAGAAGATAAAAAAAGTGGGTTTATTTTCCCAATAGCGATCGCTTTAATTGGCGTAGCAGCAGGAGTCATCATATTTGTCGTACAGCAACGGAGGAGATAGGGGAAATTGACAGCTATAGGTTCAGGTTTCTACAATATTTTTCAAAACAAGTCCGTTGGTTCAGAAAAACTCTGCGTCACTCTTTTGCTCCTCTGCTGCTTTTGACGTTGCCATTAACTAAAGAAGTTATGATATATTCTGATATTTACAGTAAACATCAAACAGGTTATAGTTCCAAATCGCATAGTCAAACATAGTCAGACATCTGCAACTCAGTTTTAAGCAACCCTACTTTCAGCATGGACACGCTTAAATAGTGGAGTTATCCGCCTTGGATGTACTACCTGACACCCCTTATCCCTTAGAATAGACTTGAAAGAGTCAAAGCCTTCAGGATTACTTTTTCTGCCGATGTTCAATGCACCATTTACGTCGGCATGAATCTTCAAACCAGTCTTACTGATATACCACGCACGTTTGACACGCCTTCCTGAGAATACGTGCTTTACCTTATTGTTAGGTTGGTATGTTGGGATAATGTCCCAATCAATAAAAGATGCCTTGCTAGTGTAGGATTCTTCTGTAACCTTAACGGTAATGCCGACTCGTTCTAATTTATAAGTCAGCATTTCAATAAATTTAGCGTGTGGTATTTGAGTAAAATTCTGGTTTGTACGTTTACCTAAATTAAGACGTGTTTTCCATTGTTCATTTTTTCCTATTGAGACATGAGTTACACCAAGAGATACAAACTCATCCACAATCATTTTTGTGGACTGATGTAAATATGAATCTACGAATTGATTCCGATTACGAACTAGAGAGGCAATTCGCCTTGACTTACCTTTCCCTAAGGAGCGAAAACCTCTATTCCTTGCAATTTGCTTGTTGTAAAACTGGTTTGCTGATTTCAATGGTTTGCCATTTACAATAATCGGCTGTATTGCTAAGTCGTTAAAAACAATCGTCGCTAGATTGTCTAAACCAATGTCTATTGCCGCATTCAACTCAGGATTTAAGCTACAAAAGAACTCGCTTGTTTGAGGAATTTCATAGACTACCTCGATAACATAGCATCCGGTTTTTGGGATAATTCGTACTTCGCATAAGTCCTCAAACCTTAGCCCAGGTTTTACCGGAATTCTGATTGGCGACATCGAAGGAGCCACAGAACCCTTGCTAAATTCCCTTTTACTAATTGCTTGATTATTGAACTTAACTAGGTTTTTTACATCAATATAATTCGGTGGCTTTGGTCTACCTGTGAACTTAGTTGAATCAACTTTATAAGCTGACAATGCTTTGTAGTAAGCAATCCACCCATCTGCATTCTGTTTTAATACCAGTTGGGCTACTTTCGCAGGCAAAGATTTATAGTTCTCATTTTGTTTAAATAAAGTGTCTAAGCAGATTAATGTTTGTGTTCCCCAGCCGTAGAAAAAACCTTGACGTTGTGTGAATTGAGCAGTGTTGTAAAGCTGCCGGGAAAGTGTGGTTATCTCACTGCAATAATCAAACCATTCATGTCCTTCTTTGATTATGTGCTTTTCTACTTGACGCATATTAATCAACCTTCTCCCAAGGGGAGAAGCGCGATGGCACTGAAATTAGTATATCATTAACGATATGATAAGATATGTTTGACTACAAAATGTAACTAATCTCCTTGAGACTTCAACGCCTCCACAATTTTTTCTGTTTTACGTTTTGCCCTGCGCTGACCATATAATCGCGCTGCAAAGCTGGTAATTATCGCCACCAAATCTTGCATCAATTCATCACGTCCATTGTCGGCTAGATTAACAATCTCTAGATTTACCCCTAATTTTCTAAGTAAAATATCCATGTAATGTGTACCGAATCTGCCTAATCTATCTTTATGTTCGACTAGCAAGACATCATAATCATCTTTGAGTAAAAGCTTCTCTAGTTTTTTGCGATTGTCATTTAGACCGCTCCCTATTTCCTTGACGATATAGACTATCTGATATCCTTTGGCTATAGCATATTGAGTTAACCGTATAGCTTGCCTATCCAAGTTATCTTTATTTTCAGCACTTGATACCCTGGCATAAATCCCAACTCTAACAACACCCCCTGACATCTTTTTTGGGTCGTAATCAACAATTACCGTACCTGTAGGCAGTTGGGAAGTTGGATATGATATTTTACCTGCTTTGTAATGTCGCCAAGCTGTAAGGTACGAAATTCCCAAGGCTTTAGCATAATCAGACAATTTCATCTTTCCCTGGTTTTTAGACTATATCTGACTATGCTAGACTATATTTTGTTTAAAGTTTTGTTATACCAATTCTATGTGACGCCGCACATAACGCCCTAACGACTGGAAGTCGCGGCTACACAAACTAAGCTCACCTGCGTGGGCACTCATTAGTGGGACTTAGACAAAATAGAGGAGTAAAAAAGGGTATAATGCTTTTTCAGCATAGCTTTCACGTCAAATTAAACGCTGATGAAAGAGACAACACCCGCAGCCATGCCCCCGTGCTTTGAAAA